>Ga0256834_1000001_pt1 | contig 539918 bp, 478 predicted proteins | sample 4281140metaG_FD_190536 | JGI IMG/M metagenome (GOLD analysis project Ga0256834, IMG submission 190536) | Hydrothermal vent microbial communities from East Pacific Rise, Pacific Ocean - 4281-140 | ecosystem: Environmental > Aquatic > Marine > Hydrothermal vents | place: Pacific Ocean: East...
CGGCCAATCTGTTGCCCTTTGTGGGAAACCATCGTGAAGCAAAACCCAAGGGGCTGCTGTTTTCCCTGGCCGATTATCTGGAGCTCATGGACTGGAGTGGTAGAGCGATTCGGGAGGACAAGACTGGACACATCGATTCTGTGCAACTGCCCATTCTGCAACGCCTTGGCCTGGAGGGTCGCTCATGGGTGGAGCTGACTCTGTCTTTTGAAACCCTGTTTCATTCCCTGGTTGGGCAACCGGAACGAGTGGAGGCCGTTGTTCAGGCTCAATCACAACGCTGGGCGCAGGGCATAGGCAATTGCCGAAGATATTTTTCCCCTTGATCTACGGCTAGCTTCCTGCTCCGTCTCCCCTATCCATCTTTTCACCACCCTGATCAATACTGGTCAGGCTGATCTTGGCCTGAATTCCAGTTATCACACGCTAAAACAGCTCAAAACCGCAATACGCAACCGGAACGCCTTCGTAGCGTGACTCAACCCTTTGCTGGCAATAAGGAAAGGATGGTATTTGGGATTGCTGCCAATGTTTGGGTGTCCTATATTTCTATTTCTATTTCTCCCTTATATTTCACTCTTTTCCTGCTTCTCAAGAACATCTAGTAGATAGCGAATAGCTAAAGACTCATTCTTATTAAACTGTATTGTTTCTACTGGCTCTCCAAGTTTAAATTCCATAAATCTATTTAAACTATGTATATTATCCAATATGCAATCTCTTACTGCATCTGCATAATCATAGTTAAATATAACCCATTTTAACAACACAGGAAAATAATATTTTAAACATTTCGGATAAAAGAAAAATAGAGAATCGAAAACAATATCTGGGGTCCAGTTCTCAATACTTACCTCCCACCAACCCTTCCCCTCAAACGTATCTTTGATAAAGACAGCCGCATCCCATTTAGAATCTTCAACACACTTTTCCAAAGGTTGACTTTTTCCTAAAATGCTCTGCAAATCTCGATTAATGAGCTCCTCATCTATCATATTTTCCACACACAAAAATTCTATTAGAAACTACATAGTGGACTCGATGGCCAGCATTGCAGCTCGCTTATTACACCATAACAAAAAGATATATTTTCAATTACATACTTGATTTCCCCATAGTGTCTTGTATCCCCTCCACGAAAACAAGTCGCCATAATTTTATGGCGTGCGGTCAAACATTCTTGACCATTCGCCAATCTTTCCCTAGCAATAGCACAATCTTTAACCCCTTTGCATGATCGCTTTTTTCCACAAGATTCAATTTTTTTATTCCTTAACTTCGAAATATAGGACACCCACTTATTGACTGCACACCCGAAATCAGGCAGGATAGAGAACACATATAGAACCTCATGGAAAAGGATTTCCCATGCCTAAACCCCGAAAAGCCCTCATCAGCCTCGATGACACCCCTTACTATCATTGCGTTTCCCGCTGTGTGCGGCGCGCCTTCCTTTGTGGGGAAGATCCGGTTTCCGGTAAATCATTCGAACACCGCCGTGAATGGGTGGAAACCCGGTTACTGGAACTGGCGGATATATTTGCCATCGATATCTGCGCCTATGCGGTCATGTCGAACCATACACATGTGGTATTGCATGTAGATACGGAAAGCGTACAGCGCTGGTCATTGCAGGAAGTGGTGGAACGCTGGCATCAGTTATTTTCCGGAACCCTGATTTCACAGGCTTTTCTGGCCGATAAGCCCTTGCAGAAGTCACAACGGGAAGCGCTGGAACAGCAGGCTGCTGTGTGGCGGGAACGCCTGACGTCCATCAGCTGGTTCATGCGCTGCCTGAACGAATCCATTGCCCGGCAGGCCAATGAGGAAGACGGCTGCACCGGTCGGTTCTGGGAAGGACGTTTCAAATCCCAGGCGCTATTGGACGAGGTGGCATTGCTTGCCTGCATGGCCTATGTTGACCTGAACCCGGTAAGAGCAAATATGGCTGCCACACCAGAAGAGTCTATACACACTTCGATACGTCAGCGTATTCATGCGCTGATGCAGCACAATACCCAACCGGCCAATCTGTTGCCCTTTGTGGGAAACCATCGTGAAGCAAAACCCAAGGGGCTGCTGTTTTCCCTGGCCGATTATCTGGAGCTCATGGACTGGAGTGGTAGAGCGATTCGGGAGGACAAGACTGGGCACATCGATTCCGTGCAACTGCCCATTCTGCAACGCCTTGGCCTGGAGGGTCGCTCATGGGTGGAGCTGACTCTGTCTTTTGAAACCCTGTTTCATTCTCTGGTTGGGCAACCGGAACGAGTGGAGGCCGTTGTTCAGGCTCAATCACAACGCTGGGCGCAGGGCATAGGCAATTGCCGAAGATACTTTTCCCCTTGATCTACGGGCAGCTTCCTGCTCCGCCTCTCTTATCCATCTCTTCACCACCCTGGTCGATACTGGTCAGGCTGATCTCGGCCTGAATTTCAGTTATCACGCGCTAAAACAGCTCAAAACCGCAATACGCAACCAGAACGCCTTCGTAGCGTGACTCAGCCCTTTACTGGCAATAAGGAAAGGATGATATTTAGGATTGGTGCCAATGTATGGGTGTCCTATATTTCAATGCTGTTTCATTCCCTGGTTGGGCAACCGGAACGAGTGGAGGCCGTTGTTCAGGCTCAATCACAACGCTGGGCGCAGGGCATAGGCAATTGCCGAAGATATTTTTCCCCTTGATCTACGGCTAGCTTCCTGCTCCGTCTCCCCTATCCATCTTTTCACCACCCTGATCAATACTGGTCAGGCTGATCTTGGCCTGAATTCCGGTTATCACACGCTAAAACAGCTCAAAACCGCAATACGCAACCAGAACGCCTTCGTAGCGTGACTCAACCCTTTGCTGGCAATAAGGAAAGGATGGTATTTGGGATTGGTGTCAATGTATGGGTGTCTCGTATTTCCTTTGGGTGTCCTATATTTCATATTTCTGTTTGGCTGTCTGCGGCGGTTTTTAGCCTGCCTGCACTATCGTAGCTGAGAATTTTATTTCTGTCAGGCTGGCCATTGCTGATCTTTGTCAGGCTGCCGTTGGGGTCTGGGTGACCCCATTTCCTGAGAAGGAAAGGTGAGTTTAATAAACTGTCACCGTAACTCGAAGGACGGACACGTCAGAGATTTGTTCGCCTTTTTGAACGGAGGTGGCTAATGGGTGACCTATCGTTCTTTGCGTTCTTTGGATTTTTTCCACAATTGTACAGCCAACCAACAAGAAATTGTCTGAGGGAGCATAAACAGAGCAAGAAACATTACTATGACAACAATCCACGTCAACGTACTTGTCAATTCACCAAGCAATAGAGAACCAAAAACAATTAACATTATATATGATGCATAACTATACAATACCCCTCGAATTAAACACATACCATCATTTTTTATAACGCAATAGTATGTAAAAATAGACGTGCTTATAATCGCTGTAGTGATTATAAAAAATGGCAACAATGCACTCTTACCATCCTCATAATAATCATAAAGCACATAAGTAACAATCATCCCCATAGACAATATAAATATCGCCATCACCTTTATACACAATGGAACAAGCGATTTAAAACTATCAGTGAACATACTCACTAATTCCACCATCCATCAGGTGAATCTTGAATAATAATGAGACAACCGCAGCCTTTCCTAGCGTCATAATAAGGCTTACGACCTAATTTATCTACTGCCAACTTATAGCGTCTAGCCCATTTTTCACAGCTAGCCCTTCTTTCCCCGGTTTCATTTCTACAGGCCGCAAGCATGCAATCTAGAAATATATCATTGCAATTCTTTTGTGATCTATCCTTTTTTGCTCCATCACAACCATAACAATCATCATGGTCTTGGCAACATTCTGAAAACCTATATCCAAATGGATTATCTGGAACAAGCATATCTCCTGCAAAACCAGAGCCACAGGTTTTTAATCCAAGTGGATCAACAAAACGAAGTGGATTAGCATTCGCATACAGATAGACATTTAACCCCCCTCCCAACCCAATCGGATCACTCTCAACATATCTCCCGGTTATGTGGTCATAATCCCTGAACCAGTTCTGCCACAACCCCGTCTCTTCATCGAAGTACTGCCCCGGAAACCCGAAGTGGTTCGGTATGGCATTGGTCACGATATTCCGCTCGCCGAACGCCTTGTATCTGGCTTCCCAGACCACGGCATTGCTCTTGTCCGTCAGCAGGATGGGCGTGCCCAGGTGATCCCGGTGGTAGTAAGCATACCCGTAGTGGGTCTTTTTCCATAGGGGCCGGGTCTGGTATTCACTCTGCGGATAGTGGCCATAGGTGGCAATAGCTTCGCCGGCGCTGGTGTATTCGCCGATCAGCCCTTCGTCGCTGTAAAGATAGTAGGTAGTGGTGTCGGGGTTGCCGTTGGCATCGTAGGCAGTTTTTTCGATACGTCTGCCCAGCGGATCATGGCGGTAGCTGGCCAGTGTGTGGTTTTGGCTGTCTGCGGCGGTTTTTAGCCTGCCTGCGCTGTCGTAGGCGAGGATTTTGTTTCTTTTGGTTGAACCGTTGGTGATCTTTGTCAGGCTGCCGTTTTGATCGTATTCGTGTTGTTCGATGCCGGCTTTGCGTAATTTGTCATCCGGAGCGTATTCCCAGATTGTGCCGCCGGTGCTTTGGTCGGTGAGGCGGTTGCCCACGGGGTCGTAGGTGTAGGCGTCTTCGGTACCGTCGGGGTAGTCGGCCCGGGTGAGCCGGTCGGCGTTGTCGTACCGGTACTGGTAGTTGCCGTGCTCGGCGCTGATGTCGGTGATGTTGCCGGTGGCGCTGTATTGGTAGTCCCGCTGCAGGATGAGGCTGTTATTCTGTTTCCGGCTCTGGATCCGCCGCGGGCGCATCAGGGGGTCGTATTTGGTTTGCTGGATGATGCCCCCGGGCAGGGTGATCTGTTCGGGGCGGTTCCACTGGTAGGCGTTCCAGGTAAGACTGCCCTCCCCCGGGAGCTGCAACTGGCGGAGTTGGTTGTTCGTGTAGCTGTAGCTCAGGGTGTCGCCTTCGGCGGTGGTGCGGGTGTGGATCTTGCCGTTGACGCTGTAGGTGAGGGTTTCGGTCTTGTGGAAGGGGCCGAAGTCGGTGGTGGTTTGGGTCTTGCGGTTGCGGACGTCGTACTGGTGGCTGATGCGGTGGCTGTGGCCGGGGTTGCCACTGGCATCGTTTTCGCTCTGGAGGATGTCGATGAGGTTGCCGTGGCCGTCGTAGGTGTAGGTGACGGTCTTTTCGGGTTGGCCGGCGCTTTGGGCGGTTGGATCCTTGTAGGTGCTTTGGCCGGTCAAGCGGTTGGCGGCGTCATACTGGTAAAGGGTGATCTGGCCTTTGCGGTCGGTCTGTTCGATGAGGTTGCCGTTTTGATCGTAACGGTAGGTGATCTTGCTGTCGTCGGGCCAGATTTCTTCGGTTTTCTGGTTGTTCTTGTCGTAGGTGTAGCGCCGGATGGGGATGTTTTTGGCGTTAGTGACCTGGATGAGGTTGTCGCGGCTGTCGTAGCGGTATTGGGTGGTATTGGCGGCGGTGTCGGTGCTGTGGGTGATCCGGCCCAGGGCGTCGTATTGTTGGGTGGCGCTGCGCCCGGCTGCATCGATCTGTTCGATGGGGTTGCCGGCGTTGTCGTAGCGGGTTTTGCTGATCAGGGTGCGGGCCGGGCTGTCGGGGTCGGTCTGGGCCGGGAGCTGTTGTTTTGTCTGGGTGCGACGGTTCCTCAGGTCGTAGCCGTAGGTTTCCCGGTAGGTGGGGTATTGGGTCTGGTTGCGCAGGCCGGGGTAGGTGGCGGCGCCGCGGATGCCGTTATCCCAGGTGGTGGTGTTGCCGGCGGCGTCGGTGGTGCCGGCGAGGTTGCCTTCGCTGTCGTAGTGCAGGGTCTGGATGACGGCCTGGGTTTCGTCCTGGATACTTTTGAGGTGCGCGCCGTCGTAGGCGAGGGTCTGGGCGCTGCCATCGGGGTGTTGGGTGCGGATGCGCCGGTTACGGGCATCGTACTGGTATTGGGTGAGGCGGTCGTCGTCGGGGGTGGCGGGGTCGCCTTGTTCGTGCTTCTGCACGAGGTTGCCGGCACCGTCATAGGTGTAATGGGTGATGTGACCCAGGGAGTCGGTCTGCCGGATGAGGTTGCCGGCGGCATCAAAATCGCTGCGCCAGGTGTGGCCCCGGGGGTCGATGCGGGTACGGGCGTTGCCCAGGGCGTCGAAGTCCTGATAGCGGGTGATGCCGCCTTGGGGGCCGGTGACCTGGATGAGGTTGCCTTTGTCGTCGTATTGGTAGGTGGTGGTGACGCTTTGGGCGGGATCACTATGGTGTCGGGTGCGGCTGGCGATCTGGCCACCGGGGGTGTAGCTCCAGGTGGTGCGCCGCTCATCAGGGCTGCCTTTGGCTTCGATCTGTTCGCGCTTGTTGCCGTGGGTATCGTAGATGGTCTCGGTGAGGATGCCGCGTTCGTCCTTCTTCCAGGTGATGCCGTTGTATCTCGGATCGTAGCGCATTTCTACGCTGGTGCTGTCCGGGTAGGTGATCTTGAGGGGGTTGCGCCACTGGTCGTAGGTGGTGCGGGTCTTGAGGCCCCGGGCATCGGTGGCGATGCGGTGCTTGCCGTCTTTTTGCACCTTTGTGATCAGGCGGCCGTTGCGCCGTTCTTCAAGGAGTTCGCCGTCGAGATCCACGGTCTTTTGCACCCACACGCCGTTGGCGTCGATGCGCGACAGGGTGTAGGTCTTGGCCTGGGCGTCGTAGAAATAGCCCTGTTGCTGCTTGTCGCCCAGGCTGTCGGTGGTCTTGAGTTGCACCAGGGTGGGCGGACTGGTGGAGAACTGGTGGCAGCTCTGGTACTGGGCTTCCCACTGGTGGGTCTGTTCGTTGTACACCCATTGCAGGCCGCTGCCGGAAACACAGACGGTGCCCCCGCCGATGATGCCATGAACAAACTGGATCTGCCGCCCGGTCGGGTCGGTGCGGCTGGAAAGGACAATGTGTTCACTCAGGGTGGGGCCGCTGAAGCGCTGGTAGCCGTACTGCCAGGTCTTGCCCAGCACGTCGGTGACCGCTTCCAGTTGGTCCTGGGCGTTCCAGCTGTAGCGCACCTGACGGCCGCTGTGGTCTTCTACCTGGGTGGGGTTGCCCAGGTCATCAAGAGTGAAGGTGACCACTTCGTTCCCCGCCGGGTCGATGACTCCTTCGATGAAACCGGCCAGGTTGCGCCGGAAGCGCACCCGGTTGTTGTTGCGGTCACCGTAGGCCTGGGTGATGCCTTCGGCGTCATATTCGATCCAGTTGCCCTTGCGATCCGCCCAGCGCCAGCCACTGGCGGTGCGGGTGAGGGTCCATCGGTTCTGGTAGGCGTAGACAGCGCCAGCGCCATTGACCCGTTCATACTCCAGGTCGTAGCGGGTGATGCGGCTGGGTAGGTCATCGCTGACATTGTTGTCGGCGTAGGTGAACTTGAGGTTGGCCCACTGGGGGTTGAACCACCAGCGCCCCTGGCGCCAGTGGCGGCGTACGTTGATATACCCACCCTGCACCTTTACCTGCAGATCCCGCACCAGTTCCCGGTAGGTCGCCCCCGAATAGTGCGTGCCACTTTGTTCGATGACCAGGCCGGTATTCGCATGGGCCGGAAAGAGCCATGCCCAAAGGACAACCCACAGGGTGCAAGCCATCAGTTTTCGGGGATTCTGTTTCATTCTGTTCTTCCGTTGCATGTCCATTCCTGTTTATTGCCCGCCTCTACCGCTCAATGGGCATGGCTTTGAGTCTGGCCGGCAGGCCGGGAAACCGGACGGCTCGATATCATAGCCACCACCGCCACCGCCGCCGCCCCAGCCGCCGCCACTACCGCCGCCACCACCGCCACCGCCACTGCTACAGCTACCGCCCGACTGGTGCGCAATGGTGGTGGAGGTAGTGCGGTTGACGACATCGCCATTGGCACAGACGGACTCCGCCTTGGCCTTGATGTGCGCAGAGTAGCTGAAACAGCCGCCACCGGTTGCGTTCGCCTCCAGATTCTTTATCGCGGTGATCCGGTAGGGAATCACGATCCGCTGTTTGGCATCCAGGCTGGTGGGCAGGTTATCCACCAGGGCCTCCACCCGCAGATAGGCATCTTCCGGCGGCAGGGTGAGTTGCAGATTATCGGCGCGGATCAGGCCGTAGTTGGTGAGGGTCAGCTCACCATAGTAAACATCACCGGCCTTGAGATACGGCAGGCTGATGCCCGCAGGTTCGAGCACAATCACCGCCGTGGGCACGTCCACCGCATAGGTGGCGGTAAGGGTGATGTTGTACAGATCCTCGATGGTGGTCTCGGTAACCGACCATTCCACCGTCACTACATCGGTATCGAGGAACAGCCGCTGCGGTGTCACCACGCCGGCCCTGACCATCACCCGGCCAGTTGCTTCTACACGATCCGGCGCAGTTGCGCGATAACGGTAGCTTCCCGCCTTCATGGCCGTACTGAGCACCTCACCATCATCACCGCTGGTAAATTCATAACGCACGGTGGACAACAGTTCATGTTGCAGGGCGATGCGTGCGCCAGCCAGGCCGGTAATCCATGCTCCGTTGCTATCCCGGGTGCCGGTATAGATGTCCTCCACCTTGAACAGCAACTGCCCTTCTCCGGCGGAGGACACGGTTACCTGAATTCCCAGCACCGCCAGCACGGCCTCACCGCTGCGGGCTTCTATTCCCAGGTTGTATACACCATCCGCCACATTGGCGTCTGGTGCAAAACTCAAGCTGATGGCGTATTCCTCACCCAGGGGCAATTCTGCAATGGTGGCAGGAGTATCCATGCGCACCCAGGCCAGTCCACCGTTATTGATCAGGGAAAGCTGGACATTCTCTGCCGGGAGCAATCCCTGATTGATCAGGGTAACGACCTCGCTGACCACATCTCCGGGCGCCACGCCGGTGCCCAGGCTGTCGGGGGTAAACCGCAATCGCGGAGCGGCATCCACCAGCCGGTAGGTGACGCGGAGGGTATCGAGGGGAATGGAAGAAGTTTCATCACTCACCACCCGCAGGATGAACTCGCCGTTCTCCGGCGCTGCGGCATCGGCGCGTATGATCATGCTCAGGGTCGCCGTTTCTTCCGCACCCAGGTCGATGGCGGTGCCTGGCGTCAGCGCGATGCCGACGGGCAGGAATCCGCTGGGCTGGTCTTCCGCCAGCAACGCGAAACGCAGCTTGTGGAAGCTGGCGCCTTCACTGGCAGTCACCTGAAGCGCAACCGGCTGATCGAAGTTTCTGGCGGTGGTGAGGCGGTAACTGTCGTACTGCAAGTGCAGGCCGGCAACGGTAAAACGGCCCTGCTCCGGGCGCTCGACCAGCTCCGGGTGAACCACCGCTACCTTGAATACCCCGGTTTCATTCTGTTCGGGTTCGAATGCATGGCTGAAGCGACCATCCTCGCCGGTCATCACTTCAATCACCCGCTCAAAACCACGCAGGCTCAACACCAGATTCAGCGGCGAATAGGCCAGTGCCGAATCATCGGCGCGCACCAACGCCCTGCCGGTGAGGGTAACCGCCCGCTCACCATGACTGAGCTGCGGGGTAACGCTGTCCAGCACGCCGTAATACGGGGTATCCACCAGGGGCAGGTTGCGCCGCCCGGAAACCCCGGCGATGCGGACATGGCTCGCTTTGCCGTATTCATAATGCAGTGCGGCAACATCCAGTTGCACGGCCACCTGGTCGGGCGTGGACTGGGGAATGAACAGAGGCATCCAGTCGGATGTAAAGCTTTCCCCTGGGGGAATGCGCGCCACCGTGACGCCGTTGCTGAGAGTGACCACCGGCCCCAGAAACTGCTGCAAGGCGGCGGTGCTCAGGACATTGTCATCCTCGCCAAGCAGTTTGAGCACCACTTCATCCGAGGGCTGGCTGCCGGAAGCACGGGCGGTAATCACCTGCAGTTCGACATCCGAACCGTTCTCCAGGGTAAAGCGCACCTTGCCCTGGGTGCCGCGCACCATATCCTTGACTGCGAGTCCTATGGTCAATCCCGCATCGGTCACGGGTACGGAATACTCACGCACCAGGCGAACATGCTCCCCCTGCCGGGGATGGATGTCTACGCGAGTCTGGAGCATGGCGTTATCCGGCAGCGCCTGATAGCCCCCCACCACCACGGTCACTACGTTTGTCTGCCCGGCGGGCAAATCAAAGTTTGCTGAACTGTGCTCCTTGCCATCGGCCAGCACCGTCAGCTGCGCATTGTAAATACTGTGCTGCCCCTGGTTACTCAAGGTATAGGCGATGCGGTTCATAATGCCCCGCTTGAGCATGGTGTTTTCATCGAGGGTAATGACGAGCTTTGGCAGCAATAAACTGCGTGCGGGACTTTGGGCGCCGGTGTCATCGACCGCCACGACAGCATACAGCCGCTCCTGCCCCGGCTGCGCCGCCGTGTCCGTATAGACGGCATCCACCAGGCCGCTATCGTTGAGCTTGTATCCCAGAGCCGGGTCACCCAGGTAGAGGTCATAGTGATCGATGGTTGCAGACGGGTGAGCCCAGCTCAGCCGGGGCGGCTGATCCAGCATCTGGGTGATGCTGAACTGGTTGACCGGCAGCAGTTCGAAATTGAGATAGGCCGTATCGGAAGGCGGAGATTCGTTACCCGCCGCATCGACAGCAGTAACAGCATAGTAGAACTGCCCGCTGACTGGCCGGGTGTCTACCGCCCAAAGTTCGGTGATGCCACTGACGGCCGGTGTCAATGAGGCAGGGTCGACGATGGGTGTGGCTTCGCTGCGATACAGGCGGTAGGTGACGGCTTCATTCACCCCCGGGTGCGTCCAGGTGGCTTCGACACCAGCGCCAACCAGCGCCAGGGCAAGCCCGGTCGGCGCCGGAGGAACGCCGGAATCCACTTCCACGCTCTGCGCCTCGCAAGGGGCGCTGAGCACTGTTTCGCCATTGGCGATACGCACACTGGCTACCGCATACTCGTAGGCGCCGTCCATACCCGGAGCTTCCTGATAATTGAGCTGGCCACCGGAAAGATCGTATGCGCTCAACAAGGCTTCACCAGGAGCGCGCCGAAAGATCTGGTAGTCGGAAGCTTCTTCCACTGCGGCCCAGGTGATGCGCACTTCCCCGGCGGGAAGCACTTCAACCAGGCATTGCGCCGGAACATCCAATGGCGGCAATTCCCCCTGATATACCTGCGGACGCCGGGTATCGAGCACCCGGGTGCTCTCGTTGCCCAGATCATCAATGCCGGAGTAGCGGTAGAGAAGCAGTTCCGGCGCATTCCGCCCGGCTTCGGCAGGCAGCATGACGCTACCCTGCCAACTTTGCTGGTCACTGCTGTTGAAGTTGTTTACCGAAACCGTCGTGCCGCTGAGGGGAAACTGCAATTCCAGTTGTGGCAACTGCCCGGAAGCGATGGCTTCATCGAGCTGCATCACGATGTCTACCGATACCGGATTGGCCTGGTCATTCCTGATGGGGTGCGCCGGTGTCAGCTGGACATTCAGCACATCAGGCCCCTTGGTATCAATTTCGATTTGCCCACCATTGTCGATGACGGTGCCCCGGTTGCCGGCCAGATCCCGCGCCGAGAATACGGCATAAGCCGTACCATTGCCCGCCGCCGGGGTGATGTTCATATGCCCCCGGTACTCGGTATCGCTGAACTTTTCCAGCACCGCGGTGATTGGCGATCCGCCGTCCACCGCCCAACTGAGGAACGGCGTCGTCAGCAATGGCTCACTGACCAACAGAGCAATATCCACCCGCCCCTGGGCATAGCGCCCGGTTGCCGGATCATAGTTCCCCTGGGGCGTGTAGAAAATATCCAGCGCCCGGGGCAGGCCGGTATCGATACTGGCATGGGCAATATCCGACAGTTCCCCTTCGGTATCGAGTACATTGACCGCGCTGACCCGGTAGTAGTAGGTGCCATCAGCAGACGGAACATCCTCGAAGGCGGCACCGGTTACGAGCGTCGGATTGACACGCTGGGCCTCCGCCTTTGTAGTGAATGCGGCAGTATGTCGGTAGACATTATAGCCTGCGATATCGCCGGCCACCGGCAACCAGCGCAAAGAGATACGCCCGCTTTCCAGCGCCGTTGCCGTCAGGCCCATGGGGGTGGCGGGAAGCGATTTGTCCAGGGTCAGGTTTACCGCCACGCTTTTTTCGCTTTCCCCGGCCCGGTTGAATGCGCTGGCCTGCAAGCGGTTGTCGCCATCCGCCAGAACAACCGTGCCACTGAAATCCCCCTGCGCATTGGCATTCAATTCCGGCATCTGCAACTGATCGTTAACATAGAGCCGGATACTCGCCAGAGATTCAGCCCTGCCCGTGACAGTCTGCGGTGGGTTGGAAGTGACCAAGCCGTCTTGCGGGGCACTTATCTGGGGGGGCGCCGGCACGGACAGGGCAACAATCACGGAAACACTCAACTCGCTGGTCAGCCCCGTGGTGCTGGTCGCCCTGACGATAATATTATATGCACCATCGGCGATATCGTGCAGATTCCAGTACGCATGATAACCGTCTGCACCGTTGCTGTCGGTTGCCAGCAAATCGGCATCGATATAAAACTCCACCTTGCTGATGCCGACATCCGACGTGGCAGCAACCCCCAGCCGCCCGCTATTGCTCACGACCATGCCGTTGGTCAATGCCTGGGCATCGAGCACCAGATCACTCAGCACCGGTGGTGATTCGACAACTTCTTCGCGGGTGATGGTGTAGCTCACTTCGGGGCTGGCGTTGCCCGCCTGGTCTTTCACCAGCAGCACATGGGTGTTTGCTCCCAACGCCAGGGATTGCGAAAAAGACCAGGTAGTTTGGCCATTCTGCGCCTGTATCTGTGCGCCATCCCGCCACAACGAAGTATCCGCTTCCTTGGTGCCTGTCAGGGTAATAACGGATGCCGTAGTGTTCACCGGATAGGCGTCGATGACAGGGGCAGCAGGCGCCTGGCGATCAAGGTTGAACAGCAGTGTGATTGCCTTGAGCAAGGCGCCATCTGCATCCTTTTCCTCAAGCACCAGGGTATTGCTTCCTTCCGCCAGGGTAACGGGAATGCTCCAGTTGCCGGAACCCAGCGCCACCGCTTCGGTTCCATTGAGCCAGATGCTGGTCTGGTCATCACGCCTGCCCTGAACGGTGATATCCGGTGTGGCCAGCACATGCTCATGTGGCGCTGCCGAGTAGTTGGTCACCCGAAAGGCAAGATCCGTGATGGTAACGGCAAAGGCATTGTTTACAGCCTCCATGAGGTTGCCCGCATTGTCCTGGGCGCCGGAAACCGCCACCTGCCAACTGCCCACATGCGTCTGCTCGAAAGCAATGGCCGCCGTGGTATAGGTATCGTTGGGATGTTGCGAGGTGCTCCATGTGCCCGCCCCCACCACGGGGGAAGCAACGGGGCCTGATAGGGAAACAACAGGTTGCACAGCCACATCCATGGCGGAATCGAATTGCAGGATCAGTTGAATATCACTTCTGTAGCGGGTGGGGTTCGGCTGGTTCATGGTGACCACTACCAGTTGCGGAGGCGTCAGATCCTGCCCTACCAGCTGGATAGTGTTGCTGATGGCGTTTCCGGCCCGGTCGGTCAACTGGGCGCCAGGCGTAACCAGTTCTGAACCGGTTACGGTGAAACCGTCGGTGAGATAAAGATCCAGCATCGTTCCATCAGCACGCCAGGACAAGGTATTGGTCGTTCCATAGAGCTTCGATTCCGGGTTCAGTAACGTGTTGGCGCTATCGGTGCCGTCTTGCAGTACATCGACCTTCATCCGCTCGCTGAATTCAAAGCGGTAGCTGTCGCCAACGCTGAGCGTACCATTGCCATCGATATCATTGAACTGAACAGACTGTATCGTTGGGGGGAAAACATCTATCGCTCCCAATGAGTGGCTCTCCCCGGTCGGGTTTCCGGCGTAGTCGGACAAGGAGCTTGAGGGATCAACTATTTCATGACCAATCAGCGTATAACCCGTACTTAGCGTGACAGTCAACACGCGCTCCTGAGATGACCAGGCAACGCCGCAGTCGTCTCCATAGGTCATACCTTCAGGAGATAAATAGGTGTTGGCACCCCAGCAAGTGGTGATCTCGGAACTGTCCATGGTTTCGTTGAAACGAAAAACGAACTGATCGCCGGCACTTGGCCCCTGACTGGTGTCTGTATCGATCCATTCGATGGATTCAAATACGGGATTGACCGTATCGGTTTCCGACAGCACCGCTTCGGTGTTCACGGCCAATTCATTGACATCGACCAGGTTCTCAATCGTCAGGGTTTCATTGCCGACAATGGTGAAACCCTCCGTCAACGTATATATCAAGGTCTTGTTGTTGTCTGCCCAACGGATTTGACTGACAGCACCGAAAATCGTGCCGCTAGCGGGAGCCGCCTGCCCCTTGATGTGAAAGCTGTTGTCCACGAGGCTTTCCGGCTTGATAGGAGCACTGAAGTGGATGTGGTATTCGTCCCCAATCGTCAGATCACCACTGCCATCCGGGTCGTTGTAATCGACACTCAACACCTCGGCAGGTTCGAGATCCCTCAACAACCAGATTTGAGACAAAGACACCCGTGACTGATATTCCGAATTGTCTTTGATAAAATGCAGTCCCAGGTCGCCATCCGCATAACTGGCTGCCGGAACAACAAACTCGAACAGTCCCGGAGCTCCCTCTCCCACGACGAGATGCGGTTGTATTTCACGACCCACATCATCGGTGATATGCAGTTTGGGATCATAGCTCGTCCCCGTATCATACAAACTGACACGTATACGATATACCCCACTGGGAACCAGACCGGCATAGTTGATCTCCACCCTGCTTGCATCCCAGACAATGGTTTTCTCAGGTGCGAAGTCAATGGGACTCCATTCATCTGACAATGCCCCACGAGTTACCGAAGCAATCGGCAATGTGCCCTTACCTGTCACGCCCTGTGCACTGAAATTGGTGTAGCTGAAATCGACAGGCACATGGGGCAGGTAGCTTGAATAGTCCACGTCACCCTGAATACCGTCCCCCGTGCCGCCAGGATTACCAACGGCATCATGGGGTCCACTTCCATCCCAATCTCCCCACCAGACATCCTGGGTGGTGATCGCTGCTGACTGGTTGTTGATCATCCCAGCCACACGGTTGCCGAAAATCCAGCCACCGGTAATCTGGCAAGAAGTACAACTATTGATTTGAATGCCCGTACCGTTACTACTGAACTCGGCATCCGTGAGTTCAACCGTTCCTGCACTGTCGATGATCATGCCATTATCAGCATGACCCCATACCTTGCTTTGACTAATACTGACCTGGCCACCGGTAACACGAATACCGTCCTCACTGGAAGAAACGATCACCGAGTTATCAATATCAAGCTGGGTGTTTTGCAGCTTTAGTGCAGTCGTAGCGTCCTTGATGCTGGTATGGCTCATTACCGAAAGCATGTCGCCAGTCAGCGAGATTCCTTCCCAATCTCCCGGCCAACCATTGCTGTCACCATTGCCATTGATATCACCGCCCACATTGTCATCCTTGATCGAGGTAAAAACGATGGGCGCAGCTTCGGTGCCTGGCGCAGTCAATGCGCCATTGATTGAAAGCCCTGAAGCAGGATCAAACTTCAGAACACTCCCCGGAGAAAGCTGCATGGTTTTTCCATCGGTAATCTGCGCCACACCACTGAACCAATAGATAGGTTCACTGGCCAAAGCCAACGCTGTTGAACGGGCATTGCCTGCGATCCTCCAGAGATTCTGCGTGTTACCGCTGATGGTGTTGTTGTCCGATACACCCGGCAAGGCGGAGAACGGTAGATACAGTGGCGTATCATTCCCGGTGATGGTATTGCCCTGGATGGGCAAGACCGCTTCTATGGTATTCAGATAAAGCCCTGTCCCACCATTGTTCGTCAATTGGTTGTCCGTGATATCCGGCAGCCCGCCTGTACCGTGAATTCCGTCCTGGGCATTGTTGGTGGCCTGGTTTCCCGTCAGATTGGCATTTGCAGCATCGAGTTCAATGCCATGCTGCTGGTTATCGCTGACGATATTGTCGGACAGCTCCGCCGCGGCACCAGAAACCAAGACACCACTGCTCGCGCTGAAACGCAGGATACTATTTCGCAAAATACCCTCATTCCCGCTCAACTCCATTTGTGTCTGCACTCCGTTGCCTCCGCCATAACGCACTTCTGTATAAGCCAACTCCGAAGTAGCATCAGATGCATTCAATTGGACGTTTTCCCAATCACCTGCTGCCGGTGTAGAAGCAACACCATCGGTATCACCCCCTACATCATCCTTGATCGAAGTAAAAACGATGGGCGCAGTATCGGCACCCACAGCCTTCATCACACCATTGACCGTCAGTCCAGCATTTTGACCAAACTTCAAGATGGCTCCGGGCTGCAGTTGCAATGTTCCCGCAGTCAATTCCGAGCGACCGCGAAACCAATATACCGGCGACGCATCAAGCGTTAGCGAGATGGATCGGGTATTGCCCCACACACCCCAGACGTTGTGCGTATTACTGTGAATCGTGTTGTTGTCTGCAGGGAGAGGCAAGGCGGAAAACGGCAGATATAACGGCGCATCATTGCCCATGATCGTATTGCCCTGAATGGGCGACATCGGGTTGCTGCCGCCGGAGACAGAAACACCATAGCCACTATTGTCCAGAATCTGATTGTTGGTGATATCCAATGCCGCATTGTAACCATAGATACCTGCCCGGCCGTTCTGGGCGATCGTGTTGGTATCGATGGTTACGGTACCATTGCCCGCGTATATACCGTTTTCGCCATTTCGCTCGATCTGATTGCCAGTCAGTGTAGCCTGTGATGCGGAATCACCCAGAGTTACTCCGTCGCCAGCATTGTCACTGACAATACTATCGGTGATGGTCGCGGTGCCTCGAATCGAAATACCAACACCACCACTATGATAAACACTACTATTGCGAACAAGGATGCTACTTCCAGACAACGTCAGCTGTGGTGCATAGCCATCGACGCTCATCCCCCCATACCGGATATCCACATGGGCCAGCTCAGAAGAAGTGTCTGTAGCTGTAATGGATATCCCGCCTCCCCAGCCCCCCCAGTCACCTGGTGCGGGTGTCGAGGCCGAACCATCGCCATTGGTATCTCCGCCTGTATCATCCTTGATCGACGTAAATACGATAGGTGAAGTTTCTGTCCCTACAGCAGCAAAAGCACCCTCCACACGCAAATTCGCATTCCGGTCAAATTTCAGGATGGCGCCCGGTGCTATTTCCAATGCGCCATGCAGCTCAGCACGCTCGCCTTGAAACCAGTAAACAGGCCCACGTTCCAATGCAAGAGAATGCGATCGCAATGTACCAACCACTTCCCATATGTTCAGATAGTTGCCTGTAATGGTATTTCCATCCGACGGACTGGGCAAAGCGGAAAATGGCAAACGAAATGGCCGCCAGTTATTGACAATAGTGTTACCAGAAATAGGAGCAGGGCCACCATTCTCGTATACATCCCCCACAAAATAGATGCCGTAATCACCATTGCCAAGCACTGTGTTGTTGGAAAAACCCATCCCATTTCCACTGTTAAAGCGAAAACCACCTCCCGAATTGCTATTGACTTGATTACCAGATACATCTATTTCTCCCCCCACGCCCCCTCCCTGTGGATACCTCAGGTATGCGCCTGCCCAACCATTATCCTCCACCCGGTTACCTGTAAACGCTCCTCCAAGGCTGGCATCAACACCGTATCTACCATTGTTGCTGATGGTACTATCCGTAATAGTTGCATTCCAGGCGGCAACTCCAGTGCCGTGGCTGTAGCGAACCATGCTGGTTCGCAACGCAAACAATCCGCTTACATCACTATGCAACTGCGCAGGCACCATATCTGGAAAAAATTCTGCTCCGCCATAGCGCGTGTCGATATAGGAAAGATCAACACCTCCCTCACCTTCAATGTACAAGCCCACCCAATCACCGGCAGCGGGGCTGGTGGCATTTCCATCACCATTGGTATCACCACCCGCAGTATCATCTTTCAGCGATGTAAAGATGACCGGATCAGTTTCAGTACCATGAACAGTAAAATTTGCATCCGTCACCAACACCTTGAGATACGCACCTGGCGCAAATTTCAATACCGCCCCAGGTTCAATACTCAGTGTTATTCCTCCGGGGACAGTGACCGGCGCATCAATAACATGCACATCACTGGCGCCCCAGGTTTCATCCGTGGTCAGCTCACCGCTGTGGTGTACAATGGCGGCGATGGCTGGAGAAAACCCGAACAACAGGCCAGTCAACAGCAATACCTTGATCAACAATTGATTCTTCATCCTTCCCCGCATCGACCTTTTCCTTTCCCCAAATTACCCATATTCAAAACTGCCGTACCTGTATGGCGGTATTGCTGACCTTGTAACGCTGATGCGCTTTAAGAACGCCTGTTCCACGCATATCCAGGCGCTGGATGGCCATATAGCCGGTTTCATCTTGCAGGAAATTTCTGGCATGTGCATCGGCAATGCGCCACCGCCCGCCAAGGTATACCTCTGCCCAGTTGTGCAGGTCATCTGTACGCATCAGCGCCCTGCCTTCATGGCGATAGCCGGCAACAACCCTGGCCGGTAGGTTTGCAGCCCTGGCCATGGCTGTAAACAAATGCGCAAATTCGGTACAGTCCCCCTGGCGCATCTGCAAGGTTTTGGCCGCCCCCAATGGCTGCGGCTGGTAATCCGACACCTGGATATGCTCCACGATCCATTGGTAGATTGCTTCCGCACGCTGCGTTGCATTTGCCTGCTGGAAAGACCGGGCTAGTTTTACGATCCGGGGATCATCGGATTCGATCAACGGCGCCGCACGTAGCGAACTTTCCAGTATTTCTGGCCGCTCAGCCTCTGCCTTTTTTCCACTTTGGATCGCAAGGCGGGTTTTGTTTTCAATAATCACGCTGCCGTAGGGTGGTATTTGCTCAATATGGAAGGTCAACAGCTGGTTTCCGAATCGGTCTGTCTGCTGATGATACTCCCGGCTGGAGGCGATCGTGAGAAGGCGGCTGGTATCGGTACGCTCCACGGCACCGTACACCCGGAAATACAGGTTTTTTTGCACACGGCCTGACTGGTTTTTCAGTTCATAGCGCTGAACCATCACCCGCTCTACCAGGGGTGGCTGTATTGCATTTTCAGTGGTTGAGAAAACAGGTAATCGATAGAGCAGCAGCCCTCCCAACACAGCAATACCGAAAACCAGTAACGCCTTAAACCAATGGTGTTTTTCCACAGCCGACCGATCCCGGCTGCATCCCGGTTTGTCCGGCATGCTGATAGGGGGGGTAGTTGAGAGTTCATCCCTGGGCATCATTTCTGGTCACCATTTACGGCGAGGACGGGCATTCCGCAGGCAGTTCATTGCGCACTTTCAGCTCGCCCCCAGGCGCCACACTGAAACCAGGGGCGAAAACAACCACGGGCGCGATCATTTCGAGCCGCGCATCTTTCAGTACCGTAGCGCTTTCAACAATGGCGTTCTGGCATCCTCCGAGCACCTCGCTACCCCGAAACGTCAATCCACGGGTGCGGCTCTCATCTAGTACGCTCACGTTAACGACCGCAGAATCCGTATGCTGGTCACCATCTGCATCGGTGACGGTCAACGCCAATGTGTACGTCTCCGCATATTTGCCACTGAAATTGGGGTTGGCGAGGTTGGCATCATGAATTATGTAATCTGAGCCCACCACACCAGGCGCGACCGACCAGGAATATGTATAGGGGGCAACGCCGCCGGTAGCAGCCGGATACCCCCCAGCAACGATACTCGCCGTGCCCATCAGTATGGATCGGTCTGCTCCTGCATGCGCTACCAGCGTTGAGGGATTGCAGTTCGCCGTACAGGGATCGTTGGGATCTGTGGGATCTGTTCCGCCAAGATATTCTTCAAGGTCAGAAACGCCATCACCATCAAAATCTGTAGTGGCGTCTTGCGCCAGGGAACCGAAGTAATGCATTTCCCAGGCATCCGGCATGCCATCGGCATCGGTATCTTCCGCCGAAGTCACTCGTATGGTTACGCTGCGATAAGTCTGAAGTGCGCCATCATCCGCACGAAAAACGATTGTATATGTACCCGTCTGCTCTGCCGCCGGCGTCCATTCAAAAATATAGCGACTGAGGTCATAGCCGGTTTGTTCTGGCTGAAAACTGGCCCCGACAGGCATGGGCGAAGCGCTGACCTGCGGAATGGTTCGATTTGGATCAGAAACTTCGACCAGAAAGCTCAGCGTTGTTCCCGTGACCACAGCCTGCTCGCCAATAAACTGGATTACCGGAGGCTCGTTACCCGGCAGGTCTTCACCAAACACCAGGGTATAGTATGCCGAAGCGGTATAGTCGAAGAGAGACAGCCGGTATTGCTCGCTACCTCCAGGCATGACTTTTCTCGTCAGCCAGGCATTCTCTTGGGGCAGTTGCGTACCATCATCCCGGTAAGCCGCGGCAAGCTTTTTGGCACCGCCATAAGGGTCTGGCAAGGTAACGTAATGCATGCCAATGGCAGAAGGCAGGTTTAGCTTGTATCTTTCCCCGGCCAGCACGGCCAGTGATGCCGATGCACTCAGATCCTCCACCACCGTGTCCACATTTTCTGATTCATATACGCGAATGACATCACCATCCCTGGCGAGAAAATCCCGAACATCGTCCCGCCCGGGCAAATCAATCAGTACGTCACGAATCAGCAAATGCGTATCAATCGTATCAATAAGGGAGGTAAGCCTGCCACCCAACTCGTCCGCATGGGAAAATCTTGCCTCAAAATCGATAAATGTTCCTGACAGGCTTGTTTCCATTTGCCAGCGCCCTGCACGCGACTGGCCGGCTTCGATATCCCCAAAATCCATCAGCAATACCGGCTCGACAGGCTGATTGTCAAGCTGCGCACCGGTGATACGAAAATCAATCAACAGCCCCAGCTCATTCTCGATAATCTTGGGCTGGGCGGTATCAATGCTCAGATTGTGCGCCGCACCTCCACCATTGTTCGCCACCCTGACGCCAAGCACAAAGGGCTCCGGTGGTTCAACAGGATCGGTAAAAGGGTTGTCTGCTACAACATCACGCGTCAGGAAGTAATCCAGGTTCAAAAGCGGCAATGGCTTTACGAAAATCAGGTCAGGAGCTACCGCAATTTCCTGATCTACGCCATTCTGCTTGTAAGAGAGTATCGCACTGACATCATAGCGCTTCCCTGATGCCACTGTTCCTCCTGCTCCTGCAGAAGGAATGATGAGCCAATGTATTTCGGCTTTGGAGTTTGGAGGAACCGTACCAGTGCCGGACACATCTGAAATATTGTCCAATGAATCAATGCGGATGAAAAATGTCGCGGCGGTATTGTTGGGATCACTGCTGGCGAGCACACTATTGCCCTGATCATCTGCAAAAAGCACATCGACCTTGACATCCGTCAGCTCTACCGTATCGAGATGGTTGGTGATTACCATGCGGGCATCAAATGCCTGGCGCTCTAGCGTGAGCGTCTGCTCAATTTCTATCTTTACGAGTGCACAGATTGAATCAGCGGCTGGAGATGCCGCCGACAACAATGGCAACATCAACAATAACAGGGTGTGAAGTACACCATTGCGTGGAAAAACCTTATTGACATCCCTTTTTCTCATGCCTGTATCCTGACAATCTGGATCACGCGATTTTCACACGCGCAACTCCACAATCGAGGCTGACATGAACAGACATCTGTATGAACTGGATAGAGACCGATCCATGTCGCGTTTCTTGAGCGCACACCAATGCCCCCATTGGTGAATGCGAAATCATCCTAACAAAAGCCTCCGCTTTGTCAAGAAATCGAAACTATCTCAGCTCCACTCCATGTTTTCTCAAGCCTACCCTTGTTGAGGAGTACACACCCATCAAGGCTCTTGGCGTAGGACTCTCAATTCTGGTTTGGTCTCGTCTGAGCCATCAGAAGCAGCACATCAAGGTAATGGATAGTTCATCATATTGAACCATCGCATAAACTGTTGTACATAGAAAACTGGCAACCAGGTCAGGAAGACTCTCTAAAGATTGGAGATTTAGATTGAACCCTTACATCAAATGGGGTATAAATGCAAGCAGGTCGTTTTGTGTTGGCGTTAGCAGGCACAAGAGTTCGGGGAAGAGGATCATTATTATTGCGGCAGCGAAGTTCGCATGAAACAGTGGATAGACCAAAAAAACAGCAACCCTGATCCATCCACCTCGCGTCTTTATGCTTTTGTATGGCGGAGAGGGAGGGATTGGCTCCTGCAGTCGCCTCTGCTTCGCGCTGCGCGGTCAAACCCCGCCCTTTTATTATGAATCGAGGGTTCGAATCCGACCCGGGCAAACCAAGCGTGCCGCCCCCTTTCGTGATACCTGCCTGGAATATGGCGGAGAGCGAGGGATTCGAACCCTCGATACGCGTTAACGTATACACCCTTAGCAGGGGTGCGCCTTCAGCCACTCGGCCAGCTCTCCCGGTTAAACTTGTACACAGTATTTAACGAGCCTGCGGCTCGTGCAGGGGCGCGCGTTACTCCGGGCTTCCTGCCCTTCGCCCCTTCGGGGTCGGCTGACGCCGATCAAAATTGCTCTCGGCAATTTTGTCAGCCACTCGGCCAGCTCTCCTGCATTAAGCGTATAGCAAAAATACGGTTGCTCCGGATTCCTTCCCTTACCTCTGTAGGATCGCCTGGCACCAAATCGTGCACCCTGCAATTTCAAGGGCGGCCAATTCTAGCCACCCTTGAAATATTTTTCCAGCATTTATTCTTCTTTTTCAGGCACTGATTCTGCTTCCTGGGAAACAGACCCTTCTTCTTCCGCCTGCTCTGCCTTAATGCGTTCGTATATTTCCTCCCGATGTACGGAAATATCTCGGGGGGCATTTACACCGATGCGTACCTGGTTGCCTTTCACACCCAGCACTGTAACGGTTACATCGTCTCCTATCATCAGAGTTTCACCAACCCTGCGAGTCAGTATCAACATGATTCCAAATTCTCCTAATGTCCTTGTACTAACTTCACTTTGTCCATGGAAGCAGTAACAGTAATAAACAAACCAAGCCTTTCGCGTATTCAATAAATATAGCGAACAGTCGAATTTTATCAGTAGATCACTAAGATAAAAACCCTTGAATAGGAATTTAAGTTGCGACCTTGTCCAGATCAAAGGCTTCGTGGAGGGTGCGAACCCCTAGCTCCAGATACTTTTCATCCACAATGACAGAAATCTTGATTTCCGAGGTGGATATCATTTGGATGTTTATCTGCTCTTTGGAAAGCGCTTTGAACATATTGCTGGCGATGGCCGCATGGGAGCGCATCCCCACACCTACGAGGGCAATTTTGACAATCTTGTCATCTGCCTCCACTTCCCTTGCACCCAGGTCTTTCGCGGTTTTCTGCAAAATTTCCAGCGCCTGGGGCAGGTCGTTGCGATGCACTGTGAAGGTAAAATCGGTTGTCTCATCCTTGCCTATATTCTGCACGATCATGTCCACTTCAATATTGGCTTCCCCTACCGGCCCCAGGATCTGGTAGGCCACGCCTGGATGGTCAGGCACCCCCCTGATAGTCAGTTTGGCTTCATCACGGCTGAACGCAATACCTGCAATTTTCGCCTTTTCCACGTCTTTATCCTCCAGGGTTATGAGGGTACCCTCTCCTTCTTCAAAGCTGGACAGCACGCGCAGGGGGACATTGTATTTCCCTGCAAATTCCACAGCCCGGATCTGCAACACTTTGGAGCCGGAGCTGGCCAGTTCGAGCATCTCCTCGAAGGTGATGCGATCCAGTTTGCGGGCATTTGGTTCAACACGCGGGTCGGTGGTATACACGCCATTTACGTCAGTAAATATCTGGCACTCATCCGCATGCAGGGCCGCAGCCATGGCGACAGCAGTGGTATCCGAGCCTCCCCGCCCCAGGGTGGTAATATTTCCGTCCTGATCCGCCCCCTGAAATCCCGCCACTACCACGATGCGACCGGCATCCAGATCGGTGCGCACCCTCCTGCCGTCGATGTCAACGATGCGCGCCTTGCTGTGCGCATTGTCGGTACGAATACACACCTGTCCGCCGGTGTAGGAACGCGCTTCCACACCCAGTTGCTGCAGGGCTATGGAAAGCAGGGAAATGGTCACCTGCTCCCCCGTGGACAGCAGCACATCCATTTCTCTGGCGCTGGGATGAGGAGCGATCTCCTTCGCCAGACTGACCAAGCGGTTGGTTTCACCTGACATGGCGGAAACCACCACGACGACCTGATCGCCGTGATCGTGACAGCGTTTTACCTTTTCGGCAACAGCCAGTATCCGCTCGGTACTGCCCACGGAAGTGCCGCCGTATTTTTGTACGATCAATGCCATGACAATGCTTCCGTTACGACGAAAGGCGTTCTTTGGCCCAGCTTTCCACGGAAGCCAGCGCCACGGGTAATGCTTCGGGTTCGCTGCCACCTGCCTGGGCCATATCCGGGCGTCCGCCGCCTTTTCCACCCACCTGCTGGGCTACCATTTTTACCAGATCCCCGGCTTTTATCCTGTCGGTTCTGTCTTTGGTGACTCCAGCGACCAGACTGACCTTGCCATCTTGCACGGCAGATAGGACGATGACCGCAGATCCCAGCTTGTTCTTGAGTTGGTCCAGGGTTTCGCGCAAGGTTTTGGCATCTGCGCCGTCCAGGTTCGCCGCCAGCACCTTGGTATCTCCGATTTCCAGTGCCTGGCCTGCAAGATCGGAACCAGCAGCAGATGCCAGCTTCGCTTTCAAACGGGCTATTTCTTTTTCCTGCTGGCGAGATTTTTCCACCAGGGAATGCACTTTTTCTTCCATGTCATCCTGGCCGGATTTGACCAGGGAGGCGATCTGCTGCAACCGTTCTTCCGCTTGCTCTACCCATTGCAGCGCCTGTTCACCGGTAACGGCTTCTATGCGCCTTACTCCGGATGCGATACCACCTTCACTGACGATCTTGAACAGGCCGATGTCCCCAACGGCCTTGACGTGGGTTCCCCCGCACAGCTCGGTGGAAAAATTCCCCATGCGCAACACCCGCACCTGATCATCATATTTCTCCCCAAACAAGGCCACGGCGCCGGACTGCTTGGCGTCTTCCAGGGCCATGATGCGCGTCTCGACCACATAGTTGTTGCGGATCTGTTCATTGACCAGACGCTCGATGGCGCCGAGCTGCTCCCGGGTAAGGGGCTCGAAGTGGGCAAAGTCGAAGCGCAGCCTGTGCGCATCCACCAACGAGCCTTTTTGCTGCACATGCTCTCCCAGCACCTGCCGCAAGGCGGCATGCAGCAGATGGGTGGCGGAATGATTCAGGGCGATACTACTGCGGTTTTCCTCGTCCACCTCGGCCAACACGGTATCGCCAACATGCAGTTCACCCCGAGTGACTTTGCCGATATGCCCGAAAACCGAACCACCCTGTTTGCGCGTATCCTGCACTTCAAAACTTGTATCTTCACCCATCACGGAAAGCTGGCCGCGATCACCGACCTGCCCACCGGATTCGGCATAAAACGGCGTTTTATCCAGCACCACCATGCCTTCCTCATCCTGACGCAAGACATCCACGGATTCGCCATCGTGGAACAGACCGATAACGGTCGCCTCTTCCCGCAGCCGCTCATAGCCGGTGAAATCCGTCGCCCCGTCCAGCGCCACCTGCGCCTGCTGCTCCACACCAAACTGGCTGGCGGCCCTGGCCCGCGCCCGCTGGGCTTCCATTTCCCGGTCGAACCCCGCCTCGTCAATTTGCAGATTCCGTTCCCTGGCGATATCGGCGGTCAAATCCGCCGGAAAACCGTAGGTGTCATACAGCTTGAACACCAGTTCACCGGGAATCACGCCGTCGGATATACCGGCAATGGCGTCTTCCAGGATTTTCATGCCCTGTTCGATGGTTTCAGCAAAGCGCTCTTCTTCCAGTTTGAGAACCCGCATCACCGTATCCCTGGCTTTGGCCAGCTCGGGATATGCCGCGCCCATTTGTTCGATCAGGGCATCCACCAGCAGATGGAAAAAAGGTTGTTTCTGCCCGAGCTGATAGCCATGGCGAATGGCGCGGCGAATGATGCGGCGCAATACATAGCCACGGCCTTCGTTGGAGGGGGTTACGCCATCGACGATGAGAAAGGCGCAAGAACGAATATGGTCGGCAATCACGCGCAGGGATTTGCTCTCCAGGTCTGATGTGCCGGTAACCTGCGCGGCGGCGCGGATCAGCGCCTGGAAAAGATCGATTTCGTAGTTGGAATGCACGCCCTGCATCACCGCCGCCAGGCGCTCCAGCCCCATGCCCGTATCCACGGAGGGCTTGGGCAGCGGCGTCATATTCCCTTCGGCATCCCGGTTGTACTGCATGAACACCAGGTTCCAGATTTCTATGTAGCGGTCGCCATCCTCTTCGGGGGTGCCGGGGGGGCCGCCGGCCACATCTTCCCCGTGATCGTAGAATATCTCGGTACACGGGCCGCAGGGCCCAGTATCGCCCATGCTCCAGAAATTGTCGCTTTCGTATGGCTTGCCTCCGGGCTTGTCGCCAATGCGGCTGAAGCGACTGGCGTCCACACCGATTTCCTGCAGCCAGATGACCGCTGCTTCCTCATCCTGGTCATACACGGTGATCCACAGCTTCTCCGGAGACAAGCCCATGGCATTGGTGAGAAATTCCCACGCAAATTCAATCGCTTCCCGCTTGAAATAGTCACCAAAGCTGAAATTTCCCAGCATTTCGAAAAAGGTATGATGCCGGGCGGTGTAGCCAACATTTTCCAGATCATTGTGCTTGCCTCCGGCCCGAACACAACGCTGGGACGAGGCAGCCCGGGTATAGGCACGCTTTTCCTTGCCAAGAAACAGATCCTTGAACTGCACCATGCCCGCATTGGTAAACAGCAGGGTGGAGTCATTGGCCGGCACCAAGGAGCTGGACTCCACGATGGTGTGCCCATGATCGGCAAAATAGTCAAGAAATGCCTGGCGAATTTCAGCGCTCGTTTTCATCTGTTTCCGGTTGGGGTATTACAAGGCGGTAAATGGTATGCAGTCCAGCGCCACTTGTCACCCTCAAATTGCCTGCAAAATGAGCGATATCAAAGAAAAACGCTGGATTTCGCTGGCGCCGGAAGGTCAGTCAAACAAATATTCGCTGATCATCCAGGACGGAAACCCACGGGAAGAGAGAAAACGGCCTCTTTTGGCCAATTCCTTGCGGTCAGCCGGGGGGTGGCTGCCAAATTTCCTTTCTGCCACATCAAGCATGACAGCATGCCAGTCCTGCTCGGCATCTAGCCAGGTGGCAATCAGCTCACTGGCGATCCCCCTTTCCACCAGCTCCGGACGAATGCGCAAGGGGCCATAGCCTTTGTTACGGCGGGAATGGACATATTGCTCGGCAAACCGGGCGTCACTCTGCAACCCCTGTTGCCTCAGTTTCTGCAACACCTGTTGCACCTCTGCCGGGCCATAATGGCGCAACAGTTTTCTTTCCAGCTCAAGCTGGCTGTGCTCCCGCATGGAAAGCAGGCGCACCGCCGCATGTTGTGCCTGTTTCAGCCCGTCCGGGTTCAGCTTTTCCCCTCCGTGCTCACTTTGCCCGCACCTTGTTGTTCCGCTTCCTGGGCACTATCATCAGGAAACACCTCTGCCCGGATCCGACCTTCGATCTCGGTCGCAATTTTGGGGTTTTCTTTCAGGAATTTCCGCACATTGTCCTTGCCCTGGCCGATACGATCACCACTATAGGAATACCAGGCACCGGATTTTTCGACGAAGCCATGTTTCACCCCCAGGTCGATGATCTCACCCTCCCGGGAGATGCCTTCTCCATATAGGATCTGGAATTCCACCTGTTTGAACGGCGGCGCCACCTTGTTCTTTACCACTTTGACCCGGGTTTCATTGCCCACGACTTCATCACCGCGCTTGATAGCGCCGATGCGGCGGATATCCATGCGCACGGAGGAATAGAACTTGAGCGCATTACCACCGGTAGTGGTTTCCGGGCTGCCGAACATCACTCCAATTTTCATGCGGATCTGGTTGATAAAAATGACGATACAATTGGAGCGCTTGATATTGGCGGTGAGCTTGCGCAACGCCTGGGACATGAGCCGCGCCTGCAAACCTACATGGGAATCTCCCATGTCACCCTCGATTTCCGCCCTGGGCGTCAACGCCGCCACGGAATCGATAACTACCACATCCACCGCGCCGGAGCGCACCAGCATGTCGGTAATTTCCAGCGCCTGTTCACCGGTATCCGGCTGGGACACCAGCAGCTCGTCCATATCCACCCCCAGCTTTTCCGCGTACTGGGGATCCAGCGCATGTTCTGCATCCACAAACGCACAGGTGCCCCCCCCCTTTTGGGCCTCTGCCACAATATGCAGGGTGAGCGTGGTTTTCCCGGAAGATTCCGGGCCATAGATTTCTACCACCCGCCCCTTGGGCACACCTCCGATTCCCAGCGCGATATCCAACCCCAGGGAGCCAGTGGATATAGCCTCCAGATTACCGATGGCCGTTCCATCGCCCATGCGCATGACAGAACCCTTGCCAAATTGCTTCTCGATTTGACCCAATGCGGCCGCCAATGCTTTTTTCCGATTCTCATCCATTTCTGTTCACCTGTTCAAATTACCAATGTCGATAACAGCGTTACCGCCAAGTGTAGTTCGTTCTCTATTTGTTTTCCAGTATTATTTACTTCAGAATCACTGCCGGGAGAAGTTTGCCGGTAAACCTCAGGACAAAGGCCAGCTCTCCACAACTCTGTACCAGGGCGGGCCGCTGCCGGGGAGTGACTCCGCAAGCACAAAATAATCTACTGGCCAAAGAACCGGTTGCGGCAACGCCAGGGGCATGCCCGGTGTGGTTTTTCGCAGCAGGGTGACATGGGGGCGATAGGGTCGCCTTTCTACTCTGAAGCCACATTCCTGGAGGTTTTGCCCAAAACTTTTCACCAGCTGCAACAGCGCTTTCGGAATTTTCTCCGGGCCCGCCCAGGCAATACGCGGCTTTGGCCAGAAATCCAGGTGATTGATTTCCAGCTCAAAAGGAGAAGCCTGGACAGCACTGGCAGCATGAAGAATGCACTGCTGCTGACCGGTGGGAACGGCACCAAGGAACTGCAAGGTGATATGCAAATCCATGGGGTGCACCCAGTTGCCCTGCACCTGGGGCAGCCGGGTCTGCAAATCCGCCAGGTGACTGCGCACCTCATCATCGGGCCACAGGGCAAAGAACAGGCGTTTATTTCTTGGCACAAAATGCTCCCAGTTGCTGCAGGGCATGGATCACCGCCTGGCGCCTGACCTGTTCCCGGTCACCCGCAAACCAGCACCGTTCAGCGACAGCACCCTTCTCATCCGCCCATGCCATCCACACGGTTCCCACAGGCTTGTGCTGCGAACCGCCTCCCGGCCCGGCAATGCCACTGATAGCCACACTGACATCCGCCCTGCTGCGCACCAGGGCGCCCTGGGCCATCTGTAACACCACCTGTTCGCTTACCGCCCCAAAGTATTCCAGGGTATCAGCCCGCACACCCAGCATGCCTATTTTGGACTGGTTGCTGTAGGTGACAAAACCCCGCTCGAACCAGGCGCTGGATCCGGGGACATCCGTCATCACTTTGGCAACCCAGCCACCGGTACAGGATTCCGCTGCCGTCATGGTCAGCCGCTTCCAGGACAATAGGCGGCCGGTTTCATGGGCCAACTGTTCTAACTGTTCGTCTTGCATTAGAATTCACCCAGTTTCTGCAAATCAATGCTGCACTATAATTATGAATGACCAAGGCATACTGCTAGAGCGTAACCCTTCCCCGATGAAACTGGAAGTCATGGGCGTGGAAAGCTGGGGTATCTGGAAAAAGGAAAAATCCACCTTCCCCTGGACTTATCATCAACAGGAAACCTGCTATATCACCCGGGGGCGATTTATCGTAACTCCGGAAGGCGGCGAGCCCATGGCATTCAAGCGTGGCGACCTCATCACCTTTCCCGCCGGCATGAAATGCACCTGGGAGATTCTCGAAGACGTAGAAAAATATTACGACTTTCAGTAACACCACGGCATTTGTAACTGGCCGATTGTCTCCCGGCAAGCACACCACCTTCCCATCAGTCTACCTACTTTCACTACCTCCCCCTCTTCTGTTCGCTTCTGAATTTCAGGGGATCGTTTGACCCAAAATCCACGATTGATTGTGGATCTTGGGTTTAAGTTCCTCACCGTACAGCCGATTACTCTCGTAACTCAACAATCAACCAAATTTACGACACTGTCGGCAACGGTATATCTATGTCCATGGATCTTTCAGAATTTCTCGATGTGTTTCTCGAAGAGTGTTTCGAGGGGCTGGAAGCCATGGAGTCGGGGCTGCTGCACCTGGATGCAGGCACGGATCTCGAGGAAATCAACACCATTTTTCGCGCCGCCCACTCTATTAAAGGTGGCAGCGCTGCCTTTGGTTTCAACCATATCTCTGAATTCACCCATGTAATGGAAACCCTGCTGGATGAGCTGCGCGACGGTTCCCGGCAGGTAGACGAAAATATCGTGGATCTGCTTCTGGCTTCAGTGGATATCCTGCGCGAAATGGTGGATGGACTGAAGGACGAGAGCACTCCCGATGAAGTCCGTGTAGCCGAGCTGAAAAAGGCACTGGAAGCTGCACTGGGGAGCAATTCAGAAGAACCTCCGGCAACAGGGGAGCGCCAGCTGTGGAAGATTCTTTTTTCCCCTTGCCCTGATCTATTTCGTGAAGGCAACGATCCTCTGCGCATCTTTGAGGCACTGGAGGAACTGGGCACGCTGGAAGTTCAGACTGACGCATCCACCTTGCCATCCCTGTCAGAGCTGGATCCGGCTACCTGCCACTTGCGCTGGGAAGCGACCCTGGAAAGCACTGCTACCGAAGAACAGATTCACGAAACCTTCAGCTGGGTGGAAGGAAACTGCGACCTGAAAATCAGTCAAATCGAAGACAAAGAGGAACAACCCCCGGCAGCCGAAAAAGAAACGGAAAACCAACCAGAACCGGAAGCACCCGCACCCGAACCTGCCGCAAAACCAGCGGTAGCAGCCAAGGCAAAACCAGCCAAACCTTCCGCCAACCGGGAAAGCAGTTCTATCCGCGTAGCGATCGAGAAGGTGGATCTGCTCATTAACCTCATGGGCGAATTGGTAATCACCCAGTCCATGCTCAATCAGGTAGGACTGGACCTGGCCCAGGAAGGTGGGCAAAAAGCAGAAGCGCTGCTCAACGGTCTGGCGCAGCTGGAACGCAACACCCGTGAACTGCAGGAAAACATGCTGCAAATCCGCATGCTGCCCATCAGCGTCGCTTTCAACCGCTTTCCGCGCCTGGTGCGAGACCTGTGCGGGAAAATGGGCAAGAAGGTGGATCTGGTACTCAGCGGTGAACAAACCGAGGTGGACAAGACCGTTCTGGAAAAGATCGGCGACCCCCTGGTGCATCTGGTGCGCAACTCCCTGGATCATGGCCTGGAAACACCCGAAGTGCGGGCCGCGAAGGGTAAGACGGAACAGGGGCGGCTGGAACTCAGCGCCCAGCATGAAAGCGGCAACATCGTTATTCGTATTACCGATGACGGCGCCGGGCTGGATCGGGAAAAGATCCTGAAAAAAGCCATCGAACAAGGCCTGGTAAGCGACAAGGATGAGCTGTCCGAAGAACGCATCGACAACCTCATCTTCCAGCCCGGATTCTCCACGGCGGAACAAGTCAGTGACCTGTCCGGTCGCGGCGTGGGCATGGATGTGGTGAAACGCAATATCAGCGACCTGGGCGGCACCGTCAGCATTCAATCCCGCCAGGGCAAGGGCAGCACCGTAGTGATTCGCCTGCCCCTCACTCTTGCAATTCTCGACGGCCAGCTCGCCAGCATTGGTGAGGACACCTATATCCTGCCCCTCATTTCCATCATCGAATCGTTGCAAATCCGCCCGGAAAATCTCAAATGCGTTACCGGATCGACAGAGCTGTACCGCTTCCGAGATGAGTATATTCCCGTCATGCGGCTCAACAAGCTGCTTGGCAGCCAGTGCGGTACTGACAACCTGGGCCAGGGACTGCTGGTAGTGGTGGAATCAGAAGGACAACACGCAGGCCTGTTCATAGACAAGCTGCAAGGACAGCAGCAAGTGGTGATCAAGAGCCTGGAAGCCAACTTTCAGCAACTCGAAGGCGTATCCGGAGCAACCATCCTGGGCGACGGCAGGGTTGCCCTGATTCTGGATATTCCGGGGCTGGTTCAGCTCTTCCATAAAATCAGAAACACCAACCCGGCAGCAGCGCTGGCTGCCGCTTCATGACCGAGGTCGAAGTACTCATGAACAGTAACACAGCACAAAAAATTGATATCGATCTGCAGTCCGAGGAAGGAGTGGACCAGTATCTTACCTTCTGCCTGGCTGGCGAAGAATACGGCATCAACATTCTCAAGGTGCAGGAAATCAGAGGCTGGAGCGAGGTGACGCCCATGCCCAATACACCAGATTCCATTCTCGGTGTAATCAATCTGCGCGGCACCGTGGTTCCCATCGTTGAATTGCGCAGCCACTTCAACCTGCCGGAAGTACCCCCCAGCCCGACCACAGTAATCATCGTGGTCAAGGCGGTGGAGGCCAACGGCAACCAGCGCACCATGGGCATGGTGGTGGATGCGGTTTCCGAAGTACATAACATCGCCTCCGAAGAAATCCAGCCACCCCCACAGATCGGTGATGCAGGAGACCAGCGCGCTATCGCCGGCCTCACCACCATGGAACAACATATGATCATCCTCCTCGACGTGGATGACCTGATGATAAACGGCGTACTCGGCCTGCTCGACGACGAGCCCGGTGCCTGATCAACAAACCATTTCGCTCGACGGAGAACTACAGCATGAAAATCAATGAGCCAGTAACAGACAAAGAGATCGTGATGACGGAGGGACAATTCATCGTCTCCACCACTGACCTCAAGGGCATCATCAAATCCATCAATCGTGATTTCATCAATATCAGTGGCTTCACATCCGAAGAGCTGATCGGCAGGAATCACAACATGGTGCGTCACCCCGACATGCCGCCGGAAGCCTTCGAGGATTTGTGGCGCACCATCAAGGCAGACAGGCCTTGGATCGGGATGGTAAAGAACCGGTGCAAAAATGGTGACTACTACTGGGTCAAGGCCAATGTCACCCCCTTGCGTGAACACGGGCGCACCACCGGCTTCATGTCGGTGCGCACCAAGCCCACGCGCCAGGAAATTGAACAGGCCGATGCCCTGTACAAAAAAGTGCGTGCTGGTGAAGCCACCTTGCAACCATCACGTTTCAAGCGAGTCATGCAATACCTGGGTAATCTGGGAGTATCCAGGTACCTGACTTTGCTGCAAATTGCGTCGGTATCCGCCATGGCGGGAATTGCCTGGCTGGACCGCCAGGGTGCCGACCTCTCCATCGTAATCACGGCTTTTGCCGTCATTACAATCCTCATCTCCCTCGCCATCCATGCACTCAAGCAATACACCCAGCGCCCCATGAAGCAGGCCATCACCGCCATGCAGCAAATCGCCAACGGCGACTACTTTCAATGGGTCGAAACCAGCCGGGATGATGACCTGGGCCGGTTGCTGCAGAACATCCAGTCCACCCAGATCCGCCTCGGCTACGAAGTAAATGAAATACGCCAACAGGCAAATGAGCTGAGCCGTGTGCAGGAGGCGCTGGAAAGCGTAAATGCCAACGTGATGATTGCCGATCAAGACCTCAATATCATCTACCTGAACAAAGCCGTGAAGGAAATGATGCGCAATGCCGAGGACGACATTCGCCAGGAACTTCCGGATTTCAGCAGTGACAAGCTGTTGGGTGCCAACATCGATGCATTCCACAAGAACCCATCCCATCAGCGGGAGGCATTGGAACGTTTGCAAGATGCCTTCACCGCCGACATCAAGCTGGGTGGGCACTCCATGCGCCTCATCGCCAACCCTATTCTCAATGAAAATGGAGAACGCCTGGGAACCGTGGTGGAATGGATGGATCGCACCAGCGAGGTAGCCATAGAACAGGAACTCCAGAGCATCGTCGATAACGCCCTCATGGGTAACCTGGATGAACGAGTGTCACTGACCGGCAAGGAGGGCTTCTTCAAGAACCTGAGCCGTGGCGTAAACGACCTGATGCAGGTGCTGGAGCAGGTGATTGACGATACGTCCCAAGTACTCAGTGCCCTGGCCAAAGGCGAACTGAACAAAACTATCGATACCGACTATGAAGGCGCCTTTGCCCGTCTCAAAGACGATGTAAATGCCACCATAACCAATCTGACGCGAGTGATCGGTAGCATCCGCCACAGTGCCGACGCTGTCGAACATGCTTCACAGGAAATCGCCGAAGGCAACACCGACCTGGCGCGCCGTACCGAACTGCAGGCCTCCAATCTGGAGGAAACCGCCTCCAGCATGGAAGAGATCACCTCCACAGTACGCCAGAACGCAGACAACTCACGCAAGGCCAGCGATCTGGCAGCCATTACCCTGGACCAGGCAGTAAATGGTGGCGAAGTAGTGACAAACACCATCACTGCCATGGAAAAAATCACCCATTCCAGCAAGAAAATCGCTGCCATCATCAGCGTGATTGATGATATCGCCTTCCAGACCAATCTGCTGGCACTGAACGCTGCGGTGGAAGCAGCCCGGGCAGGTGAACAGGGCCGCGGATTCGCCGTGGTAGCCACCGAGGTACGCAACCTGGCGCAACGCAGTGCTACTGCGGCCAAGGAGATCAAGGAACTGATCGAAGACAGTGTGAACAAAGTGGAAGAAGGTTCTGAACTGGTAGATCAATCCGGCAAGACTCTGGATGAGATCGTCACTTCGGTGAAAAAAGTGAGCGATTTCATCACTGAGATTGCTGGCGCCAGCTCAGAACAATATGCAGGCATAGACCAGGTAAACCAGGCCGTCTCACAAATGGACGAAGTGACCCAGCAGAATGCTGCGTTGGTTGAAGAAGCAGCACAAACCAGCCAGATGATGGACGAACAGGCCAAGGAGCTGGGCGAACTGATCTCCTTCTTCAAGATCGAAAACGGTTCTGGAGAAAACCAAAACCAGGTGGAGCGTCGCTCCAGCAACCGGCCCTGGTCTGGCGCCAGCGACACCTCTGCCGTGGATTTCGCCGCCGCCCGCGCCAAACACAAACAATGGAAAACCCGCCTGCGCGCCTTCCTCGATGGAAAAGAATCCTTGAGCGTAGAGGAAGCCAGCTCCCACCATGATTGCAAACTGGGGCAATGGCTGCACGGCACGGGCATGCGCGAATACGGCAGCATGAGCAAAATGCAGGAACTGGAAAAAGCTCATGTGGAATTCCACGCTGTAGCCAAACAGGTAATCAAGGCCAAACAATCCGGAGACAATGCCAGGGCGGAAACCATGTACGCCCGCGTGGAAAAAGGCTCAGACCGCATCATTACCTTGCTGGAGCAGCTGGAACGGGAAATCGATACAGCCAATCCACCCTCATCCATTCCCGCCCCGGCTGGAAACAGCGCCCCAGGCAGACCCAGGCTGCAGGCGGTAGGTGCGGATGACGTATGGGATGAGTTCTAACCATGAATGCCGGGAAAATATGCCTCGAGTCCCATCTGGACATGGATGCATTGCCAGCACTGGCGCAGGCGCTGCGCAATGCCCTGGCGGAAAAAGCGCCACTGTTGCTGGATGGCTCCCGGGTAAAGAGCATCAATGGCGCCGCCCTGCAGCTACTGCTGGCGGCGACCCAGTCTGCACAACAGGCAGACATTTCGTTCAACTGGCATCAACCCTCTCCCCCCCTGGAAAGAGCCGTTGAACTTCTGGGGCTTAGCAATGATCTGGAATTAGGAGGCAACAAGGAATGAACCGCTTGGCTACAAAAACCCTTCGCAAAGGATTCGAATTTACCGATCAGGATTTCTCCCGGTTGCGGGAACTGGTTTACCAGCATACCGGCATCCGCATGGCGGACAACCGGCGTGACCTGATCTATGGCCGCCTTTCCCGACGGCTGCGGGCGCTGGGCATGCACAGTTTCAGTGACTACTGCGCGCTCATCGAGGATGGCCATGAGGACGAGTTGGAAGCATTCACCAATGCAGTGACCACCAATTTGACAGCCTTTTTCCGGGAAGCCCACCATTTTGATTACCTGGCCAACACCGTACTGCCGGAACTGCTGCAGCGCAAACAGACAAGCCAGCAAATAAGAATCTGGTCTGCGGGCTGCTCCACGGGTGAAGAGCCCTATACCCTGGCCATGATACTGCAGGAAAGCATTCCCGACCTACACAACTGGGATGTACGCATTCTCGCGACTGATCTCGATTCCGATGTACTTGCCAAGGCCAGTGCAGGAATCTATGAGCAGCAAAATATCCAGCGGGCCCTGGGTGATCGTCTGAAGCGCTGGTTCCGTAAGGGAAGCGGATCCCACAAAGGGAAAGCAAAGGTACTTCCGCAGCTACAGGAACTGATCTCATTCAGAAAGCTCAATCTGATGGAAAACTGGCCCATGAAAGGCTCATTCGACATCATTTTCTGCCGCAATGTGCTGATTTATTTTGACAAACCGACACAAAAAAAACTGTTTGACCGCTTCGCCGACATCCTGACGCCAAAGGGTCATCTTTTTATCGGTCACTCCGAAAGCCCTCTGGATCTTACGGATCGATTCACTCTCATCGGCCAATCAGTTTACCAGCGGTGCAAATAATGAAAGACATGGGAGGAATATTCAAGCCATGAGCATACGCGTTCTCATCATCGATGATTCCGCACTGGTGCGCAGCCTGCTGACACGCATCCTTGAAAAGGATCCGAAAATCCAGGTAGTCGGCACTGCGGCTGATCCGTACATCGCCCGGGAAAAAATCAAAAAGCTCCAACCCGATGTACTGACCCTGGATGTGGAAATGCCGAAAATGGATGGCATCACCTTCCTGCAGAATCTCATGCGCCTGCACCCCATGCCGGTAATAATGGTGTCGTCCTATACGGAGAAAGGGGCTGAAATCACCCTGCGGGCACTGGAACTGGGTGCGATTGATTTCGTCAGCAAACCCCGGGGGGAACTCGCCGGCACTCTGGAGATTGTAAGCGAAGAAATCATTCAGAAAGTAAAGACCGCCAGTCAGGCCAACATCCGGGCCGCTGGCCGCGCCTGCCCTTCCACGCCGTTGTCTGTGGAAGAAAAACAGAGTGTGGACTCCATCCTCCCCAAGCCAAACAAGCAGCGCGCCAATGGCGCACTGCCCCTGATTGCCATCGGTGCCTCCACTGGCGGCACGGAAGCAATCAAAGAGGTACTGCTGGGATTGCCGGAAAAAATGCCGGCAATCGTCATCACCCAGCACATCCCTCCCGGATTCAGCACCGCCTTCGCGAAACGCATGAACAGGCTGGCCGCACTGAAAGTTCACGAAGCAGAAGATGCCCAACCCATCCTGCCCGGCAATGTCTACATCGCTCCCGGAGCACAACATCTGCTCATATCCCAGGACAAGCAGGGATATCTGTGCAGACTCAATGATGGCCCCAGGGTCAACCGGCACAAGCCATCGGTAGATGTACTATTCCGCTCGGTGGCTCAAACTGCCGGAAGAAACGCCACTGGCGTACTCCTTACCGGAATGGGAGATGACGGCGCCCAATCCCTGCTGGAAATGCGCGAAGCAGGCGCCAGAACCATTGCCCAGGACGAAGAAAGCAGCGTGGTCTGGGGTATGCCGGGCTCTGCAATCAAGTGCGGCGCGGCAGAGCAGGTTTTGTCCCTGGAAAAAATCCCTTCGACACTAATCTATCTGCTTGCCGGCAAGGGAAAAACCATTCACAACACCAACAGCCTGCGGCAACGTCAGATGGCCGCAGCAACCTCTTTTTCATAACCAACACTCAGGAGAACAATTATGAATATCATGGTAGTAGACGACAGCCTCGCAATGCGCCTTATCGTCATGAAAACCTTGCGTGAGGCCGGTTATTCCGGTCATGACATCACCCAGGCGGCAGATGGCGCCAAAGCACTGGAAGCAATCAAGAAAGAGGAACCGGATCTGGTACTTTGCGACTGGAACATGCCCAACATGACCGGCCCGGAGCTGCTGGAAACCCTCAAGGACGAAGGCTACAACCTCAAATTCGGCTTCGTAACCACAGAAGCATCCGAGGAAATGCGCGCCAGGGCCACCGAGCTGGGGGCACGCTTCCTTATTGCCAAACCCTTTACTCCAGAATCCTTCAAGGAAAAACTGGATCCCTATCTCAACTAAGGAGCAACCACCATGTCCAGCATCCCATTACCAAAACCCGTCGAGTTGCAACAGATGCTCGCCATGATGTATGGCAGCGACCTAAAAGCCGAACCCGGCAACCCGGTTCCTGTCACACCTGGCAGCAAATCCCTGGTAGCACTCTACATCGACGACGATGACGCACCTGTGGCCACTTGTGCCGTGGATTATCCCTTTACCGCCTATGCTGGCGCATCCCTGACCCGGGTTCCCCTGGGCACGGCCAAGGAATGCGCACGAGACGGAGATTTTTCCGAGATCATGGTCGGTAACGTGCATGAAATCATGAACATCTGCTCCCGCCTGCTGATGACAAGCGACAGTCCGCATCTGCGCCTGCAAGCGCTGTATACCTCCCCGGACGAAATACCGGAAAACGTACAGGAGCTGATGCAGGAGCCCCCCGCCAGCGCCGATTTCAACGTCACCATTGCAGACTATGGTGACGGGGGCATGTCGTTCATGTCTCTGGTTGCGTAAGTAAAGAAGGGCAATGCCAAAACAGCGGGATTACAGGCTGATTCCGCCCTACAGCACGGCCTTGGGGTAGGAACCCAGCACCTTGTACATTCCTGCCTGCTTTTCCAGCGCGGCGAGCGCCTGGACGACATGGGCTTCATCCTTGTGACCGTCCACATCGATGAAGAACACATAGTCCCATACGCCCCGGCGGGAAGGACGGGACTCGATGCGGGTCATGCTCACGCCATGTTCCGCCAGAGGCTCCAGCAGGCGGTGCAGGCCACCCGCCTCGTTCTTGGTGGAGATGAGCAGGCTGGTCTTGTCCTGACCGGAAGGCGGCACCTCCTGCTGGCCGATAATGAGAAAGCGGGTGGTGTTGCCCGGCTCATCCTCAATGTTGTGTGCCAGCACGCCCAGGCTGTAGATCTCTCCGGCAGTTTCACTGGCGATAGCCGCGGCATGGGGGTCTTCCCGTGCCATGGCCGCAGCCTCGGCATTGCTGCCCACGGCAATGCGCTCCACATTCGGCAGGTGCCGATCCAGCCAGCCCCGGCACTGGGCCAGGGATTGCTGGTGGGAATACAATCTCTCGATCTCGTCCAAAGACCCGGCATTGGAGAGCAGGTTGTGATGGATGCGCAGGGTCACTTCCCCGCAGATGCGCAGGGGCGAGCTGAAGAACATATCCAGGGTGTGGCTGATTACGCCTTCGGAAGAGTTCTCCACCGGCACCACGCCATACTGGCAGCTACCCGCTTCCACTTCCTGAAACACATCGGAAATGGAGCCCAGAGGCGTCGTGGTAACGGAATGCCCGAAGTGCTTGAGCGCCGCCGCCTGGGTAAAGGTGCCTTCCGGGCCAAGGAAGGCAATATTCAGGGGATACTCCAGGGCCAGGCAGGCGGACATGATCTCCCGGAACAGCCTCGCCATTTCTTCTGCATTCAGCGGCCCCTGGTTGCGCTCCTTGACCATGCGCAGTATCTGGGCTTCGCGCTCGGGACGGTAAAAAACCGTCTCGCCGCTGCTCTGTTGCTTAATATGGGCAACTTCCGCCGCCGCTGCCGCCCGAGCATTGATGAGGTGCTGAATCTGCTCGTCAATGGCGTCGATGCGTTCGCGGATGGCGTTGAGTTGTTCCGTTTCGTTCATGGGGTCAGCAGCTCAGGCAACGCACCGACAGCACCCCTTCCAGCGCTGCAATCCTGTTCACTACCGAAGCATCGGGCTGCGCTTCCAGATCAATGAGGGTGACTGCAATATCCCCACGGGATTTGTTCAACATATCCACGATGTTCAGGCCTGCTTCGGCCAGATCCGTCGAAATCTGCCCCAGCATGTTGGGCACGTTGCTGTTCACCACCACCAGGCGCGGGTTGTCGCCAGGAGGCATCTGGATCTCGGGAAAATTCACGGAGTTGGTGATATTGCCATCCTCCAGCCAGCTACGCACTTCGTCCACCACCATGATGGCGCAGTTTTCCTCCGCCTCGCGGGTGGAAGCGCCCAGATGGGGCAAGGTGATGCAGCGCGGATGATCCTTGAGCAGATTGCTGGGGAAATCACAAACATAGCCGTACAGGTGTCCGTCGTCCAGGGCTTTGACCACGGCTTCATCGTCAACAATGCCGTTGCGGGCGAAGTTGAGCACGATGGCATCTTTTGGCATCAGCTTGATCCGCTCTTCATTGATCATGCTGGCCGTCGCGTCATTGAGGGGCACATGGAAGGTGACGAAATCCGACCGGGACAACAGGTCGTCGATGGACAGGGCCTGTTCCACGTCGGCCTTGAGCTTCCAGGCGGACTTGACGGTGATGGATGGATCGAAGCCCACCACTTTCATCCCCAGGTCATGGGCGGCATTACAGATCTTCACACCGATGGCGCCCAGACCAACCACGCCCAGGGTGCGGCCCGGCAGCTCGAAACCCACGAAATTCTTCTTGCCTGTTTCCACGGCTTTGCCGATCTGCGCATCATCGCCTGCCAGCCCTGTGGCAAACTTCCATGCCGGGCCGATATTGCGCGCCGCCATCAACATGCCGGCGATCACCAGTTCCTTGACCGCGTTGGCATTGGCCCCCGGTGCGTTGAACACGGGAATGCCCTTCTCCGTCATTTTATCCACGGGAATATTGTTCACCCCCGCCCCGGCGCGGCCAATGGCCTGTACCGTTTCAGGAATTTCCATATCGTGCATCTTGAACGAGCGCAGCAAAATGGCATCGGGTTGGGTGATCTCCGAGGCAACTTCATAAGCCTCACGCGGCAGCCTGTCCAGACCTGCGGCAGAGATATTGTTCAAGGTCAGTAGTTTGTACATCTGGCTCATCCCCACTCAGGCATTACGCTGCGCAAATTCATGCATGAAATCGATCAGGGCCTGTACACCGGCCTCGGGCATGGCATTGTAGATACTGGCGCGCATGCCGCCTACGGAGCGGTGCCCCTTGAGGGTTTTCAACCCCGCCTGGGCTGCTTCTTCGAGAAACCTTGCATCCAAACCGGCGTCTGCCAGGGTAAAGGGCACATTCATCCGGGAACGACATGCGGGATCCACGGGATTGGCGTAGAAATCCAGGTCATCAATGGCAGCATACAAAGCTGCTGCCTTGCGCGCATTGATGGCGGCCATGGCGTCCAGTCCGCCATTGTCTTTCAGCCACTGGAATACCAGCCCCGCCAGATACCAGGCATAGGTGGGAGGCGTGTTGTACATGGAATCCGCATCTGCATGGATCTTGTAGTCCAGCATGGCCGGACAACTCTCGGGCGCGTGGCCGATGAGGTCTTCGCGAATGATGACCAGAGTCAGACCTGCCGGGCCGATATTCTTCTGTGCTCCCGCGTAGATGATGCCGAATTTCGACGCATCGACCGGCCGGGAGAGGATGGTGGAAGACATGTCCGCCACCAGGGGAATGTCGCCCGTATCCGGAATATAGGGGAACTCCACGCCCTGGATGGTCTCGTTGGGCGTGTAGTGTACATAGGCCGCATCCCTGGAGAACCCGAGATCCTCTTCCGCAGGCGCCTTGAAATCAGACGATGTGTCGGCGATGACGTTCACCTCGCCGTAGCGTCTGGCCTCGGCAATGGCCTTTTTCGACCAGGAGCCGGTGTTGATATAGTCCGCCTTGCCGGTGCGGCCCATGAGATTCAGGGGCGCCATGGCGAACTGGCTGGAGGCACCACCCTGCAGGAACAGCACCTTGTAGTTATCGGGAATCGCCATTATCTCGCGCAGGTCGGTCTCCGCCTGTTCGGCGATGCTCATGAATTCCTTGCCGCGATGGCTCATTTCCATCACCGACATGCCGGCGCCATGCCAATCCAGCAGTTCGTCCTGGGCCTGCTGCAACACGGCTTCGGGAAGCGTGGCGGGGCCGGCGCTGAAATTATAGATTCGTGACATTTCGGGTTCCTGCTCAGGGTTACTGCAAAAAAATTCTAGTCTGGTAGCAACCGTAGGTTGGGCAAAGGCCGTGAGGCCGTGCCTAACAAACTTGTCGGGCACGCTACGCTTTGCCCGACCTACGGCTCCGGTGTTTCGTTTTCCTCATCTTCCTCAAGCATCTCGATGCGGGCGATACCAATGAGCTTTTCTTTCTTGCTCAGGGCAATCATCTTCACGCCCTGGGTATTGCGCCCCATGCGAGACACATCGCTGACACGGGTGCGCACCAGGGTGCCGCCATCGGTAATGAGCATGATTTCGTCATCTTCATCCACCAGGATGGCACCGATCTGCCGACCGTTGCGCTCGGATGTCTGGATGGAAATCATTCCCTTGCCGCCACGCCCCTTGACCGGGAACTGGGCGATATCAGTACGCTTGCCATAGCCATTTTCACATACGGTCAGCACGTCGCCCTCCATAGCAACCACCAGGGAAATCACCCGCTGGTCTTCATCCAGGCGAATGCCGCGCACACCGGCAGCGGTGCGCCCCATGGCGCGCACGGCGCTTTCGTTGAAGCGCACCGCCTTGCCGGCGCTGCTAAAGAGCATGATGTCCTGGCTACCATCGGTGATATCCACGCCGATGAGCTGATCCCCATCATGCAGATCCACGGCGATGATGCCACTGGCCCGGGGACGGGAGAAGTCCGTCAGGGGCGTTTTCTTTACCGTGCCATCGGCCGTGGCCATGAAAATGTAGCGGTCTTCGGTATATTCCCGAATCGGCAGCACCGCGTTGATGCGCTCGCCATCCTCCAGGGGCAACAGGTTCACCATGGGCTTGCCCCGGGCATTGCGCCCCGCCTGGGGTAGCTCATAGACCTTGAGCCAGTACACCTTGCCGGCGCTGGAAAAACACAGGATGGTGTCATGGGTGCTGGCGACGAACAGCTTGTCCACGAAGTCCTCGTCCTTGGTGGTGGTGGCCGTTTTGCCCCGCCCGCCCCGGCGCTGGGCCTGGTAGGTATCCAGGGACTGCGCCTTGGCGTAGCCCTGGTGGGACATGGTAACCACCACGTCTTCCTCGGTTATAAGGTCTTCCAGAGTCAGATCCAGACGCTCCGCAACAATCTCGGTGCGGCGCTCGTCGCCAAACTGCTCCTTGATTTCCAGCAGCTCGGTCATGATAACCGCCATCAGGCGCTCGGAGCTGGAGAGAATATCCAGCAGATCGGCGATCCGATCCAGCAACTCCTGAAACTCGGCAATGATCTTGTCCTGCTCCAGCCCGGTAAGCTTTTGCAGGCGCAAATCCAGGATCGCCTGGGCCTGGGTTTCCGTGAGCCGGTATCCGTCCGCGGTAAGGCCAAAGCCTTCGGCGAGATCATCCGGGCGGGAAGCATCGGCACCGGCCCTGGAGAGCATGTCCTCCAGGGTGCCGGATCGCCAGGTGCGGGCGCAAAGTTCCTTCTTCGCCGTGGCCGGATTGGGCGCGGCCTTGATCAGGGCGATGACCTCGTCGATATTCGCCAGGGCAACTGCCAGGCCTTCGAGGAGATGGGCGCGGGCGCGGGCCTTGCGCAAGTCGAAAATAGTGCGCCGGGTAACCACTTCGCGGCGGTGGCGGATGAAGTATTCCAGCAACTGTTTGAGATTGAGGGTGCGGGGCTGGGAATCCACCAGGGCCACCACATTGATGCCGAACACGCTCTGCATCTGGGTGTGCTTGAATAGATTGTTGAGCACCACCTCGCCCACCTCGCCCTTGCGCAGCTCGATAACCATGCGCATGCCGTCCTTGTCGGACTCATCGCGCATTTCGGTGATGCCTTCGATCTTCTTGTCCTTGACCAGCTCGGCGATCTTTTCCATGAGCCGCGCCTTGTTCACCTGGTAGGGCAGCTCGGTGACCACCAGGCGCTGCTTGCCATTGTTCATTTCTTCAAAATGGCTGCGGGCGCGCACATAGATTTTTCCCCGGCCGGTGCGGTAGGCTTCACGAATGCCTTTGGCACCGTTGATAATGCCCGCTGTGGGAAAATCCGGCCCCGGCACATAGGCCATGAGTTCATCTATGGAGATCTGCGGATTGTCGATGACCGCCACACAGGCGTTGATCACTTCGGTGAGATTGTGGGGCGGGATGTTGGTCGCCATGCCCACGGCGATGCCCGAAGAGCCGTTCACCAGCAGGTTGGGCACCTTGGCCGGCAGCACCGTGGGTTCGGATTCGGATTCGTCGTAGTTGGGAATGAAATCGACGGTTTCCTTGTCGATATCCGCCAGCAGTTCATGGGCGATTTTCGCCATGCGCACTTCGGTGTACCGCATGGCTGCAGGAGAATCACCATCCACAGAACCAAAGTTGCCCTGACCATCTACCAACATGTAGCGCAGGGAAAATGGCTGGGCCATGCGCACGATGGTGTCATACACTGCGGTATCGCCATGGGGATGGTATTTACCGATGACATCGCCCACCACCCGGGCGGATTTCTTGTAGGGCTTGTTCCAGTCGTTGTTGAGCACGCTCATGGCGAACAGCACCCGGCGATGCACGGGCTTCAACCCATCCCTGACATCCGGCAAGGCGCGGCCCACGATCACGCTCATGGCGTAGTCGAGGTAGGAGTGCTGCATCTCGTCTTCGAGGTTGACCGGGAGGACTTCCTTGGCAAAATCAGTCATGTATGAATCGGTCCGAATGGCATAGAACAATTAGGAGCGGGATTTTACCATAAATCCACCTTGGGGTGCAGGGCGCCCCTCAAATCCTCCTGAACCGCATTTACGGCCCGCAGAAGGAATCAGGACATATGCTGATCAAGCTTTTTGGCATCCGGCGAGAGAATAATCCCCTTCTCGGTCACAATGGCGTCCAGCAGATTTGCCGGGGTCACATCGAATACCGGATTCCAGGCATCCACCCCTGCTGCTGCCACCGGATTACCGGCGCAACCGAGCAGTTCTGCGCCATCCCGGGTTTCGATGGGGATATCACCGCCGCTGGGGCATGCCATGTCTATGGTGGAGCTGGGCGCCGCCACCATGACTCTCACGCCATGGGCCCTGGCAACCAGCGCCAGACCATAGGTGCCGATCTTGTTCGCCACATCGCCATTGGCGGCGATACGGTCGGAACCCACGATCACCCAGTCGATACCGCCCGCCGCAAGACGTGCAGCAGCAGCGCCATCGGCCAGCAGGGAAACGGGAATACCATCACGCTGCAACTCCCAGGCGGTGAGGCGGCTGCCCTGGAGCCAGGGGCGGGTTTCATCCGCGAATACCCGCTCGATCTTGCCTGCCGCCCAGGCGCTGCGAATCACCCCCAGCGCCGTGCCATAACCGCCGGTAGCCAGGGCGCCGGCATTGCAGTGGGTAATGACGGAGGTTTTCGCTTCAATCAGGGAAGCCCCCAGATCGCCAAGGACGTGATTGGCCCGAATATCCTCCGCATGAATCCGCTTCGCCTCCCGCAGCAACAGCGGCTCGGGATTCCCCTGATCCAGGCCGGCAATCAATCCTTGCATCCGCCGCAGCGCCCAACCCAGGTTCACCGCCGTGGGACGCGCGCCGGCAAGCTGCTCCAGCTCATCCTGCATCGCTGTCTTCCAGCCGCCTTGCGCCTGCCGCCAGGCACTGCGGGCAACCAGCACCACCGCGTAGGCCGCCGTCACTCCAATGGCCGGTGCGCCCCGCACCACCATATCGGTGATGGCTTTTGCGGCATCCACACCGCGGGAGCAATGCACGAAACACTCTTCATGAGGCAGCACCCGCTGATCAAGCAAATACAGCTCACCATCCTGCCACAGCACCGCATCGTCAGCACTGATCTCGCGTTCCAGAACCGGTTGTTTCATATAATTTTTCGTGTACGGGAAATCGGGTTCGGCTATTTTATACCAATCCTGTCCTCCCATCCGACAAACCACATGCGCACAAACACCCTCATCCACGCCCGCTGAATCATTCCGGTGGAACCCGCCGGCCAGGTGCTGAAGAACCACTCCCTGGCGCTGGCGGTGAGCGACAGTCGTATCCAGATAGATATCTTCCCGACCGCCGCCCCGTAAAGTGACATGGTATAGCGCTCCCGCAATTTCTATTCGTAACGGCCTGACCATGTTCTCATGCCTGCAACACCTGAATGCAAAAAGCAAGACTTGATGCTGTTCTGTGTGTGTGACCCTGTTCTGTTCTAATGTGAAAGTCGTTAGTTTGATTATTATTCCGAAACACTGAGTAAATTTTGTAGATTTATTGACTGACAGTCAATTATTATTGCACTTGGTCATTTTATCCTGTATTATCTTCACTGGCTGGAAGAATTCTTCCAGTTGCTCTTTAACATTGACTCTGAAAATCGAGTGGCTAGAGATTAAGGCGTATTGTCTGTTAAATACGTCGACTCACGAGAGTCTAACTCAGGCGCATAACGGTCGGGTAGCCCTGTTCCTCTGGACAATGGTTCGCCAAGCTCCAGGATAGGCAATACCGAATTCCCCCAAATGCGACTGCTGGTGTTGTGTTCCACAACACCAGGGTATGTGGCTTGCTGTTCTTCTGTATTGCTCCAGTCGGCCCCTCGAGCGTGTTGGCGACTGGCACCAATGGTGGTGCCGACTCAACATATATCGGAGTATTCAGATGAATAATTCAATGTTAAAGGAGACGCTTTTTTTATTGAAAGAAATGCGTTCTCAACAAGGCAATACAGAAGACTGTGTTATTAAAAGGCTTAACCAAACCATTCAAAACCTTGAAGCCCTTAGGGGTGAAAGGTTTTCGGAACCAGAAATTATGGCCATAATTCTCCAGGAATTAGGTGCATTATTTTCCGAGTTGCCAGAAATTCAAAAGCAACTTGAATATCTGGCTAGCCTGTAGTCCTAATGACACAGCAAGCCATTTTATTCTTTAACCGAGAGTTAATAACATGGAACTTGGCAAAGCTATTAGAATTTCTCGAGAACAGAGAGGTTATACTCGATCTGAACTCGCTGACAAAGCAAAATTATCCCTTTCTTATGTGTCATTACTAGAAAATAGCAAAAGAGATCCAAATCTTTCTAAGATAGAAAAGATAGCGGAAGCATTGGATATACCAGTATCAATCTTATTTTTTTTAGCTGCTGATAAGTCAGAGATTGAATCGATAAGTTCTGAATTGGCTGAAAAAATGTCCTTACTCACTCTTAAACTACTAGAAAGTAAACGCAATGGAACGCCTAGCTTATCCACATAGCCCGCTATCAAGTATTAGAGCTCTTTCTGGGCTACTTCAAATACCTGAAAAATTCTTAATTGATATAGCCACAAATAGAGATAAATACTATAAACAAAACAAACCTCAGCCGAAATCCGGAGGTGGAGTACGGATCACTTACCGCCTTGACGAAAAATTAAAGTTTATTCAAAGGCGTATAAAGAGCAATATCTTCAACCTTGTTACATATCCGAACTACCTTCAGGGGTCTATTAAAGATACTTCCAACCCGAGAACTTATGACCGTGATGCCGCTATTCATGCGACCTCACATTTTATCATTTCAGAAGATGTTTCTGATTTTTTTCATTCCATTGATGAAAAATATGTAATGGACATGTGGAAATATTTATTTCATTTTTCGGTAGATGTTTCGGAGTTATTAACACGGCTAACGACCTACAAAGGTTATGTTCCCCAAGGCGGGGTAACAAGTTCATATCTTGCTAATTTAGTATTGTGGGATATTGAGACAGAATTGGTTATCGAACTAAATAGAATTGGCTTAACATATACGAGATATGTTGACGATATAACACTATCTGCAAGAATCAATTGGCTTTCCCAAAGTAACCTAGAAAAAGCGATAAAATTAATCTATGTAATGCTGGCTAAAAAAGGAATAAGACCAAATCGAAAGAAACATAAAATCATGAGTAAATCGGTCAGAATGACTGTACATAAGCTAACGATTAACTCAGGTCGCCCTACAATGGATAAAAAACGTAGAAATAAAATTAGGCTAGAAGTCTTTAACTTGAAAAAGTTTGCTAACGCATGTGGAAGAAAAAGTGACGAGTACCAATCCCAGTTTAATAGTGTGACGGGTAAAGTTAGAGAGTTACTAAAATTTCATCCATCTCAAGGAGAGAAATATTTGGATCAATTGCTACTCATACGGCCTAAATAACTCTTTTTTCTCCATATTACTGAAGAAAAAAAACAACGGGACAGAGTGTCAGGCCTTGTTATTTGCATTCACTATCCTGCTAACGCAAGAAATAGTGCAAGTGAAAATGCTCTCCTATTGCTTTCATGCTGTAAGCCCCTCTCTCATATGCCTTGATAATGGCCGTGCGGAACGTATCAACCTAATTTGAATCGCTCACATACTGCTGCCAGCACGTCGAGAAACAACTGCCGATCACCATCATCCAGATAGATATCTTCCCGCCTGTCGCCTCGCGAAGTAACATGGTATAGCGCTCCGCAAATTCTAAGGCGCCTCTAAATAATCGTCATTCCGGCGCATGCCAGAATCCATAAGTTCTTAATATCTTTAGACACCGGCCTGCGCCGGTGTGACAAAATTTAGAATTATTCGAGGTGCCCTCTATTCGTAACGGCCTGACCATGTTCTCAGCCTACCTTCGCTGTGATGTTCGGCCCTATGATGTTCTGCTTTGAATACTGTTGGACTCATAGTTTCTTCTGCACATAACATCTATGTGAACCCGGCGGGCGTGTTCTGATCCCCGATTTCGGCCGTTTGATCCGCTATGCGCTGCACTTTCCCTGCTCGCGATGACTTATTTCCCTGCCAGTCTAAGGTATTTTCATTCTCCAGGCCATGCCACTCCCTCAGGCCGCCAATCGCCTGCTCATCGGCAAACATCCCGTTGGGCACGTCACTACCGCTCCTTTGCCCAACCTGCGGGGCTGCCACAGCACCGAATCACCTGGACTGGCCTTGCACTGCAGAACCGGTTGTTTCATATATTTTTTCGTGTGCGACAAATCGGATTCAGGTATTTTATACCGATCCCGTTCCCTCATCCGACAAACCACATGCACGCAGACACGCTCATTCACGCCCGCTGGATCATTCCGGTGGAACCCGCCGGACAGGTGCTGGAGAACCATTCCCTGGCGATCAGCAACGGCCGTATCCAGGCATTGCTGCCCACACCTCAGGCAAGGGAGCAGTTGACGGCCACGGAAACCCTTGACCTGCCGGGACATGCCCTTATTCCCGGCCTGATCAATGCCCATACCCACACCCCCATGAGCCTGTTCCGGGGCATGGCGGACGATCTGCCTCTTATGGAGTGGCTGGAACAGCACATCTGGCCCGCGGAGCAACGCTGGGTGAGCGCAGATTTCGTCGCCGATGGCAGCCGCCTGGCCATGGCGGAGATGATTCGCAGCGGCACCACCTGCTTCAACGACATGTATTTCTTCCCCGATGTCACGGGCAGGGTGGCCCTGGAAACCGGCATGCGCGCCGTGCTGGGCATGATTCTCATCGACTTTCCCTCCGCCTGGGCCAGCGATACCGACGGCTACCTGGAGCGCGCCCTGGCGCTACACGATGCATTCCGCAATGAATCCACCATCAGGGCCATTTTCGCCCCCCATGCGCCCTATTCCGTATCCGATCAACCCCTGCAGCGGGTGCGCACCCTGGCGAACGAGCTGGATCTGCCCATTCACATGCATGTGCATGAAACACAGGATGAGATCGCACAAAGCCTGAAACAATACGGCAAACGCCCCCTGGCGAGGCTGCAACAACTGGGGCTTACCGGCCCGGATCTCATCGCCGTACACATGACCCAGTTGCAGGACGAAGAAATCGAGGAGTTCGCCACCAGTGGCGGCCATGTGGTGCACTGTCCGGAATCCAACCTTAAACTGGCATCCGGCTTTTGCCCCGTGGCCAGGTTGCTGGATGCCGGCATCAACGTCGCCCTGGGCACCGACGGCGCCGCCAGCAACAATGATCTGGACATGCTGGGGGAAATGCGCAGCGCCGGACTGCTGGCCAAGGGCGTGGCCGCCGATCCCGAAGTGCTGCCCGCCCCCAAAGTGCTGGAAATGGCCACCATCAACGGCGCCAAAGCCTTGGGGCTGGACGCGGAAACCGGCTCTTTGAAGCCCGGCAAGGCGGCGGATATCACCGCCATCGATTTGCAGCGCATCGAAACCCTGCCGGTTTTTGATCCCGTCTCCCAGATCGTGTATTCCGCCGGCCGGGAACAGGTCAGCCATGTCTGGGTGAATGGCCAGATGCTGCTGTGCGCTGGCGAACTGACCAGCATCCATTCCGACAGACTGATGCGCGACATCGGCACCTGGCAGGAAAAACTCCGGGAAGATTCCTGAAGGCCCAAATTTGCTAGAATGCCTCCATCAACCGACACCGCCGGCAGACCACTCATGCAAAACCAGAGCCATCACAATGTAGATCCTTCGGAAATCAACAAGTTCGAGGAACTGGCCTCGCGCTGGTGGGATCCCAACAGCGAATTCAAACCCCTGCATGAAATCAACCCCCTGCGTCTGGCGTATATCGAACAGCATGCAAATGGCCTGGCGGGTAAAAAGGTGCTGGATGTGGGTTGTGGCGGCGGCATCCTGGCGGAATCCATGGCGGAAAAAGGCGCCCATGTCACCGGCATCGACATGGGGGAGGCCAATCTGGAAGTGGCGCGGCTGCATCTGCTGGAAAGCGGCAGGGATGTGGACTACCGGCAAGTCCCGGTGGAACAGCTGGCCGGGGAAATGCCGGCGCAGTTCGACATCGTCACCTGCATGGAGATGCTCGAGCACGTACCGGATCCATCCTCCATCGTTACCGCCTGCGCCACACTGGTGAAGCCGGGTGGACTGGTGTTTTTCTCCACCATCAACCGCAACCCCAAATCCTACCTGTTCGCCATCGTCGGCGCGGAGTACCTGTTGCATCTGCTGCCCAAGGGCACCCATGACTATGCACGCTTCATCCGCCCGTCGGAACTGAGCCAGTGGGTTCGCCGGGCAGCTCTCGATATCCGCGACATCAGCGGCATGACCTACAACCCCCTCACCCGGGTGTACAAGCTGGATCCATCGGATGTAGACGTCAACTACCTGCTGGCCACACAAAAAGCAGAGGAATGACCCCGCCTATCGAGTGCATGCTGTTCGACCTGGACGGCACCCTGGCGGACACCGCACCAGACCTGGCCAACGCCCTGAACGCCACCCTGGAACACTTCGGCCAGCCACCCCTGGCGTTTGAGAAAATCCGCCCGGTAGTTTCTCACGGCGGCATCGCCCTCATTTCCCTGGGCTTTGGCATGCATCCCGATGATCCCGGCTTCGAGGAGCGTCGGCAACATCTGCTGCAGGTGTATCTGGACAATATCTGCCAAAGCACCCGCCTGTTTCCCGGCATGGATGAGGTGCTGCAAACCCTGCACGAAAAGAATATCCCCTGGGGCATCGTCACCAACAAGCCCGCCTGGCTCACCGACCCGCTGATGGCGGCACTACCCATGCCCTGCCGCACACAAGTCGTCATCAGCGGCGATACCTGTGAACACAGAAAACCCCACCCGCAACCGCTGCTGCTCGCCAGCGAGCGTTTGCATACGCCTCCCGGCCAGTGCCTGTATATCGGAGATGCGCAAAGAGACATCCAGGCCGGAAAAGCCGCCGGCATGCATACCGCCTGCGCATTGTTTGGCTACATCCAGGAACAGGATCGGCCCCTGGAATGGCAGGCCGATTTCAGCCTGGAACAACCCGGGGATTTACTTACCCTGATGTAGATCCCGGCCCTGTCTGCTAATATATGCAGCTGGTCAGCAACACAAACGGACAAACATGCACAACTACCAAGCCCCATCCAACTTATTGCGGGATCGCGTGATCCTCGTCACCGGTGCCGGCAGCGGCATCGGCAGAACCATGTCCATCGCCTTTGCCACCCACGGTGCAACCGTGGTGCTGCTGAGCAAGACCTTGCCGAATCTGGAAAGCATTTACGATGAAATCGAGAGCTTGGGCGCGCCCACTCCCGCCATCTATCCCATGCATCTGGAAGGCGCTACCAGCCATGACTACGAAGAGCTGGCAGACAAGCTGGAAGAATCTTTTGGCCGCCTGGATGGCGTATTGCACAATGCAGCGATCAACCCCTATCTGAGCCGGATCAAGGATTACGATCCCCAGGACTGGATGAAAGTCATGCAGGTCAACGCCAACGCCCCTTTCTTCATCACCCAGGCCTGCCTGCCGCTGTTGCTCAAGGCGGAAGATGCCTCCATGATTTTTACCTCCGACAGCGTGGCGCACAAAGCCAAGGCGTATTGGGGCGCATACGCTGCCAGCAAATTTGCCCAGGAAGGGCTGATGCAAACCCTGGCTGAGGAACTCGAACACACAGCGGTGCGGGTCAACAGCATCGACCCCGGCCCCACGCGCACCAATATGCGAAAAACCATTTTCCCCGGCGATGACATCAACAAGATCAAGCCCCCGGAAACCCTCATCCCCCTGTATTTGTGGCTGATGGGGCCAGACAGCAAGGGCACCAGCGGACAAGCACTGTCTTACGAAGAATAGATATGAAAACACGGCTGTTCCTGTCCGCATTGCTACTGCTGTTGAGCGCCTGCTCTGACAGCACTGATAGTAAACAGGATACCCAACCCGTCGAAAAGCCCCCCAACCCCTGGAAAAGCCAGGTGGAATCCCTGGAAAGGACCCAGAACCTGGAAGGCCAGATGCTCCAGGATGCAAAAGACCGCGACAAACGCCTGCGCGAACAAGGCGGGTGATTCCGGTATTCGACGCCCTGAACTCCATCGAGGCGCATTCCATAAAAATCCATCTTATTGGCAATGGCATTGAAGCCAGGGTTGGTGGCGACTACCTGCAGGGAGCCATGGGCGAACTCCCCGCCCTGGGCATGGTGCGCGTGTTCGTTGCGGAAGCAGATGAAATACGCGCCAAAAAAATTATCCAGGAACTGTACAACAAGGTGGAAGAAGAAGATGATTCCTGGATTCCACCAGAACTTCGCTGATCAGAACCATGTCCGGGCGCCCACCAGAGCAAGATCTCGAAACTTATCCGGTGGGTGGTTATGTACGTGACCAGTTGCTGGGGCGCCAACCCACGGATCGCGACTGGGTAGTGGTTGGCAGCACCGTTGCAGACATGCTGGCCAGAGGATTCCAGCAGGTCGGCCGGGATTTTCCCGTATTTCTGCACCCACAAAGCAAGGAAGAGTACGCCCTGGCAAGAGGCAGAGATCCGGCGGGTGGTCTGCGCACAAGTCCTGATATCACGCTGGAAGAAGACCTGGCACGGCGGGATCTGACCATCAACGCCATGGCCATGGACATAGATGGCAGACTCATCGATCCGTTTCACGGCGCACAGGATCTTGCACAGGGCATCCTGCGGCACCTGCCGGCTTTTACAGACGACCCCCTGCGCATCCTGCGCCTGGCGCGTTTTTCCGCCCAGCTGGGTTTCTCCATCACCGGGGAGACCATAAAGCTGGCCAGGAGCATGGTCGCCAAAGGCAGTCTGCTGACACTGCCACCCGAACGCATCTGGCAAGAACTGCTCCGCGCCCTGCGCTCACCTTCACCCCGGCGATTCATCGAAGTGCTGCGGGAGCTGCATGCCCTGCAGGTGATACTGCCTGAGGTGGATGCCTTGTTCGGGATTCCTCAGCCGGAAAAGTATCACCCGGAAATCGACACCGGCATCCATATCCTCATGGCGCTGGATCAGGCCACTGCCTTGACCGAAGACCCCCTAGTGCGCTTTGCGGTACTGGCGCATGACCTGGGTAAAGCCGCGACACCCCCTGAATACTGGCCCAGCCACCGTGGACATGAAGCGCTGGGCGTGCCCCTGGTGGATCAGCTTTGCCGCCGCCTGCGGGTTCCGGGGCACTATCAGAAGCTGGCGCGCAAGACCTCCCGCTATCACCTCATGGTGCATCTGGCCTTTGAGCTGAAACCCAAAACCCTGGCGAAATTGCTGGATGATCTCGATGCTTGGCGCTCCCCGGAAGATTTCGAGCGTTTTCTAATCGCCTGCCAGGCCGATGCCCAGGGGCGCGGGGGATTACAGGAACAGCCCTACCCGCAAGCAGACTTCCTGCGCCAGATTCACGCCCTGACCAAAGACATTTCCGCAAAAGATGTCTCCGGCAATTTCACTGGCAAACAAATCGGAGTCGAGATCCACCAACTGAGATGCCGGAAAATCGCCACATTCAAAAAGCACCACGCCAAGACACGGTAAGGGGCGCCTCAAATCATTTCTGATTGGCACCTTTGCGCCCGAGACAGCCAATAGCTGCGCGGCCTGCAGGGATGAGCACAACAGACTGTTTCAGATAAGGTTATTGCGAGAACAAAGCACTCCCTGAAGTGCTACAATCGACGGCACAATCGCCACACACAGGAGTTTGATGCAATGAAATATTCTTCCATCCTTTTACCAGCTGCGCTGGCCGCCCTGGTATCCCTGGGCGGCTGCGGCAGCAGCACCCAGGTGAGTTCCCGTGTGACAACCACCACCATGGGGCAGGAACTTCAGGATCTCGAAGAAAGCTATAAAAAAGGATTGCTGTCGGAATCCGAATACAAGAAAGCCCGCAAGTCCATTCTGAAACGCTATCAGTAACCCCGCAACACTGGCAGGAGCCGGCTCACGGCTGCAATCCGGCAGCCATGGACAGCTCCTGTACACTCGGGTGGCAGTCAGGTAGCTTCCACTGGCAGGCCACAGACATCGGCAGCATCTTCCAGGGCCTGCCTGTCCAGCAAGCGTACTTTGCTGCCTCTGATCTCTAGTATGTTTTTCGATTTTAAGCTCTTGATAATTCTGGAAAATGTCTCCGGCTTTACCGATATTCGCGATGCAATCACATGCTTGGGAATATCCAGTTCAAAATCATCACAATGCTTGGGCGCACGGGCAAGAATGAAGGCTGCCACCCTGCAGGTGGCGCTGTGCAGGCTCAGATCATCAATTTCCCGGATCAAGGATCGCAAACGGAAGCTCATGTCCCCCAGCAGAGCCAGGCAGAGATCCACGGAATCCCGCAAAATAGCAGCAAAATCCCCGGCATCGACACTGATCAGCTCCGTATCGCCCAAGGCCACAGCTCCCACCGGAAACCGCGGCTGCTCCAGAAACATCAGCGCTTCTGCAAAGGTATGACCGGCATCTACCAGCTCAATAACCTTCTCATTTCCGTCTGGCGCCAGGCGAAACAGCTTCATATGCCCTTTTACCACCAGATAAAAGCGTGTCGCCTTATCGCCCTGTTGAAACAGAGGTTCGCCGTCGGCCAGACTCACCGCTTTGGCACGACGCACGACCCGCTCCATTTGTTCGCTCGTAAGCCGTTGAAATATTAAATGATTTTTTAGCGTATCCAACAAAGCATTTACACCCAGAATAAAGTTTCACCCAGTAACTCCCTCTGCAAACCCGCTCGGGTTTGCAGCCCCCCGGTCACCATCCCTGCTTGATTGACAAACATCAGTATATCAATTGACATGAGTCAAAGCGCTTTTTTAGCACAATAGGCACATTAGTCGTACCTAAATTTCATCAAGGGAGATTACTCTAATGGCACAGGCATTTACCAAAGCCATGGCGAGGAACATATTTTACGGGGGAACAGGGTTTTTCTTTCTGGTTCTTCTTGCGCTCACGTTCCAGACCCATCAAGAATGGCCAGAACTCGATAACCGTCAGGCAATCAATGACGTTGTCACCCTAGGCAAGCAAGTGTGGGAAGACAACAATTGCGTTGGCTGCCACAGTCTGCTGGGGGAAGGCGCTTACTTCGCTCCTGAACTCGGCAATGTTTACCTGCGTTTCGGCGAGAGCACAGATGCGATCAAAGGCTTCATTGCAAGTCGTCCCGCGGAAGGAATTCCCGGCCGTCGCAGCATGCCTCAGTTCAACCTCAGCGAGGAAGAACTCACCGCAATTGCCGAATTCCTGAAGTACGTTGCCGGCATCAATACTGCTGGCTGGCCGCCAAATATCAAAGGCTAAAGCAACCAAGATTTTATTAGGAGTAACAACCATGAAATATGAATCACAAAAGGTTGCCAAGCTGTATTTTATCGCGGCAATCGGACTCTTTGTGGGACAGATACTGTTCGGCCTGATCATGGGCATGCAGTATGTAGTCGGGGACTTCCTGTTCCCTGAAATCCCTTTTAACGTAGCACGCATGGTGCATACCAACCTGCTCATCGTATGGCTGCTGTTCGGCTTTATGGGAGCTTCTTACTATCTGGTTCCGGAAGAGGCGGAAACAGAATTGTTTGCCCCCTGGCTTGCATACCTGATGTTCTGGATTTTCCTGGCTGCAGGCGCTGCAACCGTTCTCGCCTACCTGCTGGTGCCTTATGCTACCTTGGCAGAGGTGACCATGAATCACTTGCTGCCCACTATGGGTAGAGAGTTCCTGGAACAGCCCACGATAACCAAGATCGGTATTGTTATCGTTGTCCTGGCATTCCTGTTCAACATCGGAATGACCATCCTCAAGGGCCGGAAAACCGTGGTGAGCCTGGTACTGCTTATGGGCCTGACCGGTCTGGCCGTGTTCTTCCTGTTCGCTTTCTACAACCCCACCAATCTTGTTATGGATAAGTACTACTGGTGGTGGGTAGTGCATATGTGGGTTGAAGGCGTGTGGGAATTGATCCTCGGTGCCATCCTGGCCTTCATCCTGATCAAGACCACGGGTGTTGACCGCGAGGTTATCGAGAAATGGCTGTATATCATCATCGCCATGACCCTGATCACCGGCATCATCGGAATGGGGCACCATTACTACTGGATCGGTACACCCGAGTTCTGGCAGTGGTGGGGATCCATCTTCTCCGCCCTGGAGCCGATTCCCTTCTTCATGATGACCGTGTATGCGTTCAATATGGTGAACAGGCGCCGCCGCAACCATCCCAACAAAGTCGCCGTTCTGTGGGCACTGGGTACTGCGGTAATGGCTTTCCTCGGTGCTGGCGTGTGGGGCTTCCTGCACACCCTGGCTCCCGTGAACTACTACACTCACGGTACCCAGATCACCGCGGCTCATGGCCACATGGCTTTCTATGGCGCTTATGTCATGATCGTTCTCGGCATGATTTCCTACTCCATGCCGCTCATGCGGGGCCGTGAGCTCTGCAACAGTGCGCGCTCCCAGACGATAGAAATGTGGTCTTTCTGGCTGATGACCGTCTCCATGGTGTTCATCACCCTGTTCCTGACGGCTGCGGGCATCTTGCAGGTGTACCTGCAACGCTTCAGTGACAACCCCATGGACTTCATGGTGGTGCAGGACAAGATTGCCTTGTTCTACTGGCTGCGGGAAATCACTGGTCTCATCTTCCTCATCGGGCTGATTGTATATATCGCCAGCTTCTTTGTTGGACAGGACGAGCCAGAGGCAACCGTGGAGCCGCTTAAGTAAGCGCTCTCGCAAGGAGGGCAATCCGCCTTCCTTGCGAATTCACATGTTCAAACATTAAGGCGGATGAATGATCATCCGCCTTATTCAATTTCAGGATCGTGAAAACCAGATGAACCCCATGGAAAAAAGCAAATGGCCCCCTGGCGATCTGGTTATCTGGATCTTCATCATGGCGGAGCTGCTGGTATTTGGCATCTTCTTTGCCGCCTACGCCTTCACCCGGGCCAACCATGTCGAACTGTTCAATACCTACCAGGCAACCCTGGATCGAAACTCTGCATTACTCAACACCCTGGCGCTTATTACCAGCAGCTATTTTGTGGTACGTGCGGTGGCTGCAATCAAAATTGACGACAACAAAAGATGTTTTCAATGGCTCCTTGCCGCGCTGTTCATGGGCGTGGTTTTCCTGGTCATCAAAAGCATAGAGTACCAGCACCACTTTTCCCAGGGCATAAACCTGAGCACCAACACCTTCTACATGTTCTATTTATCCCTGACTTTTTTTCATTTCCTGCATGTGGTTCTCGGTATGGTTATACTGATAGCCGTTGCTCTCAAGGCACGTGCCGGCGGGTATTGCGCCCAGGAACATACCGGAGTTGAAACTGGCGCCAGCTACTGGCATATGGTGGATCTGGTGTGGATAGTACTGTTCCCCCTCGTGTATGTAATGAAATGAATACCATGACTGAAAACAAATATTTTTTTCGTCCCTGCACCTGGATATTCCTGCTGCTTGTGGGACTGACCGTTGTGACCTGGTTCATTGGCATGAAGCAGTTTTCCGGCTTGCAGATTTCACTGATGGTGCTCGGCATCGCGCTGCTCAAAGGGCAGCTGATTGGTGATTATTTTATGGGACTCAGGCGGGTATCAGGATTCTGGCGCTGGGCTGTCGCTATCTGGCTGCTGCTGATAGGATCACTGATCAGCTATGCCTTTAACATATCAGCATAACCCTGGATCCAAGGATCCAGAACAACCTCATAGGAGTATTACCTGTTGAGCTCAGAAACTATCCCTTTTTATCTTCCCCAGGGAAACGAATCAGAATTGTTTCAACAAGCCTGGAGCAATCAATTACCAGTAATGATCAAGGGGCCAACAGGCTGCGGTAAAACCCGCTTTATCGAGCACATGGCCGCCCGTCTTAAGCGCCCCTTGTATACTGTTTCCTGCCATGATGACCTGACAGCCGCCGATCTGGTAGGCCGCCACCTGATTGGTGACCAGGGCACATTCTGGGTGGACGGGCCTCTCACCCGCGCCGTCAGGGAAGGCGCCATCTGTTACCTGGATGAAGTCGTGGAAGCCCGCAAGGACACCACTGTAGTCATTCATCCATTGACAGATGACCGGCGCATCCTGCCTATCGAGCGCACCGGGGAGACGCTCAAAGCCCCAAAGGAGTTTATGCTGGTAGTCTCCTACAACCCGGGCTATCAAAACATTCTCAAAGGAATGAAACCCTCCACCCGGCAACGCTTTGTCGGCATGACCTTTGACTTTCCTGCCCCCGAGCTGGAACAGGAAATCATCCAGCGCGAAACCGGCATCGACGAGAAAACCGCCCAGGCACTGGTGAAACTGGCAACGGCACTGCGGGTGCTAAAAGATCACGACCTGGAAGAAGCCGCCTCCACTCGTCTGCTTATTTATGCAGCCCGGCTGATAAAAAGCGGCATGAATGCCAGCGAATCCTGTCTCGCCGCCATGGCAGAACCACTTACCGATGACCTGGAAACCCGCAGCGCACTGATGGAAGTAATCAACATCAGCCTGCCCCGAAACTAGTGTACTGCATCGGGATTAAAGGTACTTTGGGGGGGGCTCTGGAAGGGCCTTTAATTCCGACGCAGCGCACTAGCCGCTGGATTGTGAAAACACACTACTCGCGGAATAATGGGAAGAGGCAATGACCAAGACGGTTTCTGAGCTCCTTGAACTGGTGGAAATGGAAGAACATGTCGGAAATTGGTGGCACACTTTCATTACCAAACACAGCGAGCAGCACTTCCCCGAAGCTGCCGTATGCCTGAGTGATATTCAACACCTCCTCGGCATCTGGTTCCGCGCCCTGGGGGGCGATGGTGGCCTGGAGATCACCGGGGCTGACGCCACACTCATCAGCTCCCGCCGCACCTTACTGCAGCGCGTAGCAGGCAGCAACAATAAAACCGAGCTGGCATGGCGGGATGAAAATGCCCTGCGCCTGCCCCCGCAAATCGATTATTTCCCGGACAGCAAGCTGAACCGCGACCTCTATCTGTGGCTGGGTGCACTCGCCGCCATGGAAACCGATGCACACGAGGAAGCCTGGTTTGCACATAATCAAAAGCTCACCCTGGCGGCCTTGCAGCAATACCCGGGCTTGCGGGAGAAATACCTGCAGCTGGTGGAAGCACACCTGGAGCAACGCGCCACCGGGAGATGGCCTGCCGACGAGATTGCCCAGGAACAGGCCATACGCCGGGCATTGATTGAACCGGGCAGTATGGGCCGGCTCCCTCCGGCCAGGCGCATGCCACTACCGGTTCCCCTGTGGCTGCACCCCAACCCCCCGCAGACAGCCAGCATGCCGGGCAGTGAACTACCAGAGAATAGCCGCGCCAACAACGCCAGGGAACTCGAAGAAGTTCAGCGCAAGCAAACCGAACAGGCGCAGGCCCAGGATGAAGAACGGGGCTTGATTACCGTGCGCATGGAAAACATCTTTTCCTGGGCAGAGCATGTCAATGTAGATCGCAGCACGGAGGATGAAGAAAACGAGGAAAGGGCAGATGAAGTGGCGCGGGATCTGGACAAGGTCAGCATCTCCCGCAACGGCAAGGCACCGAAGACCAAAATAAAGTTTGACCTGGACCTGCCTTCCGAATCGGAAGATGATGAAATCATCAGCGACGACATGATGCTTCCCGAATGGGACTGGAAAAAGCGCCAGCTGATTCCCGATCACTGCCGCATCATCGAGCTGGTCGCAAAAGATGCCCCTGCCCTGCCCCTGCCGGATCGCCTGCACAAAACCGCCAGCAAGCTGCGCAGCCAGTTCCAGGCCCTGGCCCCTGCACGAGTCTGGCACCGCTCCCGCCCGGATGGCGACGAGGTAGACCTGGATGCCTACCTGCGCTACCGCACAGACCGGGCCAGCGGCTGCGACGTGGCTGCTGACAACCTGTACCGACAAATGGATGCGGGCGCCCGCGATCTTGCCTGCCTGCTCCTTGCAGACCTGTCCCTGTCCACAGACACCTGGGTGAACGATCACGCAAGGGTGCTGGACGTGATCCAGGACAGCCTGTACCTGTTCGCCGAAAGCCTGGCCGCCACCGGCGATGAATTCGGCATCTACGGCTTCACCTCACGCAAGCGCGACCCCATCCGCATCCACGCCATCAAGGCTTTCAACGAAAGCTACAACAGCCATATTCGCGGTCGTATCGAAGCCCTCAAGCCCGGTTACTACACCCGTCTGGGCGCGGGTATACGCTATTCCGCAGAAGTTTTGAAACAACAGGGTGCGGGGCGCAGACTGCTGCTCATTCTCACCGACGGCAAGCCCAATGACCTCGATCAGTACGAAGGACGCTACGGCATCGAAGACACCCGCCACGCCATTCAGACCGTGCGTAACCTGGGGTTCCACCCCTTTTGTGTGACCATCGACAAACAGGGCAACGATTACCTACCCCATTTGTTTGGCAACAGCGGTTATGTGGTAATCCACAACCCTACGGAACTACCGGGACAGCTGCCCCTGTTGTACGCACGGCTGACGGCGCAAAAACATTGAGAAGGACGGGAAGCAAACCAATGGTTCTCGAAGTGGCAATACTGGATGTAAAAACAGGACAGGAAGAAGCTTTCGAAACGGCTTTCCGCAAGGCGCAGACCATCATTTCCGGTATGGAGGGTTACATCTCCCATGATCTGCGGCGCTGCATGGAAAAGCCCAACCGTTACATCCTGTTGGTCAACTGGAAGACGCTTGAGGCTCACGCCATAGGATTCAGAAATTCCCTCGAATATCAAGAATGGCGCGGACTGCTGCACCATTTCTACGAACCTTTTCCCGAGGTGGAGCACTACGGGTCTGTTCCCGGCATGGGAAGGGAGCAACAATTATAGCTGGCGCTTCAGCCTTACCGGCCGGGCATTGGCCGGATCATCCGGCCAGTGATGTTTGGGGTAGCGGCCGCGCATTTCCTTTTTCACCTGTTCCCAGGCGTCGCTCCAGAAAGCCGCCAGATCCGTGGTGACCTGGAGGGGCCTGCCGGCGGGGGACAGCAGATGCAGCACCAGGGGCTGTCTGCCATGAAACACGGCGGGCGTCTGCGCCATACCAAACATGAGCTGCAAGGGCACGGCCAGCACCGGGGGCGAAACCCGGTAGTCGATGGCGGCGCTGCCGCCGTCACCCAGCTTCCAGCGTTTGGGCAATAGCGCGTCCAGATGCTGGCTTTGCTCCCAGCTCAGCAGCCCCTGCAACACCGATTGCAGGTCGATCCGCCGCAGTTCCTTCAGGGAGCGCATGCCTCCGGCCCAGGGCAGCAACCAGCTATCCAGATGCTCCCTCAGCCAGGCTTCTCCCACATCCGGCCAGCCGCCCTGGGCATCGAGCTGGCGGGCAAGGCGTAAGCGCGCCTGGAGCTGACGGGCCTCTTCAGACCAGTTCAGGCAATCCAGGCCCAGTTCCGACACCGCCTGCAGCAGCCGCGCAGTTACGGCCTGATCATCACCAGGGGGAACTTCCTGTGCAGACAATACCATGGCGCCCAGGGCGGTAACTGCCCGCACACGCACCCGCGCTGCTTCCTCATCCCAGGCCAGCTCCACCCTCTCCTGCACATGGGCATGGTGCGCCGCCATCAGCACCTGTTCATCCAGGGACAAGGCCAGCCAGATGCGCCCTTCCCGGCTGCCGGCGTCCATCTGGGCAATGGCCAGATACTCCGCCACAGCCAGCCCGTCATCCCTGGGCAGCACGGCGCCCTTGCCCGATGCCATCAGATAGCGGCCATCCGCGCCCGGCCGCTTTTTGCCTATACGCTCGGGATAGGCCAGGGACAACAGCGCGGCAGGCGACAACTTGTCTTTTACTTCCGGCAGCTCTTTGCATTGACGCTGCAGCCGCTCGCTCAGGCGCAGAATCTGCCGGCAGGCGCGGGGGTCAACCCCGGCCCTGAGCTTCCCGCCCCGCCGCAGGGTCTCTAGCGCCTGCAGACGCAGATCCAGATCCGCAGGCCGCGGCCCTCCCTCCTGGTAGCGCCAGGGGTCGCGCTCGGAAAGAAGGGCAGCCAAATCCGCCGCCCGCACACTGCCACCGCCACGCACCAGCAAATGCGCCAACCGGGGGTGCAACCCCAAATGCGCCAGCCACCGCCCGTGGGCGGTTATGCCACCGCTGGCATCCAGAGCATCCAGTTGCCGCAACAGAGACACTGCCTGATTCCAGGCCGCAGCCGGAGGCATGTCCAGCCAGGCCAGACCGGCAGAATCGCTCACCCCCCACAGCGCCAGCTCCAGCACCAGGGGTGCAAGATCGAGCTGCAGTATCTCCGCTGGCCGCTGGGCGGGCCGACCGAGAAATTCCTGTTCGGTAAAGGCCCGGTAGCAAACACCCGGCCCAAGACGGCCGGCACGACCGGTGCGCTGGGTGGCGGACGCCTGGGCGATGGGCAGCAGCTTCAGGCGGCTCAGGCCACTATCGGGGTCGAATACGGGCTTGCGGCTCAGGCCGCTGTCCACCACTGTGGTGATCCCCTCGATAGTCAGACTGGTTTCCGCCACATCCGTAGCCAGCACCACCCGGCGGGGATGATCAGGTTCGGGGCGCAGCGTCCGGCTCTGGGCCGCTGCATCCATCTCGCCATGGAGTTGCAGTATCTCCATTTCCGATCCGGATCCCGACAGGCTCTCCTGCAGCCTGGCCATTTCCCCCTTGCCCGGCAGAAACACCAGCACATCGCCCGGCTGCTCTTTGATGGCGCGATGAACCAACCGTGCGGTGGCAGGCAGAATATCCTGGCCGGCGGAACGGGGCAGGTGTTCAACCGTCACCGGATGCAGGCCGCCGTGGGAAACGACGCTTTCCCCGCCAATGAGATCGGCAACCGTCTGTTCGTCCAGGGTGGCGGACATCACCAGCAGGCGCAGATCCTCGCGCAAGGAAGCACAGACATCCAGACACAGCGCCAGGCCCAGATCCGCCTGTAAGGAGCGTTCATGAAACTCGTCGAAAATCACCAGCCCGACGCCGGGCAGTTCGGGATCCTGCTGCAAACGCCGCACCAGCAGACCTTCCGTCAGCACTTCGATGCGGGTATTCGAACCAATACGCCTTTCCATGCGCACCTGGTAGCCCACGGTCTGCCCCACTTCTTCCTGCAACAGATCCGACATGAAAGCCGCTGCCATGCGCGCCGCCGGGCGGCGGGGTTCGAGCATGATAATTTTCTTTCCGGCCAGCCAGGGCTCTTCCAGCAAGGTGAGAGGCACCCTGGTGGTCTTGCCCGAACCCGGCGGGGAAGACAGCACCACATGCCCCCGGGACAAGGCGTTACGCAGCTGCGGCAGGACTTCTTCTACAGGCAGGGACATGGAAGCGCATCATAACATTGCAGCCTTGATCTGAGTCTATAGACGCCGGTCATGGAGTTGATAGAATGTATTATTTTCCGCGATCCGTCAGCCACAAGCTATTGCGCAACCGTACCTACAGTCAGGCTGTACCCATGCCCGGAAAACCTCTCCTGGCGGTTGTTTTTCTCACCCTGCTGCTGATCCAGGGTTGCGAACAAACGCCGATGGTGGAAAGGCTGCAGGAGAAAGGCGTACTGCGCGTTGCAACCGTTACCGGCCCCCTGACTTGCCATCTCGGAGAAAAAGGACCCGCGGGACTGGAATACGAACTGATCCGCGATTTCGCCCGGGCGCTGGAACTCACGCCCAGATTCAGTATCTATCCCACCCGCCAGGCGGCCATCGAAGCCCTGAAAACAGGCAGGGAGGACATGGCTGCAGGCTTCATCATCCCCTTCTCCGATGAAGAAACAGGGCATTATGTTTCCACGGGAATCATACAAACCTCTCCCGCCTTTGCGCATTTCATGGGCAACAAGAGTTTCGACCCGGAAAGCATGCCGCAAACCCCCATCACCATTCCTGCAGGCGGTTACGCGGAAAAACTGCTGGAAAAACGGCCTGTTTCCCTGCAACCGCTGGGCGGCACTTCAGAAGAAGCCGTGCTGTCCCTGGTCGATCAGGGACGGCATCACTATACCCTGACCAGCACGGCGCAGCTCAACGCCCATGCCAACCTGCTGCCCCGGCTCGTCCCGGGCAGCACCCTGGAACAGCCTCTGCATGTCCGCTGGCTTTTCCCCCGCTTCTATGACAGCAGCTTACGGGATCGGGCAGATGCATTTCTTCGGCAACAAAAGGAAAGCGGCCATCTGGCGCAGCTTCGCAACAAATACATCGACAAGCTGCCAAAACGGGATTTCGTGACCCGCCGGGATTTTTGGAAACATGTACAGGACCGCCTGCCAAAATATCTGGAGTTATTCAAACAGGCGGGAGACGAAACCGGCATAGACTGGCGCCTGCTGGCGGCCATCGGCTATCAGGAATCCCACTGGAACGCCAAGGCCGTCTCTCCCACGGGCGTACGCGGCATCATGATGCTGACCCAGGCCACGGCAAAACAGCAGAAAATCACCAATCGCCTGGATCCGGCGCAAAGCATCATTGGCGGAGCCCGTCACTTGCTGTGGATGGAGCAACGCATTCCATCCCGTATCCAGGGAAATGAATTGCTGTGGTTCACCCTGGCGAGCTACAACATCGGTTACGGCCATCTGGAGGATGCACGCATACTCACCCAGCGCCAGAAAGGCAATCCGGACAAGTGGGAAGATGTAAAACAACGCCTGCCACTGCTTGCCAAAAAGGAATACTACAAAACCCTCAAGCATGGCCGCGCCCGCGGCAACGAACCAGTGGCCTATGTGGAAAACATTCGCTACTTCTACAGCCTGCTGGTGTACTGGGACAATCAGACCAATGGCAGGGACTGCACCACACCCAGGAACGACTACTTGCGCCTGGCTCTGAAAAACTGACGCAACATATCCGCGCTTTGCTCCGCCATCAATCCGCCTGCCGCATCGGTACAATGGTTGAAGCGACTGTCCGAGGGCAGCAAATCGAACACACTGCCGGCCGCCCCCGTGCGTGGATCAGCGGCGGCGTACACCACCTTGCCCACCCGGGCATGCACGATGGCTCCGGCGCACATGGGGCAGGGTTCGAGCGTCACATACAGGGTGGAACCGGGAAGGCGATAGTTCTGCTGGCGCCGGCCCGCATCGCGCAGCGCCATGATTTCCGCATGGGCGCTGGGATCGTGTCGGCCTATGGGTTGATTCCAGCCTTCCCCGATAACTTCACCATCGAGCACCAGCACCGCACCGACAGGCACTTCCCCCTGGGCTTGCGCATGCCTGGCCAGCTCCAGGGCATGGCGCATAAAATGCTCATCAGAAGGCATAACAGAATTTACCGCGGCTCTTTCATTCCCACTCAATAGTGGCAGGCGGCTTGCTGGAGATATCATAGGCTACCCGGGAAATGCCGCTGACTTCGTTGATGATGCGGCTGGAAACTTTTTCCAGAAATTCCCAGGGCAGGTGGCCGATATGAGCCGTCATGAAATCCACGGTTTTCACCGCCCGCAGGGTAATCACATATTCATAGCGGCGGGCATCACCCACCACACCGACAGATTTTACCGGCAGGAATACCGCAAAGGCCTGGCTGACTTCGTCATAGAGTTTGAAGTTATATAGCTCTTCAATATAGATATGGTCTGCCTGGCGCAGAATATCCGCATATTCCTTTTTCACCTCACCGAGAATGCGCACACCCAGGCCGGGGCCGGGAAAGGGGTGGCGGTATACCATTTCTGCGGGCAGGCCCAGCTTGACGCCGACTTCGCGCACTTCATCTTTGAATAGCTCGCGCAGGGGCTCGACCAGCTTGAGCTTCATGTAATCCGGCAGTCCGCCCACATTGTGATGAGACTTGATGACATGGGCCTTGCCTGATTTGGCACCGGCAGATTCGATCACATCGGGATAGATGGTGCCCTGGGCGAGGAAATTCACGTCGGTGATCCTGGCGGCTTCCTCCTCGAAGATGTCGATAAACATGTTACCGATAATCTTGCGTTTCTTTTCGGGATCGGTTTCGCCCTTGAGGGCATCCAGGAAACGTCGCTCCGCATCCACACGAATGACCTTCACTCCCATGTGCCTGGCGAAGGTCGCCATGACCTGATCGCCTTCATGCAGGCGCAGCAGCCCATTGTCCACGAAGATGCAGGTCAGCCTGTCACCGATGGCCTTGTGCAACAGGGCTGCAACCACCGAGGAATCCACACCGCCGGACAGGCCCAGCAACACCTTGCCATCACCCACTTGCTCCTGAACAGCCTGGATGCTGTCGTCGATAATATTATCTGGTGTCCACAACGATTCACAGCCGCAGATTTCATGAAGAAAACGGCTCAGGATGCGTTTTCCCTGGGCGGTATGGGTAACCTCGGGATGAAACTGCACACCGTAGAAGCGACGCTTCTCGTCGGCAATACCCGCCAGGGGCGCGTTGTCGGTTTCTGCAATGACGCTGAAGCCAGGTGGCAGGGTTTCCAGCCGATCCCCGTGGCTCATCCATACGTCCAGCAGGCCATAGCCCTCTTCCGTAACGTGATCCTCTATGTCCCGCAGCAGGCGGGAATGCCCCCGCGCCCGCACTTGGGCATAACCATATTCGTGCTTGGCAGAGCCGGCCACTTCACCACCCAGCTGGGCGGCCATGGTCTGCATGCCATAACAGATACCCAGCACGGGTACGCCCATCTCAAACACCAGCTGCGGGGCGCGGGGAGGATCGTCTGCTGTAACTGTCTCGGGGCTGCCGGAAAGAATGATACCCTTGGGCTGCTGTTCCCGCAGGGCTTCCTCGCAATTGTCCCAAGGCCAGATTTCACAGTACACGCCGACTTCGCGTACCCGGCGAGCAATGAGCTGGGTATACTGGGAGCCGAAATCGACAATGATGATGCGATGGTCATGGATATTGGTGGTCATGTTTTATTCAGTGCTCTGGAGTAAAAGGAATCGGAGCTGAGGACGCATACAGGACGCCTCTAACAGGATGTTGAAAAAATTCTTCCCTGATTTTTGCAACCCGGAAAGACAAAAATATGACTTTGTCTTTCCGCCATTTTCAATGACTTATGGCCATTGAAAATGGCCGCATGTCCTTGTGCGGCGTGCAGGCTCTGAGTAAGCCGCGACTGACACCCTGCCTCCATCATTCCGGCAAAGACAGGATATTAATCGCGGCGGTAGTTGGGTGCTTCCTTGGTAATTTGCACATCATGCACATGGGATTCGCGCATGCCGGCGCCTGTTACACGGACGAACTCCGGCTTGGTGCGCATTTCTTCAATGGTGGCGCAGCCGGTATAGCCCATACTGGCGCGCACGCCGCCCATAAGCTGGGTAATCACATTCACCAGCGGCCCTTTGTAGGGCACGCGGCCTTCGATGCCTTCCGGCACCAGCTTGTCCGCCTCCTTGGTGTCCTCTTGAAAATAGCGGTCGCTGGAGCCATGCTGGGACGCCATGGCGCCCAGGGAACCCATGCCCCGATAAGCCTTGTAGGAACGCCCCTGAAAGATCTCCACTTCACCCGGTGATTCATCCGTGCCGCCAAACAGCCCGCCGACCATCACCGCATGGGCGCCGGCCACGATCACTTTGGCAATGTCACCGGAATAGCGCAAGCCGCCATCGGCAATGACCGGCACTCCGGTTCCTTTCAGGGCTTCCACGACATTGGAAACCGCCGTCACCTGGGGCATGCCCACACCAGCGACGATGCGCGTGGTGCAAATGGAGCCTGGACCAATTCCCACCTTGACCGCGTCCACCCCGGCCTTGACCAGATCCAGCGCCGCCGAGCCGACGGCAATATTGCCGCCAATGACCTGGAGATGCGGATAGTTCTGCTTCACCCAGGCAACCCGATCCAGCACCCCGCGGGAATGTCCATGGGCGGTGTCCACCACGATCACATCCACTTCCGCCTCCACCAGCGCAGCAATCCGTTCACTCGTGCCTTCACCTACGCCTACGGCTGCGCCAACCCGCAGCCGCTCCTTGTCATCGCGGCAGGCGTCTGGATAGTCCTTGGCCTTTTGAATATCTTTCACTGTAATCATGCCACGCAGCTCAAAAGCATCATTCACTACCAGGAGCTTTTCGATGCGGTGCTCCCCCAGCTTGGAGACCACCTCTTCCCTCGGCGCACCTTCCTTGACCGTCACCAGTCGCTCTTTGGGCGTCATGATGGATGACACAGGCTCTGCACGACGGGTTTCAAAGCGCAGATCACGGGCGGTGACGATACCCACCAGGTCCGTGCCATCGACTACCGGTACGCCGGATATCCTGTTGGCGCGCGTCAGCTCCATGACATCGGCGATGCTGGTATTTGGTGAAACAATGATGGGATCGACGATAATGCCGCTTTCATAGCGCTTGACTTTGCGCACCTGGGCCGCCTGCTCTGCGGCATTCATGTTCTTGTGGATGATACCGATGCCACCATACAGGGCCATGGCAATGGCAAGGCGTGCTTCGGTGACTGTATCCATGGCAGCAGATACCAGGGGAATGTTCAGGGTAATCTCCCTGGTAAGCTGTGAATTCAGGGCAACGTCCTTGGGCAACACCTCCGAGCGGGAGGGAACCAGCAGTACATCATCAAAAGTGAGGGCTTCCTGTGTCTGAAAAAAACGCATATCGATCATCCGGGAGTAATGAAGAGTGAAGCACTGACCGACACAGCTTCCGTCACTCCGGCCTCGGCAACTGCTCCTGCATTGCTCTACCTTCACCCATCCATGGGTGCGTGCGCCGGGATGACGGCTCGATCAGCACATCATTCAAGAAACAAATATTTTTCTTAATTGATCAATTATATAAAATTTCACGGATGCGCGCTAAACTGAACGACCGATATTTGCAAGAACCGCCTGCACTGATGTCCAAGTCCGCCACACCATCAAGAGATATCTGGTCTGTTTCCCGCCTCAACGGCGAAATACGCGCCGTGCTGGAGAGCAGTTTTCCCCTGCTGTGGGTGGAAGGCGAGATTTCCAATCTGGCAACACCCAGATCCGGACACAGTTATTTCTCCCTCAAGGATGCCCATGCCCAGGTACGTTGCGCACTATTCCGCAACAAGCGCCAGCTATTGCGTTTTCAACCTGAGAACGGTGATAAAGTACTGATCCGCGCCCGCATCAGCCTGTACGAAGCCCGCGGTGACTTCCAGCTCATCATCGAGCACATGGAACCCGCCGGAGAAGGCGCCCTGCAGCGAGCCTTTGCCGAACTCAAGGACAGGCTGGAGCAGGAAGGGCTATTCGATGCCCGGCGCAAAAAAGAACTGCCGGCCTTTCCCCGCTGCATTGGAATAGTAACCTCACCCACAGGCGCGGCACTGCGGGATATTCTGCAGATTCTGAAACGACGTTATCCCGCCTTGCCGGTGATCATCTACCCCACCCTGGTTCAGGGCGGGAACGCCGCAGAAGAAATCACCCACACCCTCAAACTAGCGAACCAGCGGGGGGATTGCGATCTGCTGATCCTGGCCCGCGGCGGCGGCTCGCTGGAAGACCTGTGGGCATTCAACGACGAAACCCTGGCGCGCACCATTGCCAGCCTGGACACCCCCATTATTTCCGCCGTAGGCCATGAGATAGATTTCACCATCGCCGATTTCGTCGCAGACCGCCGCGCTCCCACACCATCGGCAGCAGCAGAACTCGCCACACAAAGCCAGGAACAATTACTGGCACGACTGCAAGAATTGCAGCAACGCCTGGGCAAAGCCATCGGGCGCCAGTTGAAACTGCGCCAGCAGCATCTGACCCACATCCGCCACAAGCTGCAAATCCTGCATCCACAGCGCCAGCTACAGCAGGATCAACAATTGCTGGATGAACTTGGCCTGCGGCTGGAACGGAGTATGCAGCGGCAACTGATACAAAAAAAACAACAATGCGATCAACTAGCAGCACGACTGCAGTTGCTTGCCCCGGCCCGCCAGCTGGTGATACTCAAAGAAAGACTGGCTCACTACCAGCAGAAACTGCTGCACACCATGCAAAACATCCTGCTGCACAAGAGGCTGCAATTCTCCGGGATTTCCCGCAGCCTGCAGGCCGTCAGCCCCCTGCAGACCCTGGCCAGAGGCTATTCCATCGCCACGGACGCAGATACCGGAAAAATCATCACCCGCCACACCGATACAGCCCCTGGTAGCCGTATTCACACCCGCCTGGCGGAAGGCAGCCTGGTTTCCGTGGTGGAAAAATGCTCCCGGCGGGATTGACAGGCAGTTTGTAACCCCTCCGGTCAGAGAAAATCGGGAAGCTTATTGCGGATATCCTCCGGCGTATGCTTGGCCACATCTTTGGGAATTTCACCGGCAATCCGGGATTTGACGCTTTCATCCAGGCATTCGCGCAGGAAGCCCAGAAAGGCGGGGGCAGCTATGATGTAAAGCTTTTCGAATGCGTTCTGCAGGGCTGCGGAACGCAGCTTTTCACATAATACCCGAGCAAAACGCTGTGCTTCCGTAGTTTTTGCATCGGTTCCAGGCTCCATGGCATGACGGCCCTGACCCCCACTATCGAAGCTACGGCCGGCTTCATCACTATAGAGATCACCATTCTTCATGCGGGCTTCAGGATGTTCCAGTTCTTCGAGCAGGTTCAATGGCGCCGTGCGGCTGTCGGACTGGAGGATTTTTGCATAGCTGCTGTCAGCAGCCAATACCCATGAGATTGCCATATCTTCGATCCTCTTGGTTATTGAATATTGCCCCTATAACATGGCATCTTCAGGCTCGATGTCAATAGAAACCTCTATTTGAAAGACACACCCATGGCCGGACAACCCCGTGTCAGCAATCCCATCTCCAGGCCCGGCACTGCTTTTTGAGGCTGCCGGTCACAGAACCCATACCCTGGCGCAAAAAGCAACGGGAGACGGCGCAATGGCCTGACCGAGATGGTCCGGCAAAACAGACTGGAGAACACCCTGCTCGAGAACCGGGAACGGCTTGAGGATACCCTGTAAAAACACTTCCGGGCGCTTTCACGGCCCCCTCAAAGCGGCACCAAAACATTCCCTTATTCACACAGACACCGGGCAAAAACAGGGTAAAATGATTTTTCTGCATCCTGCCGGGCAGCAAAACAAATTGTTATTGGAGATTCTCCCGATCTGAAAAGCACCCCGAGTTCCAGGAACGTACTGTGCCCAAGAAAAAAATCAAACCAAAAGACCTGCTGAGCGCCTGGATGGAAATCGATTCGGCGTTCGAAAACGGCGCAGCGCAAGAAGCAGGACAAATATTCGAGCAGGGTATTTCCGGCTTGGCCCCCGATCTGTTGCAAGCCACCGCATCACCAGGCATGGACCTGTTGCCTGGTGATCTGATGTCCAGGTACCGTATCATTCGCCCGCTGGGTAGCGGTGGAATGGGTGACGTCTATCTGGCGGAACGTGCCGATGGCCAATACGAAAAGCGGGTTGCGCTGAAAATCATGTCCCTGGGACTCACCAGCCCCACCCTGCTTACCCGCTTTTCCCGAGAACGGCAAATCCAGGCCGAGCTGAACCACCCGGGCATTGCAAAATTGCTGGATGCCGGGATTGCGGAAGACGGCAGGCCCTGGTTTGTACTGGACTACATCCAGGGCATCCCATTGATCGAGTTCTGTAAAACACGGGATCTCGATCAGAAAAAGGTTATCCCTCTGTTTCTCCAGATATGCCGTGCCATCGCCTATGCGCATGACCACGGCATAGTGCACCGGGATCTCAAACCCGAGAACATTCTGGTGCAGGGCGGCGCGGACAAGCCTCAACCTGTTATCGTGGATTTCGGCATCGCCTCCCGCAAACAGGATGAAGAACTCACCCAAATGGGCAACCTTCCGGGCACCCCGGCGTATTCCTCTCCGGAACAAATCAAGGGCAACTACGCCGCGCTCGATCACCACAGCGACATCTTTTCCCTGGGCATTCTGCTGTACGAGCTGATCGACAACAGACGCCCTTTCGACGGAAACAGCAGCGCCGAAATCGGGTATCACATCATTGATCAGGATACGCCACCCCTGATCCACGAAGGTATTTCACCTGACCTTACTGCCATCATATTCAAGTGTCTGGAGAAATCACCCCGGGACAGATATTCATCGGTGCACAAGCTGATCGAGGATCTGCAGAACTACCAGCAGGGAAAGCCCGTTGCGGCAAATCCCGTAGGATTCTGGTTCAGGGCTCGCCGCAAGGTTCGCAGATACCCGCTGCTCAGCGCATTGGCACTGTTCACGACGGCGGTGATGTTGACCCTGGCCGGCATCTCTATCTTACAATATCTGGACAAGCACAGATTTGCCGCGGCGCAGGCGCAACTGGCGCAACGCTATGGCCAGGTGGCACAGCAGATCGAAAGCAATGCACGCCTGATCTACAGCAGACCCTTGCACAATATCGAAAAGGAACTGGCAGAACTCAAGCGCCGCTATCTGGCCTTGAACAAGAACCTGGGGCGCCTGAACAAATCCAGCCAATACGTTGCCCAGTATGCCCTGGGGCGCGCAGCATTGAGCCTGGGAAACATCGATGCTGCGAGGCAGCACCTGGAACAGGCCTGGAAAGCCGGCCTGAAAGAACCGCTGTTGGCCTTGCGACTGGGGCAGACCCATGTGAAGCAATATGGCAAGGTAACCCGGGAGATGCGTCTTCTCATGCTGTCCAGCGTTCAAACGCGAAAAGAAGCCTTCGACCGTGCAAGAAAAAACCACCTGCAACCCGCATTGAAATTCCTTGCATTGGGAGCGGCCGCAGATCATGAAGAAGCAGGTATTGCCAAAGCCATCCTGCTTTACGCTACGGGCGACACCGAAGGTGCCCTGCAAACCCTGCAACAAACGACCGACACGGCGGCCTGGCCGGTCACCGCCATGATAGCCAATGGCAATTTCCACCTCGAGCTGGCGGAAAACAGCCAGTTCGAAGGCAACAACCGGCAGGCCTACCAGTATCTGCTCGAGTCAGAAAACCTGTTCCACAAAGCCGGGCAGATCGCCAGGAGCCACCCTGACGCCATTACCGGCAATTGTATTGCCCGCACGAAACTCATACAGGCCGGGGAATACCAAAAATACCGGGAGAAATACGGCAATCCTGCGCTCATCGCACCCTGCGATGCCTTGATGACCGTGCTGCCAAATGACCCTGATTCCAGGATCCAGGCCGCCCGTGCATATGTCAACGCAGCCCGGCAGATACGGCGCCATGGCGACAATCCCTCCCAGGCTCTGCGCAAGGCCGAAACCCATGTGACCAGGATCCTGAAACAGACACCAGAGAATCCCCAGGCATTGCGGCTCATGGGTTCTCTGAGAATGACGCAATCCCGATGGCGCTATGAAAGCGGCGGAGACGGCAATGGCCTGCTGATCGATGCCATAGAGGCCTTTGAAAAAGCAGCGCAATACACCCCCGGCGACATTGCACTACTGGAAGAACTGGCGCTTGCCTTGCAAGACGCAGGAGAAACCGAATATAACAACGGCGGAGACGGCAATCCCGCCTACATTTCGAGCAACCAGCTCTACGCACAACTCATAGCCCAGCCTCAAATCGCGCTGAACACACGTTTGGGATATGCCCGAGGCTTATCCTGGCAGGCCTATTATCTGTACAGCAGTGGCCGCAAGGCCGAGTTCCCCCTGCGAGAGGCCATTCGCAACGCCCGCATGGCGGTGGAAAAATCCCCGGGAAACCCGTATGCCATGCGAATACTGGCCATGGCCGAATATACCCGGGCAGAATATTTGCACATGCAAATGAAAGACCCGTCAGAAGCATCGGCCACCGCATTTGATCACTACCAGGCAATCATCTCCTCGGATCCGAGCAACCTTATTGCCCGAATCAATCAACTGGGCCCCCTGTCCCTGACTATCGACTTTTCACTGGATCAAGGCATATCCCAGAAGAAACAACTGGCGTTGATGCACCAGTTATTACTGGATTTCGAAGGTTACAAGAACAAGGCATTTCATGCACAACTGATCTGGGCGGATTACTGGCGCTACAAGGCAAAGCAGGCGCTACTGGAAAACAGAACCCCGGAAGAAGCGCTCACAAAAGCACACACATTCATGAAGTTGGCGCTCGAGGGGAAAGTGGATCGTTATCAAGCCATCCAGAGTTCCGGCCACCTGGCGGTTTTCGAGCATACCTGGCGCCAAAACTCGGGAAACTGGGATCAACAGGCATACAACGACGACTTGCTCGCATTGTCGAGATCCATCGACGAATATCCCGATTTACCCATACTTCGGGCGCTCAGAGGGAAACTCAAGGGAATCACCTCGAAACAGGCTTCTGACTGGTCGCAAGTGATCGCAGATTTTCAGTCGACAATCGCCATGAATCCCCTGCTGGAAAACCGCTATGGGCCTGAGCTGAGACAGGCCATCCTGATGTCGGGACGCTGATTTGCCCCTTCCCCTGGAACTGGGTATGCTCGAATCATCACAACCGTTGCTGTTCATCCAAAACACATGCTGCAAACCGTCTGGGAAGGAAAGGAAGCCGGTCACATCACAAGAATGATCAATCGGGCATACGCGGGCGATACCCATGCCAGGGAAGAACTGCTGCCCCTGATCTATCAGGAATTGAAGACCATTGCCGCACAGCAACGCAGACGCCAGGGCAAGCCTTCCGACATGCTCAATACCACCGCCGTGGTCAATGAAGCCTGGCTGCGATTGCAGCAGCATGATCAGGACTACAAAAACCGCTACCACTTCCTCGCCGTAGCAGCCACGGCAATGCGCCAACTGCTCATCGATGAAGCCCGCAGGCAACTGCGCAACAAGCGGGGAGGCGGCGTAGCCATCCAGGTAACCCTGGGCGACCAGCTCGGCAGGGAAGACCAGGCCGAATGGCTGGTGGCGCTGGACCAGGCACTGACCCAGCTGGGAGAATACAAACCCCGCCTGCAGGAAGTATTTCAATTGCGCTTTTTCGTTGGCCTGACAGAAAATGAAACGGCAAAAGCATTGAATATCAGTGAAAGCACCGTCCGCCGGGACTGGGCCAAGGCGAAAACCATGCTCTCGGTTGCACTCTGACGCCTCATATCGTCGCTCAATCCGCAACCACCATCTATCTCGCAAATACTTCCATAAAAAACAAATCCGGTCCAACTTGACCGGTTGCAGGCGTTTTTGGCGTATTCAGTAAGTAGAAGCGGAAATGATTATTCCGCATCGACAGGCTGAATATTCCGGAGAAAAGACCATGCCTAACAACACCCATTTTTCCGTCCGGACAAGCATCACACCTGCGCTGACCCTCCTGGCAGGCGTTTTGAACCCGGGTTCACTATGTGCAACCAACCTCACCGATACCGGCCAGGATCTCTGTTACAACGGCAGCGGCATGGTCGCCTGCGATGCCAGTACGACGGGAGACAGCGCAGCCTACCCCGGCCAGGATGGACGATTTGGACGCGACGCTGCCGCCGCCGCAGGACAACTCAGCAAGATTGGCGCGGGAGAAGCCGGATTCGACTACACAAAAATATGCAACAGTGGAGAACCGGCTGGAAATGGCGATTGCCCGGCAAACCCGGTTCCTGGCAACGGCACCAATGACTGGGGATGCACAAGGGACAACGTCACCAACCTGATATGGGAAGTAAAAATCAATGATGTGGCGCACTTGAGACACCACGCCTGGACATACAGCTGGTACAGCACCGATGGCACGACAAACGGGGGAAACGCCGGCACGCCGGACGGCGGCGACAATTGTCTGGACACCACACGCTGTGACACCGAAAAATTCCTGGCTGATGTAAATGCCGCGGGTCTTTGTGGCCAGTCTGACTGGCGGGTGCCCAACCCAGGCGAACTGCAAACCCTGGCCAACTACAGCAAAGCCTCAGGACCCCCCATCGATAACGGCTATTTCCCCAACGCCGTCAATGCCTTCCACTGGTCAGCATCTTCCACCGCAATCGCAGGCGCAACCTACGCATGGGCGGGCAATGGCCGTTCTGGCGGGTTTCCCAAATCAAATCAGTATGCCGTACGCCTGGTGCGTGGCGGGCAACCCTAGCCTGTTTTCCTGACCTGAAAGCCACGATTACCAAATCACAGACCCAAGGAAGCAGCCATGACTCGCAGCAAGCACACTTTCGACATCGAGTTTCTCCCAACAGCCAACAACCGGCACTGGAAACTTCTTGCCCTGGCGCTCTTCATCATCAATCCGCTTTCTTCAGATGTCGAAGCGGCCTGTAGCGCAGGCAACCCCAATGCCAATCTCCTCGAAACCACCCCTGACAGTGATTTTTCATTCAATACCGATGGCACGGTAACCCACAGCAGCACCCGGCTGGTCTGGGATCGTTGCGCCCTGGGAATGACCCTGGACGACAAGGGTACCCCGGATGATTTCAGCGATGATGCCTGCATCGGCACGGCAACCGCCGATACCTGGCAAAACATGCTCAAGGAAGTCGTCAACAGGAACAACGTCAGCTACCTTGGACATGATGACTGGCGTCCACCCAACATCAAGGAACTGCTTTCCATTGTCGAAAGCTGTGGCGGCAATCCAGGCATCAATCAAACGGTTTTTCCCGATACCCCTACGGCCTCCACATCACGCTTCTGGTCAGCCACCTCCTATGCCACGAACTCCAACTATGGCTGGCAGGTCAGTCATTTTGTCGGGAACAGCGGCATCATGAGCAAAACGCTCAACAACCACCTGCGCCTGGTGAGGGGAGGACAAGCTGCAGACGCCTTTGACCGCCTGACCATCACCACCAGCATGTCGCTGACAAGTCGTCCCGCCAGCCCCTCCACCTACGGGGAAGCCTTGACCCTGACGGCTACTGTTAGCGGAAGCGCTCCCAGCGGTGCTGTTGTATTCGGCGAAAACGGGACAACGCTGACCTGTGATGGTGGAAACCAGATCCTGGTTGCAGGACAGGCCACCTGTATTCTCGACAACCCTGCTGCCAACAGTTACAGCTTCTCCGCTGACTATGCGGGCGACGCCGGCAACAGCGCCGCCAGTGCTTCACTTGGCCATCGGGTCAGACGCAAAATACTGACCCTATCCGGTCTTGGCGCAGACAAGGTCTATGACGGTTCCACCGATGCCCCACTTACCGGCAACGCAAGCCTCGACGGCGTCATCAACAACGACGATGTGGCCCTCAGTGGCACCGGAGCAGGCACCTTCAGCGACGCCAACGCAGGCACAGACAAAACGGTGACGCTCACCGGATTTTCCCTGACGGGCAGTAGCGCCGGCAACTACGATTTGGCATCACCCCTCACCCTTACCGCCACCATCAGCAAGGCGCCCCAGCGCATCGAAGGTCTGGCTGCCGCAGCCCATGGCGGCAGCGCCACATTGAGCGTCACCAGCAGTGGCGTAACGGGCAATCCCGTGATGTATGCCAGCAACACCTCACAAAACTGCACCGTCGACGGCAACACCATGACCCTGCTGCGAAACGGCACCTGCACGGTGACCGCCAATCAGGAGGGGAATGCCAATTACCTGCCCGCAGGCGAAAGAACCCTGAACATCATCGGCCTGGCGCTGCAGGTCAACCGCTTGGGCAGCGGCACCGTCTCCAGCGACTTCCGCGGCATAGACTGCGGTTCGCTCTGCAGAGGCTATTTCATCCAGGGCGAAACCATCACCCTTGCGGCAACCCTGGATCCGTCATGGGAAACCGGCAGCCTTGTGTGGGGAAATGCCTGCGCATCCAGCACCGGGAATTCCTGCTCATTGCGCATGGATGCTGATCAAACCGCAGCCATCGAATTCCTGTGCCATTTCGACAGCATTCCGGAACCTGCGGCGCCCATCAACAGCCCGGACACATGGAAGTGCGACGCCCTGCAAGCCACCGAGGGATTCCGGATCATTGGTCCCAATGGCGACGTGCTGTTCGAGGCCAGAACCGGCATCGAACTGGGCCCCGGGTTCGAGGTTGGCGCCGGCGGCATCTTCCGCGCCCTCGTTCTCCCTTGATGGAGAACCCGCGCCCACCGCCAAATTGAAACGAGTAACACAAACGACACCGGAGATTAAACATGAGCACTTTCAACATTTCGGGCACACCACCCTGGCTGACGGTCTTTCTGCTCCTACTGTGCAGCGCCATACCGGTGCAGGCCCGGGATGCCAGCCTGCCCATAACCCAAGGCATCAGCAGCGCACGCCTGGCCGAAGCACCCTGGACCGTCACTGTTGCGCTGTTCGAGAACCGGGAAGCCATCGAACCGATACAGGTGCAAAGCTTCGAACGCGGGCAGTGGCGGGCGGATATCGACCTGAACGACTGGCCACCGGCCAGGGAGCAAACCATTCGCTTCCAGACGCAATTGACGGGTATCGAACCGGCACGGGCCAAAACCCTATGGGCGGAAATGAGCATCGACGGTGTCCCTGCAGGCACGCGTTTTCCACTGGCGGCGGGCGCCAATGGCATCAGTACCGAAGGCTTGATCGAGTCCCGTTCACTTACGGATGGCGGTTTCAAATTTCCCGACGGCAGCATACAGACCACCGCAGTGGACGCCAATTGTCCCGCGGGCAGCAGCATCCGCAGCATCAGCCCGGATGGCGCGGTGGCCTGCGAAACCATCAGCGATTCAGGCGGCGATATTACCGCCGTGGTTGCCGGCGCCGGACTTGGCGGCGGTGCTACCAGCGGCGATGCGACACTGACCGTCGACACCACCGCGATTCAGAAAAGAGTCACCGGCGCCTGCCCCGGCGGATCATCCATCCGCAGCATAGACGAGTCGGGTAACGTTACCTGCGAAGCCGATGACAATGCCGGCGGCGATATTACTTCGGTAACGGCCGGCACCGGTCTCGTGGGTAGCGGCGCGTCTGGAGACGTGACTCTCGGCGTGAACATCCCGTTACATCTTATTGGCTCCGCAGACCTGAACAAGGGCATCATTCAAGGAACCAACACATCATCAAGCGGCTACGGCGTGAAAGGAAGCGGCGGTCTTGCCGGGGGCTATTTCCAGAATTCGAACAGCAGCGGCCGGGCAAGAGTGGGGGGTGTTGATACCGGCATCGAGGCCTACGGCAATACCTCGGGCGGCTATTTCAAGGATTTGGACGACAGCGGCTTTGCCAATGTAGGCGTTGAGGATACCGGCATCAAGGCCTACGGCAATACTTCAGGCGGCTATTTCGAGGATTTGGACGGCAGCGACTACGCCTGGGTAGCCTATGGCGGTCACGGCATCAAAGCCTACGGCAGTACCTCAGGCGGCTATTTCAAGGATGTGGACGGCAGCGGCTTTGCACATGTGGGGGTTGGGGATACCGGCATCAGGGCCTTCGGCAATGACTTGGGCGGTCTTTTCAGGGATTGGGACGGCAGCGGCCTTGCGAATGTGGCCATCGGGGATGCCGGCATCAGGGCCTTCGGCAATGACTTAGGCGGTCATTTCGAGGATTCGGACAGCAGCGGCTTTGCAGATGTGGGCATTGGCGATACCGGCATCAGGGCCTTCGGCAATGACTTAGGCGGTCATTTCGAGGATTCGGACAGCAGCGGCTTTGCAGATGTGGGCATTGGCGATACCGGCATCAGGGCCTTCGGCAATGACTTGGGCGGTCATTTCGGGGATTCAAACAGCAGCGGCTATGCCAATGTAGGGGTTGGTGATACCGGCATCAGGGCCTTCGGCAATACCTCAGGCGGCTATTTCGAGGACAGAACCAGCGGTAGCTACGCAAGAGTGGGCTATTCCTCCGCCAAGATCTTCGGCACAGGCACCGTCAATTTCGTGCAGAACCACCCAAAAAACAGCGATGAAGTCATCGTCTACACCGCCCCGGAAGGCGATGAGGTGGCCACCTATACCCGCGGCTCCGCCAAACTGGTCAACGGCGAGGCTCGTATTCCCCTGGGCGAAACCTTTCAGTGGGTCACCAACCCGGACATCGGCCTGACCGCGCATTTGACCCCCAAAGGCGGCTGGGCGGCGCTCTATGTGGCGTCACTGAGCACCCGCGAAATGGTGGTGAAGGCCGCAGCGGGCAGCGATGGGAATGCGGCGTTCGATTACCTGGTCTACGGTCTGCGCATCGGCTTCGAGGATGCGCTGGTGGTGCAGAAGAAAACCCGGGAGGCGCGGATTCCATCCATGGCGGATCATCGCCGCCAATTCGACGAACATCCGGAAATGCGCCAGTACACGGCCCTGAGTCGTTATGCCCGCATGCAGGACAAAGACCGGGAGTCCGTTCTGCAGAATATGGCCGCAGCAACGGCTTTGCTGCAAGCGGTGGAGGAATACGACCCCCGGATTCACAAGCGCCCCGCAGCCGATCATTGAAGCCTGGGGTTGCAGGGCAATAGCCATTACTTTGCCCTGCACGCACCAGGAAGAAAAAGGATCAGAGTATCAAGTACGCCGTAACAACTTGAGCAGGGATGCCAACTTTTTGGTGTTGAGCACATCCCCTTTTTCCAGCCAGCCCCGCCGCGCCTGGGCGACACCATAGCGCAGGGAATGCAACTGGCCGATGCTGTGGGCATCGGTGGAAATCACCACTTTGAGCCCGCGCTCTTTCGCCATGCGGCAGTGCACGTCGTTGAGGTCCAGCCGCTGGGGCTGCGCATTCAGTTCCAGGTAGCAGCCCCGCTCCAGCGCCGCATCCATGACCTGCTCCATGTCCAGACGGCAGGCGGTACGCTTGCCGATGAGGCGCGCCGTGGGATGCGCCAGGATATTGAGATTCGGATTGTCCATGGCGCGAATGACCCGTTCGGTCTGCTTCTGCTCGGACAGCCCGAAGGCAGAATGTATGGCCCCCAGGCAGATGTCCAGCCGCTGCAACACCCGATCAGGCATATCCAGGGAACCGTCTTCGAGGATATCCACTTCCAGCCCTTTCAGCAGGCGGATGCCCTTGAGTTTCTCATTGAGGCTGTCGATGGCATCGCAATGCGCCAGCAGTTCATCGGGAGAGAGCCCCCGCGCCACCCGCAGGTGGTGGCTGTGCTCGGTGATGGCCAGGTAGTCATGACCCAGCGCCCAGGCCGCTTTCACCATGGCTTCCAGGGAAGCTTGGCCATCACTGCGCGTGGTGTGGCAATGCAGATCGCCCCGCAAGTCGTTTTCGACGATCAGCTTGGGGAGGCGGCCTTCGGCGGCGGCTTCCAGTTCCCCCCGCTTCTCGCGCAGCTCGGGCTCCATCCACTGCAATCCCATCTGATCATAGATTTCCTTTTCTGTGCGCCCCGCGATGCGCTTGCCCTGCTTGTCGAAGATGCCGTATTCATTGACTTTCAGCCCCCGCTGCACGCCCATCACCCGCACGGCGATATTGTGCGCCTTGCTGCCGGTGAAATAATGCCAGGCGGCGCCAAAGCTGACTTGCGGCACGACGCGCAAATCCACCTGCAGTCCCGTGCGCAACACCACGGTCGAACGGGTATGGCCCTTGGAAATCACCCGTTCAACCGCTTCGAACGCAGCAAAGGCATCCATCACTTTCGAATCTTTCGCAGCGCTGACCAGGATATCCAGGTCGCCCACGGTTTCCCGGCGGCGGCGGTAACTGCCAGCCATCTCCACCTGCTTCACGCCAGGCTGTTTCCGCAGATAAGCCACCAGCTGCTCGGCAACATCCTCCACTTCAGCCCACAGAAAACGCCGGATACGTTGCTGCAGATCATGCAGCTCGCGCAGGATATTCTGTTCTGTCTTTTGCCCAAAACCGGGCAGTTGCCGCACCAGCCCCTGGCGCGCCGCCTTTTCCAGCTCGTTCACGTCATGGATATGCAGATAGTCACGCAGCAGTTTCAGGCGTTTTGGCCCCAACCCCGGCACCTGAAGCAAGTCGACTACGCCCGGTGAAACCGATGCCTCCAGTTGACGGAGCTTGTGCAGGGATCCCGTGGTGACGATCTCACGGATCTTGGCGGCCAGATCCTTGCCGATGGTGGGCAAGGCTTCGAGAGGTTCACCCTGCTCCACCATCTCCGCCAGGCTGCGCGAAAGTCCCTGCACCATGCGCGCCGCATTGCGATAGGCGCGTACGCGAAAGGGGTTTTCATCCTGGATCTCGAGAAGATCGGCAATGCGATTGAAGATGGCCGCAATTTCCGCATTGGTGGCGGCCATGGGATCAGCTCATCCTGTCAACGAGAATGATCACCGGAAACTCAATTCTTGCTTCGCGACAGCAAACCAAGCGCCAGTCCCGCCAGTATCAATACCCCGCCGACCAGCGCCGTCTTGATCGATATGCTCTTGAGGGTTTGCAGAGAAAGCATCTCCAGCACATACAGAATCGCCCCTCCCGCGATGACCACCACGACGATGGCGATAATGATCTTGAGGGTGGCGGCCATCCCCCAGCCGGGAGCGGGTGAATCATTGAAATCCTGTGCCACGATAGTTTCTCCTTATCCGTCAGCCCGCAAGCCTTGCGCCGCGTAGAAATCATCGCGGAACGCTGCCAGCCTGTCACCGGCAATGGCCTGGCGCAAATCCGCCATGAGTTTCTGATAATAGTACAAATTGTGGATGGTGTTCAGCCGCGCGCCAAGTATTTCGTTGCACCGCTGCAAGTGCCGCAGATAGGCACGGCTGTAGTTGCTGCAGGTATAGCAATCGCAACGGGGATCAACCGGCCCGGTATCCTTTTCATGACAGGCGTTGCGAATGCGCACCACCCCTTCATGGGTGAACAGATGGCCGTTGCGTGCGTTTCGCGTGGGCATAACGCAATCGAACATGTCGATGCCCCGGCTCACCGCTTCCACGATATCCGCCGGGGTGCCCACACCCATGAGATAGCGGGGTTTGTCGGCGGGCAGTTTGTCCGCCAGATCATCCAGCACCCGCCAGCGGTCTTCCGGCGGCTCGCCCACGGACAGGCCACCCACGGCATAGCCATCGAAGCCGATCTCCATGAGTCCGTCCAGGGAGCGCTGGCGCAAATCCGTATAGACGCCTCCCTGGACAATGCCGAACAGGGCGGCGGGATTGTCGCCATGGGCCTCCCTGCTGCGCCTGGCCCAGCGCAAAGACAGCTCCATGGAGGATTTCGCCTCCTCATGCGTGGCGGGCCAGGGGGTGCATTCGTCGAAGATCATCACGATATCCGAACCCAGCGCCCGCTGGATGGCCATGGATTCTTCCGGGCCCATGAACACTTTGGCGCCGTTTACGGGGGAGCGAAAATGCACCCCTTCCTCGGTGATCTTGCGCATTTGCCCCAGGCTGTAGACCTGAAAACCGCCGGAATCCGTGAGTATGGGTTTGTGCCAGTGGGTGAAATCATGCAGATCACCATGGGCGCGTATGACATCCGTTCCCGGGCGCAGCCACAGGTGGAAGGTGTTGCCGAGAATGATCTGCGCGCCCATGCCTTCCAGCTCTTCCGGCGTCATGGCCTTGACCGTGCCATAGGTGCCCACGGGCATGAATGCCGGCGTGTCGATATTTCCCCGCCTGAATTGCAATTGCCCCTGTCGTCCGGAGGCAGATGTGTGATTCAGTTCAAACTTCAATGCTTACCCCAATGACGTGAAATCAATCGGCAATACCATGATTTATAAGATATATTCATCGGTTCTCCGGTTGAATAATGCCAGCGACGTGCCTGGCATTGAGGAGTATCAATGCGTCCCCATATGAACTATTGGAGAATGATGACGTACTGAAGCATTCAGTATACTCCTCCATCCTCCTTTGGTGGAATTTTGGGCGCGGCATCCCCTGCCGCGCCTTTTTTATGTCCGCGATCTTCCCGCGAGAAACATGGCATCCCCGTAGCTGAAGAAGCGGTATTGCTGCGCTACCGCATGACGGTAGGCCGCCATTACCCTGTCATAACCGGCGAAAGCGCACACCAGCATCAACAACGTGGACTCCGGCAGGTGAAAATTGGTCAACAGCGCGTCCACCACCTTGAACTGGTAGCCGGGGGTAATAAACAGCCGCGTATCTCCTTCATACGGTGCGAGACTGCCACCAGCCGCTGCTGTTTCCAGGCTGCGCACACTGGTGGTTCCCACGGCAACTACTCGCCCGCCATGGCGCCGGGCGCGGGCTATCTTGTCGCACACCTCTTCAGAGACCTGCAGCCATTCTGCATGCATGACATGATCGGAAAGGCTTTCCACGCGAACCGGCTGAAAGGTTCCGGCGCCCACATGCAGGGTGACCCTGGCGGTGTCGATACCAAGCTCCTGGAGCCGTGACAACAGCGCTTCATCAAAATGCAGGCCAGCCGTGGGCGCGGCTACAGATCCCTCCCGGGCCGCATACACGGTTTGATAACGGGATTCATCGAACGACTCATCATCCCGGCGGATGTAGGGTGGCAATGGCATATGCCCATGCGCCGCCATCAGCGCGGTGAATTCCATGCCCTGAATGGACAAGATGAACATGTCTCCCTGCCGGCCTTCCACGGTAAGCCATGTTTCTGCCACGGCGATCCGGCTGCCAGGCCTGGGGGATTTGCTGGCGCGGATCTGCGCCAGCGCCCTGTCTTCGGGCAGCAGCCGCTCCAGCAGAATTTCCACCTTCCCTCCTGATTCCTTGCGCCCGAATAGGCGCGCGGCCATGACCCTGGTGTCGTTGAACACCAGCAGGTCATTCTTTTGCAAAAACCGGGGGAAATCGGAAAATCGCCGATCGAGCAACCCCGTCTGATCCAGCACCAGCAAGCGGCTGTCGGTACGGTGTGCCGCCGGATACTGGGCGATCAGCGCTTCGGGTAGTGTGTAGGAAAAATCCGAGGTTTGCATAGGGGCGGGATTTTAACAGGAATCAAACCAACACTTGCCACAAATCATTTTGCGGTTATACTTCTGTGCCTACTGCCGGGGTGGTGAAATTGGTAGACACGATGGATTCAAAATCCATTGGCCGCAAGGCCGTGCCGGTTCAAGTCCGGCCCTCGGTACCATATTGAAAAAGCGATTCAGCAACACTGGATCGCTTTTTTTCTCGGGAAGCAGCTACAGAAAATCGATTGCTGTACAACTGATCATTATCCTCCTGCTACAATTGTCATCCACCACCAATTCCTTTTCCACAAAGTGCTGAGACTCCGTCAGAAAAAGCTTCTTCCCAAACTGATTTTTGCAGTATTTGCAGTGGCTGTTTTTATTGCCAGCTATTACCTGGGAAACCAGTACGCCCGCCCACTGGCCACAGATACAAACGCCGCCGTTCTGCCCGAGCCGGTAATGATCCGGTCATTCCATCTCACAGACAAGAACGGCCGGCCCTTTACACAGCAATCTTTAGAAAATTTCTGGAATTTCCTGATCATCGGTAACTTGCAGGATGCAGGTTGTGATAGTCTGCTGCGGACATATGTAATGGCATGGAACAACCTTGCACACAAACCGGAACTACAGAAAAAAACCCGGGTGGTGTTCATCCATACAGGCCCTCCTGTAAAAAAGCCGGAGCAATTGAAACAGGCCATAGAATTCTATAACCCGGCATTTACCGCCACCTTTGGTGCAGAGAAAGAAATATACGCCCTTGGCCAGCAGATTGGCCTGTACCATGAAGCCACATCCTGCAACCTGGACAGCAGCGTGGTCGCACTAATCAGCCCAGACAGGTATTTGCTGGCTTTGTTTACCGGTATGACGAATCCCGCTGACATCGCCGGGGATCTGCAATATTTTAATTGAGAATTTCATGCAACCAGGATTGAAAGACAAATTCCTCACCACCGCATTGAAGATACTGCCTCAGCACCTGTTGGCGGCGGGCATGTACCGGATTACCCGCAGCACCTGGAGACCATTCAAAAACATGCTCATCCGGGAGGCGGTTTCCCGCTATGCGGTAGACATGTTTGAAGCTGAAAATCCCAGCCCCTCGAGCTACCCTTCTTTCAACGCTTTTTTTACCCGGGCACTGAAAGCCGATGCGCGCCCCATTGCCCACCAGCCAGATGCCATTGCCTGCCCCTGCGACGGCAAGGTCAGCCAGGTTGGGCACATCAAGCAAGGAAAACTGATCCAGGCCAAGGGACACGACTTCGGACTGCTGGAGCTGCTTGGCGGCGATGAGGAGTTAAGTGATACCTTTGCCGGCGGGGCCTATTCCACCATTTATCTGTCTCCCCGGGACTATCACCGGGTACACATGCCCTTGAGTGGCCGGCTGCGGGGCATGATATTTGTTCCCGGCGACCTGTTCAGCGTTAGTGAGGCAACTGCACAGCTGGTGCCGAATCTGTTTGCCCGCAATGAGCGATTGATCTGTGGATTTGATACAGCGGCCGGCCCCATGCTGGTCATTCTGGTCGGAGCCATTTTTGTTGGCAGCATGGAAACAGTGTGGGCTGGCGAGGTAACCGGCCCAAAGAACAGCCCTTCAACCTGGCTGTACGAAAAAGATCATAATATATTCCTGAAGAAAGGCGAGGAAATGGGGCGCTTCAACATGGGTTCCACCGTCATTACCTTGTTCCCCAGAAATCGCATCAACTGGGACAAGGCATTCACGCCTGGCGTCAAGGTACGCATGGGGCAACGCATCGGAAGCATCAGGCGTTCTTCAAGGAAAAGGTCAGCACATCATCCAGAGCCACCTCACCCTGCTGCAACATAAGCAGACGATCCAGCCCCAGCGCCACGCCAGCGCAGTCCGGCAAACCCGACTCAAGGGCTTCCAGCAGATTCTCGTCTACAGGCAGTTGCGCCAGACCATGCTGTTGGCGCTGGCGATTCTCGATCTCAAACCGCTTCCGCTGCTCAGCAGCATCGGTCAGTTCGTGAAAACCGTTTGCCAGCTCCACCCCTCGATAGTACAGCTCGAAGCGGCTGGCAACACGCTCGTCTTCGGAGCTCAGGCGCGCCAGCGATGCCTGGCTGGCTGGATAATCGTAGACGAAAGTCAGCCCCTGTGCGCCCAATGTCGGCTCAATCACCAGGCTCATAAGCAAATCCAGCCATTGATCCCGGTACTCAAGATTGCAGGTTTCGATTCCATGCATCTTTGCTGCATCTTCCAGCTGCGGGATTTGGGCCTGCAGGGGATTCCAGCCGAATGTCCGTTCGAACAGCGCAACATAGCTGATCTTTTCCACCCCTGGCTCTTCTCCCAGGCAGGCATATACCAGGTCAGCCACTTCCTTCATGAGACCATGGTGGCCCAGGCCCGGCCGATACCATTCCAGCAAGGTAAACTCGGGGTTGTGCCTGGAACCATATTCCCCGTCCCGAAACACCTGGGCTATCTGGTAGATGGGGCCGCTACCGGCCGCCAGCAGCCGCTTCATGGCAAACTCCGGCGAAGTTTGCAGAAACAGATCCAGCCCTTGCGGATACCCGGGGCCGGTATAGCGCGTATGCAAGGGCTCGATAGAAGGATCTGTACCGGCCGCCTGGCTAAGTATCGGCGTACAGACCTCCATAACTCCTCTATGGTGAAAAAACTGCCTGACAGCAGCCAGCAGCTGCGCCCTGGCCAGCAGCTTTTCTTTCGTTGGTTTCAATCCTTTACACGATTGATGTACTCGCCTTTGCGGGTATCCACCTTGACCTTTTCACCAATCTGCACAAACAGGGGCACCCGCACCACTGCACCTGTTTCCAGAGTGGCGGGCTTGCCGCCACCACCGGAGGTATCACCCTTGAGACCCGGGTCTGTATCTGTTATTTCCAGCACCACAAAATTTGGCGCTTCGACCAGGATGGGAGCATCATTCCACAGGGTTACGTTGCAAATATCCTGATCCTTGATCCATTTGACCGACTCCCCCATGGCACTGGCATCCACCTGGTACTGTTCAAAGCTGTCATTGTCCATGAAATACCAGTATTCGCCATCATTGTAGAGATACTGCAAATCCCGGTCCATTACATCAGCAGCCTCTACCGACTCACCGGACTTGAATGTTTTTTCCAGTACCCGCCCGGTTTTCAGGTTGCGCAGCTTGACACGATTGAACGCCTGCCCTTTACCGGGTTTGACGAATTCATTTTCAATGATCACACAGGGGTCGCCATCCAGAAGCAGCTTGAGTCCGCCACGAAATTCGTTTGTACTATAGGTTGCCATGTTGCCCTCGTATTGCGCCGCAGGAACCCGGTAACAGTTTTCCCACAAGCTTTCTGAAAAAAACGCCTATGATACCTCTTTCCTCCATTCCCTTGAAAACTGAAAGCTGGCAACAGCAGCTGGGCAATGCCTATTGCCACATCAGGGAGCTTCTTGCCGATCTTGCGCTGTCCGAGCATTATAGCCCGGAGATGGAGTTGGCCGCAGAAGCATTCCACTTTCAGGTTCCCCGCTATTTTGCGGCATTGATGAAGAAGGGTGACATTCACGACCCCCTGCTGCTGCAGGTGCTGCCGAGGGCAGCCGAGCTGCAGCATAGAGCCGGCTTCACGCCGGATCCCCTGGGCGACCAGGATGCCCACGAGGGCAACGGCATTCTGCACAAATACCATGGCCGCGTGCTGCTCATCACAACGGGAGCCTGCGCCATCAACTGCCGTTACTGTTTTCGCCGCCATTTCCCCTATGCCAGCCACCAAGCACGGAAAAGCCAGTGGCAGCCAGCACTACAACACCTGCAACAGGATTCTGCTATCCACGAGGTCATTCTGAGCGGTGGCGACCCCCTGAGTCTCGGCAATACCCGGCTGCAGTTTCTCATGGAAGCACTGGAAAAAATTCCACATATTCAGCGCCTGCGCATACACACCCGCTTGCCTGTGGTGCTTCCCTCGCGGATAGACCAGCCACTCGTAGAGATTCTCGGTAATACCACCCTGGCCACCAGTATGGTCATTCATGCCAACCACCCACGGGAACTGACGGCAAAAATGGAGCAGGCGCTCTACCCTCTGCGCCGGGCCGGCATCACCCTGCTCAATCAGTCTGTACTACTGAAGGGCGTCAACAACAGCGCACCCACCCAGGTTCGATTGTGCGAATCCCTGTATTCCATGGGAATCCTGCCATATTACCTGCACCAGCTCGACCAGGTACAGGGAGCAGCGCACTTTGCCGTGGATGACCAGACCGCTCTGGACTTGCACAAAAGCATGGAGCAACAGCTACCTGGGTATCTGCTGCCCCGGCTGGTGCGCGAGATACCAGGCGCCAGGAGCAAGCAGACGTTGCTCCGATCACAAAACCAATAAAAATGATTACTCCATGAACATACCGAGTTTCCCCATGAATTGCACCTGAGCCACAAAGCGCCCTTGCGGAAAAATATCGGACATTTAATGGTTAATCAGCAACTTACAGAAACATCATGCTTTTTCTGGCACCATCATTGCATGAAGACTGGTTGAAGGCAGAGCCGTCGGGGTACGCCATGGAACTTGATTTCATATATAATAAATATTCTTTAGTGCTTGGAATAAAAGCATTTTTAGGCGATATTTACTCTTCTGGCAATCAATATTATTGTTCAGAGCAAAAACTGCTTAAGAACGTCTCTGCTTTGCCCATAGGGGAAATAGGCAGAGCATCGAATGCGCCAAGGGACAGTGACACCGGAATAACATGGCCGATACAAATGACAACAAAAGTACGCAACCACGGGTAGAACTTTCTATTCCGAAGCAAACAGCTGCGCCTGAAGATTCCTTTCTGCTCAGTTCCCGCGAGGTAAAGCACTGGGCGGAACAGCTGCCGGTCGCCAATGTCGGGGAAACCGCCCGCCAGGTATACAAAACACTGGCCAGCTTCAACCGCATGCAGATCCCTACCCTGGTGCGGGCAGAAGTCATTGAGCTGTTCCGCGAGCCAGTGCGTTATATCAACACCAACATCACCAAGCATTACCTTAACGTAGGCTTCCCCCTCTCACCCAAAGCACAAAAAGCGGCGCTTCTGGCAACAGAACTGTGTAATGAAATCGCCATTTCATACAAAATTCTGTTTCTGGAACAGGTATTGGGAAATGAGCACAACTTCAATCAGAAACTGGTGATCGTGGCCGCCCAGCGCGCACTCCAGTACATCAAGCAACGCATGTTCCACAACCTGCTGACCTACCGCGATTATCAAAAGGGCCTGTGGCGCGAGGCGCATTACCTGTACGCGTGGGCGTCGCAGAACCATGTTCACCAGATAGGAGTAAAGGACAACAGCAAATTCCCCTGGAAAAGGAATTCCGTGCAAAGCATCGAAGAAGTTTACAAAGGCATGTTGCTGATCGCCACCACCAGTCCCTATCGACTGACACAGTCCCATTTACGCCGCGTTCATGACAAGCTTCCGGAATGGGACAAGCTCACGGAAATCGGCTCCATCAGCGACCTGGACAATCACAGCGCAGGAATTTTCTACCTGAACCTGTGGTCGGATGATCCCCCACAAAAATCCATCAGCCCGGCGCAAAGAAATGACAGCCGTTTCAGGGCATTTGACCTCAATGGCATTCTGTCAGAGGCCCGGCGCGAGTATGAAGAATCGGAATGGGAATCACCTGCTCATCTGGATCATGACCACCAGCACCTATCCCGCTCACTGCTCAAATCATTGATCCGGGGATGGAACAAATCTCTGGAGCGCAAGTTCGCAAGAAATGCACTGCAGCATGAGTTATTTGCTATTGTGGGCTTGAGCAACCTGTTGCGGCTGCTGGAAAAAAATGTTGAAGAAGCAGCTGAAGAGCAGGCTGGGAAAAAACAGGAAGCCCAGGGCACGGACAACACGTCCAGCCACCTGACCTGGAATGACAGCGTTTTCAGCACCCTGGCCATTGCCTCACCAGTCAATGCCCAGGGAGGCGACTCCATTTTTTCAGACAGCAGCAATCTGGCCAGCACCCTGCTGGGGACGGCTGTCGATGCAGATCCGCAGAACATGTTCGACAAGCTGGCACGTGATCCAAATGCCGCATTTTCCGTGCTGACCTACAATGAGAGCGTGGAAGGATATTGTCTGGGCTGGAAAGAATCCTACCCGATGAAAGTCAGGGTTGGCGACATTCTCGGCATACGCTCACCCAATAACCCGGACGAATACAGCGTGGCAGTTGCACGCTGGCTCAAGGATGCAGATGAAAAGCAGTTTTACATTGGCATCCAGGTGCTCGCTTCAAGCTGCTCTCCGGTAACCATCACTCCAGGAACCAAGGCATCTTCCAACCGGCAGAACCAATATCGCTGCCTGCTCATGTCCGGGGGGGGAATAGAAAACGAACGGCGCGGCATTCTTACCAATACTCGCGCTTTCGAACTGAACACCACCATGACCATGGTCACAGAATTTGGTGAGCATCAGATCAAACTGACCAAATGGGTGGAATCAAACAACAACTTCATTCACTATTATTTTTCTTATGTGGAAGAACAGCAGCCAAATGAAGCCGATGCCAAACCAGAAGAAAATTTTCAGGACCTATGGCATGACCTCTGAAGACCGGCAACAAACCTCAGGATTACCACGATGAGTACCAATGCAGAAAGAATCATTCAGATCGTAACGCCACTAAGTGGCGTGGTAGAGCTATTGGTGCTGGGCTGTTCCATTGATGATGCAAACACCTATTCCCAGACTCTGCGCAATTCCGGAATGGCGGTTCATCTCAACACCGCCAATACACCGGACGAGCTGGATGTGCTGATGCAGTCCCTGAATGCTGACGTAGTGCTGGTCAACTGTGATGCAGAGGAAATCGACTTTACAACAGCCATCCGCCAGATTCGGGAAATATCACCCCTGGCTGCATTTATCCTTCTCTCGGACAACCCGTCAGAGGAACTGTTTTTTGCCGCTGAAACCAGCGCCCAGGACATCATCGAACGCCATGACTATGCTCACCTGATCTATGTGGTCAACCGTGAGCAGCAAAACATGGTTACCAAAAAGAAACTGCTGGCCGTCAGCCAGGAACTGGAGGAAACCAGCCAACGCTATGAAACCCTGACCGAAACCGCTGGCGAAGCCATCGCCTATATTCATCAGGGCATGCATGTCTATGCCAATCCCGCCTATGTTTCCCTGTTCGGCTTTAAAACTGCGGATGAGCTGGAGGGCTTGCCTTTCATGGACTTGATCACCAGCGATGATCGTCTGAAATTCAAGCCCGTATTGCACAAACTTGATGAACAACACACGGCTGATCAGCTTACCATCAACTGCGTCACCAACGACGGGCACGACCTGCCTGTTACCATGGATTTTACCCCCTCCACCATAGACGGGGAAGACTGTACCCAGGTCATCATTCGCGACCAGTCACCAGAGCTGGATATCGAGCAACGCCTGGCAGAACTGGCGAACTATGATACCGATACCGGCCTGTATAATCGCAAGTACTTCACAGAACAACTGGAAGATCGGCTGGGGGAGGCATTATCTGGAGAACAACGCTTGAGCATGATTTTGCTCAGTATCGGTAATTTTCAGAACATCAAAACAGATTACAACCCGGATGGCGCCGAGATGGTGCTCAAGGAAGCTACCCGCATATTGAATGAAACAACATACGATACTGATCTGGTCGCACGCTTTGGCGAGCATCAGTTCGCTATTCTCTGCACACCAGGTACCAGCGCAGAAGCATTGGCAAAACGCTTGCACAGCGCTTTGGGTGAGCATCAGTTTACGCATGGAGAGCAAACCATCCAGCCACAAATAGCCATAGGAATCACGCATTCCGATACCCCACCGGCTCAAAGCTCGACGGATTTCATTTCTCATGCCTCCCGTGCCTGCAAAACCGCTCTTGCGGAGGGTACAGCTACAAACCTGTTTGATGCAGAACATTCCGGAAGCAACAAACAGAACAAGGAAGACGAATCTGTTATCCAGCTTATTGACCAGGCACTGGCCAACGACCGCTTTCACCTCATTTATCAACCAGTGGTCAGTTTGCATGGCAACAGCCGCGAGGATTATGCTGTCTATGTGCGTATGCTGGATGACAATGACCAGCAAATTTCGCCGAAAGAGTTTATCGACGAAGCTGTACGCTCGGAAAGAATGGCGGAAATTGACCGCTGGATCATCCGCAACGCCATTCGTGAAGTGGCTCGCCATCGCAGCGACGGCCACAAACTGAACTTCATGATCACCCTGTCTGCCCCTGCAATCGAAGATGACTCTCTGCTGCTGTGGATCTGTGACTGCCTGCGGGAATTCAAGGCCAAAGGCGCCTGGCTGACCTTTGCTGTATCACACAGCGATGTTATCGGACATCTTGAAAAGATGGAGCAACTGGCAGAAGGGTTACACAAGATCAATTGTCGAATCTCTCTTACGCACTTCCCTTTCGAGCAGGAAGCGGTAAATGTAGTGCGTCATCTGCAATGCGATATGGTGTGTTTTTCTCCAGACATTTCTGCAAAGCTGTCCCAGGACAAGGATCAGCAGGAGCTACTCAAGGACTACAACCAGCAGCTGCATCAGGAAAAAGTAAAGACTATCGTGATTTATATAGAAGAAGCAGCGCAGCTGACCATACTCTGGAATGTAGGCGTCGATTTTATTCAGGGCAACTTTATCCAGAAGCCGGTAGACACCATTATCTACGACGCCGAGCTGTAACCCAGGATCCGCGATTGATTGCAGATCTTCGGTGTAACCTCAGCTCTTGTTCGCCACTCCATGGGGCACATGTCCTGCGGGCACAAATTGTGCGGCAGATTCCACATGATGCGTCTGGTCGTCAAAGAAGATATCTGCCTGGAAAGCCTTGAGAAAGGCGCTTTTATCCATCCCGCCGAGAAACAGCGCTTCATCAATACGAATCCCCCAGGTGCGCAAGGTGCGAATAACCCTCTCATGCGCTGGCGCACCACGAGCCGTAACCAGGGCTGTGCGTATGGGGGAAGTGCCTTCCGGCATCAAAGACTGCATCTGATGCAGCACTTCAAGAAAACGCCGGAAGGGGCCAGCTTCCAATGGCCTTCTGGCGGCAGCTTTTTCGCTGGCCTCAAATGCCTCCAGCCCTTGTTTACGATAGACCCGCTCGGCTTCATCGGAAAACAGCACCGCATCCCCATCGAAGGCAATGCGCAACTGATCCATGGATTCGCTTTTTGCTTCGGCCGAATGACCGTGCCCTCTGGCTGAGGCAATCGTGGCGGCGGCAACGCCGGCATTCAGTGCACGGGAAACATCTTCAGAATCTGCAGACAAGAAAAGGTGTGCATCCAGTACCGAAGCGTATTCAAACGGGCTGCGCCCGCTGGTAAACGCTGCCCGGGTAATTTCCAGGCCATGATGTCCGATAGAGTTGAACACACGCAGTCCGGTATCCGCACTGTTGCGGGACAACAACACCACTTCAACTTTCACCCGGGATTCGAACAGGGCATTGAGGTTCAGCAGCTTTCTGACCAAGGTAAAGGCAACCCCGGGCTGCAGGACATCATCTTCGTGCTCTATTTGATAACGATGATAGGCGGTAACGCCCTGCTCCTTGAAAACCTGATGGGATTCATCCAGATCAAACAGCGCCCGGGAGGAAATGGCGACAACAAGGCTGGGGCGTTCTTGTTCTTCTTTGGTATCCACGTTACCAGGGCATGAATGCGTTCATGAAAGACATGGGGCGGCCAACATTATTGTTCAAACGAGACATATCAACCTGCATGTTCCGCGTTGCCACGGTCATTGTCTGAGTGGAATTGCTCATGGCCTTCATGGATTTTTCCATTGATTCCATGCTGGCGAGAATCGGTTGTAACGCACCGACCTTATGCTCCATGGAATCCATGCTCACCGTCATAGCACGGATATTGGTGGTCATATTCCCCATATCTCTGGAGATACTCTGAATATTGCTGGACATTGCGGACATATGGATGTCGACACTGTTCACCATGTGGTGCATATCCCCGGCAAGGCGATAGACAAGGAAAAACCCGTATGCGGCCAATACCACGAAGGCAAACAGGGAAGGGTAGATGATCAGTTCCCATCGCCTGGCGCTGGTCTCCACCACCTCCGACAGGCGCGTTATATCCTCACGGTTGGATGCCGATTCCAGCACTTCGTCCTGGGGTTGTATATCGCTCATTGTTCCGGCCTGCCCTGGGGCATCTGCAATCTGTCAATCATCATATCCACCTATTATCTCTGCAATTACAACAAGGCAGCTAACCGGCAACATGCGCATAAAGCACTGCTGCCAACGCATTCCATTCATTCGCCCCCTTGCTGCGGGGATCCATTTCGAAGACACCCAGGCCTTCGCTGAACGAGCGCCGGAAAGCGGTACGTTGCGCCAGGCGCGACTTGATAAACTTGATGCCGGGAAGCGCCATCAATGCCGCCGCCGCTTCGTCACTCTCCCGAACCGCACGGTGTGTATCGCCCCGATTGATAAACCCCATGACTTCCGGGCGCCGATCATCGCCGACCACAGAATCGATCAAACGCAAAAAACGCTGGGTGGACCAGATATCCGCCTGACTGGGCGGGACGGGGACAACAATGCGATCGGCAACCTTGATCGCCTGTTTCAGGCTGGCCAGATCCGCAGTTCCCACATCGATGAGCACTTCCTCGTACCGATCCAGCTCTTTGCGGTTTTCCAGCAGCTTCTTGCTGCCAAGCTGTACGGGTGGTTCGAACCCCTCTTCCGCCCGCACATCCACGACATCGGAAAGAGTCGCCTGGGGGTCTGCATCGATTGCAAGAACATTCTGCTCCCCAAGCGCCAGCCACACCGCCAGATTGAAGGTAATGGTGCTTTTCCCCGACCCTCCCTTGAGGCTACCAATAACTGTGATCATTGCCGGAATCTCCTTCGATAGTTGACTGTCTCAGGATGACAAGCCGTCATCTGTGGAATCCAGACTCTTCAGCCTGATGCCTCGCCGTCCGCCTTTTTTCCCCGCCGAAGATGAGATGGCAGTTTTTTTCATGACCTTTTTAGGTTTTTTTACCGATGTGGTCGGTGCTGCTTTTTTTGCTGCCGACGATTTTTCATCTGTAGAGGTTTCCTTCACCGTTGGCGTCTTCTGCGCCACAGTCTTTTTCCGTACCGGCTTCTTTCTTGGCGCCTTGTCCATGACTGCTTTCTTTCGCGCAACAGAGGCTTTCTTCACCTGGCCTCGGGTACTGTTTTGTTCCGACGCCGGCTTTTCAATGGGCTTTGCAATAATTTCGATATCCGCCGCAACAGAGGGATCCACCACCAAATCCGCAGGAGCTGTCTCCCCTCCGGTAGCACCAGCGGGAGCGGATACAGGGTTGGAGTCCATGGTTTTCCCACTGCTTTTCCTACCCAGATACAAACCGGCCACAGCAGAAACGAAGCCGGTGACGGCAGCTACGAAGCCCTTGGTCTCCCGCCAACCATGCTTCAGCAGGCTGCTTCCACCTCCGCCGGACGAGCCACCGCCCCGGGATGTTTTCTTCTCCTTTGGACACTGGCGCCCCGCTGCTTCACACAGGGACTCCGACGCAGCCACCATTCCCAGGGGGATGACCACCAGAGTCAGGATCGTGGAGACCAGCACTCCGGATGCCAGGGAAATTGCCATACCCTGAAAAATAGGGTCGAAGAAAATCACGGACGACGCAAAAACCAGCGCAAAAGCCGTAATCAGAATCGGCCGGGTGCGGGTTTTACATGCATTGATCACAGCCTCCGGAACAGGGATTCCCTTCCGCACTTCGTGGATGGAGAAGTCCACCAGCAATATGGAGTTGCGCACGATAATGCCTGCCAGGGCGATCCAGCCGATCATGGAGGTTGCCGTAAACTCTCCCCCCAGTCCCAAAGCAAAGAACAGCGCATGCATGGGAATGATGCCCATCAACGTCAAGGGAATAGGCGACATAATCAGTGCTGGAATGCGGAAATTGCCGAATTCCCACACCACCAGAATATAAATCAGAACCAGCGCTGCACCGAAGGCAAGCCCCATGTCACGGAAGGTTTCATAGGTAACAGTCCATTCCCCGGTCCATTCAAAACCGGAATGGCTGTCCGTGGGCGGCGGCCCGGTCCAGTAGGTATGCTCCGTCAGCTTCACATTGTCGGGCGCAACATAGGGCTTTCCATCATTGGCGGTTTTCAACAGGTCTTCAACCTGCATCATGCCGTACACCGGGGCAGCCAAACGCCCTCCAACATCCGCTACCACATATTCAACTGCCCGCAGATCCTTGTTGAAAACTGCCGGCTCCACGGGCACCCGCTGGAACCGGCCAAGCTCCCGCAATGGCACGCCTACGCCATCTCTGGATTGAATCAGCAGATCACCCAGGCGCGTAATCTGGGAGCGCTCAGCCAAAGGCACCTGAATCACGATATTTACCGGCTCATGTCCGGCTCGCTGCTTGACATCACCCAGCACCATTCCGCCCAGCGCCATGGCAAGATCCTTGTTGATACTGTCTACAGAAATGCCGCGCATATCCGCCTTGTCTCTATCTACATTGAAACGCCAGTAGTCATGAGGCGTTACCATGTAGTTATCTACATCGACAAGATTCGGCGCCTGCTGAAAGATCTCTGTCAGCTCGGCAGCCACCTTACGTCTGGTAGGTGCATCCGGGCCATGCACTTCTGCAACCACGGACTGCAGCACCGGTGGCCCCGGCGGCATTTCCACCACCGCAAATTCCAGATTAACGCCTTTGAACATCTCCGTTACCCGGGCACGAGTATCCACGGCAATTTCATGGCTGCTGCGTTTGCGCTCATGTTTGCCTACCAGCTGCACCTGTATCTCTGCCTGCCAGGGTTGCTTGCGCAAATAGTAGTGGCGAACCATGCCATTGAAATCAAATGGCTTGGCCGTCCCTACATACACCTGGACAGCAGTAACTTCCGAAAACTTCCGCACCAGGTTGGCCACCTGGTTGGCCCGGTTCGCGGTTTCGGCCAATGCCGTCCCTTCCGGCATGTCCAGAACCACCGCGTATTCCGGCTTGTTGTCCAGGGGCAGCATCTTGACCACCACCAGCTTGAAATAGAACAGCGAACACATGAGCAGAAACACGACCCACATGGAGATGCGGAACATGCGCGCCTTGCGGGGATCCTCGATCATGGGCATCAAAACGCGGCGATACAGCTTCTCCAGCTTTTCTGCCTCCTTGTGCTCCCGCTTCTCCGCAACCACCAGGTATTCCATGGAAGGGCGGAACACGGGGTGGATGGCCAGCCAGGGAGCAAACACGAAAGCGGCAAACAGGGAGATCATCATGGCTACAGAACCCAGCGCGGGGATGGGCATCATATAGGGCCCCATCATGCCGGAGACAAAGCCCATGGGCAGCAGCGCACCGATAACCGTCAGGGTGGCAAGAATCGTGGGATTGCCCACTTCCCGCACCGCATCCACTGCGGTTGCTGCATCCGTTTTTCCTTCTTCCAGCCAGCGGCGATAGATATTTTCCACCACCACAATGGCATCATCCACCAGGATTCCAATGGAGAAAATCAGCGCAAACAGGGAAACCCGGTCAATGGTAAAACCCAGCATCCAGGCGCAAAAAATCGTGAACAACAACACCACGGGAATAACCAGCAACACCACGAGGGCGGGCTTCAGCGCCCGAAATGCCCACCATACCAGGGCAAAAACAAAGAAGGTTGCCACGAACAGTTTGAAAATCAGGGAACTGACCTTGTCGTTGGCAGTCTTGCCATAGTTGCGCGTTACGCTGACTTCAACATTGCTCGGGATCAAGCGACCCTTGAGCTCTTCAACCCGCTCCAGCACCTTGTTGGCAACAGAAACACCATTGGTTCCCTTTTTCTTGGCAATGGCGACAGTAACTGCCGGCACGCTGACGGCAAGATCAGGATTGTCCGCAGCCGCCCCGGTAGAATAGGAAACCATGCGCTTGGCATCTTCCGGCCCCTGGCGAACCGTGGCCACATCACGCACATATACCGGTGCACCATTGTGGCTGCCCACTCTGAGCTGATTGATATCGTCTGCGGTCTGCAGGAACTTGCCTGTCACTACGGTAAAATGGGTACCACCGGACTCGACGCTTCCGGCCTGCTGCTCGGCATTCGCCTGTCGGACGGCCTGCGCCACCTGCCCCAGGCTGATGCCAAAGCCTGCCAACCGTTCCGGCAATACTTCGATAGTAACCTGCTCGGCACGACCACCAACGACAAAGCCTTCGCCGGTGTCCGGAATCTCCTTGATGGATTGCAACACCGAAAGCGCCAGACGGCGCAACTGGCTGTCATCCACATCCGGAATACCATCACCGTTGTAGTCCTTGTCCGACCACAGGGTCAAGGTAATCACGGGCACGTCATCTATGCCTTTGGCCTGCACCAGCGGCGGTGATACCCCGTTGGGTATCTTGTCCATATTGGAAGCCAGTTGCTCATTCACCTTGACCAGGGAAGGCCCCATTTCCTCCCCGACATCAAACTGAACGGTCACCATGCCCCCGCCACGCTGGGACATGGAATACACATGCTTTACGCCCTGGATTTCCCACATCATGCGCTCCAGGGGTTGAATAGCCAAGGACGCCACCTCTTCCACTGGCGCCCCCGGGTACTGTATAAACAAGTCAATAAGAGGAACAGATATCTGCGGGTCTTCCTGCCTTGGCGTCATCATCAATCCCGCCGCACCAAGGAGGAACATGGTGATATACAGCAGCGGGGACAAGGGAGAGTTGATAAAAAATCGTGCGGTGCGCCCCGCTATGCCCAGGTTTTCCGACTCCTCAACCATACCGGACAGGGGGGAATTATGGCGCTTGGTATCGAGATCACTCATACCGCCTGTGACCTGCCATGAGTGTAGTGTGTGTTTTCAGGTACAGGAGCACTCATGATCCTGTAATCATGCTGGGCTGAGGATTGACGTAAACCTTGTCTCCGGGAGCCAGTCCCGATAGCACCGTCACCATGCCATCATCCAGGCGCCTTCCTTCACGGATCAGGCGCAATTCTGCCTTCCCATCCTGATTCTGCACATATACCACAGGCAAGCTGCCACGATAACGGATTGCTGACGCAGGAACGACCGGCAGGCTGTCGGCATCTGCTGACTGGCTGGTGTCAGGTATCATGATCCTGGCATACATACCCGGTTGGGATATCCCTTGGGGAATATCGAGCTTGACCTTGATGGTATGGCGCCGGGCATCCGCCATCGGGTAGATCTGGGCAACCCGCACATCTACCGGCTCTGCATAGTCATCAAACACCGCGGCCTTTTTCAGCACCATCATTTCCTGCAGCCCGGTGATCAGACGCGCCGGGATATCCAGCTCGACCTGCAACCAGGTGATGTCGGCAAACCGGAGCATGGGTACTCCGGGTTGCACCGTATCACCCACTTCCACCGTCTTCGCCATGATCATCCCGTCAAAAGGAGCCAGGCTCTTGGCATCACGTAATTTGGCTTCAATCGCCTGAATCTCTGAACGCGTACGCATGATGGCAGAACGGGCCTGCTCGATACGGGTCGTAGAAGCATACAGATCAGCACTGCGCTCCGCTCCCCGGTCGCGTTCCCCCATGAAATCTTCCGCCGGACGGGTAAACATCTGGTCAAACAGGTTGGGGATCCCCATACCACCAGGGGCAGATCTGGATTTCGGCGACCAGAGTTCCCGGGAATACTGTACTCCGGCATTGCGCAATTCCGCCTCTGCAGACGACAGCTGCGCATAGGCAGCCGCTCGCCTGGCCAGCAATTCGGAGTCATCAATCGCAACCAGTAGCGTGCCTTCCTTGAAGGCATCACCCTCGATACCGGCGATGTACTTGACCCGCCCCGGTATCTGCGCCGCCAGAGTGACCTGTTTGTATGGCACAACCGTGCCGCCGATAGCTATAGTAGGCTGGCGGCCCGAGGTTTGCACCACGAACACATCACCAAAACCGTTTTGCTCCTGCGCTTGAGCCGCGCCAATACCAAGCACAATGAGCACTGCCAGTAATGTCTGCAATATCCTGAGATTGATCATAAGTACGTTGATTTCCAAATCACAGCAGGCCCGCCGGCCCGCAAACATTTTCAGCCTATCCCCGGAAACCCCGAACAATATGCCGCCAGACAATTCATATAATGCCTTGCTTCAGACCTTCCCTGGCTGATCGCACAAACCAACAGTTCTCTCCAAGAGATTACCGGGATGTAGCCGCTTATTATCCAATATTCCAGCTATTTTTTCCATCATGCAAATACCGATACCTGCCACAAGCGCCTGTTAATCAGGAACAAAAACCTAACCACTATATTCGCGCACCCATTGCAAATCATAATAATTGTTTGGAATGGGCCAATCAAAAAAAAGCTATGGGCGCAGTAAGGCAAGGCGGGATAGTGGAGGGCACCCCTAGTCAGGGTTCAAGATCAGCCATACACTTGCGGCTCTGGCCTTGATTTACGAAAGACAGTACCATACCCGGTAAAATCGGGGTGTTATATTGACAAAGCTGTGATCAAATTATAAATACGCGATTTTTCGTCAATGCTGACATGATTGATAGAACCAACTTGACCAGAGATTCCTTAACGGGTCAACAATAGAGCACCCACGCAACGCTTCCTGTAGAGACGCAAATGACCGACCAGAATATTATCAACAACCGACTCAAGCACCTGGAAACCCACCTGGAACAAGAGAACCCGGTATTGCTGAGCGCGGTACGAAGCTTCCGTGACCTGGATCGCGTTGCTTACCGCATGGGTTTGCTCGATCAGACAGAATCCTTTGCTACCCAGATTCCCTGGTGGCCGCTGATTTCCATTCTCGGCACCTTTTCTGCCGGAAAATCGACATTTATCAACAACTATCTGGATACAAAACTGCAACGTAGCGGCAACCAGGCGGTAGACGACCGTTTTACGGTAATTTGTTACAGTGAAGATCCAACACCCCACACGCTCCCCGGCGTCGCACTGGACTCTGATCCCCGCTTCCCGTTCTACAAGATAAGCCGGGAAATCGAGCTGGTTGCCGAAGGGGAAGGAAACCGCATCGATGCCTATTTGCAGCTGAAAAGCTGCAACAGCAAACGCCTCAAGGGGAAAATTCTTATCGACTCCCCGGGATTCGATGCCGATGCGCAACGCACATCCACCCTGCGCATCACAGACCACATGGTGGATTTGTCCGACCTGGTGCTGGTGTTCTTCGATGCCCGCCATCCAGAACCCGGCGCCATGCGTGACACGCTGGAGCATCTGGTTTCCAAAACCATCCACCGCAATGATTCCGGAAAATTCCTGTACATCCTCAATCAGATTGACACCACCGCCAATGAAGACAATCCCGAGGACGTTATCGCCGCCTGGCAGCGGGCACTGGGAGAACACGGGCTGACCGCAGGCCGTTTCTATACCATCTACAGCCCCACGGCCTCCATTCAGATCGAAGATGCCACCTTGCGCCAGCGCTATGAAAACAAGCGGGACGAGGATCTGGCGGAAATTCATGACCGCATGGAGCAGGTAGAGGTGGAACGCGCCTACCGCATCATAGGGTCACTGGAAAAAACCGCCAGGGAAATTGAAGAGATTGTCATTCCCTCACTCCACAATGCCATTTCCCGATGGAAAAAACGCACACTTTGGCTGGATGGCCTGGTTTTCGGCCTGATTGCTGTTTTATTCCTTGGTTTCAGCATCAGTAATGGCCAATGGCAGGGGCTGCATTACACCGCCGGCTGGTGGCAATGGGTACGCGAAACCACGACCCACAGCGCCATCTTTTTATTCGCCATTGTCGGCGCAGGAGTTGTGCTCCATCTTGGCTTGCGCGAACTTGCAGCCCGCAGCCTTTCCGGCTGGCTGAAAAAGGAGCAGGATTCTCTGCCCGTAAGAATCAATCTTCTACAGGCTTTCAGGAAAAACATCCGCCCATGGCGCTCCCTGCTCCACAAGAAACATGCAGGCTGGAACCGCAGGACCCGCCGCATGTTGACCGCAATCATCAACCAGGCAGATGATTATGTACAGCAATTGAACGACCGATTCACCAACCCGTCAGGTGATAATGCAGTAGCTGAAGCGGACTCTCTCCTGGCGACAACTACCGAAGAACTCCTGAAAACAAGTAAAAATACGGCGGAAAATGAGGGAAAAACCAGCTAGAAAAAACGCTGCTGTATTGGCCGGCATGGATCTGGGTGGCAGCAAGATCGAAGCCATTCTTCTCGACAGTGAGGGGCGGGAACTGTTTTGTAAGCGCAAACCCACACCCAAAGATGATTATGACGCCACCCTGCGGGTTATCCAGGAGTTACACCGGGAACTTGAGTCCCACACCGGTCATCCCCTCAAGCTTGGCATTGGCACCCCCGGATCACTGTCGCCGGAAACCGGGCTGATGCGCAATGCAAACTCTACCTGCCTGAATGGCCAGAGCCTGCATCAGGATCTGCAGCAAGTGCTGGATCGCCCGGTGCGCATAGCCAATGACGCCGATTGCTTCACCCTTTCCGAAGCCGTGGACGGGGCTGCAAAAGATGCCAGCGTGGTATTTGGCGTTATTCTCGGCACCGGCACCGGTGGTGGTATCACGGTAAACCGCGAACTGCTGCAGGGTGCGAATGCAATCACCGGCGAATGGGGCCACAACCCTTTGCCCTGGCCCAAGCTGGAAGAACTGCCCGGTCCGGCATGTTATTGCGGCAAGTATGGCTGCATCGAAACCTTCCTCTCAGGCCCGGGACTGGCCGCGGATCATCTGCGCCGTACAGGAAAAAAACTGACCGCCCGGGAAATCGCCCGTCTAGCAGAACAAGAAGATGCAGAAGCGGAAACCACCCTGCAAGCCTATGAAGACCGTCTGGCACGGGGGCTGGCCAGCGTTATCAACATCCTCGATCCCCATGCCATCGTTTTGGGTGGAGGATTGTCCCAAATGCGGCGCCTGTACGAAAATGTCCACAGCCGCTGGCGGCAATACATTTTTTCCGATGTTTTTCACACCCGCCTGCTGCCACCACGCTATGGCGACAGCAGCGGTGCGCGTGGCGCTGCCTGGTTGTGGCGGGACTAGCTTTCCTCAGTCATAATATGCAGACGGCTCTCTGAACAGATTACCCCTAACTCATGGTTACAGCTCCACAATCTATCCCGGACATCCACGTTCCCAAACATCCGCTGTGGCCGATACTTTCTGCGCAGGAGAAGGATGCGCTCAAGCAACGCATCAAAGCCCTGCTCGAGGAAAACAATGCCGTACTGGTGGCACACTATTATGTAGATGCTGACCTGCAGGAACTGGCGGAAGAAACCGGCGGCTGTGTGGCCGACTCCCTGGAAATGGCGCGCTATGGCACTACCGCCAATGCCGATACACTGATTGTCTGCGGAGTGCGCTTTATGGGTGAAACCGCCAAGATCCTGAATCCGGAAAAGCGGGTATTGATGCCGGATCTTGGCGCCACCTGCTCCCTGGACGAAGGATGCCCGGCCAAAGAGTTTTCCGCGTTCTGCGATGCCCATCCCGACCACACCGTCGTGGTCTATGCGAATACCAGCGCCGAAGTCAAGGCCCGCAGCGACTGGACAGTAACCTCCGGCATTGCCCTGCCCATTGTCAGGTATCTGTCAGAAAAGGGGGAGAAAGTATTATGGGCGCCGGACAAGCACCTTGGCGCATACATCCAGAAACAGGTCGGTGTGGATATGCTCATGTGGCCCGGCTCCTGTGTGGTACATGAAGAGTTCAAGGCGTTTGCCCTGGAGCGTCTGCACAAGCTACACCCGGATGCTGCCGTATTGGTGCACCCGGAATCTCCGGAAAGCGTTATCGAACAGGCCGACGTAGTCGGCTCTACCACCGCTTTGATCAAGGCAGTCCAGGAACTGCCGAACGAGACCTTCATCATCGCCACAGATGACGGTATTTTCTGGAAGATGCAGCAACTGGCGCCGGATAAAAAGCTGTTGTCCGCCCCCACTGCCGGTGAGGGGGCAACCTGCGTATCCTGCGCCCATTGCCCATGGATGGCCATGAATGCCCTGCAGAACCTGGAACAACTACTGCACAAGGGCAACAACGAAATCCATATCGACGAACAAATCCGGCAAAAGGCAGTCGTACCGATTCAACGCATGCTGGATTTTGCAGCTACCCACGGGATTGGCGGCACCGCCCCCAAATGATCGATCACAGCCTGATCAAACTGGTGCACGTCAGTTGTGCAGGGCTGTCACTGCTGGGATTTACCCTGCGCGCCATTCTCATGCTCAAACACTCTCCGCTATTGAAGCAGCAATGGGTGCGAACGGTTCCACACCTGGTTGACAGCACCCTGTTCTTCAGCGGCCTGTGGCTGGCCTACAACCTGCATCAGTATCCCGGCACCAGCCCCTGGCTCACGGCAAAACTTCTGGCGCTGCTGGCCTACATTGTTTTTGGCGCAATGGCATTACGCGGCACAACCGCTACCCTGCGTCATCTGTCTCTGCTGCTTGCCTATCTGTGCTTTGCCTATATCGTCAGTGTAGCCTTGAGCAAAACGCCTGTGCCCTGGTAGCAATCCTCCCCGCCATATTGGAAAAAAAGCCCCAGTTCTCCTATACTCTCTGTCAGTAGAAATTCAAGGAGTTGTATTTCATGGCCGTTACAGCTTTTCGCTGGACAAATTTTCTTGTTCGCGTAGTCGTGGCTTTTGCTCTGGTATTCGCCACCTACAATCCTTCCGGCCACTCCTGGGTTCACTGGTTTATTGAAAGCACCAACAAGCTTGACCCCATAATCATACTCACGGCGATTATCCTCATTATCGGCTGGGCTGTATATCTGCGTGCAACAGCGCGCTCACTGGGCTTTTTCGGCTCATTGCTGGTGGTTGCACTGTTTGGCAGCATGATCTGGGCAATGATCTTTTATGGCTGGCTGTCACTGGACAACCCCTCCGTGCTGGGTTATGTGGCCCTGGTGCTGTTATCGGTTCTGCTCGCCGTAGGCATTTCCTGGTCACATATTCGGCGGCGCATCACCGGCCAGATCGATGTCGATGATGTTGAGACAAATATTTGATCCGAGACCCGCGATTGATGGCAGCGCATAGCGCAAGTTCTCACCCTGCACCCACCATCAATCACGGATCCTGGCTTTAATCGAGGTTTTTCATTGTCCCGGTAACGATATACCGTTGTCGGGGCAGAATATGACCACCAGAAAGGAGAGCACTATGGCAGGCAAGTTCGTAAGCTCCGTCGGCAAGGACGGAAAACACTATTTTGTACTCAAGGCAGGCAATGGCGAGACCATTCTGCAAAGCCAGGGATATGCTTCGGAAAAAAGCCGTGACAATGGCATTGAATCGGTACGCAAAAACAGCCAGGAACCCAAGCGGTTCGAGAAAAAGGTTGCCGCCAATGGCAAGTTTTTCTTTACCCTGAACGCCACCAACGGGCAAATCATCGGCAAGAGCCAGATGTACAAAACCGAAAGCGGACGCAACAACGGCATCGACTCCGTGGGAAGGAATGCCGCGGATGCCAAAGTAGTCGCAGCAACAGACTGATTTTTGTCTCCTGCATACCCCCTCCTGCCGAGGGGGTCATTCTTTCAGAGAGATCTTCAGGCGTCCATCTTCGACCTGAATATTTTCCACGCCCTGGGCGAAAGAATGCCAGAAGCCACCGGCATCGCCAAACTCGCCGATCAGATCCACATTTTTCAGCCCGCCCAGCCAGGCATTGGGAATGGGAATACCCATCACGCTCACGCCCCGCAGCTTGATCACCGGGCGGTCGTCACGAAACGCAGCCTCCACACCAGCGGACACCCGCAGAGTCTTGCCGCCAAGAAAAGGAAAGTCCGGGTCCACATGCACCAGTAGACGTGCGCTGACCATATCATTCGACAGATCCACCGCCAGTTTTTTCGCCAGATCCTTGTTGTTGGCCAGCAAGCCATTGAGTTCCCGCTCCGTGAAAAACAGTTCGCGCTTGCCCTGGCTTTCATCATAGCGTTCCGGGCGTAGCCACTGATCGTTGGTTTCGTCCTTGTCTGCCGCTGGCGCTGCAGGCGCTGGCTCATAGCCCAGCAGCCGCAGCTTGCCGTTCAATTGTTGCTGTTCCTTGCTGCTCAGCTCCACTGGCTTGAAGTCATGGGCATAAATATAGGTTCTCACTGCCCAGAAAGTCACTGCGGCGGTAAGCAGAACCGTACCCAGGACAATCCACAATACATGCATGCCCCGAAAACCCCGGGACTTCTTTTCTTCCTTTTCTGGAGAAGTATTTTCCATTTCCATATCTGCGCCTCTGTTCAATATATGCTCAGATCATAAGGCATGCGTGCATAAAAGCCCTTTGCATCTGTGAGCGACAGCAAAAGCTGCACCTGCTTCCATGCCGACTGGGTCAGCGGGCCGCTCTCAAGCCGGGTTTCCATGCCCATGCCTTTCAGTATTTCTTCCATCAAACTTTCTTCTTGCTGATATTCCTCAACTGCATAATCCTCCAGCTTCGCCCTTTCCGCCGCTGCTGCAATCGCATCCCCCAGACCACCCAGCTTGTCCACCAGGCCCAGCTTCAGCGCCTGTTTTCCTGACCATACGCGTCCCTGGGCAATTTTATGTACTTCCGCCTTGTCCAGCTTTCTGCCCTCGGCCACCTTTTCCAGGAATCGGGAATAAATATTGTCGATAAATTTCTGGATCACCGCCATTTCCTGTTCGGTTTTGGGGCGGTACAGGCTGAATACGTCTGCGGCCGGCGCAGTGCGCGCCACCTCCACGTTCAGGCCGATTTCATTGATGAGTTTCTGGATATTCAGAAACAGGCCAAATACACCGATAGAACCGGTGATGGTGTTTGGCTCGGCATAGATTTCGTCGCCATAGGCGGAAATCCAGTAGCCACCGGAAGCCGCCACCGTACCCATGGAAACAACCAATGGCTTCTGTTCCGCCAGCAATATTGTTTCCCTCTGGATGATGTCGGAAGCGCTGGCGCTGCCTCCAGGACTGTTGACGCGCAGCACTACAGCCTTGACCTCATCATCATTTCTGGCCTTGCGCAGCAGGGAAGCGATGTAGTCGCCGCCCACCTGATCCTTGTCATTTCCCGAAATAATCTCTCCTTCCGCATAGATCACAACCAGCTTGTCGCCGGATCCTTCATCCTGCGGCAAGGTGGCGAAATACTGGGATACGGTTTTCTGCCTTTCAATATCTTTACCAGCCTCGCTTCCTGTCAGTTCGCTGAGTTTGTCACGCACTTCATCGTAGTAAGCCACGGCGGTAACAACGCCTTTTTCCAGCGCCTGCTCAGCTTCAATTATGGCATTCTGTTCTGCAAGATTACGCAACACCGATGGGGGTATATTGCGACTGCCGGCGACACTGGCGACCACCTCTGCGAACAGATCATTCAGCAGGATATTGAGCTGCTCACGATTTTCATCGCTCATGTGATCCTGCAGAAACGGTTCTACCGCGGATTTGTACTTCCCCACCCGGGAAACCTGAACATCAATGCCATACTTATCAAAAGCATTGCGAAAATACATGATTTCACTGGCAAAGCCATTGAATTCCAGCAGCCCCAGCGGATTCAGTACCAGGTGGCTCGCCGGGGAAACAACATACAGGGTTGCCTCATCCAGATTTTCCTGCCAGGTAATGACCGGCTTTCCCGAGGACTTGAACTCCACAATCGCCTCACGAACCTCCTTGAGCGTAGCCCAACCGGAGGCATAACCGTCACGCACCACATTCCCTTTGATGTACAGCCCGCTGATCCTGTCATCCTTCGCTGCTTCTTGAATTGCACTCACCACTGTACGCAGGGACTGTTTGCCACTTTCCTGATCCAGCAACGCCTCATTCAACACCGACGCAAAACGCTGCTGTGGCTGCCGATCCACAATCGGCACTCCCAGGTTAAGGGTCAAAAGTGTCTTGTCCTCTACGGGTTGGGGAATATCCTGCGCAGTCAACGCCAGGCCGATCAGCACCCCGAGTACCACCAGAACCAGAAGCACCCCGGTAAAGGACGCAAATACAGTTTTCAGAAAATTTTTCATATCACAGATGACCTGTTTCAGGCAGCAAGACAGGCATTTGAGCGCGAATCGGTATTTCGCGCAAGTCCATTCAAAAAATCAGTGCTGCGCAAAAAACCGCGGAAAAGACCAGCTGGAAGCGTGCTGTGTCCGCCAGCAGACGATTGAGCTCTTTCCCGGCGGGCAAGGTAAAGGCCTGGAGGATCAAGTACAGAGCCACGGGAAGCAACAGCCCCGGCAGCCAGGAAATCAAATCCGTCACATACAGGCATAGCAGCAACAGGAAAGGTGACAATACCAGCAAGGCATACTCCACCTGGCTGGCCTTGGGCGGCAGCAACACCGCCAGGGTCTTGCGCCCGCTCCTGGCATCGGTTTGGCGATCCCGATAATTGTTCACCACCAGCACGGCGGCGGCAAACGACCCCAGCATGCTGCCGGCCAGCAGCGCCGCCGGACTGATCTGTCCAGTTTGCAGGTAGTAGCTGCCCAGGGTGGCGCCCAGGCCAAAAAACAGGAACACAAACAGCTCTCCAAGGGGCGTTGCCGAGATGGGCCATGGCCCACCGGAATAGGCCGCTCCTGCAGCCAGGGAGACCAGGCCCAGCAGCAGGATGGGCCACCCACCCACTGCCACCAGGTAGATTCCCAGAACAAAGGCGCAGGCAAACGCAAGCAATGCACCCCGCTGTACCATTGTTGCAGTAAGCCAGCCCTGGGCCGTTGCCCGTGGGGGTCCCAACCGGTCGGGACCATCTGTACCCTTGCGCGCATCGGCGGCATCATTGTGCAGATTGGTGCCAATCTGTATGCATACGGCCGCCAGCAGCGCAGCCAGGGCGGGCAGCAGCTGCAAGCCGCCCTTTTCCGCCCAGGCCAGGCAGGTGCCGGTCAGCACCGGGCTGACGGACAAACCCAGGGTTTTGGGGCGAATCGCTGACAGCCAAACGGTCAGGGGGCTCATCGCTCAGGGGCGGCGGGGGAACTTGCTGAAATCCGGCTCCCGTTTTTCCAGAAAGGCATCCCGGCCTTCCTGCGCTTCCACAGACATGTAAAACAGTGCCGTGGCGTTACCCGCCAGCTCCTGAATACCCGCCAAGCCGTCGGTATCGGCGTTGAAACCCGCCTTGAGCACACGCAGGGCAGTAGGTGAGTGCTTGAGCATCTGCCTGCACCAGCGCAGGGTTTCTTCCTCCAGTTCCGCCAGGGGCACCACGGCATTCACCAAGCCCATTTCCAGGGCTTCCCCGGCATCGTACTGACGGCACAGAAACCAGATTTCCTTGGCTTTTTTCAGCCCCACTGTGCGCGCCATCAGGCCCGCCCCCAGGCCCGCATCAAAAGAGCCGACTCTGGGGCCGGTCTGACCGAAGCGGGCATTGTCCGCGGCTATAGTCAGGTCGCAAACCAGGTGCAGCACATGACCACCGCCGATGGCGTATCCTGCCACCATGGCGATGACCGGTTTGGGCAGGCGCCGGATCTGCATCTGCAGGTCCAGTACATTCAAATGCTGTACGCCCTGTTCGTCCTTGTATCCACCCTCTGTACCACGCACTTTTTGATCCCCGCCGGAACAAAAAGCCTTGTCCCCTTCGCCGGTAAGGATGATAACGCCGACATCCACATCATGATGCGCATGATGAAAGGCGTCGATAAGTTCCTTGACGGTCTGGGGGCGAAATGCATTTCGCACCTGGGGACGATTGATGGTGATTTTCGCCACCCCATCGAGATGTTCATAGCGTATGTCTTCAAACTGCTCTTCCAGCAGGCGATTCCAGTTCATAGGAGAAAACCCCGTCAATCCGCCCATTGCGCAGCAACGTTCTGGTGCAGCGCATTGCTGTGGGCACTATCGATAACAATTTCAATCAGCTGCATTCCTTTCCCCCGTATTGCCCGGGAAAAAGCCTGCGCAAAAGCATTCATATCCCGCACCTGCACGGAGGTCACGCCGAATGCAGCGCTTGCCTGTCCGTAGTCCAACGCTACCGGGGTGCGCCAGCAGGCGTCATATTCGGGAAGCGCCCGCTGGGGCAGGAAATCAAAGATACCGCCTCCCTGGTTGTTCAGCAGCAACAATATCATATCCTGATGCCGCGCAAGCGCCAGGGCATTGAGATCATGAAAGAACGCCAGATCACCAACGATTCCCAGTACCTTTCCCTCTCCCCGCCACATGCTGGCGATCCCCGCCAGGGTGGACAGGTTTCCATCGATGCCGCTGGCGCCACGGTTGCCATGAACAGCAATATCCTTGTTGCCCGTGGAATACGCATCCAGGAAGCGCACCGACATGGAATTCCCGCTGAACAACAGGCTTTGCTCCGGCAATTCCTCCAACGCATGACGAACGACCAGCGCTTCCAGGGGTAAATCCAGCTGCTGTAACCGGGTTTCCGCCTGCTGGTTCAGCGCTCGCCAGGCTTTCAACCAATCCGGCGCGGGCGGCGGTAATTTCCGGGAAAGCAGCTGTCGGCAAAGATGTTGGGCGGATACTGGCAGCGTTTCTATGACCATTCCAGGTCTGTCCATGGAGCGCCCGGAGGCATCCACCCACCAGTAGGGCGCATGACCCTGTTCATCCAGATACTGTTGCAAGGTTTTGGATACGGGAGTACCACCAAAGTGCAGTACCCACTCTGCCCGCAATTGCACGGCATTCGTCTTGCTGCGCAGGAACAGATCATAGCGACTGATCGCACCTCCCGAAGAGACAAAGCGCAAACCGGAAAGAGGATCTGCAAGCACCGGACAACCCAAAACCTCACCCAGGTGCAGCGCATCGGCGCAGGCGGCTCCCGGCCCGCAGATGATGACGCCTTTTGATCCGGCCAGGGTTGCCGCAAGGCCTTGCAGCTCATCCTGGGACAATGCCGGTTGCGCCTTGGTCAGGGTCTTCACTTCCACAGCAGATAAGGATTGAGGCAGGAATTTTGGCGTCAGAGGTTCCCGCAGGGAAATATTGGCATGCACCGGCCCGGCGGCTACTCCGGCAGACTCCCTGACCAGCTGCCTTCCCAGCATCCGCAGGCGATGCAATGCGGCCGGGGAAAACCCGGCAGCAGGCAGCTGGTGAAACGCCCGCACATGGGAGCCAAACAGCTTGATCTGATCAATGGTCTGATTGGCCATGCACTGCTGCAGCTCCCAGGGACGGTCGGCGCTGAGCAGAATCAATGGAATTTGTTGCTGCTTGGCCTCCACCACAGCCGGAAACCAGTTGGCGACGGCAGTGCCGGAAGTGCAGATCAGTGCCACCGGCTTCCCGCTCGCCATGGCCATACCCAGGGCGAAATAACCGCCCCCTCGCTCGTCCACCGCCACATGATACTGCAACTGGGGATGTAGCACGGCGGCCAGGGTCAGGGGAGTATTGCGCGATCCGGGAGAAAGCACCACCTGCTCCACCCCGGCGCCAACCAGTCCATCCAACAACGCCAGGCACCAGTCCAGATTGCATCTGCCCTGATCCATTAGCGGGTCATTGCGTTCAACATGGGCGCGAACTTGAGCAGAGTCTCCTGCAGCTCCTGTTCCGGGTTCGACACCGGAGTAATGCCGGCCCCGGCATAAAGCCGGGCGGTTTTGCCCTGTATCAGGGCGCAACGCAGTATTACCGACATCTGTGCCTCGAAATTGTCACCCAGCCAGCCGAAAGCACCGGTATACCATCCACGCGAAAGCCGCTCATGCCGTCGAATCCACGCCAATGCAGCGCTCCGGGGCATACCACCCACGGCGGGAGTAGGATGCAAGGCTTCGAGAATCTGCAGGGGACGCACGGCAGGCCTTGGCCTGGCGACGACCGATGTGTACAGGTGGGAAAGGGAGCGAAAGGAAAGAGGCCGAGCGGCCTTGTCTGTCTTCAGGTCGGTGCAAAACGGCTCCAGGGCTTTCTCGATGGCCCGCACCACCGGGGCATGTTCATAGGCTTCCATTTCCGCATTCGGCTGGCATATATGGGCGGGAAAAGTGCCCGCCAGGGCGTCACAATGAATGCGCTCTGCATTCATGTCGAAAAGCTTCTCCGGCGTTGCGGCAAGCAACACCTCCCGCCCGAAACTTACCGAAAGCATGGTGCAGCCGGGGTATTGTCTGGCCAGGGACGGAAGCAGCTGACGGTGAGGAACCAGCGTCGGAAACCGCAGCTTCAGCTGGCGCGTCAGTACTACTTTTTCCAGCTCGCCTTCGCGCATGGCGTCTATCGCCTCCGCAACACCGCTCTTCCAGGTGGACGCTTCGGGCGACTCGGTCTGCAGAAACGCCGCTGGCGCTGCCGGTGCCATGGCACCATCGCCCCGCAATGCGGATCGCAGTTGTTTGATCCAGCCGCTGATCACGTTCTCGGGCTGGGTATCCTCGTCACGAAAATAGTTGAACGTCAGGACACAGCGTCCATTCTTCCATTCAAACAACAGTTGCGGGATATACAGGCCGGCACTGTCGAATCCCTGCCAGCATTCTTGCGCCTCGAATGCCGGGTCGAAAGCATGCCCGAGAAAGGCTCGCGCTTTGGCGCGCCCGCTCCCCTGGGTGATTCTCGTCCAGCGGGCCTGGAGCTTTTGGTAGGCTGCATCCAGTTCCTGAAAGCGCCCCGCGCCCTGTGCGGCCTGGGAAAACGCCATACCCAGCCCCAGCAGACGGTGGCTTCTGGCGGGTTGGTGCCAGTACAGCCAGATCCGTGCTTGGGCGGGCGGCGCTGCCAGCTCCCTCACGGGCACCTCGAAGGCAATGGACAGCAAGCCCCGCTGCGCGCCGGACAGGAGGGGCAAGGCCAGCTGGCGAAGCTCCAGACGCAAGCGCCCCAGCCACACAGGTATGGGTTGCAGCTTGTCTGCGCCTTGCACCACGGGACTATTTTATGGTTTCGAAGCGGTAGGGAATGATGATCAGGCCTTCCGGCGTATCCAACATGACCCTGGCTTCCCAGTCCATGCGCTGGCGGATGCAGACCGGCAACAACCCTTCTCCTTCAAACCGGCCCTCTTCCACAGACTGCAAACGCGGGCGGTTATAGCCCATGTTCATGGTTACTCCGGAAAAATCCACTTCCACTTTCCTCGCCTTTCTGCCCTGCACCCGCACCTGAAGCTGCAGGGGCTTGGTCAGGGGAATCGTCCGGGGAAGGATGCTGAATTCCACTTTGCCGCCACCGGGCAGCTCCGCCGCGCACGGGCCTTGGCGCAAATCGCAATCGGACAGGGGCAGCACCTGGGCGGGGCCAGGCTCGAAATAATCACGGAAATAGTAGGCTACTCCACCCAAAATGGCAGCGGCCAGAAAAATAATACCGGGAACCAGCCAGTTTTTCTTTTCTGCCACGAGCAGCCCTCCTAAGGCAGATCGCCTTTACGGAACAGGCGGTACCCCAGCCATGCACACAGAGAGCCCACCAACAGCGGATACACCAGTGCCCACAGCAGATAGCCGGTTTCGCCAAAGTTGTCCAGAATCACATAGGCAGAAGGCCCCAGCAGCACCAGTTGGGGATCGAACAGCAACATGGCGCCGGTACGGAATACCTGCAATGGATTGGCCAGGGCAATGGCGATGATGGTTTCCGGGGGCAGCCCCTGCTTGATCAGGGATCCCAGCAGAATCAGATCCAGGAATAGCAGCAAAAACAACCAGATGAGAAATGCCGCACCGGTAGCCACATCAGAGGAACGCGCCAGAGTGGAAACCAGCATACCGATACCAAGAAAGCACCAGGCCAGAGAAATCAGAAAACCGGTATAGAACAGCACCTGGATCCAGGGGATTTCCACACCCTTGAAAATACCCCAGGCGACAGCACCGAACATGGCCAGCACCACCGGTAGAAAAACCACAAAAAACCGCCCCAGCAGCTTGCCCCAGAACCAGCTCGCCAGGCTCACGGGAAGAGACAGCATGTATTCGAAGATGCCCGCCTCCCTGTCACCGGCGACGGAGCGAACCGTGGTAATCAGCACGAACAAGGGCAACACCGCCATGGTGATTTGCAGATAGGTCACCAACATCCGCGACAGGCCGGTAAAACCCATGATGCGCGATTCGGTCAGGCCGGAGACAAACAGCGCCACCACCACGCCACCGAAAACCAGGGTGTAGACCATGAACCAGCGCGAGCGAAGGGATTCACTGATATCTGCTATCGCAGTCAGCATCAAGTGTTTCATGAAAGGCTATTCTCCTGGTTCGCCATGGCCGTGGCTGTCGCCACGATGGCTATGGGTTTGTTCTTCTATAGTATAGACATGCTTCTTCGCTGCTTCAAAATCCAGCGCGGCTTCTTCTTTCTCAGGAGTGGCACCCAGTCCATAGCCCATGGGCGTGACTTTTCCCGTGACATACCAGGCCTTGCGGGCATCGATCCAGTTGCCATTGCGGTAATCCGTCACCCACACTTCTGTGGAAGGATTGTCTTTCCAGGGCTGCTGATCCAGCCAGATCACCGCGCAGCCGATATCATCAAATTTGTACAGCTTGCCTTTCTCTCCGGCGGGGCCGCCACGCACCTGGGCGGAATAGTTGTGATCACTCACCGTCATGGCGCAACGCGCACAGACCTCCCTGTCCCAGCGCACCTTGCCCGGCCCCGTGTCCGGCTCGCCGGAACAACCGGCAAGCGCCAGCAACAAGCCGAGGGCGCCAATGACACTACGCATCCTGCGCTTCGTCCAGATGGATGCCTTTCAGGATGGCGGCATAACGGGAGAGCATCCCGAGAAAACGCAGGCGGTCGGGCCCGGCTACCCGTCCCTCCCAGATCGTTTCATCCCGCACGTCACGGAAACCCCATTCGGATACGGTCTGGGCGAACGCCTTGCTGGGGCGCACCAGGGTCAGGCGACAGCGGAGCATGCTGGTCATATCCACATCATCCGCCACATGGTCATTGAGTACGATCTCTCCCTGATCCATTTCCACCACGCGGTTCACCAGAGAGGCAACTTCATCCAGGCGGTGACTGGAAATAACCATCGCCGCCTTGTCGCGCCTTGCCTCGAGCAGCTGGAAAAAGATATGGCGGGCTTCGGGATCGAGATTGGCGGCGGGTTCATCCAGCACTAGCAGCGTACATTCCCGCCCCAAGGCGATGCTGATGAGCATTTTCTGCTTCTGCCCGCCGGACAGCTTGTTGAAGGGCTGGCGGCGGATCTTGCGAATATCCAGACCCAGCTCCTGCGCCACAGCAATCATATTGTCCGGGTTGCTGTCGCATACTCCGGCGGCGAAGCGTATCAGCTGTCCCACCGGCATTTTCAGGGGCGGGGAGATCTGCGGTACGAAACCTACCTGTTTGAGGACATCGGTACGATGCTGGCGCGGCTCCAGCCCATTTACAGTTACTTTCCCGCCACACTGATATTCCCCTAGCAGGCAGCGGATCATGGTGGTTTTTCCAGCACCGTTGGAGCCAACCAGGGCAACACGGTCGCCCCGGTCAATTTGCAGGTCAATGCCCTTGAGCACTTCTACCCGGCGAAAGCGCTTGGTGACGCCATGAAATTCAATCATTGCCATTATTTGTCACTTAAAACTGCGGGGCCACAAGAATATCACAGCAAATCCCCCGGCCCCTTATATTTGATTGTCAGGGCGCCGGTGGGGCAGGCATCCACACAGCGCAGGCAGCGGGTACAGTCAGCACCGATATCAACCTCCATTTCCGCGGCCCGCCCCTTCAGCACTGTGTCCAGCACATGAGGCACCAGGCAGACCTTCCGGCATTCCCCTTCATGGTAGCAATTGGGCAACTTATAATGCACGGTAAAAGGCGAAGTCGCGCCAACAAAGCCATATGTAAGCCCGATAGGACAAGCATAGCGGCACCAGGCGCGGCGGGAGAAGAAAATCTCGAACAGCAACAGCAATGCCACCCAGATCAGCGCCACACCCGGCCCATAGATCAGCGCACGACTGAGGATGCCTGTAGGCGACATGGTTTCATACACGGTGTAACCGGTAACAATAGCCAGAATCACGAATACCAGCCACAGCCAGGTACGGGAACGCCGGTCAAACTGATAGTCTTTGGCCCAGCCTTTTTCCACCAGCTTCAGGTGTAGCATCTCTGCCCATTCCGCCACCAGATGATAGGGACAGACCCAGGAGCAAAAGGTGCGACCGCCCAGCAGCCACCACAAAATAAATATCGTAACCGTGCCGATAATCAGGTTGATTACCACATGCTTGAAAGCCAGCATCACCTGCAGGGCGGAGTTCAGATCCGCCATGTGGAAACCCGCAAAACGCGAAGCGGTCAGGGCGCCTTCCAGCAGCTGAATATCCAGATAGTAGGAAACCAGGAACAGTAGATTGACTGCCGCCAGTACTGCCCAGCGCTTACGCCGCCATTTCTCTGGCTGCTTGTTCGCTGCTTTCTCCCTGAGTTCGATATGAATGGCCTCAATACGCTCCTTGTCCGCAAACTTGTGTTTGTGCATTTCCTGCACTTCTTCCGGAAAATCCTTCTTGGATACGCGCCTGGGCGCACCCCCGAGGAGTACCCGTAGTGATTCGGCAATACCGCTCATGTCCTCATCCCACGGCTGTTGGCGCGGCTGTCGCTGCTGTCCATAACGATTACGGCTGGTTCTATCGGGCAAATCATCTCACACACACCACAGCCCACACAGCCCTCTAAAATCACCGGCGTCATAGCGCCGTTGATATCCCGCAGCTCGATAGCATGTTTCGGCGGGCACTCATTCTCCTGGCGCTGCGCCACCCGCGCTATCTTGGCTGTTGATTTGCGCTGGTCTTCCAAAGCGCATTCGACAATACTGATCTCGATGGGGCACTGGCGCACACAAAGATCGCAAAGTTCCAGATCATACGGGTGGTCGGCAACCTTGATCGGATTCCAGCGGTCAATATCGGCGTAACGCAGTTTGCCCGGAAAATCAGCGCCTCGCGCCTGCCCCTTGAACCCCTGCCCCAGCACCGCCAGGCATTGCGCTGGCTGCACCACCTTGGCAATGCCCATATCCACTTGCGAGGGGAACGAGATTTCGTGAATCAATGCCCCTGTAGGGCAGGCCAGCACACATTGCAGGCCGTCACAGGAAAAATCGCAGGCTTGCGCCCGCGAGTCGATATACGGCACACCAATGCCCAGACCATCTGTCAGATCAGCCAGCTTGATGGCTTCTACCGGGCAAACCTGTACGCATTGCCCGCACTTGATGCAGGCAGCGAGAAATTCTTCCTCCAGCAAAGCGCCGGGAGGGCGCAATCGCTCCACCCATTTTCCGATTACCGGCACCATGCCCAGCAGGGAAATGCCCGTCACACCCACCGTCAGGGCGATGGAGCGCAGAAACTTGCGGCGTTCCTTTTGCTTGGCCGTCAAGCGCTTTGCTTTCTTGCTCATATCAATTCTCCAGGCTGCTCTTCAGCTGCTCCAGGGCATTGGACACATCTGCCGGATCATCTTCAGCAGCATCAGGCTGCTGCTCGGGCCGCTGGGACTGAACGACGACGGCTTTATTTTCCGCCAGTAACTTCAGATAAGGCGTTTTGTCCCGCACCAGCAGACGCGGTTCAGAAAACGGCGCCAGCCGCTCCAGAAAATCCAACACTTCCAGCAAGGGTGAGCCTTTGAAAAACTGTGCATAAGGCACATCCTGCCACAAGCGATCAGCATAGGTATACAGCTCATAAGGGCTGTCACCAACGCCATCGACATCCTGGTCGAAACCTTCGTAGTCACTCCAGTAGTTCCCTTCCCAGTCGTTGCGGTTGGCCGTTTCTCCGCTGGACACAACGATTTGGGTCAAATTGTCAACGAAGCGGTTGGCCTTGAAAATATTGCTGTGCCAATCATTGAGAAAGCGAATCCCGATACCATTGTAGGCAATCAGGTTATCGGTAAAGCGATTGGTAGTATCAGGCTGATAGGGGGAGACATCGATATACAGCCCGCTGGCGCAATAAAGTATTTCATTGCCTTCGATTATCAGATCTGAAGTTTCCTTGAAGCCGATGCCAACACCCGTAGGGCCGGCGGCGTGGGCAATATGATTGTTCCTTACCACCACGCCGTCACTGTACATAAGAAAAATGCCAACGGAATTGTTTACATAGTGGTTGTTCTCGACCAGATTGTAACGGGAATACATAAAGTGCAGGGAATAGCGGGCATTGCTGGTGCGATTGCCCGAGATGGTGTTATTGGCGGAATACCAAACCACCATGTCCCGCACCTGATCAGATACGTTATCCAGGATCTTGTTGTCGAAGCTGTACCACAGGCGCACGGAATCGCCTTTCTGCCCCAAGGGGAAGTCCGGCTTGGAGCTGATGCGATTGCGTTTTACGATATTGTTGCTGGACTGCTGCAAATCGACACCGAACAGCACATTGTCCATGACATTGTCTTTGATGACATTGAAGTTACCGCGCACCTGCACACCGGAATCAATATCATTGGCAGACTCGCCGGAATTGGTCAAATGCAGGTTTTTCAGGGTGGCCCCATCGGTTTTCAAAACCACCACGGAGCCTTTTCCACCTGCATCAATGGTTGCCTTGCTCTGCCCGTCGATGGTAATGGGGCGTGTCACCACTACCGGCCCGGCATAGGTGCCGGGCGACAACGCCAGGGTTTCCCCGTCCGGTGTCTGGTCAATCAGCTCCTGCAGGGTCGGTTGGCCGCCGGCAGCACAAAGCCCCGGCACCAGCAGCAACAGCAGCAAACCCCATAGGCGCATGGCCATCACTTATCGCGGGCATCTTTGTGCCGCATCAACGCGGCCACCGCCAGCAATGCCGACATCAACAGCATCAGGCCAAAACCAATGCTGGGATAGGAGTGGGTGGTAAACTGCGCCACCTTGCCCTGACCAAATACCGTTGGCATGAAGGGCTTGACGGTAAATGCACCCATGGCATTCAGGTTATGGCCATACCACCACAGCCAGGCGGAATACTCGATGAGGAAAAACACCGGCAGAGCCATGGGCACCAGGATCAGCAGCCAGTACAGGGGGCCGCTGCTTTTGCGCGCCCCCCAGACCATTATTATCATGGCGGCAATGATGCCCCAAAACACCACATGGGATGCTGTGGTCATGGTCTTGACCAGCGGCTCGATCTCTTCCGGAACATTGAAATAACGGCCCAGGCTTTGTTCATAATGCCAGCGCATGACTTGCAGATTACTGCCCGTCCATTCCTCACGCTCATTGGCGGGTTTCTTATTCTGATCGATCAGGAACAGGATTTTGAGCATTTCAATATTGGCTTCCTTGTCACCGATATCTGCTACTTTACCGGCACCCTCGCCCAGCTGCACCTGCATACCTTCAGCACTGACCAATTCGCTACCCAGGCCAGCCAGTTTGCGGGTAATCTCATCTTCACTGGCCTGCTGTTCCACGATGGACACATTGTCTTCAGGAAGAGCTTCCTGCATGCGCTTGATGACGGACTTACCCGCATCGGTTTCGCCACCCCGTTCGGCATCCTGATCCATGGCGCTCACCAGGGCGCGTACATAGCCGGCGCTTTGGTATTTCAATCCGTCAGCCCCATACCAGGTCATGTACATCCAGATGGCAATGACGGCAAAACCCATCGACATCAGCGGCACGCGGATCTTCGGCTTGGTGCAGGCAAAGCCCAGCAGCATCACACCCAGAAATGACATCAGGAAAAGGGAGAATGGGCGTTCGACCACGCCACCCGCAGCAATGGGGTACATGCCCACATAGTGGTTGATGGTATCCATCTCATGCACACAGTCCAGTGCTTCTTCTTCTGTAACTTCTTCCTTTTCAATTTTCTTGCAGCCATTGAACACGCCGTTCATATGAAAGTGAATTCTCACCCCATCCGGAAAGGCATCCTCCGGATAGTTTGGAGCGGTAAGAGAGACCCACCATGCTGGCGCGAAATAGATGATTACCAGCAGTACAAGACTGGCCAGAATCAGCAGGTTGGAGATGATTACACGCTTGGACATGACAATACCTGTTGGATCGAAAAAACTGAAGGATAAAGCTATGTGTTTTTACCATGGAAGGCTATGACGATTCGCAATCAAGCACCCAGGAAAAATCACCACCTGCCGTCAAAGTGAAAAACTCCCTGCCGAGACATCATCCCGGCAGGGAGAAACACCTGATTGTCTACGTCTATTCAGGCCAAAGCCTGATTCGACGAATCAATCGTAATCAGGATTCAGCCATTCCTTGGAAGGCGCCAGATCCTCCTTGGGCACGGGAATCCGGGAAACATAGTTGATTACATGCAGTGCATCGTCATGGGAGAAGCGCTTGATCTGCTCGACCATTTCCGGATTGGCGTTGCGACGCTTGCCATCACGAATCCATTCGAATTGGCGCACCATGTATTTGTAGTGCTGACCCTGAATTTTCGGGTAGTACTTGTCCGCCATACCTTCACCATGATCACCATGACATTTGACGCAGTTGTCTTCGTACAACTTTTTACCCTTTTCAAAGTCGGGGGTACCTTCTTCCCACTCGCCCTTACCGTTATCCGGGTTCATGGGCAGCTTGGCGATGTAATGCGTTACATCTGCCATAGCCTGAGAGCCGCCGATGGATTCCGGCTTGGCGAAGGGATACATGGTCGGATTGTCCCGGTTACCTTCGCGGATATCCGCCAGCTGCTTGACCAGTACGCTCTGATGTTGCCCGGAAATCTGGGGGAAAGTACCGTCTTTGGAACCCCAGCCTTCTGTGAGATGGCAGGCAGCGCAAACTTCGTACACCTCAATACCGTTTTCATGATCCGGTTTCAGATGCAAGGCTTCATCTCTCTCTCCCCCCTCGGTCATCCACACCGCAAAAGCGGTGCCACTGACCAGCATGGTAGTAGCGGCCAAGCCAAGCATGGATACCATCAAACGTTTATTCATAATTTGTTCTCCAAAAAAGTAAAGCCACGGTCAGGCAGCAACTTTTGGCCACCCATAATCCGTGTTAAAAAACCATGAAATGATAACATTCCAACCATAGCCTGCACTTGAGCGACATCAAATGCAAAGCCATAAGCCCTTGAAAGTAAAACAAACACTTTCTGCAGGGTTTCTCTCTCTATCCGCAGGTTGCTAAAAATTGGTGCCTCTCGACAACCTGCGCACAAGCCAGCAAGCCTTTCCGTTTTTCATTAAGTGTAGCTCATTAAAAGTACCGGGAACAGGGAGTTGCGCACCCTGCTCCCGGGCTGAAAAGCCCTTCTACGGCCTTTCTCAGTATTCTGCTAGTCATCCTGATAGGACAACCATGCCAGAATATCCGCAATCTCTGAATCACTAAACTGCTGAAATATCTGTTGATCCCTGGGGTCATCATGGATGCGCTCACCCTTGCGGAACCTTCCCACCTGGCGCAACAGATATTTACTGTGCTGTCCGGTGAGCATGGGAATGGTCAGCAGGCGGTTTCCCTCCCCTTTCTCCCCATGACAGGTAGCACATTCCTTGCGGTACAAGCGACCTCCGGCATCCGCATTTCCCGGATAATGAGGAATATTCAGGGATCTCTTGCTCTCTTCCAGGCGCGCCAGGGCATCAAAGCCTTTTTCCTCTACCACATCCTCTTCATCGATAACCGCAATATGGGTTGGCAAATCAATGCTGGCCAGATAGGAGGTGATGGTATGCAAATCCGTGCCAGGCAACTCCCGGTCATTGGAAAAGGGAATCATGGGAATATTGATGCGCTTGCGGTTCTTGAAATACTCCAGCTGCCGGGCCAGGTATTCGGGATTCATGCCCGCCAACCGGGGATATTCACCATCCGGCGTTCCCTGGGCGTAGATTCCGTGACAGGAGGCACAGGTTTGCATGATATCTTCGGCATCTTCCGGGTCAAATTCCGCTATATCGGCCTTTGCCGTATGGGAGCGCGGCAGGCGATGGGCAATCCCCTTATGGCAGTCGATGCAGGTTTTACCCTCATCCACTGCATCCTTGTGGGCACGGGCAGGGAAGCGTGCCTGTCCCGCCAAATCCATGACTGAAAAATCGTGGCAATTACGGCATTCTCTGGAATCCGTCTCTTCCATGACCTTCCATACCCGCTCCGCCAGTGCCGGGCGCCGCGCTTCAAATTTTTCTTTGGTATTGATGCTCCCCATAAGCCAGTGATAAACCTCGCCGGAGGCCTGTACCTTGCGCAGCAATTTGGGGATCCATTCTTTGGGCACATGGCAATCCGGACAGCCAGCCTGCACGCCCGACGGATTGGAAAAATGTACAGATGTCTTGTATTCCTGGTATACATTGTCGTGCATTTCGTGGCAGGAAATGCAAAAAGACATGCTGTTGGTTGCCTCCATGGCGGTATTGAAGCCACCCCAAAGCATCATGCCCAATACAACCAGGACAATGCCACTCCAGAGCGAACGACGCTTATACACGGGCTTTGCAGAAGGACTTTTCGTTTTCATCATCTACTCAATAAAGAGAACGGCCTGGCATTGCCAGGCCGTTCAATTGGTACATGCTGCCTAATCAGGGAGCGAGCTTGGACACATAATCCGCCAGTTTTTCCAGGTCTTCATCACTGAAGCGCGGCTCGCCTTCCGGCGTCACCATTACGCCTTTCATGGCGATAGACTGTCCGTTTGCGCGGGCGCCACTCATGATGTCCTTGATCTGTTGCAGTACATAGGCCTTGTTCTGGCCGGCAATCTTGGGATAGGCGGGCATCAGCGGCGTTTTTCCATCCTTTCCATGACAGGCGGCGCATGTCATATACAGCCTTTTGCCGGAAGCTGCGGACGCAACGCTGCCAAAAGCAAAAGCGGCAAGAACCGCGGACAGAACAATTGTTCTACTGGATAACCTAATCATTGCTTCACATTCTCCTAAAAAAAGGGGGGTGAGTAATCACCCCCCAATAAATATTACATCTTGAATGAGGCTCCCGACACCTTGCCTTAAATCAAGGCAGGCATCGGGAACAGACGCTTATTTGACTTTCTTGGCGCCGTTCTCTATCAGATGGGTCTTGGCACGCAGACCCATGTCTGCGGTCTTGACCTGATACTGCCACCACTGGTTGGCCCACAACATGGCGTTGTTCCAGTCTTTCTTGGCCGCAGCCGCCTCAGACTTGGCTTTGGCTTCCTTGGCGAAACCGAGCTGGTCGGTAGCATCCTCCACCAGAGCAACTACAACCGGGAAATCCTTGTAGTTGTGGCTGGTGATGAAGCCTACCACCTCGTTGATTACAGCCTGGGTATCGATGTTGGTCTGAACCTGCTTCTTGTAATCAGCCTCGGTGTAGTTGGTGCCTGCAACCAGACCACCAGTTTCCGCCTTATAGCCTTTGGGCTGCACCAGCAGATAACCTTGCATTTCCAGGTGAAGTGCGGAGCAGAACTCGGTGCAGTAGTAAGGGAAGACACCAGCTTTTTCCGCTACGAAGGTAGCCGAAGCCGTCTTGCCCGGCTCAATGGAGAGCTGGATATTCTGACCATACATGGCGAAACCGTGGGTTTCGTCCTGGGCACGCTCAAGGTTGGTGATATGGATGGATACGGTATCACCTTCAGTAACCTCAATAATCTCCGGTGTCAGGTGAGAACGAATCGCCGTGCCATAGACATGAACGGTACACTTGCCACTGGCGTCGCAGGTGCGCTCAACCTTTTCGCGACCAGCACGGGTTTTCCACTGGGAACGCTTGTCGAGACGACTGTTCCAGCCAGACTTGTAGCGGATACCAGGCTTCAGCTTGTCGGCCTTGATGGCAACTACATAATGCGGCTCTCCCAGAGGGAGGGGCATGTCGTACAACAGTTGCATCTTGTCGCCACTGATATCAATGAGCTGATGGTTCTGCGGATGCAGCGGACCAACAGGATTGAAGCGGTCGATGGCCAGCTTGTTCAACGCCACCAGATATTTGCCATCCGGAGTAGCGGAGTCACCTTCCATCGCCATCAAATGACCGACGTTATAGTGAATCGGCAATTGATCCAGCACCTTACCTTCACAATAGTCCCACTTGGTAACCATGGAATCCACATAAATGGAGGTATAGACAATGCATTTTTTGGAATCATACTGCGTATGCAGCGGTCCCAGGCCAACGGCAACAGATTTGTGCAGGGTATCCTTCAATGCAATGATGGGAATACCATAAGGATCTTTGCCTTCGAACTTCTTGGCTTTGATTGCAGCCTGAATCTTCTTCCAGTCATAAACCCAGGCATGGCTGTCCAGCTTGCCTGAAACAATGATCTTGTCGCCAGTAGGCGCCACATCAACACCGTGCGGGCTTTTTGGCTCAGGAATCAGATACAGCAACCCGTTGTCTACAGCTTCTTTGATGCTGATCAACGTCATGCCATTGACTTTCTTGCCGATTTTTCCGGCCTTGACCAGTTTTGCGGCCTTCTGCCAGTGTGTGATATGCATGAAGTCGGTGTCTTTGGCGGAACAACCAGCCTCAAACGGAGGACGGCCACGCTCGATACCACCGATATAGCGCTCGGTACAGAAAGAGTTGGTAAAGCCCCAACCCATGGATGGCCCCTTACCCGCATCAGACAGATCCTGGCTGTAGGGAGGCAGTTCGAAAGCGAAGGAGTTTTCGGGCTCGATCTTGCCCGTTTCCATATTGAACTTCCAATAGGTCAAACCACCGCGGTATTCGTCGTTGAATTTTTCCAGAGGCACAAAACCACTGCCTTTATAGGGTGACGCATACTGGGCCGCATCCATCACATACTCGGTATTCGGGGTGACGAAGGCGCCGCCATGAGCACTTTGGAACAGCGGGTTGACTACGATCTGCTTGGTTTCAAAGTCATGCAGATCAATAACCGCGATACGCGGGTTGGCTTTATCGTTAATAAACAGGTATTTGGCGTTATATTCGCCATTGGTTTCCGAAAAAGCGGGGTGGTGGGTATCACCAAAAGTAATATCCTTACCCTCGATGCGTCCCTGAGCCAGTACCGCCTTGGATTCATCGTCAAACCCATATGCTTGCCAGGGTTCCGGGGTAAAGACGCCGATATATTTGAGAATGCGCATGGACGGAATGCCATACACGATGACCTGCCCACTCTGGCCGCCGGAGGCAAAAGCCATATATTCATCACGGCCGCCGCTAGGGGTATAGGTTTTCGCTGCCGCCAAGATGTCTTTTTCAGTCAGCCCACGTTTTTTCATCACGTCTTTCAACGTGTCCTGAGACCAAGCTTGGCCTCCGGCTGTGAGTCCCACTGCCAAAGCAACAAGGGAGGCAAGCATAGGCTTGCGTATTTTCATGGTATTCTCCTTCTGGTAACTACAATAGCGATCGAAAAAAGCCAGAACTTCCCCACCCCTTTCGATCAATAAAATTTATGACCAGCAATTGCTGGCCGGCTGTCGAGTATATAGACATCCGTAGTGTGTGTCATTTCACACAGGCCTGATTTGACCTAAATCAAAAACAACGCAGGATTTGGCGCATAACCATCTACCAATGGCACTTCATCTTCAACTCGCCCCCTATTCCTTGCCTCTGGCATGCCCCTGGCCAGGAACACCGCGGGGTACCGGCCTGACACTGCGGGAAGGTTGGGTCATCAGTATTCGTAATGACCGACACACAGGTTACGGCGATTGTGCACCCTTTCCTTCCGCCGGCACGGAACCTGCAGCAGCAGCGCATCAATTGTTACAGCAGTTTTGCCGTAGAGCCTGGAGCGGCACCCAAACATTGCTGGAGGAGCTGAGGCAACGACACCATGACTGCCCCGCCGCCTGTCATGCCCTGGAAACCGCCGCCCTGGATCTGCACAGCCGGAATACCAAGCTACCCCTGCGCAAACTGCTCAACGACACCGCCAGCAACCAGATTCTGCTAAACGCCATGTCGGGATCAGCCTGTCAGGAAAAGGCACTGCAAGCCCAGGATCAGGGTTTTTCCGTCATCAAGTTGAAAGTCGGCCGACAGGAGTTGCAAGAGGAAATACGCTGCCTGAAAAATTTAAGCGCCGGACTGGCGCCAGAAATTCGTTTACGACTGGATGCCAACGGCAGCTGGAACCTGGATGAAGCACGCTATTTCCTCGATGCCACCGCCGGATTGCCCATAGAATCTCTGGAAGAACCACTACACAACCCCAGTCTGTCTGAATTTTCCCTGCTACAGTCCCAAACCCCCGTCACGCTGGCGCTGGATGAGTCGATACAGCGGATTAACCAGGACGAACTGCTGGCAAACCCGAACATCCGCCGTCTGGTATTGAAACCCGGCGTACAGGGCGGACTGCAATACAGTTACTCTCTGGCAGAAAAGGCTGCCGCTGCGGGCAAGGAATGCGTGATTACCTCGCTGGTGGATTCTGCCGTGGGCATACATGCCGCCTGCCAGCTTGCCGCCGCCGTGGATGGGCTGTCTCCCGGGCTGGCGCACGGGCTGGCAACCTCCAGCTGGCTGTGCAAAGATGTTGCCCGGCCTCCTGAAATCGAGGCGGGATATACTTCTTTACCCGACATCCCCGGACTGGGCATCGATGAAATCTTTTACGCAAATCTTTCAGGTACCTTTTCATGAGCTGGATCCCGGTGGCGTCATGTTTTACGCTCATTTGTTCAGCCATGCCCACAATGCCTATTCCGCCCTGCTGTCAGAAGTAGGTTATTCGCTGAAAACCATTCTCCTGGCGAGCGATTACCTGATTCCAGTGGTGCATGCCGAGGCGGATTACCTGCATCCATTGTTGCTGGATGACGAGGTGTGCGTCACCATGTTTCTCGCATCTGCCGGAAACAGCTCCCTGCACTTCTCCTATGAGTTCCACAAGAAAAACACGCTTTGCGCCACCGCTGCCACCACCCATGTGTTCCTGTGCAAGAACAACAAAACCCCTGTGATCGTCCCGGCAAAACTACGGCAGGGCCTTCTGGCCTATTCCTCCTGAACCAGTTTTTGCGCAAGCACTTTTACCTCGGCGCGCAGCAATTTTCCCATGGTATTTCGCGGTAACGCCTCTACCTTGAAAAACCGTTTGGGCACAAAAACCCCCTGCAAATTTCTCCGCGCCCAGTCATTCACCTGCCCGGCACTTGCCGGCCCGCAATACAGAGCAGCAAGTGCATCGCCCCATGTGGCATCGGCAAAGGCGCTAACCGCGACCTGCTCCACTCCGGGACAATGGGCCAGCTCCTGCTCCAGCAATTGCGGATGAATATTTTCCCCGCCACTGACGAAAACATCGTCATTGCGCCCGAAGACATACAGCCGCCCCTCGCTGTCCATGCGCCCCAAATCCCGGGTGTTCAACCACCCTTGCTCATCCGTCAGTTTCCACCGGCCACCATCCACGCAACGGGCATGGCTTGCTATGGAAGGGCCACGGACGGAAATAACATCAGTATCTTCACAGAGTTTGATTTCGACATGCGCCAGGGGAAAACCCGCACAACCTGGCCGCCATCGCTGTGGCGGCGGGAAAAGCGTGGCCACCTGGGAGGCTGCCTCCGTCAATCCATAGCTGGGACACAAGGGCCAGCCCAGTTGCAAGGCCGCCTCCACCAGCGCCCCAGGCGCAGGCGCTCCACCCAGTACCACGGCTTTCAACGTGGCTGGCGGACAAAACTCGCCATGGGTTTCCAGTAGACGATGCAGCATGGCAGGCACCAAAGACAAATGAGTTACCTGGCTTTGCACCAGCGCTGTTTTCAGGGCTGGCGGATCGCTTCGATCCATAAGCACCGCTTTGGCTCCCCCGTGGGCGCAGCGTAACAGTATGCTGAGTCCACCAATATGATGGAGGGGAAGACAGGCCAGCCAGGTATCGCTCTCTTCAAGCGCCAGACGCTTGCAGGAGGCCTGTACGCTGGCGGCCAGATTTCGTCCGCTGAGCTCCACAATCCGGGGCTGTCCCTGGGTGCCACTGGTCGCCAGCAGCAAACGCACGGCATCCGGCTCCAGTTCCCGGGCGGGAAAACGGCTGGCTAAATCCGCTTCCAGCTTCTCCAGGCAGGCATCATCCGCCAGCACCATGTCCGCCCGCGCCGCCTGTAGCTGCTGCCGGCGGCTGTACTCGGGCAAGGCCGGATCCACAGGAAAAAAAACACAGCCCATTCTCGGCAGGGCAAACAGCAGCAGCGTATTCAGCCAGCGTTGCCCGCCCACACTGGCCAAAACCATGCCCGGCGCAAGCCCCATGGCCTGCAGGCGCAGACACAAGGCGTCCAGCAATTGCTCCAGTTGCCTGGCGGAATAGCATTTTCCCCGGTATTCAATACAAAAACCCCGGTTCAGCTGCGGCAACTTGTTAGGCGCCATCATCACTCAGAAAGACGTGAAGCAGGCTGCTCAGGCCGGATTCAGCCAGGACAGGACAAAATCGGATATTTCCCCGGGCCGGCTCAATGCCAGCAAGGGAACCGGCACTTCCTGGTTCGGACGCCGGTCAACCGCCACCGCTATCACCTTGTCATCCTCCAGGCAAAGCAGCGGCTTGCCCAAAGACGGCCGGTGGATCTCGATCTTGGGTATGGGCTCATCCCGAAAACCTTCCACCAGCACCAGGTCCAGACCCCTGGTATCCAGCCGCGTCAGCAGTTCTGCCAGGTCAGGCTCTGTTTCGCCATCCCCCTCCCGGATCCAGGCACTACGATATTTTGACGCCAGCAGAATTTGATCTGCTCCCGCCTTGCGCAAACGATCGCTGTCCTTGCCCGGCTTGTCCATTTCAAAATCATGATGGGAATGCTTGATCAAAGCCAGCTTCAGACCCGAATCCCTGAGCAGCGGGATCAGTTGCTCAAGCAGCGTGGTTTTGCCGCTACCGGAAAATGCGGCAAAACCCAACACGGACAAGGAAAAATCTGATAAATTCATGTTGTTATGCAGTTGCGCAAAGAATCAACTTTATCAAAAACTTCTCTTTACCGTACACAATCATTTCCAGGTTGCGGGATCTTGGCTTCCACAAAAAACACGCCCCCCTATTTTGCTCAGACGCAGACCGCGTTCCATCATGATCTTCAAGGATAATTTCAGCACCATCAGCTACGCCTTTGTGCTGAGCATGCTGTGGAGCGCCAGTATCGCAGCCATCACCCTGTGGACCATCGCGGAAGAAAAAAAAAGCACCCTGAATCTGGCGAAAGCCGAAGCTAAGGCCTATTTCAACAAGGATCAGGCCGTGCGCCTGTGGGCTACGGAACATGGCCGCATCTATGTACCAACAACCAGCAACTACCCTCCGGATCCCAATCTTTCCCACATCCCGGAAAGAGACATCAGCACACCTTCCGGAATCGCGCTGACGCTGATCAACCCCGCCCGCATCATTCGTGAGCTGGATGAAAACTTCGGGCCTCTCTATGGCGTCACCGGCAAGGTTACCAGCCTGACGCCCCTGGCCGTGGAAAACACGCCTGATAAATGGGAAAAGCTTGCCCTGTATCGCCTGGCCCTGGGAGAAAAAGAGGTTATCGAACTGACTACCATCGACGGGCAGGAGTACCTGCGCCTGATGCAACCGCTGATTGTAAATGCCGGCTGCCTGCTCTGCCATATCAGCCAGGACTTTACACCTGGTGAACCCGGCGGGGGAATCGGCATCGCCCTTCCCATGCAGGAACTGCGCGCACAGGAAGCCGCCGCCATTGTATCCAAAACGACTATTCTGCTTATCTTGTGGCTCCTGGGCATTGCCAGCCTGATTGTCGGCGCATGGATCATCGCCCGCCAGGTGAATGTACGGCAGCGTATGCTGCGAAAACTGCAGCGCAGCGAGAAGCGCAAGAGCGCCATCGTGGAAACCGCACTGGATGCCATTATCACCATCGACAAGGATGACCGCATTCTGGAATTCAACCCGGCGGCGGAAAAGGTTTTCGGCTATGTGGCGCAAGAGGTCATGGGAGAAAAAATGGCCGAACTGATTGTTCCCGAACCACTGCGCCAGCAGCACTACGAAGGTTTTCGGAACCATCTGCAAACCAATAAGACAACCATCATAGGAACCCGCATCGAAACCACAGCCGTACACTCTGACGGCACCGAATTTCCGGTTGAACTTGCAATTACCCGCATTGACCAGAAAGACACTCCGCTGTTCACCGCTTACATCAGGGATATCACCGTAAACCGGGAAATGGCGGAACAGCTGATGCACCAGGCCAGTCACGACCATCTGACCAATCTGCTCAACCGTCACAGCTTTGAGCAATCCCTGCGAAGTCTGCTGGACAGCATGAACATCACTTCGCAACACAGCCTCATGTATCTGGATCTTGATCGGTTCAAATTGATAAACGACAGCTGCGGCCATGCAGCTGGTGATGAGCTGCTGCGCCAGCTGGCGGTTTTACTGGATGAAAATACCGGCAGCGAGGATATTCTGGGGCGACTTGGAGGCGATGAATTTGGCCTGGTGGTGAAAAACCGCACTCCCGAACTTGCCCTGCAGACTGGCCGCAAGCTGCTGGCAGACGTTCAGGATTTCCGCTTCTACTGGGACGGCAAGATATTTTCCCTGGGCATGAGCATCGGTCTGGTGAACATCACAGACTCCGGGCAAAGCGTGACTGACCTGCTGCGGCTGGCAGACGCCGCCTGCTACCAGGCCAAGGAGGAAGGCAGAAACCGCATCATCATAACCAGCCAGTTCGAGGGGGAGATGCTGCAGTTGCGGCGGGGGGAGATTGACTGGATCACGCGTATCGAATCCGCCTTTGAGCAGCAGCGGTTCATTCTCTACCAGCAACCCATACGCCGGATAGAGAACACGGAGAAGCCTCCTGTCATTGCCATGGAAATCCTGCTGCGCATGCGCGATTCCGAAGGAAATACAGTCACCCCTGACCGCTTTATCCCTTCTGCAGAACGATACAATTCAATGGCAGCTATCGACCGCTGGGTGCTTAGCAACACCCTCCACTGGCTAGCCGCTCATCCTAACAAAAAGCACATACCGGCACTTGCCACCATCAACCTCTCCGGCGCCTCGGTAGTGGACCCGTTGTTCCTGGATTTTGTCATGGAACAGCTGCAACTAACCGGCATCCATCCCAGCTCCATTTGCCTGGAAATCACCGAAACCGTGGCCATCACCAATCTGTCCAGAGCCCGCCATTTCATTACCGAATTACATAATGCCGGATGCCTGTTCGCCCTGGATGACTTTGGCAGTGGCATGTCCTCCTACGGCTACCTCAAGGATTTGCCGGTGGATTTCCTGAAAATAGATGGCCAGTTCGTTCAGGGTATGGACAGGGATCCAATCAGCCTGGCCATGGTCAAATCCATCAACGAGATCGGCCAGCTGATGGGCAAGAAAACCATTGCAGAACATGTGACCAGCGAGGAAACCCTGGCACTGCTGGCGGAAATCGGGGTGGACTACGCCCAAGGCTACTACCTCGGCGAACCCACCCCTCTGAACGAATTAAGCTGACCCGGCAATAATTCAGGCCTTCGCCCCAGCCTCTTCTCCCCTGTCCACCAGGCCAAAATCCTCCATAATGCTGTAGGAAGCCGGCAACACCAGCATGATCAGCAGGGTGGAGGTCAGCATGCCGAATACGATGCTGGTAACCAGGGGCACCAGAATCAGGGCCTGGGAGCTGGTCTCGAACAGCAGGGGCGTCATGCCCGCCACGGTAGTTACCGAGGTGAGGAATATGGCGCGGAAACGATCCCGCACCGCCTGACGGGCGGCGTCATGAAACACCATGCCTTCACGCACCCGGTACTTGACGAACTCCACCAGCAGAATGGAGTCATTCACCACCACGCCCGCCAGGGAGACGAAACCGATCATGCTGGGCAGAGTGAAATCCAGCCCCATGATCAAGTGCCCCCAGATGGCCCCGATCAATGCCAGGGGAATATTCAGCAGCACGATAAAGGGTTCACGGTAATTGCGGAATTGCAGGCTCAGCAACAGGAACACGCCCAGGGCTCCCAGGCCGAAGCCACTGAGAATGGACAACTGGGTTTCCGCACCATTTTCCACCTCGCCTTTGAGGTGAACGCGGATATCAGGATAACGCTGCTGCAGCTGCGGCAGGAAGTTCTTCTGCAATCCGCCAATGATTTCCGAGGTGTTGGCAAGCTCCGCATCCACATCCCCAAAAATATTCACGGCGCGTTGATGATTCACATGACCGATGCGGGCAAAATTCCGGGTTTCCACCACCTGGGCGACGCGGCTCAGGGGAATGGCGTCCCCCTGCCCGGAAAACACGAAGAAGCTTTCAAAATCATCCAGCTGCCGCCCCTGATCCCGATCCAGCTTGGCGACGACTTCATAGGCTTCGCGCCCGCTATAGACGTCTGTGATTTTCAACCCCTGATAGGCCGCGCGCAGTTGTGAGGAAATACTGCGCGCATCCAGCCCGGCGTTCAGCGCACCGGGCAGCAACTGCACGGAAAACTGGGGCTTGCCCGGTCGCAGGTCGTCCAGCAGATTGGACACGCCGTCATAGCCCCGCAGCCAGTTCTGTATTTCCCAGGAAGCCCGGGACAGCTTCTCCAGATCTTCGCCGGTGATGCGGACATGGATCGCCCTGCCCGCCGGCCCCACCTTCGGCTCGCGGAACTGAACGCTGATCACATTGGGCAAATCCCCACTGTTCTCCCGCCAGCGCCGGGTCAGCTCCGCCATGGGGGTGTTGCGAATTTCGGTATTGAGCACATCCAGGGTGATGGTTGCCAGATGCGCGCCGTTTTCCGGCACATCGGCGTGGGTACCAAAAGCCACCTGTACATTTCTCACCAAAGGCTCGGGTTCCTTCTCGCTCAATTCGGCATTGGTTTTCGACAAGGCAGCAAGCAGGTGTTTCACCACCGCCTGGGTTTCCTCCAGGGGTGTGCCCTGGGGCAGCAGCACCCGGGCATCCACGGTATTGCCTTCGAGATCAGGAAAAGCCTTGAACTTCACCGTGCCCGTGGCAATCAGGCCGACGGAAAAAACCAGCATGGCCAGCGCCAGCCCAAGGGTGAGATAACGGTACGCAATCGCCTTGTCGGCTGCCACCCCCACGCCTTCACGCATGCGCAGAAAGCCTTCTTCCATCTTGTCACGCCACGCGGGCCGGGCCTTGTTGTGCGCATGCTCCAGGGAATGCTTCAAATGATGGGGCAGCACCAGCAAGGCCTCGATGAGGGATACGGTGAGCACCGACAGCAGCACCACCGGCAGCACACCGAGTATCTGGCCGATATCCCCCTTCATCATCAGCAGGCTGCCGAACAGAAAGGCCGAGGTGAGATAAGAGGAAAACACCCCGCGAAACACCTTTTTCGTGCCATCGATGGCCGCCTGGCCCGGGGTCTTGCCCTTGGCGTATTCGTGCTCGATGCTCTCGGAAATCACGATGGCGTCGTCCATGAGGATGCCAATGGCCATGAGCAGGGCGATCATGGAAATCATGTTGATGCTGACGCCAAACAGCACCATCAGCGCCAGACCACCGAGAAAGGAAATCGGCAATCCCAACGCCACCCAGAAGGTATAGCGCCAATTGAAGAACAAAAACAACACCAGCCCCGCCAGCAGTAGACCCTGCCAGCCGTTTTTCAGCAGCAGCTGCAACCTGTCCCGCACCCCGGTGGCCATGTCCTGGGTTATGGTCAGCCGGGTGCCCTGGGGCAGAATGGCGTTTTCCCGCTCCACGAATTCGGCAACCGCGTCAAATACCTTCAGGGTATCGTCGATGGTGTTCTTGCTGACCACCAGTACAGCGGCGGGCTTGCCGTTGAGTTCGATGTATTCTTCCCGGTTCTCGAACCTGTCCTCCACCCGGGCGATATCCCCCAGGCGTATCTCGCCGCCCTCTTCGGTGTTCAGGATCACCAGATCACGCAACGCCTCGGCGCTCTTGCGGGCATTGTCGAAGCGAATCTGATAGTCCTTGTCCGCCGTTTCCAGGGTGCCCGCAGGCAGTTCAACGGCCTGGGCGCCCACCAGATTGGCGATGTCCTGCACGCTGAGCCTGTACTTGCGCAGGCTTTGCGCCGGCACCAGCACCTGTAGCTGGTGCGTGGAGAAACCCGTGACCTTGACCATGGGAATGCGCGGGTCTTCAAGCATGCGCTTGCGGTAGTATTCCGCCAGATCCTTGAGTTCGGATACCGTCAGTTTCTCGGCGGTAATGGCCACATTGACCACCTGGCTGGTGCGTCCAAGCTGGATGATGATGGGATCTTCCACCGCATCGGGGAAGTTCTGGATACCATCAATGGCAACCTTGATGTCATCGGTAAACAACTGGATATCACCCTGTTCCTGCATTTCCAGGGTAAAGATGCCCATGTTGTCCCGGGCGTCGCAGACCTGCTCCTTGAGAAAACTGATGCCGTCGGTGGCATCTTCAAGGGGGTTGCAGATGCCTTCTTCCACATCCGCCGGGCTGGCGCCAGGGTAGACCACGGAAACCTGCACCTTGCTCTGTTTGAGGGTGGGAAAGGACTCCTTGTTCAGGTGCTGCACGGAAATCATGCCAATGGCGATAATCGCCAGCATGAGAATATTGGCGACCGTGGGGTGAGAGGAAAAATAGCGGATCATTTTTCCATCCCGCGCAGGGCGGATTCATCCCCGGCGGCGGCAGCGACAAACTTCTGCGCGAACTCCCGGGCCGGAACCGGCTTCAGGGGCAGGCCCTCGATGACGGGAATCACGTCACTGACAACGATGCTTTCGCCCTCTTCAAGCCCCTGCTTCATCACCACGAACTCGCCCTGGCGATAGAGAATTTCGATGGAACGGATTTCCAGGCGGTTGTCCTCACGCGCTACATACACCCGCCCCTGATGCACCGCCTTGCGGGGGATGACCAGCATGGGCCTTTGCGGTGCATAAAAGCTTACCGCAGCGAACATGCCCTTGAGCAACGGCGGACGCTCGCCGGGAATCACCTGGGCATAGGGCTTGTCCACCTGCACCACCAGCCCCACCGTATCCCGCTGCGGATCGATGGATTCACTGATGCGCAGCAATTTACCCTGCCAATGCGCCGCCTCGGGAAATCCCACCAGGCGCACCCTGGCTTCCAGGTTGATGGTATCGAGGATATTCCACAGGCTCTCCGGCTGGTTCAAATCGACACGCTCATGTTGCTGATTGGCGAACAGCGGGCGGAACAGGCGCGTGGGCAGCTCCGCGGTGATTTCCACGGCATCTGTCCCCAGGGCTTCGAAAAGAACGGCACCTGCCGCGGTGAACTCTCCTTTCTCCACAAACACCTCACCAATGCGCGCATCGATGGGCAGGCTGATTTCCGTGCGCCCCAGGGTATCCCGGGTCTGCGCCACCTGGCTTTTGGACTGGTTGATTTGCGCCTGCAGCGCCGCCTTGCGGCTCTCATAGCTCTTCAGCTTGCCTCCAAGATCAGCAACCTGCTGCTTGAGTTGCAGCACCTTCTGCTCCTCGGCATCCACGCTGGAGCGGGCCACCAGCTTCTTTTTCCAGATCTCCAGAATGCGCTGGTATTCCTTCTGCTGCACCCGCAGATTCTTGCGCACGATATTCAGCAAAGCCCGGGTGCTTTCTTCTTCTGTCTCCAGTTGCCGCAGGCTGGATTCACTGCCGGACAAACCCGCCTTGCTCTGCTCCAGAGAAAATTCAAAAGTCGTCGGCTCGATGCGCAACACCACGGTTCCCTTGGGCAGGCTGGCGCCTTTACGCAGCTGGGGGTGGATATAGACGATCTTGCCGCTCACCTCGGATTTTGCCTTCACCAACACCCGCGGCTCCACCGTGCCATACCCCGTGGCATGAGACCGGTAGGGAATTTTCTTCACCGTCATCACTTCCACAGCCCTGACGGGATATTGCAGCTCTTCATGGGCGACAGGCGGCTTGGTCTTCACCTTGAACACCACCAGAGCCACCGCCACGACTACGATAAGCGGCAGAATGTATTTCTTTTGCAGGATGTTTTTCATGGGCTACCCGGGTTCGTGCGCAAACGGGATCAATAACAGGACATCATATCCCAACTCCAGACAATAAATCGTTTCAAACCGTTTCAAACCGTTTCAACGGGATGGAGTCAGCATATTTGATGCGGATGGAAAGAAAGAGTGAGAACCGGCACCGGAATAACCCGTCATTCCGCGACGTTATTGGCAACCTTGCTCCAGAACGTTCCTGAAGAGCTTAACTGGCAGCTGAAAAACACCGTTTTACCAGCCTGTATGGCGGGCAATCATCGGCACGCTATAGTAGTTCAATCAAGTATCCCAAGAGCCTTAAGGCTATTTTTCCCCAGTTCAATTCTTTTTGGAGCGTCTTTTATATCTGGCATATCAATATTTAGCGCAAAGCTGTAAATACTCCCGTTCTTTACAACCCAACCGACCCACCATCCAATATTTTTGGACCACCCGGTTTTTCCATAAAGTATCCAATCCTTACCTTCCTCTAACTTGATTATTTCACGAACGCTGGCTTGAGATCTATCAGGAAAAGGAAGCTTTCCTTGGGCTAACCGAGCAAGAAAGTTCGTCTGCTCTATTGCACTTATTTTTAAAGGGCCTTCCAACCAGAAGGAATCAACAACATTGCCCATGTTGTTATTTCCATAATTGAGTTTGCGGATATTCTGCCGCATTCTTTCTAGCCCAATTCGGCGAGCCAGTTCCTGAAAAACCGGCACATTGGAAATTTTAATTGCATCACGCAATCCCATATCTTTTTCCCACTTTTTAATGGGTTGTGGGCTATCACCATAAGGTAAAATCTCATCAACATCATTTATCGCACCAACAGACAGGCCTATTAGGCTATTTGCGATTTTGAATGTCGATGCAGGGACATATCTCATTTCAGCACGGGCAGGATTATAAGCAATGTAAGAGGAGGATTGAACATCAAAAACAACAACAGTGCCTTCCACTTTTGCTTTGCTAAACAACTCTCCTATTTTGGAATTTGTTTGATATTCCACGGAAAAGACTGGCATTGCGAAAAGAAATGCAATAAGCACCACAATTGTTTTCATTTTTTATTTCCGCTATATTCATCTTGAGATAAAAATCTTATATTAACTTCGTAGTTTGAGCTATAAATCGGCAATTGCTGGGCCACAGCAAAATGTTCTTTAACGGGAGCCAAACCACAAGGAGAGGAGCTGCCGTGTATATTATTAGGATCCGGAAAAACACATTCAATATCTATAATATTTTTATCTATCTGTTTACGACTAAAGCCATACCCAGGATCATTTAACTTATTCTCGGCCCATTTAGCATAGAAAAGCATAAAAACTCCCGAAGGAAGCAAGTGTTTTCCTTTATCCCGATCAAGGTGCATGCCAACACTATGTACTCTATATTTACAACCTATTTTCGGGTTATGCTCTGTTAATGGTATCGTTATGGAATGCTTTCCATTTTTTATTTCTGGATAATATGTATATAGTTTGGTAAGGGTTCGGTCTGAGCTAAACTGAATTGGATTGAAATCTTGGCATAACTTTCTATCAGATTGCGAATAATAGCTAACTCTTATTACATAATTTATTTTCTTTTCTATCTCTCCGGAAATTTTAATATTCCAATTGTCTGGAGTCGTTTTTTTGACGGGCTTTCCCTGTGCTCCGTAAGTAGCAAACTCTTCAGCTTCAATTAAAGCATTATGCTGTTCAATAGATTTATTAGCTTCTAAACCAAGAAATATAATTAAAAATAAAATAATTACCCATACAGTATATTTGAAATATCTCATATTTGTAGTTGGCTCTTAATAAATATAACGCCAAGGCTCACCTGACCAGGAAAAATGGCACATCTTTTTCACCAGAAAAACAGCGCGACAGTTTGCCGGGGAGGATTCTTGGGATGTGCAACTGATTGTTATGTTTCGCTTTTATGAATACCGTAAATTGCATGGTTGAAAATTTTATCACCAATCTTTTCTCGATTGCTGATAATACCTTCAAGCTTCATATCGAGACGCTCACAAACCGCCCTACTTTTCAAGTTGCCTTCGGCTGCTGCAATTTGCACCTTTTCTACGCCAAGGCTTGTAAATGCATAATCCATGAGATATCGACATACTCGGGTAACGATTCCATTACCTTGATATTTTTGGCCTATCCAGTAACCAATTTCCACCATTTTAAGATCATGGTTGATTGTATTAAAACCAGAATTACCAACTATTTCACCACGATACTCGACAGCACAATTCATGCTTTTCCCATCAGCGTATCCATGTAGCGAGCCTTTTACAAACTCTTTAAAATCATTTTGAGTTTTACAAAACTCTGGCCACGATAACCACTCAGAAAGATATTCATAATTTTCTTTTGCTAGCACCACATATCTTTCAGTGAAAGATTCATTTACAAGATATAAATTTATCTCATCATCAACGCTTAGCTTGAACATTAAGCATTCCTCGTCTCTTATTTTTTTAAGAGGGAAAAGGGGAAAAAGGGAAAAGGGGTCAGTACCCTTTTTTACACCAAAGACATCAAAAGCAGCTCAGCCAACTACTTTCCTCGGCCTTCCACATCGTGCCTGCCCTACATGCACTCCCAATAAACGCTCTATCTCCTTCTTGAAACGATCATCGCCCAATGGCGTCCCGGTTTGCACCGAGGCACGAATGTGGACGATCACCGCAGCATCAAGCGCCTCCCTGAAGCCACCCCGATAGTGTGCGGCACGCTGGGCAGCATCTTTTCCCAATGCCAGATAGAGGCTGTGGGGGGTAATCAAGGGATTCTCCTCCCCTTGGGCATTGGCCGCATAACTCGACCAGCAGTACTCACCTGGCGTCCTGACCATACCAGCTCGCACAGGATTCAATTCAATATAGCGATAACAGGCCAGCAAATACTGCTCTGTGTCAATAGTGCTCGCCTTGTATCGTCCTTCCCATAGCGTTCCACTGCGATCATATTTGCGGTTGAAATAGGGCACATATCTTCTGCCCAAATACTGGGGCAGCCTGGAAAGGTCAGCCGGATTGGAGGCGCTCACCAGCAGATGTACATGGTTGGTCATCAACACATAGGCATGAATACGGCAGGCAAGCTGTTCCGCCCCCTCCCTGAGCCAGCCAAGATATGCTTGGTAATCCTCTTCCTCGGCATAGATTGCGCCACGGCTATTGCCCCGGATAATCATATGCACAGGTACATCAGGGAGGAAAAAACGCGGTTTGCGTGGCATCAATCTTCTCTTCTCTGCACCACTATGGAAATGTAAGTATAACGATTTTTCTATAAATGGGTACTGACCCCTTTATCCCCTATTTTGTTCATTCGTTTCTATACAATACATTGATTTTAGTGGTTAGCATGGCCTTAATATTTTTTTGGTGGTGCTCAGTTAAAACAGAAACAACCTTACCTTTACCTTCTTTTGTTACTCCCCATACTGGCGCACCACTCAGACCTACAAGACCAATAGCATTTCGTTTATTATTCTCTTCTGAAAAGACCTCTTTTTTATTTAAATGAATTGCTATATGTTTTGATTTAGTTACACCAAGTAAACTGTATATTTCATCGGAGGCTTCATTTGAGCATACTCCATATGGCATAGCTAAGATATTGTTGTCTTTGACATTATGTTTATTTTTTGACACCGGAAACCCTACAACAACAAACCCATTGCTGCAATCACACTCATTATTGATATCAAGCTGATGTGGTTCCAGCATTGGGGTGTTACTTAGTTTTTTACTTATTTCTGTTTTTAATCTTATTACTGCAATATCTATTTTATCATCTGCTCGATTTTTAATATTAGATTTTGTTGCAATTATATTGCCGCACACTCGTACTAAGCCTTCATTTGGTCTATCAATAAATAGTGGATACTTATCTGTAAGATGATCTGTCACATGAGCTGCTGTAATTAAAGCTATCCCTTCGGCATCTCTACAGAGAAACGCACTTCCAATAAATTCAACAACCCCATCACTTGGTGAGCCGACAATGGCACGCACATATGGTAATAATTGCTCAAATGGTTGATTCATTTTTAGTGCTAACGCTTGCCGTAACTGGGCGCTTTTGGAGCACCGGTGGAAAAAGCGTTCCAGTTGACGGCATTGTTAGGTTTAGTTACTTAGCCAAACTAGGAAATTTGGGGTTCGTAACAACTTCCTTAAGCAAAGCTTGTACTGCGGGACCAAACGCATTAGCTACATTTTTGCATGCAGAATATGCCGTCCAACTGGTATCAAAGGGGTAATGAACAAAGACAGTATAACCCGAAGAAACATTAGATTTAACGCTCATGCTAATATCCCAGCTAGCTGGAGACACCGAGCTAAACTCTAACTTTTCTATTTTACCATCAATGGTATAATCAGCATTGGTGTCATAAACACCTGCTATAAACAGCTCTTCCTGGAATGCCTCGGTTATATACTGAGGCAAAGATTTTCCTGGTGCCACTTTTACTGGGCCATTTAGCCTACACATAGGGCTTTCTTCAATACCTGGGGCAAGCGTTATCCCTCCTACATTAACCTTCTTGCCTTCTTTCTTTAAGGTGTTCTGGATTGTTATTACATTAGTTGTAGATGGATTATAAGGTATCGAGTTTGTTGTCTCGCAGCCCGATAAGACAATTGCAGACAAAGATATACTTAATACAATAAACTTTTTATTCATTTATTACTCCCTTTGTTAAACGTTAACAGAACTGGTGTTACCCACACAGAGCGATAAAGGCGATAAAGGGGTCAGTACCCTTTTTACAAGTAAACTAGAGTAAATTAACTAACCTAACATCGAGCCTCATTGGCTGTAGAACGTTAAGGTATAGCTGTTCCTGATTTTCTCTCCAACGATCTCTTTTAGCTTTTACTTCAATAAATCGAACCTGCCCATCCTTGTACAAAGTCAAATCTGGCCACCCAAAAGTATATTTTTCACTACTATAAAGATTCGAAGAAATTAATTTCACTAATTCAACTAAAGTCTCACGATCAAAACATTTAGAAAAATCTAGAATCATTTTTTTTGAAAAAGAACTATAAGGGTTAAACATACCATAATCTCCACGAACCATCGGCGCATTATCCGTAAGTTTTACATAGTTTTCCTCTATTTCTTTAAGAGAAATATTTCTAATACAATCCATACGTTCACTCAATGTCCCCCATTGGTTATAGGGCCATGGCCTTTCATTTGGATCTATGGAAAGAGGCTGAAATATATTATACTGCCATAAACCCCAATAGTTTTTTGATATTTCACACTTATTATTACCATTAATTTTTGGGGCATCTATGCTATCGATCAAATATGCTGTTTTAGGCATCTCCTTAAAACTCATACACTTCAATAGCATAAATATCAAGTCTCCCTCACCAATGGTACCATCCCATCCTTTTTTATAGAAAAAATCAAAAACAGCCTGTTCTGAAGTAACCTGATTTCCATCTAAAATACTTATCCACTTTTTTTCATCCACTGAGCTATGTTCTAAATATAACCTTTCGTTTTTAATCAACCTCCCTTTATATTTTATTTTTTTTATTGTGCAAAAAGAACATTTAAAATCAAATAGTTGTAAAACATCTTTACAAAACTCGTTTACCTCATTGTCTCGTTTAGTATTTCTGTTACTTCGTTTCACCTCTATGAATTTAATCTCACCATCCTTTATTATGGTTAAGTGAGGCCAACAAGATAGCATGCCATATTTTTTTTGTAACTCCTTTTTATTTTTTATTAAGAAAAAAATAAAATCCCTCATTTTATAACGTTCAGTCAATTTTAATATTTTGAGAATTAAGCTTTTAGATGATTTTTTATCTGGATCTTGATTAGCTGCATTTATATTTCCGCTATTCTTTAAAATACAATCTACTTTGTGTTCTACTCCATTATCATCTGTATCTATAATACTTCTTTCCAATTCTTCCCAATTAAAGTTGTTTAAAATGTCGCTCCAACTATTCGTAGAGACACTACCTTTTGAGTCAAATGTATATTCCAATCCGTGCTTAATAAGAGATAGAAACCTATCATACCTATCGTACTTATTAAATCTTCCGTATGGATCATCTGTGCTAACAATATTCGTAAACGACAAAGCACTCAAGGCAATGAACATTGCCTCTTGGCCAACAAAACAACCATCCCAACCATTTTTTTTATACCAATGTAATACAGCTACTTTGTCATCAATAAATCTATTTGTTAAAGGACTTTTATATAAATTAGTCTTTCCCTTTTCTAGTTCAACATATTCATCATTCATATATTTTCCTTCCAAAAACGACTACATTATTCTCTAATCAACACTGACCAATCACTTTAAGAGATCACGGGGGCAGATCTTGCAATCACACAAGGAGAAAAAAAGGAAAAAGAGAAAAAGGGGTTAGTACCCTTTCTACACTTCTCTGCACCATTATGGAAATGAAGGAATTCAATAACTTAATGTTCGTGAAATCAATAAGTTGGAATTTTTCATATAAAGCTAAGTAATTGATTTATTGAATATATTGCATCTTAAGTAAGTGCCATTCTGGTCTGTCGAATCGTCCGAATCTTCCCCCTATTATTAACCCTTGTTAGGCTCTTTCTTCACGATTTAGCTCATAGTCTTGTTCTACAATATCATTGTCATCTACTGAATAAAATACTCCATGACCGAGCATAGAATTTCCGTCTCTTTGTATTTTATAGGTAAAGCTGCCCATCCCCTTCTGACGTCTATTTTTATTTACATAGTATGCTGAAACAAGATCATTTTTAACAACACCGCATATCTCAAATTCCTTTGTCTCCGTTTTACCATCCTGATGTGTTAGCGTATATACACTAGTGCCATTAATCTTATAACCATGCTGTTCTATTGTAGTTTTATCGACAGATGTCATTTTATTTTCTAGTTCTGAAGTTGCGTGCCATACTCCTGAAATGTCTTGGTAACCACGGCTAAACTTATCTAATATTAAATTTTCTATTTTGTATTTCCATACTAGTTTTGAAATAACTATCAAAACCATAGTTAATAAACTAGCAGAAACTGATATGCCGATCGATGCCATTATTGTGATCATAGGTGTGTATTTCCGTTGTGTGAGCCTAACAGCGAGATAGACAATTTCCTGGTTTATAGAGATCGACAGATTCTTCTTATCTCCGGACAGAAACCAGCCGGTTTGCTTTATTTTCTGAGAAATACTCACAAGCCATGGAGGGCTTATGAAAACAGGAAAAGGCGCTGACGAGCGTCAGCATACTATCGAGAGGTTTTGGCATAACTATCTGTCCGTCCTGGAAAAATCCAATGTCCCCAAGGGTGCCAGACGATGGTACCGCAGGCATATTCAGATGTACATAGACACCCATAGTGGTCTGCGTCTAAGCCAGCATTCATCTCTTGTTGTGGATAAGTATCTCAACGAAAAAAGCAGAATGGTTCATTTGGAGGAATGGCAATCACGGCAGATCTCACAATCACACGTATCCTCAGAGTGTCTGATTGCACGACTGACTGTGGAACAAGAAACCCTGGCATAACTACCTGCCCATCCTGAAAAAACTCACACCCCCAAGAAAGTCAGATGATGTATCGCAGGCATGTTCAGATATACACTGACGCCCACAAGCCCGGAAAGCGGCGTCTGCAATCTGTTATTAAGGTTATGCATGGTTCCTGACAGGCGCTCTGATGCTGCTTTTGCCGCCTACCCGGTAAAGATACGCCTGAACTGGCCCATCTTGTCCTTCAGGCTGGTTTGCCGAATGGTTTGCAGTAATTCGCTCAGTTTGAATTCATGGTGGCGCTCATAGGCCACGCCCAATTGAGGCATTTCCGCCAGCCCGATCTCCCGGGCATGTTCCACGAAGCCTTTGTTCTTCCAGAAGAAAGCGCCGGGCATGGTGGTGGGAACGACCAGGACGTAGAACATGGCGCGGCCGAGCGCGGCGCTGCCCAGGGCCAGCAGCGTCAGTAGACCAAAGGTTACCGGCCCGATCAGGCCCAGGCCGGCCATGGCCAAGGCCAGAACCACGCCAATCGACAGCAAGGCATTACGCAGCCAGTAGGAATAGCCAAAGGCAGTGCCTTGCTCATAGAAAGATGCCGCCGCTTCGCTTTCGCTGTGACCGAGGTTGCGGTAGTGAAACAGCAACCCCGTGCCTTCCAGGAACAGGCCTGTTGCAGCCACGGCCGCCAGTGTCCTCCCCTGATCCATGCTCAGGGAACCGAAAACCAGTGCCGTGACCGCCAGCAACAGTGACCCCAAGGCCAGACCGGCGCCCAGGAAGGCCGCTGCCGTATGCCAGTGATCCCAGTAGGGACGCGCCGGAATGCGGTAGAGTTTGTACATGTAATATCCACCATAACCCAGACCAAAAAGGCCCGCTGCCGCCAGCAGATTTGCCGGCACTTCCGCCCAGCCGGCATCGAACAGACTGAACAAGGTGTAGCCCGTCAAGCCGATGAAGAACAGGGTCACACCGGCAATCTCCCGGCTCACCGGGGACATGCGCAGATTGTAGAAGCCGCGATAGAAACGATGGGGCTTGCCCAGGTGCATGTTGAGCCTGAACATGCCAAAACCCAACAGGATCACCATCAAGACCAGCACCGGAACGAACGCCGCCCCTCGCTGGTAATCCGCCAGGGGCGCAACGCCAAACCAGCGCCCCAGCACCAGCAGGGCAAAGGCCCCCATCACCGCCTGGGCGCTGAGGGTGAAAGCGACATGGGCATTCTCATGGGAGTCCAGCAGTTTCTTCAGGTTCCACTTGCGGTTGAAACCCTGCTTGGGATCCAGCACCGGTTTGAACTTTCCTGCCCTGTCATCCTTGTGATATTTCAGGGGCATGCTGTCCACCCGCTTCATGTCCCGCGGCAGGGTGCGCTTCTGCTGGAAGCGGATGTTGGGATGGGTGATGTCCGTGCGCGGGAAACCGGGTATCTCGGTCTTTGCCTGCTCCCTGCCCTCGGGAATGTTCTCGATGACGCCGAATTCCAGGGCCTTGCCCAGGCAGGCGGACACACAGGCGGGCTTGAGGCCCACTTCCAGGCGGTCCACGCACATATTGCACTTGCTCACCTGGCCTTTTACGGGATCGAGCTGGGGTGCGTTGTAGGGGCAGACCCAGGTGCAGTAACCGCAGCCAAAACAGATGTCCGGATCCTGCAGCACCGCGCCATATTCGGCAAACTTGGTGTAGGCCCGGGTGGGACAGCCCTTGAGACAGACCGGGTTGTCGCAATGGTTGCAGGCCATGGAAATGTTGATGCGCCGGTAGTCCGGGTAGCTACCGCCCTCCACGAAGCCCACGGAACGGAAGGCCAGGTGCGCCGGATTGTCGTTCTTTTCGGAGCAGGCCGCCTCACAGGCGTGACAGGCGATGCAGTTGTCCGCCGTAAAGAAGAAGCCATGCTGCTTGTAGCGATTGGGGTTGATGCGCTCCTGGGGTTCATCGTTGATGACGAAATCTTCCTGCCGCCGGGGATCATTCTGGGGCACGGTTTCGACAGGCTTGCCGTGGCAGTTCACCAGTTGGGTTTCCGGGTCATTCAGCAGGGCGTATTCGGGTTCGTTCTCTCTTCTCGGAAACATGATTTTCTTCTCGCGGGCCTGGCCCGGCATATTCGATATTCTTTACAGAATTCCATGTTGGGCACGCAATGCTTTGCCCAACCTACGGGTTCGGGTAGGTCGGGCAAAGCGCAGCGTGCCCGACACCCGGTTCAGAACTTGCGCATTTCCATGCTCAAGCGCGCGGCTTCTTTCTGATCTGCGATCTTTTCAATCCGCACCGCCGACTGCTTGTAAGCCGGCTGGCGGGAATGGGGGTCGAGCAGCCCCAGGGTCAGGCGGTTGGCGCAGTCATGGAAATGAAACGGCAGGAACACCATGCTCTTCGGCACTCTTGCCGTGGGCTGGGCCATGGCGATTGCATCCGAACGGCGTGACACCAGGCGCACATACTCGCCGCGCTGAATCCCCAGCTCCGCACACAGATCCGGGTTGATCTCGATGAAAGGGATGGGGCTGTACTTGTTGTTGTTGCCGATCTTCCCGGTTTTGGTGCGCCCGTGCCAGTGCTCGATGAGCCGCCCGGTATTCAGCCACACGGGATACTCGTCGTCCGGCACCTCATTGTTGTCGATGAAGGGCAACGGGATGAGCTTCGCCCGGCCATCGGGATAGGAAAAGGACGCGGTTCCGGTATAGAGCCGCTTGCCGCCCCGGGGCGGTTCCTCACCCTTGTCCGCTTGCTCGGCGGTATAGGGCCATTGTACGCCGCGCTTATCTTCCAGCAGCTCGTGGGTCATGCCGGAAATGTCCGCCAGGCGACCTTTCGACAACTCGCCCATTTCCAGGAAGATATCCGCTGCCTTTTCCGGAAACTTCACCTTGCCTTCCTTGTTGAAGCGTTCGGCCATGCGATTGAAGATCCACAGATCCGGTTTGGCCTGGCCTGGCGGCGTGGCGATGGGCTTGACCAAATTGATGCGCCGCTCAGTGTTGGTCATCACCCCATTCTTCTCCGCCCAGGTGCCGGCAGGCAGGTAGATATGGGCGTACTGGGCGCTTTCCGTATCCTCGTAGCAGTCCTGCACCGCGCAGAATTCCAGCTTCTCCATGGCCTTGCGGATGCGCGCCGTATTGGGCAGGGAAGACATGGGATTGGTGGCGATGAGCCACAACCCCTTGATTTCACCCGATTCGATGGCATGGTAGATATCCGTCTGGAACATGCCGCGTTTCTTGGGAAAGAACGCCACATCGATGTTCCAGAACTTTGCGATCTCCTCCCGGTGCTCGGGAATCTCCAGAAAACGGTAGTTGGGCAGGCCGGAGCAGGACGACCATTCCCGGGTGCCCATGGCGTTGCACTGGCCGGTGATGGATAAACTGGTGCCGCCGGGCTTGCCGATGTTGCCGGTGATCAGGGCCAGGTTGTTGATGCCCACCACCCCGTCGGAACCATGGGTGGACTGGTTGATGCCCATGGTCCAGATCTGCATGGCCGCGCCGGCATTGGCGAAGCGCCGCGCCACATGGCGGATGCTGTCCTCGTCGATACCGCAAATCTTCGCCGCCGTGGTGGGGTCGTATTTCTCCACCTCGGCTTTCAATTCCTCGAAGCCGTTGGTGTTGGCATCGATGTAGGCCTGATCCTGCAGGCCTTCCTTGATGATGACGTGCATGAGGGCGTTCTGCAGCACCACATCCGTACCCGGCGTAATGGGCAGATGGATATCGGCATTCTGCGCCAGCATAGTGACCCGGGGATCGACGACGATGAGGGGAAAGCCCTTCTTCTCCTGGGCTTCCTTCATGCGCCAGTAGATGATGGGATGCTGCTCCGGCAGATTGGAGCCCCAGGCGATGAGCAGGTTCGTGTGCTCGAAATCCTCGTAACAGCCGGGCGGCCCGTCGGAGCCAAAGGAACGCTTGTAGCCGGACACGGCGGACGCCATGCACAGGGTGGTGTTTCCGTCGTAGTTGTTGGTACCGATAAGGCCGCGGGTGAGCTTGCCCAGGGTGTAGAACTCCTCGGTGAGCATCTGGCCGGTGGAAATGATAGCGAAGGAATCCCGGCCATGTTTTTCCTGGATGCGACGGATCTCGTCATGAACCTTGTCCAGGGCCGTATCCCAATCAGTCTCCCGCCAGTCATCGTGCCAGTGATCCCGCATCTTGGGCACGATGCCCCGCCCGGCGGAATCGAACAGCTCATGCTCAAAGATGCCCTTGAGACACAGCTTGCCCCGGTTCACGTCCGCATCCGCCACGCCCCGGGAAGATACCGCTTCGCCCTCCGGGTTCAGGCCGACTTCAATGGAACATCCGGTGGAGCAGTAACCGCATGTTGCGTATTTCCACTCCACCACATTCTTGTCGGCTATCTTTAGCGGATTCTTCTTGCTTCGTCCGAATAACATCTGCTCTCACTCTGATACGGCTCTGGACCGGATTGTTCAGGTCTGCCGTTTTATCAGGAACTGCAGCCAACCTTGATCAAACCAGGCTCTGGTGAAAAATCGCCTTGTGAATATCACCCAGGCTCAACATGCCCACCAGTTTGTCGCCTTCTGCCACGGGAATGCGGCGGAAGCGGTTGTTGGCCATAATGATCGCCGCCCTTAGCACCGGCATATCCGGCGATACGGTCTTGGCGCCATGCGTCATCAGATCTGCAACCTTGCCACTCATAAGGGACTTGTATTCCCCGACCTTTTTCTTCAAGTCGATGGTTGCCATATTCTCCATAGCATCTTCCACACTGGGAAACAGCTGCGCCAGCACATCCTTTTCGGCAATAAAGCCGATGATCTTTTCGCCTTCCACCACCGGCAGTCCGCTAAAGCGGTACAGGCACATCAGGGAGGCTACTTCCTGAACCGGGGTGTCTTTGGTGACGCTGCGTGCGCCTTTGGTCATGATGTCTTGTACAAGCATTTTCCACTCCTCGTATATATAGCGTTTGGGCAGCCTTCTACGTGCTGTTTGCCTGGGATCCGGTTATCTTGCCCGGACAGTGACGCCGGAACATCCGGCCTACAATTGAATATACACCATACCGTCTTCAACTTTTGCGGCATAGGTATTGGTACAGCCATCGTCCGGCGCCAGGGCTTCCCCGGATTCCAGGTTGATCTTCCAGTTGTGCAGGGGGCAGGTTACCGTGTGGCCAGCCACGATACCCTGGGACAAGGGGCCCTGTTGGTGGGGACAGGCATCGCGCACGGCAAACACCTGATCATCACCGGTGCGAAACACGGCGATGCTGCCGTCTTCCACCTCCACCACTCGCGAGCCCTGACGGGGAATGTCTTCCAGGGGGGCAATCTTTTTCCAGTCACTCATTTCTTTGCTACTCCATTGCCGAGATCAAATCCGGCTTACGTTCATGTTCAGGTGGTTTCACGGCGCCTGACAACAGTTGCAGGCCGGGAAAAGCATAGCGTACCCGCCACCCGCCATACATTTGTTGGGCACACCGCCCTGCTCCTTTGGCCAGCCTACGCGCTCAGGCTGTGATTTTCAGGGGGGCGAATTCATGGGCTGCCTCTCCTTCGGCACGTGCTTTCCAGGGATCAACCTGGGCGACCTCCTGACCAACCCTGAAGCGCTCAGACAATGCCTTGCGTCCGGCTTCGTCTTCCAGGATGCGCTTCTTGATATACGACAAACCCACCCGCTCTACCCATGGAGCGGTACGCTCCAGATAGTGCGCTTCTTCCCGGTACATCTGGGTGAAGGCGCCGCAGTATTCCAGTACTTGCTCTTCCGTATCCACCTTGCACAACAGGTCGGTGACGCGCACCTTGATGCCGCCATTGCCACCGATGTGCAGCTCGTAGCCGGATTCTACACAGACTACGCCGAAATCCTTGATGGTGGCTTCCGCACAGTTGCGCGGGCAGCCAGACACGGCCAGCTTGAATTTATGGGGCATCCAGGAACCCCAGGTGAGCTCTTCCAGCTTCACTCCCAGGCCGGTGGAGTTCTGGGTACCAAACCGACACCAAGTCTTGCCAGCACAGGTTTTTACGGTGCGCATGGCCTTGCCATAGGCATGACCGGAAACAAAACCGGCATCGGCGAGATCTTTCCACATGGGCGGCAGGTCTTCTTTCTTTACACCAAACAAGTCAATACGCTGCCCGCCGGTAACCTTCATTTCCGGCACATCATATTTGTCGCAAACATCGGCGATGGCACGCAGATCGGATGGCGTACACAAACCGCCGAACATGCGCGGCACCACGGAGTAAGTGCCATCTTTCTGGATATTGCCGTGGGCGCGCTCATTGATAAAGCGCGACTGGGCGTCATCCTTATATTCTTCCGGCCAGCGTGCCAGCAGGTAATAGTTGAGGGCGGGGCGGCAGGTGGCGCAACCGTCGGGGGTCTTCCACTCCAGGTGCTCAAACACCGCGGGCATGTCCTTGAGTTCGTGTTCCGCAATGGCGGCAATCACATCGTCATGGGAGTGCCCGGTGCAGCCGCATACGGGCTTCTTGCTGGGCTTGGCATCATACCCCTCCCCCACGGTACTGGAGAGAATGGCCTCCACCAGCCCGGTGCAGGAGCCACAGGAGGCAGACGCCTTGGTGTGAGCGCGCACATCATCCAGGGTGAACAGACCCTTGGTCTGGATGGCGTTGACGATATCGCCCTTGGTGACACCGTTGCAGCCGCAAATTTCCGCATCATCGGACAGAGCCGCCACCCGGATTTCATCACCATGGCCGGCATCGCCCAGGTCATGCTGACCGAACAGGATGGTGCTGCGGAAGCCGGAAATATCCGTGCCTTCACGCAGAAGCTGGAAGTACCAGGTGCCGTCCATGGTATCGCCGAACATGACCGCACCCTTGATGCGGTTGTCCTTCACCACCAGCTTCTTGTAAACATTCTGTGCCGGATCCTGAAGGATCAGGGTTTCATCACCTTCCTCCTCATTGAATTCCCCGGCGGAGAACAGGTCAATGCCGGTTACCTTGAGCTTGGTGGAAGTCACCGAGCCCTCATAGCGGGCGATGCCCATTTTCGCCAGATGGTTGGCAGCCACCCTGGCTTGCTCGAACAGGGGCGCCACCAGGCCGTAGCACTGATCACGGTGCTGTACGCACTCACCCACAGCATAGATACGCGGGTCAAAGGTCTGCATGGTGTCATCCACCACCACACCACGATCGCAATGCAGGCCGGCCTTCTGCGCCAGCCCGATGCTGGGGCGGATACCCACAGCCATAACCACCAGATCCGCTTCGATCTCCTCACCGGTCGCTCCCGGCATCCTGCCTCCCGCGACACTTGCATTTCCCTGTGCATCGTTGGCGAAGCGCAGGCCGGTGACATGATCCTCACCCAGCACTTCTACAGTCTGGGTTTCCATGAGGAACTTCAGGCCCTTCTCTTCCAGGGATTTCTTCAGCATTTCCGCGGCTGGCTTGTCCAGCTGGCGCTCCATAAGAATGTCCATGAGATGCACCACGGTGACGTCCATGCCGTTGCGCTGCAGGCCATTGGCCGCTTCCAGGCCCAGCAGGCCACCACCGATGACTACAGCTTTCCTACCCGTCCTGGCTGCTTCCAGCATGGCGTTCACATCGGCAATATCACGAAAGCCGATGACGCCCGGCAGATCAGAACCTGGTACGGGAATGATGAAGGGGTTGGAGCCCGTGGCCAGCAACAAGCGATCATAGGATATTTCCAGGCCGGACTCGGCCACCACCTTGCGCTTCACCCGGTCGATCTCCACTACCGGGTCGCCGGTGTACAGGGTCACGCCGTTCTCTTCATACCAGGCGCGGTCATTGAGAATGATATCGTCAATGGTCTTTTCACCAGCCAATACCGGTGACAACATAATGCGATTGTAATTGGGGTAAGGTTCTGCGCCAAATACGCTGATGTCGTACTCTTCTGGTGCAAGCTTGAGCAGCTCTTCCAGGGTGCGCACGCCCGCCATGCCGTTTCCTACCAGTACCAGACGTTCTTTCATGAGCTTCCTCTATTTCAGGATCTTCTGCATATGCAATTCCCACTACATAAGCAATTACCTTGCCAACAATATCAAGCAACTGATTTATCGTGACTTTCTTCGGGATTATTTCTGCGCAGAGGGAAGCGGGCTGTATCTTCAACCTACGCCCGCACCAGTTTGGTGCCCGCCGGGAAGCAGCATGCGCGATTATGTATCAAAATATATTTATGCACTTCCTGTGCGGTTAATTTGTATATAAATATACCCGCACTGAAAGTAGATATACCTTATATATTGGGCCAGTTTTTTTCTGGCATGGCACTTGCAGTGGCACTTCCAGCGTTATTAAACGGAGGTTTTATCTCATGTCAGAAACGAAACTCAATCTGCTTACATTCAGCGGCAAAACCAGAACCCTGCATCTTACCTGGTTTGCCTTCTTCATCAGCTTCATGGTGTGGTTCAGCCACGCGCCTTTGCTGGCGGCCATACAGGAGACATTCAGCCTGAGCCAGCAGGAAGTAAAGGCATTGCTCATTGTCAACGTAGCACTGACCATACCGGCACGCATCATCATCGGCATGCTGGTGGACAAATATGGCCCACGATTGATTTTCTCCGGATTGCTGTTTATTTCCAGCATTATCTGCTTCTTCTTCGCCATGGCGGATTCCTACGAAATGCTGCTGGCCACCCGCTTCGCCCTGGGCTTCGTGGGTGCGGGCTTCGTCATCGGCATCCGTATGATCGGCGAGTGGTTCCCTGCCAGGCAGGTAGGCCTGGCCGAAGGCATCTACGGAGGTTGGGGCAACTTCGGTTCCGCCGCTGCCGCCATGCTGCTGCCCACGCTGGCGCTGATGTACGGGGGCGAGAGCGGCTGGCGCTATGCCATCGCCACCACTGGCGCCATCGCCCTGGTGTATTCCTTCGTGTACTTCAAGCTGGCGCGTAACACGCCCAAGGGATCCACTTACTTCAAGCCCAAGAAGACCGGCGCCATGGAAGTGACCAGCAAGGGGGACTTCTTCTTCTACCTGCTGATGAATATCCCCATGTACGCAGCCCTGGCCGTGCTGGCATGGAAGCTGGGGCCTTCCAATCTGGGCATCATCGGCACCGTGGCCACTGACAGCATTTATGTGGGGTTGATTGCGCTCTATATCTATCAAACCTCACAGGTGTGGCGCATCAACAAGCATATATTCAAGGAGGAAGTACCGGAAATACACCGCTACAAGTTCAAGCAGGTGGCGATACTGGATATCGCCTATTTCGTGACCTTCGGCTCCGAGCTGGCGGTAGTTTCCATGCTGCCCCTGTTTTTCAAGGAGACTTTCGACCTGTCCCTGGTGCAGGCGGGCCTGCTGGCCTCGGGGTTTGCCTTCATGAATCTGGTCGCCCGCCCTTTTGGTGGCCTGTTCAGTGACAGATTCGGGCGCAGGAAGATGCTCTCCATCCTCATCGGTGGCCTGACCGTGGGTTATCTGGTGTTGGGGCAGGTTGATTCCGGATGGCCCCTGGCTCTCGCGGTCATCGCCACCATGGCCTGTTCCTTCTTCGTGCAGGCCGGCGAAGGCGCAGTGTTCGCCATCGTACCTCTGGTGAAGCGCCGCATGACGGGGCAGATAGCCGGCATGGCGGGCGCCTATGGAAATATCGGCGCAGTCACCTTCCTTACGGTATTCTCCTTTGTTTCCCCACAGGTGTTCTTCATGGTCATTGCGGGCGCTGCCCTGGTGGCATTGGCTGCCGTCCAGTTCCTGGATGAGCCCAAGGGCCATACCGCCGAGGTGATGGAAGATGGTACGGTACAGATGATCAAGGTAGACTGAAACACTCCCCAGGCCGGAGCAGTAGTCCGGCCTGGGGAAGCAATATTATGACCAACACGCTGGAAATCGACTACGCCGTCGTCTCGGAAAAAGGCGCCAAGGAAGAAAACGCTGATGCTGCAGATGCTCTGGTGCCCACTGGGAGTGCCCTGCTAAACAAGGGCATTGCCGCGGCCGTTTGTGATGGCATGAGCAGCTCGGAAGGAGGTGTGATCGCCGCCCAGACTTGTGTGCGCAGCTTCATGGACGACTACCTCAGCACCCCCGATTCCTGGACAGTAAAACACTCGGCAACCAAGGTACTGGGGGCGCTGAACCGCTGGCTCTGGTCTCAGGGGCAGGTGCGCTATGACTCCGCCAGGGGCATGGTCACCACTTTCACCGGCCTGATCATCAAATCCACCACCGCCCATGTTTTTCATGTGGGGGACTCCCGCCTGTATTTGTTCCGCGACGGTGAACTGGAGCAGCTCACCAACGATCACCGCGTATGGATATCCAAAGACCAGGATTTTCTCTCCCGAGCCATGGGCATCGATGCCCACATTGACATCGACTACCGTTCCCTGGCGGTGGAGCCAGGCGACATTTTCCTTTTTACTACAGACGGGGTTACCGGTTACCTTACCGACAACCGCCTGCGTCAGCAGCTGCGTGAACATGATGGGCAGCTGCAGGCCAGCGCCGCCAGCATCATGGAAGAGGCTCTACGCAATGGCAGCCATGACAATGTCACCTGTCAGCTGCTGAAGGTCCTCCAGCTGCCGCAAAAAACCGAAGACGATATCCTGCAGAAGATCACCGAGCTGCCATTTCCGCCTCCCATGCATGCAGGGGTAAAAATAGACACCTATGAGATTTTGCGCGCACTACATGCTTCCAGCCGCAGCGAAGTGTTTCTGGCCAGGGATATGGAGAGTGGCCACAGGGTTATCCTGAAAACCCCTTCGGAAAACTTCCGCGATGACCCTGCCTTTTTGGAGGGATTTCTGCATGAGGAATGGGTAGGCAAGCGCATCAGTAACCCCCATGTACTCAAGCTGCTGGAAGCACCCCGGCGGCGCTTTCTGTACAACATCGCCGAATATGTTGAGGGCCAATCCCTGCGGCAATGGATCAATGATCACCCCCAGACCCACATCAATGCCGCCCGGGAATACCTGACGCAAATCGCCGATGGCCTGCGCGCCTTTCACCGGCTGGAAATGATTCACCTGGATCTGAAGCCGGAAAACATCATTATTGACAAGGACGGAGAACTGAAGATTATCGATTTTGGTTCCACTCGTGTTGCCGGAGCCATCGAAATACACTCCAGCTACGCCAGCGATACACCCCAGGCCACCGTGGACTATGGCGCCCCGGAATGCCTCAAGGGGCAGTACAGCAACCGCTCCGACATATACTCCCTGGGTGTCATCGCCTACGAACTGCTCACTGGCGCCCTGCCCTACGGTGAACACGACAAGCCCGTATCCGCCAACAGACTGCGCTACACCCCGGCTGCCCGGCACAACCCCAATATCCAGCCCTGGGTAGATGGCGCCTTGCGCAAGGCCTTGCACCCAGATCCGTCAAGACGTTATGACACCCTGTCAGAGTTTCTCTACGACTTGTCCTATCCCAATCCAAAGTTCACGCAGAATGCCAGTCAGCCGCTGATGAAACGCAACCCTCTTGGGTTCTGGAAAGGATTGTCAGCGCTGTTGCTGCTTGCAAATCTGCTGTTGCTGTACCTGTTAAGCCGCTGAAGAAAAAGAAAGGAAAGGAAACAACAGGCATTCCTCAGCACAGACAAAACAGTTTATCCAATGTATGATTTGCCAAAGCAGGAACCTGAATCTGCGGGTTCAAAAATAAAAAATCCATGTAATACACCCTATTATTTATACAGTCATTGAGGTAACGCACCATGCCAATTGTCAATATGAAAGACATGCTCTCCCATGCCTATGATCATGGTTATGCGATTGGCGCATTTGATCTGGTAAGCCTGGATTTTCTGCAGGGCATTCTGGATGCTGCAGAGCAGGCACAGGCGCCTGTCATCCTGAGCCTGGCGGAATCCCATTTCGAAGCCTTTGATTTTGCGCTGCTGATGCCTGCGGTGGAAGCAGCTGCAATACGGGCCACTGTGCCGGTGGCTATACACCTTGATCATGGTGCCAGCTTTGAATCGGCAGTGAAGGCGATCAACCTCGGCTGCAACGCTGTGATGGTGGACGCTTCCGAAAAACCCTTGCAAGATAATACCGCCATCACCCGTACACTGACGGAAATGGCTCATGGCTGCGGCATTCCGGTAGAAGGCGAACTGGGATATGTGCCCGGTGTGGAAGGGGAAGATGCCGAACGGCACCCTGGCAAGATATGCTACACCACTGTAGCAGAGGCCCAGGCTTATGTAGAAAGCACCGGGGTGGATTTTCTCGCCGTTTCCATCGGCACCATACATGGTCGCATGCGGGGAAAACCCGAACTGGATTATCAACGCCTGCAGCAGATTAACGAAGCACTGGGCATACCACTGGTCATCCATGGCGGCACCGGCCTTTCCGATGATCAGTTTCAACAGCTGATCAGTAATGGTGTATCAAAAATAAACTATTACACTGCCCTGTCGGACGCCGCCGCAAAGCAGATCATCCAGAACAGCACCACCTCTGCAAATAGCGGCTATACCGGGTTAGTGAAAAACCTGCGTGGCGTGATTGGCGCTGAAACAGAACGCTGCATACGGCTGTGGGGGGGAGCAGGCCGCGCCGAAGAGATATTGGCGCGATGCCGACCATGGACACCCGTGGAACATTTGATTGTCTACAATGTTGAAGGCCTGGATTCCGCCGGCGCGAAAAGCATGATAGCCGAGGGTCGCCGGGTGCTTTCCGCCATCCCCGGAGTGCGCGAGGTGTTTACCGGAGAGGCCATGAAAGAAGATGACAAATACCGTTACACCTGGCTGGTGCGCTTCTGCCATCCATCGGTAATCGACAGCTACCGGGAACACCCTTCCCATGTTGCCTTTGCCGACAATCATTTCCGCCCGGTTGCCGGGGAGCGCATTAGTATCGACTATATTGAAATCACCAACTGAGCCGGCAAACGGATCCAGGCTTTCCTGCAAGCATGCCATGCCCTCGCCGTCCTTCCACTACCGTTGCCATGCAGGAGCTGATCCAGGAAATTCGCACCACCATCCCCCTGGAACTCCCGGAAGCCCAGGTATGCGGCGATGGTTGCAATGCCTGTTCCCTGAAGCTGCTGGAGTACCTGTCTGCGGAACTGGATAACTGGGAGGCCCGCTTGCAGGACGGCGAAAAACCCGGCCTGGCGGAACTGAGCCAGCTGGCCCGCAGCGCCCGCAAAATCCACCGGATTCTGCAAAAGAATGGCTTGATCAAAAGCACATGATGCACCGGGATCCATATCCCGGTACATCATGCGGGCTACGCTGGTGAAGCCAATCGCTCCATCGCCATCCTCACTCCCTCGGCGTAGGCAGCATCGGCCCTGGAAAACTGCTCCAGCATGCGCTGCCGGGCCGATTCACTTGCATGCACCAAACCTTCTGCAATGGTGGTGACGAGCTGGCTTTTCTGCTCATCATCCATCAGGCGGAACAATGCCCCGGCCTGGCTGTAGTGGTCTTCATCATTAGCAATCCCATGGCGCCTGATCCAGGCATTTTCCAGTACCGGCATGGGCGGTTCCTCCACCGATGGCTCGGGAGCGGCCGCCCCGGAATTGATCTGGTCATTCGGGTAGAAATTCACCCCCGATCCCTGGTTATTGCTGCCGCCATGCGCGGGACACATACCAGCCATGACACCGTCTCTCTGGTAATGATGCACGGGGCATCTGGCAGCATTTACCGGCAACTGATTGGCATTGGCTCCAACCCGGTAGCGGTGGGCATCCTGATAGGCCAGCAGGCGCCCCTGGAGCATTTTGTCCGGCGAAACGCCGATCCCCGGCACCAGGTTGCTGGGAGCAAAGCAGGCTTGTTCTGTTTCGGCAAAATAGTTCTCTACATTGCGATTGAGCTCCAGCTGCCCGACTTCAATCAGGGGGAAATCCGCATGAGGCCAGACTTTGGTAAGATCGAAAGGGTTGATGTGGTACTCTCTGGCCTGTGCTTCCGTCATGATCTGCACCTTGGCAGTCCAGCCAGGAAACTCTCCCCGATCAATGGCATCCACCAAGTCCTGTTGCGCTCCAAAGGGAGATGCCTGGGCGGCTTGCTCGTTGGTCAGGCATTTAACGCCCTGATTGGTCTTGAAATGCCACTTGAACCAGAAGCGTTCCCCCTCCTTGTTCCAGAAGCTGAAGGTATGAGAGCTGAACCCGTGCATATTTCGATAAGAAGCGGGAATACCGCGATCTGACATCAGAATGGTAATCTGGTGCAAGGATTGGGGATGGTTCGCCCAGAATTCATACATGGCAGCCGGGTTCGGCAAATTGCTGCGCGGATCTTTTTTCTGCGAATGAATAAAATCCGGAAATTTGATTGCATCACGCAAAAAGAATACCGGCGTGTTGTTGCCCACCATGTCGTAGTTGCCTTCCCTGGTATAGAACTTGATGGAAAAACCTCGTGGGTCACGGGCAAAATCATTGGAATCCTGGCCACCACCAACGGTGGAGAAGCGCAGGAACACTGGCGTCTCCTCTCCTTCCTTTTGCAGAAAGTCGGCGATGCTGTAGTCACTCAGCGAACGGGTCACGGTGAACTTGCCATACGCGCCCGTGCCCCGGGCATGCACCACACGCTCCGGAATGCGCTCACGATTGAAGTGAGCGAGCTTTTCAAAGGTGTAGTGATTATCGAAAGTCAGAGGGCCACGTTCACCAACGCTGATGCTGTTGTCATCATCGGCAACCGGGCTGCCTGTTGCTGTAGTGAGGATATGTTTGGTCATTTTGCACGCTCCCGCAATGTCTGGATCAATTGGCAGCAAGCTGATCGCCTGCCCTTGAGAATAAGTCTAGACGCTATGAAGAGACAACTGAAATCAATTATTCCTACTGAGGAGATAGCAAATAACTAATTCAGAAGAAAAAGCAAAAGCGAGTGTTACGGAGAAGCCGAAGCCCGGGAAGCTTCACACATGACAGAAAGAAGTAACTGACTGGTACCGAAGAGGATACCCCCTCCGGCAACTCGACGGATTTATTGCGCAGGAGTGGCGAAATACATTTTTTCTCTGTTAAGTTTATAGGACCAAGGCAACCCGGAGTTTTTCCAGCCGTTTTTCAGGCGCCAGTTCTTTTTTTCGCCTTTCTTGATCTTGCCGCCTTCAAAACCATCGGTTACAACATACACCTGTTTGTAACCCTTGCCCCACAGCTTCTTGGCGCTGGGTGCGCCACGGGTGCCGCCCGAGCGGCACATCAATAGAATGGGCGCATCTTTCTTCAGTCCACGTTTCTTCAGCGCAGCCGCAATGTCCTGCTCAAAGTTTTGGTTGAGTTCCATGGCATATACGGGTTTTTTCTCATTCCATTTGTTTCTGTTCGCCAATTTGAAGGGGACATTGACATCCACGGTATCGGTAAATCCCGTAAACATGATTTCAATGGGGTCGCGCACATCAACGAACAGTACTTTGTCACCCAGTTCCTGCTTCATTTCATAGGCTTCTGTTGAATCAACATACAAACCCCATGGAGTCTGTTTTTTTGGGTCTTCCGGTGCCGGTGAAGCCTGCAGCGCCGTGGCAGCAAATAACACCAGGATCATGGTTATCGCCGGTATTCTATTGTTCATTGGATTACTCCTTGCAAGAAAATTGATGGGGCAAGACTATTCCCATACCCAACCGGTCGGCATTGACAATTGACAATAGATGCACACACGCCATGGTTATTGCAGCATGCAAAATCCCTTTTGTTGTGGATTTTCAATGCGCCCATACCAACTTGCCGGTACACTTATACGGATAAAACTCAGCGAGGAAAAACCATGTACGAAATGAATCTGACTCTGGATCTGCCATTTGATGCAGCACTGGAGAAAGTAAGGAAAACCCTGATGGACAATCATCTTGGCATCGTCAGCGACGTGGACGTGCAAGCCATTTTCAAGAACAAAATGGACAAAAGTGTCCCCGCCTACCACATCTACGGCGCCTGCAACCCCAAACTGGCAGACCGGGTGATCTCCGCAGAGCCCAATGCAGGCACCCTGCTCCCCTGTAACTTCATCATGCGTGAAGAAGGCGATAAGACTGTTGTCAGTTTCATGGATCCGGTGCCGGTACTGGGGCTGTCACAATCCAGCGAAGTCCATGCTGTGGCTGCGGAAGCAAAACGTATGATTGAAACCGTTATTGCACAGCTGAAGAGCGACTGATCTCAAAAAGGTGAAGCTGAAAATTGCGGCGCTGTATGCCGCATACAGTGTTGCCGGGCTCCAAAGAAGACATCTTGATTGGCAGTCTTCGGCTACTCGAAATCATTGGAAAAAATGGGATCTGTAACAGCAATCCTACTCCCCGCAAGGTCTTGGTGGGGACTGTCCTTCGTTGCTATAACACCTTGCAACGTCCTGGTTTTTGGGCTGCGGGTAAATTTGTCGTAAACAAAAGTATAGCTCCCCATCCCCGCCTCTGCGGCCGTTGTGAAAGAATGATCGTTTGCCCCGGATGCGTATCCGGCTGCAGGTGTATTATAGTAATAGTTCCCATTAAAGATGCTGGAGGCCGGCGACTCGTTAAATGGACTTTCGCTGTCAATGACTACACTCTCTACAACGGATACATCTGAGACAGAAGCTTTCGTCCACAGACTCCTGACTCTGGCTTTCACAACCGTATTCCTCCGAAACAGAACATCATAAGCGTCCCACAGCATGATGCCACCATAGTTGCTGCCCGTGCCATCAAATGCGCCTATACCCAGGAATATATTGTCTGAAATAACTGCATTTCCCAGCGCAAAACCAAACCGATCCCTGACGCCAGAGACAATTCCCTGGGCTGAATCGAAGATCAAATTGTTTTTCATGGCAATGTTTTTTGCTCCAAAATGAAAAACGACGGCGGCGCCATGATCACTTCTCGTCCCACCCGGAAGATTATCGGATTTTCTGTATCCCCATATCTTGTTGTTGCTGATCAACACGGGATTACCCGGGTTGTCCGAGCCAGCCTTTACATCAATCCCGTTTTCCGCCAACGCATGGGCGCCATCACTGCTCAGGTTTCCATTTCCATCAGTATAAATGGAACTGTCGATATACATAATATTATTGTCAATAACGGTTCCTTCATAATCGACTGATTGTAACTCTCCGTCACTTGGCCGGTTCCTTCTCACTAGCTGTATGGCATCATTGCAATTATAAAATTCGTTATTAATGATGCGTGTATTTTTTATGGAATAAAATGTCTCTTTGTTCTCCCCCCATGTAAGACCCAAGGCAACTCCATCTGGAGCATATATATTCATATTTCTGAACTGGCTATTCTGAATAACATTTCCATCACCGCCACCATATATGTATAGCCCATTGTTAAAGTTGTCCAGGAGAATCCGATTGAATACATTATGTGAAGACCCATTCCCTATCCATATCGCCTGGTTCAAGGAAATCGTATGCAATGAAGCAATTCGATCAAACACCCAATAGCTTGCATCATCCAGTGCAATTCTTATATCAGCTACGGCAGAGGTATCCAGCATTGCCGGGTGCCTGTCATTCCCGTTATACAAGCTTAGCGTTCTTCTATCACCTGCAGCACCGCTTACAGTCAAAGCAATTATTTCAGGATAGCTTCCTGGCGCAACATAGAAATGCCTCTTTTCCGGATTGTTCAGCACCGAGGCCCTCCAGTTTCCATTGCCTTCCGTAATCAATAGGTGAGAACGGTCATTCTCGTCATATTCCGGGATTGAAATCGCCTCCTCATACTGGCTCCGTACTTCCAGGGGGCCACCCCCAGCAGGGAATTGCTCCCTGTAAGCATCGCTGCCCACCGCAGATCGAAGCAAAACATACTCATCAGCCAGGCGAGCGTGTGCATCGCCTGCCACAGCAAGGAAAAGGCTCATGGAAAAGGCTGTACTGACGAATAGAATAGTAAATACTATCGGCTTCATATCACACATTCGGCCTATTCAAAGCTATCGTCAAACAATGCGTTTTCGGAATACTTTGGTATGCTGCTCCCGGCGATCCCGTAATGAGGGCTATCTTTGGTTGTAATTACCCCCTTGAGTATCTTTTGCTTCGGCTTACCCGTAAATCTTTCATAGACAAATGCATAGTCAGTCATCCTGCCTTCCTCTGCAGTCGCATACATTACCTCACCCTCGCCACCGAGAGTGGCACCCGTATGATTGTAGTACCAGTTGTTCTTGCGCGTATGGTTTCCGATTCTTCCACCCATCTTTTGCGTGTCAATAAACAAGTTATTTTCCAGAAAACTTCCCGCAGCGTTCTGGTGGACACTGACAGTTCTGCCACCGCCAGTTACCGCATTCAAATGCTGCCGAACAAAAGTGTTATTGTTATATTTCACAAGAAAGGGAGCTTGCATATCCGGGCTGGCGGAAATATAGAGCGCATAGGGATTTCGCCCCTGTGGATAAGCACTGGTTGGCGGGTTTAGCCTACCTATGTCGTACAGGATATTATTGATAAATTCCGTCCCCTCATAATACAAATGCGTTGCTCCTATACCATTTTGGGAATCAAAAATTATATTACTGTCTATCTTAAGGTTATAACTATGCCTGGTAATCGATATTGCTGTCCCGGCCCCTCCGGCATTGGTGGGCGTAGTATCATCCGCCTGCCGATACCCCCACATGATATTGCTCTTGACAAGAACCGGAGCATCCGGCTCATTTGAAGCTGCCTTGAAGTCCATGGCGTTTTCTCCCAGCATATACGGCGAATCCGGGTCGTGGCTGAAGCCGTCTTCCGCATAGTTTCCATCGCTGTAGCTGTCCTCATCCATCCATATTCTGTTGTCGTAGATAATCGTCCCTGGATAGGAGGGGTTTCCGTTTGCAATGTATGTGCTTTTTATGAGCTGAATACCATCAGTCATGTTCCTGAAATCATTGTTGATGACCTTCGTGCCTCTAGTCACCGTGTCCTGGGTGTTTGCATTCGCCAACGCCAGACCAATACAGTCGGTGATGATCCCCTCTGACGTGGCCTGATTGAAATAACTGTTTTGCACCGTATTAAAATCTGAAAAGGGATAGATGGTAAGGCCATATTTCATATTTCTTCCATGCCATCTGTTAATAATATTATGGCTTGATCGCTGCAGCCTCATGGAGGGATTGACGTTTCTATCAAGGTTGGCCATTCTGTCAATGATCCAGTAGCTTGCATCCACCAGATGAAACCACACGTTCGCCACCTGGCTATCAGGCAGTGATGCAGGATGCTCATCATTTCCATTGTAAAGACTCAGCGTTCTTCTATCCTCCTCCGTACCACTCGCCGTTAGGTTTATCCTCGTATCGTAATAGCCGGGAGCAATGTAAAAGTGCTTTTTTCCGGAGTCATTCAGAACCGTGGAATTCCAATTTCCATTGCTTTCTGTAATCAATACATGCGTACTGTTATTCTCATCATATGAGGGTATCTTGACCTCTTCTTCATAGGCCCCAATCTGGCCCAGATGCTGATTCGTGACGCCCGGCAACACGTCACCAGCCCCCCCCTTATCACGCGCCTTAGAAAAATGTTCATGTGTATCACGTAGCTGCATAGAGCCACCGAGCGCGCAGAAGGCATTTGTGGAAAACGCCAGGATAAACACCCCCAGCAACAACTTCCTGAAATGTGACATATGGGTACCTCAAATAATTCGGTTTTCGTCATACCGGTGAAGGAACATGGAATGGTCATCACCAATAAAACGGCGGCAAAACAGGCAGTCCGCTGCTTTCACCAAAGCAATTGGCGGGTTGTGCATTTATATTGGTCTCGTCCATGTCAAGATAACCGTTAATTTTCGCAGCATATACTCCGTCCATACTGTGACGCTTGTCTGGTTTGTCATGTAGCACCTAGGGCCTGTTAACAGGCATCACAAATATTGTTCCTCACGAAAAACCAACTGCCTTGACAGGCCCTTCCATGGCTTTTTTCAACCCGGAAAGACAAAAATTTGATTTTGTCTTTCCTCCATTTTCAATGACTTATGGTCATTGAGAATGGCCGTATGTCCTTGTACGGCGTACAGGATGTTGGACCCTGACCGGAAATTCCTGTTTTTTGGCATGGTTTTGGGAGTGTGCTATATATACAACCCGGCTTTGCAAACAACGGTATCAACGCCATGTCACACAAACACCCGATCATTGCGGTCACTGGCTCTTCTGGAGCAGGAACCACCACCTTCCGGCGTATTTTCGATACCATTTTTCAGCGTGAAGGCATTACCGCCTTTCGCATCGACGGCAACAGTTTCCGGCGGTATGACCGCAAGAGCATGCGCCATTTTGTCGCCCAGTCTATTGAGCAGGGCAGCTGCCTGAGTCATTTTTCCCCGGAAGCCAATTTTCTCGACCGTCTGGAAGGGCTGTTTCGTGAGTATTCCCGCTCTGGCACCGGCCTGTGCCGCCGCTATGCGGAAACTGAAGAGCTGGCAGAGGCATATAGCGTACCGGCAGGGTCTTTCACACCCTGGCAGGAAATACCCACAGGTACGGATTTACTATTCTATGACGGCATGCATGGCGGCTGCGCAGAGAATTCCTGGAGCCAGCGGCAACTGTCCGCATCTCATAACCCGGTGATCATCAAGCGGCGCAAGAAAATGAAAAGCCGCAAGATACGCGGAATCGACATCGCCCAGTGGGTGGATCTGCTGATTGGCGTGGTTCCGGTGGTGAATCTGGAATGGATACAGAAAATCCATCGCGATACACATCAGAAAAAGCACTCTCCAGAATCAATTACCCATACCATCATGCGGCGCATGTCGGACTACATTACCTATATCACTCCGCAGTTTTCTCTCACCGACATCAACTTCCAGCGCGTACCCCTGTCAGACACCTCCAATCCGTTTGAGCTGCGGGAGATCCCTTCGCTGAACGAAAGCATCGTGGTGATTCGCTTTCGCGAACCAAAACGCTTCTATTTCCCTGACTTGCTGAAGCAGATCGATGGCTCCTGGATGTCCAGGCGCAATACCATGGTGATCCCCGGAGGCCAGCTGGATGTCGCCATCAAAATCATTTGCACACCGCTGGTGCATGAACTGGTGCAGCGTTACCAGGATGCCCAGCGGGGAAAATAGGCCAGAAGCTGCAGGGCCCTCAGGCGCGCACTATCATGCGCACCGCATCCAGACGCAGGCGGGCGCGTGGCAGGTACTCCTGCAACAGCAACTGCCGTTCGCCAAGTATCTGCAATTCTTCCGCTGCCGCCCCATCACTCAATGCCTGCAGGCGTTGTTGCTCTTCCGTCAGTTCAGACTGCATGGTCGCCACTGCATCGGCAACGAGTCCATCGGCCTTCACCGCCGCCAACTGTTCGCCGCGCTGCAACAGCTGGCGCAGCAAATCCGCCTGTGATTTGATTACCTGACCGGCAGTCTGCCGGTCACGATGCAATGACTTGCCCTGCAGCTTTTCCGGTGGAAGGGCGTGGGCATAGTCGTTGCCCTTGCGATCCAGCAACAACCGGATAGCCGTGGACGGCAGGTAACGGCTGGCTTCCAGCTCGCCCGGAGCGGTGCAGCCGAGAACAAAAACCAGCTCCAACAGCAAGGTTCCCGGGGGCAGCGGGCCGGAATTCAGCACTACGAATGCGGCACTGCCAAGATCACTGCTGGTCAGCTCTTCCACGGCACCACGCACCATGGGATGTTCCCATGTGAGAAACAGGCGGTCTTCATGCACCAGCGCATCCGAGCGGGAGAAGGTGACGGTGGCGCCCTCCTCCGGTAAACCGGGAAACCGTTCCTGGCGCATATGTTCTCCGGGGTGCAGCACCAGAGACTGCCCCGGCCCCGGCTCATGCTCTACACCAAACGCATCCCAATACTGATGCATGTATGCCGCCACAGCAGAGTCTGGCTCCATCGCTTCCAGCTGCGCCACCAGGGCCGCCGCCACTTCCGGGTCACAGGATTGCAGCTCCAGCAGGCGATCCCTTCCCCTGGACAGCGCCTCTTCCAGCTCCTGCCTTCTGGCCGCCACCCTGTTGACCAGCGCCTGGGTCATGGCTGGCTCTACCAGCGCCTCATGCAGCAGCATTTCATGCTCTTCATACAGGCTTACCGCCACAGCGGATGGATGAGAGAAAGCATTTACCCCCTGGTGATACCAGCGATACAAAGTCTCCACGGGGCTGGCGGCAAACACCGGCAGATGCAGATCAATCACCTGCCCCTGGCCGATACGATCAAGTCGTCCGATACGCTGCTCCAGCAGATCCGGCTGCAGGGGCAGGTCAAACAGCAACAGATGCCGGGCAAACTGGAAGTTGCGCCCCTCGCTGCCGATTTCCGAGCACAGCAAAATCTGGCTGCCTTCTTCCGCATCGGCAAAGAACGCCGCCGCCCGGTCACGCTCAACGATTTCCATACCTTCATGAAATACCGCAGCATGGATGGCATGGCGGGTGCGCAGCCAGGTCTGCAGCTGCAGCACGGTTTCCCTGTGGGCGCAGATCAGCAGCAGCTTTTGCGGCGCAAGTTTTTCCAGCAGTTCCACCAGCCAGGGCAGACGGGGATCAAAATCCAGCCAGTTCTCCACCTCCCGTTCCGGGGTAAGCGCCGCCTGGGCATCCTCTATGGCTGCATAGGCGGCGGGCCAGTCCAGGCGGGTGACATGCAGTTCCCGCCGGGGGAAGCCTTTTACGGTATGTCGGGTATTGCGGAACATGACCCGGCCGATCCCGTGGCGGTCAACCAGGCGGCGCACCATCTGCCGGGCATCCAGGTTCTGCACGTCCCCCAGCAGTTCTTCCAGCAGATTTTGTTGCGCTGCACTCAAATCCTGTTCATCCAACAGGCTGGCGGCAAGATCCGCTACCTGCTGATAGCGCTGCTCCTCAGCCAGAAAGGCGGCATAGTCCGGGTAACGGTGGGGATCGAGAAGACGCAGGCGACCAAAATGCCCCACCCTGCCCAGCTGTTCCGGGGTGGCACTGAGCAACAACACTCCCAGAGCCTGTTCCGCCAGGGCCTCGACCAGATCATATTCGAGACTGGACTCCTCTTCCGTCCAACGCAGGTGATGGGCTTCATCCACAATCAGCAGATCCCATTCCCCCTCCAGGGCGGCACGGGCAATCTGGGGCGTGGACAACAGAAAATCCACACTGCACAGCACCAGCTGCTCGTCGGCAAAGGGGTTGTCCGAAACCGATGCGGCAAAGCGCGCTTCATCAAACAGGGAAAAACGCAGGTTGAAACGACGCAGCATTTCCACCAGCCATTGGTGCAGCAGGGATTGGGGAACCAGCAGCAACACTCGCTTCACTCTGCCGGTGAGCAGCATGCGATGCAGAATCAGTCCCGCCTCTATGGTCTTGCCCAGTCCCACTTCATCGGCCAGCAACACCCGTGGAATCAGGCGCCGGGCTGTCTGATGGGCAATGTACAGCTGATGTGGAATCAGACTGATACGCGGCCCCATCAGGCCATGCACGGCAGAGCAGGCGCCTGCCGCCGCCTGCTGCCAGGATTGATAACGCAAATCGAACCAGATATCACGATCGATGCGCCCGGCAAGAAATTTCTCCCGCGGGCGGTTCATCTGCAAATGCGGGCTGATGGCAATCTCACTTACATCAAGCTGTTTACCCTCGGCGTCCTTACAGCTGTAATACAGCAAACCCGCTTTTTCCACCACCTCCAGCACCACGAGCTCCTGCTCGCTTTCGTCCTGAAAACGATCGCCAGGCTCCAGCACCATGCGTGTCAGGGGCGCGTCGGGCAAGGCATAGACCCTAGATTCCTGAACCGCAGGAAAGACCACCGTCAGCCGGCGGTGCTCCAGCTCCGACACCATTCCCAGACCAAGATCCGGATCCATATCACTCAGCCAGCGCTGCCCCGGAATGTATTTTTCTTCAGACAAGCTGCCCCCTGTATTCCACTCGTTTCCCAGTACAAAACCATTGTACCGATTTACAGGGCAGGCCTCCTCCCCGATCTGCCCCCGGCACCTCGCATCATGCATTTATCCCAAGACCCACGGTTGGTCGTGGATCTTGGGATAAATTGCTCAGGCGCATACCGGAACCCAGGCGGGATGTCTCACAACGGCGCTGCCACCCTCCATCAGAACATACTGATATATTGACAATTCCAAGCTGCTGAATTTACGAATCTATTCTTTTTTCCCTGAATTTATCCACAGGTTTTCACACAAGTCTTCACCAGTTACCAACAGGCTTATACACAAGATGTTGTGGTTGACAGGAATATTATGCCCACATATTATGCCTGATTATCAGGCATCCAAAGCATTTACCCCAGGGAGAAACATCACATGGCCACCACCGGAACACCTGTCAGCACCGATACCATTGCCACACCGCCAGCCACCGGCGCCATGCAATCAACCCCCGCCAGCAAAGACGATACCTGGGGCGAACTGCGCGTCATTCGCCGCAACGGCAAGGTCACCGCTTTTGACGCCAACAAAATCACCGTCGCCGTCACCAAGGCCTTTCTTGCTGTGGAAGGCGGCAGCGCAGCGGCTTCTGCCCGGGTGCATGATGTGGTCAGCAACATCACCAAACAGGTTACGGACGCCCTGATGCGGCGCAACCCGGATGGCGGCACCGTCCACATCGAAGACATACAGGATCAGGTGGAACTGGCCCTGATGCGCGCCAGTGAGCACAAAGTCGCCCGCGACTATGTGCTGTACCGCGAAGCCCGCGCCCAGGAACGCCTGCAGCAGGAAAAGGAATCCGGGGTCGAGGAACATCTGGTCAATATCGTCCTCGTCGATGGCACGAAACAACCCCTGGACGTGCAACACCTGCGCACCCTGATAGAAGAAGCCTGCAGCGGACTGGAAGAAACCGACCCCGAAGTCATTCTGGACAGCAGCTGCCGCAACCTGTTCGACGGGGTGAAGGAGGAAGACGTTTCCCAGACCCTGGTGATGAGCGCCCGCACCCTCATCGAGACCGAACCCAACTATTCCTATGCCGCCGCCCGCCTGCTGATGGACATCCTGCGCCGCGAAGCTCTGGATTTTCTGGCCATGCCCCGGGTGGGGACCCAGCAACAGATGGCAGACGTGTACGCCGATTACTTCCGCAACTATATCAACCGTGCGGTGGAGCTGGAACTGCTGGACACCCGCCTGGCGCAGTATGACATGGGCAGGATTACCGCTGCCATGCAGCCCCAGCGTGACCTGTCCTTCACCTACCTGGGCCTGCAGACCCTGTACGACCGTTATTTTATCCACGACAACAAGGGCACCCGCTTCGAGCTGCCCCAGGCGTTTTTCATGCGCGTCTCCATGGGACTGGCGATCAACGAAATCGACCGCGAAGGCAAGGCCATCGAGTTTTACAACCTGCTCTCCAGCTTCGATTTCATGAGCTCCACGCCCACCCTGTTCAACTCCGGCACCCTGCGCCCCCAGCTTTCCAGCTGCTACCTGACCACCGTGCCCGATCACCTGGACGGCATCTATTCCGCCATCAAGGACAACGCCCTGCTGTCCAAGTTCGCCGGTGGCCTGGGCAACGACTGGACGCCTGTGCGCGGCCTCGGCTCCCACATCAAGGGCACCAACGGCAAGAGCCAGGGCGTGGTGCCCTTCCTCAAGGTCACCAATGACACCGCCGTGGCGGTAAACCAGGGCGGCAAGCGCAAGGGCGCCGTCTGCGCCTACCTGGAGACCTGGCATATCGACATCGAGGAATTCCTCGACCTGCGCAAGAACACCGGCGATGAGCGCCGCCGCACCCATGACATGAACACCGCCAACTGGATTCCCGACCTGTTCATGAAGCGCGTGGCCGAAGACGGCGACTGGACCCTGTTCTCCCCCGACGAGACGCCGGATCTGCATGACCTCACCGGCAAGGCTTTCGAAGCCGCCTATTGCAACTACGAGGAAAAGGCCGCCCGGGGCGAGCTGAACATCCACCGCAGCATGAAGGCCGTGGACCTGTGGCGCAAGATGCTGGGCATGTTGTTCGAGACCGGCCACCCCTGGGTGGCGTTCAAGGACCCCTGCAACATCCGCTACACCAACCAGCACCAGGGCATGGTGCACAGCTCCAATTTGTGTACGGAGATCACCCTGCACACCAACCAGAACGAAATCGCCGTGTGCAACCTCGGCTCGGTGAACCTGGTGCGCCACACCACGGAAAACGGCCTGGATATGGAAAAGCTGGAGAAAACCATTTCCACCGCCATGCGCATGCTGGACAACGTCATCGAGTACAACTACTACTCCGTACCCCAGGCACGCAACTCCAACCTGCGCCACCGTCCCGTGGGACTGGGCATCATGGGCTTCCAGGACGCCCTGTACAAGCAGCGCCTGCCCTACGCCGGCGACGCCGCCATCGAGTTCGCCGACCGTTCCATGGAAGCCGTGAGCTACTTCGCCATCAAGGCGTCCAGCGACCTGGCCGAAGAACGCGGCAAGTATTCCAGCTTCGAAGGCTCCTTGTGGAGCCAGGGCATACTGCCCTTCGACTCCATGCACAACCTCGCCGAAGAACGCGGCGGCTACCTGCAGGTGGATGACAGCCAGACCCTGGACTGGGAAAGCCTGCGCGAGCGGGTGAAGACCGTGGGCATGCGCAACTCCAACACCATGGCCATCGCCCCCACCGCCACCATCTCCAACATCTGCGGCGTAAGCCAGTCCATCGAGCCCACCTACCAGAACCTGTTCGTCAAATCCAACCTGTCCGGCGAGTTCACCGTGGTCAACCCCTATCTGGTGCACGACCTGAAAAAACTCGGCCTGTGGGACGAGGTCATGGTCAACGACCTCAAATACTACGACGGCTCGGTGCAACCCATCGACCGCGTACCCGATGACCTAAAAGCCATGTACGCCACAGCATTTGAAGTAGACCCACGCTGGCTGGTGGAGGCTGGCTCGCGCCGCCAGAAATGGATCGACCAGGCCCAGTCCCTGAACCTGTACATGGCCGAGCCTTCCGGCAAAAAACTGGACAACCTCTACAAGCTGGCCTGGGTGCGCGGCCTGAAAACCACCTATTACCTGCGCTCCATGGGCGCCACCGGACAGGAAAAAACCACCAGCTCGGCAAACAGCGACAACAAGGCCAGCCTCCTTGGCGCCGCACCGGCTGCAGCGCCCAAAGCCTGCTCCATCCTCGACCCCGAATGCGATGCCTGCCAGTAGGAGATTAAGACTATGTTGAATTGGGACGACCCTCTTACCCCGGCCAAAGAAGCCAAACTGGAATCCGTAAAGGCCGAAATGCCTGCCGCCGCCAGCACAGCTGCCGAAGCGGTCGTGGCTGAAGCACCCGCGGCTGCAGACATCCAGCCGGTGAACCCCGACGACAAGCGCGTCATCAACGGTCTCACCGACATCAACCAACTGGCGCCGTTCAAATACCCCTGGGCCTGGGAATACTTTCTCAACGCCAACAAAAACCACTGGACGCCCCTGGACATCAGCATGGCCCAGGACGTGCAGGACCACCAGCACAACCTCACCCTGGAAGAGCGCCATCTGTACGAAAACGTGCTCTCCTACCTGACCACCTCCGACATCCTCGCCATGCGCAACATCGGCCTGGCGGTGATGGAAAAAATGTCCGCCCCGGAACTGCAGATCTACCAGGCCCGCCAGGTATACGAAGAAGCCCTGCACACCTGGACCTACCAGCACTGCATCGAAACCATCGGCCTGGATCAGGGCGAGATCTACAACCGCTACCGCGTAGTGCCCGAGATCAACGGCAAGATCCAGATGGCCAACCGCCGCCTCGAATCCGTACTGCGCGCCGACATCGACCTCACCGACCGCGACGAGCTGGAAAACTTCGTCATGGCCTACAGCTTCTTCGCCGGCATCTTCGAAGGCTGCTGGTTCTACAACGGCTTCAGCCCCATCTTCGCCCTGCAGCGCCGCGGCCTGATGAAAGGCACCGCCGAACAGTTCCAGTACATCATGCGCGACGAAGTGCTGCACGCCTCCTTCGGCATCCGCGTGGTCAAGCAGATCATCCACGAAGAGAACGTCAGTCTCGATCCCAAGGCCATAAAGGACATGTGGGACGAAGCCGAAGCCTGCGAAAACGACTACGCCAACTACATCCTGCGCGACCCCATCCTCGGCTACCGCAAGGAAGACCACATGGAACAGTTCCGCTTCATCGCCAACCGCCGCGCCGTACAGCTCGGCTGGGAAGAACCCTTCCCCGGCGCCGAATGCGCCCTACCCTGGCTGGACGAACAGGCCAATATGCGCAAGGAGAAGAACTTTTTTGAGACTACGGTGACGGAATATCAGACTGGGGGGGCTTTGAGTTGGGATTGATGGATCATGAGTGCTAATTCAAGAGCAGTTGTCGCACTAAAGTGGAAATTTTCACCTTCAAACTTCTTCGGTGTTGCCATAGAGAGATCAAACAAGGATTACAGTTTGGCAATAGAAAATGGGCAAGTTCAGGCGAAGATTGATTTCGCTATTTACAACCGTAATCCTCAAATACGTCAAAAAATACAAGTTGATCTAGATGGAAGATTCCTCGTCATGCAATTTCTAACTCATCGTGCATACGATCTTTCTAAATCAACCATGACGCACTTACGCCCGGATGGACGCGTAGAGAGTTTTTTCGAACTAGAAACAGGCCGTATTAAAGTAACCGGCGGCACATTAGATTTCCGCACAACTGACAAATACAAAAATATTATTTTTGATCCCAAGCAAGATCAAGTTGATAGGAGAATAAAGCTACTGGAATTAGCTGCCGCCCATTATGTTGAGGATGCAGTGTTAGTCTCATTGCTACAAAGCTATGATAAAGCTGTTCGCGACCCCAACAATGAATTTGTATATTTATTCGAGATTTACGAATCTCTCTGCAAAAAACTTGGTGGCAAGCACAAAACACTGCTTGCACTAAATATCAGCGCTAAAAAATGGGAGGATCTACGAATAATCTGTAACCATTCAGCTATCCGTCAAGGTCGGCACCGAGGTCAGGCATGTGGAGTGCTCCGAGATGCTACAAAAAAAGAATTAACTGAAGCCCGTAGTATAGTCACTTCAATGATTGAGGCTTACCTACTGTACTTGGACACAATAACAAAAACCAAACAGCCGTTGGCTTCTTGAATCTTCAGAGGGGTCAGTACCCTTTAGCAGAAAATACGGCTTAAAGGGTACTGACCCCTTTTACCTTTTTACCTCAGAGCTTCTCTGGATAGCCCACAAACCAATGAATCAAGATCAACTTAGACATACAGCACCACTTCGAGAAGCATTCGATGAGTATCTTATGCTTATGCATGGGCAACCCCTTCAACCTAGCGGAAATTTGTTAAATTAGGGGGAAAAGGGGTCAGTACCCTTTAAGCCGTCAATTGGAGATTTTCTTGAAGGAGCAATATCAGCATTCATCATGCAAGGCTCTATTGCACTAAATGCCAGCATGATTGTTCCAAGCTTAGTGGCGGCTCTATTTGGTATATTTTTTATAATTAAAGCATCCCAACTTGCAGCATTACTCAATGCATACAGTAAAATGGATAGTTGAGGGCCTAAGCGTGCATCAACGCAGAGTGGGCAACAGGCTCAGGTCTTGCAGGCCGTTACGAATAGAATTTGCAGGAGCGCTATACCATGTCACTTAATCAAGGCGTATGAGCGTGGGGCTTATAGCATGAAAACAATAGGAGAGCATTTTCATTATTCTTGCGTCAGCAGGATAGTGAATGCAAATAACAATACCTGACACTCTGACCTTTTTTTTGCCAGTGATGTGAAGCGTTATAGCTATTAGAGGATACGAATGAGCGTAGAACAAAAAATATTTGATTCGGCTATAGATCTGCTAAAGCATAGATACCCCACAGGTAGTGGCTATGCAGCTGCAGTTCGGACAGAATCTGGAAAAATACTTACAAGTGTGCCTCCAGATACTAAAAATACCAGCTTGGAAGTTTGTATTGAACTTGGAGCTTACCTCGAAGCTTTTAAGTTAAATGAAGCTGTTACTCATTCTTTATGTATCTATCGTGAAAACGAACATAGTGAAATTATAATTTTATCACCTTGTGGTATTTGCCAAGAACGCTTGGTTTATTGGGGCGGTGATGTAAAGGCCGCAGTAAGCACAAAAGACAACGAGTTACTATTTAAAACTATTCGAGAGTTAATGCCTTACCATTGGTCTTTAGTAAATGGAGAGACGCTATAAAAATGCAATTTCACACAGACAGCCAAAAGTTACGCTGTGCTCCGCTTTCGTCTTCCGGAGAATTGCGGTGTTATGCGTCTAAAAGATAGAACAATACCATGTTGATAGAAAAATCCTATAGAGAGTTTCATGTAATTAAAAATCAAAACCCCTCCATGTCTCTTAGAAGTGGAAATGCTATTGATTGTGGCAAAGAAGAAGTAGAATTTGATCCAAAATTGGATAAACCATCGAACGATTATTTGGAAAGTAATTATGATGGAATATGTTTTTTGGATGCGGAGTCTTGGAAGTATTATTTGCCAATACTTATCGAATTTACAATTAAGAATTATACTTTCAGTAATTCAATGGTAATTGATTCATTTATTTCATCTCTAAGGCCTCCTGACCGAGAACCACCAAGATTTGGGGCTTTGACTGAAAAACAAGAAAAAATTATAATTGAGCTTTTAGATAGACTGGCTTTTGATGAGCAGTCAAATTGGAAAGCAGAAGCAATACTAGCGCTGGAGGAATATTGGGCACCTGGTGCTCTTTATAGAAAGAGTAGCAAACATCAATAGGGTCACCCATTGATTTCACCAAACAATGGTAGTTTATTGAAACTTCAAAGCGTTCTTGTCAATTTTATCTTGAAAGAATGGCTGCTAATCGTATCTGGAATCGGCCTCGCACTGACATCGGTTTATACGAAGCAGTTTCCGAGCTATTCAGTTCAAGAGCTACAGGTTCTGTTCATACTGTTCACACTTTTTATCGCCATTAACGGCCTTCAGCATAGCGGGCTTATAGCAAAAATTGCCCAGCGCGTCGAAAAAGGGAAAGCCATCCCATTAAAGCTGGTGGTAACGACATTTTTTCTATCCATGTTGGTCACAAATGACATCGCGTTAATCGTCATGGTACCACTTACTTTATCACTCAATATCAATCGCAAGGATATCCTGGTTATTCTTGAAGCCTTGTCAGCCAACGCCGGATCTGCCTTAACTCCTTTTGGCAACCCGCAAAATCTGTTTATCTATTGGTTTTACGACATCCACCCAATCACGTTTATAGAAACGATTGCACCATTTTCACTGGCTTTTCTAGCAATTTTGATTGTTGCGGCGCTTTTTATAAAAACGAAAAATCACTCGCAGGGATGCGCGGTATTGCAGAACGTAGACAGGAAGGCTTACATCTATGGTGTGCTGCTTTTTATTGTGCTATTGACCATTCTCCACATTCTCCCAATATCATTCGGTTTATTAATTATCATTTTTGCGTTGCTGTTTGACCGAAAAGCGCTGCGTATCGACTATACGCTTTTACTAATCTTCTTTTTCTTCTTCGGTCTTGCAGGAAACATGAAGATATTATTGGCAACAGAACTGAGCCATTCTGGGCATACTTTTCTTCTCTCCGCCCTGGCAAGCCAAGTGATGAGCAATGTTCCCGCAACACTGTTATTTGCAAAGTTTACAATGAATTGGGAAGCGTTGTTGTGGGGGGTAAATGCTGGGGGGTTTGGAAGCCTGTTTGGTTCGTTGGCCAATCTGATTGCATACAAAATCTATGTCACACATCATAGTACGAACAACACTGCAGTGTTCACTGCAAAATTCCTTATCATTGGCTACACTGCTTTTATCATCTCAATAGGGCTGTATTTCTTATTCAATTGGGCGCAAGGCCCGCTATGAGCTATCAAAAAACCAGCAGGAAACAAAAGCAGGCCTTGTGATCAAGCATGCTGGTGGACAGTAAACCAATCGAGTCCGGCGCCATCATTCATACCACCTGCAAACCAGAAAAGAGGAAAAGGATGGAATCTGCATCATCATCGAAGCTGATCCATCCTTTACGTCATTTAACCTTGTTCAAGTTATAAGGTGCGTAAAAATGAAACCAGGTCTGATTTTTCTTCCTTGCTAAGGTCGATCTCTAATATCAGGTTAAAGAATTCGACCGTATCTTCTAAAGTCAGCAAGCGACCATCATGAAGATATGGAGGTGAATCTTTAATACCTCTTAATGAAAATGTTTTGATCAAACCTTCTGCGCGGCCATCGTAAAAACGCTCTACCTGTAGATCATGGGCGCTGTTGTCTGTGTAATACGGCGCCGCGTGACAGGATGAACAGGACTCTGCAAATAATTTTTCGCCTCTTAGCTCAGATTCCGAGGCTCTCGCCGGGTTCAATTTGCCATCGATACCAAGCTTTGGCGCCGGTGGAAATGCAATCATATTTTGCATCGCCGCCATGGCCGCTATCTCTTCCCGGGTAAAACGTCGAGCACCTTTCTTCAGTCCAATAACCGGGTCGCCATCAAAATAGGCTGTTTTAGCTTCTACTTCACTGAAGTCTTCCAATGTACGTAGCGCACGCTTTGAGCCAAAAAAATGCTGGATATTCACGCCGCGCAGGGTTGGAGTATCGATACGAAAACGCGTATCCTGTGGCCGGTTATCCGGGTTCAGATGAAACACACCACTACTATGACCGTTGACATGGCAGGTAAAACAAGAAACTGCATCCTGGGCTAGTTCTGCCTTGCGATCATCTGTCACATTAAATTGCTGCTGCGCCACAGGTGTAACCAGCAAACGCATGCCGTCTAGCTGAAAAGGCGTGAGAATACCATTCATCTTGCTGTAGTAGTTGTTGATGGTCAGCTCTTCACCACCTGTAACATCACCAAGATCAGGGCGTGAGATCAGATAAAGTGGTGCTGGAAATTCCGGGAGATAAGCATCTGGCAAATCAAAGTCCATATCAAATCGAACCAATTCAGGGTGCGTATCCAACTGCATGGACGGCACCACCATGCCACCACTGGCAGGACTGACATGAGGCAGGGGAAGATATGGGAAGACATTTTTTTTCTTGATTTCTGCTGGTGTCATTTTTGCCAGCTCCTCCCAGCTTACACTCTTTTTTAATCTTGCCGTTGGACCAATGGGTAATGGTTTGCCTCCTGACATGGTGGCATTGGGATCCACTTTTTCGGACAGGTTATATCGTTCATTTAACAGTTTCTTATGCTTTTTCATTAATGCCGGTTTGTTGGCTATATCCTCTTTCATGGTATCAGCGAGTGGTTTGGTAATGCTGACGGGGGCGTAGCTCGTTGCTGCCGCAAAACCTTGACTAGTAAATCCAAGCACCGTGAAACTGACGATTAAGTACCGACTCAATAGTGATATGCGTTTATATTGATTATATTTCACAATAGTTCTCCTCCAGTTTTATGAGCACTTATAATCTTATGAGTGCCTGATTTCAATATAGGCTCAGCATCCAGCAACTACCATTAGTATTTAGGTATCGTCACCATAGCTTTCCTCAATACCACCAGTCATTATCATGGTCGAGCATGAATCAATGTGGAGCAATGGGGCCGAATTCAGTTGATATGAAAAGAAAAAGGAGAGGATCCTGGGGACAGAATATTTAACTATTATCCACGACACTATAAATATAGGGTGCCTCGAATAATTCTATTTTCGTCACACCGGCGCAGGCCGGTGTCTAAATATATCAAGAACTTATGGATTCCGGCATGCGCCGAAATGACGATTAATAAGAGGCGCCTTTAACACTGTTTGGCTGCAAATCACCGGATGGCGATTAACTCAGCCTATCCTGATCGTCAAATAGCCCTGCCCTTCCTGTGCGAGTACGCCTTACATCTAGCCGCATTGTGACGCACTGAAAGGGCCTTTAATTCCGACGCAGTACACTAGCCTCCGAGATCAAAAGCAAAATCCAGCTCCTGGTCATTCAGCAAAAACCGCTTGCGCAATACCGTCAACTGAATGCTTTCTCCAGGCTTCTTTTCAAACAGCTCGATCTTGATATCAGACGGCCGCTTTACGGCGCTGCCATTCAGCTGCTGAATGACATCACCTTTTTTCAGGCCCGCTTTGGCAGCAGCGCTATCGGGTACCATTCCCGCAACCAGAACACCCTCATCCGCGGTTCCCAAAAATACCCCCATGAGCCCCGGCTTGGACAGCGTGGCTGTTTCGGGAAAAATGAGGAAATCGGCAATGCCTGGTTTGAGCTTGAGGTTGTCGGCAGGCAGCACGATCGCTGTTTCCACGTCCATTCTCCGCAACACTCGCTGGGGGATGCCCGAGCCGTACATCAGGTGACCGGAACCCGCCAATACCACCAGTTTTTTCGATGGATGTTCCTTCAGGTAGGCTGCCGCCCTTTCTGCCATGCTTTCATCCCATAGCAATTGAACATCCAGAAAACGCTCGAAGTTTCTCTTGTTGCTTCCCGGGTGATGGTGAAAGATTTTACGCAGGCGCGCTGTATATTTTTCGTCACTGCGATCCACGTCCGCTGGCACCTGGGCGCGCTCCTGCTCGTTCAGACCCGCTATGCCCACCTTGGAAACCCGGTTTTTGAGTTCTTTTGAAGCATTGAGCGCCATCACGGGGATCTTGTGCTCCCGGGCGTAATCGAGAATCGGGCGATAGAGACGGTAGTCGAAACTCCAGCGGTCAAACCACTCGCTACTTCTGAGAAACTGCTGCTCACTGATCTCACCGGCAATAAAGCTGTCGAGGTGGGCCTGGAAGGGTTTCTGGAACATTTCCATGCCAATGGCCAGATCCGGATAGACCTGATGCAGCCCTTTGATGATTTCCAACTGGCTGAGATGGTGGGCATAATTGTCATGGGTTTCGCCGACGAAAACCACCCGTTTTTTCGCCAGTGCAGGAATGATTTCCTCTATCGAGGTGGATCCGGAGATGCGGACAACCCGGGTGTTTCCGGCAGATGGGGCTTCTGTTGTCTCAGCGGGCTCGGGGGCTTTTCCGTGTACATGGTGCTTCCCTGCGTGCTTGTTTACTTCGACAGCCCCACATGCACTCAAAAATACAGAGACAAATGCCAGCAACAGATAAGTAAAAAGATTTTTATTAGCCATTAAAGTATCACCCGATTAACATTCAATTCCCGGTGTAAGACATCCGGACGCGACAATAATTCCTGATAGACTGGTCAATATGAAAAACATCTTCGTCATTATATTGCTGCTGTTGGCATGGGTCTCCCCTGCCCTGGCAGGGGATATCCAGGTGGTTCATCACGAGATTGAGGCCAAGCTTTTACCTCAAAGCGGCAGGCTTGAGGTGAAAGACAGGCTTACACTTCCCTACAGGTCGGACAGTTTCAAGTTTCAGCTCCATGCCGGACTCAAGCCCAAGGTGCAGCAGCCCGGGGCAAAACTCACCCCCGGCAAGCAGTGGATGAACGGAAGAGTGCCAGTGCAAAGCTACCGGGTCGAGTTAGCAGCGCCGAGCCGCTCCGTAACGATCGGGTATAGCGGCACCATACAGCACCCATTGGGAAAAGTATCCCAGGGATATGCCGATGGCAGGAACACCACCCCAGGCTTGATTTCGAAGCAGGGGGTTTTTCTGAGTATCTCCAGCTACTGGTTTCCCGTCATCGACGGCGCCCTGGTCAAATTTGACATGCGGCTGAATCTTCCGGATGGCTGGTCTGCAATCAGCCAGGGAAGACAGGGAAAAACCTCCAACAGCTGGCGCATGACAAGGCCACAGGATGACATCTATCTGATCGCCGGGAGATACCAGGTTTATCAGAAAAAAACATCTGTGGCAGAAGCCCAGGTCTATCTGCTTGATGCGGATCCCGGGCTGGCAAAAAGCTACCTGGATGCCACGGAGCACTATCTGTCGCTCTATCAGGAGCTGTTGGGAGATTATCCCTACAGCAAGTTTGCCCTGGTGGAAAATTTCTGGGAAAGCGGCTATGGCATGCCCTCCTTCACCCTGCTGGGTTCCCGGGTAATTCGCCTCCCTTTTATCATCCACAGCTCCTACCCCCATGAAATTCTGCATAACTGGTGGGGAAACGGCGTCTATGTGGATTACGCATCAGGGAATTGGAGCGAGGGGCTTACCTCCTATCTGGCCGACCACCTGATCAAGGAACAGCGGGGAAAAGGCGCTGATTACCGCCGCAATACCCTGAAGAACTATGCCAGCTATGTGGCAGATGAGGAAGATTTTCCGCTAAAGGAATTTCGCAGCAACCATGGTCAAATCAGCCAGGCAGTCGGTTATGGCAAGACCTTGATGTTTTTCCATATGCTTCGCCAGCAACTTGGCGATCCGGCATTTATCGAAGGCCTGCGGCATTTCTACCGGAAGAACCGTTTTCGCTCTGCCGGTTTTGAAGATTTGCGGGTCGCTTTTGAAGCCGTCAGCGGAGTCAGGCTGGAAAACGAATTCAAGCAATGGGTCAGCCGAACAGGCGCACCTGCTCTGAAGCTGACTCAAACTGCCGTCACCAGGAACAATGGCGGATATCGCCTGACCGCCAGGCTGGATCAAACCCAACCCGGCGCTCCATTCCAACTTCAGGTTCCGGTCTTTATACAGCTCGAGGGAGAAGAGTGGCCCCGGCAGCAGACCCTGGCAATGAGCAGGAAACACCTGGCCATTGATCTCCAGCTGAAAAGCAGGCCGCTGCGCCTGAGTATCGACCCTCGTTTCGATCTCTTTCGACAACTCGACCCCAGCGAAAATCCGAGCACCCTTGGGCAGCTTTTCGGCGCAAAAAAGCTTGTCATCATCCTCCCCGCCAGTGACTCCGCAAAAATGAGAAACAGTTATGAACAAATGGCCCGATCCTGGTCACACGGACAACACAATATCGAAACAATATGGGACAACGAATTGGATCAGCTGCCAAAGGATCGCCCTATCTGGGTATTTGGCAGCAGCAACCGCTTTTCCCCCCTGTTCCGAGAGCTGCTGAAAAAGGATGAATACAACACCAGGAATCAGAGCGTGGCTCTCACCACCAAGCACCCCGACCAGCCGAAGCTCACGATCGGCCTGCTGTCGATCCACGCACCTGAAGCGATGACCGGCATGGCGCGAAAGCTGCCTCACTATGGCAGGTACAGCTATGCCACGTTTACAGGTAACGATCTAAAAAACCAGCGCAAAGGCGAATGGCGGCTCTCGAAATCCGCCCTGACCAAGGACTTGACGGAAGGGGAAAAGCTGCCTCCGATGAAGATTCCTCTGCCCAACCCCTTATCCGCCAACCTGTAGCCTGCATTTCTCACCGGGGTTCGGGAATTCCGGTCGATCTGGCAAAGCAGTTTGTTTGATCGTCCGAAAAGCATAGCGGTAGCGATGGTTTGAGGATCGGGCAAAATGCGCCAGTTCAGCTGGAAACCCGAACAGGGCAGCGTGAAGATGCTGGCAATTGTCTGGTCATTGGTAACAAACTGGATCATAACTCTTTTTCCATAGCAGGCTTTCGACCCGCTGAGAAATGCGGGGCAGAAGCCCAGAACCCACCACAGGTTGCATCCACAACTTTTTGCGGGCATTGTTAAGGAAGCCCTGTCCAGGCAATGTCATCGGGAGAAAAGTTCATGAAAGATTTGGTTTGGGACAACACCCTAAGTGTTCAGATCCAGGAAATAGACGAAGATCACCGCAGGCTGGTGGATCTGTTCAATTTACTCGGCCATTCGGTAGTAGAGGGAGAAGCGCCGAACTATATCCAGGCATTGATGGATGAGCTGATCAATTGCACCATCTGGCACTTCAGCCACGAAGAGCGGTTGATGCTGAAACATGGCTATGAAGGTCTTACAGAGCACAGGAAGGAACACCGGGAGCTGATCGACAGCATCAAGGCGCTGCAACGAAGAAGCCTGCAGGAGAGCAAGCCGTTCTCCAGCAAAGACATCAAGTTTCTGGAACAATGGCTAACCGGGCACATCCTCGGCGCTGACATGGAGCTGGGGGAGTATCTTGGCAGGGTGATGTAGGCTCATGACCTGTTCAGTGCTTCGCCAGGTATGCCCGTAAACCTTTCTGCACCCTGCGTCATTTTATACCAGACCGTATATACTGCCGGCAAGAACAGCAGGGTCAGTAGCGTTGCAACCAGCAGCCCGCCCATAATTGCAATAGCCATTGGCCCGAAGAAGACACTCCCGGACAGGGGAACCATCGCCAGAATGGCCGCAAGCGCCGTGAGCATGATGGGGCGAAAGCGGCGCACGGCAGATTCTATGACCGCCTCACGAGGCAGCATGCCTTCATCAATATTGCGGTCGATCTGGTCTACCAGGATAACCGCATTGCGCATGATCATTCCTGACAGTGCAATTGTCCCCAACAAAGCAACAAAACCAAAGGGCCTGTCAAAAACCAGTAAGAAAACAGCCACGCCAATCAGCCCGAACGGAGCAGTCAGCACAACCATGATGACGCGCTGAAAGCTTTGCAGCTGAATCATCAGCACCGTCAGCATGACCACGATGAAAAGCGGGAACCCGGCAGCAATGGACAAGTTGGCCTTGGCGCTTTCTTCCACCGAGCCGCCGGTTTCCAGGCGATAGCCCAGTGGCAGGTTCTCCTTGATGGATTTTAGCCGGGGCAGGATTTCTGCGGTCACCGTTGGCGCTTGTATGTTGCTGTAAATATCCCCGCGAACGGTGATGGTGGGAACGCGGTTGCGGTGCCAGATTACGCCTTCTTCCTGCGTGGTCTGAAGATGAGCGACCTGCCGCAGGGGAACGGTTTGACCATTGGCGGTTGGCACATTCAATGAGCGCAATAGTGAAATATCATCCACTTCATCTGTGCCCCGGATCTGAATGGGAATGGTCTGATCTTTTTCGCGGAACTCACCAATGGTTGCGCCATTGATCATGCCATGCAGCAGTTGATTGATCGAGGTTTGAGTGATTCCCAGACCAAGCGCCTTGTCCTGATCGATCTTGAGCTGCAGGGATTTGCTCAGCTCGTTCCAGTCATAGTTGATATTGCGCAGATGCGGGTTGGCACGCATCGCAGCAGCAACCTGCCCGGCAATATCCCGCAGCACCCATAGATCACCACCCGATACACGAAACTGCACGGGATAGCCCACCGGCGGGCCATTCTCCAGCCGAATTACACGGGCATGGATATGCGAAAACATGGCGCCATCCATATGCATGATCAGCTTGGCACGCAAGGCTTCCCGGTCTGCAATGCTTTTGGTGGTGATAACAAACTGGGCAAAGCTGATGTCCGGCAGCTGTTGATCCAGGGGCAGATAAAAGCGCGGCGACCCGTTACCCACATAGCTTACATAGTTTTCCACATGGGCAGTTTCCTTATCCAGGATTTGCTCCAGCTTCCTGACCTCATTCTTTGTAGCCTGCAGGGAAGATCCTTCCGGCAGTTTCATGTCAACAATCAGCTCCAGACGGGTTGCATCCGGAAAGAACTGCTGCTGCACAAACTGAAACAGATAGATAGAGCTTCCAAAGGTGGCCAGCGTAAGCAGGATGACCAGCACCGGGCGCGCCACACAAACAGAGATCAGCCCCCGAAACAACTGGTAAAACTTTTGCGCCAAACGATGTTGCGTGCTGGATATGGAATGGAACAGCCCCTTCTTTTCTCGCTCGGAAGGCTTTTTCTCGGGAATCAGGTGGTAGCCAAGATACGGTACAACGATCACCGCCGCAAACCAGGACAGCACCAGTGCGATGGTGACCACCTGGAAAATGGAGCGGGTATACTCGCCAACGGTGGAATCAGCCGTGGCAATGGGTAGAAATCCGGCTGCAGTGACAATGGTTCCGGTAAGCATGGGGAAAGCTGTTGTCTTGTACACGAAGCTGGCCGCTTTCATGCGGCTCCAGCCTTCTTCGAGTTTTACCGCCATCATTTCGATAGCGATAATGGCATCATCAACCAGCAGCCCCAGCGCCAATATCAACGAGCCCAGGGAAATCTTGTGCAACCCGATGCCAAACAGATGCATACAGAAGAAAGTGGCAGCCAGCACCAGGGGAATAGAAAGTGCAACCACTGCTCCGGCACGCAGTCCCAAACTGAAAAAACTGACTGCCAGCACCACAAATACCGCTTCGGCAACCACCTGAAGAAACTCTCTAATGGAGCTTTTTACCGCACGGGGCTGGTCATTCACCCGGCTGAGTACCATACCCACGGGAAGCCTGTCCTCGATATGTGCCAGGGCGCTATCCAGGCTTTTACCCAGTTTTATAATATCGCCACCGGCACGCATGGAGACACCAATACCCAAAGCCGGTTTGCCCATAAAGCGCATGCCGTCATTTTCCGGATCGGCATAGCCCTCCCGAATAGTGGCAACCTCACGCAAACGCACCACTCCATTGGATGTGGGTACAGGCAGCCTGCGAATGTCGTCAATCGTTGTAAACCGGCCATTCGAGCGTACAAAAATCCGGTCATGAACCGTATAGAAACTGCCTGCTGCCTGCATGCTGTTTTGTGCATTCAGCGTATTGACCAGCTCTTCCAGGCTAAAGCCCAGATTGGCCAGTTTTTGGTTGCTGATCTCGATATATACACGCTCTTCCTGCTCACCAATCATCAGGATTTTGGCGACATCCGGCACCCGCAGCAGCTCTTTACGAATGTCATCGGCAGCATCGCGCAACTGTGCCATGCTGAACCCGTCACCCGTCAGGGCAAAAATGTTTCCGAAGGTTTCACCGAACTCATCATTGAATAGCGGGCCCAGCACCCCCCGGGGCAAGGTGTGGGCGATATCCCGCACCCGCTTGCGGATCTGATAGAACATTTCAGGAATGTCTTTTGACAGGGTACTGTCTTCAGCGAGCACGAAAATGCTGGCCTGTTCCGGACGGGAAAAACTACGGACAATATCCACATGTGGTGATTCGAGAATGGCTTTCTCGATACGATCAATCACCTGCTGTTCGATGTCGGTGGCGCTGGCCCCCGGCCAGGCAACCTGTACCAACATAACCTTGAAAGTGAAGGGCGGGTCTTCTGACTGACCCAGTTTGTTGTAGCCATAGACGCCAAAAGCCATCGTCAGCACAATGAGATACAAAACAAAGCTTTGGTGCCTCAAGGCCCATTCCGAGAGGTTGAAGGACTTCATTCCCCAGGCCTGACTGCAGTCTGGTCTTTGAGTGAAACGGCATGATGCGCTTTCCCGGTGTATGGAACAGGCGCAACGGCCTGACCGGGATGCAGGTGATTCACGCCAACCGCCACCACGGCAAGCCCTTCCTCCAGCCCTGAAACCAGTATGCCGTTTTCCAGATACCGTTCCAGCCTGATCTTCCGGAGTTGCACTGTATTGTCTTCCTCGATGAGCCACACCGCCGGCTGTTTGTTGTCCTGGAACAAGGCGGTGGCAGGCAGCCAGACAAGCCGGTTGGGCGCATCAGCCACAAGGAGGGCATTTGCGGTCATGCCCAGTTTCAGCGCTGGATCTGGGGTCAGCAGGCTGATCTTGACAAGCCAGGTGCGGTTTTGATCTGCAGCGGGGGCGATATCACGAATCTTTCCTGACAGGGCTTTGTTTTCATCTGCCCACAGCGAAATCTCGACAGACTGATTCGGCTCCAGCGTCGGCACAACCTCTTCACCAACATGGATGCGAACCTCATACCCTCCTTCATGCGCCAGCCTGAACACAGCCTGCCCGGCGGCAACAACCTGTCCGGCCTCGATACTGACCTGAGTAATAACACCATTATTGGCGGCTTTCAGCGTTCCGTAGCTCGACTGGTTTTGCGCAATCCCTACCTGGGTCTTGACCGCATTTACCTTTGATCTGGCCGTGTTGAAGCGATTGCTTGCGACATCCAGCGCCGCCTGGCTGACAAACTTTTTCTCGAATAAATTCTGTACCCGTTTGAGTTCATTGCGCGCAGTGGTCAAATCCGCCTGGGCAGCACGCAGGTTTGCCTTGGCATTGTCGATATTCAGCTGTAGATCACTGACATCAATACGCGCCAGATCCTGATTGGCAACAACACGATCTCCCAGTTCAACATCACGGCTGATCACCTTGCCATTAACCCGAAAAGCAAGGGCACTTTCATAACGGGCATATACTTGCCCGGAATAGGACAAGGGCTCGGGAATCTGTACTTTGCTCACCACCCAGACCTGCACGGGCCGAATCGGCTTTTCTTCAACTTCAGTCTCATTGCATGCACTCAAAGCAAAGAGTGCGGACAGTGTAAGCAGGGCAAACAACCATTTGGCTGTTCTCATGATTGCATCCCTGGTGGCCGTTCTTCCTGGGTGAATGCACCAAACCAGAGTGCGTGCAAGGCAGTTTCCAACATCTCGAAATAATCCTCTGTGCAGACCATACTGTGATCTTGTTCCCTGAGCTTTGTTTTGATGGGTGTGGTGCGGAGCAGCTGCCACAACCCCAGCAGAAGCGCATAGCTTTGCAGCATCAACGCTGCCGTGAGCTGGGGAAAATGAGCTTGCAGCGCATCAACGACTTCTAGCAACTGTTGATCAACACGCTCCTGAAACGCAAGCCCAGTCTCTATGGGAATCTGCCGTTCCATCATGCCATGAGTGTAGGAAGCCAACGGCAAAAAGGCGGGGGTATCCTTGATAAAACCCATGACAAGATGAATCATGTTATCTACATCCATGGAGTTCACTCGCCTGGCATGCAGCACAACCCGTGAGAAAAGCTCACTGACGTGACGTTCATGCAATGCGAGAAAGAGCTCTTCCTTGCCAGGAAAATACAAATACAAAGTACCTTTCGCAACCCTGGCAGCCTGGGCGACAGCATCCATACTGACAACGCCGTTGTGGTTTTCCAGCCATAACTGCTCTGCAGTATCAAGAATGCCTTCGCGTTTCTGGTACTTGTCTTCTTTATTGATTGCGCGTGTACTGCCCATCATGCACTACCAACTGACCAATAGTCAGTTAAATATAAATGACCAGGAGTCAGTTGTCCAGGCTGAAGAATTTACAATGGGCAACTCCCGCATTCTTTGGTAGATTTATTGCTCTATTCTCAGTTTGTGGAGAGATTGTGAGCATAGAAAACATAATGAGCAAAGCCGTAGTTACCATCGAAATGGACGATTCCCTCAAGGTAATCAAGGAAATTTTCGATAATGCCAGCTTCCATCACCTACTCGTGGTCAACGCGGAAACGCTGGTGGGGGTGATCTCAGACGGCGACTTGCACAAAGCCCTGAACCCCAATATCGGCACCGTTACCGAAACCCTAAGGGACAAGGCTGTACTCAACAGGAAGGCACACCAGATAATGACAAGAGAACCCACTACCCTGTCAATGGATGCAGACATATCTGATGCAATAGCGATCTTCAACAAGCAAACAATCTCCTGCATACCCGTTGTCGATGATAAATTCAAACCAGTGGGAATCCTCAGCTGGAGAGACATATTAAGGAACCTCTGAACAAGTCATGAATACACTTACCAGCAAGGTATTGGGCGAGCTGTTCAGCCACGGTTCCAGATGGCTATCCAACCTCCGTCGCGCAAAAACAGAAAGAAAGCGGGAGTCGGTTCGGGCACTGCGGCAGGTTATAACCGCATCCAGAGAAACCGCGGTTTACATTCGCCAGCTCAACGACAATGGAGGCCACGATCACACAATTGAAAGGCGCCTGTCGCTGCTCTGGACAGAGCTGGGCTTTGCCCTTGAAGATCTCGGCATCCCGAAACTGGCGAAGCGCTGCCAGATCAAGGGAAAACACTGGGCCAACCCAAAACACTATGATCGGGATTTTCTGGAAAAATCAGACACCAGTCTTGAAAAAATGGAAAGGTTGGCGCTGGCAATACTGGCGGAAATCAACCACCAATAGCCCCGCTATCCTTGCTACTCTCTAATACAAATGGCATACAAGATTGAAAAAATACGCCCGGAACATGACCGGGACATCTGCCGAATCATAAAAAGCGTTGGCGCGGAATATGGCGCGGTCGGAGATGGTTTCGGCCCGGCAGATGAAGAAGTTCTCTGCATGAGCCGGCACTACGGCCGCAACAGCAACAGCATTTATCTGGTCGCTACCCGGGATGACCAGGCTGTCGGGGGTGGCGGCATTGCTGCGTTTAACGGCAGCAGCACTATCTGTGAATTGCGCAAGCTGTTTCTGTTAGCGGAAAACCGGGGCCAGGGACTTGGGGAGGCGCTGACCCTGAAATGCCTGGCTCACGCGAAAGCCATGGGCTATACACAATGCTATCTGGACACCCTTTCAAGCATGAAAGCTGCAATCTCCCTGTACGAAAAACTTGGCTTCACGCGTTTGCGCAACCCGCTGGATGGAACAAATCACCATGGCTGTGATGTATGGATGAAAAAGGAATTGTCCGAAGGATGACCGTCCCGTTGGCCATCTTGTTACTATTAACCTGGCAACACAGGGCCGGCGCATGCCTGAAGCCCCTAACCCTTTGATAGATAATGACAGGCCGCCGTGTGCCGGCCCGCAGACTGCGTTGGCAAAACTTGCTGCAGGATGGCTGCAGCGGCGTTTTGCCGCCTTGCTGCGAACCAGCACACGACGGCTGAATGTGACATATATTGTTGCCGGGTTAATAGTGGCGATTGCTACAGCCACCACAGGCTGCCGAAACCTCGCTGAAGCGGAAAAAACCCGCAGGACGGGGCTTGCAACCGAAAGCATCTCCCTCGATGGCGTGACCAGGAGATACGCAATATACGTCCCTGAAAAACCGGGAGCGGCGAACCTGCCACTGGTATTCGAGTTGCACGGCGGCGGCGTTTCCATTGAAGACATGACCGGCGAAAGCGGATACAAGACGCCCTACAAGCTGTGGATGGATCTTGCCGACAGCGAAAAATTCATCGTTGTCTATCCTGAGGGCTTGAACGGCGCTTATGGAAAACCTACCTGGAATGACTGCCGGGCCAACGCTTCCGTCAACTCTGGCGCCGACGATGTACAGTTTATTTCAACGCTGATCGATTTGGTTTCCGCGGCACACAATATTGACCCGAACAGCATCTATGCTTCTGGAACGTCCAATGGTGGCCTCATGGCATTACGGCTCGCGGTGGAATTGCCTGACCAGATCAGCGCCATCGCTGCGGTAGCCGCCGCCATGCCCGACCATTCTGAATGCAGGCCGCCTGCACATCCCGTTTCCGTGCTATTCATGAACGGCACCGACGATAACCATCTGCCTTACCATGGCGGCATCCTGTCAAACCCGCCAAACCCTGATCACGGAAGCGTTTATTCAACCGAAGCCTCCGTAAACATTTGGAAAGCAATCAACCGCACGGATCAAGCTCCTGTTTCCTACAGCTTTCCCGATCTGGACACCAAGGACGGCAGCACCGTGACAAGCTACAGCTATGCAAACGGGATAAATGGAAAAGAAGTGGCTTTATACAAGGTGATTGGAGGCGGGCATTCCGCGCCAAGTATCAGGGAACAGTACTCTGCACTGTTCGAGCGCTATTTCAACAGGCAAAACCACGATATTGAAACGACCACGGAAGTCTGGAATTTTTTCAGACAAAATGCCAGTAATCACAGGGGCGCTCCTTCAAATGCTGCCCGGCCGGCTCTCTTCGTACCGTAACGGAATCCGCAAAAAAAGTTCATATTCCACCTCCCGACTGGTAGAGTTGGCAGGAAATCAAGCCATTGGCTTCTGCAAAGCGATGGAGACGCTATAATGCAGCACATGCATCACACGTCATTGAACCCTATCTTTTAGTAGAATAAAAAGAGGAAAAACAATGAGTTACTGGACATGGGATCCATCCCTGAATGTTGGAATCGATGTAATTGACGGGCAGCACCGGCGTATCGTGGACTATATCAACGACCTGGATGAAGCCCATTCAGAGAAAGATCACGAAAAGGTAACGCAGATACTGATGGGGCTGGTCGATTACACGGTCACCCATTTTGCATTTGAAGAAGACTTGATGAGACAGGCGGGCTACCCGCTTTCAGATTCACACAAGAAAGTCCATGAAACCTTTATCTCACATATCAGCAAGTACAAGGAACAGCACGAAAAAGGGCAGGACATTACGCGAAAACTGATGTCCGAGCTGCAAATCTGGCTGACCAATCACATCAAGAACGAAGACAAGCACTATGTGCCCTATGCCAACAAGGTTTTGAACAAGAAAAAAGGATGGTTAAACAGAACCCTGGGCCGTTTTTTCGGAGATTGAATGCTGACCGGGCAGTGCCTGGCACCTGCAGAAGCAGGCATTTCCACCCCTGGCGAGCCCACTCAAAGCAGCGTACCCGCCTGGCTGCGCACATCTTCCAGCACCACCTCGAATTCCGCCAACTGAATGTCGTTCAGGTCGAGAAAGCCGGCTTCCGGTAGGGATGACAGAATCAGCTGCTCATCAGCGCGCTGTCCCACACCTACCTTGGCGCAACCCCCGTCCACGAGGCGCACGATGGCCCGCAGGACATCCATCTCTTCCAGGTTAGGCTGATGGTGGTTTCTCGCCACATCGGCGTAGATGCCCGGCAGTTCCCAGACGGTCATGAGCCGGTGCCCCAGCTCCGGATGCAACACCTCCAGTGCCTCGTTGATCAGCGCATCGGTCAAGGGCGGAACATCTGCATCGCCTGCATGCTGATCCAGTATTTTCAGCAATACCAGCTCTCCCACATCATGCAGCAGTCCCGCAAGAAAAGCTTCTTCCGCCCGATCCCGCAACCCCGCTTCCTTGGCCAGCCAGCGCGCACCCATGGCCGAAACATAGGCATGCTCCCACAGGCCCGGCATGCGATCCTTGAGTTTTTGCAGCTGTGCATCATGCGCCGCGGCCTGGGCGCTCATCAGGGCGATATTGGCGACCTGTTCCAACCCCAGGCGGATCACCGCCTGCTGTATAGTGCTCACTTCTTTCAGTCCACCATAGAATGAAGAATTCGCCACTTTGAGAATCCGCACCGCAAGCGCAGGATCCGTCATGATGGCGATCAGAATCTGATCCAACTGCACGTCGTCTTCGTTTTTCATGCGTTGCAGATCCAGGGCAACCTGATTGAATATGGGCAGCTCCAGCTCACCGGACTCCATCTGTTCCTCAACCATTTCTTTCAGCGATTTACTCATGCTTCCAACTCCTTTCTTTGTCAATCCGGCAACCGCTGGGGGTAGCGTTTGGCTGCCGGATCAGAATTATTCCGGTATACCGGCAAGACGATTGATTTCATTCAGGGCGCGTGGCGGCGACAACCGCGGCAGATGGCGCAAAACCTCATGAATGCTGGTTTCTCCTCTTGCCGCCTTGGCCAGACCATCTTCAACGAGCGTAATAAGTCCGGATGTTTCTACGCTGATACGCCGAATTTCGAAAGATGTTCTGCGATTGAGGATGGCATCCTTCACCGGCTCATTGAGCACCAGCAGCTCGAATACACCGACACGCCCGCTGTATCCCGTATAGTGGCAGTGATGGCAGCCCCTGCCTTGCTTGAAGTCTGCACCCGCCAGATCATCGGCGCGGACTCCCAGCCGTTGCAGATCCCGCGTAGTCGGCCGGTAACTCTCGGCACAATGGAGGCAGACCCGCCGCAGCAGCCGCTGGGCAAGAACCGAAACCACGGTGGAAGAGATGAGAAAAGTCTCGATATTCATGTTCATCAGGCGCAGCAGGCCACCGATGCTGTCTTCGGTATGGAAGGTGGTAAGCACCTTGTGCCCGGTAAGAGCCGCCTGAATCGCCGCTTCTGCGGAAAAACGGTCACGCACTTCTCCCAGCACAATCACATCAGGATCTTGTCGCACCATATGGCGCAGGCTCTCTTCAAAGGTAAGGTCGATCTTGTCATTGAGGGAACACTGGGCAATGCCTTCGATGACGTATTCCACCGGGTCTTCTGCGGTGATGATGGCGTGCTCACTGTCATTGAGGAAATTTACACAACCATATAAGGTGGTGGTCTTGCCTGATCCGGTAGGCCCGGTGATCAGAATCACGCCACTGGGTATTTCCAGCGCATCATCCATAAAGCGCTGCAACATGCGCGGCGCCATGCCCGCATCGGCAATGTCCAGCATGGATGCCATGCGGGTGAGCAGCCGCAGTACGATCTTTTCACCAAAGATGGTCTTGTAGAAGGAAACCCGGACATCACATTCCAGCCCGGTTTCACCATCCCGGAACTTGAACCCTCCGCCCTGATGACGGCGGCGCTCGGCAATATCGGCTTTTGCCAACACTTTGAGACGTCCGGTAATCGCCTGCAACACATCCTTGCTCAACTCCCTGTCCTGCATCAGGATCCCGTCGCAGCGCATCCGCAGCCGAATATGATCCCGCATGGGTTCGATGTGGATATCACTGGCATCCTTTTTGATGGCGTCGGAGATCAGCTGGTTCACCAGGAGGGTGGTTTCATGCTGATCCACCTTACTGCCAACTCTTCCGGCAGCACTGGCTCTGGACTCCCGCTCATATTGGGACAGAAACTCTTCGATACCACGCCGCGAGGCAACGCCGGGCAAAATCTTGCTGCCGAAAGCCGCTTCAACTGCCTGCATGGCGACGGTATCGGAGGGATCGACGAAAGCCACCTCAAGCCCCTCTTCCTTTTTCGCCACGGGAACCACGAGATGGCGCCGGCACCACTCGACATTGACCTGCTTGAGCAGTGACTTGTCTATCTCGTTCCCTTTGAGCTGTATGACGGGATAGCCGAGCTGATCGGCCATGACCTTCAACAGTACATGCTCCGGCACCACCTGCTGCGCCACCAGTAGCTCCGCCAACTGCTTTCCTTTCCATGCAGGCTCCTTGAGCATGGCCAGGGCGGCGCGCAGCTCCTGGGGTCGAAGATGACCCAGCTCCACCAACATGGCGCCCAGGGGCAAGGAAAGGCAGCTTTGGTTCTGCACTTTCCGCAGTTTTTCATCATCCAGCTTGCCCAGTTCCTGCAGCACCCTGGTAAGGGGATAGTCTCTGCCCATCTTTTCCCGGACGCGCAGGGCATAGCGCAAATCTTTTTCCGACAGCAAGCCGGACTTCACCATACAGGCGCCGATTTGCGCACCAGTATCTTGTTGCTCTTCTTCTGTATGCTCTGTTTGTGGCGCCAATACGCTGGACAAGGTTCTTTCCTCCCAATCAGGTTACATGGGAAGTTATCGGCAAAAAGGGGGGTTTCTTTAGGGAAGACCTGATTAGGTCTGAGCGAAGCAGATTGTGATTCAGAATGTTCCGATACGAGGCGAAAATCGCATGCAACAGCAAGTTATTGCGAAGATTTGTAACGCTGTAGCGGGACATTCTGGACGCAAGATGCGAGTTCACGACTTGATCAGAGGTGCCTTAGGGAAGCTCTGATCAAGTCATCATTCTGGCGGAGGATGGCTTGAATCGGTCTGGCGTACTCTTCCCGCTATTCAAACCCGTTGGAGAAAATCATATCCAGATCCATAAACTCAAGATCTGCGCCGGGAAAGCTCTGCAGGTTGGGAAAAATCACATCCAGATCCGCAGGAGATGCGCCAAACCAGGTGGCCAGGCGGGAGAAATATTGCTCTACGGAAATTGCCGGCACCACCCGGTCGCCAATAGCGTCAGGAGAGTCCTTGCGAATCTGCGGCATTTGCCCGTATATGTCGCCACCTTTTACCGCTCCACCCATCACGAAGGCATGCCCACCCCAACCATGATCCGTGCCTGCGCCATTGGGAACGATGGAGCGGCCAAAATCAGAGCAGGTGAAGGTGGTTACCTGACTCTCCAGTCCGAGCTGCGCCAGGGCATCATGAAAAGTCCCCAATGACTTGTCCAGATAGTCCACCAAGTGACTGCCGCCATCCAGAGGCGTGTTGTGCGTATCCCAGCCATGATAGTTGACGAAATACACTTGCCGCCGGGGCCGGCCAGGCAGTTGCTCTCGCACCGACAGCATACGCGCAACCGCACGCAGCTGGGTGCCCAAGGGCGTTCCCGACTCATGGACACCTGTCGAAAAATCATTGAAATCCGGCGCAGCATCCAGAATGCCGGACAGGGCATTGGACAGCTCCATTGTATGGATGCGGCTGTTGGCAAAGGCCTTGCTCAGGCGGTTGGCGTCCCCGGCATTGTGCTGCAACAGTTGCCGGTAGGTTTCGCCGAGCGCGCCATCTTCACGAAAGGCGTAATAGTCGTCGAAGGCGTAGATAACGCCGCCATCGAACTCGAAAGCCCGCTGGGCGCCGCCTTGCTGCATCAGATTCTTGCCGCCGGAAGTCAAATTGAACAAAGACTCATCCGGATCGAACACATCCGCCATCCGCGCCGCCCAACCCGCCTTCTGCCGCACCGCCGCGTTGGCGGTCATCCATTGGTCACGCTGGGTATTGTGGGAAAAAAGCTGGTTGGGTACAGGGGCGCCACTGAGAACATCCGCCCTGGTAACAGGTTGCACCAGGGTTCCCGTATTGGCGACAACAGCCAGTTTCCCCTGATTGAACATCTGCTGCATGCGGCTCATGCCCGGATGAAAGCCATAGGCCGCGCCATCCTGATAACTGGCGGGACTGATCCCGAGCAGGGCCGCGCTTTCCAGAGCCATGCCGCCTCTTACATCCTGATAGGCAGCGTAGGCAGCCCCACCCTTGGGAACCACCATATTGAACGCATCGGCGCCACCCTCAAGAAGCACGCAAACCAGTGCCTTGTAACCGCCGCCGGAATCGGCAGCCCTTGCCTCCCGCCCCAACCCCAGCAATGCCGGTAGCGACGAAAAGCCCGCCGCCCCGAGTAGGGAGGTGCGCAGGAACTGGCGTCTGTCCATTTTTTTCACCCCGCCCCCTACCGCTGCACTGCGTATTCGGATGAAGTGACAACCAGGGAAATCAGGTTCCTTACCAGCGTATCCGGCACTGTACTGCTGTGATTGTTCAGATAGTCGAGCAACAGCTGTTTCATTTCGCCGCTCATGGAACCGGCCATCAGCAACACATTGAGACGCTCGAGAAGTTGCTCATGGCTCCCCGCCTGCAGCAGGGCCAGCTCCTGGCTCACATCCAGGCTGGCGGTCATGCCGTGTACTTCATAGGTATAGGTCTGGTGCACCAGGGACATCATGAGATGATGCAGGCCTTCGATTCCAAGGATCGTCATTTCCGGCGCCACCAGCCCGTCATTGATGAGTTCAGACGGCCCGTCGTCCGGGGTAAACCAGTTGAATACGGTAAGGGCTTCCAGAGGTGCATTCTGCTGCAGAAAGCTGCGGACATACTGGAAATTGAAACTGCGGTATTCGTACTCATCATTCCAACCGCGCTTGTGCAGGCCGTTGGCGGCATGGAAGGCGCGCCACAGATGAGTGATAAACAGTAGAGGCTCGCGCACCTTACCAAAAGATATGGCATTGCCCTGCCTGCCCGACAACGCCTCGGGATCGAGAAGAACGGCCCTGATCACAGCTTTCATATCACCGCGCACACCACTGCCATTGTCATCGAATGCCGCCGCCACCCGGGAAATATAGGCCGGAGACGGATTGCTGCTCACCAGCCGCTGAATCAGCTGACGGCCAATAAAGGGACCAACATTGGGATGTTGAAACAGGCGGTCGAGAACAAAATCCAGCTCCTGCTGCGCGGACAATCCGGCGGGCACATTCACGCCCAGTACGCGGCTGAGCTGCTTTGCTCCGGTATCATGATAATCTTCCATCGCCACCATGGGGGTAATTCTGGCGTGGTGGGTAACATGGCCTTCACCAGGGAAGAACCCTCCATCATCATCCGTCCAGCCGGTAAAGACCCTGGCCATTTCCTGAATATCAGCCTGTGTATAGGTCGGAATGGGGTTGCCACCAGCATCTGTCTTGCGGCTGCCGTCAGGATTGAGCTGGTACAGACCAATGCTGAATAGCTGCATCAGTTCACGCGCATAATTTTCATCCGGGCGGCTACCAGCTACCGGATCCGCCTTGGCGTTGCCCAGATAACTGAGATATGCGCCCATCATGGGGCTGCGACTGACCTCCCCGAGAAGATCCCGGAAGTTCCCGAATGCATTGCTGGCCAGGGTATCGTAATAGACGGTCAACCCATCGGGCCTGTTGATGAGCGGGCCAAACATGGAAACGACGAATATCTCACTCAGCGCAAAAGCAACCCGCTGACGCAGCTGATCTTCGCCATTCACTGCGATATCCCACCAGGCATCCCGCCAGGCGGTCTGTACCACGTCCGTGGCAGTCGTCCAGCCTATGCCGGGCAGATTGGTGCTGATCCACTGGTAATGAGAAGATTGCGGCAGGGAAAACTGATTGTCCAGCCATTGGGAATAATCGCTCGACGCCGCCAGGGTCTCGATCTCCCCCATGGACGGGCCAAAAGTAGCGCGGGCGAGAAAAGCGGAGGCACGGGTCAGGGCGTTGTCGCTACTGTGTGCTGGCGCAGCCATGCCAACAGACACGCTGAACAGCGCCCAGAGAAAAAGGATCCTTACCATGTTTCTTTCCGCTGCAAGATGCTTCCAGTATAAAAAGTATAAAGCGTGCACATAGGACAGCACACCAGGGGCGCCAAAAACTATAGCAATGGTTTGCAATATAGCATCCATTACAGCAGACAAAAGCGGCAGTAACGCACAAAACAGCGGTTACAGTAATTTGCGGCACGGGGATTGTCCTGAAGAATGCCAAACAGCAATAAATGTGAACTGATCTCCGGAAGATAAGTCTAATTTGACTTAGTATTCAAAAAAACAAGAGCTTGAATCACAATGGAAAATGCATTGAGGAATGCAGCTTCCAGAAACGCGGAACAGGTTATGAAAAACAAGACTTTGGTCTCTTTGCTGCTACCCGCCATGTTTTTACCGGGCGTAGGCTGGGCACAATGCACTCCCGATGTACATGGCGTGGCGCAGCTGACGTCTCCACCGCCCGGCGATGAATGCCAGGCACCCGTTCAAATTACCGTAACCGCAACCGCTGGAGTGCCCTCGGGAAGCGATGTGCGTCTGCTGGCGCCCTATGTGGAGTTTCAAAAGGGCTTCCGCGTTGCAGCCGGCGGCCAGCTACACGCCGGAGCAAATTATGCAGGTGCAGCACGCCTGCTTACCCAAGCCAGCTTTGGCCCCACCCAACAGGATATCGACCACCTGCTGAGCCTGGGCAGCTATGAGGCCTGGCTGGACGAGCAGTTTTCCATGCCCTTGCAGCGCCAGCTTCCGGCCATGCGCACACTGAATACCCTGATGTGCGAAGACAGCTCCGAGCCAAATTACACCGAAACCAACAACCGCTACGGCAGACGCCAGGTCTGGTGGGAACATGTGATGAACGGGGAAGATCAGCTGCGGCAACGGGTGGCGTTTTCCCTGAGCCAGATACTGGTAGTTTCCGATGTTGGCGAACTGGGTAATTTCCAGTTTGGAATGACTAACTATTGGGATACGCTACTCACCCATTCCTTCGGCAACTATCGTGATCTTCTGGAAGCGGTAACCTTGCACCCCATGATGGGAGAATGGCTGAGCAGCATCCGCAACCGCAAGGCAGTGCCGGCAGAAAATATTCATCCCGATGAAAACTACGCACGGGAGATACTGCAGCTGTTCAGCATCGGCCTGCATCAGCTGAATCTGGATGGCACTCTCAAAAAAGACGCCAACGGCTTGCCGATCCCTACCTACGGACAGGCCGAAATCAAGGAATTTGCCCGAGTGTTTACCGGGTTGATTTACGCTGGCGTCGACCGTTGGTGGCAAGGCCCCTGGTCAGGGGCAATTACCACCCAACCCATGGTGCCTTATGAGGATTTTCACGACACAGAGGCCAAGACCCTCCTGAACGGGCAGGTGGTGCCTGCAGGCGGAGACACCCTTACCGACATCCGCGCTGCACTCGATATTATCTTCAATCACCCGAATGTTCCGCCTTTTATCTCCAGACAGCTGATTCAGCGCCTGGTCACCAGCAACCCCACCCCAGCCTATGTGGAGCGGGTAGCACAAGTATTTGTCGACAATGGCAGCGGCGAGCGTGGCGACCTGAAAGCCGTGGTAAAAGCCATCCTCCTCGACCCGGAGGCACGCCGTGCGCATTCGGCCGCAGAGCATTTCGGGAAACTGCGCGAACCCCTGCTGCGTTTCAGCCATTTGTGGCGGGCTTTCGGCCTGACCATAAAAACCCGTAACGGAACCCTGTGGAACCAGGAAAGTTGTGGCCAGGGAGATTACGAGCTTTACTGGATGTGGTGGCTCACTTCTCTCCAACAAAGATCCGGGCAGGACATTCTGGGCGCACCCTCCGTTTTCAACTTCTATCAGCCCAGTTTCTCTCCCTCGGGTTCGGCAGCCAATGCGGGGCTGGTGGCACCGGAATTTCAGATTGCCTCCGAAAGCCGTCTGACCAGCACTGCTTCTGCAATGAACTGGCAGATTCAGGCAAGCCGCTGGAACGAAGACCGCTGGAGCATAGTTGACCTGCAAGATGAAGAACCCTGGGGAGCATCTCCCGAATTTCTTCTCAAACGCTTGAACCTGTTGCTGCTCAACGGGCAAATGGCGCTGGCGGAATATGATGTTCTGGCAACACACCTGAACAATGTTCTGAACAGCAACAACAGCGAACCGGGAGATGCGGTGCGGGATGCCATTACGCTCATCGTCAACTCACCAAATTACCTGATTCAGAAATAAGGCAGACGGACACATGAAAAAAATCGACACAGGAAGACGGCGTTTTCTCGGGGGCATGGCCGGAGCTTCTCTTGCCGCGTCCCCCCTTGGCATGTTGCTCTCCATGCGTGGCGCAATGGCGGCGGGCAACTATGACAACCTGAACGACTACAAGGCGCTGGTCTGCGTTTTTCTCCATGGCGGAAACGATGCTTTCAATATGCTGGTGCCCAGAGACGCATCCACCCATGCCTCCTATGCGAGCCTGCGGGGAGACCTTACCATCCCGAGAAACAGCTTGTTGCCCCTGAACGGCATCAACCATGGTTTTCACCCAAACATGCCCAGACTGCAGGACTACTACAATCAGGGAAAACTGGCGCTGATCAGCAACGTGGGTAACCTGGTTGAACCATTGACCAAGCAACAGTATCTTGACTGGGAACAGAGTGGAGGTGATAACATCAAAACACCCCCCGGGCTGTTTTCCCACAGCGACCAGAGCCATTTCTGGCAGACCGGCTATGGGCCAAATACTGCCGGCACCGTGGTGAGCAGCGGCTGGGGCGGTCGCATGGCGGATCTTCTGGCCGCTAGCAACAGCAATCCCTATGTGCCTATCACCATTACCCTGGACGGGCACAGCCCCTGGGAAGAGGCTGTCGCCACCTCACAACTGGGACTGAACTACTGGAACGGCGTCGAGGATTTCGGAGAACTGGAAAAAGCAAGCTGGCCGACCTGGGTCAACAGCCGCAGCCACGCCTGGGAACAACTACTCGGGCTTTCCGGCAACAGCCAGCATGCCCTGGAAAGGCAGACCGTAGAAGTCATACAGCGTACCCGAAGCCGGGTCAGCGAAGTGAAAGCGGCTCTGGATCTTACTTGGGACAGCACCAACAACAAGGACACTTTTCAGACCACCTATAATGAGTCCAACAACCTGGCCAGGCAGCTGCGCATGGTGGCGCGCATGATCGACAGCCACACCTATTTCGGGCACAAACGGCAGATTTTTGCCGTTTCCCTGGGTGGCTGGGACACCCACGGCTCGCAGGCAGGCCAGCATCCGGAATTACTGGCCACCCTGGATGATGCCATGGACAGTTTCTACCGGGTTCTTGCAGAAATGGGACTGGAACAGCAGGTCACTACATTTACCTCTTCCGAATTTGGCCGCACCCTGGGTTCCAACGGAGACGGTACGGATCATGGCTGGGGCACTTACCTTATGGCGATGGGGGATGCGGTTACCGGCCAGCAGGTCTACGGTGATCTTCCTCTGATCGAGCTGGATGGCCCAGATGATATCGGAAACGCCCTGCTGCCCAAGCTGTCCACAGATCAGTATGGTGCCACCCTGGCGCGCTGGTTTGGGGTATCAGACGCCGATCTGGATTTGATCTTCCCCAACCTGGGCAACTTCAACTCCCGGGATATCGGTTTTATGAACACCTGAACCACGGCATTTCTGCTCAAGGCTTTATCCTCTCAAGGTTTCACCCTCCCCGGCAAATGCCGGGGTGTCCCCGCAGGATTCTCCAGCGTGGGTCAGGGAAGCAGCCCCCGGACAATAAAACCGCCTGTCAGCAGCACTCCAACTGCAATCCGCAAATTTCACCCAAAACTTCAACTTTCCGCAGCTTCTGCCGCTACAGTACGGTAAGTTGAAGGCGTTCACTGTCTGCAGGCGGGTTTCAAGCTAGGATTCACTGGTCAGAATATGCATTGGGGAAACATTGACAGTGCAAATCCATAGAGCCAAATAACCACGACCACGCTCCCTGCGCGCTTTCTGGCAATAGCCAAACCCGGACAAGATGATTTAAACTTCCGGGTCGGGTACGAAAACCACAGCTTTCAGGGAAGACAATCCGGATTGTCCGGCCTTTCCCTGCAAATACCAGACACCGGGAGGGTCATGAGACAGCACCTATGCCTTATTTACGCGTATATCTGAACAATTCACTGCTGGATCAGTTCGAGCTGACAGATGGTCCGCTCACGATTGGCCGTGCCCCGGACAATGACATCGTCCTCGACAATCCCGGCGTATCCTCCCGTCATGCCATCGTGAAACCCCGGGGAAGCACCTATACGCTTCTGGACAACAACAGCACCAACGGGACTTTTATCAACAGCAATCGCATAAAAGAGCAGGAGCTGGCTTTTCGTGATGAAATACAGGTGTACAACTTTGTACTGAAATACATGCCCCGCGCACGGCTGGCCACAACTGACGAACATTCCGGCAACCAGGCCGGCGCATCCGAGCATGCGGCAACAGTGGAAATTGCCATTTCAGACATCAATGCGCTGAAGAAACTGCGCAAGCGCAACCAAACAGCCTATCTGGTACAGATCAGGGATGGCCGGCAGGCCGATAGCTACAGGCTGTCCGATATACGCTTTACCATTGGCCGTTCCAGCAGCTCCAACATACGCGCCGGGGGCTGGTTTGCACCAAAGACAGCTGCCACCCTGATCCGCCAACACAATGTCTTTCATCTGTTACCCCATAAAAGGGGAAAGGTAAGAATCAATGGCAAGCCAGCCAGGGGAGAAAGCGCACTCAAACCAGGGGATCATATATCCGTTCGCGGAACGGAGTACGTCTTCCAGTACAAAACAGGCAATGGACGCTGACTCACCCGACATCCTTATCCCCGGGTACAGAATACTCAGCCTGATTGGCAAAGGAGCCAACGCCACCGTATATCTTGCATTGCAGGAATCCCTCAACCGCCATGTAGCGCTCAAGATTCTGCAGAGATTCGATCGTCCCGCGCAAGCCGTGCGCTTCTTCAACGAGGGGCAAATCGTTGCCTCCATGAACCACCCCAACATCATTACCATCTATGACATAGGCTCGGTGGGCAGCCAGCAGTATATTGCCATGGAATACCTGGAAGGCGGCTCCTTGCGGGATCATATCGAAGATGGGGTTTCAGCTACAGCCGCCCTGGATATTGTCCAGCCTATCGCCAGTGCCCTTGAGTTCGTGCACCAGATGGGCATCGTGCACCGTGATATCAAGCCGGAGAATATTCTTTTTCACAAAAGCGGCATTCCCAAAATCACCGATTTCGGCGTGGCCAAGGCACTGGATCGGGACATGAACCTCACCATGGACGGCACCGCCCTGGGAAGCCCCTATTATCTAAGCCCTGAGCAGGCGGAAGGAAAAGACCTCGATGGCCGGTCCGACATCTATGCCTTGGGCGTCATACTGTTCGAGCTGCTGGCACAGCGCAAACCCTACCTTGGAGAATCCCAGATCGAGGTCATTTTCGGCCACCTGAACAAACCCATCCCCGCATTGCCTGAACAATATCGCCACTATCAGGCGCTGGTGGAAAAAATGATGGCCAAGGATGCCGATGAACGATTTTCCTCCACACGGGAAATGCTTGACTATCTGAACACGCTGCGCAATTTGGGCAACAGCAGATCCGGCCGAAGATCTGCCGATCTGGGTCGCGGCAAAAAGCCTGCGGGGAAAAAGCAGAACAGGGGCTTGCTCTCCTCCTTGCGCAACCATCCACTGCTTTCCACCGCGGCAGGCATCGCCCTGTTTCTGGCAGCGGCAGCCCTGGTGATGACAGATCCCTCTTCACCGCCTGTCACCGCCGACATGACGGAAGGCGCGCCCCCCGCGCCTGTGGTGGAAGAAAACCTGGCCGCGGATGCCGCAATCAGCCTTGGCGAGCCGGAAATCTCCGTAGAAACCATTGAACCCACTGATGCTGCCCTCTCTGAAGAAGAGTTTTCCATACCAGTCATTGATCCGGATACCGCAGTTCCTGTAGCCATAGGGGAGGAGGAAGCTCCGACTGCTGTTGACCCAGTGGACAACGAAATGGCGACAGATATTACAGAGGATGCTGAAACAGGTGCAACGGACATCGAAAGCGCCATAGCCGCCCTTGGCGAGCCTGGGGCAACCGAGGATGAGAGCACCGAATCATTGCTGCAAAAAGCAGAAGTGGCGCTGCAGAAATACCGCCTCACCAGCCCCAAAACCGACAGCGCCTACTATTACTACAGCAAGATACTGAAGATGGATCCAGGCAACAAGCAAGCCGTCAGAGGCATCAGAAGGCTGGCGGGGAAATATGGACTCCTGGCGGACAAGGCACTTAAAAAGGAGGATGAAAAGAAAGCTCGCACCTATATCGAGCGCGGCTTGCGCATACGCCCGAAGGATGCTTTGCTGCTGGCGAAAATGGCGCACCTGGATGAACTGGAAGCAGCAAGACTGGCGCCCCCCCCGCCACCGCCGGAGGCAGTAGAACCGCCGCCGCCAAAGCCCGAGCCCAAACCCCCGGTAAACACCAGCCTGCAGCTGCTGGAGTCGCTGGAATAAAGGAACCTCCGATCAAGTCATGGACTCGTATCTTGTGCCCAGAATGCCCAGATCTTTCGTTGCAAATCTTCGCAATAGCCCGCTGTTATGTGCGATTCGCGCCTCCAGTCTGAACATTCTGAATCGCAATCTACTTCGCCCGGACTTGACCAGAGGCTCCTAAGCAGATCCATGCAACCAGGGAACAGATAAAGACATGGCTTGGGAGTTTGCGCATGGCTCAGACATTGGTGGCCGCCCCGAACAACAGGACAGTTACTCCATACTTGATCACATGGGAAACTACCTGCTGGTGCTGGCCGATGGCATGGGAGGCCGGGAACACGGCGCCATGGCTTCAGATACGGTGATCGAAACGGCTCATACCCGTTTCTACTCTCCACACCGTGCCCATCCCGAGCAATTTCTGAAGCGGCTGTGCATGGAAGCACACCGCAAAATCCTCAAACTGGGCCACAACCACAAGGCATCGTCCGGAAGCACAGCCATTTTCCTGTATCTGCAGGGAGAGGAGGCGTACTGGGCTCACGTTGGCGATTCCCGCCTGTACCATTTTCAGAACAACCACCTGCTCTTCCATACCAGAGACCATTCCCTGGTTGCCCTGCAAGAGGAAAACGATGAATTCGGCGATTCCGCAGGAAACAACCAGTTATACATGTGCCTGGGCGGCAGCAACGACGTGGTTCCGGAAATCAACGCCTCCGGACTGAACCGCAATGACCTATTTCTCCTGTGCAGTGACGGCTTCTGGAACGAAATCTCGCCAGATGAAATCCTGCAGCAACTGGCACTACCGGGAACCTTGCAGTATCACACAGACATGCTGGTACGCACCGCCAGCGAGCGGGGCGGAAAGAATGCAGACAACATCAGCCTGCTTGTTGCCCGGCATCAGTCCAAAAAGCGCCTGCCCAGGCTGTTGAAACGCATGCTTGGGAAGCCCTGAGTCAATCGCCGGATACCGAACTCCTGCACAACAGCAGATTGCCTGCCCCATCCACGATGCACCGCCAACCAGCCGCCAGCCAGGTCGTGGCCACCTGCTCGGTGATGATTGCAGGACCGCTGATCTCCTGCCCGGCAGCCAGGGCCATCCGATCAAAGCAAGGCACCGGCCGGTTTTCACCCGCAGCCTGGCTGTACTGAAAGGGCTCGGCCGGTTGCCGGGTGGCTGGCGCTGACAGCTGGACGATGGTTCCCGGGCCACGCACGGAAACGCGTAGATTGACCATTTCCAGAGGCAGATCGAGATCATGTCCATAGCGCTCGGCATGGCTTTGATGGAAGTCCCTGGCAGCTTGCATCAGGCTCCTCCAGGGTACATTCAGGGCATGGGATTGGCCTGCATAGCGCAGATCGAGGGAACAGGAAAGAGTACAGCTTTGCCGTGGAACCCCTTCTTCCTGCAAAGCAGCCAGAGCCTCTTCCGCCAATGCCTCCAGAGCTGCATCAAGCTGTTCATCCACAAGCTCACTCAGCTTCACCACCCAGGTGCGCGATAACTGCCGCCCCGGGCGTGCCACCAGCATCCCCAGAGCAGACAACACGCCCCCATGCACGGGAACCAGCGCCCGTTGCATCCCCAGCGCATCCGCCAGCGCACATACATGCAACCCGCCCGCACCACCGAAGGAAACCAGCACAAATCCCCCAGGGTCGATGCCCCGCTGCACAGATATGGTTCGCAATGCCCTTGCCATGTGTTCATTGGCAATACGGATCACTCCCGCTGCCGCCTCTTGCATGGAGCAACCCATGGCCCGGGCCAGCTGTTGCAGCTCTTTTTCCGCCGCCGCCACATGCAGCTGCATCTCTCCACCCAGAAACCTGTCCGGCAGCAAACGCCCAAGCACCAGATTGGCATCTGTAACCGTCACCCCGGTGCCACCCCGGCCATAGCAAACAGGCCCGGGATCTGCACCTGCGGACTCTGGCCCAACCTGCAGCATGCCACCCTCATCCAGCCAGGCGACGGAACCCCCACCCGCACCGATGGTATGCATATCCACCATGGGAACCGCTACTGGATAGGGGCCGATGCGCCCTTCGGTGGTCAGGTTTGGCTCTCCGTCCAGCAACGCAACATCGGTGGACGTGCCCCCCATATCAAAACTGAGCATGCATCGACAGCCTGCTTTTTTCCCCAGAAAACCGGCAGCGACCAATCCCCCCGCAGGCCCGGAAAGCAGCATGCGCACCGCCTGGTCACCCGCCTGGGCTGCTGCCACCGTATCTCCGGAGCTTTGCATCACAGACACATGACTCCCAGCCATACCGGACTGCAAGCGCTGCAAATAGCCTTGCACCAGGGGCCCCACCCAGGCATTCAGCCAGGTTGCCATGCCACGCTCATACTCCCGGATCTCCGGCAAAACCATGGATGACAGGGATACAAACAGATTTTCCGGGAGTGCTGCCGCTATTTCCTGTTCGGTAGTGGCATCGAGCCAGGAAAACAGCAGGTTTACCGCCACCGAGCGGGGCCGGTGCTGTGCAATCACGGAGGCCAGCATTTTCAGGTCTTCCGCAGCAAGAGCATCTACAGGCTCTCCATCTGCACCCAGGCGTCCACCCACTTCCACGCACAGCTCCCGGGGCACGGGGGGCAGTTGCCGCTGCGGTTGCAGATTGTACAACTCAGCCCGGTTCTGGCGACCAATACTGAGCATATCCGCAAAACCCCGGTTGGTGACAAACAGGGTTTTCACTCCCTTGCCTTCCAGCACCGCATTGGTGGCCACGGTGGAACCATGCACCACCCGCAAGCGCTCACCCTGCAAACCAAGATCGGCAATGCCCTGTAAAATCGCCTGCTCTGGCGCATGAGGTGTGGACAGCAGCTTGTGCACCCTGAGCATTCCATCCCGCCACAGCACGAAATCAGTGAACGTGCCGCCGGTATCAACCCCGAGAAAAATCATACTTGCCGGTTACAATTGGTGACAATTGCCACATATATTAACCCGGCAACAATATATGTCATGTTCAGCGCTTTGGATTCGTGTCGGATCAAGGCGCGGCGCGCCGGCAAGGGTTGTTCCCTTGGCAAGCGCCTGTCCGCCTTGCCGTAAACGCGCTGGTTGCGGCTGAACACGATATATATTGTTGCCGGATTAATAAGATGTGCGTACCGAAGCCAGAGCGACTATTATCGGCACAACATGGGAAAACTGTTACTAAGCGCCAATAACCTGGGTAGAAAAGACCAGGGAAAAGTCCGTCTCACGGGCTTCAACCTGGATCTGCACCAGGGCCAGACCGTGGGCCTGCTGGGCATCAATGGTGCAGGAAAATCCACCACCCTGGCATTGCTCAGTGGCGCACTGGCTCCCGGCAGCGGTTGCGTGGAAGTCCTGGGGATGAATCTGCATCAGCATCCTCAGGCGAGAAAACACATCGGGCTGCTGCCAGAAACACCGCCTCTGTATGCCAACCTCAGCGTAAACGAAAACCTGGATTTTGCCGCCCGACTGCGGGGCATGGCTTCCTCACAGATAACCAGCGCCAGGGAATCCGTAAAGAAACGCCTGGACCTGCACACTTTGGGGAAACGGCTTTGCGCTCGCCTGTCGAAAGGCATGGCGCAACGGGTGGCCATCGCTCAGGCGCTGATCCATTCGCCAAAGGTGCTGGTCCTGGACGAGCCCACTGCCGGGCTGGATCCCGCCCAGGCCCAGGAGCTGCGGGAACTGATCCGGGGACTGAGCGGCGAATGCGGCATTCTCCTCGCCAGCCATATCCTGGCCGATATGGAACAACTGTGCCAGCGGGTCATTGTCCTGAACGACGGGCGGCAGGTGGCGGAACAGGCCATGAACAACAACCGCATGGTGCGTATCCGCCTGAAAACGCCCCCCCAAAACCCCGCGCAACTGATTGGCATCGCCTCCATACGCAAGGCGGAAGATCAGGGAAACGGCTGGTATCAGCTGGAGCTGGATGACGCCGGGGAAGCACTGGCCGAACAAATCACAGCTGCCGGATGGGGCCTGCTGGCGCTGATTCCCTCGCAGTACAATTTGCAATCCCTCCTCGCCCAAACCCTGAGCGCTACGGGAGAACAACCATGATCTGGGCCATCGCCCGCCGGGAAATACTGGGCAACTATGCCAGCGCCAGCGGCTGGATTGCCCTGGCGGCGGCGCAGTTGCTTCTGGCCTGGCTGCTGTTTTTGCAGCTGGAGGTGTACCTGAAGATTCTGCCGGAGCTGGCAGCCGGTAACAGCCCCATGGGCATTATCGATCTGGTCATCAGCCCCACCCTGTCCTCCACGGCTCTGGTGCTGCTGATTCTCATCCCCCTGCAAGGCATGGGAAGTTTTGCCGATGAGCTGCGTAGCGGACGCATGGCCCTGTTGCTTTCCGCCCCGCTCTCCTCCTGGCGACTGGTATTGGGCAAATGGCTGGGGCTGCTGCTGAGCACGCTCCCCCTGGTGCTGCTGCCACTGCTCATGGTCTGGGTGCTGGAACTGGGCAGTGCGGTGGATGCGGGCCGCCTCGCGGCCAGCTTCCTCGGGCTGCTGCTGTTCGCCAGCATGGTCGCCGCCATCAGCATCTGGCTGTCTTCTATCAGCGAACAGCCCCTGACGGCAGCCGCCATGAGCTGGGGATTATTGTTTCTGTTATGGCTCCTCGACGGCAGCAGCGGCGGCGTCATGCAACTGTTGTCGCTGGATACGCATTTGCTGCCCTTCCTCCAAGGAATGGTGGCGACCCAGCACCTGGTTTATTTTCTCGCCATCACCTTCACCACCCTGGGCCTGGCCACCCACCGCATCTGGCGCCTGGGAGGTGGCGAATGAGGTGGCGCCATCGCCTGCTGCAGTTGTTACTGCTACTCTGTCTGGGGCTGACCCTGTATGTCGCCAGCATTATTTCGTTGCAATGGGACTGGAGCCGGGAGGGCCGCAACCAGCTGCACCCGCAAACCCTGGCGCTACTGCAACAATTGCAAGCGCCCCTGAAAGTAACGGCCTTCGTGCCGGATCATCCTTTGCAGCGCGCCACCATCACCACCTTGCTGGACAAATACCGCCAGCACCATCCCCGGCTGGCGCTGGAATTCATCGATCCCAGCCAGCAGCCGGAGCTGACCAGAAGCCTGGACATTCAGCACACGCCCCTATTGCTGCTGGAATACAACGGCAGACAGGAGCGCGTCAACACCGTCAACGAGCAGGTGCTGACAGAAGCCATCACCCGCCTGAGTCTGAAGGTGCAAGGCTGGATTGCAGGCATCCAGGGACATGGCGAAGCATCCCTTACAGGCAAGAGAAACTTTGATCTGGGGAGCTTCGGCCAGCTGCTGGAAGAAAAATCCTACAAGATCATCGACCTGGAACTGAGCAGCACCGGCCAGATACCACAGAACGTACAACTGCTGGTGCTGGCGGCCCCCGCCACAGCCCTGACGGATAACGAACTGGCCATCATCATCAACTATCTGGAGCAGGGCGGCGCCCTGCTGTGGCTCGCAGACGGCAAGATTCCCGCCCCCCTGGCGGACTATTTCGGCATCGTCTTTCTTCCCGGCATCATTGTGGACGCTGCAGCGGCGGATCTGGGCATGGACAGCCCTGCCATCGCCATCGGCAAGATGGCGCAAAACGCTCCCCTGGAGAAAACCCTGGCGGCGCCGGTCTTCCTGCCTCACGCCCGCGTCCCCGAGATCATGGCCGACAAGTGGAAGGCTGCACCGCTGTTGCTGACCGGCTCCCGCAGCTGGAACGAAACCGGCAAACTGCAGGGCAACATCGCCCGCAATCCACAATTTGGAGAGCAGCGCGGCCCATTGAACCTGGCTCTGGCACTGCAACGGAGTCGTACGGACGGCAAGGAGCAAAAAGTCATCATCGTTGGCGACAGCGACTTCCTCAGCAACAGCTTTATCGGCAACGGTGCCAACCGGGATTTTGGTCTGGCGCTGATCCACTGGCTCACCGACAACCGGCAGCTCATCGATATTCCCGAGTTCACACCAGCAGACCAGCAACTGCACTGGACCCCTGCCACCATTGCCTGGGTGGCGGCTGTTTTCCTGTTTGGCATTCCCGTGCTGCTGACAGCGACCGGCCTGTTCATCGGCTGGCGGCGGAAGAAGGCATGAGTCCTGTCATTCGCACCAACTGGCTGCTTCTGGCAATTGCGGGGCTGCTGGGTTTCATCATCTATATGCATTCACAGCAACAAGACGGCTATACCCCGATCACGAAATTGGACGGCAACCGGATCAACCGCATTCTCATCGAACACGAAAACACGGTGCTCGCCCGGCTCCAACGCCAGGAGAACGGCTGGGCAGACCTTGCATCCGGCAATCCGGTAACAAACCAGGAGTGGATCACCAGGCTGCTGCATATTGCCCGCTTACCCAGCCTGCACAGCTTCCCTGCCGCTGACCTTGACCTGGAGGCGTTCGGCCTGCAGCCACCAAATTACCAGTTGCGGCTGGATGACCAGATCATCCGCTTTGGCGGCATTGACCCCGCCTCCGGGCTGCGTTATATACAGCTGGGCCAGCAGATTCATTTGATCAGCGATGGCTATACCCATTACCTGACACCACCTCCCTGAGCCATGCCTGAACTCCCGGAAGTAGAAACCACGCGCCGCGGCATACAACCCCACATCCGGGGAAAAACCGTGACCGCAGTGATCGTCCGCCAGCCCAGGCTGCGCTGGCCGATCCCCGAAGAGTTGCCGCAACTACTCAGGCGCCGCAAGCTCAGGAGCATTGAACGCCGGGGAAAATACCTGTTGCTGCATTTCAGCAATGGCTGCCTGCTGCTGCACCTGGGCATGTCCGGCAGCTTGCGCATTCTGCCCACCTCCAGGCCCGCAGAGAAACACGATCACTTCGATCTGGTCTTTGGGGCGCAATGTCTGCGATTGCATGATCCCCGACGTTTCGGCGCAGTGCTCTGGAGTGACGGCCCTGTGGAACACCATCCGTTGCTGAAAAATCTCGGGCCGGAACCCTTGTCAGACAGCTTTCAGGGCAAGCATCTATTCAGACTTTCCCGCAACAGGCGGGTGGCGGTAAAACAGTTCATCATGGATAGCAAAATAGTCGTCGGTGTAGGAAACATCTATGCCAATGAAGCCCTGTTCCTGGCCGGCATCCTTCCCGCCACAAGCTGCGGGCGCATCTCCGCCAGGCGCTACGAAAAGCTGGCGCGGGCAATCCGGGAAATACTGACCACCGCCATCCAGCGGGGCGGCACCACCCTCCAGGACTTTGTACAGGCAGACGGCAAACCCGGCTATTTCTCCCAGGAATTACAGGTGTATGGCCGCGAAGGAAAGCCTTGTTCTCGCTGCGGCAACGCCATTCGGCAGAAAAACCTGGGGCAGCGTTCCAGTTATTACTGCAGCCACTGTCAAAGATACTAACCCAGCAGATAGATCAGCCCCAGCGTGACCAACGCAACCATCAGGCTCTGCAGGCCGCTCCACAACCAGAATGTACCGCCAACACGGCCAAGAAAAACGCCAAAGAGAAAGAGGATCACCAGTGCCACCATCATTGCTGTAGGCAAAGGCCCCAATACCAGCATCACGCCGCCATGCGCCAGCCACAGGGGCACCATGATAACCAGGGCAGTCAGCAGCGGAGACAGGCCGTTCACCAGCGCAACCAGCCAGGGAATCCATACAGCCACCTGGGCATGGTGACTTTCTTGCAGCGAGCTCACCATCGCTTTTTCCAATTGCGCCAGGGCGCGGCGTTGCTCTGCTGCTTCACTGATGTAGGCACTGGACAGACCACTCATACCCAGCGCCAGTGCCGCCGCCAGGCAGGATGTGATCACCACGGCAAGATCGACACCACCACTGACATGAAACCCCATCATCAGTCCAAGCATCGTCAACGCGCCGTCATACCCGTTTACCACGAAGTACCGGCGCATGATCTTCTCCGGACGGGAGATTTTCAACAGGGTCTTGATCTGTTTCAGCAACATCACTTGCCGACTACCGAAACCTCATCAATGCTGTGCAGGGAAGCCCCAATCTCATCGATCGCCGTGCTGATAAGGGAAAAATCAAGCTTGTCCCCCTCAATCGCCACCTGCAGTGTTTCCGTCTTTTCATCCACTTCCAATACCCGCACATCAACCCGATAACCTTCTCCCAACACGGCAATGGCTTTGGCAAATTCAAGCGCATTCGGCTGATGCGGCTTCAGGATATCGAGCACAAGACGTTGAACATTGGCCATAGTAATTTCCTCCACACCGAAAGCGGAACAATCTGAGAACCTTTGTTCAGGCCAGCATTTCCTGCAAGGCCCCAATATGCCGCTGTGCATTTTGTTTCAGGCGCAGCCGTATGCTGCGGACAATACAGGCCAGATCATCCAGGGCATCTTCAAACCGGTCATTCACTACCAGATAATCATATTCCGCATAATGAGACAGTTCGTTACGGGCATCCTTCATGCGCCGCTCGATAACTTCTTCATCATCCTGCCCCCGATTACCCAGACGCTCACGCAGGGCTTCAATGGAAGGCGGGATGATGAAGATGGATATGGCATCGGGGAATGTCTTGCGCACCTGCCGGGCGCCCTGCCAGTCAATCTCCAGCACCACATCCAGCCCTGTCTGCAGCTGGGATTTCACCCCTTCCTGACTGGTGCCATAGTAATTATCAAAGACCTGAGCCTGCTCCAGGAAAGCACCCTTACCCGCCTGCGCCATGAATTCCTCCACAGAAACAAAATGATACTCCACGCCATCCTGCTCTCCCGGCCGTGGGGAACGGGTGGTATGGGATACCGACAGCGCCAGATTTTTATCTGCCTTCAAAAGTTCCTTGAGAAGGCTGGTCTTCCCTGCTCCCGAAGGCGCAGACACAATAAAAAGGTTGCCCTGATTGCTGTTATTCAATGTTCTGTACCTGTTCCCGCATTTGCTCGATGAGCACTTTCATTTCCACGGAAATCGCCGTGGTTTCGCTGTCTGCAGATTTGGAACCCAAGGTATTGGCCTCACGGTTGAGTTCCTGCATAAGGAAATCCAGGCGCCTGCCCACAGGTTCATCTCTTTTCAATACGCGCTGCACCTCCTGAAGATGAGTGGACAGACGATCCATTTCCTCGTCTACATCCAGGCGCTGGGCCAGCAGTGCCATTTCCTGCTCCAGACGCTGCTCATCCAAATCCCCGGCCACCTCTGCCAGACGGTTGCGCAGGCGCTCCCGAACCGCTTCAATCACCACCGGCATACGCTCACGGGCTTTTTCCACCTGCGCCTGCAACAATTCGCAACGGCTTTCAATCAACACTGCCAGACGCTGCCCCTCCCGCTCCCGGGTGGCAACCAGATCATCCAGCACTTTTTCCAGCAACTCCATGGCCTGTTCCTGGATCGGAGTCAAATCCGGGGTGGTTGCCACTGCCACCCCTGGCCAGGCAAGCACCGTCATGATATCCGGCTCTTTCAACAATGACTCCCGACTACGGATCACTTCCATCACACCCAGTACCTGATCCAGTACAGGCTCATTCAGCACAATGGCAGCCACATCGGCACCACTGGCCTTATAGCGCAAACCGCATTCCACCTTGCCGCGGCCCAGGTGCCGTGCCACGGCTTCGCGCACTCCCGCATCCAGCTGGCGGAAATTCTCCGGCAGGCGTGGCTGTATTTCCAGATAACGGTGGTTTACCGAGCGCAACTCCCACACCAGCTCAATTCCTTCCCGTGTACTGCCGCCTCTTGCGAAGGACGTCATACTTCGTATCATCTGTTCCCGGCTCCGACAAATTACTGCACAAATTTCGTACTCTTTATGATACTTTGGTTTATCTTGGGATGCCCCTTTTAATACAGATCTTTCATGTCATCGGAAAAACGCGAGCCACTGCCTTCAGGCACCCGGCTGGACTATTACAAGGTACACAAGCTCATCGGCAGCGGTGGGTTCAGCCTTATTTACCTTGGCGAAGAGGAAGATTCCCATGACGAAGTGGCGATCAAGGAATACATGCCCAAGCGTTTTGGCCTCCGGAACCGGAACGGCGGGATCCTTTTTTCCAACGAGGAGGCCAAGGACAAGTTCTATCGCGGTCTGCGGCTGTTTTTTCTCGAAGCCAAGGCGCTGGCGATGCTGCGCCACCCGAACATTGTCAATGTACGCAACTGCTTTCTGGACAATGAAACCGCCTATCTGGTAATGGACTACCAGCCCGGCAAGAATCTGGGAAGATACATCAAGCGCCGCAAGGGCGGGTTGAGCACGCGCTTTCTCATGACCGTGTTTCCACCCCTGCTGGATGCCCTGGAGCTGATACACAATGCCCAGCATCTGCATCTGGACATCAAGCCCGGCAACATCCATATCCGCCCCGGTGGGCAGCCGCTGTTACTGGATTTTGGCGCAGTTTATCATCTGAGCACAGAAGGCAAGAAAAAAGCCCAGGTGATCACCCCCGGGTTTTCCCCTATCGAACAATACCGCGGCATCAGCAAGGTGGGGCCCTGGACCGATATCTATGCCGTTGGCGCCAGCATGCGCACCTGCATCGAGGGACGACCGCCCCCCACAGCCATCGAGCGCCATGCCAAGGACACCATGGTTCCTGCGGTGGAATGTTTCAGCAAGCGCTACCCCCGGCATATTCTGCGGGCAATCGATCACGCCATGGAAATAGATCCCCAGAAACGCATACAATCCGCTGCCCTGTTGCTCAAGCAGCTGAACAGAGACCCGGCGAAAGCCGGGGCACGCAAGGCAGGCTAGTGGACACAGCGCGCATTTCCCTGCAGGGCAACCGGGCCAACAACCAGGATCGCTGCGCCATTCTCAACCACGGAAAAAGCTGCCTGATGGTATTGGCCGACGGTTTGGGCGGACATCCCAAGGGCGAGGTCGCCGCACAGATCATGCTAAACGTATGCGAGCAGCTTTTTTCCAAAACACCCAAGCCCATCAGCAGCCCACGGTTTTTTTTCCACCATTGTGTTACCCACGCCCACAAGTTGATCAATCAGTATGGCCAGGCACAGCGACCCAGTATCGCACCCCGAACCACTGTGGTCATGGCGCTGATCCAGGACGGATACTGCTACTGGAGCTATGCCGGTGACAGCCGCTTTTACCTGTTAAGGGACAATAACATCGTTCTTCAGTCCACTGACCACAGCGTGCCGCAAAGGAATGCCCTTGGAGAAGAAAACCCCGGCAACCGTGCCCTGACCCGCTGTGTGGGCGGCCAGCGCAGCGCCCCCATGCCGTCCACGGAACCACCGTTTCCGCTACAGCCCAACGATCTGATCCTGCTCTGCTCGGATGGACTGTGGGGCCAACTGCCACGGCAGCAGCTGGTTGAAACCCTGTGGAACACCTTTCCACTGAAAAAAGCACTGCATATGCTTGGCACTACTGCAGAAAACAATGCACAATCCCGCAGTGACAACATCAGCGCCCTGGGGATTCGCATTGACGAAAGCAGCTGCACCAGCACCGCTTCTGTTGCAGGAAACAGTGAAAGCGAGCTGCTGTCTGCTATCGATCACCTCAACGCGCTGATCAGCGAGAGTGTTCCGGAAACATAAGCCGGGCCTGTAGCTTCACCCCCATTACCCACCAACAGAGGAACCCCCGATGAGACCCAGCGGCCGCGCCAACAACGAAATGCGTCCTGTCAGCTTTATTACCAACTTTACGAAACACGCCGAAGGTTCCGTGCTGGTGAGCTTTGGCGATACCCGGGTGATCTGCACCGCAACCGTGGAAGAGCGCACCCCCCGCTGGATGGACAAGGGTCAGGGCGGCTGGGTCACAGCCGAATACGGCATGTTACCCCGCTCTACCAACAGCCGCATGGGACGCGAGGCGGCGAGAGGAAAGCAGGGTGGCCGCACCATGGAAATCCAGCGCCTTATCGGCCGCTCCCTGCGCGCCGCCCTGGATCTGAAGAAGCTTGGCGAACACACCATCACCCTGGATTGCGACGTCATCCAGGCTGACGGCGGAACCCGCACCGCATCCGTATCCGGTGGTTTCGTAGCCCTGGCGCTGGCCGTGGACGGGTTACTGAAAAAAGGGCGGCTGGCAGAAAACCCCATCATCCACCATGTCGCCTCTGTTTCTACCGGCATCTATGCCAACACCCCGATACTGGATCTGGACTATATGGAAGACTCCAATGCTGAAACCGACATGAACGTGGTAATGAATGAAAGCGGTGGTTTTATCGAGGTACAGGGTACGGCGGAAGGCGCGGTATTCAGCAGCGATGAAATGAATCAGATGCTCGCTCTGGCCAGCCGGGGTATCCGTGAGATCATCGCCGAACAGCAAAAGGTTCTGGAAGTCCCTTCAAGCTGACGGTCTGCGCAATCCCACCTCAAAAAGAAGCTGTGGAAGGGTGCTTGCCCTTCCTGCGCATTTGGCGCTGCAGGGAACGCATCAAGGGCTCGATATCCTCACCGGCATGACTGACCACAGCCATGCTTCCCCAGCTTGTGGGAACCAGGACTCCAGAGAGAGAAACAGCTGCCACAACCTGGCGTTGTTGCGCATACTCGCCTGGCATTAACAGTACGGTTACCGGCCCACTCCCTCCCTGCATGACCAGGTGCATGCCGCGTCTCTTGCGTATCCAGCACGGGGTTGCGGCTGTAATCCTGGCAGGCACCTCGACCAGCTCAAACCCCAGGGGAGAAAGCGCTTCCAGCAGCTCCATCTCGTTCATGGCGTACCGGGAGTTGAGCATTTCCGGCTCTTTCTGGATATGGCGCACTATCAGCTGCGGCAGATTGTTCCCGGTAAACACCTGTTGTGCGAGATTGAACCCTGCCACCGTTGCTCCCAGCAGCAGCAACACAGATACCGCCTTTACCCAGGTTTTCCGCCACCATCTTGTACGTCTGTACGCCGGCCCCGCACACAGCTCTTTCTCCGGCTGCACGGAAATGGCGACACGCAGCATCGACTCAAACTTCCGTGCCTGCTGCCATTCCCGGGCGCAACGGGCACAGTTTTTCCGGTGCGCAGTGAAGTCCCTGTCTTTGCAGGAGGGCTCTTTCATCAGGCGGGCCTGGAATTGCTCACAATTCATATGTGTAATGTTTCAGCATCAGTCACTATGATCAAGACCCTGGCGGCAAGTACTTTGTTTCCGCAGCAGACAAAAAACCGTCATTCTGGAAACAAAACGGCGATCTGTCAGGTCATAGTATCCGAACCGGGAAAAAACCGGTCGAATGGGAATGGTGCTTGCTTAAGCTAATCATCATGGTCATCCCGGTACACGAACCCATTCATGGGTTCGTGTACCGGGATGAAGAATAACGAGTTCTTTGGCTTAAGCAAGCGCCATTCCAACTAAATGGTATTTTTATGAAACTACACCAGTTAAGGAGATTCTCCATGAAAAAATCGATCATTATGAGTGCTGTCGCCATTGCCATGTTGTCCCTGGGCATCAGTGGAAGCGCCATGGCCGGCAAACCAGGCTTTGAAAAATGCATGGGCATTGCCAAGGCCGGCAAGAACGATTGCGGCACTTCAGCCCACGCTTGCGCCGGCCAGGCCGCCAAGGACAACGATCCTGAAGAGTGGGTGTATGTACCTGAAGGCACTTGCGGCAAAATCGCAGGCGGCAAGGTAAAAAAATGATCTGAACCCGGCGGCTGCATGAACCGGCTAACGGGACATGCAGCCACCGGCCTGTTCTGACGCTTCGGCAACCGGGAGTGAACATGAGTCTGCTACAAACCCTTGTAAAACCCTACAGCGCCATTGCACGACTGCTTGAACTTCTGGCCCCTGTATTCGACCTCGCGGTACGCCTGTGGGTAGCCTGGGTATTCTTCAAATCCGGGCTGGTAAAAATACAGAGCTGGGACACGACAGTGATGCTGTTCGACTACGAATACAACGTGCCCCTGCTCTCACCGCAAGTAGCGGCCTGGACGGGGACAGCGGCAGAGCTGATCCTGCCTGTTCTCGTCGCCCTGGGCATTGCCAGTCGCCTGTCCGCCCTGGCGCTGTTTTCATTCAACGCCGTTGCGGTATATGCCTATGCCAGTTTCCTGTTCGGCGCAGAGGGCGCTGCCGGCCTGCAACAACATATCCTTTGGGGAGTGATGCTGTTGATCACGGTTTTCCATGGCCCGGGCAAGCTGTCCGTGGATCATCTGCTATGCAAGAAATGCTGAATTTCCACTGTCCATACAGATAAAAAAAGCCTGCTGTTTCAGCAGGCTTTTTTATTTCAATCACTACGGCGCATTACTGCTGTTTTTTCTTCCTCGCCAGCTCGACAAAGTGCTTCATACGCTGACCGTCGATGGCGCCTGGTATCAACTCCTCTCCGATCACGAATGCCGGCGTGCCGTTGACGCCCAGGCGTTGTGCCCAGACGCTGCTGCGCTCCAACTCCTGCTGCACTTGGGCTGATCCCATGTCTTTTTGCAGTTTTTCCAGGTCAAGTCCCACAGCTTTCGCCGCCGCCAGCACCCCGTCTCTGGAGAGGCGGCCGCCCTGGTTCATCATCTGCGCATGAAACTGGTTGTATTTCCCCTGCATCTGTGCGGCCAGGGCTGCTTTCGCCGCATATTCCGAGTCCGGCCCCAGCACCGGCAGCTCCTTCATCACGATCTTGATGTTGCCATCATCGGCAATCAGCTTCTCCATGCTGGGGAACACTTTTTTGCAGTAAGGACAATTGTAGTCAAAAAACTCCACCACAATCGTATCACCAGCGGGGTTGCCCCAGACGGGTGATTGCGTGTTGACGGCCTCTGCCATCAATTCGGCAATAGCTTCTTTGGTTATCGCCGATTCCGCCGCTTCTCGCTGTTGCCGCCAGGCCTGAATCGCGTCAATCACCACTTCCGGGTTCTCTTTCAGGTAGCTGCCGATAATTTGCTGTACTTCCGCCTTTTGCGCAGGTGAGAGCACCTCGGCGGCAAGGCCCACGGCGGGAACAGATAGGGCGCAGCACAACCCCATGGCTGAGAGCAATGTTGTTATTTTTCGCTTTTCTTTCATTTACACTTCCTCTTGACTAGGCTTCCCAAGCCGCTGAAGCAGATGATCTGCTACCCGGAAAGCATTGGCATAGATAGTCCAGGTGTACGGCACGCTGCCACCGGTGGGCATGAAGCTGCCATCAGTAACATACAGGTTTTCCACTTCATGGGCACGGCAGTTGGAATCCAGCACCGAAACATCCGGGTCGGTACCAAAACGGCAGGTACCAGCCTGCAGGTTGACGGGGGGTTCGCCGGAAGCGAAGGAAATGACATCCTCGGCACCAATGGCCTTGAGCAATTCCGCCCCTTTTGCCGCCAGATACCAGCCCACTTTCAGGTTTTGCACATGAAACCCTGTACGCACCCGCGCCAGGGGCATGCCCCATTTGTCTTTTTGGGACGGATCCAGGGTGACAAAGCTGTCGTCCACCGGGAGCCAATCGCAAAAGGCTTCTATCTTCAGCGGCACGGCATTCTGGAACAAGTGTTCCAGGTTGCGCTTCAGGGGCTTGCCCCACAGCAAACCATGATCACCATGCAGATGACGGCTGGCGCGCAGCACGGGGCTGGGGTGTACATGTACGAAATCGATGGTGCCACCCTTTTGCCGGGAACCGAATTCCTTGTCGTCGATGACATACCAGTCCTGCAGGGCACGGTTGACGAAGAACCCGGTTTGCGCCAGCTCCTGCGCCTTGGCTTTGCTGAACTTGCCATAGGGCAACTGCCCGGAACCGGCCCCACCACCGGCAAACAGCAGGTTCTTTCCCACCAGGCCATTGGTATTGGCCAGCCCCCGGGGGAATTTCGGGCCGGTGGAACGCAGCAGCAGTTTGGCGCTTTCGACGGCCTGGCAGGCAACCACATAGATGCCTGCATCCACTTGTTTCAGTGCACCTGTCTTGTCGAAGTATTCCACACCGGTGATCTTGCCTTTGGCGTCTGTAATCAGGCGCTTTACCAGAGAGTGGGGGCGCACTTCACAGCGTCCGGTCATCACAGCCCGTTCCAGCAAGGCCGATCTGGCGCTGCCTTTGGCGCCGGTGGAACAACCTGTGCTTCCACAATAGCCACCATTGTAGGCACAGCTTCCACGCCCGTCAGCAGGACGGGAGAGGATGGCACGGGGCGTGGGGATAGGATGAAATCCCAGCTTTTTTCCCGCCTCATCCAGCATGCCTGCTACCGCATGTTCCTGTAGTGGCGGATAAGGGAAATCGGCCCGGCTGCGCGGCTCGGCATGGGGGTGGGCTTGTACTTTCCCCGATATGCCAACTTCGGTCTCCACGCGGGTATAATACGGCTCCAGGTCTTCATAACTGATGGGCCAGTCTGCGATGTTGGCTCCTTCTATGGGACCGAACTCGGATAGCAGGCGGAAATCCACAGGCTTGAGGCGATGGAAATAGCCACTCATGAAATTACTGGATCCGCCAACACAGTTGCCATTCCAGAAATTCCAGCGCCCACTTTCGGTGCTCTGAATCTTCCAGCCGCCATCACCATCTTCCAGTTCAATGATATGCGGCTCATCCTTGCGGTTGGGCTTGTATGTTTCCCGCAGGCAGCAGGCCAGTTCGTCCTTGTAGAAATCCTCCGTGCTGTACCAGGGGCCGCGCTCCAGCACCAGCACAGAATGTCCGGCTTGCGCCAGGGTCAGTGCCACGGGGGAGCCACCGGCGCCACTGCCGATGACGATGACATCAAAATCATGGCTCATAAGAGAAAATACCGTTTGTCAGCAGGTGGGCGTTTGTAACCGGGTTTGTGCCCCAGCCACTTCCAGCCGATGCCATTGGGGTTGCCGCCATACACGGGATCGGTAAGCGTGGCTTCCAGGATATAATGCAACACTTCATGCAGCCAGTGCCCTCCTCCGGGCCGAGATTCAAATTTGCGCAATACCTCCTCCTTCTGTGCTGGTGCCAGCAGGGGAAAAGCCTGACCATGGTCTTCCTTGCTCAATGCCATGACCGACACCACACCCTCACGGAAGGAATCCCGGGTGGCTTTTTCCAGGGCAGGGTCGGAAAGCACCCACTGGAGATAGGACGCCGCATTTACTTCTACTGCGCCCGGGGCGTTTTTTTCAGAAGGAAAAAGGTGCGCCTGTATCATCGCCATCGTCTGCCATTGCGATGCATCCATGCCTGTGGCTTCGAGCCGGATAGTAGAGAAATCCGGCATCCAGTTTCTCGCATGGGCGGGCAGGATACCGCTTGCCAGCACCCCGCCCATGCTCCAGTACAGAAAGCAGCGGCGTTTCACAATTCTTCGCTCCCCTGCTCCTGAATCACCGCCTGCAGCAGCCACTCCATCCACTGTGGCTTCATGTAACCGCGTTTGTGCATCAACTCCGTACCATCGGCATCCATGATGATGATGGCAGGCCGGCCATAATCACGATAGCGCGCCGCCAGCTCCGGATCTTTCTCATCCACGATCTTGATCGGCACGTAGTCCTTGTCGATTGCTGCCAGCACTTTAGGGTCACGCCAGGTGGTGGCATCCATTTTCTTGCAGAAACCGCACCATTCTGCGCTCAGATCTACCAGAACCAGCTTTTTCTCTGCTTTCGCCTGGGCGAAAGGCGCTTCTGACCAGGTTTGCCAGGGTACCGAAGCACCGGCCACCAGCTTGGTAAATGCGACCAGCACGACGAACAACGCGAGAAACAAACTTATTTTGAGCACATGGGAACTACTCATGGATTACTCCTGGAAAGCGGATTATTCATTCAGACCGGCAAGGGGGTAATTATATGACAACCCCTGGCGGCAAAAAGTTACAATTCATCCCTATTATTCATTGGAATCCGCTCGCCATGCCACAACGCATCGTTCTCGCCAGCAACAACCAGGGCAAGGTCAGGGAAATCAGTCAGCTCCTGGCCGGCCAGGAACGGGAAGTGCTGCCCCAGTCCGCCTTTGACATCACAGAGGTTGAGGAAACAGGCCTGACCTTTGTCGAAAACGCCATCCTCAAGGCCAGAAACGCCGCCATACACAGCGGGCTACCCGCCATTGCCGATGATTCCGGACTGGAGGTGGATGCCCTGAAAGGCGCTCCCGGCATTTACTCCGCCCGCTTCGCCGGCCCCGGCGCCAGTGATGCCGACAACAACCGCAAATTGCTGGCCGAGCTGGAAAACATTCCGCAGGAGCAGCGCACCGCCCGTTTTCAATGCCTGATCGTGTACATGCGCCACGGCACCGACCCTGTCCCCATTATCTGCCAGGGGAGCTGGGAGGGAAAAATCTTGCGCCATCCCCAGGGGGAAAACGGCTTTGGCTATGACCCCCTTTTTTTTGTGCCGGAAAAGAACTGCAGCGCCGCCGAGCTGCCTGCAGAGGCAAAAAACGCCATGAGCCACCGGGGCAAGGCGTTGCGCTGCCTGATACAGGCGCTGTCCCACCATCAATGTTAATAGTCCAGGTCTTCCTTCCTGAACAGCCGTGTTGGAGCCGCATTCAACACCCGCTTTAGTATGTGATTCATGGTGAATACATCATTGTCAAATCCCCCATGGGTGGTGCTGCGGGTAATCTTGCCCGTTACACCGTTGGAGTAATGAATGCGGGGCTGATCTCCCACCCTGGTCACATCTGCGGCGAACTTCTGCATACCCAACAAGGGGCATTCCTGCTGCCTTTCGAAGGCATTTGAGACCAGATACAGCAAGGATTTGCGATAAAGAGGCGTCACCGTATCATCCAGTTCCAGCTTATCCAGCAGGCTGTAGATGGCCATGTCCCCGATCTGCAGGCGGCCTTGCGCATCCAGCAGTGGCGCATAGCTTTTCTCGTACCAATCCAGGGTGCAGGCCGGCGCCATGAGGGAGCAGGTGTCGATTTGCAGCTGACGCCGGCTCAGGGTGCGCAGCAACTGGCCGATGGCGATGGCGCCGGTACTGTGCCCGATCAGATGCAGCTTTTTCGGCTTTCCCTGCTTCCTGAATTGCTGCAGGAACTGATCCACGGCATCCATCGCCGCCCCATCAGGGTCAAAAGCCGCATGAGCGCCTTTTTTCATTTCCTCCCAAACCAGGGTTCCCGGCTTGCGCAGCAGGCCTTCCATAAAGCGATCCGTCCAGTCCAGCGCACCGCCAACACGGCCGACAGCCTGCTCTGATTTGCGCAGAATCACATCCTTCAGTTCCTCCGCCAGGCCGGTGTCATACATGATGTGGAAGGGATAAATGCGGTTGTCCTTGAACACGCTACGCATGGCGGCTACCCGCTTGGCAGAATCTTCCGGTGAATTCAGGCCACCATGAACATACAACAAAAAATGATCATACTTGCTGCTTTTTGCCACCAGGGCGGCAGTTTCCGACACGTCAAATGCCGTGCTCCAGTAGCGACCACTTTCCTTGTAAGCACCATCATCCACATGTACAAAGTGCCCGGCGATGGAGGAACGAGGGATCTTTTTTACGAACTGTTCTTTCTCGGGCAGTTTGGAGCTGACCGCCCGCAAACCAAATATAGAAGGCGTAGGCAACGCCAGGCGAAACACCCAGGCATCCATGACGTTTTCTATCCAGTCTTCGTAACTCCACAGAGCCAAGCCTTTGTCACCCCAACCATCTGTCCAGGAATTCTGCACCCAAAAGCCTTTTTCGTCATACCCCACTACGGCAAAGGCATGGCCACCATCTGTTTTGTCATATTTGCGAATATGCCCGTCTTCGGGCTCATCCCAGCCAGCATGAACCATCGCCGATACCACGATCACTCCTGCTTCATTCAGTGCTGCATGGTAATGGTTGATTTGCGGACGCAGCCGATAGTAGGCACCCAGGGTCTGGCTGCGCGCATCCTTGGCGCGACGCACTGTCAGATCACCCTTGCGGCTGACCCGATAAGGCCACAGCTTGTCACGGCATACGCCCATGTTATTCCAACCCTTGATGGTGCCGCGCAGACTTGAGCCGTCATAATCCTCCCCCGGCCACTCATCATGGCGCCTGGCCATCTCGTAGAGCATACGCGCACTCACGCGCACATCCTCTTTCGCACGGGAATACAGCAGATTGATGGCTGCCGCCAGGGCAAAGCCGGTGCAGGCACCCTCGCTGTGCTGGTTAAGGATTTTCTGGTCACGTGGTGGTGGCAATGCTTTTTTCAGCTGGATCAGGGAGGGTTCATACATCCAGTCCCGCAGATCCGGAACGTCAGCACTGGCATTTTTCTTCCACTTGGTTTTTGACATATGCGTAATCCTTTGCCGGGTAGAACGGCTTGGTGTAAAGTCATTTATCCTTCTTGTTTAAAGATAGAACATATCTGCCGTTTTTACATGAAAATTCTTCTCGCCAACCCCCGCGGCTTTTGCGCCGGCGTGGATCGCGCCATCGAAATCGTGGATCATGCCCTGGATGCTTTCGGCGCGCCAATCTATGTTCGCCATGAAGTTGTTCACAACCGTTTTGTAGTACACAACCTCAAGCAGCGCGGTGCTATTTTTGTGGATGAGTTGCATGAGGTACCGGACGGAAACACCGTGATCTTCAGCGCTCATGGCGTTTCCCAGGCAGTCAAGAAAGAAGCGGAAAGCCGTGACCTGAGGGTATTCGACGCAACCTGCCCCCTGGTGACCAAAGTCCACCTGCAGGTGGCACGACACTGTCAGAACGGCTTTGAAGTCATCCTCCTCGGCCACAAAGGACATCCGGAGGTAGAAGGAACCATGGGGCAATACTGCTATCCCAAAGCAGTAGGAATCTATCTGGTGGAAACCGCTGATGACGTAGCCCGCTTGCGCGTACAGCGTCCGGACAAGCTGGCCTTCGTTACTCAAACCACGCTTTCCAAGGACGATACTGCTGAAATTATCATCGCGTTGCGCAAGCGCTTCCCCCAAATCCAGGGGCCCAGGAAAGACGACATCTGCTACGCCACCCAAAGCCGCCAGGATGCGGTAAAGCGCCTCGCGGCAGCATGTGATGTGGTACTGGTGGTCGGCTCACCCAACAGCTCCAACTCCAACCGCCTCAAGGAAATCGCGGAAAAACTGGGCAAACCCGCCTATCTGGTGGATGGTCCGTCGGAATTGCGCCAGCAATGGCTGAAGGGGATTCGCATCATCGGTCTCACAGCAGGCGCCTCGGCACCAGAGGTGTTGGTGGAACAGGTACTGGATCAGCTCAAAACCTGGGGGGCAACCGAAGCCGTGGAGGATGGCGGCATGCCGGAAGAAGTGACCTTTCCCTTGCCCAAAACACTACAGCAACCAGGCTGAGTATTCAGAAAATCCCGATCATTCCTGTAAGAATATTCTGATCCAGCCGGGAATGCCTTGTCATACGGTTTTCCCGGCTATTAGGATAGCCTCTCAACCAATGGATTTGGTTTGGAGGGCAATATGGATATCACCCCGACCCGCTCAAAAGGCGTCACCCTGGTCGAACTTGTAATTACCCTTGCCGTTGCAGGCATTCTCACTTCGCTGGCCGTCCCCGCCTTCAGCAACATCCGGGCAAAAAACGCCATGGCCGGCAGCATTAACCTGTTCCTGAGCCAACTGCACCTGGCACGTTCCAGCGCCGTCACCCGGGAACGACGCATTACTCTCTGCCCGGCCAGCTCCCCCAGCGAATGTGATGACGACCACGAAGCCTGGAAAAACGGCTACCTGATCTTTCAGGACAGCAACAAAAACCGCGAACGTGATGTGGGTGAGGAAATCATCAGCTATCAGGAAAAAGCAGACACAGCGGTAAAAATCGTTTCTTCCTCGCGGTTTCGCAACCGCATTACCTTTCTGGCATTGGGCCGCGCCTGGTTTTCCAACACCACCGTGCGCTTTTGCCATGAAAAACGCCCCGATCTGAACCGGGTGATCATTGTATCCAACAATGGCAGGGTGCGCACCAATAAGAATATGGCAGACGGCAGCCCTGTCGATTGCTCATGACTTGAACATCAACAAGGTCGACTTACTGGAAACACTGGCGCAAATCGCGCAAAAACACTGCCCTGATCACGTTTCTTGCTCCCTGAGCGACTAACGGTGCTTTTTTCATGACCAGCGGCTATTGGCGTTGTTTGTCTATAAATCTATACTTCAGGTTAAATGAAATGCTGCCTGGAAGACATGGGTCATGAGAAAAATACGCGGCTTTACACTGGTTGAACTACTCATTACCGTGGTGGTTATCGCTATCCTGCTTGCACTAGCAACCCCCAGCTTCCGTGGTTTACTGGATAGGAATACAACTACCGCCACTGCCAATGACATTCTCTCCTCCATCCTGTTAGCGCGCAGTGAAGCCATCAAGCGGGAACAGCCAGCGATATTTAGTGGAAACGCCGACTTCTCCACCTGGCAAGTCGCTGCGGATACAGATAACAATGGCAGCGGCGATGATATTGTGGTGGAACACAACCAAGGAAACCATGGCGTTAGCATTACTGCAAATGGCACGGCAGCCACCATCACTTTCAACTCACGCGGCCGAGCAAATCTAAACATTAACAACGATTTCTTTACCATTACCAAGAATAACACAACACGTTTTGTTTGCTTTAGCAGTACCGGACGCCCCCGGGTAGAAAAAGGAGGATGTCAATGATTCGATCAAACCGCTCACAACGCGGAACCACCTTGGTTGAAGTGTTAATCGCCGCCGTTATCATTGGCATTGGACTGCTTGGAATCGCCTCTCTTCAGGTCAAGGCATTGCAAGCTTCCACCAATGCCGAACATCGCGCCAATGCCACTGACCTTGCCGCTGCGCTGGCAGATCGGATCCGGGCCAACCTGGGAAGCAGAAGCGACAATAACCTGGCAAATTATCAGACTACCCCCATCGCAGCATGCGCGGGCCTCAACGCCAGCAACTGCGCCATGGCTGCTGGAGCCGCCGATACCACTGGTGTTGCTCAATGCTCTCCTGCCAACATGGCCGCATTTGATCTGGCCACAATTCGCTGCGGTGAAGCGTGCCTGCAGGACGACATATGCGATGAAGGAGGCATAAAAAACATGTTGCCAGGTGGCGAATTGACCGTCAGCTGCGGTGCGGTTCCGTGTGGGGGAACCTCAGACATGCGCATCCAGGTTTCCTGGGAAGTACGCAATGACACCTTCGGTGAAGGCAATAACCAGGGGAACGCCATGGATTTCATCACTCTGACCCTAATTCCCGGCGTAGACCCGGAGCCCTGATCATGAATAGCTCACTCCAAACCAGAATGCATAACCGGCAGAAAGGCATCTCACTGTTGTCATTGATGATTGCCTCAGCTATTGGAATCTTCCTCAGCGGCGCTGCACTCAAAATTTATGCTGACAGCAAAGCCACTTTTAACTTGCGAAATGTTGTGGCAGAAGTAGTGGAAAACCAGCGTTTTGCCCTGGATGACATGCGCCGTATCCTGGTTATGGCTGGGCGTGATATCCGCGAAGCAGATGATGCCCTCCCCGACGCCAACTTCCATACATTTCCACCCATTGAAGAAAGCGCTTCCACGGCCATCGCTGATGGAGCAGAATTCATCTATGATGGTGGCGCGGACGACTCGGATATTGCTGCTTTCCGTTACCGCGCCGGCCCTAGCTGCGGGGCTTACCAGAATGTTCCCATACAAGGAAAATTGCAGACTCGAGCCAACGGCACCAGTTACCGGGATGATAAAACCTGCCGTCCTACGACCGTACGCTTCAAGGTGGTAAACAATGATTTAATTTGCGAAGTGAACTCGTACTACACCAGAAACAATAACACCGGCGAAACCACATGCAGCGGCAACGCTCCGATAAGCCCCTTCCGAAGCACTCTCATCTCCGGCGTGCAAAAGCTCAAGGTTCTGTATGGTGTTGACGGCACTCCAAGTGATGGCTATGCCAGCCAGTACCTTGCCGCATCCCAGGTTGGAAATTGGCAGGATATCGTTTCCGTGCGTTTCGCCCTAATGACCGGCAGCCAGTCAACACTACCTGCATCAGCCAGAAAGGCGGAACCAGGCTCGGTTTATATCCTTGGCCTCGAAGAGGACGAACCTGATACCACACACCTCTACCGGGTGGCGTCCGCCACGCTTTCCCTGCGCAATTTCAACACTATCGTACAAAGGCAGTAACCATGATCCAGCGTATTTATAGTCACCCAGGCAGTTATCCAAGACAAAAAGGCGTAGCCTTGGTTGTCAGCCTTATCCTCTTAGTGGTTATCACCCTGCTTAGCGTTACCGCCATGCGCAGCGCCAACCTTGACACAAAGATCACTATTAACCATCAGCACAAGCAACTGGCATTCCAGGCGGCGGAAAATGCCCTAACCAAGCTTACCAGTCTCGATATGACAGACCCGGCAATGGATAACCTACAAGTACCAGGCAACATTGATGATGACCCGGAAACCACTTCACTTTGGTATCAGCAAGCAGACGTAGACGGAACCCCTGACCTTGCAGCCGACCTGACCATGAATTACATCGAAAAATCCGCACCGGGAAAATACAAGTTTTCAGGCTTCGGATTAAACATTATCACCCACGTTTATCAGGCGGACGGATTGGGCACCGTATCTGGCACCAACGCACGGATTCAAAACCGCATGCACGTTACCCTGCTCAGAGAATGAGGAACCTACCATGAATAAGACCAGCCAGTACCAACATAAACCCCTCATTCAAGGGATTACTCTTTCACTTACTATTTTTGCCAGTGCAGTTCAGGCGGATGACGTGGAAGTTTACGTAACCACACCGGTTACCATCGGACCCAATATTCTATTTATTATGGATGAGTCCGGCAGTATGAACTGGACAGATGGATACTATAAATTATCCAGTTGCAGCTATGGAGGCGGGGGCTTCTGCGACGACCCTGATCAACGCATGTACCAACTGAGAAAGGCCATGCTTTCTCTGATCAGTGACTCCAAAATGGATGATGTCAATATAGCCATCATGGGTTATTCCGGCACCAGGAACAACACGCTCATACATACACCGGGATTTGTAAAAGTAAAAGATTGGCGCACTACCCTACTTGATGACGTCATCGGCGACAGCGGGCTAGATACCGACTTTGGCACTCCTGGAGAAACTACAGGATCACTCATTACCAGTGGCGGCACACCTTCAACACCCGCCATCAAGGAAGGGATGTCCATGTTCAGAGGACTGGAGGGGCATACTTCCCCTATCGAAAACTGGTGTGAACCCAACTACGTTGTATTTCTTACGGACGGGGAACCAAACAGGAACGAAGGCGACACCACATATGAAGCAGTCAATTGCGATGCCAATGAACCTACCATAGCAGGCATTAACTGGGGCGGAACAGATGGATCAGCAAATGGCGCACGCTGCTCTGCCACTATTTCTCAATGGGGATATGAGCACCGTCCGAAAACAGGTGAAGACTGGAGCTATGGTGATAATGACCCGGAAAAAAAGCTCTTCAGGAATGTCATAACCCATACCATCGGCTTTCACACCAATGCCGGCTCTGAAGCCGCAAGGATTGCCAAGGAAACCTATCTTTTAGGCATAGCAGACAAAAGTCCTGATGAAGATCCAGACCATTCTGAGTACAACTTTAATAACAATTACGGAAAAGATCTGCCCGACTATGATCCTAATGATCCCTATATTGGGGGAAGGTTTGTACGTGCAGACAATGCAGACAATCTGCTGGAAGCGCTAACCAGCTTTGTGGATCAGGCCAATGATGGGGTGGACTATACCTATTCCGCACCCACCATCCCATTCAATGCCGACAATGCAGCAATCAGCGGCGATGAAATGTATCTTCCTGTTTTCAAGCCAGGCGCCACATCCTTTTGGAAAGGAAACATAAAGAAATATCAAGTCAAGTATAGCGAGGCTGATGACGAGCTTCTTGTTCTGGATAAAAATGGAAACTCTATTATTGATAATGCTTTTCGGTTCGTTAGTTCCACAGATTATTGGAACGATACGGGAAGTACTGATGGCGCAAATCCACTCGCCGGGGGAATCAACAGCAACATGGCACCCTCTCGGAACCTCTATACCTATCTGTCGGGAAACGAAAAAGACCTTACCCTCGAGGAAAATCGGGTGCATCCTGACAATGAGCTGATCACCAAGGAACTTATGGAGGTTGCGAGAGAGAGTTGGAGAAGCAATCAGCTAAATTGGGCCAACTGGCTGAAAAATGATGGCGAGACACCGCGCACAGGCGATAACGCCCCACAAATGGGAGCTCCTCTTCATACCCAACCAGCCACCATCCGCTATAAAAGCGAAGATGACCTGGTGCTTATAAGCACAACGGAAGGCATTTTGCATGCCCTCGACAGTTCCAGCGGCAAAGAATTATGGGCCTATATGCCCGATGAACTGCTGAAAACAATCAAGGTTGCAAAAAAGAACAAAGCAGATGACCTGCCCATGTATGGGTTGGACGGCCCCATGACGGTTTACCGCACAGACACCATTTATCAAGATGATGACAATGATGGCTTTCCCGATTTAGATGCAAATGGAGATGAAATCATCACAGTTCCAGGCAAAACCTTTCTCATGGTTGGCATGAGAAGAGGATTTGCCAAGGGCGCTGAATCCAAGCATGTAAACAGAAACTATTACGTTCTGGATATTACGAACCGGGAAGAACCTCTTTTTGCATGGGAGATTATCGGCGGGAAACCCAATACCGATTTTGAGGATCTGGGACAAACCTGGTCCAAGCCTATTTTCACAAAACTGGAGATCGAAGGCGCCAGCGCTCAGGATGTACTGGTTTTTGGCGGTGGCTATGACCCCGACCAGGATAATGCCATATCACAGGCGGATGACAATATGGGAAATGCCATCTATATCGTCAACCCAAAAGACGGCTCTCTTATCCGCAAGATAGACAGCTCAGACATGGAACAAGGCAAAATGGGTAACGCTATCGCTGCCAATGTGCTCCCCGTAGATATCAATGCAAACGGTGTTACCGACCGTCTATACGCTGCAGATGTGGGTGGGCGCATCATTCGCGTGGACATACCCGACAAAGCCCTAGCGCAAATGACTGGCTCCTCCGAGCTAAGAGGAACTGTAATAGCAGATGTGGGAAAAAATGATGGCTTCCAGCGCTTCTTCAATACACCAGAAGTGGCTTACTATAAGCGAGGAGGCTATCAGTACCTTGCCTTGCTGATCGGATCTGGAAAACGCCCGGATCCCGTTGACGACAGCGTTACAGACCGGTTCTACATGATAAAGGATTACAACGTCTGGGCAGCCCCCACGACTTACCCGGATATCGTGACGGAAAGCGAGCTTTCTGATACAACAAACAACCTGGCGCAAGAAGGTAGCGACGAGGATGCCCGTGATGCTTTGGACGAATTGATTACCAACAGCGGATGGTATGTGGACTTGGACTCAGGAGAGAAGGTATTTTCTGAAGCCCGGGTCTATGACTATGCCGTGCTGTTTACATCCTATAGCGGAACCAAGGAAGAACCCGATGTCTGTACCGCCACTTCTGTCGAAGGCGAATCTTTTCTCTACATTCTCGACATGAGACATGGTGGCGCCAGATTCAACATTGCCGGCGGAAGATTTGAGCAAAGCAGCCCGGATGAACTAAGCAAGAGTGACCGCAAAATTTCCCTGGATATTCCCGGTATGCCGCCTTCACCCACACTCATGTTCCCTTCCAAAGACGATGGTGAAGGACCAAGTGGCTGGGTACTCGCACTCGTAGGCTTGCAGGCTCCGGCAAAATGGCCTGACCGCTATCACCCGATTTCCTGGGAAGAGGTGATTAACGATTAAACACTTCCAGGCTACTGGTGCTGTAGAAAAGCATGGAATGCAGTTTCTGCAGTACTACAACCCCCTATCTCATTATTAGGTTCAAGAATATGGCCATAAAAAGCAAACGTGGATTCACCCTGATCGAACTAATGATTGTGGTGGCGGTGGTGGGAATACTGGCGGCCATCGCCTATCCCAGTTATATTGATTCCGTACGTAAAGCACACAGAGCAGATGGTAAGGCGGCGTTACTAAATGCCGCCCAAAAGATGGAAGCCTATTATGCAAGAAATGCAAAGTATACAGACGCCACATTGGCCGACCTAAATATCCCTTCGACGAGTGAAGAAGGGTATTTCGACATTACTATTGAAACCGCCGATGCCAATAGTTATGTATTTCGGGCGGAAGCTTTGGGCGACCAACAAAATGACGATATCAAAGGCTTCCAACTCACGTCTACGGGAGCTAAAACCCATTATGATGGATCAAGTTGGACTGTGGCCGGATGGGATGACTAGTATATATTTTTAGAGAGTCGCGCATGAAAAACCGCCCTTACAAGCGGTTTTTCCACTGGATCAATCGCAATACGCCTTAACCACCGCCTGAGCCTCCTTAACCTTCAGCGCCTTTTCTTCCGGCGTAAACTTCACCAGTTTATTGTCCTCAGTCACAAACCCCATACCGGGTTCGGCATTTTCCAGCACCTTCAGATTCTGCCTCCCCTTTTCACAATATTCCTTACGCAATGCAGTATCCAGCGCAGGATTTCCCTTGACTTTTTCATCCACGACATCTTCCGTTTTTTCCTCAACAGGAGTAGCAGGAGGCGGCGCATTCACCTGTATTTCTTTCGCTTCGATACTCTCCGGTGGAGGTGACTGGGAATAAACCACTTTTCCGTTTTCATCCACCCAGCGATAGACTTTCGCCTCTGCCAAGCCACCTATAATCACCAACCCAGCTAATCCTGCAATTATTGTCCGTTTCACCTGCACCCCCTCATGGAATAAACTATTCATCTTCAGAACCATAGCAAAACAACCGGCCAGTTGCCCATGCAGTTGTCACAAAAAACACATCAGACCAATTCCCGATGAGCAATGTTCTCATCATCGGTGGTGGCATCATCGGCCTGCTGACCGCACGCGAGCTATGCGCGGCCGGGGCGGATGTCACCCTGCTGGAACGGGGCGAGCTGGCACGGGAATCTTCCTGGGCGGGCGGCGGAATCCTTTCCCCCCTGTATCCCTGGCGCTATCCGGACAGCATTACCAGGCTGGTGAGCTGGAGCCAGCAAACTTATGCCGAACTGTGTGAAGATTTATACGAGAACACGGGAATCGACCCTGAATACCTGCAAAACGGGCTACTCATAGAAGCATCAGGAGAACGCAGCCGCGCCCTCCATTGGTCTGCCATGCATCGCCATCTGCTTCTTCCGGTCAACGCAGACAGAATTGCCGAAATGGAGCCCGAGCACAAACAACCACCGGAAGCAGCCATATGGATGCCCGGCATCGCCCAGGTGCGCAACCCCCGCCTGGCAAGGGCGCTGGCACAGGACGCCGTGCAACGTGGTGTGCATATACGCACACAGACACCGGCCCTCAACCTGAAAATCAGCAATAACCGTATCCTTGGCATCACAACCGCTGCCGGCAAGTTCTCAGCAACCACGGTTGTCTTGTGCGCCGGGGCCTGGACGGGAGAACTCAGCCAGATACTGCCAACCCCCGTCGATATACGCCCCGTAAGGGGGCAGATGCTGTTATTCAAAGGGAAACCCGATACCATCCATCACATGATGCTGGAGGAAAACCGCTATATCATCCCCCGCAAGGATGGCCGGATACTGTTCGGCAGCACCCTGGAAGAAGCCGGTTTCGACAAGTCCACCACCAAGGCCGCCCGCATGGAACTCGAGCAACTCGCCATCCAGCGTTTTCCGGTGCTGAAAGATTTTCCCGTCGAACAACACTGGGCCGGACTGCGGCCGGCGGCGCCTGCCGGCATTCCATATATCGCCAGGCACCCGCAGATCGACAACCTGTTCATCAACGCCGGTCACTACCGCAATGGCGTGGTGCTGGGGCCGGCTTCCGCCAGGTTGCTTGGCGATCTGCTGCTGCACAGGAAACCCATTGTCGATCCTGCCCCTTACACGATGGATGCAGCACGTGGCTGATCGCAAGGTGCAAAAATTCTGGTGCTGCCTGCTGCTCTTGCTGCCCGTCACCCTGTTCGCCGAAATACCGCAAATAAAGATCGGTGTCCTCAGCCATCGTGGTGACGAAGCCACATTGCGCAACTGGTCACCCACGGCGGATTACCTGACCAGGGTAGTGCCGGAATATCGCTTCCTCATCGTCCCCCTGGATTTTCGGGAAATCGAACCCGCGGTCAGATCCGGCAGTGTGGACTTTCTGCTGGTGAACCCCGGCATCTATGTCAACATGGAAGTACGCTACCGTATTTCCCGCATCGTCACCCTGAACAACCTGATCAACAACGAAGCATCCAATCTCTTTGGCGGCGTGATCTTCACCCGGGCGGATCGTGATGACATCAACAGCCTGGAGGATCTTCGGGGAAAGACCCTGATGGCGGTTGACAAGACCTCCCTGGGCGGCTTCCAGATGGCCTGGAAAGAGCTTGAAAAGATCGGCATCAATCCCTACCAGGACACGGCGGATCTGCGCTTCGGCGGCACCCATGACGCCGTGGTGCAGGCCGTACAGCGGGGAGAGGCGGACGTGGGTACGGTGCGCACGGGCATTCTCGAAACCATGGTCGAAGACGGCGAGACCGTCGCCGAAAAGTTTACCGTCCTCGGGCAAAAAAAGGACGACATGTATTTGTTTTCCCACAGCACCCAGCTCTATCCGGAATGGCCCTTCAGCAAGCTCCAGCACACCCCGGCGCAGCTCGCCCGGCGGGTCGCCATTGCATTGTTGCAAATGTCGCCCCTGGAACCTGCGGCGCAATGGGGCGAATACGCCGGCTGGACCACCCCCCTGGAATACCAGCCCGTGCATGAGCTGTTGCGCGACCTGCATCTGCCCCCGTATGACCGCCCGGAGCGCTTCACCCTCAGCGACGCCATCGAAAAATACTGGTACTGGCTGCTCATCGCCCTGTTGTTTCTGCTGTTCATGTTGATCATGACCAGCTGGGTGGTGCGCCTGAATCGCGCCCTGAAAAAATCCAAAAGCATGCTGGAGCGCCAGCACAACCTGATTCTGGACTCCGTGGCCGATGGCATCTACGGGGTGGATCTGCAGGGAAACGCCACCTTCATCAACAAGGCGGTCACGGAGATCACCGGCTGGCGAGCCAAGGATCTCATCGGCGTGAACCAGCACCAGCTGCTCCACCACACCCGCCAGGACGGCAGCCCCAACCCCGGCAGCGAATGCCCGGTTTACCTCACTTTCCGGGAAGGCAGGCCGCGCTATGTGGAAGAAGACCTGTTCTGGAAAAAGGACGGCAGCAGCATCCCGGTGGAATACAGCAGCACCCCGATTCGCAACGAACAGGGTGATATCGTGGGCTCCGTTGTGGTGTTCCGCGACATCAGCGCCAGAAAGCAGGCGGCGGAAGCCGACCGCCAGTACCAGATGGAACTGGCCCATGTGGCGCGCCTGAGCACCATGGGGGAAATGGCCTCCGGCATGGCCCATGAATTGAACCAGCCCCTGACGGCCATCGCCACCAGCGCCGATGCCTGCATGCGCCTGTTGGAATCAGGCAATCCTCCAGCAGACCGAATCATGGACGTGCTGGAAACCATCGGTACCCAGGCACGCCGCGCTGGCGGCATCATCCGGCAGCTGCGCCAGTTCGTGCGCAAGGAAGAACCCCGCCATACCCTAGTCAGGGTCAATCAGCTGATTGAAGAAGTTTTGATGCTGCTGGAGCCGGAAATCCGCAAGGCCGACATTCGCGTAGTGCGTGATCTGGATGCGGATATCCCCCTGGTTCAGGCCCAACACATCCAGATCGACCAGGTGATACTGAACCTGATCCGCAACGCCATCGAGGCCATGGCGGAAACCGGCCAGGGCAAGCGCATTCTTACCCTGAAAACCCGCTGTGCCGGCGGCAATGCCGTGATCACTTCTGTTGAAGATACCGGGCCGGGAGCAGACCGGGAGCTGCTAGACAAGCTATTCGACCCCTTTGTCACCAGCAAGCCCCATGGCATGGGGCTGGGGCTGTCCATCAGCATGGCGATCATCAACGCTCACAATGGGAATCTTTACTATGAAGCGAGGGAGCACAAAGGGGCAATCTTTCGCTTTACCCTACCGGTAAGCGAGGCTGCAAATGAACACTAACGCCAGCACCATTTTCATTGTCGATGACGATACCCAGGTTCGCCAGGCATTGGCCTTGCTGATGGAGTCCGTGGGCCTGAAGGTTCAGACCTACCCTTCTGCGAACACCTACCTCGAACAGTTCGACCCGGAAGCGCCGGGCTGCCTGATACTGGATGTGCGCATGCCCGGCATGAGCGGGCTGGAACTGCAGGCGCGCCTCGCCGCCGAAGCCTTTCACCCTCCGGTAATCGTCATTACCGGCCATGGAGACGTTCCCATGGCGGTACGGGCAGTACAGGCAGGCGCCGTGGATTTCATCGAAAAACCCTTCAATGATCAGGCCTTGCTGGACAGCGTTCATCGCGCCCTGGATCTCGATGCAAGACAGCGCGGACGGGCCAGCAAGCTGGCGGAAGTGCAATCCCGGCTGGCCTCGCTAACCCCCAGAGAACAGCAGGTGATGAAAATGGTGGTGGCAGGCAAGCGCAACAAGGTCATCGCGCTGGAGCTGTCAGTAAGCCAGTCCACTGTAGAAGCCCACCGCGCCAAGGTCATGGAGAAAATGCAGGCACAGAGCCTTTCTGATCTGATGCGCATGGTGTTGTCCCTGGAAGATAGCAGCAGAAATGCCGGGTAAACTCCATTCCTGTGGGCCAGTTCATGCAAATCAGCAAACACATTAGGGAAAACCCCAAGTAATTTTCCTGTATCTGCCAATTTCCTTACCCCTTGGGGCTATGCATACTTTCTTCATGCCAGTGTAAATATCCATCAAAGAAGATATGGCAGACACACCAGGTATCAATCCGGCCCTCCGGGCACAGGGATGCCTGTATCCAACCCACAGGAAGCTCCCTGGCTTCAGCCTGAAATCAGGCAACCAGCAGAGTGCACTGTGACAAGAGTCCAAATTTATCCCTGGAGGATGTAATGACGAAACTTACCAAAAGGCTTGGCCCCACAGCCACTGCCCTGGCCCTGTGCATCGGGCTGGTATTGTCCGCCCAGGCCAGCGCAGCCGATTTGGAAGCTGGCAAGAAAATCGCCTTTGACCGATCAAAAGGTAACTGCCTGACCTGTCACCATATCGAAGGCGGCACCCTGCCAGGCAACATCGGGCCGCCCCTGGTCGCCATGAAAAGCCGCTTTCCAGACAAGGCCAAGCTGCGCGCCCAGATCTGGGATGCCACGGCCATCAACCCCCACAGCATCATGCCGCCCCTGGGTCGCCACAGGATCCTTTCCGAGAAGGAAGTCGATCTGGTGACCGATTACATCTACAGTCTGTAACAGCGGACGCAAGAGGACAGAAATCATGAAGAAAATCCTAACCCTGTTGCTTTCTGCCGGCCTGGTGGCAACTGCAACCCAAGCGGTATCCAGCCCAAAAGAAGATCTGGAAAAATTCCGCATGTATTATGAGCAGCGCTTCCCCGGCATACAGCTGGACGACTTTGGTAATGGTCCCTATGCACTGGATGCCAGCAAGCGCCTGCAATGGGAATCCATGGAGGAATTTCCTCCCTATGAAGATTATATAGACAAGGGCAGTGAAATCTGGGAAACCCCATTCAAGAACGGCAAGAGTTTTGCCAGCTGCTTCGGCAAGGATCCATCAAAAGTCCGTGTAAAATACCCCCACTGGGACAAGGCCAGCAGCCAGGTGGTTACTCTCGAAGGTGATATCAACAAATGCCTGAAAGACAATGGCGAAAAACCCTTTGGCTGGAAGAAAGGCAAAATCGCCCATCTGGGCGCTTTCCTCGGCTATGAAGCCCGGGGCCAGAAAATCAACGTGGTCATCCCTGACGATCCCAAGGCGCTGGAAGCCTATGAAGAAGGCAAGCACTTCTACTACGCCAAGCGCGGTCAGCTGAACCTGGCCTGCGCAGATTGCCATATCCAGTATCCTGGCCATCGCGTTCGCGGGCAGCTACTGAGCACCGGACTGGGCCAAACCACACATTTCCCGGTGTTCCGCGCCAAATGGTCAAAAGCGGCGGCCAACAGTGATGGCATGGGCACCCTGCATCGTCGTTATGGCGGCTGCAATAAACAGGTTCGCGCCCGCCCTTTCAAGGCGCAAAGCAGGCAATACCGCAATCTGGAATTCTTCCATACCTATATGTCAAATGGTCTGGCAATCAACGCACCGGGTTACCGTGAGTAACGGGGAGACGAACAAATGAAAAAACTAATCACAGCATTTGGCCTGGCCTTGTTGATCACAGGTTGCAACGCCACCACACCGGAAAAACCCGCCAGCATGAAGGCTCAGTACGAGGTTGCCCTGAAAAACGCGCAGGCCGCCGTCGAGAAAGCAGCCGCCGTTGACGGAGAATGGCGGGATATCCGCTGGAAAAAATCCAAGAAACGGTATCTGCCCAGCGCCATCAAGGCCGCAGAAGCCGGGGATTACAAAAAGGCGCTCAAGCTACTGGAAATTGCAACATTCCAGGCAGAGGCCGGCTACAAACAGGCCATGGAGCAGAAAAACGCTGGTCCACGCTTCTGATCAACCGACATCAAAAGACCCAATCATTAAAACTGGAGAAGCTATTATGAGTCTTAATCAAAAACGCCGCGTATTCCTCAAGGGATCGCTGGCAGCAGGAACCCTCGGCGCGGCTGTCGGCCTGCTCACCCCGGGCGCCGTACTGGCCGCCTGGAACAAGAATGCCTTCACCTCAAAAAACATCGATGAAGCCATTGCCGGAGTTGTCGGCAACCCCGTCACCACTCCGTCCAAGGACATCACCATCAAGGCGCCAGATATTGCCGAGAACGGCGCCGTGGTGCCTGTATCCGTTTCCACCAATATGGATGGCGTCGAATCCATCACCTTGCTGGTGGAAAAAAACGCCAGCCCCCTGGCGGCTGTCTTCCATCTCCCCAAAGGCTCATTGCCTGATGTATCCACCCGCGTAAAAATGGGCAAGACCAGCGATGTCATCGCTGTGGTCAAGGCAAATGGCAAACTGTTTTCGGCACGCAAAGGCGTAAAAGTCACCATTGGCGGCTGCGGCGGCTGATCAAACCAAGAGGCATATTCAAATGGCTAAAACCATCAAGATTCGCGCAAAGGCGAAAAATGGCGTCACCACGGTCAAGGCATTGATCACCCACCCCATGGAAACCGGTTTGCGCAAGAACAAGAAAACCGGCGAAATGATCCCCGCCAACTTCATCCAGGAAGTGGTATGCAAGCACAATGGCAAGGAAGTCATCAACTGCGAGTGGGGCGGCGCGGTTTCCAAAAACCCCTATCTGGCATTCAAATTCAAAGGCGGCAACAAAGACGACACCATTGAACTTGCATGGAAAGACAACCAGGGCAATGGCGACTCCCTAAGCGCCAAGATCCGCTGATTTTCTTCTGATCGTCCAGTGCCCTTTTCCCTGTGGAGAAGGGCATACTTTTCTGTTACTCCTGAACCCACAGGCTCAGGGTCACTCACAGGATATTCCCGATGACCATATCAAGACGAGAATTTGTAAAGTTGATGGGGCTGGCAGGCGCTGCCGGCATGCTTCCCGGATCAGCTTTTGCAGCGGCAAAAAAGCCCTCGGATCTGTACGAAATACCGAAATTTGGCAACCTGTGCCTGATGCACATGACAGATTGCCATGCGCAGCTGAATCCGGTTTATTTCCGCGAACCCAGCGTCAATCTGGGCATCGGCCCCGCCAAGGGAAAAGCCCCCCATATTGTAGGCAAGAATTTTCTGCAGCATTTTGACATTGCTCCGGGAAGTATCGAATCCCACGCCTTTACCTACCTGGATTTTGACAATGCGGCAAGGAAGTATGGCAAGGTTGGTGGCTTTTCCCATCTTGCCACCCTGGTGAAGCGCCTGCGCGCCGAACGTGGGGACGGCAACAGCATTCTGCTCGATGGCGGTGATACCTGGCAAGGCTCCGGCACCGCGTACTGGACCCGCGGCAAGGATATGGTTGGAGCCTGCAATCTCCTCGGCGTGGATGTCATGACCGGCCATTGGGAGTTCACCTATCTGGACAAGGAAATCATCACCAATATTGGCGATTTCAAAGGTGAATTTGTGGCCCAGAACGTGAGCGTAAACGAAGAAGCACTTTTTGATTATCGCTTCCCTGATTTTTCCGGATTCGATGAGGACAGCGGCCTGGCGTTCAAACCCTACACCATGAAATCCATCAACGGCATGCGTGTGGCGGTAATCGGCCAGGCTTTCCCCTACACACCTATCGCCAACCCGCAGCGCTTCATTCCTGACTGGACCTTCGGCATCCAGGATGCACGCATGCAAAGCATGGTCAATCAAGTACGAGAAACCGAAAAACCGGATCTTGTAGTGGTCATCTCCCACAACGGTATGGATGTGGATCTGAAAATGGCCTCCCGCGTCAGCGGCATCGACGTCATTTTTGGCGGCCACACCCACGACGGCGTACCCCGTCCCGTGGAGATCAGCAACAAGGGCGGCAAAACCCTGGTGACCAACGCCGGCTCCAACGGCAAGTTCCTGGCGGTTATGGATCTGGATGTCAGCAAGGGCAGGCTCAAGGACTACCGCTATCGTCTGGTGCCCGTATTCTCCAACCTGCTCGAAGCAGACAAGGATATGCAGGCATATATCGACAAGGTACGCGCCCCCTACAAAGACAAACTGGAGAAGAAACTGGCCGTGGCCGGAGAGACCCTGTATCGCCGTGGCAACTTCAACGGCAGCTTCGACCAGATCATCTGCGATGCCCTGAACAAGGTCAACGACGCCCAGATCTCCCTGTCTCCCGGTTTCCGCTGGGGTACCACCGTATTGCCCGGTCAGGACATCACCATGGATCATGTCATGGATCAGACCTGCATCACCTACCCGGAAACCTATCGCCGGGAAATGAGCGGCGAGGAGATCAAGGCCATTCTGGAAGATGTGGCTGACAACCTGTTCAATCCCGACCCCTACTACCAGCAGGGAGGTGACATGGTGCGGCTTGGCGGACTGGACTATGTGTGCGAACCCGCTCAGACCATGGGCAAGCGCATCACCAACATGACCCTGGACAACGGCAGCAAAATCGAGGCCCAGAAGAAATACATGGTTTCCGGCTGGGCTACCGTAGGTTCCAAATCTCCGGGCCGCCCGATTTGGGATGTGGTTGCCGACTACCTGAAAGAACAGGGTACGGTGAAGGTAAAAAAACTCAACACCCCAAAATTGATTGGTGTAAAGGGAAACCCCGGAATCGCCAGCTGATTTATTTTCCCCCTCTCCGATCGGGACAGGCGCCTTCTTTTGCACAGGGATGTGCTTATGCTGCAAGTACATGGATGTACAGGAGCAGCATTCCTGCAATTGGGCCGGGTTATCGAAACAGTGTCTTCCCCTCCCCACTTCAGGGATAATACAGGCCACCCCCATTCCGTACTACCAAGCCCATGCGCCTGTTCGTCAACCGACTCACCGTTCTTGATTTTTCCTACCTGCATTCTGCGCGGGGGCTGGTAGGGGAAAGCTGGCAGGTGGATATCGAATTGCAGGGCGGCCTGGACGAGCAGGGCATGGTGGTGGATTTTTCCGAAGTCAAACGCCAGGTCAAGGATCTCATCGACACCAGTTTCGATCATCGCCTGCTGCTGCCAGCGGATGCCCCCGGCCTCGAGATCCACGGCGACCGCCTGGCATTTTACCTGGACAACGGCAACCGCATCCGCCACCAGGGGCCGCCGGACGCGGTGCAGTTCATTACAGGGGCCGAAATTACCACGGAAAACGTGGCCCTGGCCATTCACCATGCACTGCTCCCCACCCTGCCCGGGAATGTCCAATCCATGACCCTCAGGCTTTACCCCGAAGCAATCCGGGGCGATTTCTACCAATACAGCCATGGCCTGAAGCAACATTGCGGTAACTGCCAGCGCATTGCCCATGGCCACCGCTCACGAATACAGATTCTGCGCAACGGAAAGACAGACCCTGCACAGGAGAAACGCTGGGCGGCGCAGTTCCGGGACATCTACATCGGTACGGAAGACGACATGGTCGCCATTACTTCACACAATGATCAAACCTGCTTCTGTTTTTCCTACACAGCGGAACAGGGACAATTCGAGCTGGAGCTGCCCGCAGATCGCTGTTACCTGGTCGATACAGAATCCACCGTGGAGAACATTGCCCGCCATATCCGTGAAGTGCTGGAACATGAATTCCCCCAGGACAGGTTTTTTGTGCGGGCGTTTGAGGGCATAGGCAAGGGAGCGATCAGCGAAACTCCTGCATAAACCTGGAAGTGCTGTAACTGCTCAGTCGTAATCCCTGTCTTTCCATTGGCGCAACGCCTTGAACACCTCCCGATGTCCACAAAGGGGTTTGCCGGCCCATTTTTCTGCAGCTTTTACCACCACCGGCTCATCCGTGCGTAAAAAAGGATTGGTCGCCAGCTCCAGTGCCAGGGAAGAAGGAACCGTCGGCAGCCCTCGTGCCCTTTTGTCCCGATCCTGCTGGATGCGCTTGAGCAATGCCGGGTTCTCCCGCTCCACCCATTTGGCGAAGCCAAGATTGGCCAGGGTGTATTCATGGGCGCAATACACCTGGGTTGACGAGGGCAGGGCGGCAATACGCCGCAGGGAATCGCTCAGTTGTTCGAAGCTGCCGCTAAACACCCGCCCGCAACCACCGGCAAACAGGGTGTCCCCGCAGAACAGCAGATTTTTTCCATGGTATGCAATATGCCCTTCCGTATGGCCAGGCACATCCAGCACCCGCAATTCTAACTGCAAATCCTGCAGCACAACGCTGTCTCCCTCTATGAGTTTTTTTTCCACTCCGGCGACCGATTCGTGAGCGGGGCCGTATACCGCCACCTGAGGCCAGCGCCGCTTCAACTCGTGCACACCCCCGGTATGATCACCGTGCTTGTGAGTGATCAGAATGGCAGACAACTGCAAGCCATGGGTCTGGCAGTATGCAATGACCGGATCTTCATCACCAGGATCAACCACTGCGCAGGTTGCCACAGCCTCCCGCCTCAGCAACCAGATGTAATTGTCATCAAAAGCCGGTAATGGAATCACCTCAGGCATGGCTATTTCCCGTAAAGTGTTTTTGGGTCGATGAGCACGGGCTTGTCCACCACCAGCTTGTCGCCCTGCAGCAGATTGAAGAAGCAGGTTCGCCTGCCCGTATGGCAGGCGGGGCCGGTTTGATCAACCAACAGCAGCAGGGTGTCACCATCACAATCGAAACGCATTTCCCTGAGTTCCTGAACCTGACCGGAAGATTCGCCCTTGCGCCATAGTTGCTGACGTGAGCGTGACCAGTAGCATACCCTGCCTCTCTCCAGGGTTTCCTCCAGCGCCTCGAGGTTCATCCAGGCCAGCATCAGCACCTCCCTCGTATCGTATTGCTGAGCAATGGCCGGAATCAGACCATCGGCATTCCAGGGAATCTGCTCCAGCACCTGCGGCCAGGGAACGGAATCACCGGGGCGGGCCGTTTCCAGCTTTTTCCAGAATCCGCTGCCACTCATCCGGCAGCCCTCCCCTTTTTTCTATCAAAAAACATATGCCGCTCACAATCATGGTTGGTTCCTCGATTCTACAACACAGACAGCGGCTCGACATTGGTATAATCGGCGTACGAATCATCATTTGGTCGCTTACTTCATGCGCATATTCCGCATTTCCTTCCACAACCAGGGCAAGGTATACCAGCTCCATGCAGAACAGGTGGGCCAGGGAGAGCTTTATGGCTTCGTGGAAATCACCGGTTTGCTGTTCAATGAGCACACTTCCGTGGTGATCGATCCTGCAGAAGAGCGTCTCAAGGACGAATTTTCCGGCACCAGCCGCATTTTGGTGCCCATGCATGCGGTGATACGCATCGACGAGGTGGAAAAGCGCGGGCAGAACATGATTTTCGATGTTGGGGATACCAGCAATATCACCACTTTTCCCGGTTTTGGGCCTGACAAGAAAAAATAGCCTGCCCATGGCGCAAACCACTTCTTCCGGGATGGGGTATAGGCACACAAAATATCCGTTGATATCACGAGCATCCAGGGACACCATACGCCCATGAACAGACAACAGACCATTGAACACAAGCTACAACAAGCACTATCGCCCATGCATTTGGAAGTACTGAGCGAAACCCACATGCACAATGTCCCTGAAGATGCCGAATCGCATTACAGGGTGACTGCGGTTTCCGAGCAGTTCAGCGGTAAATCCCTGTTACAGCGCCATCGCCTGGTCAATGCCGCCCTGGCGGAAGAGCTTGCCAACGGCATTCATGCCCTGGCCCTGCACACCATGACACCGGAAGAATGGTCGGAAAAGAACGGCCATACCCCCACCTCACCTCCCTGCCTGGGCGGAGGGGCAAAATAATGGACATCATACGCTGGCTACTGGGGCGCATTATCCTGTTCTTCGACTGGCTCACCCAACCCAGGAAACCCGCGCACAGCCCGGAGAAACAGGCGCAACTGGATGCACAGACGGCCAACATGGCGATTTACCAGTATGCGGCCTGCCCCTTTTGCGTAAAAACCCGGCGCGCCATTCGCAGACTGGGACTGAATATCGAATTGCGGGACGCAAAAAACGACCCCGAATATCGCCAGGAACTGGAGCAACAGGGTGGCAAGCAGCAAGTCCCCTGCCTGCGCATCGAAGCGGAAGACGGCAGCGTTACCTGGCTGTACGAATCCAGCGAGATCATTGCCTATCTGCAGAAGAGGTTTGCCTGACCGGCATCTGCGCATCATGATAAAATCAGCGTATCCAGACCTTTACCGGAACGCGGTATGACTACCCCACACAGACTCCTCGCCCGCGCAGAAGCCCAGGTTCACAAGAACCTGTTCACTATGACAGACAAGGCGCATCAGGCCGTGGAGCAGGCCATGGAAGCCTTGAAAACCCAAAACGCGGATCTGGCGCAAGAAGTAGTCGATGCGGATCTGCAGCAAAATCTTCTCATGCGCATCGTCGAGAAAGAATGCCTGCAGATACTCGCCACCCTGGAACCAAAAGCAAGCGACTTGCGCGAGGTTGTCGCCAGCCTGCAGATCGCCACCGAACTGGAACGCATTTCTGACCATGCCAAGGATATCGCCAATATTGTCCTGAACATGGATGCCAGCGATTTTTCCGGCCCCATGGATCGTCTTGCCACCATGGGCGATTTATGCCAGAACATGCTGGTGCAAGTCATGGAAGCCTATGAAAACCTCGATGCAGGACTTGCCGAGCACGTTGCCTCCCATGACAGCCAGGTGGATGAGCTGGACGAAGAGGCCTGCTCCAGTCTGATGATGACCGTCATGAGTTCCGCAGATACCAGCATGCATGCCACCCATTTGCTGTGGATCGCCTACCACCTGGAGCGCATCGGCGACCGCATCACCAACATCGCCGAGCGGGTGGTGTTCATGGTTACCGCAGAAACACCCGAACTGGGATGATCCAGCCACAAAGTCTGGGTGCCCTCAGTAACATTCACCAGCTTATTACCCAACTGGTGGAAGATCTTCCTGCCGAAGACATCAACCGGAAATATCATCCAGACCTCCCTGGCATCGGCTGGCTGCTGGGGCGCAGCGTCTACCTGGAACTATGGTGGCTGCGGGAGAAAATCCTGGGAGATGACGATCTGAGCAAGAGGGTGCGGCAGTTTTTTGCCCGACCCCTGCCCCGAAGTGCGCAGCAGGAACAACAGCTTCCCCCCAAGGAGCACCTGCTCAACTGGGCGCTGGAAGTACAGGACGAACATCTGTCCCGTCTGGCCAACCCCGCACAGCTGCCGGATCACCCCTGGCTGAAAAAAGGCTGGCTTGTCGATTACCTGGTGCAGGTTCACGGGCGAATCTACGAGCAAATGCTGTCCGTGCGCCACGCCCGCGCCGTGGCCCAGGAGGGGAAATACCATGTCAAGCAGCCCCTGCAGGCATCCCCACCAGTTGCAGACAGCACGGAAGTATCCCAGGGGCACTATCGCATCGGCGCCCGCGACGGGGTGATGTTCGACAACGAACAGCCCATGCAAATGGTGGAAATGCACAATTTCCGCATCAGCAACAAACCCGCAGATAACGCTGCATGGCTGGCGTTTCTGCAAGATGACGGCTACAACCAGGATTGCTACTGGAGCAAACCGGGAAGGGACTGGAAGCAACGCCACTCCGTCACCTGCCCATGGCACTGGCGGCAGGATCAAAACGGAAATTGGTACGCCCTGGGCTTGAACGGCCCCATGGATCTGCTGCCCGATCTTCCCGTCAGTGGCATCTCCTGGTACGAGGCCCAGGCCTATGCAAACTGGGCCGCAGCGCGCATCGAAGGATTCAGCGGCGCGGTACTGCCCCATGAATACCACTGGGAAGCGGCTGCCCGCATCGGTGCATTGCAAAATGGCGGGCGTGTGTGGGAATGGTGTGGCAACCCCCTGCATCCCTACCAGGACTATGAAGCGCCTGTAGACCCTGAAATGCACACACAGGAATTTGCTGGCGAACACCCGGCATTGCGCGGCAGCTGTATTCACACCCAGCCGGCCCTGCGCCGGATCAGCATTCGCAACGCCGGATTGCCGGGCGCCGGCTATCTGTTTTCCGGCGTACGCCTGATTTTCCCCCCCGCCCTCGAGGAAGAGGCACTGTATATCGAGCAGTGGCAACAGTTCCTGGGCAACAGCTGACGCTTTTCTTCTGAAGCCTGCTCAGATCGCTTCCGCATCTTCCTCGCCAGTGCGGATACGAACCACGCGCTCTACCGCTGACACAAAAATCTTGCCGTCACCGATCTTGCCTGTACGCGCAGCGCCAACAATGGTTTCAACACAGGAATCCAGCTGCTCTTCCTTGACCACCAGCTCCAGTTTTATCTTGGGCAGAAAATCCACCACATACTCGGCGCCGCGATACAGCTCGGTATGCCCTTTCTGGCGGCCAAAACCCTTGACCTCCGTAACCGTCATTCCGGTAATGCCGATTTCCGACAACGCCTCGCGGACATCATCCAGTTTGAAAGGCTTTAGTATGACTTCAATTTTTTTCATTCGCTTCCCCTTGATAATTTTCCGAGCCCGGCGCGCCGGGTTCAACCATACTATGTGGTTGTCTTAGGCTGTTGAAAAACATCGCTTTTCAACAGCCTGTATGCCGTACAAGGACGTGCGGCCATTTTCAATGGCTATAAGTCATTGAAAATGGAGGAAAGACAAAATCACATTTTTGTCTTTCCGGGTTAAAAAAAGCCATGAAGGCTTTTTTTAACATCCTGTTAGTAACCATTGACGATAGGATAACGCCGGTCGCGCCCATATGCACGCCGGGTGACTTTCACCCCCGGCGGAGCCTGACGGCGCTTGTATTCATTTCTGTCCACCATGCGCGTGATGCGTTGCACCAGCTGCTCTTCAAAGCCAGCTGCCACAACCTCCCGCACTCCCTGATCCTGCTCCACATAACGCCGGAGTATCTCGTCCAGAATATCATATGGCGGCAAGCTGTCCGTATCCTGTTGATCCGGGCGCAATTCCGCAGACGGTGGCCGTACGATGACTCGTTCGGGAATGACTTCTGCATCCCGGTTACGCCAGCGCGACAGCTTATACACCATGGTCTTGAACACGTCTTTCAGCGGAGCAAAACCGCCGGCCATATCGCCATACAAGGTTGCATAGCCCACGGACATCTCGCTCTTGTTGCCGGTCGTCAGCAGCATGCGCCCGCTTTTGTTACTGATCGCCATGAGAATGATGCCCCGGCAACGCGCCTGGATATTCTCTTCGGTAACATCCATGGGCTGCCCGGAAAACTCCTCCCGCAGCATTTCCAGGAATGCATTGAAGGCGGGCTCGATGGGGATGATGCTGTGCTTTACTCCCATGCGGCGCGCTTGTTCCAGAGCATCTTCATTGCTCATGTCGGCGGTATAGCGGGACGGCATGAGCACCACTTCCACCTGGTCTGCCCCCAGGGCATCGACGGCAATGGCCAGGGTCAATGCCGAGTCAATACCTCCGGAAAGCCCCAGCACCACACCATGGAAGCCGGTTTTTCCCACATAGTCACGAACTCCCGTCACCAGGGCGCGATAGATCATCTCTTCTTCATCCGGGCAGGGAGTCACTGTTCCCGGCAATGGCTGCCCGCCCTCCCTGAACCGGATCGCTTCGACGGATTGTGCAAAAAAAATGCTGCGCTGAAGGATTTTTCCTGCCGCATCCACGACGAAAGAGGCGCCATCGAAAACCAGTTCATCCTGCCCGCCAACCAGGTTCACATAGATCACTGGAAGACCATTTTCCCGGGCGCGCCGGGACACCATCTGCTCCCGCTCCCTGCCTTTCCCGGTCTGGTATGGCGAGGCATTCAGATTGAGTATCAGCTGCGCCCCGGCGGTGGCGGCCTTGCGGGCGGGCTCAGGCAGCCAAATGTCTTCACAGATGGTCAAGCCTGCGGGAATCCCCGCGACATCCACCACGCAGGGATTTTCGCCCGGGGTAAAATAGCGCTTTTCATCAAATACGCTGTAGTTGGGCAGCTCCGCCTTGAAGTATTCCGCCACCAGCACACCGTCACGAATAACCCCGGCTGCATTGTACAGCTTCCCATCCTGCCGCCGGGGATAGCCAAGCACCAGATCAATGCCGGAAATCTGCTGCCGTATGGACGTCAGTGCATCTTCGACAGCAGAAAGAAACTCCGGGCGCAGTAGCAGGTCTTCCGGAGGATAACCACACAGGCAAAGCTCGGGAAACACCACCGCGGACGCTCCCTGCTCATCTCGCGCCTGTACGGCAAAATCCAGTACCCGCCGGACATTGCCCCTGATATCTCCAACCAGAAAATCACCTTGGGCAAGGGCAATGGCTGCTGGCATCTGGCGACATCTCCAATTCTCGGGAAAGAGTGATAAAGTAACACAAAGAATCAGGGTTTTTTAGTATCCTTTTATACATGAAAATAATCTTTCTGTTAATTGCCGTGTTCCTCATCTGGTGGGTTCTTCGAACCTTGCGCAGCGGGCGAGCCGCCGCATCCAAACCGCAAATCAAGGATATGCTTTCCTGCAAATATTGTGGCCTGCATATTCCGGAAGACGAAGCAGTCCAGCACAATAGCAAGTCTTATTGCAGCAAGGAGCATGCACAAAAGGACAACCCCTGATGCGCGCTGACCGCCTGGCAGAACGACTGGTTATCATGCCGGAGCCCCAGGCTCGCAACAAGCGATTGATGCGCCTGTATTTTACCTACCGGGTCATACTTTCCATCGGACTGCTGGTCTTCAGCATGGCAAATACAGGCTCTTCCTTTCTTGGCGCCACCGCCCCCGCCCTCCATATCATCACTATCCTGGCTTACCTGGTTCTCGCCATCGCTTCTCTGGCGCTGAGCTTTTTCGATCTGGATTCCATGCAGTTGGAATACGCCTTCGCCATGCTGGTTGACAGCGTTGTGATCAGCATCCTGCTGTATACCTCCGGGGGAGCAGAATCCGGATTGGGGATACTGCTGGGCATCTCCATTGCATTTGGCGCCCAAGGCATGCCGACACGCATCGCCATGCTTTCCGCAGCCATTGCCGCTGGCGCCATTTTTCTGGGGGCCTATCTGGAGTCTGTCATCCACGAACAGCCATTCAACAACTTTACGCTGCTGGTCATGCTCGGCAGTTCCTATTTTGCCCTGGCCTTCCTGTCCCATGAGCTGGCTGCCCGCACCCAGCTCAGCGAAAAGCTGGTAAAGCAACAGGGCAAGGATATTGCAGACCTTACCGAACTGAATGACCAGGTCATACATCATATGCAAACTGGCGTGGTGGTCCTGGACAATGGTGGCCGCATCAGGATGCTGAACGATGCGGCCTGGCAGTTTCTCGGTCGCCCGATCAGCACTGTGGGCTACTCCCTGAGCCAGATCAGCAGCGACCTGGCGCAATCTCTGGTGAACTGGGAAAAACAACCTTATTCTCAACAACGCCATTTGCATACACATACGGAAGGCAGCGACCTGCTGATCAAATTTCAGCGTCTGGGCGAGAATGAAAAAACCGGCACCTTGATTTTCCTGGACGACGCATCCAGAGCCGCCGAAGCGGCCCAGCAGCTGAAGCTGGCCTCGCTGGGCAAGCTGGTCGCCAGCATTGCCCACGAGATCCGCAACCCTCTCGGGGCCATCGGCCACGCAAGCCAGCTGCTCCAGGAATCCAAGCACCTGCAGGGAACAGATCGGCGCATGACTGAAATCATCAACGGGAATACTTCCCGCCTGAATCAGGTCATTGAAAACATTCTTTCCCTGTCCAGGCAACGTATAGTCAAACCGGAGAGAATCAGGCTTGATATATGGCTGGGCAAGCTGTGCAAGGAACTTGGCAACAGCCATCAGCTACAGCCTAAGCAGATGATCTCCTATGTATCACCCCAGGACACAACGCTGGCATTTGACCCACAGCAGGTATTCCAGATCATCAGCGCCTTGGTCGAAAACGCCGTCAAGCACCAGTCACACAAGGCCGGAGACCTGCTCATCTCTCTTACCGGGGGTATGGATTCCGGAATTCAGGAAGGCTATATTGCTGTCATAGACAATGGCAAACCCATCCCTTCGGACGTGGTAGACAAGGTATTCGAACCTTTTTTCACCACCAGCAACCAAGGCACCGGCCTGGGTCTCTATATCGTCAAGGAACTATGTGACGCAAACAACATCCGCATCAGTTATCTGCCAGTATCCAGCGGCGGCAACTGTTTCAGGTTAAAATTCACCCCTGGCAACAAACACGACACATAAAAGGATTTTCCACATGAACCGCCCCATTGCCCTGATCATTGACGATGAGCCCGATATCCGCGAACTGCTGGAGATCACTCTGGCGCGTATGGATATCGACACCGTCACGGTGGAAAACCTGGCCAGGGCGCGCGCTGCCCTCGCCCATCAACAGTTCCATCTTTGTCTGGCCGACATGCACCTGCCCGATGGGGATGGCATTGACCTGGTCAGAGAAATACACGATCAGTACCCAGGCACGCCAGTGGCAATGATCACCGCCCATGGCAACATGGAAACCGCGATCCAGGCACTGAAAGCAGGCGCATTTGATTTCGTCTCCAAACCTGTAGACCTGCCGGTATTGCGCAAGCTGGTGAACACCGCACTAAAGCTGCACCAGACAAAGAATGGCACAACCCGCCCAGCCATCGAAAATGAAGCAGAATGCCCGTTGCGGGGAACTTCATCATGCATGAACCAGGTGCGATCCCTGATCGGCAAGCTCTCCCGCAGCCAGGCGCCGGTGCATATCACCGGCGAGTCCGGCACCGGCAAGGAGCTGGCCGCCCGACTTATTCATCAGCTCAGCCCCAGAAATGACAAGCCCTTTGTCGCTGTGAACTGTGGCGCAATACCCCACGAGCTGATGGAAAGCGAACTTTTCGGACACAAAAAAGGATCTTTCACCGGGGCGACCGCGGACAAGAATGGGCTGTTTCAGGAAGCCGAGGGAGGCACCCTGTTTCTGGATGAAGTGGCAGACCTGCCGCTTTCCATGCAGGTAAAACTACTGCGCGTCATACAGGAAAAACTGGTACGCCCGGTCGGTGCAACCAAAGAGCTGCGCACGGATGTGCGCATCATCAGTGCTACCCACCAGAATCTGGCGCAACGCGTTCAGGATGGTGGATTTCGCCAGGATCTGTATTACCGCCTGAACGTCATCGAACTGGGCATGCCAGCCTTGCGCGAACGCCCGGAAGATATCCCCGATCTCATTGAACATCTTCTGAAAAGCATCGCAAGCAATTACCAGCAACCCGTACCTGCGTTGCAAAATGACGCGCTGGAAGCACTAAAAAACCATCCGTTTCCCGGAAATGTGCGGGAACTGGAAAACACACTGGAGCGGGCTTTTGCGCTCTATGAAAATGAAATCATCACTCTCGAAGACCTCGGCCTTCTCAATGCATCACAAGCCATTGGCGCTGAGGCAAAAACAAGGCTGGCAGGTGAAAGCCTGGAAGATTATCTGACGAGAGTCGAACGCGACATCCTGCTGCAGGCGCTGGAGGAAACCCGCTGGAACAAGACCTCCGCCGCCGGCAGGCTGGGCATCAGCTTCCGTTCATTTCGCTACCGGTTGAGCAAGCTGGGAATAGACAACAAGGAAAAGGATTCCTGAGCAGAACGCCAATGGCAACTAACGGGCTGGCTTATGAGGTAACAGACGCACACAGCTGGTGCATAGACACCGGCCTGAACCGCCCCCGGCACACCGCCTGCTACCTGCTGCATGATGATGGCAAACTGGCTTTTATCGACACGGGCACCAGCAACAATGTTACAGGACTGCTGCAGCTGATTCAGGAGCTCGGCTTTTCCACTGACCAGGTGCGCTGGATTCTGCCCACCCATGTGCATCTCGATCATGCCGGAGGCGCAGGCGCCTTGCTCAACCACTGCAAGAACGCAACTCTTGCGACCCACGCCAGGGGGCTGCCACACCTGATCGATCCATCACGCCTGCAACAGGGCGCCATAGCCGTGTATGGCAAGGAAATGTTTGAACGATCCTTTGGCTCCCTGATCCCTGCGGCGGAAAAACGCTGCCATGCCCTCGAAGATGGGGAACAGCTTGTATTGGGGAAACGCCATTTATCGTTCATCGACACACCAGGCCACGCCAATCATCATGGCTGTTTTTTCGACTATGAAAGTGCATCGCTGTATACCGGCGACAGCTTTGGCTTGCATTACCGGGAACTCGACTACCAGGGCGTTCCCTGGCTCATGGCCACCACCACCCCCGTTGCCTTCGATCCCGAGCGCTGGATGCAATCCCTCGACACCATGATGGCTCTGGAGCCGAGACGGGCCTGCCTGACCCATTTTGGCCCCCTCGACGAACCCATGAAATGGCAGGAGCAACTGCGCCAGTCCATCCAGGATCATGTGGAGATTGCCCTGGAAGAGGAACGCTCAGGTGACAAGGAAGGCAGGAAAGAGCGTCTGGCGCAGGCGCTCATGAAGAAAATGCTCTCCCGCCTGGAAGAACACAATCCACAGCAGGACAGGAAGCTGGCGGAAGAACTGCTGCGGGATGATATCCGCCTCAACAGCCAAGGGCTGGAAGTCTGGTTGATCAGGCGGGAGAAAAAACGCGCTGCCAATACTGGTTGAATACCCTGCATTGATCTTCAGCTATCCCTGAACTACGCTTAAATCTGCCCCATGACACCAAAGGAATTTGACCATGAGAATAACTCACTTTCATTCCAGGACACTGCCTGCCCTGTCCATTCTGCTCGGCTGCCTCATCTCGACAACCGCAAACGCTGGCAACCTTGGTGTTGAAGGACAAATCTCGGCAAGCTCAGTAACCCCATCCGACGAGACCCTTCCACCGGAAGACAACGCGGTTGTTTCAGGCGTAAACACCACTCCCCCCCCGGGAGACTCGCAGACCGTTTATGGTGTTTTTGGACAGACAACGGATAACACGAATAATTTCAACGAACACCAATCAGCAGGTGTATTCGGAAGGGGGCACGGAGCTGCTGCCTATGGTGTAAAAGGAATTGCCGGGGATATCACTGGCATCACCACTCCCTTGGGCCCCATCGGCGTGGTGGGCATTGGGCAAAACAGAGGCATCGTGGGCTCAAGCGCTTCCGGCACCGGCATATTTGCCTCGAGTAACACCAATTACGGCATCTGGGGACAGAGCGCCAGCTATCGGGGCGTTACCGGCAGAACAGGCAGAGCGGACAACAACTACGGCCTCTACACGCCTGACAACCTTTTCACGAAAAACTACAACTCCACGGGAACGACCAGCCAGGTATTCAAGTACACGGGGGAAAGCGACATCTTGCCCGGCGATGTCGTCAGTTTCTCCGGCATTCAGGCCATTGGCGGTCTGGACGATGATCCCGTCGTAACGGTCGCCAGCACGACCGCCCTGCCGGAGGCCGCCATTGCCGGGGTCGCGGCCAGCCGTTTCAACATGGATGCGGTAAGGGATGACGAAACAGCCAGCACCCTGGATCCAACACCAGCAGGCGCCATACGCCCCGGTGACTATGTGCTGGTGGTTGTGCGGGGGGCCACACCGGTGAACGTGGACATGGATACCTCCCGGATCACCCCCGGCTCTTTGCTGGTGAGTGATGCCGAGGACAGAACCATCGGTGCCGTATCACCGAACAGATATTCACCCGCCACTGCTGCCCCGAGTACCGGGCAGACCATCGGCGTGGTATTGGGTGAGTTGGCGCTGCCGGCAAAGAATGGCGATCGATCCGTACAGGAAGCGGCCCGCCCCCGGCAAGTGTATGTCTACGTCTCACCCAGATAAGTCTGTAGATACATGAGTATGCATTCATCTGAAGCCTGAAGACGGCATTTTCATTCGACTGATTAGCTGCGAAACTCAGCAAACCGGAAAATCGATTGTTGGTTATTCCTGCGCATGCCCCATCGTGAACCATGGAACTCGACCTCAATGCTGGCTTCCTGCTTCATTCTACCTTCCCGGGGCATGCGCCAGGGGTGACGAACCAGGAAGCAAACAGCTAAGCTTTGTAGCTCATCACCATTCTTTAAGTATGCGCGCCAAAAACAGCTCCTGGCCCTGCTTGTCTTCAACACAGACTTCGTCACAAAGAACGAGTTCGGGATAATTCGTTTTCACCCATGCGGCAAAGATGCCATCAAAATTCGTTTTCAGGAGGGCAGCTTTTTCATTGAAAAGGGGAGTGGTTCCCAGCCCGCAACTGGGCGAGCGGGACTTGAAGATGATGCCATCCAGCACTTGCAATTCCCCCGCCTGCATTGCCGCCCATTGGTGTAACACATCTGTCACGTCCAGGCGGGGATCTTCCACGCAACGGGCATGAATACGGGCATCATCGCCACGCACCAGCTGCACCGCCGGCCGGGGAACAGCCAAGCCAGCTCCGATCTCCGGGCAGAAGGGCCGGATCTCTGCATATCGGGGCAGCTGATCCCGAATCCAGGCCTGGGGCCGGGACGCACCATCATAGCGCACCGCCTGTCCCAGCAGGCAGGCGCTCACGCCAACCCGGGGCTTCATCAGAATTCTGCTGCTTCCACTTCCAGATAGGCGAGGCTGATGTGGCTGCCCACGAGACTGTCGAAATCCACCCAATCCTGCCACTTGCCCAGGCGGGGCAGCAGCTTTGGCTTGATCTCGAAGTCACTGAGATCATCCTCAAAAAAGTCCTTCACACCATCGTAAACAGCCTGCAGATAGTCCCGGTACTCGGTGGCCGCTTCCGGCCCTGCCGTGGGACCATGTCCGGGCACAAACACCGTGGCGCCGCTGGCGACCGCGCGATCGAGGTTACGGATATTTCCCAGGAAGCTGCCGTCGTTCAGGCGCAGCATGCGGCCATAACCGGCATTGTCGCCAAGAAAAACAACTTTCTTCTGCGGCAGCAGGATCATGATGTCATTGTCGGTATGGGATTTGCCGTCATGCAGCACCTGAAAAGCAACGCCGCCAACCTCTATGTTGCCACCATCGTTCACGGAAGTATTCGCTGACATTACCTTGGTGCCCGCCGTTGCGCCCTTGGTCAAATCCATCATCACTTCCAGCCACTGGACGCCGGCGCCTTGTTCCACCCGCTCCATCATCTTTGGATGGGCATAGATTTTCACCTTGGGAAACGCCTCGAAAACCGCCTGATTTCCCAGCCAGTGGTCACCATGTACATGGGTGTTGAATACCGCCACTACCGGCTTGTCCGTATGCTTGCGGATCTGCGTCAGCACCATTTCCCCGACCTGGACACTGCTGCCGGGATCAATAACGACCACTCCGGCAGGGGTTACAACGAAACCGGGATTGTTCATAAAGCCCTGGTTTTCCGGTGAAGGAAGGCCTTTGGGGCCATGGATGATAAACACCCCGCCCGCAACTTCCTTGGCCACATAATCCGCCTTCAGGGGGAGCGCCTTTTCCGCGACAACCACCTGGCTGACGAGTAATGCCGCCAGAAACAATACTATTCTCATTTGCTCTCTCCTCGAATTATTCTGTGCAGCTTCGAGCCAGAAACCCGCCCCGAAGCTATGTCTGCCTTCTCGCCGCCACCCGCAGTCGCAAGGCATTGAGCTTGATGAAGCCCTCTGCATCCTTCTGATCATAAGCCCCCTGGTCGTCATCAAAAGTGGCGATGGCCTCATCGAACAGGCTGTTGGTATCGGACTTGCGCCCGGCAACGATGACATTGCCCTTGTACAGCTTTACCCGCACCACGCCGTTGACCACCTGCTGGGTCTGGTCGATGGCCGCCTGAAGCATTTCCCGCTCGGGAGACCACCAGAAGCCGTTATAGATCATTTTGGCGTAGCGGGGCATGAGTTCATCTTTCAGATGCGCCACCTCACGATCCAGGGTCAGGGACTCCATGGCCCGGTGGGCCTTGAGCATGATGGTGCCCGCCGGGGTCTCGTAACAGCCCCGGGACTTCATGCCCACGAAGCGGTTCTCCACGATATCGTCCCGGCCCACGCCATTCTCGCCACCCACCTTGTTCAGGTGTTCCATCACCTCGGCGGGAGACATGGTTTTGCCATCGATAGCCACGATGTCGCCTTTCTCATAGCGCAACTCCACGTAGGCGGGCTCATCCGGCGCCTTTTCCGGAGAAACCGTCCAGCGCCACATGTCCTCTTCCGGCTCGTTCCAGGGATCTTCCAGAATATCGCCTTCATAGGAGATGTGCAGGAGGTTGGCGTCCATGGAATAGGGCGATTTCTTTCCCGCCTTGGCGAAATCCACATCGATGCCATGATCGGCGGCGTATTTCATGAGCTTTTCCCGGGACAGCAGATCCCACTCCCGCCAGGGGGCGATGATCTTCACGTCCGGCATCAGGGCATAGGCGCCCAGCTCGAAACGCACCTGGTCGTTACCCTTGCCCGTGGCGCCGTGGGAAATGGCGTCCGCGCCGGTGGCCCGGGCGATCTCCACCAGGCGCTTGGCAATCAACGGCCGGGCGATGGAGGTGCCCAGCAGATACTCGCCTTCGTAGATGGCGTTGGCGCGGAACATGGGAAACACATAGTCCCTGGCGAATTCCTCGCGCAGATCCTCGATGTAAATCTCCTTCACTCCCATGGCTTCGGCCTTGACCCGGGCCGGCTCCACTTCCTCGCCCTGGCCGATGTCGGCGGTGAAGGTCACCACTTCGCAGCCATATTCATCTTCCAGCCACTTGAGGATCACGGAGGTATCCAGACCACCGGAATAGGCCAGCACTACTTTGTTTATGTTGTTTTTGGACATTTCAAGCCACCAACCACACTCGATTATGGGGGTAAATAGTAAATTATACCTGCTGCACCCGATTTCAGGATAAAATTAGCGTTTTTTGCTACGGAGCAACTCATGCGCACCTCCCAGTTTCCCCTGCAGACGCTGAAGGAAACACCCGCTGACGCCGAAATCCCCAGCCACCGCCTGATGTTACGGGCGGGCCTGGTACGCAAGCTGGCCTCGGGGCTGTATGTGTGGCTGCCCCTGGGATTGCGCGCGCTACGCAAGGTGGAGCGCATCGTGCGCGAGGAGATGGACAGATCCGGCGCCCTGGAGCTGTCCATGCCCGTGGTGCAGCCCGCCGAGCTGTGGCAGGAATCCGGCCGCTGGGACGAGTACGGCCCGGAGCTGCTGCGCTTTCACGACCGCCACAACCGGGCATTCTGCCTGGGGCCCACCCACGAGGAGATTATCACCGACCTGGCGCGCAACCAGCTCAAGAGCTACCGCCAGCTGCCGGTGAGCTTCTACCAGATTCAGACCAAGTTCCGCGACGAGATCCGCCCGCGCTTTGGCGTCATGCGCGCCCGGGAGTTTCTCATGAAAGACGCTTATTCTTTCCATGTGGATCAGGAATCCCTGCAGCAGACCTATGACCTGATGCACGCCGCCTACAGCCGCATCTTCGAACGCTGCGGCCTGGACTTCCGGCCCGTGGCGGCCGACACCGGCTCCATCGGCGGCAGCGGCTCCCATGAGTTTCATGTGCTGGCGGACGCCGGCGAGGACGCCATCGCCTTCTCCACGGAAAGTGACTATGCCGCCAACGTGGAGCTGGCCGAGGCCATCCCCGCCGTCAACGAGCGCCCTGCACCCGCAAAGGACATGGAGCTGGTGGATACGCCAAACGCAAGAACCATTGCCGAACTGGTGGAGCAATTCGGCCTGCCCATGGAGCAGATGGTGAAGACTCTGGTGGTGGACGCTGCGGAAAGCGGCCTCATCGCCCTGCTGGTGCGCGGCGATCATGAGCTCAACGAGATCAAGGCAGAGAAACTGCCCCAGGTGGCCTCACCCCTGCGTTTCGCCACGGAAGAGGAAATCCGCGAAGCCGTGGGCGCCGGGCCCGGCTCTCTGGGCCCCGTGAATCTGCCCATCCCCACCATTGCCGACCGCTCCGTGGCCGTGCTGGCGGACTTTTCCGCCGGGGCCAATATCGACGGCAAGCACTATTTCGGCATCAACTGGGAGCGGGATGTGCCCCTGCCCGAGGTGGCGGACATCCGCAACGTGGTGGAAGGCGATCCCAGCCCTGACGGCAAGGGCACTCTCACCATCGCCCGCGGCATCGAAGTGGGGCACATCTTCCAGTTGGGCAGGAAATACTCCGAAGCCCTGAACGCCACGGTGCTGGACGAGAACGGCAAGGCCGTGACCATGACCATGGGCTGCTATGGCATCGGCGTATCCCGTGTCATCGGCGCCGCCATCGAGCAGCACCATGATGACCGGGGCATCATCTGGCCCCTGAGCATTGCGCCCTTCCAGGTGTCCCTGCTGCCCATGCAGATGAAGAAATCGGAAAAGGTGCGCGAGGCGGCGGAAAAGCTCTATCAGCAACTCCTGGCGGCAGGCATTGAAGTCCTGTTCGACGACCGCAATCAGCGCCCCGGCATCATGTTCGCCGATCATGAGCTTATGGGTATTCCCATGCGCATCGTGGTGGGTGAGCGCAGCCTGGACAGGGGCGAGGTGGAATTCCGCGCCCGCACAGATGAAGACAATACGATGGTTCCCCTGGAAGGGATTATCGATCACATCAAACAACAAATGGAATCAAACTCATGACCCGAGCCAGCTCCTTCAGCAAAGAAGAACTGATCAAATGCGGCCACGGCGAACTCTTTGGGCCTGGCAACGCCCAGCTCCCCATCGACAAGATGCTGATGATGGACCGCATTACCCACATTGCCGATGAAGGTGGGCAACACGGGAAAGGATCGATCACCGCGGAACTGGATATCCATCCCGACCTGTGGTTCTTCGCCTGCCATTTCCCCGGCGACCCGGTAATGCCCGGCTGCCTGGGCCTGGACGCCATGTGGCAACTGGTAGGGTTTTATCTTGGCTGGCTGGACAACCCGGGGCATGGCCGCGCCCTGGGCGTGGGCGAGGTGAAATTCACCGGACAGGTTCTGCCCAAGGCCGGCATGGTCAAATATACCATTGATATAAAAAGAGTTATTGCGCGAACATTGGTGCTGGGCATTGCTGATGGAAAGCTGGAGGTGGACGGCCGGGAAATCTACACCGCCAGGGATTTGCGTGTGGGCCTGTTCACATCTACCGAAGGCTTCTGAGCAGGGGTTCACATTCTGCGGACACGGGTGTGTCAATCGTTAATTTTCGGGTATAGGCTGGGTATTCTCGATACTTAACTGAATGCCCATGAACAACGAAAGTCAAGGATCAGACCTGCATATACTCCAGGTCAGCGACTGTCACTTATATGCAGACCCCGCCGGAACGCTGCTGGGATTGAATACCCTGGATGCCTTGCAACAGGTGCTGTCCAGCGCCTGCGTCGAAACAAACCCGGACATGGTTGTTGTCACCGGCGACCTGGCGCATGATGGCTCGAAGGCAGGCTATCATTCCCTTGCCAAAGCCCTGGCTCGCACTCATTGCCCTGGCGCCGCCATCCCGGGCAATCATGATCATGTGCTGAGCATGAAAAATGTGCTGGAAAAGCACCAGATCCCCACTGGCGGAAAAATTGACCTGGGAAACTGGCGCCTGATTCTGCTCAACTCCCAGGTGCCGGGGAAAGAGCGTGGCCACCTTTCCCGAAGCGAGCTGGATATGCTGGATAGCGCATTGGAAAATGCACCGCCTCATATCCTGGTTTTTCTGCACCACCAGCCCGTACCTGTGGGCAGCAGCTGGCTGGACAATATCGGCCTGGACAACAGCCGGGAGCTGTTCTCCCGAATCAAGGACAATCTGGCGGTAAAAGGCGTTGTATGGGGGCATGTGCATCAGCCCTGGGAAGGCAGGCTTGGGCATTTGCAATTGCTGGCCACCCCCTCCACCTGCATTCAGTTCTCACCACGGCAGGATGAGTTCGGCCTGGACGCACTGCCTCCCGGATGGCGCATGCTTACCCTGGGCAAGAATGGTGAGCTGCGATCAGAAGTTCATCACATTCCGCACATGCCCAAGGGACTGATTGCGGATTCAGCCGGCTACTGACAGATCCACTGGAACGATTTCTGCGCTGACGATCCCGTTATCGGTATGGTGTAAGCGCAACGCAATTGCCTCCACACCCTGCTCCACCACTTTACGCAGGAGCCGGCCGTATTCGGGATCCACATCATCCGCAGGACGGAAACAGCAGCCTTCCGGGCGGTTCAGGGCATACAGAATCACGCCCCGGCAGCCATCTCCCACCAGTGCACCGAGATCCTCCAAATGCCTGCTGCCCCGCGCCGAGACCGCATCCGGAAAAGACAGGCAATCCCCCTGCAGCAGGGTTACGTTTTTCACTTCCACCCACGCATCTGCGCCAGTCCCGTGCTGTAGAAAAAAGTCCAGGCGGCTGCGGCAGCCTTGTAACGGCGGCGTCGCTTCACGGCGGATTCTGGCATAGCCCTCAAGCCCCGGTATCCGCTCCTGGCGCAAAGCCTCTTCTATCACCGGATTGGTACGCTGGGTATTGACGCCAACCCAGCCACCCCCCATATCCACGCGCTCCAGGGTCCAGGCAAGCTTACGCCGGGGATTGTCACTGTGGCTGAGTTGCACAGCCGCGCCCGGCGCCCAGCAGCCGGTCATGCGTCCGGTATTGGGCACATGCGCCACCACCAGCTCTCCGCCATCAAGCTCCACATCTGCCAGAAAACGCTTGTAGCGCTTTAAAATGCGGCCGCTGGCCAGTGCTGGCAATTCCATGAAAGCGCTTCCAAATCTGTGGGTTTTCAGGCAGGATGAGTTGAACCTGAATCCGTGGGTTCATCAGGGCACATAGCACAAGCTCTTGATTCGTCTGGCATAATGAAAAATCTCACCAGACCTGGGGGTATGGCTGCGATTTTTCATTATGCCATTCAAATCAATATCTTGCACTCTGCTCTCCTTCTGAACCCACGGATTCAGGTTGAAACCGGAGTATAGGGGTTCAGGCGATAAAAAGGTCAGTAAATTATGGATTCCCTTAGCAAATCAATACTCTTTTCCAGCATTGCCGCAGGAATTCTGCTGTACAGCCTGCATGCACAGGGGGCCGAACCCTCCTCCCCCATACCCGGCACCTATCGGCCGACCGGGGAATTTCCCAGCCAGGGCAATCAGCAGTTCGCGCCTTCCAGCCGGAGGAGCCCCCAGGCAGGCGCTTACCAAACCTTTCCTTCCCGGGACAATCAATACCCCTCTGCATATGGCACATTCCCCTATGCTACCGGAAGCAACACGGTTCCCTATGGCTATCCGGCGGATTCCTTGCCAGGGAATATTGCACCAACCTATGATCCATCACCGCCCGCCATCATGCCAAAGTGGAGCAGCCAGCCCTATCATCCACCCGGGTCTCCCGTGTACGGCCAGCAGCCCACCACCCCAGCGCCTAGGCCTTTCGCCAATCCAGCGGAAGCGGAAAATACCTTCATGCAGCGCCCCGACAATCCCGGCTTCGGCCGGAACGACAGCCGCTTCCGTCCCCCGGAATTGAAAGGAACACCCTGACGTTTTTCAGCCGGTACGAAAGCCCGGGCGCGGCGTATATCCCGGAACCACACACCCTGCACGCGGCCGGAAACAATGCAGCGCACACAGATCACTCCAGCCGCACCCTCACTTCCATTCCCGATTCGGCTTTCAGGCTCTTCACCCAAGCCTCGAGCCGCCAGGAAGATCCTTCCCCCGCCACTGGCGTCAGCACAAACCTGGCGGCCTTTCGCCATTGATCACCAATCAATACCTGGACGGCATCAATCCGGGGCCTTTCCGGCAGCAGCAGGGTGAGTTTCAGGGTATCCACGGCGGCGAGCACCAGCAGAGGCTGAATTTCCAGGGCGTTCTGCAGTGGCTGGCCTTGCCACGCCAGCACCTCCAGTATGCGGCCATCCACGGGGGCGATGATGCGCGAACGCTCCAGGTTCAGCTTTGCCTGCACCAGTTCGGCTGCAGCATCCTGCTTTCTTGCTTCGGCTTCCAGTCTTCCGATCTGGGCCTTTTGCATTTCATGATCTGACAACAGGGTTCTGTCATACAACTCCCTGGCCCTGTTTTCCTCCCGCAGCGCTTCGCCCAGCAGGCTTTCTGCCCGCGCAAGCCTGGATTGCGCCCGCCGCTGTTGCGCCAGAAACTCCCGCTGATCCAGTTGCAGCAGCAATTCCCCCTGCCGGACCATCTGCCCGGGCTGGACACGCACTTCCCCTACAACGCCGGAAACGAGCGTGCCCAGAACCAGTTGCCTGCCTGGCTCCAGATGCGCCTTGTATTCTTCCGCAACTGCCAAGGGCATTGCCAGCAGCAGAAACAACAATGTGAAATACCTCATCCTTCCTGCTCCTCCTGTTGTAACAGCTCGCCTGTGAGCATCCTGATTTGCACCTGGTTGATCATCCACTGGTACTGCACCTTCGCCATCTCCAGCTTTACCGCCGAGATCTGCACCATGGCATCCCCCAGATCCGTGGTGCGTTCCAGGTCGTACAGGGCACGGCTGCGATCGAGATAGAGATCCCGGTACTCCTCACGCACCTGCAATTCGTCCAGCTTGCGGCGCAGGATATCCTGCTCCAGCCGCAGCTCCAGCACCTGTTGACGCAACTCGAGCTCCAGTTTCCCTTTCAGGGCCTGGTATTCCATCAGCTCCGCCCGGGCCTTGGCCGCTTCCGCTTGCTCACGAGCGCCGTTGTATAGTGGCATTTCCAGCACCAAAGCCGCACGAAATGGAGCAGTGGAGCCGGTGTCCCTGTGGTATTGATAGGCGCCGAGCTCCCCCCGGAGCACGGGGCCATAACGCTTTCGCGCCGCCGCCAGCATCTGCTCCGCTGCCACAATGCGTTTTCGCAGGGACTGCAGGGCGGCGTTATTCTGCAATGCCTTTTCGGCGAGAATTTCCACTGTGGGCAACGTCACGCTCATGTCCGGCATGGCCGGGGGAATCAGTTCACTGGGGATCTCACCCGGACGATTCAGCGCCAGGGCAAGGCGCAGACGCATGCTGCGCTGTTTCGCTTCGGTTGCGGTGCGGCGACTCAACGCTTCCTCATACCGGCTTTGATTTTCCAGCAGGTCGATATCCGACAGTTTCCCCAGCTCATGCTGGTTCCTCAAATTGTTCAGGCGCACATAGGCAATGGCCAGGGCCTCGTTGTCACGCACATATTCCAGGTCCACGAGAAGCACGTCCAGAAAGGCTTGCAGCACCCGAATATGCTGGCGCTGCCTCTTGCTCAAACCATCCCAGCGGATCGCTTCCAGACTGGATCGGGCGGATTCCCGCCTGGCTCTGGTATAGCCAAAATCATACAGCCGTTTTTCCACCAGCAATCCCAGCCGGCTATCGTTGTTTTCCTGATAACTCGAAAGTGTCGATGGCTCCAGATACTGTAGGCGGCCTTCCAGCAGAATGCGCAGGTCGTCACTGCTTTCCTCAGCCAGGAGCACCGCTCCCGCACCCGCCTCCCTGGCCCTTGCTTCCTGGATGGCAGGATGATGCGCATCCGCCAGATTCAGTGCCTGAGGCAAAGTCAGCGGCTGGGGCAAGGGCTCCGCCAGTAATCCGGTGGCGGCAAGCAGCAAGCCGGACAGTATGAGCACTCTTCCCATCTCAGCGCTTGGCGGCCTCCCGCTTGTAGCGGGTGAAACTGGTGCTCAGATATTCCTGCTCTACGATATATTTGCCCAGCAGCATGAATTCCTCGCTATCTTTGGTCGCGCCAGTATAGCGTCCGCCCTTTATGGGCTCTCCCTGCAGGTCAAAAAACTGGAACACCGGGGTGGCGCGTACACGAAGCTGCTTGAATGCAAAATCTTTCATCGTGGTGGGCCTGCCCTTGAAGTCAGTAATCTCTATGCCCCCTTCGATGTCCACACTGAAGATCAGGAAGTGTTTCTTGTAATAGTCCTGCACTTCCGGTTGATTGAGCACCGTGGTTTTCATGCGGTGACAAAATGGGCATTCATCCATCTCAAACATAATGAGGATGCCCTTCTTTCCTTGTTCACGGGCAGTCTGCAGTTCTTCGGTGAAATCGCCGAAGGATTGATCAAAAAAATACTGTTCCGCATCCCTGGGGCTGGCAGACGCCCCAACAGACAGCACCAACAACAACGCCAGCAGTGCTTTCATGGGTTTTCTCCTCCTTCATTCTTGTAGTTCGAAATAAAGCTTTCTATGGATTTGCCATCGATATACCCAATTTGACGGGCAACGACTTTCCCACCCGGAGTTACCAGAAAGGTGGTCGGCAAGCCGGGAACCTCGCCCAGCACCTCTTCCGGGCGACTACCTGCCCGCAAAACAGGAAAGGACAGAAAGCGCTCCTGTACGAAGGCGCGCAGTTTGTCCAGCTCGATATCCTCCATATTCAGCCCCAACACTAGCGCATCCCTGTCTTTGTGGCTATTGTGGAAAACCTCAAGTTCCGGAAGCTCTTTCAGGCAGGGCGGACACCAGGTCGCCCAGTAGTTCACGACCACCCATTTCCCCCGGTAATCTGACAGTTTATGCATCTTTCCATCCAGATCCGGATAGGAAAAATCAACGCCCGAGGCTGCAGTTGCCTGGATACACGTCAGTAGGAACCAGCTGAAAATAACATTTTTGTATACCCGCATCATTTTTATTAACCTCTGATGGCGTTTCTGATAAAATTCGTGCATGTGAGCCACTGGGAATTGTTGGCCCGGCAACCCTGGCGGCACAAACAGTTCTCTAGTGTACTGCGTCGGGAAGAAGCACAGCAGGTGAGCCACCACAACGTGAAGCCGTTCCTTGATTTCCCGTCGTTGTTACCGATAGTCTTGTACATCAAGTTCTATCCATTAAGACAAATACAATTATCACGGACTTGGGCCTGTGGGGTATTTTGCACTTAACCAAGACAATCAATGATATTCAGTACGCCTTGTGGCTGAACGCACGGAAGCCCGCTGAATGTGGCTTTACTATTATGATTGTCTTAGTACACCCCACATGATCTCACCCATTGCAAGCTCGTTCCATTACTACCTTGCCCGTAACAAAAAGGTATATCGCAGGAGAAATTTGGTGAAAAACAACCTGGTCATTGTGCTCGGATTTCTGTTAACCATTACCGGAGCTCAAGCCGCTGAAAATCAGACAGACTCGCTCCCGAATATCAATGATGACCCTCGCACCTTGCGCTGGGCAGGCTGCGGCATCACCAAAAAAGCCTTCATGAAAGAGCTGGCCCTTGAATATGAAAAAATCTATGGTGTGCACTTTATCCTGGAGGGGGGAGGAGCCACCAAAGGCATCCGGCGGGTAAAAGATCGCAGCGTCAATATCGGCGGCGCCTGCAGGACAAAAATTGCAGGCGCCGCAGAAGAACGCTTCGTGCGCATGACCCCGGTCGCCTGGGACGCCCTTGTGGTAATGGTGCACAAGGACAATCCGGCATCCAACATCAGCCTGAAACAGGTGAAGGATCTGTACGAGGGCAAGATAAGCAACTGGAAAGAACTGGGAGGAAACGACGCGCCCATAGAACTCCTGATTCGCAAGGGAAAAATATCCGGCGTAGGCAGCACCCTCAGGCAACTTGTATGGGGAAACCCTGATCAGGAATTCACAGGGTCGGCGGAATATCCATCGTCCGGGCCACTGGAGAAAGCCGTAGTGGAAAACCCCAACGCCATCGGAATCTCCGGCATTTCCAGCGCCAGAAAACGTGATGTCAAGCTCCTTGCCCTGGAAGGAAAAACACCAGATTACGAAAACATCAAGTCCGGACATTACCTGCTTTACCGGCCCCTCTATGTCACCTACATGACGCGTGACAACCCACATTTGAAAGAAATAAAACGCTTTATCTCCTTTGCGCTTTCCAGAAAAGGCCGGGAGATCATACGCGCCCAGGGGGTCGTACCCTATCTCGATGCAATTGCGCTTACATCGAAACAAAAAGAGCAGCGCGAAATCGTACGCCAGTTGCAGGAACAACGAGCCGCCAAAGGCGCAGCAGCAGGAGCCCCCTAGCCCGGATGTTTCACTCAGGCGTCCGATGATCGTGCTGAGATTGTCGTTCAGAGGCGGATTTCCGATTGAATCAATAGCCCAAGCTATTGATGATTGAGGAAATATCGTCTCTGGGCGGCAAGATCAGTGCGAGGGCGGACGCAAGCCGTGACCCGGTTCCACTTTGTACTAATATTCCAACAATATCCATAGATAACATGCGCTTATCTTTATTTCTCGGTGACTGGGTGAAATATCCTGGCTAGGGCCTGTTAACACTACTTCTAGTGTACTGCGCGTCGGAATTTCGGCCGCAGCACACTATTTTTCCTGCTCCAATGAGGCAAGAGGCTGGCTGAGTATTTCCGCAAGGGAGACATCCACCCGCCGATACAATTCCCCCAAAACCGAGCCTTTGGGCCAGGCCGGCTCAGAGGCAACGGGCAACCGGTGGTCTGCCGCAAGATACACCTCGTACAGGGTGATATCCTGACTGCCCCTGGCCAGCAACCAGCGCCCTTTTTCGTTGCGCTCCACAAGCTTGCACGCCCGCAGCTTCGCCAGCAGATGCTCCGCATCTGCGCTGCAGTGCTGCAGTTTGCGCAGGGCCAGTGCGGTACCTTTTTTCTGGGTACGCGCAAGTTGCAACAGCAGACAAAGCATATTCTCCAGTTCGGCCGCCGCATCATCCCCATGCCGCACCAGCTGCCGGTATACACCCAGCCCATAAGTAAACTCCGCCCCAAGCAGCACCACCAGCCAGGACAGATAGATCCACAACAAAAAGATAGGAATCGCCGCCAGCGCCCCATAGATGGCTTCATAAGTGGGAAAGGTGGTGAGATACCAGGCAAAACCCTGTTTGGTAAACTCAAACAATACGGCAGCAACAGCGCCGCCCAGCATTGCATGCCAAAACCTGACCGGCCGATTGGGCACCAGCCAGTACAGCAGGGTAAATGCCACGCCGGAAGTCAGGGTCGGCACCCACTCGAGCAGGGTGCGGCCCATGCCGCTGGCAGTAGCCTCGGAAATCATGGGCAGCGAAATCAGGTAGGAAGTGGCCAGCACACTTGCCCCAACCAGCACCGGCCCCATGGACAGAACCGCCCAATACACCAGAAACTTGCTCAGCGCCCGCCGCTTGCGCCGGACTTTCCAGATCGCATTGAAGGTCTTGTCAATGGTGGCCATCAGCATGATGGCCACCACCAACAGGGCCAGAAAACCCACACCGCTGAGCCGGGACGCCTTGCTGCTGAATTCCAGCAAATACTGATGCACCACCTCCCCGGAAGCAGGCATGAAATTCTGGAAGATGAAATCCTGCACGATCTCGCTGACTTTCTCGGCAATGGGGAATGCCGACAGGATGGCAAGCACCACTGTCATCAAAGGCACCAGCGACAGCAGGGTGGTATATGCGAGAGAACCCGCCCTTTCCAGCCCGCCGTCAGCAAGAAAACGCTTCATGACGCGGTGCAGGAAAACAGCGGCTGTGGACAAAAATCCTGGCATGGTGAATCCTGAAAAATACGGGTTTTCACAGGGTACTGAAAACCAGCAGTTTGTGATACCCCTACACCCCACCCATATTCCCGTTTACAATCTGTACATCAGGCAATAAAGGATCCCCAAATGAGCATCAAGATCTATCACAACCCGCGCTGCAGCAAATCCCGCCAGACCCTGCAACTGCTGGAGGACAACAACGTCAAACCAGAGATCATAGAGTATCTGAAAACCCCACCCAGCCGCGAGGAACTGGAACAGGTGCTGGACATGCTGAACCTTGAACCCCGAAAACTGATGCGCACCAAGGAGAAGGAATACAAAGAACTGGGGCTGGACAACCCCAGTCTGAACCGCGACAAACTCATCACGGCCATGCTGGAGAACCCCAAACTCATCGAGCGACCCATTGTCATCAAGGACGGGAAAGCCGCCATCGGTCGGCCACCAGAGCAAGTGCTGGAGATCCTGTGAGCGACTACATACTAATTCTGTACTACAGTCGCCAGGGGGCAACCGCAGAAATGGCGCGCCTGCTGGCACGGGGTGTAGAAGAAGGTGGTATGGAATCCATGCTGCGCACAGTGCCCGAGGTATCTGCGGCTTGTGAAGCCACCACCCCCCCTGTCCCGCAAGCCGGCCCGCCCTATGTGCAACTGGACGAGTTGAAAAACTGCGCCGGGCTGGCTCTGGGCAGCCCTACCCGTTTCGGCAACATGGCTGCCGCCATGAAGTATTTCCTCGATGGCACCAGTAGCCTGTGGCTAGGCGGCGCGCTCATAGGTAAACCAGCCGGGGTGTTCACTTCCACCAGTTCCCTGCATGGCGGGCAGGAAAGCACCCTGCTGTCCATGATGCTGCCCCTGTTGCATCATGGCATGATCATCAGCGGCCTGCCCTATTCCGAAGCGGAACTGCTGTCCACCACCACTGGCGGCACTCCCTACGGCGCCTCTCATCTGGCGGGCAATGACAGCAAATTACCACTTTCCGATGAAGAAAAAGCCCTGTGCAAAGCCCAGGGAAAAAGATTGGCAAAGCTGGCGGCAAAGCTGGCATGAGCCACCAACTCCCCCTAGCGGTGGCCTTGCCTTTGCAAATCACCCTGGACGATTTCATTCCGGGAGAGAACAGGCAGTTGCTTGCCTTGCTGAAGCAAATCGCCGACGGGAAAAACAACGAAACCCTGTTCATCTCCGGTGCCTCCGGCAGCGGCAAAAGCCACTTGCTGATGGGCTTGTGCAGCCAGGCGGAACAACAGGGGCGCAGCTGCGCCTACCTGCCGCTGGAGCAACTGTACCGGCTTTCCCCTGAGCTTCTCACCGGCATGGAAGAGATGGACATCATTGCCGTGGACGACGTACAGCATATTGCCACCGATCCCGGCTGGGAAGAAGCGCTGTTCGTGCTTTTCAACCTGGCCCATGAGCAGCATAGAAACCTGATTTTCAGTGCCGACCGGGGGCCGGCGCACCTCCCCCTGGCGCTGCCTGATCTTCGCTCCCGCCTGTCCTGGGGGGGCGCCTATCAGCTGCAAACGCTGGATCAGGACGGGCTTATGGAACTACTGCAAATCCAGGCGCAAAACCGCGGGCTGCAACTCAAACCCAAAGTGGCGCAATGGCTGCTGACCCACTGCAACCGCAGCCCCCGGAACCTGCTGAATTTGCTGGAACAGCTTGATCAGGCCGCGTTGGCGGAAAAGCGCCACAAGCTGACCCTGCCATTCATCCGGTCCTGCCTGCAGCATCCCCCATGCGGCTAACCCGGCTGGCCCACAGTATTCTCGGCCAGCACCTTCAGCCTGGCGACTTGGCAATCGATGCCACCGCCGGCAACGGCCATGACTGCTGCTTTCTCGCCCGGCAGGTTGGATCCACAGGGCGGGTTTTCGCCTTCGACATTCAGCGGCAGGCACTTGAGAGCACTGCACAACAGCTGCAGGAACAGGGGTTGGCAGCACAGGTGCAGCTCCTTCATCACGGACACCAGCAGATGCGGGACAAACTACCCGCCGACACCCACGGAAAAATCCGGGCTGCCGTCTTCAATCTGGGCTATCTGCCCCACGGCGACAAAAACACCATCACCACCAGCGTCACCACCCTGCCCGCCTTGCAGCAGGCCAGAGAGTTGCTGTGCCCGCTAGGCATCATCAGCGTACTCGCCTATCGGGGGCATCCCGGCGGCAGGGAAGAAGCCTCCGCAGTGGAGCGACAGCTGCAGAAGCTGGCCACAGACAAGCTGCAACTGAGCCGTATCGAATCCTCCGGCCCGGTGCTGTTTTTGCTCGCACCCAACAGACATGATTGAAAACAGCGGGCTGTGGGGACTGTTCTTCAGCAGCTTTCTGGCGGCAACCCTGTTGCCAGGCGGCTCTGAAGCGATACTGCTGTGGCTGAACTACCAGCAGAGCTACAGCCCCACACTGCTGTTGCTCACTGCGACCCTGGGCAACACCCTGGGGGGACTCAGCAGCTGGGGCATTGGCCGCTGGCTGCGCTATCGTTTCCCTGAAGCGGGATTGCACAAACCGCGTCAGAAAAAAGCCCTGGCCTGGCTGGAAAAGCACGGTTCGCCACTATTGCTGCTGTCCTGGGTTCCCATCATCGGCGACCCCCTGTGTGTAGCCGCTGGCTGGACGCGCATGCCCTTGTTCCAGTCAGCCCTGTTCATCGCCCTGGGAAAGGGGGCTCGCTATGGCCTGTTGCTGTGGGTATCATCAACATCTGGCTGAGCACTATCAACACCCATGCAAACTACCACCTCCATAAAAACCACGCGCATCGACCTCATCCGCCACGGCGAGCCTCAGGGGGGTAGCCTGTACCGCGGCGCCAGCATTGACGACCCACTCAGCGAAAAGGGTTGGCGGCAAATGTGGCAAGCCGTGGGAGAACAGAACCATTGGGATCAGATAATAACTTCGCCCATGCTGCGCTGCCTTGCATTCGCCCGGGCGCTTGCAGACAGGCATGAATTACCGGTAGCCGTGGAAAGGGATTTTCGTGAAGTGGGTTTTGGCGACTGGGAAGGCCACAGCCCGGACAGCATCAGGCAAAGCCATCCCGGGGAATACCAGGCCTTCTACACCGACCCGGTGAACAACCGCCCCCGGAACGCAGAAGACCTGTACCAATTCGGAACCCGCGTAGCAACGGCCCTGGAACGGGCAGCCTCAGAATCCGGCGGCCGGAACATCCTCATTATCGCCCATGCCGGCGTCATACGCGCCGCGCTGGGTTATGTCATGCAGGCGCCTGCTGCTGCCTGGTATCGGGTCAGGGTCAACAATGCAGGCATCAGCCGCTTTCAGTTTACCTCACTGGGGAAACAGCTTGTTTTTCATAATCTACCTCATCTTCCGGACGGAGAAGCAGATCCGCCGGGATAAATTCCCCCGCAGACACGGCCAGCACCTGAGCATTCTGTTGCAGCGGCAGAAAACTTTCATCCAGGACTTTGGCATATACCTGTTGCAGGGATTCTTTCAACTGCTCCTGCTGAACCGTTATGGCGGCATGTATATCATCCTCGAACACCTTTCGGTTCAATGCCTCATCCAGCTCTATTACCACCTTGTCAATGGCCACCCATGCCACCAGGCCACCAATTGCACCACAAACCAGTGCCGCCGGCCCCGCCGGGCTGCAGACCAGCGCGCCTGCACCGGCCCCCGCCAGCGCCCCGCCACCCTTGACTGCGGATTTGGCCGCCAGCTTGACAAGAAGCGCGGAAGCCGCATGAAAGCTCTTGGTTGCTGCAATGTCTGCCACGGTCTTTTTCACCACAGCCGCACCCATGCCCTTGGCAAGTGCTGCTCCCGTCCCTGTAGCTGCCAAAGTGGCGAACACTTGCCGGCTCACATCTGTCGTGCTGAGTTGCAAGTTGGAAGAAAACAACTGATCCAGATCCAGGCTGTCGCCGATAACAACCTCCCCCGCGTCTGACGGTCGGGAGTTGGCCGCAACAAACAACTGTAATTTTGCAGCCAACCTCCCCCCTGACTGTTGCATCCCTTGCAGCAATCCGGCATTCAGATCCGCCAGCATGGCATCCAGGTTTACATCCAGTGCCGCAGGCAGAAAAACCGTCTCCTTGAGGCGTTGCTCCAGATATTCTGCCATATCACCACCAACAGCATGGGCATAGCGCATGTATTCACCGGTAAGGGAGTAGTACCAGTCTGCAAAATCACCAACATGCCCATGCACCGGCGCAAACGCCACCGCCACGGCAGCATCTATTCGTTGTTGCAACTGCTGCTGCAGTGTTTTTCGCTCGGCATCCACTGCATCTTGCATGTCCAGGGAAAGCTGCAGGCGGCTGGCTTCGGGGACTACCCTTCGTTCCCCGTTTAGAATCACATACAGTAGAGCCTGAACCGGCCCTGCCTGCTGCTGCACCTGCTTTTCGGCCAGCTGCTTGCCTCCGCGCAACAGGGCAAAACTGGCGAGCAGAGCCAGCAGCACGATCATGCCGAAGAAGCCCAGCCATACCAGCTTGGTGGAAGATGTATTACCGCGATTCACAGTATTACCCCGCTCCAGCAAAATCCGGTTTTCGGATCAGGGTTCCCAGAAGCGCGCGGCTCCATGCCCAAAGGGAAAGACCAGACCAGAAAAAAAACAGCAGCCAGCCTGCTATCCTGCTCCACGCATGATCAACAGATTCCAGCCCCTGATGGACAAAACGCGCAGCCAGGGCATGCTGCACAGCCTGCAGCCGCACCAGTGGCGACACCAGGTCACAAGCCAGCCGTTCCTGCTGCGCCGCATGTAGCACGGTTTCCTGCCAGGACATGTTTTTGTACGCAATCTGTTTTTCGAACATCTGCCCGCTCGCCAGCAATAACGCCAGCAACAAGGTATTGACCGTTACCAGAATGCGCCGGGCGATAATGCCAGATTGCCCCGGCTTCACCTGGGTCTGCAATAACGCCCGAAGCCAGCCATGAATAGTGTACATGAGAATAACATTGGCGAGCAGCACCCACCAAAACCACAGGGGCCAGTCCAGCGCTTCAAGAAACAGGACAAAGGTAAAGAACGTGGCCTTTACAACCTGCCACAGCATCAGGAGCATTTTCCGGGACAGCAACCGGGACAGCCAGCCGTCATCGCGCAGATACATACCCACCATGGCGCGCCGTCGCATCAACGCCACTTCCAGCATGTTCAGCGCGATCAGACCCAGAACGGGAAACATCAGCGCCAGTACAATCAGGCAGGGGAAATTGTCCTTCCCCAGAAACCAGGCGGCCAGCGCCACGCCAGGCAGGAACATATATAGCAAGCCGGCTAACCGCAACTCAATGCACCGTGGGAAGCTTTTTCAGGGGTTCAATCAGGTACTCAAGGCCATTAATCTTTATCTCCAGGGCAAGCTGCATTAACTCCCCCAACTTCCCCTCAGGAAAGCCTTTGTTGGAAAACCACAGCAAGTAGGGCTCGGGAAGATCGATGAGCGGGCACCCCTTGTACTTTCCAAAGGGCATGGAGGTTTTGGCCAGTTTCAGCAGGTCTGTCTTGTCAAACATGATAGGAATGGCAGGTACTTTCAGGTTTTACCATAACAGAAAAAGGGCGGCCAATGGCCGCCCCTTGTTTTCCCCCTCAGTTAGCGGAAGCTTACACTACATTACGCGGCGCAAAAGACATGTGCGTAAACTCATGCTTGTACTTGGATTCCCCGATCTTCTTGACTCGGGAAACCCCCATCTTGAAGTTGTAGTTTCCGCTGATCTGGTCAGGCACCCGGCCTTGCAGGACGTTGGAAGGCTGGCTGGTATTAAGGAAGTAGGAATACATGGTTCCCTTCTTCACATGAGGCGTGACAATAGCTACTGCTTCCACAGCGGCCTTGTTCAGCTCGATCCAGCCATTCTTCAGCAACTCAGCAAAGTTGAAGTCTGACCCATGCACACCCTTGATGGTCTGGCGGAAAACCGGCACACGATCGGTATACAGCAGGATCTTGTCTCCGGATTCGATACCCCGTGCGGCGGCATCATCAGGATGAATCTCCGTCCAGTTTTCCGGCCAGCGCTGGGCGATGTAGGCGCGACGATCCACATCATCAAAACCGGACTGCCAGATTTCATTGATGCGGCCGTTGGTATGCCACAGTTCGTCCTTCTTCGGGCTCATCCACTCCCAGTAATCGGAGAACAGGCTCCAGGGATGCTTCTGGATGTTGACCTTGCCGGTTTGGGAATTGAAATGGGTCATTTTCTTGTTGACCATATTCGCACCCTGGGTGCGGCCTTGTGCTTCCATCATTTCCGGTGTCATCTCGGTATCGTGCAAACGCACACTACCCATCAATTCACCAGTCTTGTAGTTGTAGAAAGTCGGCCCCTGGATGCCTTCAGTACCCATCTCGCGTAGCTTCTCATGCAGGGTCTTGCCCTCCTTGTGAGCCGCCACCTTGATCATGTGATAGGCCTTGCGGTTGCCACGGCTGAAGCGCGAAGACTCTTCGCAGACTTCATTGGAGTTTTTCCAGTCATAGCCATCGAAGCCCATGCGCTGCGCTATCTGGGAGACGATCCACCAGTCCGGCTTGGCATCACCCGGAGCATCATAGAACTTGGAATACAGGCGGATGCGGCGCTCGCCGTTGGCCCGTACAAAGTCCTCCTCACCCCAGGTTGCTGCCGGCAGCACGATGTCGGCAAACTTCGAACCAATGGGATCACGCAGGTAGATATCCTGGTTGAGCACCACTGTGCCGCCAGAATCCATACGCTTCTTCAGCGTGTCGATAATGGCCTGCTTGTTGGAAGAACGAACCTGATTGGGGTTATTGGTAACCAGTTCCTCAAACTTGTTGTTCAACCCCTGGGCTCCGCACATGGCCTGAATCCAGGTAGTGCCGACCACATGGGCAAAGCGGGTGAGACCGGAGTAGAAGTAACGGTCACAATCCATAGCCTGACGACGGCGACCGGGACGCTTCTGTGGGGACTTGTTGCGAGGAAGACCGGCACCGCCGGTACCGCCACGCTGGTGCCCGCCGAAACGACCAACCACCTGACCCGGACGTCCACCTGCACCACAAATAGTAGCCAGTGAACTCACCGCATTGGTATTACCGGTATTATTGCTCCAGTAGAAGCCTTTCTCGATGGCCAGAGAGGTTTTGGGACGGCTGCCGTCCGCCTTGGGTTTGGCCATCCACTCTGCAGCCTGATAGATCTGCTCAACAGGAATGTTGGCGATCCTGGCAGCTTCTTTGGGATCATATTCCTTCTGGGCGAGGTTCCATTTCTTGTAGTCGTCAACACCCTTGGTCTGGAACTTGCCCCAAGTGGTACGCCACTGCCAGGGAGTGTTACGAGTGCCCTGACCGAAACCGGAACTGGACTCCCATTTGTTGTTGACCCATTTTTTGATCCAGTCAGAGTCTTCCCAGCCATTTTCGAGGATGACCCGGGCGATAGCACCCAGGACGGGGACATCCGTACCGGGATCAACCTGGATGAACAGGGCATTTCCCCTGCTCTTGGCATAGGCCAGACCGGCAGTTTCCCGCACATTCAGCCAGATGGTTTTCTGCCCCTGATCAATGGCCGGTTTGATGAACTGGTTGAAGATCATGGTCTTGGTTTCATACGGGTCGGTTCCGCAGATCATCAACACTTCCGCATCACCCCAGTCCCGGTACGACGGACCAAAGTTGTCAAAACCCGCATCCCGGAATCCGGGCGTCGAGGTAACATCAGCCGGCGTATCATGGAAGGTGAAATTCGCGGTATTGATGTCACCCTTGGAAAACTTGCTAAGGGCGTAGGTGTTTTCCACGAACTGGTAGGAGAATGTTTTCATCCCGTAGGCATTGGCACCATGCTCCTTGACCGTGTGCCTGATCAACTCTGCGGCCACATCCAGGGCGGTATCCCAGGAAACCGGCTGCAAAGTACCATTGATGCGAATCATGGGTGACATGAGGCGATCTCTGGTGGGTTTCTTGGGGTTATAGCACTTCTCGGCGATGGTGCCGCCACGAATGGAGGAGTCACCACCAATGTTGACCACCTTGGAGTTCTTGTCAGGAACGATGACCACCTTGTGTGGCTTGCCGTTATGCATCACCACATTATGCTGTGTAGGCGCCACCCAGGCCTGCATGGGGCCGGCAGGAAAGTCCACACCAAAAGCATTTTGCGAAGCCTTGGGGCCACCATCTTTTGCACTTGCCGGCCAGCGGTAGACCTTGTAACCGCAGGCGACGATACAATAGTCACAGCAGGTTGTCAGAACTTCCGCATTCTTGGGAGGCAATGGGGTTTTATCTTCTGGAACATAATCGAGTATAGACATCTTATATATCCTCCCTAGGCATCCATCAGGTTTTCGTTACGGCCGAACAACAGCCCCATAATGCCAACGGCGTATATATCATCGCCATCGACCTCCAGCAATACCTGAGGGATACTCTGGTAAGCCTGCCCGGACACGATAATCCCGTGGCGGGTCAAATCATAGGTGGACAGGTGCAGGGGACATTGCCCCAGCACGCGGTGCTCGCCCACGGCCTGATACTTGCCATTCATCGGACCACCTTGGTGCGTGCAAAGGTAGCTAAAAGCCACCACATCACGCTGGGAACCAACACCACCACCCGCTTTGGCGCCGTCCATCTTTACGACGAAGCACTGGGAATTGGGGCCGTCATCAGGATAGTTGAAATCCACAGGCTGGTTATCTTTTAACTCACTCAGGCGAGCGACCTTCATGCGTGGATAAGTTACCACCCGCGCCTTGGCCTGGGCCTCACCCGGGAAAAGGCTGATAGATATGGTGCTGGCAGCTACAGCCGTAGTACCTGAGTACATCAGGAATTGCCGGCGATTCAACATGCATCGGCCATGATCAGCCGCTGTTTCATCTTTTTTCTTTGTATCGCTCATTATTTTTCCTCCTGTGCAGCTTCCAGTTCAGCCCTGGTGAACAGAGGTGCATATTCCGGCATTGCCGGCTTCTCCATCAACATTTCCTCACCAGAGAAGGCCTCCAGGAACGCTACCAGATTCTCTTTCTCTTCATCAGTCAAACCAAGGGGCTTGATCAATTTGGATTTGTTTTCGGGAAAGGCAGTGGTACGACCATCTTCATCGAAGCCGCCGCGGTTGTAGAAGTCCACCACTTCTTCCATGGTGTAGAAGACCCCGTTATGCATATAGGGCGCAGTGAATGTCGTATAGCGCAACGATGGAGTACGGAACTTGCCTTTGTCCCATTTGTTTTTACCACGGAAATAGAAACCAGGATCGGCCTTGGTGGTTCGATACCCTTCTTCGGTCATTCCTTTGGCATAAAGCTCAAAGCGGAAGGTAACCTGAGCCAAACCATCTTCTTCCCAGCGCGTGTTGGGCGGCACACCGATGTTGTAGTAATCCTGGTCAGATGCCAATTCACCATTGTGGCACTGGATACAGCCAGCCTTGCCGTTGAATAACGCCATACCCTGCACCTGTTGTTCGGTCAGGGCGCTCTTGTCGCCCAACAGGTATTTGTCCAAGGGGGTGTCACGCTGCACCAGGGTGCGTTCAAATGCTGCGATAGCTTTCCAGGCATGGCCGATAATCGGCCATTCGGTGCCAAACACCTCCTTGAAACGCTTACGGTATTCGGGAATCAGCGCCAGGCGGGATTCCATGATGTCGTTTTCACCATTACCGGCTACACCACCTTTGGCGGCGGAAGGAGCCTGTTTCTCCAGCGAAGGCACAGAACCTGCCCAGAAATTACGCGCATAATAAGCGCTGTTGATGATGGTCTGGCTATTGCGCCAGTGAACCGTACCGGGGTAGCCGCGGGAAAAATCTTCCGCCCAGGCCCAGCCCTGGTCAGGCTCATGGCAGGTGGAACAGCCGGTAGAGGCATCACCGCCAAGACGGGGATCAAAAAACAATATCTTGCCCAGTTCGATCTTGGCTGGCGTCTGCTTGTTGTCCGGCGGAATCGGCGGCGCACCCAGGGGGGCCAGTGGCGGCGGACCGGATTGTGCGGTCTTGGCAGCCATGGATTTTCCGGATGCAGCGCTTCCCGTTTTGGTCTCCTGCGCCTGACAGGCTGTCAGAACAGTCGCAACGGCAACCGCAACGAGGGTAGGAGCGATCTTCTTTATACTCATGACATTCTCCTCGATTAGTTACGGACCTGCGTCCAATTTTCGATTACAGGATACTCAGCCGGATAGGGCTGATCCCATACGTATTTGGGACTGGTCAGCGGATCACCGGAAAGAGACTCTAGAAACGCCACCAGATCTTTCTGTTCATTGGCGCTCAGACCAAGAGACTTGAGTTTCTTGCTCTTGTTGCTGTCCTTCCCTCCACCATTGTTGTAGAACTCGACCACTTCGGACAGCGTCTTGATCACGCCATTGTGCATGTACGGAGCACTGTACTTGAGTTCCCGCAGGGATGGGGTGATGAACTTGCCCATATCCTGCTTCTCCAGGGTCACATTGAAGTATCCCGGGTCTCGCTTCAGGTTTCTGTAGTCCGGCACACCCTGGAACATGGTAAAGGCCATGAATGCCTGGTGATTCATCGGGTCCAGGAATACATCGAAATTCTCCGGAACACCAGTGTTGTGGGGCTTCAGGTCGCTCAGCAAGGGGCCATTGTGGCACTGAATACAGCCGGCCTTGCCCTTGAACAATTTCATGCCACGTTTTGCAGAAGCAGACATTGCGCCCTTGTCGAACGGGGAGCCGGTAGAAGTGAGGGTTTTCAGATATTCGGGAATCGCCTTGCGCACAGAGCCATTGGAAGGTTCACCGTAGCCAGCGTCCTTGAACATCTTGACGTACAGAGGATCCTGCTTCAAGCGTTCCTGCATGATACGCATATCCATGTTCATGATGTAATCTTCCGTGATCATCTCACGGGTCATGTCATTCAGGTTGGTGCCGATGCGGCCATCCCAATTCCAGATGTTTTTGTGGGCCGTATTCACCAGGGAAGAGGCGTTACGAAAATGCCCGTTTCCAGGGTAACCCGGAGACAGCGCCTCCTTGCTGCCATACGCCTTTTCAGGCACATGGCATTCAGCGCAGGAAATAGCTGCGTCACCCGACAGGCGATTATCAAAGAACAGGCGTTTGCCCAACTCGGCTTTCGCCTTGTCGATTTTTAACTGCGGTAAGGGTCCGATATCCGGATAGCTGGCAGCTTGCGCTGTTACTGCCATTCCGACCCCCAGTGTGGCGGCCAGCAAAGCACGCCCCGTTGAGACTCTTACAACCATTGGATTTCCTCCAGGTCTATTATTAATTTGCCGACATTAAAGGGCTTGGTTGCAGCAACCAAAACCCAAAAACAGCCGACAGCCTGGCTAATTCCATGCACGAAACAGACCAGTTTCAGAAAGTCCCATCAAAGCCTGTCAAAACCACGCTTTAGGCCGATCTTGTTGAGCCAAATCAAATGCCCATAGGTTTTGTGTTGAATAAATCGTTCTATCAGCGGAAGACAAGGCACCAATTTATTCAGAAAAAACGGTTACCTGGATTATTTATGCCGCCTGGAAAACAGGAGAATTTTGTAATGGAAGATATAAAATAAATTATCCGTTATATCAAATAGTTACTACTGCCAACTTCACCTGTATACCTCGTGCCAAAGAAAAAAATACCTGACAAGCAAAGCACTGTGATGGCGAAACAGGCACGGAAACAGCTCAGCCAAAATCAGCGATTGATTGTGGATACAGAGTGCAAGATGTTGATTCGGATGGCTACGACTGCAGGGATGCAGGAGATAGCGCGGCGCAGGAAGACAAAGACCAGACAGATCAACAGCTTGCGCTCTGCGCCTCCATCAATCGTGGGTCTTGGGACTAGTGTACTGCGTCGGAATTAAAGACCCTTTCAGTGAGTCACAAAAGCGCCAGGACGGTGTTGGGACACTTGCCAAGGGAACAACCATTGCCTGCGCGCCCCGCCTTATCCTGGCGCTTTTGGGGGGCTCTGAAAGATCCTTTAATTCCGACGCAGTACACTAGTTTCCATCCATCACATAACGAATGGCCTCGCTGATCACCGTCGGCGATGTACCGTGCGGAAAAATAAAGCGCAGCTCCCCGTTCGGTGCAATCAGGTAGGTGGCGGCAGAATGATTAACCGCATAGCCAAAAGCCGAGTCTTCCAGCCCTACCTCATAGTACTGGGCGCCATACAGCGCAGCAGCATCAGAAAGCTCTTTTTCACTGCCGGTTACACCAATGAAGTTGGGATGAAAGTATTCCACATATTCATCCAGCAGCTCAAAGGTATCTCTTTTGGGGTCAACACTGACAAAAACACCAACGACCTTTTTCAGCTCTTCATCATTGAGCTCATTGAACGCCTGTGCCAAATAGGAAAGAGAGGTCGGGCAGACATCCGGGCATTTGGTGTAGCCGAAATACAGCAACACCACCTTGCCCCGATAGTCCTTCAGGGCAAAAGGCCCCTTGCTGGTATGCAGGATAAAGTCGCCCCCAGGGGGCGCCTCGGTAATTCCAGGTACTTCCGCATCCTCCCCTGGCTGGCTATCAGCCAGCAACAAGGGCATCCACAGCAGCCAGAAAACCAGCAATACGGTTTTGCGCATCATGAGCTTCTCGATGTAGCTATGCTTGTTCCTTACGCTGTGATCGCACCAGCAGCAATCCGGCAAGAAACACCAGAAATCCAATACCAGCCGGCACCCCATACACTTTCAGTGCATTCGTTTCCGGCGGCAGTATCAGCCAGTACCAGGTAGTCAGGGTATGTCTGCCTCCGGCCTCCCCGTTACTGCCGTCCCAGTTGGCAAAGGATACAGGAATAAACTGTCCTTCATCGAACAATACATCACCATTTGCGGCATATCTGGGGCGTTTCATCAGCACCTGCCAACGCCCGCCCTTCCACTCACCGGTGGCGCTGAGGCTGGCGTCTTTCTCCCGGGGTTTGAGTTTTTTGTCCGGGCCGGTGCCATCCAGCAGCATGGCCACGGGCTCTCTTTTCGGTTCCAGACTGCCCGCATTCCAGTACCAAATGGTGGTTTTATGCTTGGCATCACCATGGCGGTACAGCGGCTTCCTTACCATGGGTGCAGACGTGTAGGCATCTTCATGGGGAAACTGTATGGCGAATGCATCCGGATGCATTTCCAGATTCTCGTCCTGCAATTCAGTAAAATATTTATCTCCCGGCACACTCATGGTGCGATCATCCACCTCCAGCAGGAAGGCGATTTCCTCATCGTTATACAACACCCGCACAGTAACTGCATCGTTTAGCGGGGTAAACAAACGATCCTCCTTGATCACGTTGGGAACCAGATGCAGGGTTACCGGCGGCGCCTCAGACCATCGCTCATCATCTACAGTTGATGGCAGATCGGCCTCCAGTTTCTTGCTGCTGACAACAGGAGCATCCTGGGGCTGAACTGCAGTTTCCCGCAGGCTGTACACGAAGTTGGAGATATGCCAGCGGTCTTCCAGGCTCACCGGATCCGGGTTGCCTTTTTCCAGGGCACGGTGCGCGGGCATGGGCGTACCGGGGATGCCGATGGACAGACGGGAATAGATTGCCTTGATGGTTTCATCCCGCTCCTTGTCGGTGGCGGCCAGTGATTGGGTAGCGCGCCAGGTCCAGGGCTTGGTCAGATCCCGTGGCCAGATACGGTTACCCCAGTCATCTTCCAGTTTTTTCCCGGACTGGATATTGCCCCGGCCATCATCACCATGGCACTCAGAACAGGATTTGCGGAACGCCAGCTTGCCTTTTTCCACCGATTCCCCGGAATAGGCGATCTGGCCTGTTATTGGCTCAATCTCGGTAATCACCCGAAAATCCGTTTTGGTATAAAAGCCGTCATCGTCGAAGGCTTCCTCATCCGCCTCTTCCGGTGGCCAGGACTGGGTGATGTCAAATCCCTTGATTACCGGAATCAGGCTACGGATCTGCTCATCGGTGAGCAGGGCGCGCCCCTTGATTCCCCAGCCAGGCATGGCCGTACCTGGCAGCCCGATTTTTATGGTGGCAAACAAGTCCTCATCACGCGGCAGTTGCGTACCAGGAGAACTCTTGTATTTGAACATGGCCAGGCTGAAATCCCGGGGCTTCGGATACATCAGATCCGCCGCCACACCATCACCAGCGCCAACCTCGCCATGGCAGACCTCGCAGCGGAATTTGTACAGATCCCTGCCCGTCATGTTCTTGCGTCGCGCCAGCACTTCATCTTTCATGCCGGTTACGGTTCTGGAAATTTCGGGATCCCAGATGCGCGGCACCTGTCCGTTGTAATCAAAGATAAAATTGATCACATTCCAGACATCGTTCTCTTCCAGCATTTCATGCCATACGGGCATGGCGGAATTCCAGGGCGTACCTTCCACCGGCAGCCCCGGACCGCCAGTAACAATGCGCCAGAACAGGAAAGATTCCTGCAATTGCGGGATGATGGTAGGGTCCTGGAAATTGATCGGCTGGGGACTGAAACCGTGGGCATATTGTCCCTTGCCATCCAGCAGGTCACCGTGGCAATAGAAACAGTTCTTGTAGTAGACATCCCGTCCTGCGGCTACTGATTCCTGGTATTTGCTCCAGCCCGCCTCCTTGTCCTTTACCAGGGTATCCAGAATATCATGGCGTACCGGGTTCTCCAGTGTCGCCAGATCAAAGGTCTTGTTGTATGCCTTGACTGCGGAGGGTGGCGCGGGATGCACCTGGCGCAGTTCCACCGGCGCTTCAAGTGACGGCTTGACCGCACCATAGATCACATAGGCCACCAGCAAGGGAATGGCTATGAGAAAGAACCCACGCAGCAACGCCCTGTCATCATTCTGCAGGGTGGCCAGTATGGGAGCCTTGAATTCGGACCATTTCTTGTCATCAAAGGCAAAGTACAAAAGGATGCCGATAATGGTGATGATCATGTACTGGATCATCAGGGTCTTTGGCAGCACCGGAGGGAAGGCGTTATCGAAAATCAGCCAGGCCAGTACAGCGGCAATCAAAGCTTGCCAGAATGCAGTAATCCGGAAACCTTTCATCCTTTCTTCTCCGCCAGATAGTTCACGATCATCTCCAGCTCACTCACCGTCATCTTGGATGCAAAATCAGGCGGCATGGCAGGCGGGAAGCCCTCAGCCACCACCGCATTCGGGTCAACAATGCTTTGCCGCAGCTCTTCCTTGCTCAGGCGGGAACCGATATCCACCAGCCCCGGGCCGACCAGGACGTCATTACTGTCCATTGCATGGCAGGAAGTACAGGCGTATTTGGCAAGCGCCTCTTCCGCGGTTGTCGCCGGAGCAGGAGCTTTGCCGCTGTCATCGGCAGTTGCTGCCGAAGCCACTTCCGCCGCCGCTTCCGCTGTGGGCAGGGCCACGGTAACCTCACCACCATCCTTTGCCTCCAGCCAGGCGATCACGGCATCAATCTCTATTGGTGTAAGCTGTATGGGGGGCTTGTCCACCATAGGCATTGGGGACTCGGTATCATTGCTGCCTTTTTTCCCCCAACCGGCGACAACATATTTGCCGGGATGAAGCAGAGACTCCCGGATATATTCCTCGGCATTCTTCGCATCTCCCTGGTAGCGTTCATCCGCCAGATGCTTGTTGGCAAGCGCCACCATGTCTTCTCCCCCAATATCCGGCGCTCGTCCCAAGGGTGCGGGCTGGTGACACAGGGTACAGGTACCCTTGTTGTGGAAGATCTCGTCCCCCAAGGCGATGAAGCTTTCCATGGTCAGGGAACCCAGATCCACCGCCTTTTCTACCGGAGCCTCACCCTTTACCTGGGGAAGCAGGTAGGTTACCAAGGTAAAGAGCAGGGTCAGTCCCAGGCTGAAGCCCAACGTCTTGAAAAGTACACTCACGCCTCACCTCCGGCTGCAACAGCGCCAGGCTTCGGCTGTTTACTGCCGCTCAGGTTCGCCACCCAGAACATGAACAGTACGCACAGCAGGAACAATACAGTCACCAGGGTGATCATGTTTCCTGCATAGCCAATGGTGGGAATGAAGTTATCCGGCGAGTTGTCTTTCATCACGGTATAAACATGCCAGTGAGTCTTTACCGAAGAGCGCACATAGCCCATCAGCGCCATAAGCCAGGTAAAGGCAATAGGCAGTGCAAACAACGCATACTGCGAACGATCAGGAATACGACCCCAATGAGACGGCAGAACCTTGGCTTTCTTGAACATCAGGGAATCGATGACCAGCCCGGAAACGATCACCACCAGAGTAGTAACCACCTGAGCAACGGAAGAACCCACCTTGTACACGGTATTGGTAAAGTAGCCGTAGTAAACCCCGAGGAAAATGATATTCACCACGGCACCTATGTACACAGCGACCATCAACGCATTCCCCATGGGCGCCCAGCTCACCGTGGCCACCTTGTCGGAACGACGATAGAGCTGGAAAGAAAGGAAAGTTGCGATCAGCATCAGATTCACCGCAATATTCTTTGCCGGCATGATGCCCAGAGGGCCGAGAATATGATGATGACTCCCTCTCAGCAGAGAGATTTCTGAGGCGGAAAGGATCAGCGTATGAGGCGTTACCCAGATCAGGAAGCTCACCACCAGCACCAAGGCAATGACCTTGATCAGCCCCTTGTAGCGTTCCGAACCATCCGTGCGTGACATCCCCGACCACAGGTAGAAATTGCCCGCCAGCAAAATCGTGCCGATAAGCACCGCCTGCACGATAAACAGCCAGGCGAGAATGCCACCCATGGCAGTAATACCCATCTGCTGTGAGTAGGCATAGATCTCTGCCATCAGCCAGTAACCCGCGAAAGGCAACGGCAGGAAGGACAGAATCGCGATGAAGTTCGAGGTGTAGCCCATCCAGTCATAATGGGCGCGCTTGACTGGATCTTTGGCACTGAGAAACTTGAACGCCGCATATGCACCGACCACCGCACCACCAAAGGCGATGTTTGCAATGAAACGGTGCAGGTTGATGGGATTCCACAAGGGCCCTTTCATCACCTCCCAGATATTGCCGACAACCGCACCGACCTCGTTCACTCCCGATGGCGCCATCATGAAAGTCGCCCAAGAATTGGCCAGCACCATAATCGTCAGGCCCGATGCATTCAGCAACAGTCCCAGGGTGAGATGCACCCATTTCAGGTTTCCGTAACGGAGCGCATTCCATCCATAGTAATAAACATATAAAAAGAAACTCTCAAAAAAGAACAGGCCCGCATATACCAGCCACTGGGCGCCGAACACATTCATCAAATAGCCCATCAGATCCGGATACAGCAGGAACAGCGCCAGAGCCAACGACCCACCAAAGATGGCGGTAATGGAAAAACCCGTGAGGCTGATCTTCATGAACTCATGCGCCATGTCGTCATAGCGGTCATCGCGGGTGTACACCCCGACCAATTCGATCAACAGCACAAACAGGGGCACCGCCAGCACCAGTGCACCAAAAAACAGATGCATCTGGCCCAAAACCCATACGATGGCCCTGCTGCTGACACCAATATTGGGATAATCGGAACGGCTGGGCTGGGGCGCCGCCTTGAGCTGTGTCTCCTGCTCCTGGATAGCGGCAGGTTCTGCAGACACCTCAACTGGCGGCTGCCCCGCCAGGCGCACTTCGCCAATTGGCGCAATACGTTCTTGGGTGCCACCCATGCCGGCATCAGCCTGGGCCACATCCGCCATGCCAAAGATCAGCAACACCAGCACCGAAAACAGCATTGCCGCCAAACGGCCGCCGCCAATCGTATATATAGATTCTGTTTGCTTCATTGTTTTAGCCTGCTGGGGTCAAATCCAGATTCAAGGGCAATCCCTGCATACCCATGACAAGATGATCCAGCCCGTAAAAGAACGCCAGCATGATGGCAATGGCAATCACCACTGCCGCCAACTGGCTGGCAATTCCCGTATTGTTCTGTTGTTCCATTTTTCCCTCCGCCCTAGCCGTGGCTGGCTGTTACGCCGCCGGAATAGATCAGCAGCCAGTAGAAAAAAACCAGTAGCGCAATCAAGGTGCCAAAAAAAAGCTTTTTTCCCCAATTGTTTTGCTCCCCTGATGGCGGGGATTTCACTTCCTCTGGTAACTCGGCCATGCTGAATCTCCTGACGGACATATAAAGAGCGACTACGGTGCGCCTCCCAGTGATGGTTAGCAAAAACCAAGCCAACAGCATGGAGTAGACAATAACCCATTGAAAAGCACCGTAGCCGGGCAAATGACAACACCCATGGGTGCTTACGGGATCAGCATTTTCCCTGCATTCTTGAACAAAGCATTCACACCAATAGAACAGCTGAACGAAATCCTTCAAATTTCATTGGCATTTGCGCTGTTCAGACTCGCACCGACAAAAGCAAACCCGACGCCCAATATTGCACATATCGATGCATCCAGAAGGTATCACGGCAGGTTATTGAACGATGCGTTCAGCTCCTCCTGTGGCATATCACCCGACACCCCCATGAACAAGCACATTTTCGGCCTCCTGCATGGCATGAAAACTGCATAATTTTTTAACCCAGACCCGTCACAGGAATTTCGGAACAAAACCATGACAACATACAGAGAAACCGTGGACACCTTGTGCCAGCTTGTTCAAACTGGTGATGAAGCAGATCGCTGCTATGCAGCCCGCACCCTGGGTCTGCTGGGAGATACGGCATCCATTGAAACCCTGATTGAACACCTCAGGGATGAGGATCTGGACGTTGCCATCGATGCCGCAGAGGCATTGGGAAATATTGGCTCGCCAAAAGCGGTGCCAGCATTGGTCGAATCCCTGGAGAACGACCCCAGTGGTGAGGTGTGCACCATGGTGACTGTTGCACTCGGCAAGATCGGGGACACCGATACCATCGACCCCCTGTTGAAAATCTGCCTGGAGCGCCCGGAAAACATGGAATGGAACGATGACTGGGACACCTGGTGGGATGTGCAGAAGGCCGCTGTTCACGCACTGGGAACGCTACAGGCGGAAAAGGCGGTTGATCGTCTGGCTGCTCTCATTGGTGATGAAACCCAGCAGGACATGGAACCCGATATTCTCAATACCCTGATCCGGATATCCAGCAAGGGCGAAGCCCGGGTCATTGAGCGGCTGCAAAACCAGGACAGCACCTCCATTCACCGGCGCAGGGCAGCCCATGCGTTGGCGCGCTCACCCTCCAGCAATGCAACCAGGGCCTTGGGGCGTGCGCTGACGGATCCCGCCGCCGACGTGCGTGCAGAAGCGGCCTTGTCCCTTTCCGCACAAAACGCTATTTCCTACCTCAGTGCCCTGACCCTGCTGTTGCGCGACCCTGACAACCAAGTACGCCAGGCATCGCTCAAGGCCGTTACCCGACTGGCGCAGAACAGCGACAATGCACCGGACATCGAAGAAGCATTCCAGGACATGCTGGCTGACCCCGACCCTGAAGTGCGTGCCATTCTGTACTCCATGCTGTTGCCCGTTGTTGCCGACAACCCACTGTCGGAAGAAAATTTTCAGGTAGTGCTCAATCACATCTGCGATGCCGCTGCCGAAACGGCTGCTGCTGCCTGCGCCCTCCTCGGGGCCAACGGGGACATATCCGCCATCGCACACCTGCTGGAGATAGTAGCCGACAGCAGCGCCCATCCCATGGTGCGAAAAGAGGCTGCCACAGCCATTGGTAGCCTGGGGCAGATCGATGCACAAGTACTCGGCACGCTGGAAAAGGCCATTACGGATGAACAGCAGGTGGTGCGCCTGGCAGCCCTGGCAGCCTTGATGGAGCTGGAAAAGACCGGCCTGATTGTACAGCCGGATGATGAAGAGACACCACTATCCCGGCCCCTGGATCTGATCATGGGTGCATTGAACGGAGAAATCACCGTTCCGGAACCGCCGACCGCCACCGCCCCCGTGGAAGTGACCCTGGACACCAGCGTCGAAGGCGGGGAAGATTTGCACAATAACGAGGAAAACCTGCCAGAAGCATCAAAACCAGCAGAAGCTGACCTCGATCTACCGGAAACACCTGCCCAAATCGTCACCGAAGGCGAAGTTGCGCCCGCCATGTCCACCCTGGATGCGATCAGCATGGCAAATGTGGAAACCATGCTTGCCACGCCGCGTCCGGTAGAGGATATCCAGGACGAAGCCACCTCGGAATACATGAAAATCGTTGAAGACAACAAGGAGCTTATGCGGCGCATGCGCTCTAACCGCAAAATCGACGCGCAGCAGGATATACGCCGGCTGGCGGCGCATGTGCTTGCAGATATCGACGAGGCAGAGGTACTGCAAACCCTGATCCAGGCGCTCAATGACGATGCCGCCCCAGTACGCCGGGAAGCAGCAGAGTCCATCGGCATCATGGCGCAGCGCAACCCGCTGCTTGCCGACCTGTCCGACGCCGTCGGCACCCTGATCACCCAACTGGCCATTGGCGATCTGGATCAGAAAATTGCCAGCGCCAGAGCACTGAGCCATATCGGCAACCGAGCAGCTCTGGTTCCATTGGTGGAAACACTGAAAGCCCCGGAATTCACCCTGCGCATCCAGGCTATTGATGCCCTGGTACATCTATCTCTCAACAGCCAGGATCCGCTCAAGGCGGATCACATGGTTGTACGCGATGTCCCAGCCCTGAGCATTGCCCGCAGACTCATGGAATGCCTGGAAGACAGTGAAATGGGCGTGCGCGTCACTTCAGCCAAAGGGCTGGCGAGGCTGCTGAAGCCTTTGCAGGAGGAATCATTTACCCGCAAAGCAGTCGAAAAGATTATCGATGGCGTTACCATGGGCACCGGAGAAGAAGCAAGGCTGATTGGCCGTGCGCTACGCCAGTTCGATACCGACCTTGCCAACAGCATATTGCTGGCAAACCTCAAGCAGGCTGACGACAGCGTCAAACGCAGCGTATATATTGAAATGATAGAAGAATTGCTGACTGCACAGGACAATCCTGAACAGGCAGCCTGAAACCATACCCAGGAGACAGCACCATGAAAAAAGCACTCGTTACCCTCAGCATTGCCGGTCTTTGCGCCTTGCCCCTGGCGAGTCAGGCAGCCTACAAGGAGACCAGCGTTTCCAACGGCGGAACCATTACCGGTAGCGTGAAATTTGCAGGCAAGGATCGCCCACCAAAGACATACACCATTTCCAAGGACAACGACGTATGTGGCACCGGAGTGCGCGAGATCGACTTTGTACGGGTGGAAAACGGCCATCTGATGGATACCGTGGTGTATCTGGAGAAGGTCAAGGAAGGCAAGCTCTTCCCTGCTGATGTAGGCGACGCCACCATTGACCAGAAGGGCTGCGAGTTCAAACCCTTTCTCCAGGTGATGAAAAACAAGGCGGTTCTTTCTGCCGTAAACGATGATCCCATCCTGCATAATATTCACACCTATGAACTGATACGTGGTGACGCCAAGGGGCCGAAAAAAACCCTGACCAATGTCAGTCAGCCCAAACCAGGCGTAGTGAAATCCACGATCAAGGTCAAGAAGGGACCCGCCATGAAAGTGGAATGCGATGCCCACGACTTCATGCACGGATTTGTCTTCATTGCCAAAAATCCGTACTTTGCCAAAGTTGCGGATGATGGCAGCTTCACCATCAAAGATGTTCCCCCGGGAAAATACACCATCAAAGCCTGGCATGGCATGCTGAAGAACCAGAAAGCCAAAGTGACCGTGGATGCCAGCGGCACTGCTACCGTTGACTTCACTTTCAAGTAAGCCGACATGAAGTCAGCAACAGTGGCCACAAAACAAAAATGGCGACCCAGCCTTTTGGACGGCATGGCTATTATCGGCGGCATCATTAATCTGGTGGTCATCGGTTACATTGTCGGTTACTGGTTATTGCATTGATATTCACCCGGCATCGACCTCCTGCCCAGCCCCTGTTGATGCCGGGTGAATAAAGCAAGCACATTATCTCACCCCACCTGAGCCAGCCGTGAATTGCCATGTCAACAAATCACGGCTGATTTTTTTAGGCAGATCCGCTTATGAATGCACGAGCACAAGACAAAACCGAACCAACGCCTGCACTGCCCGGCTACTCGTCCATCCTGCTGGCTGTGGATTCCTCAGATCATGCCAATCGGGGAACCCTGGAGGCCATTGCCCTGGCGGGGCATTGCCAGGCGCAGCTTACAGCGGCTCATGTATACGCCGCAAAGCTCCATGATGCACGGTTTCGGCAAATGGAAGGCGGGCTCCCGGAACAGTTTCGTGAGGAGCAGGAACTGGAGCGCCAGCGCGATGTGCATGATGATCTGATCACCCGGGGACTGTCGATTATTACCGACTCCTATCTGGACCAGGTGGAAACCGCCGCTGGAGAGAAGCTGCAGGTGCAACGCCGCTCCCTGGAAGGAAAAAACTACCGCGAACTGGTGAATGAAGCCAACAGCGGCAACTACGATTTGCTGATCATGGGAGCCCTTGGCCTTGGCGCTGTCAAGGGCAGCCGTCTGGGCACGGTCTGTCAGCGGGTATCGCGGCGCAGCAACATCGACACCCTGATCATCAAAGACCCCGTCCGCCAACTCGGTGACGGACCAATCGTAGTAGGCGTAGATGGTTCTGCAAAATCCTACGGCGGCCTGCTCACCGCCCTGAATCTGGCGAAAACCTGGGGCGCAGAAATAAAGGTGGTATCCGCATTCGACCCCTATTATCACTATGTCGCTTTCAACCGCATTGCCGGGGTATTATCGGAAGAAGCGGGCAAGGTATTCAAATTTCAGGAGCAGGAAAAGCTCCACGAGGAAATCATCGACTCCGGCCTGGCAAAGATCTACCAGGGACACCTGTCCGTGGTGCAGTCCATCGCCACAGACTACGGCATGGAAGTGGAAACCATACTGCTGGACGGCAAGCCCCACGAAGTCATCAACCGCTACCTGCACGAGATCAAACCTTCCCTACTGGTACTGGGAACCACCGGCATCCACGCCGACCCGGAACTGGACATTGGCGGAAACACCGAGTATCTGCTTAACGATGCTCCCTGCGCTGTACTGCTCAGCCAGCGTAAGCACCAGCCCCAGGTGGACAGGCTGGCATCCGTGAGCACATCCTGGACCCACGAAGCGGAAACCCGCATGGAACGGGTGCCCTCATTCGTGCGCAGCATGGCGCGCATGGCCATCCTGCGCTACGCCCAGGAAAAAGGCCATACCGTCATCACCGAGAGTATCGTCGAAGAAGCCACCGCCCAACTCATGCCCGGCCACGCAGAGCAGGCCATGGGAGAAATCGTCGAAGCCTATGATCGTGGCGACCTCAAGCGCAAGCCCGAAGCACACAGCATCATGCGCTGGAGCGAAGCAGCCACCGCGCTACTGCTCACCATCAAGGATCTCAGCCTGCGCGGCAACCTGAGCATGCGGGCAGAAAAGAAAGCCCGCAGCACAGGCAGTCAGGTCGTGGAGGCCACACACATACAGGCCTTTCTTGACGAGAACGTCCCTGTTGCCCGCTTTCAGCCGGGAACAGAAGCAGCCGCCCTTCCTGGCAATCAAGACACCGTAGATCTCCAGGCCAACGCAATACAAGCCTCCCTGCAATGGCAGGCCGCAGCCCTTGCCCGGCTAATGCGCGTACCCGAGGGTTTTATGCGCGACAGCTCCCGGCAGCGTATCGAAAACTACGCAAAAAATCAGGGGCTGACAGAAATCAGCCTGACAACCGCTGAAGCAGGCCTGGCCGAAGCACGCGAAACCATGGAGGAGCAAATGACTGCCACCTCAGCCACCCAAGAACCCGTCCCGGACAGCAATAGTCGCTGCCCCTTCGCCGCAGCCGGAAGAACCGATACGCCGGGCCAGGAATCCAGCTCCACTGCAAAAGTACAATGGGAAAGGGAGGCAGAAGCCCTGCTGAACAACGTGCCACCAGGGTTCTGTCGCGACATGACCCGCAAGGCGGCTCAGGGAATCGCCGCCCGGAACGACATGAGCATCATCAAACCCGCATTCGTACAGCAGGTATTGCAAACTTTTCAATCCGGTTCAGAGCAACACAGGGAAACCATGCCCTGGGAAACAGCCGCCAGGGAACGCATCGACAAAGCGCCGGATATGGTGCGCGGCATGCTGATCAAGGAAATCGAAGACTGGAGCCAACGCAACGGCCTGCAAAGAGTAACCGAAGAGTCGGTAAATGCCGTGAAGGCCATCTGGATGGAACGCGGCGTTTTTCACCTCAACCCTGATGACTCCCGCAATGGATAACGATCTGTTTCTCATCGCCGTCAACCTGACGCGCCGCTGTAACCTGGCTTGCACCCATTGCTACATGGACGCCGAAACCCGGGACGCCGGGGGTGACGAGGAACTCAGCACCGCGGAAGTCAAAAACCTGCTGGATGAAATTGCATCCCGCAGCAATGAAACCATGGTGGTACTTACCGGCGGCGAACCTCTGCTGCGGCGAGATCTGGAAACCCTGGTCGCCCACGGCAGTCAATTGGGGCTTTCCATCGTGGTGGGCACCAACGGCGTACTGCTCAGCGAAGCCCGGGTACGAACCCTGAAAGCCGCCGGCGCACTGGGCATGGGAATCAGCCTGGATTCCCTGGATCCCGAAAGCCACGACAGTTTTCGCGGCTGCCCCGGAAGCTGGGAAAAAACCCTGGCGGGCATGGATCACTGCCGCCAGCATGCACTGCCCTTTCAGGTGCATTTTTCCGTCACCGAGAAAAATGCCCATGAAGTGCAACCCATGATCGACTTCGCCCAAGCCAGCGGCGCGCATGTGCTGAATATCTTTTTTCTGGTCTGCACCGGCCGGGGTGAATCCATGTCCGACATCAGCCCGGCGCGCTATGAACAGGTGCTGAAACAACTGGTGGAAGCCCAGGAAAACACCCGGGATCTGATTATCCGCGCCCGCTGTGCGCCCCACTACAAGCGCGTGGCCTACGAACACGATCCGGAATCCCCCCTCACCCGCGCCCAGGGCTATGAGGGCGGCGGTTGCCTGGCGGGCATCCACTATTGCCGCATCACCCCCGAGGGGGGCGTTACCGCCTGCCCGTACATCCCCGATGAAGAAGGCAGTATCCGCAACCAGGGGTTCTGGGAAATCTGGGACCAGTCCCCCACCTTCGACCGCTTGCGCAACCCGGAGCTAAAGGGCAAATGCGGAAAATGCGAATACCAGAAGCTCTGCGGCGGCTGCCGGGCGCGCCCCCTGGCCATGGGCGGAGACATCATGGACGCCGACCCCTGGTGCGGCCACCGTCCCAGCGGCAAGGCCATCATCCAGCCCCTTGTCGAGCAGAGTGCAGGCACCATAAAGTGGTCGGAAGAAGCCAGCCAACGCCTGCAAAGAGTGCCGGGATTCCTGCGCAAGATGGTACGCAAGCGCGCCGAATCCCATGTGCAGGGGCTGGGAGAATCCATAGTCACCGTGGAACACCTGAGTACGCTCGCAGCCAATCGCTTCGGCGACAACTTCCCCATGCAGCGCCCGGAAACAGACACCGGGGAAAACACCGCCAAAGCACTGGCCTGGACCACGGAAGCCAAAACCTGGCTGAACGAGCTGCCAGGTTTTCTGCGCGAAGGTATCGCTACCGTTGCCGAAGACGTGGCGCGCAACGAGGGCCGCCTGGAAGTCAATATCAAGCTGTTGCAGCGTCTGGAAGAAGGTGACAGTAACGAACGCAAGCTCCCTTGGGAAAACAGCGCTGAAGCACTACTGGATGAACTACTGGAAAAACGCTCCCCCGCCGCCGCCATGTTTGTAAAACCCAGCATGCAGGCCGCCGCCGAGCGCGAGGCCAAGCGCCGCAGCGCCATCGTCGTCACCCGGGAAGACGTGGAAAAGGTTTTCCATACGGATCTCGCCGGCGTCAACTGGAGCGCCGAAGCCCTGCACCGGGTGGAATCCGCACCAGATTTCATCCGCGCCGGCATCAAGAAAGCAGCGGAATTCGGCGCCCGTCGCGAAGGCATTGAACTGATCACCCCGGAAGACCTGACTCGCTTTCGCAACCGGGCCATGATGAAGGCGGTACGCCGCATGAAGGGTTTTGGCATGCGGGAATTGAACTTCGACGCCTTTGCTGTTGCAAAACAGAAGGTGCCCCGGCTGAAGGGAAATGAGCAGGCTGCAAAGCGCTTCTCCGAGATCCAGCACTATGTGGAAGCCAGACAGGATCCGGAAAATGGAGGCCTGGGGCTTCTCGACCGGGAATTGCTGGATAAAATGAAGGCCGAACTGAAAAACAAGTAGCGGATGAAGACACAGGTACTCATTGTCGGCGGCGGTATCTCTGGCCTTTCCACTGCCTGGTGGCTGGCGCAAAAAGGCATTGCCGTGGAAGTATGGGAAGCCGCACAGCGTCCTGGTGGTAAAATCCGCAGCCGCCGCGAAGCCGGCTATCTTACCGAGGATGCAGCCGCCCTGCTGGTCAATTTCCGCCCCCAGGTTGACCTGCTGGTTTCCAGCCTGGGGCTGGATCAGGACAAACAGCGGCGTGATGACAGCCTCAACCGCTATATCATCCACAACAACCGCCTCACCCAGGTTCCCATGCTCATGCCTGCATTGCTGGCCTCACCCCTGTGGAGTCTGCCGGCAAAACTGCGGCTGATGGCAGAACCTTTCATCCCCAAAGGCGCCCATACAGGCGAAACCGTATCCGCATTTATTCGCCGCCGTCTGGGGCAGGAAATTCTGGACACCGCCATGGATGCTTTCATATCCGGCACCCTGGCATCAGACCCTGACCTGGCAGAGGCGCAATCCGTACTGCCGCGCCTTACCGCACTGGAACAGCGGTATGGCAGCCTTACCATGGGCATGTTCATCAACAAGGTAATCAAACGCCGCCAAACCAACCGTGCCGACACCTTTTCCTTTTCCGGCGGCATGGAGCAATTGGTACAGGCTATCGCCAGCAGCCCCGACATCACCATCCGTACCGGGATAAGGGCCACTACCATCCGGCGGCAGGACAACGGCTGGCAGGCAGAAGGGACGAGCAGTAGCGGCCCCACACGTATCCAGGTGCCACAGCTGGTGCTGAGCACTCCGGCAGACATCAGCAGCCAACTTCTCGCAGCCACAGATGAGAGATTGGGGAAACTGCTCGCAGATATCGAATATGCCCCTGTCGGAGTGTTGCACCTGGGGATAAAAAGCCGCAACATCCAGCACAAACTGGACGGCACCGGCTTCCTGGTGGCAAAGCACAACCGGCTGGCCATCAATGGCAACCTGTGGATGAGCGCCCTGTTCCCCCACCGGGCACCGCCGGAACAGGCATTGCTGACCTGCTATATTGGCGGGGTACAGCACCCCGGGCAACTACAACGAAGCGACGACGAACTTACTGACATGGTGCTTGACAACCTGCGTCCATTGATGAAAATCAAGGGTGAACCGGACTATGCCAAAGTGGAAAGGCACTATCAGGGGTTGCCTCTGTATCATGGCCAGTATCGCGCCAGACTGGCGCAGATTTCCTCCCGCCTGGATACGATGCCCGGCCTGCAATTGAACGCAAATTACATCGACGGGGTTTCCGTTCGGGAACGCATTTATCAGGGGCAACGCACGGCCCAAACCATTGCTGCCTCTTTGCGCAGCGGCAACTGTGACTGCTATCAGCAGCAGATGCTTACACCCAGCCATTGAAAATGTCGGAAAATGCCCCTCAAAACCAGGAACAATACAGTGGCTTCCGCCCAATCAGGCTAATACTGGTAATTCTGGGGCTGCTGATCGGCATTTCCTTTGCCGCCCAGTGGTATAGCCGCAATATCACCATGCCACGCTACTGTGAATACCCTGCTGAAGAAACCCTGGGTCGCATACAGCAAGTTTTGACCGAAAAGACACCAGCCGGAAGCGGGGATCGCAAGCCCTATATCATCGCCGCCCGCCTAACCTTCCTGCTTCCCCGCAAACCCGACGAACCACTAAACAGTTACCTGAGTCGGCTACAGCGGCACATTGAACAACAATGCCCATAGTTCAGCCTCCAGCACAACCAAGCCATCTCGGGCAGATCAGAACCTTCATCAGCCTGTTCCTGCCCATCTGTCTGGTGCTGCTGATTATTGGCGGCATGCATTACTACACCTTCTATACCACCGAACACAGCAGCATAGAATCCACAGAATCCCTGAATGTGGATCTCGCCCGGCGCATGGTGCAAGAAGACATTGCCGACGTGGTAAAAGACTTGCGCTTCCTCGCCGAACATATCGAAAGCCAGGGGTTGCCGGAAGCGTTGCCCTGGACCAGGGAACAACGTATTGCAGAAGAGTTCCGGGTATTCGCAAAAAACAAGGGGCTGTACGATCAGATTCGCTATATGGACAACAGCGGCATGGAAATCGTCCGCATCAACTACAACGACGGAAATGTAGAGGTTGTTCCCTATGCATTGCTGCAGAGCAAGGCCAACCGCTACTATTTTCGCGAAGCCCTGGCACAGGAACCCGGTGGGATCTATCTGTCGAGATTTGATCTGAACGTGGAAAACGGGAAAATTGAAGAACCCTTCAAGCCGGTGATCCGTTTTGCCACTCCTGTTGTCAACCATAGCGGCAACAAAAAGGGCATCGTTCTGATCAACTACCTGGGCGCACGACTGATTGACAACTTCTCCCGTGCGGCAGCCAGCATCGCTGACCATATCGAACTCCTCAATAGCGACGGTTACTGGTTGAGCAGTCCCAAACACGAAAATGAATGGGGCTTTATGCTCAATAGCGGCAACCGCTTCCAGAATGACAAGCCTGTTGCATGGCGGGAAATTTCAAATAACGAAAGCGGTCAATTTGAAACTCCAGAAGGGTTTTTCACCTACACCACAATTTATCCGTTAAAAGTCGCATTGGCCGCACTTCCCGCCACCGCAGAAACTGTCAGCCATGAGGGGGGGCAAAGCCCCCAATGGAAAATTGTCTCTCTTATTCCCTACAGCCAGATCTCTTCCACCTTTCCAATCTTCCTGAAAAACAACGGTACACTATATCTTTCCATGTTCCTGCTGGTGTTTGTCGGCACAGGATTTCTGGCGCGTACCACCCATTTGCACCGTATCGCCGAGGCGCAACGCGACTATGAACAGCGGTTCCGGCACACCCTGGAAAATATCGAATTGGCAGCCGTTGCTCTCGACAGACAGGGAAAGCTGACATTCTGCAACAACCATTTTCTCGATATCACTGGCTGGGAGAGAAAAGAAATCATCGGCAAGGACTGGATCAGGCAACTGGTGGCCGAACAGGACAAGGAGAAAGTTTCCGGCATTATCCGGCTGATGGACTCTCCCCGGCAGTTTCCTTCCCACCTGGAGCTGCAGGTCAAAACCCGTAGCGGCGCACCACGCCTGATCGCCTGGAACAACACCCTTTCCTACAACAGCAGGGGGGAGGTTATCGGAGTGACCGGCATCGGTGAAGACATTACCGACATACGGCGCACAGAGAGCGAACTACTCAAGCTCTACCAGGCTGTGGAGCAAAGTCCAAGCTCGGTGGTTATCACCAATCCCCAGGGAAACATCGAGTATGTAAACCCGAAGTTCACCGAGGTATCCGGTTATCGCTCAGAGGAGGTCATCGGCAGAAATCCGCGCCTACTGAAATCAGGGGAAACCAGCAAGGAAGAGTACGGCAATCTGTGGGAGACCATCCAGAAAGGGGGCGAGTGGCGCGGCGAGTTTCACAACCGGCGAAAAAATGGCACATTGTTCTGGGAGGCGGCAGCAATATCCGCCATTCGTGATGGCAAAGGAAATATCACCAGCATTCTCGCGGTGAAAGAAGACATCACCGAAAAGAAGCGCCTGGAAAAAGAAGTCGAAAAACAGAACCGGGAGCTGGCACTGGCAGAAACCATGGCCGCCATGGGACGTATGGCCAGCATGATCGCCCATGACTTGCGCAATCCCCTGTCCTCCGTAAAAATGACCCTGCAGATCCTGGACAAGAAAGCCGATCCCGCCACCAGCGCCGATACGAGGGAACTGTGCCAAATCTCTCTGGAGCAGATCCGTTACATGGAAGAGATCCTCTCAGACATGCTTTCCTATTCCCGTCCCGATGCCCTCAAACCCGAATGGATTCCCATTGACAAGGTCATCGACCTGGCCATCGGCATGTCCCAGCGCCGCCAATACAAGAAAAAAATCACCTTGCACACCCAGTACCATTCCGGACTGCCCACTATTTATGCCGATGCCACCAAACTGCGCCAGCTGTTCTCCAACCTGATTGCCAACGCTTTCCAGGCCACGGCAGACAGCGAAAACCCCCAGATCAGCATCGAAGCCATGATTGAGCTAGGCCATGAAGGAACCAATGTACGCATTGATATCTGCGACAACGGCTGTGGCATCAGCAAGGCGGATCGGAAGCGAATCTTCGAGCCATTTTTCACCACTCGTGCAAAAGGTACCGGCTTGGGGCTGGCCATAGTGAAACGCATACTTGAACAACATCAGGCCAGCATTCTGGTTTCCGGCAACACCCCCACAGGCACCTGCATATCGGTAATACTGCCCATTAACCCAACCACCCAGACCAGTGCAACAGCGAGCCACAATCATGAGTAAAATTCTTATCGTCGATGATGATATTGCCAGCAGCCGCACCCTTCAGCTTCATCTCAGCAGCCAGGAGCATCAGGTAAAGCTGGCCGCCGGCGTCGATGAAGGCCTGGAGCTGGCAGCCGGCTACGAGCCTGACTTGATTATTCTGGACATCCGGATGCCCGGCAGATCCGGCCTGGAAGGCCTGGCAGACTTCAAGAAGCAACGGCCCCAGATATGCATCATCATGATTACCGCCTTTCACGACATGGACAGCACCATCGAGGCCATGCAGAAAGGCGCTGATGACTACATTCACAAGCCTATCGATATCGATGAGCTGGATTCTTCGATTAGCAAGCTGCTAAATGCCAGCAAGGACAGCGATGAACTGCTGTTTTCCACCACCCAGGAAAGCATCAACGGATACCCAAGCATGGTTGGCCGCAGCCGCGCCATGAAAGAAATTTTCAAAACCATCGGCCTGGTGGCAAAAAGCCCTGCCACCGTCCTGATCACCGGCGAATCTGGCACAGGCAAGGAACTGGTGGCCAGAGCCGTTCACCGCTCCAGCGAAACCCCAAAAGGCCCCTTTATCGCCATCAATTGCGCCGCCCTGGTGGAAACCCTGCTCGAATCCGACATGTTCGGCCATGAAAAAGGCGCATTCACCGGCGCAGTAGGCCGCCAGGAAGGGAAATTCTCCCTGGCCCGGGGCGGCACCATTTTTCTCGATGAAGTAGGCGAGCTTTCCCCCGCCATGCAAGCCAAGCTGTTACGGGTACTGCAGTACAAGGAATACACCCCTCTGGGGGCAAAGCAGGCCCAGCACTCTGATGCACGGGTCATTACTGCAACCAATGTTGATCTTGCCCAGAAAACACAGGAAGGCAGTTTTCGTGAAGACCTGTATTACCGCCTGCAGGTCATCAACATCCACCTGCCCCCGCTGCGGGAACGTAAGGAAGACCTGATGGATCTGATACAAACCCTCCTCGGGCGTATCAACCAGGAGCTGCACAGCAATGTCACCCACATCTCAAAAGACGTACTCAGTTGCATGGAAGCCTACCAGTGGCCCGGCAACATCCGCGAACTGGAAAATGTACTGATGAAAGGCGTAGCACTTTCCCATAGCGACACCTTCACCCGGGAACTGCTGCCGGAACAGATACTCTGCAAAAGCAACGACAGCCCGCAGCCCGCAATGGAGAAGCCCGTTACTGACCGCAGCCTGAAAGAAGTGGAAAAAGAGCACATCAGCAGAATTCTGGAAGCCAACAACTGGCACAGGGGAAGAGCCTGCGAAGTGCTTGGCGTATCCCGCCCCCGCCTGCGACGCATGATCAACGAATATGGTCTGGTGCCACCACAAGGGCTGGATGACGAGGAAGCAGAAGAATAGCGCCTTCCATCTTCCCTATACGGATAAGCCACTCTGACATGCACCAGGAAACCCTATAACAAATAATGCAGGGATTCCCTCTTTGCAGCCAGAGTGGCTATATATGCTAAGACAATCAGGCCTTGTTTTTCAGCAGGTCGCGTATTTCCCCGAGCAAAACTTCCTGCTTGGGCGGCTCGGCTGCGGCTTCCTCTTCTTCTTTCTCGCTTTCCATGGTCGCCTTGGCTTTGTTGATCCCCTTGATAATCATGAACAACACGAAAGCAACGATCAGAAAAGCAATAACGGAGTTCATAAATGTGCCGTATTTGATCAGGACTTCCTTACCATCCACTCCTTCGCCAAGAGACAGCGCCAGATTGGAAAAATCAAGCCCGCCGGAAAGGTATCCAATCGGAGGCATAATAACGTCGTCAACCAGTGACTTCACAATTGTGCCGAAAGCGCCGCCGATAATAATACCTACGGCCATATCCACCATATTTCCCTTGACTGCAAACTCCTTAAACTCACTAATCATTCCCATGACAATACTTCCTCTTCGATAAAATACTTCCTGGTTAGCTGTAACAGCTCGCTAACATCCTTACGTCATTTCACAAATGACTGATTCGAGACTATTCCTTGCGCATATCGTTGTCAACGGCGGCGTAACACCAAGTATTTACACCACAAAACATGCACCCGGACTGCACATCCAGGATAGCCCCCTGTGTCAGCATAGATCTCCGCTCACTGCTTTTCACCCGGGAGGTGAAAGCATGCCCTTTGGTTCACTCCGTCTCTATTGATTGGGGATTCACAGAGCTGTGTTTTCCACAGCCCTGTGAAATCTTGTGCGGCACATCCAGATTCAAGATCCTGGATCAGAATTGTTTCACCTGGTCTTTGACTATATGGAAATGGCTTGAGGGAAGCCCGAATTGCTCCTGCGAATGCAGGAATCAATTTGTTGCCGGAATTGTTACGGTGCAGAGAGGGTAACAAGCAGTAATCCTGAGCAAATACAGGATATTTGGAAATTAAAGCATATTGTTGCCGGTGCTCGATTAAAGCATAAAGCCGCCAAACGGCGGCTTTATGCTTAAAACGGCAAAAAGCGCAGGCTCATTTGAAATAATGGTGCCCAGGGACAGAATCGAACTGCCGACACGAGGATTTTCAGTCCTCTGCTCTACCGACTGAGCTACCTGGGCATCGTTGCCGTCCTGAATAACGGCAAGGCGGCATATTTAAGCCGGACGAGACGGATTAGTCAAGCAAAATCACAGCTTGATATTGAATTCCGGAGGATTGGCGGATCCACCAGCAAAGAAGTATTTTTCCATCTCTTCCTCAAGAAACTTTCTGTCCTTGGGGTTGACGGGCGACAGGCGGTGTTCGTTGATCAGTATCGTCTGGTGCTTGAGCCACCCCTGCCATGCTTCCCTGGATACACTCTCGAATATCCGTTGTCCCAGCTCCCCGGGATAAGGAGGGCGATCCAACCCCTCGGCCTCTTTACCCAGTTTGATACAATTCACCATTCGGCTCATTTCAATTCCTCTTTCAGTTCCCGCAGTAGCTGCTGCACCGGCGTAGCCAAGCCGCACTTTTGCGTTTGAGAGAGGTTATACCAGACCTGCCCGTCACCATCCAGCACCTGCCAACCCGGTTTTCGCAGCAGGATTAGCCGCGGATGAATATGCAGGTGGAAATGGCTGAAGCTGTGTCTGCGCGCCGGCAAATTCCTGATTTTCACATCTCCGGCGGCAGAGCGGGCCTGCAGCCAGCCGGCGGCATTTTCCTCCATGGCCAGCTCGGGAAAGCTCCACAGCCCGCCCCATATCCCCGCCGGAGGGCGTTTTTCCAGCAGAACCTGCCCCTGTTGATTCATCACCAGCAGCATTTGCACCGAGCGCTGGGGCAAGGCTCTGGAAGGCTTGGGGGAGGGATAATCCGCCACGCAATCCCCTTGGTATGCAGCACACAGGTCGCGCAAGGGGCAGCATTTGCAGTTCGCCTTGCCGCGCACACAAAGGGTGGCTCCCAGATCCATGATGGCCTGATTGTAGGCCTGGACATGCTCCACCGGAGTCAAGGCTCGGGACAGTTTCCAAAGTTCCTTCTGCACCGCGGCTTTTCCAGGCCAGCCTTCCAGCAGAAACACTCTTGCCAACACCCGTTTCACATTTCCATCGAGGATGGCGTGGTGCTGGCCCAGGGCGAGAGAAAGGATAGCCCCTGCGGTAGATTCGCCTACACCGGGCAAGGCCAGCACCTGCTCATACACCTCGGGAAAACGCCCTTCGTGCTCTTCCATGACCACCATGGCCGCCTGGTGCAGGTTTCTCGCCCGCGCATAGTAGCCAAGTCCGGACCAATGGTGCAGCACCTGATCGGCATCAGCCGCTGCCAGATCGGCAATTCCGGGAAAAGCCCGCATGAACCGCAAATAATAGGGAACCACCGCAGCCACCCGGGTTTGCTGCAGCATGATCTCGGACACCCAGACCCGATAAGGCGTTTTGTTCTGTTGCCAGGGAAGATCCTTGCGCCCGTGCAGCGAAAACCAGTTCAGCAAGGCGCGGGAAAATGCCTGGGCATGGGATTTCTGCATGGAATTTGTACACTACCGGCAAGAAAAAGGCATGATACCCAAATGGAGGCACTTTCACGAACCCAACGCCAATTTCCAGTCGCGCCATTTGGCACAACTCGGCATGGATTTTCAGAAATATCCCCCCGGATTGATATTTGTCGTATTTACAGGTTTTTTGCAACTGCTACCATCACGTCACTCATGAATTCTTCCTAACGCAATGGAGACAGCACATGTTTAAGCAACTATTCCCCGGTCTGTTACTGGGCCTGACCCTGGCAATGCCGGCCTTTGCGGGCACCGCCGCCGATGATATCCAGGTCATCGACCCCTGGGCGCGGGAAGTTCCTCCCGGCCTGACCACCAGCGCCGGCTTTCTTGGTATGAAGAACACTGGTGACAAGGAGCACAAACTGGTGGCCGCCGAATCTGCCAACACCGGCATGATCGAATTACACACCCATATCAACGACAATGGCGTGATGCGCATGCGCCCGGTGGAAAACATACCTGTTGCTCCAGGGAGCACCGCCACGCTTCAGCCCGGTGGCTTGCATCTGATGCTGATGATGATAAAGAAGCCGCTGAAAGCAGGTGAAAAGATGGCCATCACTCTGGTGTTTGAAGATGGCAGCAAGAAGGACATCGAAGCGGAAGTACGCCATTTCAGCATGGAAAACATGAAGCACTAATCAGGGCTCTCCGGTGCTGGAACGCGCCAGAGCACCCGGCACGGGCTATACGAAAATGAAACTATTTTTCCGGCTTTTTCTGGCGCTGCTGATCTCAACCTCCAGCGTCTATGCCTGGTCGTTGTTCTCCGGCTCCGAGGAGGGACGCTACCCCGGCATGGGCGGGGATTTCACCCTGCAGTCTGCTCAGGGAGAAATATCCCTCAAGGATTTTCGCGGCAAGGTGGTGCTGATCTACTTCGGCTACACCTCCTGCCCGGACGTCTGCCCGACCTCCCTGGGCGCCCTGTCCGCCGCTCTGAAAAAACTCGACAGCAAGGAAATGCAGCAGATCCAGCCCCTGTTTATCAGTGTTGACCCGGAGCGTGACAATGTGAACAAGCTGCAGGAGTATTCCCGTTATTTCCACCCGAAGATGATTGGTGCAACCAGCAACCTGGATTACCTGCAAGCCCTGGCCAGCCGCTATGGTGCCTATTTCCGCAAGGCGGAAGTGGAGAACTCCTCCATGGGCTATGCAGTGGATCATTCCTCCACTATTTTCGTAGTGGGAAAGGACGGCAAGCTGGCGGACATGATCCAGCACAGCGACTCGCCCAAGCGCATCCTGGAGCATATTCGTGCGGTGCTGGGAAAAAATATCTGAGCTGAAGTATCTGTCTCGAGTTCTAGTGTGCTGTGTCAGAATTGCAGTACACTAGTACTCATGTCCAGGAACAACGGTAGTCAACCCCCAAAATTCCCACATGCGCACACCACCACGGTAGTACTTGATTTTATCGGATGGATATCCTGCAGCAAGGAGGCCGCGGATCCCCCTTACAGACTGACCACAAGACGCACCATTGCAAAACAGCACCAACTCTTTTGCATTAGTAAAATCCCATTTTTCATCCTTATAGGTAGCATCAACTATTCCCCACTTTTCCAGCAACGAAGTGAATAGCCCAATCTCACCACGTTCTTTTGCACCAAAACGCTTCAACATCTTTATCATTTCTGCTGAGCCCGGTTTTTTTGTCAGTTCAGTAAACGGAATATTTTGTGCCCCAGGTATAGTGCCTTTCTTGTGCCAGGAGGGTGTTCTGGCATCAACAAGGATGCCCTTGTTGTCTCGCATAGCGTTTTCCATAAAATCAAAAAGCTCTACCTCACCATATACATCCACACCCGGATTAGGAAACATAGGCTTGAGGCAATGTGGCGGGCAGGGTCGACTGGTTTTTGCCAAATAGCCTTCTAGCCGATAGTTGGGATTTTGAACACGTTGAACCTTTATGCTTTTCCCGTCGTGAATCACATGGATAAAAGCTTTCTCATTGGTCAGGCCGACAAATTTGTCATTCGCGCCTTGATCCCCCTGCTCAGCAGCAGCTTGTGAAGTAAATACCCCACTCACAATCAGAACTACAAATATTGAGTACAACCCAATTTTCATACCAAACCTCACTATTCAATAAACATTAGGAATTAACATTTCAGCAATAAAAGCCTTTGGCAGGCTATATGCCATACAAGGATATGCGGTCATTTTCAATGACCATAAGTCATTGAAAATGGAGGGAAGACAAAATCACATTTTTGTCTTCCCGGGTTGAAAAAAGCCATGGAAGACTGTTTTCAACATCTTGTTAGGGCAGCTCTATAAATTGCCGTTCCGGCGCCGAACCCATGGATGGGTAAAGACAGAGCAATGCAGGATAGATACGGGGATGCATCGTAGTAGAACAACGCAGGAACAGTTGTCGAGCAATTGCCGAGGCCGGAATCCATAAGTTCTTAAAAACCTTGGACACCAGCCTACGCCGGTGTGACGAAAACTGAATTATTCAAGATATCCTTTACTCGCTTCTATGCTGCAACTTTAGCTTAATGATCAAGCGCCTTATCTTTCGCATCGACATTCCCGCAGAAAACTCCCGATATACTGCCACCTGATCATCTTCTGACAGAGATTGATAGAAAGAATATGTTCCCCTATTCCTTTCCTTCATAAAAGATTCAAATTCAGCTTTGTTCAGCTGCCCCTCTGCCCTACTTTTCATCTGGATTACAGGGGCTGGAGCGCCGCCGGGATCCAGTGAATGTGCTGCATCCATTTTTGAGGCCTCTGAATCCACATGCTGGTCAATGTTGTTTAGATATTCTTCTTCTGATATGGCTAAACAACTACTAACTGCAATGATGCAGGCACCCAACATGGCCAATTTCCGGAATAACATTAAGCGGCACCTCTATTTCATGCACTAATTCCATACCTATTGTAATGAAATACTTGCACTACCTAAATGGGGAAAGACCCAGTAAAAACAGGGTATCAATACTACCTAATAACAATGGTCGTTTAGAGAATTAGCGCTTGTAACAGAATATCTTGAAAGATATACCCACAAAGGGTACAAGTTGAACAAGCACAGATCAGCCTGCCCCCATTTTTGTACCTGCAACGCCTGGCGGTGCACCCAGGCGGTGGTCATGCCCAGCCGGGCGGCCGGCAACACGTCTCTCTCCCAGTCGTCGCCAACGTGCAACATCTGCGCGAATGGAACACCGGACCAAAGCCGCACCTGATGAAACATGGCCGGGTCGGGCTTGGCCGCTCCCACCTCTTCGGCGCTCAAGGACAAATGAAAGCAGTCGCGTAGCGGCGTGGCTTCAATTTGTGCATTGCCATTGGTCAGAGATACCAGGGTATGGCGTCGCCGCAGATACTTCAGTACAGGAAGCACATCACCCCAGGGGGTTACCTGGTTGCGGGCCTGCCGAAACACATTCAGCCCCTGTTCCGCCAGGGACGGAGGATAGTCGAACTCACGCATCAGGTCTTCCAGGGTTTTCAGGCGCACCAGGGTGAGGTTATACGCAAGATCGGGGTGCTGCTCCATCCACGTCTGGCGCTGCCTGCGCATGGCCTGGATGGACAGGACATCCGTTACCCTTGGCGCATGTTGGCCCAGCCAGTCGTATACCCGCTGCTCCGCCGCCATGATGACCGACCTGGTCGGCCACAGGGTATCATCGAGATCAAAGGTGATCAGGCGGATGTTTTCGAACATAGACCCGGCAGCACCCGTGCTTCGACAAACTCCGCCAGGGGGGCAAGCTCTTCCCTTCTGCCGGCAATCTCCACGATATAGCCCAGGGTGCGGGGAACATCCGCCAGGTAGCCGATTTTTCCATCCCGGTGCGCCAGGCGGGCAAAGATGCCGGCGGCCTTGAGATGGCGCTGGACGCCCATCAGATCGAACCAGCGCAGAAACTGGCGCTCGTGCTGTTCCTGCAACACCCCGGACTGTACGCCCAGCTGGAAATGCCCCCAGGCCCATTCATCCACCTGTTTTGCCGGCCAGCGAATATAGCAATCCCGCAACAGGGACACCAGATCATAGGTTACCGGCCCCCGCAGCGCGTCCTGAAAGTCGATCACGCCAGGCGGATGCACAACACCGGCCATGAGGTTGCGCGAATGATAATCACGATGCACAAACACCTGCGGCTGCTCCAGGGCGGCGTCCGTCAGCACGGCAGATACCTCATCCAGCATGCTTTGCTCCGCCCCGGACAAATCCAGGCCCAGGTGCCGGCGCAGCAGCCATTGGGGAAACAGGGACATTTCCGCCAACAGCAAATCACGGTCATAGTCTGGCAGCCCTTCCGGTTCGACGCAGGCCTGCATGGTCATGAGCGCCGCCAGGGCATCTCCGTACAGGCGATCTACGGAATCTGCATTGAGCGCATCAAGATAGGATTGCACACCCAGATCTTCCAGCAACAAGAATCCCTGCTCAAGATCCTGCGCATGAATCAGCGGCGCATGCACACCCATCTTTCGCAAGCGCTGCGCGATATTGACAAAAGAGCTGCAGTTTTCTTTGTCCGGCGGTGCATCCATGGCGATACGGGTCTCGCCATCCGCCAGGAAAATACGAAAATAACGGCGAAAACTGGCATCTTCCGAGGCCGGTTTAAGGGTAAAATCAGGCAGGCCGCAATCTGTTCTGAGCCAGCTTTCCAACAGGGATCGACGTTCAGACATTATTACTCCGGTAACCAAATATCGGAACAAGCATTGAATCAGCCGCCATTCTATGCGATTTTACCCGCGCTCGCGTGGAAACTACCGGAACAAAGGATTTTGGATTATCGCCTCTATCATTACCACCATCTCGCTGTCCTTGCGTTGCTGTGCCTGCTGTACGGCAACAGCATTGCCAAGCAAAACCGCTGGGAATGCCTGCCGACAGCCAACGGCGAAAGCTGGCAATGCGGCGAGGCGGGAAGCCCGCAGCAAAAACCCATCATGCCGCCCCAGAAAACAACGCCTGCCCCCAAGACAACCCCAGCGGCAGCTCCTTTCCCCCAGGAGCCCGAAGAACAGAGCGGGCAGATGCAGGATTCAACGGAAGAACCTGCTGTAGCGCCCCCCACCCGAAAATCTGTTGGCCAACCCGCCCCCGTGCCGAAAGCGATCGACTCAGCGCCCACCCGGCAGCAACCCGAGGAAAACACTCCTGCGCCTGCCATTCCCAGACCCTACACCAGTCTGCTGGATCAGGGCATGGAATGGGATCAGTGCCACACCCTGCCCGCAGCTCCTCCCGAGAAACCCGCGGACAACCGTATCGTCATAGAGGCCGATGCGGCGACTGCACTTCCGGAAGAAGATAACGCAAGCTTCCGGGGCAACGTCATCATTCGCCAGCCAAACCAGACCCTGTATGCGGATGATCTTTTCTATGACCATCAGCGGCAACTGATCAAAGTCGATGAGCAACTGCTGATACGGCTGCGCGACCTGCGTCTTCTCGGCAGCCAGGCATGGTTTGACCTGAACAAACACCAGGGAGAAATGGCGCAAATCAGCTACCGCATACCCAGCCGCAAGGCACGGGGAACCGCCAGCAAGATGGTGTTGCTGAACGAAAACCACAGCCGCTATGAAAACATCAGCTACACCACCTGTCCGCCGGGTAACAAAGGATTTGTACTTTCCGCCAACAGCATGGAGATCGACCAAAAACGGCAGATCGGCACTTTCCGGGCAGCCAAACTGCATTTTCTGGGCGTGCCGATTTTCTACGCGCCAAAACTGACGGTGCCCCTCGATGGCGCCCGCAAGAGCGGTTTGTTGGCGCCTTCTCTGGGCTATTCATCCAGGAACGGGGCAGACGTGACCATCCCCTATTATTTCAACCTTGCACCAAACTACGACGCCACCCTGATGCCACGCCTGCTGGGCAGGCGCGGGCTACTGGTGGGGGGAGAGTTCCGCTTTCTCACACCAGCCCACCAGGGGGAATTACGGGCCGAGATCCTGCCTGACGACCGCCTCTATGACAACCAGAGCAGCCGTGGCGCCCTGCGCGCCCGCAGCCGCAGCAACCTTGCCTTCATCACGCCGGGGCTGACAGCGGACCTGGATCTCAACTGGGTATCCGACCGGGACTATCTGGATGATCTGGGACAAAGCCTCACCGTCACCAGCACCCGCCATCTGCGCAGCCGCGCAGCCCTAAGCTGGCGCAACCGCGACTGGGATGCCCTGGCGGAACTGCGCCACTACAAAACCCTGGACAGGAACATTCTGCCCCAGGATCGCCCCTACAGCCTGTTGCCCAGAGTGGCGTTCGACTGGCGCAAACACCAGGGGCCGGCGGGGCTGGATTACGGCTTCAACGCCGAGCTCAGCAACTTCTACCGCGAAGACAGCGTTACCGGCCAGCGCATCGACCTGAACCCTCGCGTGAGCCTGCCTATGCACCGCGACTGGGGCTTTGTCGAACCAGCGCTCAGTGGCCGCTATACCTCTTACTCCCTGGATGACCAACTGCCGGGAAAAGACCCATCACCCGCCCGCAGCACCTACAGCATCAGCCTGGACAGCGGCCTGTTCTTCGACCGCGAGACTTCCTGGTTCGGCCAGGCCATCACCCACACCCTGGAACCACGTGCCTACTATCTTTATACGCCGTATGAAAACCAATCCGACATCCCTCTGTTCGACACCAGCTATCTGGATTTCAACTTCGGCAACCTGTTTCACGACAACCGCTTCAACGGCCCCGACCGGGTAGGCGATGCCAACCAGCTGACCCTGGCGCTCACCAGCCGAATCATAGCCGGGGACGATGGCCGGGAACTGTTGCGTACCAGTATTGGTCAGATCTATTACTTTGAAGACCGGCAGGTCACTCTTGACGAAAGCGACCTGCCGGATGCCAGCAGTTCTTCAGTAATTGCCGAGTTGTCTACCGGCATTTTTGATCACTGGCTGTTGCGTGCTGCAGTACAGGTTGACCCTCATGCCGATACCGCACTGCAACAGGGACTGGTTCAGGCAAGCTATCGAGGCAGCAACGGAAAACGTATCCACGCTTCCTGGCGGTTGCGTGAAGGCATACTGGAGCAGACCGACCTGGCGGCGTACTGGCCAGTTTCCGAAAAAATCAGCCTGATTGGCCGCTGGTATTACTCCATGGAAGAAAGCCATTCCCTGGAAACCGTTGCCGGCCTGGAATACAGCGACTGCTGCTGGCGCATTCGCGCCGTGTGGCGCCGCTATCTGGACAGTAATGGCACCGAATACAACAACACCGCCTTGCTACAGCTCGAACTGAACGGGCTGGGCAAGCTCGGCAACAATATCGACAACTTCCTGGATCGAACAATTTATGGTTACTGATAAAGTGCTGACACGCTGTCTCCTGCTTCTTATTTTGCTTTCCGGCCTGTTTTCCCTGCCTCCGAAAATCCATGCCGAAGAAAGCGGCCTCATGGATCGTATTGTTGCCGTGGTCAACGATGACGTGGTGCTGTATAGCGAGCTACAAAAAGAAATTGCCGCCGTCCGCAGCAAGTTGGCGCAGGCCGGCGCTCCTGATTTGCCCCGGGATGAATTGGAAAAACAGGCGCTGGAACGCCTGATCCTGCTCAAACTGCAAATGGCGGAAGCGAAAAAACTGGGCATTTCCATTGATGATGAAACCCTGAACACCGCCATGAGCAACATCGCCGGCCAGAACGGCCTGACCCTGGAGGAACTGGCGGCAGTACTTCAGGAACAGGGCATGTCCATGGACGAATACCGCCGGGAGTTACGCACCGAAATTACCCTGCAACGCCTGCGCAACAGGGAGGTGATCAGCCGCATCCAGGTCACCAAGGCAGAGGTGGACAACTACCTGACCCACGCCGAAGAAAACCCGGGCGGACGCGATGCCTACCGTCTCCGACATATTCTCATCGCCACACCGGATGGCGCCTCCAGCGCGGACATTGCCAAGGCGAGACAACAAGCCGAGGAAATCATGCAGCGTCTGAGACAGGGTGAAGATTTTGCCGCCCTGGCGACGCGCTATTCCGCAGGCAGGCAGTCCCTGGATGGCGGCGACCTCGGCTGGCTGGAAGCCGGGCAGGTGCCCAGCCTGTTCCTTGGGGAACTTGCAGAAATGGAGCGAGGAGACATACGCGGTCCCTTCCATGCCGCCAGCGGCTTCCACATCATCAAATTGGAAGACTACAAAGGCGGAGATCGCAACATTGTCAAACAAACCCATGCCCGCCATATCCTGATACGCACCAACGAGCTGACCTCTGACGACGATGCAAGAAACCGTCTCCAGCAACTGTACCAACGCATCAAGGGCGGAGAGGATTTTTCTGCCCTGGCTCGCGCCCATTCCGACGACAAGGGCTCTGCCATCAAGGGCGGTGATCTCGGCTGGGTAAGCCCCGGCAACCTGGTGCCAAAATTTGAAGAAGTGATGGATGCACTTCCCGAAGACGAGTTAAGCGAGCCCTTCCGCACCCAGTTTGGCTGGCATATCATACAAGTGCTGGATCGCCGTGATTTCGATGCTACCGACGAAGTCAAACGCAACAAGGCCAAGCTGGCATTGCGCAAGCGCAAGGCGGATGAGGCCCTGCAACTCTATCTGCGCAAACTGCGCGATCAGGCCTACGTTGAGACGCGCCTGGAAGACGACTATTGAGCATCGTCATCACGCCGGGAGAACCAGCCGGGATCGGGCCGGATCTGGTTCTCCAAGCAGCGCACCAAGGCCTGGGCACGCCCGCCCTGATCATCGCCGACCCCGCCATGCTGGCACAGCGGGCGCGGCAGTTGGAGCTGGACATCACCTTCATTGAAGCCCATACCGCACCTGTGCGAACAGCAGAACCCGGCAAGCTCCATGTACACCCAGTTCCCCTGTCGCAACCTTGTACGCCCGGAAAACTTGAAGCAGGAAATGCCCGATATGTACTGGAGTGCCTGCAGCTTGCAGCAGAAGGTTGCCTGAAAAACGAATACACTGCTCTGGTGACCGGCCCCGTGCACAAAGGCATCATCAACGATGCCGGCATTCCCTTCAGCGGCCACACAGAATTCCTGGCTGAACTGAGCGGCAGCTATCCGGTAATGATGCTGGCCTGCCCGGGGCTTCGGGTTGCCCTTGCCACCACTCATCTGCCGTTGCGCAAGGTCAGCGACGCCATTACCCCGGAGTTGTTGACCCGCGTCATCAGGATCCTGCATGCCGGCCTGCAATCCCGATTTGGTCTTGACTGCCCGAAGATCCTGGTTTGTGGCCTCAACCCCCATGCTGGTGAAGGTGGCCACCTGGGAACCAAAGAAACACAAGTCATCGCCCCGGTGCTGGAAGCACTGCGCCAGGAGGGTATTCGACTCCTGGGCCCTCTGCCCGCAGACACCCTGTTTACCCCCCGCTATCTCGACCAGGCTGATGCAGTCCTGGCCATGTACCACGACCAGGGGTTGCCGGTACTCAAGCATAAGGGGTTTGGCCAGGCCGTGAATATCACCCTGGGGCTGCCTTTCATCCGCACTTCTGTCGATCATGGCACAGCACTGGAACTGGCCGGTTCGGGAAAGGCTGAGGTGGGCAGCCTACTGGCCGCGATACATCAGGCAGCACAAATGGCCAGCCTGTAAAGCAGGCCGGACAAAATCAGGCCACTGCAGGAAAAAAACAGCCCGGACCACTTCCATGTATCCGGGGCGGGGGTATCACTGCAGATGATGGAGATCCATTCCTGCAAACTTCCTTGTCTGCCCGCTCTTCAATGAGCATCAATCTGTAGTGACAGGTTGATACTACGCTGAATCAGACGCCGGAAGCATCAGCAGATTCCGAGCAGACTGTAGGAATATTCCGAGATACGGATCCATACCTACCATCACAACCATTCTGTTACAATTTTTCTCAGCCACTACAACCCCGGCCGAACTCGACAAGAAAGACCGCGGGAAAGCCATTCACTCAAAGCAACACCTTCCCGGAAAAAGAAAAACCCCGGCCACTTCCTTGCAACCGGGGTTAATCAACCGCAACCAAACTGGAACTCCTTTTCCGGCGGCTCCCTGCCTGCCTTCGCTCAGTGACGGTAATTTCATTTTAGATAAAACCTATACGGGAATACAGGGGAATCGGCTGATGCGGTTGTAGGATAATCCCGAACCCCTGCATGGATACAGTGCACAACAGCACAAGGGATGAATGGTGCTTGCTTCATCGACAAATACCTGTATTCCCATTGATTGGTTTGGTGGGTATTTTTTGAAGTGCTAACGAGTTGCGCGGATAAAGCTCAGATGATGGCATGAAAGTCGCATCATCCCAAAGGCCGGATATATGGATGCAATATTCCTCTTGCCACAAACGAACTTTTCCTTGCATCGCGGGGCGAACCATATATGACCTCGATTTCAAGATTTCATGATCCCACCCACTTCACAAAAAAGCCCCGGTTTAGACCGGGGCTTTTTTTATGCGAACCAAACCAATTTGCATTTGGTTTTGGAATAGAACTTACTTACATGAACCAGGCATCCAGTTTACCGGAGTTCCAGCACAGTCCCATGATGAAATATTGTTATTGGCATCCATAGCAGGGGTCAACACCACTTCTGTATCTCCAGCAGCTTCAACAGCACCTGTCACAGTTATTACACCTCCAGCGGAAACCGCCAAACCTGTCGCATAACCTGTCGGCACAAAAGTATCATCACAAGCTACTACACTAACCGCAAAGTCTGCAGCATCTGCAGATTGAGCAACTTCGGATACGCATGTCCTAGCGCTACTAGCCGCCAGAATTACTTCAGAAGCTTTGGCTCTGTTTGTATAGTCTTTGTAAGCAGGCAGCGCGATAGCAGCCAAAATACCGATAATCGCCACAACAATCATCAGTTCGATCAATGTAAAACCAGCTTGTTTTTTCATGCTCTTCATGCTCTTCATGCTCTTCATGCTCTTCATGCTCTTCATGCTCAATTCTCCACTACGCTAAAATTAGTCAATTGTTTCCCGATGCGTTTGTAATCGGGTTGCTAGAAAATCATGCAATCAACATGCCAACAACACAGTCAGACCGATAAAACTACTGTATCTGTTTGTTTTAACGCTTTTATTACTCGCCCCGGCTTGGTTTTCTCCTTAAGCGATAGAAAGCAGGGAGCTGCTCTTAGCTCAATATGTGACAAATTACGTCAGCATACTGACAATCTCTTCCACCAACTCGAGCCATGATTACTTCCAGATACCTTCTGGCCAAACCATTAACTGGCGAACTACCCAAATAAAACTTCAACTATTACCATAATAATGAACCTTACTGCCTGAAACACCCTTTGAAGGCCAATAAACTCCAGCTGGTTTGGGGTAACCACACCCGCCAGTTGTGAGATCCCCTCTAGAATATGACGATAACCCATTGGACATTCATATGTTTTCAGAACAAAATGCACATGAATGAAAAAACTCTCTCTGAACATGCCCATTTTTGCCAAATGAACACACACCATGAATGATAACCTAGATAAGAATCTCAAAGGCTTTTCCCGCTATCTGGTAAACGCTGGCTTACTGGATGCCAAAAATGCAGTTGACGCTACCAAACAAGCCGGCAAAGAGGGAACTCCCCTTGTCTCCCATGTCGTCAGCAATGGACTGGCCTCTTCTCGTCAAATCGCCATTCTCGCTTCCCAGGAATTTGGATTGCCCTTGCTGGATCTGGAACCCATCAGCAAGGACACGTTACCCATACAGGAAGTGGAATCAAGCCTGATAAGAAAACACCATGTACTACCACTAGCCAAACGTGGCAATCGGCTGTTCCTGGCGGCATCCGACCCAACCAATCAGGAGGCCATCAAGGAAATCCAGTTCAATACCGGCCTTGCCATTGAAATTATCCTGGTTGAAGAGGACAAACTTGCTGTGGCACTGGAGGAGGCATCCAGGACTGAAGAAGAAACCATTGGCGCAATGCTGGAAGAAAACCTGGAGAACATTGAATTCGACAATTTTGACGATGCCGATTCCAATGCCAATGACCAAGCAGAAATTGATGAAGCCCCGGTCGTACGCTTCGTCAACAAGATTCTCCTCGACGCCATCAATGGCGGGGTATCGGACATTCACTTTGAACCTTATGAAAAGTCTTTCCGCATACGCTACCGCCAGGATGGCTTGCTGTTTGAGAAGGCCTCTCCACCAGTGAATATCGCGCAACGCCTGTCTTCCCGCCTGAAGGTTATGGCTCGACTGAACATCGCCGAGCGAAGAGTGCCCCAGGACGGACGTATCAAGCTCAAGGTATCCAAACACCGCGCTATCGATTTTCGGGTAAACACCTGCCCCACCCTGTACGGGGAAAAGGTCGTTTTGCGTATACTGGATGCTACAGCTGCGACCATCGGCGTAGATGCCCTGGGTTTTGAAGAGGATCAGAAAGGGCTTTTTATGGAGGCCATCAAAAAGCCTTACGGGATGATCCTCGTTACTGGCCCCACAGGTAGTGGCAAAACTGTAACCTTGTACACGGCCCTGAATATTCTGAATGACCCGGAAATTAATATTTCCACCGCGGAAGATCCGGTGGAAATCCAGGTGGAAGGCATCAATCAGGTCAATATCAATGCGGCAAGCGGTTTGTACTTCGCTGATGCACTGCGCGCCTTCCTGCGCCAGGATCCGGACATCATCATGGTGGGGGAGATACGGGACCTGGAAACTGGCGAAATCGCCGTGAAAGCCGCCCAAACCGGACATATGGTGCTCTCCACCCTGCATACCAACGATGCACCTCAAACCCTTACTCGTCTTGCCAATATGGGCATCCCGCCGTATAACATTGCATCGTCCGTAAACCTGATCATGGCTCAGCGCCTTGGGCGGCGTCTTTGTGAACACTGCAAGGAGCCAGAGGAGATTCCTCGCACCGCATTACTGGAGGAAGGTTTCACGGAAGCCGAAGTGGCTGAAGGTCTTATCATTTACAAGGCCGTTGGCTGTGACAAATGCAACAATGGCTACAAGGGGCGGGTGGGCATTTTTGAAATCATGCCCGTTTCGGAAGGCATCGCCCGGATTATTCTGGAGGAAGGAAATGCTATGCAGCTCAAGGAACAGGCCTTGAAAGAAGGCTATTATTATGACTTGAGAGCAGCTGGCCTGCTAAAAGTGAAGAATGGCCTGACCAGTCTGGAAGAAGTCAACCGAATTACCAAGGACTAAAATACAAGCATGGCAACCAAAACAGCAAGAAAACCAAAGACGGAAAAGTCCTACGAATACGCCTGGACGGGAACCGACAGGCGGGGGAAGAAAATCAAGGGTAAGCTCCGGGCTGCAAACGATGCAATCGTCCGGGCGGATTTACGCAAGCAGGGCGTAACTCCGATCAAGGTTCAGAAGCAAATCACCCTCTCATTCGGCAAGCCAAAAATCGCCACCGGCGACATTGCCGTATTCTCCCGCCAGCTGGCAACCATGATGAAAGCGGGGGTGCCCCTGGTGCAGGCACTGGATATTGTGGGAAAAGGGCATAACAATCAATCGATGCAGGAATTGATACTCGCAATCAAGGCTGAAATCGAAGGCGGTACGTCCCTGACCAATGCCCTGCGTAAGCATCCTTTGTATTTTGATGATTTATTCTGCAACCTGGTTGAGGCTGGTGAACAGGCCGGTGTCCTGGAAACCCTGTTGGATCGCATTGCGACCTACAAGGAAAAAACGGAATCCATGAAGAAAAAAATCAAGAAAGCATTGGTCTATCCTGCTTCTGTTATCGTCGTAGGCGTTGTTGTCACTGCCATCTTGTTGATTTTTGTCGTGCCGATATTTGCGGAGCTGTTTGAAAGCTTTGGTGCTGAATTACCTGCGTTTACCCAACTCGTCCTCAACATGTCTTATTTTATTCAAGACTATTGGTGGGCAATATTGCTGGGAATGGCCGCTACAGTGATCCTTCTCTCCAATTTATGGAAACGCTCACCAAAGTTTCGGGAGTTAATCGACAGGGCCATGCTCAAAGCGCCGATTTTCGGCTCCATCATGCACAAATCTGCGCTGGCACGCTTTGCCCGCACCACTTCCACCATGTTCGCCGCTGGGGTACCCATGGTCGAGGCTCTGGAATCTGTTTCTGGAGCAACCGGCAGCATTGTCTATGGCAATGCCGTAAAGGAAATGCGCGAAGATATCGCCACCGGCCAGTCTTTGCGGCTGGCCATGGAGCAGCAACCGCTGTTTCCGCACATGGTCAAACAGATGGTCGCCATCGGCGAGGAATCCGGTGCACTGGATGACATGCTCAGCAAGGTAGCTGATTTTTATGAAGAAGAAGTAGACAATGCCGTGGATTCTCTCAGCAGCCTCATGGAGCCACTGATCATGGTCGTCCTCGGCACCCTGGTAGGCGGCCTGGTGGTGGCCATGTACCTGCCCATCTTCAAACTCGGTGCAGTTATCTGATGGAAGAGGTGTTTTCTCAACCAGCCGCTTTCTACCCTTTAACCTTTGTTCTCGGCCTCATCGTTGGAAGTTTCCTGAACGTAGTCATCTACCGCCTGCCCAAACGCATGGAGCAGGAGCTGAAGGACGCCTGCGACGAATTGGCCGGGCAGGCAACGGAATACCAATCGAACAAGTGGTTTGGTCTGGCGTATCTAATGACCCCTCCTTCCACCTGCCTTTCCTGTGGCCACCGTATAAAAGCCTGGGAAAACATTCCGGTCATCAGCTGGCTGTTACAGAAAGGGCGCTGCACCTCATGCGGGACCCATCTTTCCATCCAGTACCCTGTCGTTGAGCTACTTACCGCCATAATGTCTGTAGCCATAGCCTGGCATTTCGGCTTCACCTGGCAGGCTTTGGCGGCACTGGCATTAACCTGGGCGCTGATCACCATGAGCGTCATCGACATCAAGCTGCAATTGCTGCCGGATGTACTCATACTGCCATTGATCTGGTTAGGACTGATGCTGAACCTGAATGGCTGGTTCACCGACATCGAGTCTGCTGTTTACGGCGCTGTCGCAGGCTATCTATCACTATGGTTTATCTTCCATCTGTTCCTTCTGGTCACTGGCAAGGAAGGGATGGGGTATGGGGATTTCAAGCTCTTCGCCCTGTTCGGCGCCTGGCTGGGCTGGCAATTTCTTCCACAGATCCTGCTGATATCTGCTGTGGTTGGTGCAATCAGCGGCCTGAGCATGATCCTGTTCCTGAGAAGAGACAAGGCCGTGCCCATTCCTTTTGGCCCCTACCTGGCAGCAGCAGGATGGATTGCCATGCTCTGGGGAGATGAAATCAACCAAAGCTACCTGCAATTTGCGGGTATAGGTTGATCCTGTTCCACAACCATGCTCAAAATTGGCTTAACAGGCGGTATAGCCAGCGGTAAAACAGCGGTCAGTGATCACTTTACCCGCCTGGGCGTGCCGGTGATCGACACAGACCAAATCAGCCGAGAGCTGGTCGAGCCGGGAAAACCCGCACTTGCAGAAATACGGAAGCAACTGGGCGCCCGCTTTCTATCGGCAGATGGCAGCCTGAACCGAAGGCTGCTCCGGGAGCATATCTTTACCGATGACGCCGCAAAAACAACCCTTGAAAGCATTCTCCATCCCGCCATTCAGAAAGAGGTGGAGCGCCAATTGTCTCGAATCAAAAATGAACCCTATGCCATATTGGTTGTCCCTTTACTGGTAGAAAACAATCTGGGTTACATGTCAGACCGGATTCTTCTGGTAGACGCCCCAGAAAGCTTGCAGATTCAGCGCGTACGCCAAAGAGATGGCAACACTGAGGAACAGGCAAAAAAAATCCTTGCCGCCCAAGCTTCCAGAGAGGCTCGCAGGAATATTGCTGATGACATTATTTTAAATACCGGCGCTTTGCAGGATTTGCACAGGCTGGTGGAGAAACTGCACAAACAATACCTATCCCTGGAAGCCCGTTCAGATTGAACCTCTCCTCCATCTGGAGGACAATACCAACATCATTGCCACTGGCCGGATGCCTGCTTTGCAAAACCCGATTCTTTTCGAACATCCATTAAACGAACGGACGCGCACCCTGCTGCGGATATCCCATTTATTCGAGCAGTTCGAGTATCATCTCGCTGGCAGCAGCCAGTGGCAAAGCCGGGCTGCCTTGCAGGCGTTGCTGGACATCAGCAGCATACTCGCCCGCACGGATATCAGGAAAGACCTGATCAAGCAGCTGGATCAGCAACAGAAGTCCCTGGCGTCCATCAGCGCCAACCCGAAAGTGGATCAGCTTCGTTTACAGCAGGTGCTGGACGATATCGCTCACACGGTCGAGCGCCTGTACGCCAGCAACCGGCAGCTTGGTGGTTCCCTGCGAAAAAACGGCTTTCTGAACAGCATTTCACAACGCGCACCGATTCCCGGTGGCAGTTATGAGTTTGACTTGCCTCAGTTCCACTACTGGCTCAACCTGCCGCATACGGAAAGAGTCATACAACTCGACGGCTGGCGACATGAAATCGGCACGGTGCAGGAAACAGCGGAATTGCTGTTGGGACTGCTACGCAGCAGCAGTGTGTACCAGGAACAAACTGCAGTCGGGGGGCTCTATCAGCACAACCTGGATTCTAAACGGGGAATGCAGCTGATCCAGGTAAAAGTGGAGGCTGAATCCTTGCTGTACGCAGAAATCAGCGGCAGCAAGCACCGTTTCTGTGTTCGCTTTCTGGAAAGCATCGATTGGGATCATCCGCAGCAAACCGAACAGGATATTCCTTTTGAATTGAAGACCTGTGCAATCTAAATCAGACTCACCAAAGAACAGGCCAGTGACCGTCCCATGCCCCACATGCGGCCAGCCCGTGAAATGGGAACAATCTTCCACCTGGCGGCCCTTTTGCAGTCAGCGCTGTCAGTTGATCGATTTGAATGAATGGCTCGGCGATGAGGAAGAGGAAAAACGGAAGCCGGAGTAAGTATCACCTTCACTCCATAGTTCTGGATTCCCGCCTGCGCGGGAATGGTGGTGTTAACCAAACTACCTCTGCTATGCCGGCCACAAGCCACGAATACCGGCTATTCCCTGCGCCCCCTGCGCCCAGCTTTGTTCCAGCATTGCAGCTGACATGCCCCCGAGGGCATACAGGGGAATAGACGCACTCCTGCACAGCTTGCTGAATCCATCCCAATCAAGCACTTCTGCATCAGGGTGGCTCAAGGTAGGAAGCACGGGTGACAGCACGGCAAAATCCACCCCCAAATCCTCTGCCTGCTGCAACTCCCGGGCATCATGACAGGATGCCGACAGGAGCAAATCCGGATAGTCCTCGCGACAGTCTGACGATAGCAGGCGACGGCGATCCAGGTGCAGGCCATGCGCACCAATTTTCTGCGCCAAGGCTGCGGAACCGTTCAGCATCATGCGCGCATCATGCTCTTTGCATAGCAGACAGGCTTCCCGGGCCAGATGCTCCAGCCGTTTGGCCTCCAGGCCGAACACGCGGAACTGCAGCAGAGACAGACCGGATTTCAGCGCTCTTTCCAGCTGCGCCAAGAAATGCTCCCGGCTCTCAACCGCCGGGGGAGTAATCAGATAGATATCTGGCAGATTCAGGGCACCCAGGACAGGCCTGTCCGCCGCCGGCATGGGCCAGCTGCAAAGTTCCTGGGGCGGCACCCAGGACAGGGGCTGGCCTTCGTTTCCATAGGGCTCGCCCTGCCACTGGCTGACCAGCCAGGTATCCAGCACCACGTTGCGATCCTGATAGCAATGGGAGATGCGAATCAGCGGACGGCATTTCTCCACCCGCACTCCCAACTCTTCCAGCAGCTCCCGCGCCAGCGCCTGTTGCGCTGTCTCGCCTGGTTCAATCTTGCCACCGGGAAACTCCCACAAGCCGCCCTGGTGGCTGTCAGCGGAACGCCGCGCCAGCAAGACCTCTCCTTCCGGGTTTTTGAGCACACCCGCAGCTACATGAATAACGGGGAGCCCAGCCACATCAGGTACGGTATTCGGCGTTGATTTTAACGTAGTCGAAAGATAGGTCGCAGGTCAGAATGCGGGTATGAGCCTGTCCTTTCCCCAAGGCAATGCGAATGGTGAAGCCAGGTTGATGCATGACCGATTGACCGGCTTCTTCAGTGTACCCGGCATCTCTTCCTCCCCGGCTGACGATGCAGACATCATCCAGCCAGATGCGGACTTTGCTGATATCAAGGTGACTGACCCCGGCTCTGCCCACAGCTGCGAGGATACGCCCCCAGTTGGGGTCAGAGGCGAATAATGCGGTTTTCACCAAAGGAGAATGGGCGACGGTATAGGCGACATCCCTTGCCTGGGCTTCCGATTCAGCTTCTTCCACAGCGATTTCGACCAGCTTGGTTGCACCTTCCCCATCCAGCACGATGGCGCGAGCCAATTCCATACAGACCCCATCGACAGCCTGGCGAAATGCCTGCCCGGAAGCGGCCGCATTCACATCCACGCCGGAAACACCCGTGGCGACCAGCACACAGGCATCGTTGGTGGAAGTGTCTCCATCTACGGTAATGGAATTAAACGAGGGACCAACCGCCGTTTCCAGCGCCTGTTGCAGGTTGGCAGCAGAGATCTGAGCATCTGTAGCAATAAAGGCCAGCATGGTCGCCATATCAGGGCGGATCATGCCAGAACCTTTGCTCATGCCGGTAACGGTCACGGTTTGCCCTTCGACCTGGAAGCTGCGGCTCGCCAGCTTGGGCACTGTGTCCGTCGTCATGATGGCACGGGCGGCTGGCGGCCAGTTGTCTTCCTTCAGGGAGGAAAGCAGGTCGGGCACGGCGCGTGCAAAAAGGTCCACAGGCAAGTCTTCACCGATAACGCCGGTGGAAAACGGCAGCACCTGGTTCATGGCGACACCAGCGGCGGCGGCCACTAGGCGACAGGTTTCCAGGCTGGCCGCCATCCCCCCTTCCCCCGTGCCTGCATTGGCGTTGCCGGAGTTGATCAGCAGGTAACGCGGAACTGCCTGACCAAGGTGGCGGCGGGCGGCAATCACCGGTGCCGCGCAGAATGCATTGCGAGTAAACACGGCAGCCGCAACACTGCCTTCCGCCAGCTCCATGAGCACCAGGTCATCCCTGTTTTGATAGCGGATCCCCCCGGCGGCAGCCGCCAGGCGGACACCGGCAACCGGCAGTATCTCGGTCGCCATTGCTACTGCAGTTTGCCGTGGCACTGCTTGTATTTTTTTCCGGAGCCACAGGGACAGGGTTCATTGCGACCGATTTTCCTGTCGGGGCGCACATAGGGTTGCCGGGGTTCTTCTTCGGCAGCTTCCGCTGGCGCTTGCTCCGGCAGGCCACCGAAAGCTTCGTGCTTGAATTCGAATTCGTTGGTCTGGGGTTCAGCTTCCAGGGAGGGGGCATCCGCCAGCTGCATTTTGCTGAGGATCTCCACCACTTCCACTTTGATCGCATCCAGCATGCCAGAAAACAGCTCAAAAGCCTCGCGCTTGAATTCCTGCTTGGGATTCTTGGCCGCATAACCACGCAGATGTATGCCCTGACGCAAATAATCCATTGCCGCCAGGTGCTCCTTCCAATGGGTGTCCAGGGTCTGCAGCATCACGGCCTTTTCGATGTAGCGCATCTGCTCTTCACCAGCAACTGCCACCTTGTCCGCATACGCCTGTTCCAGGGACTCCTGCAGACGCTGGCGCAAGGTTTCCTCATGCAGGGAATCATCTTCGTCCAGCCACTGCTGCAGGGGCAGATCCAGATCGAAACGCTCCTTCAGCGCGACCGTAAGACCGGGAATGTCCCACTGCTCTTCGATGCTTTGGGGTGGAAGATAGGTGTTGATAACATCGTTGAGCACATCTGCCCGCAGGCTGGCGATGGTATCGGAAATATCATCCACATCCATAAGCTCATTGCGCTGTTCATACACCACCTTACGCTGGTCATTGGCAACGTCATCGTATTCCAGCAACTGTTTGCGGATGTCGAAATTGCGGCCTTCCACCTTGCGCTGGGCATTCTCGATAGCCTTGTTCACCCAGGGGTGCTCGATGGCCTCCCCTTCCTGCATACCCAGCTTCTGCATCAGCTTGCCGACACGCTCGGAGGCAAAAATGCGCATCAGGCTGTCTTCCAGGGACAGATAGAAGCGGCTGGAGCCCGGATCACCCTGACGACCGGAGCGGCCACGCAACTGGTTGTCGATACGGCGGGACTCATGCCGTTCCGTGCCGATTACCCGCAGGCCGCTCGCATCCAGCACTTGCTGATGCCGCTGCCCCCAGGCTTCCTGCAACGCTTCCCGCTGTTCCTCGGTGGCATCCGGCCCCAGGTCGTCGATCTCTACATCAACATTTCCACCCAGCACAATATCGGTTCCACGGCCAGCCATGTTGGTGGCGATAGTGACTGCACCGGGCAAACCGGCTTCGGCAACGATGCGGGCTTCACGCTCATGTTGCTTGGCGTTGAGCACCTCGTGCTTGATACCTGCCTTCTGCAACAATCCTGATACGAGCTCGGAAACCTCGATGGAAGCGGTGCCCACCAGCACAGGCTGGCCACGTTTTACACAATCCCGGATGTCTTCAACGATGGCATCAAATTTTTCCTGCGGCGTAAGGTACACCAGATCCGTCTGATCATCACGCAGCATAGGCTTGTTGGTGGGAATAACCACCACTTCCAGCCCATAGATCTGTTGAAACTCGAAGGCCTCCGTATCTGCGGTACCTGTCATGCCCGACAATTTGTCATACAAACGGAAGAAATTCTGGAAGGTGATGGAAGCCAGGGTCTGGTTTTCCTGCTGGATTTCCACTCCCTCCTTGGCTTCCACTGCCTGATGCAGACCTTCGGACCAACGCCTTCCCGGCATGGTGCGCCCGGTAAATTCATCGACAATGATAATCTGACCGTCACGCACGATGTAATCCACATTGCGCTGAAAGATTACATGCGCCCGCAACGCGGCCATCACATGATGCATAAGCATGATATTGCCGGTATCGTACAGGCTGGCATTTGTATCCAGAAGCCCGGCTTCGGTGAGCATGTTCTCCACATGTTCATGACCTTCATCGCTGAGAAAGACCTGCTTGGCCTTCTCATCCACGGAATAGTCGCCGGGGCCAAAATCCGGCTTGCCTTCCTCATTGGTAATGGGATCCTGGCGCGTCAAATGGGGAATGATTTCATTGATCTGGCGATACAGCTCGGAGCTGTCTTCCGCTGGCCCGGAAATGATCAGCGGTGTTCTGGCCTCATCGATAAGGATGGAATCCACCTCATCCACCACCGCATAGTGAATGCGCTGCACCCGCTGGGCGCCCTCGAAAGCCATGTTGTCGCGCAGATAGTCGAAACCGTACTCATTGTTGGTGCCATAAGTGACATCGCAATCGTAGGCTTCCTTGCGGCTGACACTAGACAAAAACCGATGGCCGCTTCCGGCGCCGTCATCTTCCGGGTCGAAACGATAGGAGCTGGAGTCCGGCCCGGCGCCGCCGGAAGAATTGATGATTCCGGTGCTCATGCCAAGGAAATGATAGAGCTTGCCCATCCAGACGGCATCCCTTCGCGCCAGATAATCATTTACGGTCACTACATGCACCCCTTTGCCCTCCAGGGCATTCAGGTACCCCGCCAGGGTGGCCACCAGGGTCTTGCCTTCCCCTGTGCGCATTTCCGCAATTTTCCCCTGATGCAGAACCATGCCCCCAATCAGCTGCACATCGAAATGGCGCATACCAAGAGCCCGGGTACTTGCCTCCCGCACCACGGCAAATGCCTCCGGCAGGAGCTTGTCCAGGGATTCGCCATCTTTCAGGCGCTGCCGGAACTCTGCAGTCTTGTCCCGGAGTTCTTCATCAGAAAGACCTTTTACAGAATCTTCCAGGGCGTTGATCTTTTCAACTTCCTTGAACATGCGTTTGACCACCCGCTCATTGCGGCTGCCAAAAACCTTATTTGCGATTTTATTGAACATGTAGCTTGGGACCTTTCAGGGTCGATAACAAAAACGGCTGCAAACCATGCAATGACACAGTTGCTTTCAGCCAGAAACAAAAAGGAAATGATACCGCAAAAGCGGTGTATTTACTGAGGAATATGGAAGAAAGGAATGGAGCTTACCCACCCTTGACAAAACGGGCGGGGTTGACGATCTTTCCATTGCGGCGCACTTCAAAATGCACATGGGGGCCACTGGAGCGACCCGTTGAGCCCAGCATGGCAATGGGCTCGCCTTTTTCCACACGATCACCCTCTTTCACCAGATTCTCCTGGTTGTGCGCATAACGGGTGGAATATCCATCCGCATGGCGAATTTCCACTACATTGCCATAACCGCCGGTGCGCTCGGACTGGGTAATAACACCGGCAGCAACGGCCAGCACTTCGCTGCCGCGCTTGCCGACAAAATCAACGCCTTTGTGATATTTCTTCTTGCCGGTGAAAGGATCGGTGCGACGGCCAAAGGTAGAGCTGATAAAACCGTGTTTGAGGGGGCGCCCGGAAGGAATCACCTGCTCCCGCACGTCGCGCTTGGACAGCATCTCTTCCAGCAGGATCAACTTGTGCTCCCGGTCAGCAAATGCCGCCGAAAGACGTTCCAGCTCGCTTTCCAGCTCCAGCATGCCCACAGATTCAGCATCCGCCTGTTCCACACCACCTTGCGCGGGCTCGGATGCAAAATCAAATTCCTGGGAATCCAGGTTGCCGACACTGACCAGACGCTCGCCCAAGGCATTCAGGCGCAACAGATGGGCACGCAGACTGCCGATACGCAACGCCAGGGCATCCAGCTCGGCTTCCATGCTGCTGCGCAGGGCGTCCAGCTCACGCCTTTCTTCCGCCATGGCCTGCAGGGCGGATTGCATGGCCTGATTTTCAGCAATCTGCACAGCCTGCAGCTTGCCGTAATAGTATCCGGATAACAGCGCTGCACCAATCAGCAAAATTACCGGCAGCAAATATTTCGCCGACCAGACAGAAGTGTTATTCGTGATCCCATGACTGGAAGACATCGTATAATCAACCCGCTATGACAAAAAAACCACGCACAGTATCGAACGTAGTCAACAATAGTGAACAACTGGGGCACTTGGCGCGTATGCTGCGACAGCAGCAATCGCTACTGGAGCAAATCCGCCAGCTGCTGCCTGCGCCCCTGCAGCAACATTGCATCCATGCCCGTATCAGCGGCGCGCGACTTGTCCTGCACACGGATTCCCCCGTATGGGGTACACGTCTGCGCTTCCATGCCCCACAAATTATTCAGGCCGCCAGGCAACAGGCGCCAAACCTGAACAAGCTGGATATCCGTATCTATTTATCTGACAGCATTAGACCCGGCAGAAGGCCCTTGGGTTCCCTGCCGGAACACACCGCCGCGCTGGTCAGCCAACTGGCTGATTCCATTGACGATCAGGCCATCCGTGCGGCGTTAAAACGATTGAGTGGGACTTCAGGTAACTGAATCTACCAGCATTTTGCTTCAGGAAGCGTGAACTGGTGCAATATAGGAGATTGGCGCCAGGCCGTCTCCCTTATCGAAAGTCACCTCTTCCCAGGCTTCCGGGGTGGCAATCAACTTGTTCAGCAATTTGTTGTTCAGCGCGTGGCCGGACTTATAGCCCCGGAAAGAACCGATCAGACTGTGACCCAAAAGATACAGATCACCAATAGCGTCCAGGATCTTGTGTTTGACGAACTCGTCGTCGTAACGCAAGCCATCGCTATTCAGCACGCGGTAGTCATCCACCACAATGGCGTTGTCCATGCTACCGCCCAGGGCCAGGTTCTTTTCGCGCAACATTTCGATTTCCCGCAGAAAGCCGAAGGTGCGCGCACGGCTGACTTCCTTCACGAAAGAGGTGGAAGAGAAATCAATACTGGAAAACCGGGTGTCATCGGTGAACACCGGATGATCGAAATCGATGCCAAAGCTAACCTTGAAGCCTTCGAAGGGTTCGAAGCGGGCATACTTGTCACCATCATTGACTTCGACCACATCCTTGATGCGTATAAATTTTTTCAGGGCATTCTGCTCTTCCACACCGGCAGACTGAATAAGGAAGACAAAAGGGCCTGCACTGCCATCCATGATCGGCACTTCCGGGGCGCTTACGTCCACATAGGCATTGTCGACGCCCAGTCCGGCAAAGGCTGAAAGCAAATGCTCCACAGTGGAGATTTCCACACCACCCTTTTCCAGGGTGGTGGAAAGCTGGGTATTACCGACATTTTCTGCAGTAGCTGGAATGTCCATGGGTTCAGGCAGATCAACACGCCGGAACACGATTCCCGTATCCACTGCTGCGGGGCGCAGAGTGAGGAAAACCTTTTCACCGGTATGCAGGCCAACTCCTGTAGCCCGTATGACATTTTTTAGTGTGCGTTGCCTTATCATCAGCGTTTTCTCTTTGCCTGCGGCCAAATGCCGAAAATTTTCAGAGCTACCCCTAGGGAACATCTAGGGGTAAATCAGGGATTTCCCTAATCTACCCTTTTTCGGCCCCAAATGCAAATTCCCGCCTCCCGGACGAGACCTTGATCAATCCGCCTGACGGCGCAGAAAAGCAGGGATATCAAGATAATCCATGTCCTGTTTCTCCAGGGGCTGGGAAGCTGCCTTTTGCTCCTGGCGGCGGCGAATGGCCGTGGGAACCTCCAGGTTTTCATAGGATCGGGCGGCATTTCTCTGCACCTGCGGTTCTTCGTATTGGCTGCTAGTGTCCGCCTCGGGAATAACCGCCTTTGGCGCGGGGACCACCTCCATCTCCGGTCGGGCAATATCCACTTCCTCTTCCTCACCAAGGCCGGTGGCAACCACGGTTACCCGCAACTCGTCATGCATATCCGGGTCAATGACCGTACCTACCACAACGGTAGCATCTTCCCGGGCAAATTCCTTGACGGTGGTGCCCACTTCGTCAAACTCACCGATACCCAGATCCAGGCCGGCGGTGATATTCACCAGCACACCCTTGGCGCCGGTAAGGTGGAAATCATCCAGCAGGGGGCAATTGACTGCTGCTTCTGCCGCCTTGCGCGCCCGGTCTTCCCCGGAGGCGCTGCCGGAACCCATCATCGCCATGCCCATTTCGCCCATCACTGTGCGCACATCAGCAAAATCCACGTTGATCAGGCCAGGGCGGGTGATCAGTTCAGCAATGCCCTGCACCGCATTCAGCAACACGTCGTTGGCTGCCTTGAAGGCATCCAGCAGGCTGGTGCTCTTACCCAGCACCGCCAGCAGCTTTTCATTCGGGATGGTAATCAGGGAATCTACATGTTTGCCAAGTTCCGCAATGCCCATCTCGGCCACCCTCATGCGCTTTTCACCTTCAAAGGGAAAGGGCTTGGTGACTACGGCAACGGTCAGGATGCCCTGCTCTTTTGCCACCTCGGCAACCACGGGGGCGGCGCCGGTGCCGGTGCCGCCACCCATACCGGCGGTGATGAAGATCATGTCCGAGCCCTTGATGGCCTCGGCAATGCGATCTTTATCTTCCATGGCCGCCTGATGGCCGATCTGGGGGTTGGCACCCGCGCCCAGCCCCTTGGTCAGACCCGACCCGATCTGCAGGGTGGTATTCACCTCCGAGTTATTAAGTGCCTGGGCATCGGTATTGGCGCAGATAAAATCCACACCTTCGATATTACCACGCAGCATATGGGTAACGGCGTTTCCACCGCCACCGCCAATGCCGATGACCTTGATAACCGCATTCTGGCTGTCTACATCCACTAATTCAAACATTTCACCAATCTCCTAAACAATCTGCCTGTATGCTCCTGCCGGGAGCCGTTTAAATACAATAAAACCCAAATACTAAAAATTTCCCTGGAACCAGCTTTTCATCCGCTCCCAGGTTGCCCGTAGTGCGCCCTTGTTCTCGTGAGGCACATTGATTGAACTGTTTTGCTGTCCGAACAACAGCAAACCAACACCTGTCGCATGGATGGGGTTGCGCACCACATCCACCAGACCGGTTACATACTGGGGCACCCCGAGGCGCACCGGCATGTGGAATACTTCTTCGGCCAGATCCACCAGCCCTTCCATTTTCGAACTGCCACCGGTAAGCACGATGCCACCAGCGACTAGGTGTTCGAACCCGGAGCGACGCAGCTCTTCATGTACCAGGGTGAGCAGCTCTTCGTAACGAGGCTCGACCACTTCCGCCAGGGTCTGGCGGGACATGCGCCGCGGGGCGCGGTCGCCGATGCTTGGCACCTCGATGGTTTCATCCGCCGAAGGAAGCTTGCTCAGGGCGCAGGCATATTTCAGCTTGATCTCCTCCGCAAAATGGGTGGGCGTACGCAGGGCCACTGCAATATCGTTGGTCACCTGATCGCCGGCGATGGGGATCACCGCGGTGTGACGAATGGAGCCGCCGGTAAACACGGCGATATCCGTGGTGCCACCGCCAATATCCACCAGACACACCCCCAGATCCTTTTCTTCCTCATCCAGCACCGAATGGCTGGAGGCAATCTGCTCCAGGATCAGATCCTGCACCTCCAGTCCACAGCGGCGCACACATTTGATAATGTTCTGCGCCGCACTGACCGCACCGGTAACCATGTGCACCTGGGCCTCCAGGCGCACACCACACATGCCCACGGGCTCGTGGATGCCTTCCTGGTTGTCGATGATGAATTCCTGGGGAAGGATGTGCAGAATGCGCTGATCCGCCGGAATGGGCACCGCCCGCGCCGCATCGATGACGCGCTCCACGTCACTGGCGGTAACTTCGCCATCATTGATGCCCACGATGCCATGGGAGTTGAGGCTGGATACATGACTGCCAGCAATGCCTGCATAGACGGATTCAATCTCCACGCCGGACATCAGCTCCGCCTCTTCCACCGCCCGTTGTATGGACTGCACCGTGGATTCGATATTGACCACCACGCCTTTTTTCAGGCCATGGGAGGGGTTGCTGCCGATGCCGATGATTTCGATTTCATCGTCTTCCGTCACTTCCCCGACAATGGCCACCACCTTGGAAGTGCCGATATCCAGACCCACAATAATTTTCTTGCCAGACTTTCTCATCAGCCTTTTTCCTCTTCCCGCCAACTCACGGCAAAGCCCTGTTCATAACGCAAATCCACACGCAAGGGCTTTCGCTGTGCCTGCTCCAGCACGGCATACACGCCCAGCAGGCGTTTTATTCGCTTGTCCATCTGTTCCTTGCCCACCACGATAGTTGTTCCATTTGTCAGTTTCAGCCGCCATTCGCCACGCTTGTCCAGATCCACTTCACGAATGGACATCCCGTACTGACGGAACATCTTTTGCCCGGTGATAAAGAAATCCAGCATCAGCGATGCCTTGTCCTCATCTCCGTTGAAACGCAGAGGCAGCTGTTTATCTGGTTTTTGTTGCGGACGAAATACTTCACCATTGGCATTCAGCAAGGCGTCTTCGCCCCAGCTTGCAATTGGCGTCTGCTCTACCACCTCCACCACCAGTTTGTCCGGCCAGACTCTCGTGACCTTCGCTTCCGCTACCCAGGCAGCACTCAGGGCAGCTGCCCGCAACTTGCGCAAATCAACGCTGAAAAAGCCACCATCAATCGCTTTGAGCAAAGCCTGCTGCAGACTGACCTTGTCCAGGTTGCGGAATTCATTCTTGATCTGGATGCTGCGAACCGGCATTACTTGGGGATTCATCAGATAACCAGCCAGAACATAAAACCCTGCAACACTCGTCACCGCAAAACCCGCCAGCACCCACAGACGCCAGCGCCGGGCCAGGACATTTGTCTTTTTCCCCTTCACTGGCTGCTCTCCAGAGAACCGCATAAAATGCGCCACACCAGCTCGGGGAAGTCCATCCCCGCCGCTGCCGCTGCCATGGGAACCAGGCTGTGATCTGTCATTCCCGGCACCGTATTGACCTCCACCAGCCAGGCTTTCCCCCGGGCATCCACCATGAAGTCCACGCGCCCCCAACCCGTCGCCCCGACTGCATGAAACGCCTGTAGGGCCAGTTGCCGCATGGCATCTTCTGCAGCCACCGACAGGCCGCTGGGAATAAAATAACCGGTAGTATCTGTTTCATATTTGGCTGCGTAGTCATAGATTTCATGGGGCGTTTCCAGGCGGATCACGGGCAAAGCCGCACCATCGAGAACCGTGACTGTATATTCCTTGCCTGCTATCCAGCGCTCTGCCAACACTTCGGAATCAAACTGGTACGCAAGCTCCCAGGCTTGCTGCAGGGCGGCGGCATTCTCCACTTTGCTGATGCCGATGCTGGAACCCTCGTGCACCGGCTTGACCATAAGCGGAAATCCCAGGGTTTGCGCAGCAGATTCGAGATCTTCTTCACCACCAATACGCATATACTCCGGCGTGGGCAGCCCCATGCCTGACCACAGCTGCTTGCTGCGCATCTTGTCCATGGCCAGAGCCGAGCCCAGCACGCCGGTACCGGTATAGGGCAGGCCCAGCGTTTCCAGTACGCCCTGAATCACGCCATCTTCCCCACCACGACCGTGCAGCATGACAAATGCCCGGTCGAAACTACCCGCCTTGAGCACTTCACAAATGTCCCTGCCTACATCAACACCATGGGCATCCACCCCTTTGTCCTGCAAACCAGCCAGCACCGCGGCGCCGCTTATGAGGGACACAGGCCTTTCTGCAGACCAGCCCCCCATGAGCACCGCAACCTTGCCAAAATCTGTTGCCTGGACACTCATGCAGGCTCACCCACAATATGCACTTCGGTCTGCAAGCAGGTTCCTGCGTGCTGTTCTACCGTTTGCTGCACATGCCGGATCAACCCTTCTATATCCGCCGCTGTGGCAACACCCGTATTGACGATGAAATTGGCATGCTTTTCCGATACCCTAGCGCCGCCAAGCTGAAATCCCTTCAATCCTGCCGCCTCGATCAGGCGCGCTGCATGATCTCCCGGCGGGTTGCGAAAGGTCGAGCCAGCACTGGGCTGCCCTACGGGCTGGGTGGCATTGCGCTGCACCAGCAGGCGCTGCACCTCCAACCGTTCCGCCTCTGCATCACCGGGCTCCAGTTGCAGCTCACACCCGACAAACCATTCCTCTTTCGGGGCTTCCACTTCACGATACGCCACCTTGTATTCCAGGGAAGTACGCCGGTGTACGACTCCCTGGCGATCAATGGTCTGGACGTTGATCACCCGCTGCCAGGTCTCACCACCAAAGGCACCGGCATTCATCGCCAAGGCTCCACCCATGGTGCCGGGAATACCGGCAAGAAACGCCGCTCCACATAGACCGGCGCGGGCGGCATGTCTCGCCACCAGGGCGCTGGGCGTACCGGCGCCAACCCGCAAGCGGCTGCTGGCAATGGTTTCGATTTCATTCAGCCGCCCACAGACGGCGATCACCGTTCCGGCGAAGCCACCATCGCGCACCAGCAAATTGCTGCCTAGCCCCAACCACAAGATCTGCTCTCCGGCAGGCAGCGATCGCAGAAAATCCGACAAATCCGCCACATCCGCCGGCTGAAAGTAATAGCGCGCCGGGCCGCCAACACGCCAGGTGGTATGTTTGGCCATCGATTCATCAAAAAGTAGCATCGTATGGTGACGCGTTACTTCAACGCTGCTCCTCATGGGTTTTCCTCCTTTTCTCCACAACAACAGGCTTTGCAGGGTTCAACTGCCTGGCAGCCACCACATCTTTCAAAGCCAGATTTCCCAGCTGGCGGGCAGCCAGCGATTCACCACATCCCATGTGCAAATACCTGATCATGCTCTGCTGTTTCATTTGCACCATTCCTCCGACAGCCTGGCTGCCATCTGTCCAATATCTCCCGCTCCCATCATGAGCACGATGTCATTGGCCTGCACCACGCTCTTGAGCACCTCCGGCAGCTCTGGTAAATCACTGACAAATACCGGATCGGCCTGCCCCCGGGCGCGAATGGCCCGGCTCAAAGCCCGGCCATCAGCATCCGGCAGCGGCTTCTCGCCTGCGGCGTATACCTCTGTCAGCACCAGCACGTCCGCCTCGGACAAAACCTGCACGAAATCTTCAAACGCATCATGGGTGCGCGTATAGCGATGCGGCTGAAACACCAGCACCAGACGCCGCGACTGCCAGCCTTCCTGCACGGCACTGATGGTTGCCGCTATTTCCCTGGGATGGTGGCCATAGTCGTCCACCAGCATGAAGCTGCCGCCACCAAAATCGCAGTGTTCATGCACCTGGAAGCGGCGGTCAATACCGGCAAAACCTGCCAGCGCCTTGTGTATGACATCTGTACTCACCCCCATTTCCAGCGCCACTGCTATTGCAGCCAGGGCATTCATGACATTGTGTTTGCCCGGCAGGTTAAGGCTCACATCAAAAGCCTTCCGGCCTTTCATCTGCACCTGAAAATGGCTGGTCTGACGGTCATAGCGAATATTGACCGCACGCAAGTCCGCTTCTTCCCGGGTGCCATAGCTAAGCACCTGGCGGGTCACTCTGGGCAACAGTTTCCGCACCTCGGCATCGTCGATGCACAAAATGGCCAACCCATAGAAAGGCAGGTGATGGAGAAACTCGACGAAGGCATCCTGCAAACGGCTGAAATCTCCGCCATAGGTTCCCATGTGGTCTCTGTCCACATTGGTCACTACCGCCATCATGGGCAGCAGGTACAGAAACGAGGCATCGCTCTCATCCGCCTCGGCGACCAGGATCTCCCCCGTGCCCAGCCGGGCGTAACTGCCCGCGGCATTGAGTTGTCCACCAATGACGAAAGTCGGATCCATATCCGCTTCTATCAGCAGCGTTGCGGCAAGACTGGTGGTGGTGGTTTTGCCATGGGTTCCGGCAATGGCGATGCCATAGCGAAAGCGCATGATTTCCGCCAGCATCTCCGCCCGGGGCACCACCGGAACACGGGCTGCCCTGGCGGCTATGACCTCCGGGTTTTCATCGGTCACCGCACTGGAGATGATGACTGCATCCACCCCCCGGATGTTTTCTTCTGCATGTCCCAGGTAAATTACCGCTCCCTGCTCCTGCAAGCGCCTGGTTGCCGCATTTTCCGCCAGATCCGACCCGCTGATCTGATATCCGAGATTGAGCATCACCTGGGCGATACCGTTCATGCCGGAGCCACCAATGCCCACGAAATGCAAATGGCGCATGCGCCCCATGGCTTCCGCAGCATGGATTCTCGGCATCGCATTGATGTTCTGGATATCGGTCACGATTTCACCTGCGCTTCACAGCAGTCTGCTACCGTGTGGGCGGCATCCGGCCTAGCCAGTGTTCTGGCCGCCAGCGCCATGCCCAGCAGCTTTTCCCTGTCTCCCAGCAATAGCTGCAACTGCCGCGCCAGCCCATCCTCAGTCAATTCCGACTGCGGCAGCAGCACAGCCGCGCTGCCATCCACCAGATATCGGGCATTGCAGGTCTGGTGATCATCCACGGCATGAGGATAGGGCACCAGTACAGAAGCCACGCCCACGGCCGCCAGCTCGGAGACGGTCAGAGCACCGGCGCGACAAATCACCAAATCCGCCCAGGCGAGGGCTGCGGCCATATCTTCGATAAATTCCGTGACTTCCGCCCAGGGCTGCTGCGCATACAATTCCCGCGTGGCCTCCGCCTTGCCGCGCCCAGCCTGATGACGGACAGCCAGAGGCTGCTGCAGTTGCCTCAGCGCCGGCGGCACCTGTTGGTTCAGGGCCAGGGCACCCAGGGAGCCGCCGATAACCAGCACTCTGGCCGTCTGGTCGCGATTACGCATGCGCGCTGCCGGTTCGGCCACGGCCGTAATGTCCGCACGTAGCGGGTTGCCAGTGAGCACCGCGCCGACGGCTTCCGGGAAACTACCCGGAAAGGCCTGCAACACCTGCGTGGCAATCTTTGCCAACCAGCGATTGGTCAGTCCGGGAATGGTGTTCTGTTCATGGATCACCAGGGGGATGCCCAACAGCTTGCTGACCAATCCGCCAGGGCCGGTAACGAAACCACCCATGCCCAATACCAGCTGCGGCCTGGTGTGGCGCAGAATCTTCCCTGCCTGAGCCATGGCCTTGAGCAGGCGGAACGGAGCCAGCAGCAAGCCACCCATGCCCTGTCCACGCAACCTGTAGGCGGAAATGGTTTCCAGGGGAAAGCCGTAATCCGGTACGGTGCGGGACTCGAAACTGTCTGGCGTTCCCATCCAGCTGACCTCCCAACCACGGGCCCGCATTTCCTGCGCCACCGCCAGAGCCGGGAAGACATGTCCACCGGTGCCGCCTGCCAGAATGGTTATGCGCGCCACGGCATGCCTCCCGCACGTTCATCCCCGGTGCGGTTTTCCCAATGGATGCGCAGCAACACGGCAACGGCCACGCAACTGATAATCATGCTGTTGCTACCGTAACTGACGAAGGGCAAGGTCAGCCCCTTGGTGGGCAGCAGGCCTACGTTCACGCCAATATTGATGAACGCCTGCAGCCCCAGCCACAAGCCTATGCCATAAGAAACATAAGCAGAAAAACGACGTTGCCGGGATTCTGCAGCGGCGCCAATGCTGAATGCCCGCCATACCAGAATGCTGAACAAGGCGATCACGGCAAGGGTGCCTGCCAGGCCAAATTCCTCGCCAATCACCGCCATGATGAAATCCGTGTGTGCTTCCGGCAGATAGAATTGCTTCTGGATGCCGTTGCCCAGGCCGACGCCCGTCCATTCTCCCCGGCCAAAGGCAATCAGCGCCTGGGTAAGCTGATAACCGGAATTCAGGGGATCCGCCCAGGGATTGAGAAAGGAAGTCACCCGCTCCAGGCGATAGGGCGAAGTCACCACCAGTGCCGCACCCCCGAGAATCGCCAGCAACAGCAACAGGCCAAATTGCCATAAGGGAGCGCCACCAAGGAACAGCAAGCCCAGTGCCGTGGCCAGCAGCACCACCGTAGTGCCGAAATCCGGCTGCGCCATGAGCAGAATGACCGCCAGAGACAGCAGCAGCAACGGCTTGATCACGCCCCACACCGAATGCGCAACCTCGACCTGCCGCCGCACCAGATAACCGGCCATATAAAAAATCATGAACAATTTCATGAACTCGGAGGTCTGCAGATTGAAAGATCCCAGCTCCACCCAGCGGGTTGCGCCATTTACGGTTTTGCCCAGGCCGGGAACCAGCACCACCACCAGCAACACCAGTCCCAGAAAATACAACCAGGCACTGCCCCGCTCCCACCATTTTCCCGGAATCTGCAGAACCAGCAATGCCGCGGTCATGCCCAGGCTCAATGCGAGCATATGTTTGCCCAGATAGTGGAAGGAGTTTCCGCTGCCAGCGAGGTGCAGGGACGCCGAACTGACCATCACAATGCCCAATCCGACAAGCGCAAGCACAGCCACCAGCAACACCCAGTCCACGGAGGGGACAGATGTCGACATCATGGTGCGGGGACGGGCTACTGCACTCATGAGCACAACCTCCTTGTGCATTCCCTAAAAACATTGCCGCGATGCTCGAACCCGTCAAACATATCGAAACTGGCGCAGGCCGGAGACAACAACACCCGGTCTCCCGGCAACGCCAGTTCCGCCGCTTTGGCTACGGCTTCATCCATATCCACAGCATCAACGATGTTGATCCCGGTATTCAGCACTTGGCGGATCCGCTGGCGATCACGGCCAATCAACACCACCGCCCGGGCGGTGTCCTTGATTGTCTGCGCCAGGGCGGTGAAATCCGCCTGTTTGCAATCACCCCCGGCAATCAATACCGTGCAACTGCCATCTCCTTTATGCAACCCCCGCAGGGCGGCCACAGTTGCACCGGGATTGGTGGCCTTGGAATCGTTGTACCATTTCACGCCCGCACGGGTGCAGACATACTCGGTGCGGTGCGCCAGACCAGGAAACGTCTGCAATACACCAAGCATGTCCGGCATGGGCAACTCCAATGCCGTCCCCATGGCCAGGGCCGCCAGCGCATTGGCCAGGTTGTGCTGCCCTGGCATCAGTAATTCTCTTGCAGGCAGCAAGTTCTTGCTCCCCTGGCACAGCCAGGTCTCCCCATCAATAGAACGGACACCGAAGCAGTCTGCATCCCGGGGCTCGCCCAGGGTAAAGAACAGGGCGTGGGCGGTACGCGACATGCTCATCACCCGGGAATCATCCAGGTTGTACACGCCGATTGCCGCCCGGGCATAGATCCGGGACTTGACCTGTGCATACTCATCCAGGCTGGAATAGCGATCCATATGGTCTGCGGAAATATTCAGCACCGCTGCCACTTCCGACACCAGATTCGCTGTGGTTTCCAACTGAAAGCTGGACAGTTCCAGCACATACAGTGCAGGCTCGTCTTCCAGCAAATCCAGTACCGGCTTGCCCAGATTGCCGCCGGTCACAGCACCCTTGCCCGCCGCCATGAGGCCGAGCAAGGTAGTGACCGTGCTTTTGCCGTTGGAGCCGGTGATTGCCGCCACCTTTCCCTGCACTTCCCTGGCGAACAACTCCACATCTCCCACCACGGACACGCCCTGCTGCAAGGCATGCTGGATTTCCGCTGTGGCCAGCGCGACACCGGGACTGACGACCAGCATGTCCACCCCGGCAAAGAGGCTGCGGTCGAACCCCCCCAGAAACAGCTCCACATCCGGCAGCTGACGGCGCAGCGCATCCAGACCCGGAGGCTGTTCACGGCTGTCGGCAACCAGCAATTGCGGCACCCCCAGACCATGCAGATAGCGCGCACAGGACAAACCGGTCACCCCCAGGCCCACAATCAGCACCCGCTCTGGCAAATCATCAATATGCAATGCTGTGGCCATATTCTTCATCACCGGATCTTCAGGCTTGCCAGCCCCACCAGCACCAGGATGACGGTTACGATCCAGAAACGCACGATCACCCGCGGCTCCGGCCAGCCTTTCAATTCAAAATGATGATGTAGCGGCGCCATGCGGAATATTCTGCGACCGGTCATCTTGTAGGAGGCCACTTGCAGGATCACAGATATGGTCTCCACCACAAACACGCCACCCATGATGAACAGCACCAGCTCCTGCCGCACGGCTACCGCCACCACACCCAGGGCTGCTCCCAGGGCCAGGGCACCCACATCTCCCATGAACACCTGGGCGGGGTAAGCATTGAACCAGAGAAACCCCAGGCCGGCTCCAACCAGCGCACCACAAAAAATGGCCAGCTCTCCCGCCCCGGGGAGATAGGGGATCAACAGATATTTCGATAAATACATGTGCCCGGAAACATAGGCAAACACGCCCAGCGCTCCCGCCACCAGCACGGTTGGCAGAATCGCCAGGCCATCCAGGCCATCGGTCAGATTCACTGCATTCGAGGAACCCACGATCACCAGATAGGCCAGCAAGACAAACGCCGGCCCCAGATCCAGCACCACGTCCTTGAAGAAAGGCACGATCAGCTGGGTTTCGGCGGGAGCAGCCGCAGTAACGTACAGGGCGACAGCCGCCGCCAGACCAAATACCGACTGCCACAAGTATTTCCAGCGCGCAGGCAATCCACGGGAATCCTTGAGCACCAGCTTTTTGTAATCATCAACAAGACCCACCACCCCGAAGCTCAGGGTGGTAAGCAGTACAATCCATATATAACGGTTGCTCAGATCCGCCCACAGCAATACGGCAATGGACACCGCCACCAGAATCAAAGCTCCACCCATGGTGGGCGTACCCGCTTTGGAATAGTGGCTTTCCGGGCCGTCATTGCGCACCGTCTGGCCTATTTTGTACCGGCTCAGGCGACGAATCATCACCGGGCCTACCATAAAGGAAATCACCAGGGCGGTGAGCACACCCAGAATTGCACGCAGGGTGATGTAGCGAAACACGTTGAAGGCCGGGTCGAACTGGGCCAGATAATCCGTGAGCCAGATCAACATCAGCTACTCTCCCCGCAAAGCGCTGCGACAGTTTGTTCCATGGCGGCTGAACGGGAGCCTTTCACCAGCACGGCATCCCCTTCTTTGAGCTCACCTTGCAAGCAGGCAATGAGCGCTTCCTGATGTGGAAAGTGCCTGGCGCCGGCACCGAAGGCAAGGCTGGCTTTTTCACTCAGCAGGCCGCAGGTGAACAGCAGGTCTATGCCCTTGCGTACAGCAAGCTCCCCCAGCTCCCCATGCAATGCAGCCGCATCGTCGCCGAGCTCACCCAAATCTCCCAGCACCAGCAGTTTGCGCCCGGGAAACTGACGTAATACATCCACTGCCATGCTTACCGAATCCGGATTGGCATTGTAGCTGTCATCGATGACCCAGCCTGCTACCGCGCCTTTCCGGGGAAACAGGCGGCCAGACACGGGTTGCACAGACGCCAACCCGGCTTCAATTTCCTCCTGGCCGGCATCGAGCACCAGGGCGGCGGCAATTGCCGCCAGGGCATTCATGCGGTTGTGCTCGCCGGCAAGACGCATACTGATCTGCAATTCACCAGCCGGGGTTCGCACCGCAAATTCGCTGCGGAAGCCTTCTGCACCCCAGACCAGCTGCAGGGAATCGGCAGGACTGCTGATATCTGCTGGCAAAGAAACACCGAAGCTCAGCGTTTGGCGGGATCGGGCCAGTTGCCGCCACAAGTCGGCATAGACATCATCCGCGTTGAACACGAACACGCCATCAGCGGCAAGGCCGTTGATGATTTCCGCCTTGGCTGTGGCCACCCCGCGGAGGTCGCCAAACCCCTGCAAGTGGGCGCGACCGGCATTATTCAAAATAGCGACATCGGGGCAAGCCACACGACTCAGGTAGTCTATTTCCCCGGGATGATTGGCCCCCATCTCCACCACTGCATAGGCTTCGTCCTGCAAGCGGCACAAGGTCAGGGGCAGGCCGATCTCATTGTTGAGATTGCCCCTGGTCGCCAGGGTTTTTCCCCTGCGGGAGAGGATGGCCGCAAGCATTTCCTTGACCGTGGTCTTGCCGTTGCTGCCGGTAATGGCCACGACCTTGGCCCTGGAGCGCTCACGCCAGGCCGCCGCCAGCTGCCCCAGACCAATGCGCGTATCCGCCACCTGTACGCAGGGCAGGGTCGGACTACAGCTGGCGCTGACCAGTGCGGCAGCGGCTCCCTTCCGGGCAGCCTCCTGCAGGAAATCATGTCCATCAAATCGTGGGCCGACCAGCGCTACATACAAGTCACCTGAAGCAAGCTTGCGGCTGTCTGTACTCACCGAGCAAATTTCCACATCTTCGCCGGTCAGATTGCCATGCAGTTCCGTGGCAAGTTCGGATAGACGAAAAGCGATCATGGGAGGCCACCCAGGCAACGCCGCACCTGCTCGATGTCACTGAAGGGATGGCGTTGATCGCCGATCTGCTGGCAAATCTCATGCCCTTTTCCTGCCACTAGAACAACATCACTTGCTTGCGCCTGATGGATCGCAGTGGCTATGGCTTCGGCCCGGTCTGGAATCACCAGCGCCATGCGCGGCTCCTGCATGCCTTCGAGGATATCAGCCAGTATGGCCGCCGATGATTCATTTCTGGGGTTGTCATCCGTAACAATCACCACATCCGCCAGAGCTTCGGCCAGGGTTCCCATTTGCGCACGCTTGCCCCGGTCACGATCACCACCACAACCAAACACGCAGTACAGGCGCCCAGCCCCATGGGCGCGCAGGCCGGCAAGCGCTTTCGCCAGGGCATCCGGCGTATGTGCGTAGTCCACCACCACCAGCGGCTGATCACCACCACCAAACTGTTGCATGCGCCCTGGCACTGTCTCCAGTTTTTCCAGTCCGGAAATCGCCTGTTCCATGGGTACGCCCCAGCCAAGCAACACGGCCAGCACCAGCATCAGATTGCTTGCATTGAAGTCGCCGAGAAGACGGCTGTCTATTTCGCCTCTTCCCCAGGACGATGAAAACTGCAGGTGCAATCCCTGGGGGCGCGGCTCGAAGCTCTCGATATGAATAAATTCATCGGCGCCCTGGGTATGCGCACCCTGATGACAGGCAATCGTCGATACCTTCCCTTTCAGGCCGGACAAAAGCTCTGCCCCGACGACGTCATCGGTGTTGATAACAGCCATCTCCAGCCCCGGGGTTTCAAACAGGCGCTGCTTCGCCGCTGCATAGGCGCGCATGGAGCCGTGATAGTCCAGATGATCCCTACTCAGATTGGTGAACACCGCCGTATGGAAGGGCACCGCCGCCAAACGGTGCTGATCCAGCGCATGGGAGGACACCTCCATGGCGACGGCTTTGGCGTCGGCCGATTTCAGACCGGACAAAATCTGCTGTGCTTCCACAGCATCAGGCGTGGTGTGGCTTGCTGGCTGCAGACGACCGGGAAAGCCATTGCCCGTTGTGCCGGTTACGGCACAATGCCACATTTCTGGCAACGCCTGAGCCAGAAACAAGCTGACGCTGGTTTTTCCGTTGGTGCCAGTGATCCCCGCAATGCGCATGTCTTGCGCAGGATGTCCGTAGAAACGGGCAGCGATTTCGCTGACGACAGCGCGCAAGCTATCCATGACCAATATGGGGGCAGATCTCTCCAGCCGGCGTATTCTGTGTTCGGGCCAGTCTTCGGAAATCTCTGCAAGAACCAGCGACACCCCGTTATCCAGGGCTTGTTGCAGGTATTCCAGCCCGTGTCCCCGGCTTCCGGCCAGAGCCAGAAAGACAGAACCCGGCTCTGTTTTGCGGCTGTCCAGCGCCAGACTGGAAACCGGCAACTGTTCCCAGGTTCCGGCCGGCAAGCCAAGATCCACAAGCAAATCACCAGCCAGCCAGCTGGTGTACTGTTGTTGCGCACCGGCCATCAAGGGCGCACCTCCGTATGGACAAGGCGCACGTCCTGGTTTCGATCCAGGGCATCCGGCGCCACGTTCAGCAAACGCAGCGCATCATCCATGACCGCCGAAAATACCGGTGCAGCCACTAATCCACCATAATATTGTTTACCCCTGGGCTCGTTGATCATCACTGCAACCACCAGCCGTGGGTTACTGGCCGGCGCCATGCCTGCAAACAGGGAAAGGTATTTGCGTTGGGAGTATCCGCCTACGCCAGCCTTCTTTACCGTGCCTGTCTTGCCGGCAACACGATAGCCTGCAACAGCAGCAAGAGTGGCCGTGCCACCAGGAGCCACCACAGATTCCATCATATGGCGCACCTCCAGCGCGGTTTTCCTGCTGAAAACCCTTGTTCCCCGTGGCACCTCATCCCTGCGCAACAGGCTGACGGGACGATAGATCCCATCCGCCGCAAGCACTGCATAAGCCTGGGCAAGTTGCAGCACAGTCGCCGAAATGCCGTATCCATAGGAAAGCGTCGCCTGGTCGATCCGCGCCCAGTTGGCAGCCGGGCGCAGCTGCCCAACCGCCTCTCCGGGATATCCGGATCCGGTGCTTTCACCAAATCCCAGCGCAACAAGATAATCCCGGAACTTTTCCCTGGGAAGGGACAAGGCGATCTTGCCCGCGCCTACGTTACTGGATTTCTTGATGATGGTTTCTATATCCACGACACCCATGTTGTCATGATCCTTGACCTTGAATTTTCCCAGCTTGAAATATCCCGGACTGGTATCAATCCGGGTATCCGCCTGGATCACCCCCAGATCCAGCCCCACCGCCACCGTCAGGGGCTTCATGGTGGAGCCAGGCTCGAAAACATCTGTGACCGCACGATTGCGCAGGCGCCCGCCATGAGTGCTGCGGTTGCCATTGGGATTGAAACCCGGCTGATTGACCATCACCAGCACTTCGCCGGTTTTCACATCCAGCATCACAATAGAGCCGGAAACCGCATTATGCTTGGCAATAGCAGCCTTGAGTTCACGATAGGCGATGTATTGCAGGCGCTGATCCAGGCTGAGGGCCAGGTTCTTTCCCGGCCGGGGCATGCGCAGGCTTTCCACATCCGCCACCACCTGACGGCGCCCGTCACGCAACACGCGCTTCAATCCAGGCTTACCTGCCAGTTGTTCGTTAAATGCAGACTCCAGACCTTCCTGCCCGATATCGTCAAGATTGGTAAAGCCGATCACATGGGCAAAAATCTCTCCATCCGGGTAGTAGCGCCGGTATTCCCGGGTGGTCTGCAGCCCGACGATATGGTGTTTTTTTGCTACCTCCATCACTTCCTGTGCAGACTCGGGAGGCAGACGCCGCTTCAGATACACAAAATGCTTGTGGCTGTACCGGGCCAGGCGGCGGCGCAAGTCATCCAGCCCGACATCCAACGCCTTCGCCAGGGGTTGCAGCGTTTCTGCATCAGGACGTAACAGGCGCGGATTCGCTGCAATGGAATCCACCGGCGTGCTCATAGCCAGCACCGCACCGTTACGGTCGGTAATGGCGCCACGATGCGCGGGCACCTCGACCCTGTCCAGATAGCGATGATCACCTTCCGACTGCAGGAAATCCCTTTCGAATATCTGCTGATCCACCGCCCGCCAGATCAGGCCGCTCACGGCAATCATAAAAACCGTAAGCACAACGCGACGGCGGCCCACATAGGCCTTGGGCAGCGCTTCTGCCCGTTTGTGCATCTTTGCCCGTTTTTCCCTTTTAGCTGCCATGACGCCCTTTGATAATGATCACTTCCTCTGCCCTGGGCATGCGCATTTTCAGTTTCTTCCTTGCACTTGCTTCAATATGCGCCGGGGTTCCCCAGGCACCATGTTCGATCAACAGACGCTCCCATTCGATATCCACTTCATCTGCCTGCGCATCCAGGTTCTGCAGCTCACCAAACAATACCCGGGAACGATATTTCGCATGCACGACCGCCACAGCAGAGACCAGCACCACAATTGCCAGCACCATGAGCATCCATAAATGTGGGCGTCTCATGCCCGTTTTTCGGCTATGCGCATGATGGCGCTACGGGCTCTGGGATTTTGCTGTAGTTCCTGCTTGCTGGCCCGCACCGGTTTTCCTACGGGTTTCAATATTCCCGGCTCCAGTTGTTTCTCCATCACCGGCACGCCCTTGGGGAGTTGATCTCCCCGCGACATATCCCGAATAAAGCGCTTTACGATTCGATCTTCCAGGGAGTGAAAACTGATCACTACCAGCCTGCCGCCAGGAGCAAGCATTTCCACCGCCTGGGCAAGCCCCTCCCTGAGATCACCCAGCTCACTATTGATATGAATGCGAATGGCCTGAAAACTGCGCGTCGCGGGGTGCTTGTGCCGCTCTTTCACCGGACTGGCCCGGAAAATCAGCTGCGCCAGCTGCGCTGTGGTGTGCAGAGGCTCGGCACCACGCTGTTCAACAATGGCTCGGGCGATACGTCGTGAAAATCGTTCTTCCCCGTATTCCCACAGCACTCTGGCGATTTCAGATTCTTCTTCTGTGGCCAGCCATCGAGCGGCGCTCATGCCACTGCTCTGGTCCATGCGCATATCAAGAGGGCCATCCTGCTGAAAGCTGAACCCCCGTCCGGCATCATCCAGTTGCGGCGATGACACGCCAAGATCCAGCAAGATACCATTTACCCTGCCGGCGACTCCATGCTCCTCCACTACTTCCCGAAGCCTGGAAAAACTAGAGTGGTGCAAGTGCAGGCGCGGTTCACGGGTAAAGTGCTTTTGACCATAGGCAATCGCCTGCTCATCCTTGTCCAAGGCAATCAGGCAGCCCTCTTCTCCCAGGCGAGCAAGAATCGCAGCGCTGTGCCCACCCCGGCCAAAGGTGCCATCCACGCAACAGCTGTTTCGCTGGATATTCATCGCCTCAATCGCTTCCTCAAACAAAACCGGCTTGTGCAACGCCGCAGTAGTCACCTACAGCGCCAGGTTCGCCAGCTCTTCCGACATTTCGGATTCTGGCTGGTCGATATCACCCAGCCACTCTTCCCTGTTGGTAAACCACTGTTGCTCATTCCAGATCTCAAACTTGCGGCCCTGGCCCACCAGGGAAACCTGCTTGTCCATGCCCGCATATTCACGCAGGCTGTTACTCAATAAAATCCGCCCCTGGCCATCAAGCTCCAGCTCCGAGGCATGTCCCAGCAGCAGACGCTGCAGATTCTTGTTATGTTTCTTCAATGCCGGCAGGCGCATGACTTTTTGTGCCACTTCCTGCCATTCACTTTCGGGATATAACCACAGGCAACGCTCATAGGGGTTTATAGTCACCACCACACCGGAACCATCAGACGCACCCAGCTCCTTCCGATACTTGACCGGAATCGCCAGACGTCCTTTTACATCCAGATTCAACGTATTGACACCAAGAAACACAATTACCCCTTTTTCCCCACATTTCCCCACATTGCATTGAATAATAGGCTTTACTCCCCACATGGTCAAGGAAGAAAGCAGAAAAAAGTCTTTATTCTCAATGGCTTACGAAAGGAGCGTAAAGTTGGAAAAAAATCGCACAAACAAGGGGGTGCGCAATGCACTTAAAGTGAATTATCAGGAATGTTCCGTAAGAAAAATTACGAAAAATGAGAAGTAGAGGAGGAAGACGGTCTGTAAGCCGGGTTCTGTCAGCAAGCTGAGTTGCTGTGATAGTCATTCATCTGGGTCGCCCGTCACCGGACGCCTCAAGCAACCTACCCGGAAGCATCTGCGGGCCGCAGTATGCGCTTCCCTATTTGGTCTTGCTCCAGCCGGGGTTTACCCTGCCACTACCGTTACCGGCAGCGCGGTGCGCTCTTACCGCACCATTTCACCCTTACCTATTTATATAGGCGGTATATTTTCTGTGGCACTTTCCGTAGGCTTGCACCTCCCAGGCGTTACCTGGCGACTTGCCCTGTGGAGCCCGGACTTTCCTCCATCGAAAACTCGACAGCGACTATCCGACCGTCTTCCTCATGCGCAAACATAATGACGCGGCGCGAAAATTGCAAGCATTGTGGAGAAAAAATCCGCCCCTCTTTTTGTGATCTTGATCACACCCTCCTCCAGGAACGAGCCGGCATAACTGTTCCTTCAATTCCGCAAACACGTTATGATCATGGTTTACCTGAAAGGAAGCTTGTCTCTGCTCCAGGAGACTAAAGCTATACAACAGCATGAGGCTACTTACCATGATGAAAAATGCCCGAAAAAATCAGCGTTTCAAGCACATAGCTCCTACATTGGTGGCGGGAGCTGCAATCTTTGGCGTTACTGGCGCTATCGCCGGGTTCAACGTAATCATTCAGGACGATAGTAATCACTATCTCACCTGCAATGTCACTGAATTGGTTCAGGATGATGGCGGAGTCCAGGTTATCCTGGATGCCAGTGCAGACTGCCAGAACTACCTGAACCAAGGCACTCTGGCTGATTCGCTGAAGTTCGTTGCCAACGACTTTAACGGCACACAGCAAGCAGGATGCACTTTCAGTCAAATCGGGCTTACCAGCAGCGGCGAACTTCTCATCAAGGCAGATGGCCAGTGTCTTTCAACAGAAGGCGTCTACAATGTGGCGGATATTGACTATAACTGCTTTATCGATGAAGACAACAAAGCCTTTGTATTGAATGTTCCATCCTATGACATGGATGATGTTTGTGATGAAACCTTGCCCGCCTCCATCACCGCAGGAAATGTTAATGTGGCCGGCACTACCCCGGTTACCGTGGAATTCAGAACCCAGGGAGCAATCCGGATACTTCCTCCCTTTACTGTCGCAAAGGAGCATGTTTTCATCGCCAATGCCGGCCAGATATCATCCTGAAGAACCCCCCGAATACAACCCGAACCTGACTTGAATTCAAGCAGCGTTCGGGTTTCGGCTGGCTTCCGGCACATTTATCCAGGATATTGAAAAAAGCCTTCCATGGATTTTTTCAACTCGGAAAGATAAAAACGGCATTTTTCAACAGCCTGTTACCGCTTTCCAAGCGCAAACTGGTAGAGCCGGTTCTTCTTCTCTCCGGTAATCTTTGCCGTCAAGGCTGCCGCCTGTTTGACCGGCAACTCTTGCAAAAGCAGCCCCAGTATCCGCCGGGATTCCATCGACAGGCCGCCTTCGGCTCGTGCAGTGTTTGCTGCCACGACAATCACAAACTCCCCGCGCTGACGCATGGTGTCAGCAGCCACGCTGGCGACAACTTCCTGCAATTTTCCCTGCATCACTTCTTCATACTGTTTGGTCAGCTCCCGAGCGACACAGACTTCCCTTTCGCCACCCAGCACTTCGAGCATATCCTGCAGCGCATACAGTATCCGGTGGGATGACTCATAAAAAACCTGTGTGCTCGCCACTACCTGCAGCTCGGCAAGCTTCCGCTTGCGTGCTGCGGATGTGCGGGGCAGAAAACCATGAAAGCAGAAGGCATCCACCGGCAGACCCGATACGCTCAGCGCAGCAATCAGAGCACTGGGGCCGGGTACGGGAGAAACAGGGATGCCTTGCTCGCGGCAAGCCCTGATCAGGGGAAAGCCGGGGTCGCTGATCAAGGGCGTGCCGGCATCGGAAATCAGCGCCAGGGACCTCCCTTCCCTGAGCATGTCCAAAATCCCGTGCATTGCCTGCCGCTCGTTATGTTCATGCAAGGCCAGCATCGGAGTATCTATGCCATGATGCTGCAGCAGGCGGCGACTGTGACGGGTATCTTCGGCGGCAATTCGCTCTACCTGCCGCAACACATCGATGGCGCGCAAGCTGATATCATCAAGGTTCCCGATGGGGGTGGACACCACATATAAAACAGCGCTGGGATTTGACACTTCAGGCTTGCTCATATGATACTCTGCTGCTTCCTTTATTTGGGCAAATGGACGATGCGCAACAGATATACCATACAGATCTTCTTTCCGCTCATGCTTCTGTTGCTGCTGGCAGGCTGTGACACCATTTCAGTCAAACCAGCAGCGCCGGTTGACCCCCAGGCAAGCCATGCAGCGCGCATGTTCGATCAGCAGCGCTATGAAGCAGCAGCTGATCTGTATCTGGACTTGGCAGAACGCACTTCGAACAACACCCACAACCTGTATCTGCTGTTTGCAGCTGACAGTCTGATCCATGACGGGCAACTTGACAAGGCTGACAGCATCCTTCAGCAGCTGGACAGCACAGCTCTGCCCCGGGAACAGCGATTTCGGCAAGCACTGATTCAGGCCGACCTTGCTCTTGGGCGCCACCAACCGGAAAAGGCTCTCGATCTGCTGGCAACGGTTCCCCCACTTGCAGGCGATGATGAAAAAATTCGCTTTCACACCACCCGTGCCGCCGCATTCAGGGAGCGCCAGGATGGAACCGGGTATGTCACGGAGCTCATCGCCCTGGACAAGCTGCTTCCCTCCGACGAACAGCAACTACAGGTACAAACCGAGATCCTCTCTGTCCTTGCCCGCCATAGCCCCCAGTCACTGAAAGAGCAGTTCCCCGCCCCCGACACCATCACCCAGGGCTGGCTGGAGCTTGCCGGTCTGCTGCGAGACTTTCCCAATGCTCCCGGGGAAATCATCGCGCCCTACCGAGAATGGCGGGATTTGTACCCTGATCACCCTGCTGTGCCGGAATTACTCACCAGCTATTACAGCCGTCAGCAGCAGCAAGTTCCCGTCGAAATCAGCCAGATTGCGGTACTCCTGCCGCTGCAAGGGCCTTATGCCTCACCGGCACGCGCCATCCGCGATGGCCTGATGAGCGCCTGGTACGAAGACCCCGACGAAAGCCGGCCGCGGCTAAAGTTCTATGATTCCAGCAACAGCGAGCAGATCTGGCCGCTGCTGAATCAGGTTGCAGACGAGGGGGCGGATATTGTGATCGGCCCCCTTTCCAAACAGGCCGTAGTGCAGCTTGCCCGGGCAGGCGGCCTGCCGCTGCCGGTGCTGGCGCTGAATCAGGTAAACACGGACAGCATCCCTCCACAGAATCTTTACCAGTTTTCACTATCTCCCGAGGATGAGGCACGCCAGGTGGCAATCTGGGCCGCTTACCAGGGATACCACGAACCCGCCATGCTCTATCCCTCTTCTTCTCTGGGAAAGCGCATGGCCACAGCTTTCATGGAAACCTGGCGGCAACTGGGCGGCAGCAGCATGCGCTCCCAGGCTTACGACCCGGCCAGCAAGGATTTTTCCACCCCTGTTGCCCAGCTGGTCATGTCCGCCCAACGCAAGGCACAGCTGGAAGAACAGAAGAAAGCCAGGGAAGAGGGTATCGAATATACGCTGCCCCCCAGGGGCATGGATTTTATTTTCGCCATTGGCAACAAACAGCAAATGCGCCAGATACGCCCCATGCTGCAATTTCACTTTGCCGAGGGGTTGCCGGTACTGAGTACATCCAGAGCCTGGGACGGCCAATTGAAGAATGATGAAAGTTTCGACCTGGCCGGCATCATCCTGCCCGAAATGCCCTGGATGCTGGACGGTGATACCGACAATCCGCTTTCCCGGAAAAACCTGCAGGATCATCTGGCCCGAAGTGAAAGAAAGTATCTGCGCCTCCTGCCCATGGGAATCGATGCCTACCAGGTATTGTCCCATCTTGGAAAACTGGAAACGGCCGGCCTGCCTCCCTTCAAAGGCAATACCGGGCTGCTGTACCTGGATAACGAACGCCAGTTACTGCGCCGCATGACCTGGATTTCCCTGCAGGCGCCCCCCCGGATACTGGGGATCACGCCCCCCGCCAACGCCGTAAGCGTGCTTCCCGCAGCCCCCCCGGACATTCGCCTTGATGAAAGCACCACACCTGCGCAAAGGTGAGGCTGCCGAGGCCCTCGCCTGCCGCTGGCTGCAGACCCAGGGACTTACCCTGAGCGAGCAGAACTATCGCTGCAAATCCGGAGAAATCGACCTTGTCATGCAGGATGGGGAAACCCTGGTGTTCGTCGAGGTTCGCTATCGCAGCGGCTTGGAATTCGGCTCTGCAATCGACTCCATTACTCCCGCCAAACAACGAAAACTGTTACATGCGGCACAGCACTATCTGCAGCGTTTCCGGCATACGCCAGCCTGCAGATTCGATATAATCGGCATTGACCGGGAACACCGGGTTCAATGGATCAGGAACGCCATTCAGTAGCCGGAACCCGGACATTGAGGTATCTACCCAGGAAAAAACTGTGGATCTTATTGAGCGCATCAACCGCCTTTTCACCGATAGCATCGAAACCAAGCAGGTCAATCTGCCGCTCATCGCCGCCCCCATCAAGGACGCAGCGGAAATGATGGTCAACTGCCTGCTGGAAGGAGGCAAGATCCTCTGCTGTGGCAATGGCGGCTCCGCCGGTGACGCCCAGCATTTCTCCTCGGAAATGCTGAATCGCTTTGAGCGGGAACGCCCCGGCCTGCCGGCCATTGCCCTGACTACTGACAGCTCTACCCTGACCTCCATCGCCAATGACTATGCCTATCAGGAAATATTTGCCAAGCAAATCAGCGCCCTGGGGCACCCGGGCGATATCCTTCTGGCAATCAGTACCAGCGGCAACTCGTTGAATGTATTACGCGCCATGGAAACCGCCAAGGAGCAGCAAATGAAGGTGGTCGCCCTAAGCGGCAGGGATGGCGGCAAACTCGCCAGCCTCCTGCATAAAGAAGACCGGGAGATCCGCGTGGACAGCCCGTCCACCGCCCGCATCCAGGAAGTGCATCTGCTGATCATTCACTGCCTCTGTGACCTGATTGATACCCAGCTGCTTGGCGAGGAAAACTAAATTGCTGCTATTGCGCAACAGCAGCAAACCGGGTTTTTGCGATTGAAAACCGAACACCTGGATACGCTGAGGGCACTTTTTCCAGCGCCGGATCTGCTCGTCCACCCGGCAGACACCCTTGCCTACAGTTACGACAACAGCCAGCTGCAATCCATTCCCGCAGCCGTGGTCTTCCCTCGAAATAATGAGCAGATCTCGCAGTTACTGCAGCATTGCAACCAGTGGCGACTACCCCTCAGCTGCCGTGGCAGGGGTACCGGCACTACGGGGGCATCCATCCCCACAGCCGGAGGCATCGCCCTATCCCTGGAACGCATGGACAGCATTCTCGAGATTGACCCGGAAAATCGGCTGGCAAGGGTACAGCCCGGCGTGACCAATCAGCAGTTGCAGCAGGCCGTCGCCGAACACGGTTTTTTCTGGCCGCCTGATCCCACCAGCGCCGCCGTATGTACCATCGGCGGAAATCTGGCCTGCAATGCCGCCGGACCCAGGGCAGTAAAATACGGAACCTGCCGGGAGAACACCCTGGGGCTGAGCGCTATTACCGGCAGCGGAACGCTTATCCACACCGGCGTGCGCACCACCAAGGGCGTGGTGGGCTATGACCTGACCCGCCTGCTCATCGGCTCGGAAGGAACCCTGGCGGTCATCACCGAGGCCACGCTCAAGCTCACCCCGCTACCCGAAGCCCGGCGCACCCTGCAGGCCGTCTACCCGGACGTGGCAACCGCCGCAACCGCCGTATCCGCCATCATGGCCCAGCCCGTCACCCCTTCAGCGCTGGAGTTCATGGATGGCCAGGCGCTGCACATGGTGAGAAACTATTCCGACCCCGGACTTGCAGACGACGCCGGCGCCCTGTTGATGATCGAACTCGAGGAAAGCGCCGCGGCCATCGACGCCGCCAGCAAACAAATCGCAGCAACAGCCAACATTCCGGGCTGCCTGTCGGTGGAAATCGCCAGCAGCCGGGAACAGGTGCAAAAACTCTGGCGCACCCGCAAGGCGCTGTCGCCTGCCCTGCGCAATATCGCACCAAAAAAAATCAATGAAGACGTGGTGGTGCCGGTTTCCCGTATTCCGGATCTCATTCACGGACTGACCGGACTGGCGCAAAAACACGCCATCACCATCGTCAATTTCGGCCACGCAGGCAACGGCAACATCCACGTCAATCTGTTGATCAACCCTGACGACCCGCAGCAGCTTGCACAGGCCGAGATTTGTCTGGATGAGGTATTCAGCCTGGTTCTCGGGCTGGGTGGAACCCTTTCCGGCGAGCATGGCATCGGTTTGGTCAAGCGCGAGTTCGTACGCCGGGAGATCGACGACCCTACCTTGGCGCTCATGCACCAGCTGAAAAACCTGTTTGACCCCAATGGCATCTTGAATCCGGGGAAAACCCTGCCCTGACCCGGCCTCATTTCGGTTAATATTAAGAAACCTTTGGCCGACAACAGCAGGAAAGCTCATGGTTTCATTGCGTTCACTCACCTCTTTTCTTCTGGCCTGCTCGATCACCCCGGCATCGCTCGGCGCTGGAGAACTGGTATCCGGGATCGAAGACCAGACCGGGCTCTCCATTACCATCTACAACAATGACCTGGCGTTGATCAAGGACAGACGCAAGACCGACCTGCCCGCTGGCAGCATCGATCTGGCAATTCGCGGCGTCAGCGCAAAAATACGCCCGGAAACCGCCCTGCTCCGCAACATCAACCAGCCTGATGCATTGCAGGTGCTGGAACAGAATTTCAACTTCGATCTGCTGACCCCAGCAAAGATGCTGGAAAAATATGTCGGCCAGACCGTGGAGATCATTCGCATGAATCCCGCCACTGGCGAGGAAACCCAACAGGCAGCCACCATTCTCAGCACCAACAACGGCGTGGTGGCAAAAATCGCCGGGCGCATCGAAACCAATCCGAAAGGCCGTTATATTTTCCCCAGTATCCCGGAAAACCTGCGGGACAAGCCTACCCTGGTGACGCAGATCAACAACACAGCCACAGGTGTACAAGAGCTGGAACTATCTTATTTGTCCCGCGGGCTGGGCTGGAAAGCAGACTATGTTGCAGAGCTGAACAGCACGGATGACGCGCTGGATCTGGCTGGCTGGGTCACCCTCACCAACAACAGCGGCACAACTTACCCACGGGTCCGGCTGCAGCTGGTCGCCGGGGATGTCAATCAGGTGGAAGAACAAAAACGCTACAGAAGGGCCGCCGCATTAGAAATGGCTATCGCAGAAGCGCCCCCTCCCATGCGCGAAGAAGCACTGTTTGAATATCACCTGTACACCCTGGAATACCCCACCACCATTGCCGACAAGCAAACCAAGCAGGTTTCACTGCTCAGCGCGAGCAAAGTACCTGTCACCAAGGAGCTGATTTTCAGGGGGCAGGACTACTACTACCACGATGCCTACCAATCTCTTGGCCGCCCGCTCAAGGCGGCAGTCTATATCAAGCTTGAGAACCAGGTCAGCCACGGCATGGGAATGCCCCTGCCCAAGGGCATCGTGCGGGTATACAAACGCGACAACAGCGGCAGTGCCCAGTTCGTGGGCGAAGACCGTATGGATCATACCCCAAAAAATGAAACCATCCGCCTGAAGCTGGGAGAGGCCTTCGACGTCACCGCCAAAAAAACCCAACTCGACTATGTAAAGGTGAATTTTGGCCATCCCTACCGCTATGCCGCGGAAAGCACTTACCGCATCGAGCTAAAGAATGCCAAGAGCATGCCGATAAAAGTCATGGTACAGGAGCCCATCCCAGGAGACTGGAAGATCATCCATGAATCCACAAAGCACAAAAAAGTGGCGGCAGGATTGGCCGAATGGCAGATCGAGATACCTGCGGAAGGATCCACCATTCTGGAATACAGGGTACTGGTGCGCTATTAACGAGGCAGCAGTCTCTCCCGAAAAGGGATGAAACGACAAACTCAAGGAGTTGCATCACATGCTGAAATTGTTTGCTGCTATTTTACTGCTGTTTGCACCGACACAGGTGCTGGCAACAGAGGAGATCCTCATCAATCTGACCACCCACTGGGTAGGATTTGCCTCTTTGGGAGTTTTTTTCGTCGCCTATCTGCTGGTAATGGCGGAAGAATTCACCCATTTGCGTAAATCCAAGCCGGTAATGCTGGCAGCGGGGATCATCTGGGCAATGATTGCGCTGGTGTACCAATTCCAGGGACTCGATCACGAAGTCGAAAATGCAGTACGGCACAACCTGGAAGAATATGCGGAACTGATGCTGTTTCTGCTGGTGGCCATGACCTACATTAACGCAATGGACGAACGCCTGATATTCGAAAGCCTGCGGGTTTGGCTGGTGCGCAAGGGGCTGAGTTTCCGCTCCCTGTTCTGGGTCACAGGCCTGCTGGCATTCTTCATCTCCCCCATCGCAGACAACCTCACCACCGCACTGCTGATGTGCGCCGTGGTCATGGCCGTGGGAGGAAGCAATACAAAGTTCATCCTCCTGGCCTGTATCAATATCGTTATCGCAGCAAATGCGGGGGGTGCTTTCAGTCCCTTTGGCGACATCACCACCCTGATGGTTTGGCAGAAAGGCATTCAAACCGCCCAGGGAGGCGTCGATTTCTGGGCTTTCTTCGCATTGTTCATCCCTTCTTTGGTGAATTGGTTGATACCGGCGGCAATCATGAGCCTGTCCGTACCAAAAGCCCACCCGGATCCCGTAAAAGAATCCATCACCACCAAGCGAGGCGCCAAGCGTATCGTAATTCTGTTCCTGCTGACCATCACCACGGCAGTGCTGTTCCACAACTATTTGCAACTGCCACCGGTCATCGGCATGCTCACGGGACTGGCCTATTTGCAGTTCTTCGGTTACTACCTGAAGAAATCCCGCACCCGCAACGAAAGCCGCCAATCCGCCGAGAAAGCCGGACAGATCGGTGATCCGGTTGCATTTGATATTTTCAGCAGTGTGTCGCGGGCAGAATGGGACACCCTATTCTTCTTCTACGGCGTGGTGTTGTGCGTGGGGGGACTGGGCTTCATCGGCTACCTGTCCATGGCATCCGAGGTCATGTACAGCCAATGGGGGCCCACATATGCCAATATAGCAGTCGGGGTAATGTCCGCCATCGTGGACAATATTCCGGTCATGTTCGCTGTTCTCACCATGATGCCAGACATGTCCTCAGGACAGTGGCTGCTGGTGACCTTGACCGCGGGAGTGGGCGGCTCACTGCTATCCATCGGATCCGCAGCCGGGGTCGCCCTGATGGGACAGGCAAGGGGGAAATACACCTTTTTCGGTCATTTGAAGTGGACGCCGGTCATTGCTCTGGGCTACGGGGCCAGCATATTAATGCACATGTGGCTGAACAACCATCTTTTTGCCTCTTGATGCAGCAACGCACAGACCGGGTCTGATGCCGCCCAGCAGCCTGCAGGATACAGCAACTTCCTTGCGCCGCCACAATTCGGATAGCAGCGGATTATGATATAGTTCAAACCTTACATGGCTTTAGAGTCAAGCCACCAGCATGTGCTGGCAGGTGGTTTTACTCTTGAACTATATTAATTATCTTTTCCGGAGGCTGACATGTCCAAGAAACACCCCGTCGTAGTTGTTACCGGTTCATCCGGTGCCGGAACCACTACCGTAAAACGTGCATTCGAGCATATTTTCACCCGCGAAGGCATCAACGCCGCCATCGTCGAAGGCGACAGCTTTCACCGCTATGACCGCGTTCAAATGCGGGAAAAAATGGCGCAAGGCATGAGTCATTTCGGGCCAGAAGCCAATCTCTTCGACAAGATCGAAGAACTGTTCCGCGTCTATGGCGAAACCGGGGGAGGCAAGAAACGCTACTATCTACACAGCGGCGAGGAAGCCGAGGAACACAATGCGCGCCTGGGCTGCGACAACAAACCGGGTGAATTTACTCCCTGGGAAGACATCCCCGGCGGTACGGATTTGCTGTTCTATGAGGGACTGCACGGCATGGTTGTCACCGATGAAGCGGATGTTGCCAGTCAGGTTGACCTGGGCATTGGCGTGGTACCTGTGGTCAACCTGGAATGGATCCAGAAAATCCACCGTGACGGCAAGGAACGCGGCTATTCTGCAGAAGCGACTGTTGAGACCATCATGCGCCGCATGCCGGACTACATCAACCACATCACCCCGCAGTTCTCCCGTACGGACATCAATTTCCAGCGCGTTGCAACAGTGGACACCTCCAACCCTTTCATCGCCCGGGATATTCCCACACCGGACGAAAGCTTTGTGGTCATTCGCTTCGCCAATCCAGAAAAATGTGATGTGAAATTCCCGGATCTGCTGAGCATAATCCCGGACTCTTTCATGTCCCGCCGTAACACCATCGTGGTGCCCGGTGGAAAGATGGGTTTCGCCATGGAGGTCATCCTCGGCCCGATCATCGACAAGATGATGGACGCACGCAACCACGGCTGACTTGTTAACCTGTATATGAAAAAAGGGATGGCAGCAATGCCATCCCTTTTTTCTTAGCCTGTGGATAAAGAATCAGGAAGAATCTGTCCCCATGCGTTCCCTGACAACTGTCAGTATTTGCCCTGCGGTCAAACCCGCCATTTCCAGCTGCTCAGACTGGGTGCCCTGTTCCAGATACTCGTCCGGCAAGCCAAAATGCATGATATCCACCTTCAGGCCTTCGCCATGCAGGCATTCAGCAACCGCTGATCCCGCGCCACCCATGAGGGCGTTTTCCTCGAGCGTAATCAGCAGGCTGTGATCTTCGGCCAGCTGCCGCACCAGCGCCTCATCCAGAGGTTTCACGAAGCGCATGTTCGCCAGGGTGGCATCCAGTTCTTCAGCCACTTCCTGCCCGACCTGTACCAAGGAACCAAAACAAAGCAATGCGACTCTCTTGCCCTGGCGGCGGATCTCGCCTTTGCCCCAGGGCAAGGCCTCCCGCTCTGGCTCCGGCATCACACCCGGCCCCGCCCCTCTGGGGAAACGCACCATAGCCGGGCCATGATACTCCCAGGCTGTTTGCAGCATTTGCCTGCATTCATTTTCATCCGCCGGCGCCAGTATGGCCATATTGGGAATGCAGCGCACATAACTCAGGTCAAAAGCTCCGGCATGGGTGGCGCCATCAGCACCTACCAGGCCCGCTCGATCCACCGCCAGCGTAACATCCAGGTTTTGCAGGGCGATATCATGAATAAGCTGGTCATAGGCACGCTGCAGGAAGGTTGAATAGATCGCCACCACTGGCTTCAAACCATCACAGGCCATCCCCGCCGCCAGCGTCAGGGCATGCTGTTCGGCGATACCCACATCGAAATAGCGCTGTGGAAATTCCCTGGCGAAACGCACCAGGCCGGAGCCTTCGCACATGGCCGGAGTAATCGCCACCAGCCGTTCATCCACCACGGCACAGTCACAAACCCAGTCAGAAAACAATTGGGTATAGGCTCTGGCGCCAGAGCTGCCCGCGCCCGCTTGCTCCCCGGTATCAGGGTCAAACGGGCCGACGCCATGATACACACAGGGATCGCCTTCCGCCGGCGCAAAGCCCCTGCCTTTCTGTGTTACCACATGCAAAAACCGGGGGCCGCGCATCTGTCTCATGTTGTGCAGGGTGTGTACCAGCAGCGGCAGGTCATGTCCGTCGATCGGGCCGATATAGTTGAACCCCAGCTCTTCAAACAAGGTTCCGGGAATCAGCATGCCTTTCATATGCTCTTCCCAGCGATCCACAAGATCACGCACTCCGGGCATAACCCCCAGAACATTCTTCCCGCCTTCGCGCACCTTGTTGTAAAAGCGACTGGACAACACCCGCGCCAGGTAGTTGCTGACCGCACCCACAGGCTGGGAGATAGACATATCGTTGTCGTTGAGCACCACCAGCAAGTCCATATCCAGTGCGCCCGCATGATTTAATGCCTCGAATGCCATGCCGGCTGACAAGGCGCCATCACCAATAACGGCAATGTGCTCGCGCTGCATGCCTTCCAGCTTGGCGGCGATGGCCATGCCCAGAGCAGCGCCGATAGAGGTACTGGAATGGCCGGCACCAAACGCGTCATATTCTGATTCCGCACATTTCAGAAAGCCTGACAGTCCACCTTTCTGACGCAGGCTGCGCATTCTGTCACGTCTGCCGGTGAGGATCTTGTGGGGATAAGCCTGGTGCCCCACATCCCAGATCAGGCGATCCCGCGGGGTGTCGAATACATAGTGCAAGGCTATCGTGAGTTCCACCACTCCCAGCCCTGCCGCCAGATGGCCACCAGTACGGGAAACACTCTCCACCAGAAATCTGCGCAGCTCCACAGCCAGTGCATCCAGTTGCTCTACTTCCAGCAGGCGTAAATCTTCAGGCAGATCGATCTGCTGCAACAAGGAAGATGTCTGATGCTCGCCGCTGGTGGACATTAAGGTAGAATACATCGTTTACGGGTAAACCCTTATTCTAACAGTTTAGAGCCTGTCCATGACTGAAAAACTGTCAGCGCGGCAACTGCGCAAGCAGCGCCAGGAACAAATGCTGCGCACCTATAAAAAAAACCTCCGCCGGAACCTGTTGGCAGCGCCGGGGGTTTATGATTTCATCAACGTACCGGATCACCTGAAAGCGGGATGTAATGTTCTCAGGATTATCCATAACGCAAAGACCTTTGATGCCAGGGAAGTACAGCTCATCAACATCAGACCTTTCGATTCTTCTTTCGAAAAAAGTGTATTTCGTCAGCTGCCCGCAGGTTTTATCGGCACCTTCGCCTCCATTGCCATGGGGCAGACACGGACATGAGCCCGCTGCGCATCCTCTGGCGTTTTCTGCTGTTGCTGCTACACATGCTGGCGGGCATCTGGCTGAGCCTGAACATAAAAAAGACCAGGCTTTCCGATGGAAAAATACTTCCCGAACCGAAGCCCGTGGCACGCTGGTCAGCCAGACTGTTGGAAATCATGGGGATAAGGATAATCACCCACGGAAATCCACCACAAGATCCCGGCCTGATCGTAGCCAACCACATATCCTGGGTTGACATACCAACCATCAACTCTCTCACCGGAGCAGCCTTTCTCTCCAAAGACAGCATTCGCTACTGGCCGGTCATTGGCTGGTTTGCCACCGCCTCGGGCACAGTATTCATTCGCCGGGGAAAACACGAAGCCCAGCAGGTATCCAGCGCGATTGCGGAACGCCTGCTTGAAGAGCGCAGCCTGGCTATCTTTCCTGAAGGAACCACCTCTGACGGCAGCAAAGTAGGGCATTTTTTCCCAAGGCTTTTCGCGGCTGCTATCGACACCGGCAACCCGGTTATCCCCATTGCACTACGCTATACCAGCGAGGGAAAACCGGACAAGCGCATACCCTACACCAAAGGCCGCAGTTTCCTCGCCATCCTGTTTGGCATACTGGCCCGCAGGGAAAGCAAGGTTCATGTGTACTTTTGCGATCCTATCCCGTCATCCGGGCAGGATCGCCGCAGCCTGGCAGACCTCTCACGCAGCGCTCTTCAGGCGGCTCTTTCTGATGACTGAAGAATGGTTTTGTCTTTGATGAAGGGCGTAAGCAAAGCAAACAGCACCGCAGTAACTGCCATCAGCACGGTAAAAAACCAGAAATACTCCGCACCTGCAAGAAGCAGGCTGCCATCCTCATTCTGAATGAAGAAATTTACGGTACTGGTAAAAATATTCCCCAGGGAAACCGACAGCATAAACAGGGCCATGACAAAAGACTTCATGGTGCGCGGCGCCTGGGTGTAGGAATACTCCAGAACGGTAATGGACACCATGACCTCGCCGCTGGTAAGCAGCACATAGGCCAGCAATTGCCAGGAAATACCGGGTACCCCCCCTGCATCGATGCGCTCCTGGGCCAGGGAAGAAACGGCGAACGCAGCAGCAGCCAGCACGAGCCCCATCGCCACCTTGCGCATGGGCGTAAGGGTCATGATTTTTCCAAGAAAGGGATAAATCACATAACTGAAAAGCGGAATCAGGACAATGATAAGCAAGGGATTAAGCGCCTGAATTTGCGCAGGCAGCAACTCGATGCCAAACAGCACCCGATCCATATGTTGGGCCTGCAGCACCCAGGAAGACCCCGTCTGATCGAACAGCGCCCAGAAAACCGCAATGAACAGGTAGATGAGCAGCAATCGCCCGAAGATGCGCAAGCTGTCTGCGGAAACCGCTTCCCTGAGAAAACCCCTGCCCGCAGGAGGAACATGCACGAACTTGTTGCGCCCCATCCAGAACATGAAAGTGGCAAGCGCCATGAGCACACCGGGAATACCAAAAGCCAAATGGGGGCCGTGATTCTTCAGCAGCCAGGGAGTCAGCAGGGTGGAAATGAACGCACCGACGTTGATCGCCATGTAAAACCAGCCGAAGGTACGGCTGATCAATGCCCGGTTGGCATGCCCGAACTGATCACCCACATGGGCAGACACACAGGGCTTGATACCGCCGGCACCCAGGGCAATCAGTCCCAGGCCGATGGCCAGCCCCAGCCGGCTGTCATCCAGCGCCAGCGCCAGGTGCCCGCCACAATACACCAAGGAAAGGAACAGGATGGTGCGATATTTCCCCAGCCACACATCCGCTAGAATTGCCCCCAGCAGGGGAGTCAAATAGACTGCTGACACGAACAGGTGATACCAGCCCTTGGCATCCTCTTCACTCATCGGCGCAAGCACGCCGCTTGTACCCATGAGATACTGGGTCATGAACACGACCAAAATGGTGCGCATGCCGTAAAAACTGAAGCGTTCCGCAGCTTCATTGCCGATGATATAGGGAATACCGGCAGGCATGCCTTTTTGATCCACGGGGCGGGTAAGATAGCTCATGGTGGTTTTGCTTTTTCGTTGATTCTTATTAGACAGGAAGTATAGGGCATCTCTCATCATTCTGTTTGAGCAGATTTGTGCTTGAGAGGTGTGGGAACAAGGCGAAGACCGTTACAAATAGTGTATTATTTGCAGCGGTCTTCAACGCAGTTATCGCGCCTATCAAGCGCAAAGATGCCAATCACGAATGATAAGAGCTGCCCTATAGTGCCTGAGAACAAAATGTACGATTACCTGATCGTGGGTCAGGGGCTGGCGGGCAGCTTGCTGGCCTGGCGTCTGATCAATCTCGGCAAGAAAGTGCTGGTCCTGGACGACGGGCACACAAGCTCCTCCTCCATGGTCGCCGCCGGAGTGATCAACCCTCTTGCCGGAAAACGCTTCAACCATGCGCCGCAGATCCATGACTGGCTGGAAGCCGTTGAAACGACGTATACGCATCTCGCGCAGCAGGCAAAAGAGCCGTTCCTGCAATGGGTGGACATGCTGCGCCTGTTTCACAGCCCCGAGCAACATCATTTTTACGCCAGACTGCCCGGACAGGCAGCAATAGCGGATTTGCTGGGCGGGAGCTTCCCTCCGGATGAACCATCCCAGCCCGTACAGGCGCCGCTGGGAGGATTCACCCAGCACCGCACCGGCTACGTACGACTCCCTGCCCTGTTGCACTTTCTCGCCCACTGGCTACGGGAACACCAGGCGCTGCATATCGCAACAGTAAACCATGAGGATTTGGAAATCAGCGCAGAACGCGTATGCTATGGCAGTTTTCAGGCCGGAGGAATCGTGTTCTGCGATGGCTACCGCAGCATGCACAGCCCCTGGTTCGGCTATCTGCCTTTTGCCCCGGATCAGGGAGAGATACTCACCCTGACGCAAAAGCCCAACGCCCGCCCCGGACAATTACCGAACAAGATCATCAATGGCGCCGAGTGGTTGCTGCCCATAGATGACGGAATGTTTCGCCTTGGCTCTACCCACAACCACCAAACCCGGGATCATCAGCCCACAAAGGAAGGCACAAACAAGTTGTTGCAGGGCATGAATGCATTGCTGAAGAACCCACAACTGCTAGAGCTGGTGCGCAGTGAAGCGGGCGTACGGCCGGCCACCAGCGACAGGCAGCCGTTCCTGGGAACACACCCAACTTGCCCGAAGGCCCATATCTTCAATGGATTCGGCGCCCACGGCAGCCTGATGATTCCCTGGTACAGCGAACAGATGTGCCGCTGGCTTATGCGGCGCCAGCCTTTGCCGGAAACCGCCGACATTGCCCGCTATAGAGATAAGATCGCCTGACCGGTTCAGGGGACGATCTGGTCGATCACCAGTTCCACCATTTTTCCGTCCGCCACGGACACCGTGACTTCCGCGCTTTGCAGATCACCACTTGCCGCCGAGGGCTGGGAACCCTTGGCAATACGGGCGGCAACGACCAGCTGTTGGTAATCCGCCAGCTTCGTTCCCTGCTGAAGCATATTGCCGTCATTCATCACCAGCTTCGCGGGCAAATCGCCTGCGGTGATGCGCACCGCCGCCACCGGCATGGGCGGCCCCTGCACCTGCTTGGCGAAAATGAACAGACGGTCGCCGGGATTCACCTTGTCCTGCAACCCGGGGGCGAGGCTGACACTCAATTCAATAGCCGCTCCCGCAGCAACAGCTGGCTGCGCCATGGCAGCGGGCTGTGCGGCAGCTCCGGCGACGGCGGAGCCTGGATCATCCAGCTCCGCGCCGGCCTGGGCTGCTGCCTGCTTCACCTGGGCAATCATGTTCCGCAACTCCCGCACAAAATCGGCATTGTCGGCCAGGGCCGCTTCCGCCCGCCGCCAGTAATAAATAGCATTTTGATAGTCTGCCGCTTCCACCGCACCTTTGCCCGCCAGCCACAGGGCGGTGGGGTCGTCCGGCTCCTTGTCCAGCGCCTGGCGCACCAGCTCATAGGGCCTGCCGCTGATCTTTCCACCCTGCACCATGGCCAGCGTGTCCGCCAGAGCAATGAGCGCCTGGGGGTGATTATCCGTCAGCTTGCGCAATTGCTCATAAGCTTTTACTGCTTCCGGGAAACGGTTCATGGACTGGTACACACGCCCCAACATGAACCAGCCCTCGGTATCATCCGGTGCATTCTGCACCCGCTCTTCCAGACCCTGCAACAGCTCTTCCATGGTCGGTGTATTTCCGCCGGCATTCATGGCATGGGGATTTTGCGCCCCCGGATTCGGGATACCACTCATTTCCACATACTGGGGTGATCCCGTTTTCATATAGATGCCGACACTCAGCACCGGCACCAGCAAAGCAACGGCAATCGCCGCAAACCTGGCGCTGGCTGGCTGTACGGTAGCGACGGCTTCTTCCACTTCCGTATCTTCCAGCAAGCCGGCTTCCAGCTCTTCTTTTGCCTGGGCATAGGTTTCTTCGTCAATGTTGCCTGCTGCCTTTTCCTGATCTAGATCCGCAAGCTTTTCCTTTGCCAGAAGCAAATTCTGTTCCCGCTGACTGCTCGTTATATCCGGTCGCTTGCGCAAGAACACGGCCACCAGCACAGCAACACCCAGCCCCAGCATCAGGGCAACGATAATCCAGAAAGTCATTATTTTTCCTCGGTCTGATTCAGCAGCTGTTCAGCGCGTTGGCGCTGTTCATCGCTGAGAAGGCGGTCATTGCTGGAAGGGCGGCGGCGGATGACGCGTACCAGCATCACCACCGCCAGAATAAAGATAAGCACGGGGCCAACCCAAAGCATCAGGGTGGTGGCCTTGAAAGGCGGGCTGTACATGACAAAATCGCCATAGCGGGCCACCATAAACTCCACGATCTGATCCTTGTTCTCGCCTTTTTTGATCATCTCGTAGGTTTTGCGCCGCAAATCCTGGGCCAGCTCCGCGTTGGAATCTGCAATGTTCTGGTTCTGGCAAACCAGGCAACGCAATTCCTGCACCAAATCAAGGTACAGGGCTTGTTGCCCGGGGTCGGAAAACTCGTAGGTATCGACGCTTGCCAAGGCATTTGCACCCATGCACAAACCGAGCACCAGAACAAAGGCTTTCACGACGGTGGCTTCACGAACAATAAAACGCATGGATTACTCCGTTGGCTTCTGGGCATGAAAATATTTGGCGAATTTTTCCTGCCACACCTGGGGATACAATGCACCGGCATGTTTCTCGCGAACAATACCTTCGGCATCGATGAGAAAGGTCTCCGGTGCGCCATACACACCCCAATCAATGGCGGCATCGCTGTTTGGATCAAATCCGACTTCCACGAAAGGATTGCCCTTTTGCTTGAGAAAATCGATAGCATCGGCCTTTTCATCCCGCCAGTCTATGCCCAGAATGGGTACGCCCTGGCGTGACAGATGCATCAGGTATTCGTGCTCTTTCCAGCATTCAGGGCACCAGGTACCCCAGACATTCACCAGCCAGACCTTGCCTGCATAGTCGCTGCTCTTTACCCGGTCATTCTCGTCCAGCAAGTTGGGCAGATCAATGCTCGGCGCGGGCCTACCAATGAACTCTGTGGGAATGTCCCGGGGGTTGTATTCCCCTTTGCCCATTTTCATCAACACGAAATAGAACAGCCCCGCCAGGGCAAGAAAAGCCAACAGGGGAATAAAGGCGCGGCTCTTGCTCATACGGTTGCCCCCACCGGGGATTTTTCCGCCACTGTCCGACGCGCCCGCACCCGATAACGCTTGTCGGCGGCAGACAAAAGGCCGCCCAGGGACATAATCAGCGCACCCAGCCAGATCCAGCGCACATAAGGCTTGTGATACAGACGCAGACTCCAGGCGCCCTCGGTGCCCAGAGGCTCGCCAAGGGCAACAAAGAGATCGCGGGTCAGGCCGGCATCAATCCCTGCTTCGGTCATGGGCATTCCCGAGCGGTAATTGCGTTTTTCCGGATGCAGCACGGTGATTTGCTCACCATTTTGCGTAATCACCACCTCGCCGCGATCTCCGCTATAGTTTGGCCCCTGCAAATGAGTAGAGCCATTGAAGGTAAAGGCATAGCCGCCCATTTCATAGGACTCACCAACTTCCAGCCGCAGATCTTTCTCGGTACTGTAAACAGATGTCAGGGTGATGCCCACGATGAAAAAAGCAATACCGATATGCCCAAACACCATACCCCAGTGTGAGAGAGACAAACCGCCCAGTCCCCGGCCCCGTGCCTGATCCTTGGTCGCCTTGAGGGTGGTGAATAATACCCAGAAAGCCAGCACCATACCGACGGCTGCCAACCAGTCGAACCGCTGCATCACCACAATTGGATACAACACGCCGAACACCACACTGGCCACCAGGGATACGCGCACCTTGGGCCACAGATTCTCCAGGCTGTCTCGCTTCCAGCGCGCCATGGCACCAATGCCCATCAACACGACCAAAGGCGCGGTCAGGGGAATAAAGACGGCGTTGAAATAGGGAGGACCTACGGAAATCTTGCCCAAGTTCAGTGCATCCAGCAACAAGGGATACAGGGTTCCCAGCAAGACGGCCGCGCAAGCTACCACCAGAATTACATTGTTGAGCAATAGGGCGGATTCTTTGGATACCAGATCAAAGCGCACATAGCTGCGCACCTTGGAGGCTCTCACCGCGTACAGCGCCAGGGAGCCACCAACTACGGTCACCAGGAACATCAGGATGAACATTCCTCTGGCGGGATCGGAAGCAAACGCATGCACGGATGTCAGCACCCCGGAACGCACCAGGAACATTCCTAGCAGGCTCAGGGAGAAAGCAAAGATCGCCAGTAGCACGGTCCAGGCCTTGAATGCCCCGCGTTTTTCCGTCACCGCCAGGGAATGCATCAGAGCCGTGCCTGCCAGCCAAGGCATAAAGGAGGCGTTTTCCACCGGATCCCAGAACCACCAGCCGCCCCAGCCCAACTCGTAATAGGCCCACCAGGATCCCAGGGCAATGCCCAGGGTCAGAGATACCCAGGCAACCTGTGTCCAGGGGCGGGACCAGCGCGCCCACGCTGCATCCAGCCGCCCACCCAGCATGGCGGCTATAGCGAAAGCAAAGGGAATGGCAAAGCCCACATAGCCCATGTACAACAGCGGAGGATGGAGTGCCAGACCAGGATCCTGTAACAGCGGATTCAGATCCTTGCCTTCCATCGGCGGCGGCATGAGACGATCAAAAGGATTGGAGGTAAACAGCATGAACATCAGGAAACCCACGGAAAGCAACCCGAGAATACCCAGTACCCTGGCCATCATTATTGGCGGAATGCTCCGCCCGAACAGGGTGACTGCCGTGGTCCAGACGGAAAGCGTCAACGCCCAGAACAGCAACGAACCCTCATGGGCACCCCACACGCCGGATACCTTGTACAGAGTTGGCAGGCTGGTATTGGAGTTCGTCGCCACATACAGCACCGAAAAATCGCTTTGCAAAAAGCTCCAGGTCAGGAAGGCAAAAGATAAGGCGGTGAACACCAGTTGCAGCCTTGCCACCGGCTTGGCAATGGCCACCCAGGAGGCTATGCCCTTTTGTGCGCCCACCAGGGGGAAAAACGACTGGATCAGGGCAAGAACCAGCGCCAGAACCAGGGCAAAATGTCCGATTTCAGGAATCATAGCGGTTTATTCCCCTTGGCCATGTTTTCAATACCCTTCTGGTGCCCTTTTTCCAGCGCGTCGGCAACTTCGGGAGACATATAGTTTTCATCATGTTTGGCCAACACTTCATCGGCCACAAAAATACCGTCAGGCCCCATGCGTCCCTGGGCAATCACCCCCTGACCCTCCTTGAATAAATCAGGAAGAATGCCGGTATAGGCGACCTTCACTGTGTGTGCATTGTCTGTAACGTCAAAATGCACGGTGAGTTGTTCGCCTCTTTCCACAGAGCCGGGCTGCACCAGTCCTCCAAGACGAAATACATGATCCGCCGGCACCTTGTTTTCAGCAACTTCCGTGGGTGAAAAAAAATAGGACAGGTTGTTGCCCAGGGCATTGAACACCAGCCAGCTGGCTGCACCCAGCACCACCAGTCCCACCAGTAAAAAACCCAGTCGCTTGTGTCTGGCTTTCATGATTGTTGCTCCGATTTAATACGAACAAGACGGGAAATTCGCTGAAGGGCCGCTTTGCGGCGCTGCCTGACCAGCAAGGGCTCGGCAATCATCAGCAATGCGGTGGCCCCGAAAGACCCCCACACGTACAGGGCATAGCCGCCCATAGCAAAAAATTCAGATATTCCACCTTTCATCGGCGCACCTCCGGCAGTTCAGATACCCAGCGCGTATCTTTCTCGCGCTCCAGGATGATCGACCGCACCCGGTACATGGCTACCGCAACGCTGTAGGCCCAGAAGGCGAAGGTCATGATTAGCATGGCCTGCAACATGATGGTACTCATGCTCGAGCCTTCGGTTACGCTCACTGTCGCCCCCTGATGCAGGGTATTCCACCACTTGACCGAAAAATAGATGATGGGAATATTGACCACACCCACCAGCAACAATACGGCTCCGGCACGATCAGCGCGCCGTGTGTCATCAATGGAACCCTGCAGGGCGATAAAGCCGATGTAAAGGAAGAACAAAATCAGTTCCGAGGTCAGGCGCGCATCCCACACCCACCAGGCTCCCCACATGGGCTTGCCCCAGAAGGCGCCGGTCCACAGCGCGATGAATGTCATGATGGCTCCGGTTGGCGCCAGTGCCTGCGCCATCATGGAGGACAAGCGGGTATTGAACACCAAGCCGATTCCGGCCCAGAAAGCCATCACCAGATAAATAAACATGGACATCCAGGCAGAAGGCACATGAATAAAGATAATACGATAACCTTCACCCTGCTTGTAATCCGTGGGCGCGACAAAAAAACTCATGTAAAGGCCAATGGCAAGCAATACCACCGCAATCAGCGCGGATACTTTTCCAATCGTTCCAGCCAGGGGGTAAAAAGCCGCCGGAGATGAAAACCTGTAAAAACTCAATCTGCCACTCATAGAAACTCGCCCGCCACACCGGACGTTAATTTGCATCCCGAAGCTACAGACACACCGGAAATCTGTCCGGAACAGGTTATTACACCATCCAAACCACCAATTCGCATTCTGCACCCCCCCTTATCAATCCACAGACTCAGGATATGTGACCACAGGATGCCGGTAAAATTCCAGCTACGCTTGAAGACAATAGTATAATTCATAGATTCAGCTTTCAGGTTTGCTCTACCATACCAAAGATTACTCCGCCGATATCCTTAAAGCGGCTGCGGTTGCCAGGGGGGCAGCCAATGCGGACAACAGCAGGATTGCGCCAAGCATGGACAAATGCCCGGAGCCGCCAAGTCCGGAAGCCTCGGCCTCTACCGCCCCTGCACCGAAAATCAACACCGGGATATACAAGGGCAATACCAGCAGGGACACCAGCACCCCGCCACCACGGATACCCAGAGTCAATGCCGCACCTATGGCACCGATCAAACTCAGCGCCGGGGTGCCAATCAACAGCGTAAACATCATGACTGTTATGGTTGCCGTGGAAAGATCGTACTGCAGCCCCAGCAATGGCGACAACAACACCAGCGGCAGCCCGGTCACCAGCCAATGCGCCAGCACTTTGCCCAACACCAGAATGGACAACGGCTGTGGCGCAAGCAACATCTGCTCCAGGGAGCCATCCTGGTAATCGACGAAAAACAACTTTTCCAGCGCCAACATGGAAGCGAGTAACGCCGCCACCCAGAAAACCCCCGGCGCAATCAGGCGCAGGGTATTCAGTTCCGGCCCTATTCCCAGGGGGAACAGACTCACCACAATGACAAAAAAGAACAAGGTCGTAAGTACATCCGAGCGCCGCCGCATGGCCAGCAACAGATCACGGGCAACGATAATCCGAAAAGCGCTAAACACAACCGTCCTCTTTCCAGCCCAGGCGCAGCTTCTTCACCTTGCCGGAAGTCAGTGCAACTTCCTGATGGGTCGTCAGAACCACCATGCCGCCTTGCGCTACATGCTCGGCCAGCACTGCTTCCAGCAGCGCTACCGCCGCCACATCCAGCCCCACAAAGGGCTCATCCAGAATCCACAAGGGCGCCTCGCTGAGCAGCAACCGCGCCAGCGCCACCCGTTTTTGCTGTCCCTGGGACAATACTCTCGCAGGCAAATCTTCATGACCGCGCAAGCCCATCCGCTCCAGCACGCTCCAAGCCTTGTCTTCCTTTACCGACACACCCGCCAGGCGACAGGCAACCAGCAGGTTTTCCACACCGGTAAGATCATCTTTGAGTCCGTTCTTGTGTCCAAGGTACAATAGTTCCGCTGCATACTCGTCCCGCTGCTTGCGTATCGGCAGATCTTTCCAGCAAACCTCACCATCCGTGGGCGCAACGAGTCCACACAAAGTTCGCATGAGGGTGGTCTTGCCGCTGCCATTGTGGCCGTACAGATACAACAATTCTCCTTCGCCCACAGTAAAGCCGATCCCGGAAAACAGGCATCTATCCCCACGAGTGCATTGCAGATTGACCACTTCGAGCATGAAAAAATGTTACCTGATTTCCACTCTGTTTCTGTGGATTCAGGCTTGCGCTATGAACCAGAGGTGGGAATATTACAGGGAATCGGAACAAATTGCTCGCCATCCGTACCGTTGCAGGACAAGGGGCCAGGGCGATGGCCACCCCTCCACAAATGCACTTCCGACCCGGATCCTGTTTTCAGAGGAAACAGCCGGATTCAGTGTCATCGGATTTACGGGGCATTTGTTTTTCCAGCCAGGTTGTGATCTGGATCAAGGACAAGCACTGCGGTTGCGAGATAGAAACATACTGTGCAAGGGCAGCGCTTCATTCAGCTTGGCACCTATGCATTCAATAGGCCCTAAAGCACTCCACAACACCTGGATACCTAATTCATGCGCAGAAAAACACTTGGCCGCTCATGCAAGCCCTCCCCCGTGAGGAAAGCCTTGAACCTGCTGTCGGGGATTGCCCTGATCGGATTTTCATTGCCGGCATTCGCCGAAGGGCACCTGGTCGAGTTTGAGCAGGCCATCAAGCTCGATGCCAATGCTGGTAACGGCAAGAAACTGTACAAGGCAAGCTGCATCACCTGCCACGGGCCGGAAGGCTGGGGCGTTCCGGGCAGCGGCTATCCACAAATCGCCGGGCAACTGAAAAATGTTGTCATCAAGCAACTGGCGGACTTTCGTGCCGGCAACAGAGACAATCCCATTATGCGCGCTTTTTCCTCGCGCAGATCTCTGGGTGGCCCCCAGGAGATTGCCGATGTCGCCGCATATATCGCCAGCATGCCCATGACTCCAAATAACGAGCAGGGCTTCCGCTTGCGCCTGCAGGAAGGAAAGCTTGTCTATGACAGGCTATGCGCCGACTGCCACGGCAAGCAGGGAGAAGGCGACATGGAAGAGCATATCCCCCGCATCCAAGGGCAGCATTACAGCTATCTGACACGTCAATTCAACTGGATACGCAACGGCCGACGCCGCAATGGCGATGAAAAAATGATCAAACAGATCAGAAACTTCACGCCTCCCGAGCAGGTGGCAGTGCTTTCCTATGTCGCCAGCCTGAAACCGGAAAATGTTGCACCGCAGGGATGGCGCAATCGTGATTTCAATACCTTTGACCGCAGCTGGCGGCCCATGCAAATCCGCTAGCCCGTATTTCTCACCGGGATTCGGGACTACCGCCCGATGAGAAATAGTGACCTGCAGCCAAACAGTACACTAACCTGTTCGGTCATTGGTGTTTGTCGTGCTCTACCAGTATGTCCAGGCACTGGTGATCGCGGAATCCACTGGCAATGTCTCTGGCAGTCTCGCCCGCCTTGTTCTTCAGGGACGCATCCGCGCCTCTGGCAAGCAGCATTTTTACCACCTCGGGCTTGCGGACATCGACAGCTTCCATGAGCGCCGTGGTGCCTTCCTTGTCTTGTGCATTGATATCCGCCCCATGCTGCAGCAAATATACGATTGCTTCCGCATTGCCCTTTCCCGCCGCCCAGATCAACGCAGTTGCACCGTCTTTTGAACGGGCATGAACATCCGCACCAGCTTCCAGCAGCGCCTTCAGCACACCCAACCCCTTGTTGGCTACCACTGCATGGATCAATGCGGTCTTGCCTTTATTGTCCGCCAGTTCGACCTTCGCACCATGCTCAAGGAGTATCTTGACAACATCGCCATGTCCATGAGCTGCCGCCAGCATCAAGGGAGTACGTCCTTCCTTGTCCCGATCATTGGGATCAGCGCCGCGGAACAGCAGCTGCTCCACCATATCCGCTATGCCGTACCGGGCCGTCAGTAGCAGTGCTGTAGCACCAGCATGGGTTCGCGCCGTCAGGTCAGCGCCACGTTCGATAAGCAACGCCGTCACTTCCGGCGAGTCGTTCTCAGCTGCCAGGGTTAAGGCAGTGCAATCGGCAACGGTCTTGCGATTGACGTCCGCACCATGGGCGAGCAGCGCCGAAACAGCAGCCAGGTTGCCATTCTCCGCAGCCATCATCAGCGCCGTCTTGCCGTACTTGTTGGCGCTGTTTACATCCGCGCCCTGTTTCAGCAGTTTTTCAATCGCCTCCACATCGCCCACCATAGCCGACAGCCGCAGCTCCCTGTCCAGTGCTGTTTCACCAGCCAGCACATTGCACGAAACCAGCAGCAGCACACAGCTCAGAAGCACCCGGAAATTCATCAGCAACCCCTTTTTGTATTTCATCGCCCGCCTATCTGAAAACAGGATCAACCCTGCCCAGAAACCTCCGCCTCTTCAGGTTCATCCGGCTCATCCGGTTCCTCATGAGCAATGCCCTTGTGGCAGTCGATACAGGTTTTTCCTTCATCCCTTGCCCTGCCATGGCGCTTGCGCGCAATACGATCCTGCTCGGCAAGATCCATGGCATCCCAGTCATGGCAGGAACGGCACTCCCGGGAATCATTTGTTCTCATCTTTGCCCACACCCGGCTGGCCATATCCCAACGATGAGCCTCGTATTTTTCCCTGGTGTCGATGGTGCCCATGATTTCGTGATATACATCCTTGGCAGCCATGACCTTGGCTACCATCTTCGGCACAAAGGGCTTCGGCACGTGACAATCGGAACAGGTGGCGCGTACGCCGGATGCGCTCTTGTAATGCACGGTTTCCTTGTACTCTTCCAGGTTGATCTTCATGGAATGACAGGAAGTGCAGAAATCCATCTCGTTGGTGGCCGATAAGCCCATATTGAAAAGACCGGTAAAGACCACACCTGCGAAAAATATGATTACAGCCAGACCAAGACCTACATGTTGCGCCACGACATACCCCCAACTTGATTTACTGACCCAAAAACAGATTGTCGGTTATTGGTTTCTTTATTGCTCTCCATACACCACTCCCGGCAGCCAAGTCGCCAATTGTGGCCACCACGCCAGCATGCCCAGCATGATGAGCTGTATGACGATAAATGGTAGCACACCCCGATATATTGCGCTTGTAGTGACCTCCGGAGGGGCGACTCCACGCAAATAAAAGAGCGCAAAACCAAATGGCGGCGTCAGAAAAGAGGTCTGCAGATTAATGGCGATCATGATCCCCAGCCACACCGGATCCAGCCCCATGGCAAGGAGAATCGGGCCAACGATGGGCACCACCACAAAGGTAATCTCGATAAAATCCAGAATAAATCCCAGCAGGAACATCAGCAACATGACCACCGCCACGGCACCCACCACACCACCGGGAAGATCAGTCAACAGCTCGCTGACGCGCTCATCTCCCCCGAAGCCACGAAACACCAGAGAAAACACGGCGGCGCCGATAAAGATCATGAATACCATGCTGGTGACTTTGACCGTGGATTCCATCACCTCTCGCAATGCCTCCATATTCAGCTCCCGGCGCTGGGCAGCCAGCAGCATGGCACCCACAGCACCCACGGAAGCCGCCTCGGTAGGCGTGGCCAGCCCACCGAGAATAGAGCCCAGCACCGCCACGATCAACGAAAGCGGCGGCAGTAACACCGTAATCACCCGCCACCACAGCGCCTTGTGCCCGGTGGTTTGAATTTCCGCCGGCGGCAAGCGCTGGGGCTGGAAAAAAGCCACCCCCAGCAAATACAGCAGATACATCAGTACCAGCCCCAGGCCGGGAATCACCGCGCCCACAAAAAGATCACCTACGGATACGGTTTCCAGATTCCATATCCCCATTTCCAGTTGCGCCTGTTGATAGGCGGAGGAAAGCACATCACCAAGCAGAACCAGCACGATGGAAGGAGGAATAATCTGCCCCAGGGTTCCCGACGCGCAGATGGTGCCCGCGGCAATGGCCGGATCATAGTTGCGTTTGAGCATGATCGGCAGGGACAGCAGCCCCATGGTTACCACGGTGGCGCCGACGATGCCGGTGCTGGCCGCCAGCAGCATGCCGACCAGGGTGACAGAGATGCCCAGACCACCACGCAAGCTGCCAAACAATGCGGCCATGGTATCGAGCAGGCTTTCCGCCACTCTGGAGCGTTCCAGCATGACTCCCATGAACACAAACAGAGGCACTGCGATCAAGGTCGCATTGGTCATGATTCCATACAACCGATTGGGCAATGCTTGCAGGAAAGCCCCATCAAAAAGACCGGCCCATTCCCCCAGCAGGGCAAAAATCAGGGAAACGCCACCCAGGGTAAAGGCCACCGGATAACCCAGCATAAGCACCATGGCCACCACAGCAAAGAGGATAAAAGGCAGCCATTCAGCCATGATCTTCTCCCCGAAGGATCGCCAGGCTGCGCAGAATCAGCGCCAGCCCCTGCAGCATCAGGCTCAGGGGTAACAGCAATAGCAGGGTCTTGATCAGGAAAACCCCCGGCAGGCCACCGGCCTCTCTCGACCCCTCAAACACCTTCCAGGACTCCAGCACATACTCCCAGCTGACCCAAAAGATAAAACCCATCAGGGGGAACAGCAGCACCAGGGTGCCCAGCAGATTGACCCAGGCGCGTCCTTTGTCACTAAATTTGCGATAAAAGATATCCACCCGCACATGCCCCTGATACTTGAGGGTATAGGCAGCCCCCAACATGAATACCAGGGCATGCAGATAGGTGATGGACTCCTGCATGGCGATCCACCCCGTATCCAGCAGATAGCGCAGCAGCACCACGGCGAAGGTAATGAGCACCATCAGCAACGTCGCCCAGGAAACGGCGCGCCCGGTGAACTCCGCCAGGGACTCCAGTCTTCGGATCGAGGTTTTCAACGCTTGGAGATCAGGCCGCTACCAGCGGAACAACACCCACTGCGGAACAACCACACTGTTTGGGTCATCTTCCTGAGTATCCATCTCCCCGTCTCCATCCAGATCCAGCAGATAATAGGGGGCGCCTTTTTGCGGCACGATCTTCACCATATACAAACGCCCGTTGATGCGGTATTCGTGTATGGTTTTCGCATCCTCCTGGCGAATGGTCACATCCGGCTCCAGGTCTTCCGCATTTTCCTGAACCGGTGGCGGGGAGGAAGGCGGGTCTTGCGCCCAAAGGGGAGCCGTGGGCAAAAGCAGCATACTGGCGAGAATCAGTGGTTTCATGGAAATATCCTGGATATCCTGGAGGGAGAAAGTCATGATTATAACTCCAGAAGAATTTCCAGTTCATCCGCAGAGGGTTCGAATCCACGCCCGCCATAGTGGTCGAAGATGGCCTGTACGATTTGTTTCGGCTCATCACAGACCTGGATCAGGTCCATGTCCTCGACGCTGATGGTGCCCGCCTCGCACAGGGTATTGCGAAACCACTCCAGCAGGCCATCCCAGAAATCGCTTTCCACCAGGATAATGGGGATTCTGCGGCTCTTGCCGGTTTGCACCAGAGTCAGGCATTCTGCCAGCTCGTCCAGGGTGCCAAAGCCCCCGGGGAGCACAACGTAGGCCGCCGCATATTTGATGAACATCACCTTGCGGGCGAAAAAATGCCGGTACGTCAGGGAAACATCCTGATAGGGGTTTGCGCCCTGCTCATGAGGAAGATGGATATTCAGGCCGATGCTGGGCGATTCACCGGCAAAAGCCCCCTTGTTGGCCGCTTCCATGATCCCCGGGCCGCCACCGCTGATGACCGAGAACCCGGAATCCGACAGCAGACGGGAAACTTCTTCCGCCTTGGTATACCAGGGATGATCCTCCGGCGTTCTGGCCGAACCGAAGATGCTTACTGCCGGACGGATACGGCTGAGCCTTTCAAACCCTTCGACAAATTCCGCCATGATCTGGAACACGCGCCAGGATTCGCGGCTGAGTTCGGCATTGGTGCCAGGGCTTTTGGGTCGGCTGGAGGAAAAATCATTCATGGTTTGTCTATCCGGGTTGGATTAGAATCCTCAACCCCGAACTCTGGTTGCAAATAAAGAACCCAACTATAGGCCATGAACGACCTCAATCCAAGGCAAGGCGAAGCGGCAACCTATCTCGATAGCCCGCTGCTGGTGCTCGCCGGCGCGGGTTCGGGAAAAACCCGGGTTATCACCCGCAAGATCGCCCACCTGATCAACCAGGTCGGTATGGCGCCACACCACATCACCGCCGTGACCTTCACCAACAAGGCCGCCAGGGAAATGAAAGCCAGGGTGGGAGAGCTACTGCGAGGCAGCAACAGCCGCGGGCTGCGCATATCCACCTTCCACACCCTGGGCCTGAACATACTCAAACACGAACACCAGGCCGCTGGCCTGCGCCCCGGGTTCACCATTCTCGACACTCAGGACAGCGAACATCTGATCCGCGAAATTCTGCTCAAGGACGAGCCGGACAACGAAGCCATCCGCCTGACGCGCTGGCAAATCTCCCAGTGGAAAAACGACCTGCTCTCCGCGGAAGCAGCCATGTCCCGTGCGGACAACGCCCTGGAACTGCGCCACGGGCAGATCTACGCCGCCTATCAACGCACCCTCGGCGCCTACAATGCCGTGGATTTTGATGACCTGATCCAGTGGCCGGTGCAGCTGCTGCAACAAAACCCGGACATCCTCGAGCGTTGGCAACACAAAATCCATTACCTGCTGGTAGATGAGTACCAGGATACCAACAGCGCCCAGTACGAGCTGGTGCGCCTGCTGGCGGGAGTTCGCGGCGCATTGACCGTGGTCGGCGACGATGACCAGTCCATCTACGCCTGGCGTGGCGCCCGCCCGGAAAACCTGGCGAAACTCAAGGAAGATTTTCCCCAGCTCAAGGTCATCAAGCTGGAGCAGAATTACCGCTCCACCGGCCGCATCCTCAAGGCTGCCAACCAGCTCATCGCCAACAATCCCCATGTATTCGAAAAACGCCTGTGGAGCGAACTGGGGCCGGGAGAGGAAATCCGCATCTTTCAGTGCCGCGACGAGGAAAACGAAGCCGAACGGGTGGTATCAGAAATCATCCACCAGAAGGTAATGCACAGGCGCGGCTACGGTGACTACGCCATCCTCTACCGCGGCAATCATCAGTCGCGTGTCTTCGAGAAACTGCTGCGCCTGCACAATGTGCCCTATTTCATCAGCGGCGGCGGCTCCTTCTTCTCCCGCAGCGAAATCAAGGACATCATGGCCTACCTGCGCCTGCTGACCAACCCTCGGGACGATGCAGCCTTTCTGCGCGTGGTCAACACCCCCAGGCGGCAGATCGGCCCCGGCACCCTGGAGCAACTGAGCAGCTATGCCAGCAGCCGAAAGCTCCCCTTGTTCGATGCCATCGACGAAATGGGACTGGCGGAACGGCTCAAACCCAATGCTCTTGGCCGCTTGCGGGAATTCAGCGGCTGGATCAGCCAACTGTCCCGCCTTGCCCACGAAGGGCACCCGGTAAAAACTGTGCGCCAACTACTGGAAGACATGGACTATGAAGCCTGGCTGTATCAGACTTCTCCCAATGACAAAGCCGCACAGCGACGTGCGGAAAATGTGGATGAGCTGCTGGACTGGCTGCAGCGCCTGCATGAGGACGAAATGCGCGGTGAAAGCCTGGCCGAAATGATAAGCCACCTGGCGTTGATGGACATTCTTGAGCGGCAGGACGAAGACAGCGCCGAAGAAAGGGTCAGCCTCATGACGCTGCACGCGGCCAAGGGGCTGGAATTCCCCTATGTATTCCTGGTGGGCATGGAAGAGGAACTGCTGCCCCATCGCGCCAGCATCGAAGATGACAACATCGAGGAAGAACGGCGCCTGGCCTATGTAGGCATCACCCGCGCCCGCCGGGTATTGCACATCAGCTTCGCCCGCAAGCGCCGCAAAGGCGGCGAAGTGGTGGATTGCGAACCCAGCCGCTTCCTCCAGGAACTGCCGAAGGACGACCTGCAATGGGAAGGAGGGGAAAGCAACACATCCCCGGAAGAAAAGAAGGCCAGGGGGAAATCCCACCTGGCCAACCTCAAGGCAATGCTCGAATAGCGGCTCGCGAAAGCCCTGATCAGGTTTGCACGAAGTGATTCGTAATTCAGTGCGCGCTCACGGCCTGATCAGCGCTTCCTCATTGCTTGGACAACCACTCAGCAATGGTTTTCAGGTCTTCATCAGATACACCGGCAACGATGCCTTTCATCACCATGGACTGACCGTTGCTGCGAGTGCCTGCCTTGATATCCTTCATTTGCGCCAGGGAATACTCGGCGCTCTGGCCAGCAATCTTCGGGTAGGCATCCATAATCGTGGTCTTTCCATCTGCGCCATGACAGGCTCCACAGCCTTTCGCCGCATACAAAGCCGCGCCAGGATCGGAAGAAGCGGCTGCCGATGCAGCAGGAGCGGCAGCCGGGGTGGCGGGAGCAGACGCGGCAGCCCCAGGGGCCGCTACTTTCACTTCACCCACAGGTTTAATGCGGGCCGCCACATCATCTTCGGCAACGGCAACAGTAGCAAAACCCATGGCTGTAACAACCAGGAGAGATAGAACAGAAGGTTGGAATTTCTTTACCACAATTATTTCCTCGAATTCGGGGTCAGACATTCACAGGAACGCCTGACAGATTAAGTCATAACTTCCTGAATCATACCACTCATCAGTGATTGAGGAAAAATGTAATCTGGCCTGTCCGCGAAAAACTACACCTGCTTCCCTGCAATCGCCAGGGCTGACAGGGCTTTCCGGCGCAACGCCCCCAAAAACCAGGCGATGCATCGCATTCAATCGCTCAATCATGGGAAAACAGCACGATATGTTGATATAGTAAAAAGCTTATTGTCCACATTTACCGGAATACGCAGATTCGGTGCCAAATTCTCATGACCACAAAAAAAGAAGCGAAGCCAGACATTATTTCTGATGAGCAGCTACTCAGAGCAAGCCGCTCGTTCGAGGCCATGATGCTCAGCCAGATTGATATATCCGCCAAGCTGGCCGATGATCTCAAGTACGCCATTCGCGTCGGCATGGCTGTGCTGGCGCTGATCGCCATTTCCATACTGGTTCTGCTGCTCACTCTGTCTTCCCAGATCAACCGCATCTCGGACGTGGTTCTGGACATGAACACCAATTTTTCCGCCGTCACCGTGCGCATGGATCAAATGAGCCAATACGTCGATTCCATGGCGAAACGGGTCGCGCTGCTGCAAACCATGGACAAACAGACCTCTGGTATGCAACAGGAAATCACCAGCATCACCACCAATATGGCGAATATGCAGAAAACCATCAGCAGCATGGCCGGCAGAGTCACCAGTGTACGAAAATCCGTGGAAGGCATGTCGATTTCCGTCAGCCGTATGGATAACCAGGTACAGCTCATGGCGACGGATATGCAACATATGGCCAAGCCCGCACGCAGTATCAATAAAATATTCCCCCTGCCCTGAGAGACAAGCCATGCCACAAAAAGAAAAACGCCTGTTTGTTGATATGGTGGGACGCCTGAGCTGGGAAACCCAGCTGCACCTGGACGAGCGACGCCATCATTTCCATATCAACAAGATCTTTATCATCATCATTTCTATGCTACTGATGATACTGGCGGCAGTGAATGTCTATTACGTTGCGGTTCTCTATGAGGATCTGAACGGCATTGTGGACAGCATGGACTCCATGCACGGCAACATGCAAAAAGTATCCAGCAACATGGCGCATATCACGGACAATGTGAAGGAATTCGAGATCCACATGCAGCATATGGACAGTATCGTCGCAAGCACCGGCACCATGGCCACCATGATGCCCGCCATTTCCGCCAGCATGCAACAAATGGACGAGGACATTGCAGTAATGGACACGGATATGGGTAAAATGGCCAACGGCATGCTGCATGTTGACCAGCGCTTCAAGCATATGACCCAGGGGATAAACGTGATGCGCTACCATGTGCGCGAAATCGCCCACCCCATGGGGTCCATGAATCCCTTCATGCCCTAGTGTACTGCGTTGGAAGTAAAGGCTCCCTGAAAGGGCCTTTACTTCCGACGCACTACACCGGTAGATCCGTTGCGATACTGGCGAACCATTTCCGGCAGGACTTGTTCCAGGGTATAGAGCGGCGAAAACTCCAGATCCCTGACAATTTCCTGCGCATCGAAACATGCAGAACTGCGCAGGCTGTTCAGCTTTTCCCTGTTCAGCGGCATTTTCCTGCCAGTGGCTTTTTCCAGCACACTGCCGGCACCTGCTCCCAGGTTCAATAACCATTGCGGAATAACCCGGGAGGAAGGCTCCCTGCCCAGAGTCCTGCAAATCAATTCATAGATCTGTCGGGTGGAATACTGCTGTAAATCCGTAACCGTATAGGTTTTGCTTCTGCTCACAGGCGACAGGGCAGCAAGCAGCAAACTCTGCACCACATCATCCACATGCACCAAAGAGCGCTTGTCACCAAAATCCGGCAGTGGCGGCAAGCGCCTTGCATCGATGGCCGCCAGCATCTGTGCAATACTGCCCTGCCGGGCAAATCCGTACACGGGAGGCAAGCGCAGAACCGCCGTCTTCATGGCGCCTGCGCCTGTCAGCACCAACTGTTCAGCCTCGGCCTTGGATTGCGCATAAAGGCTTTTGCTCCCATCCAGCACCCGCGTGGAGCTGGCAAATACCAGAGACGCCACACCTGCCGCCGACGCCAGGCCCAACAAATTCCTGGTGCCCGTAACGGTAACGGCCTGATGCAGGGGATTGTTTTCCGGCTGCAAATCCGCTGCCAGGGGCGCATAGCTGGCCAGATGGAACACTGTGGCAACACCATCAAGGGCAGCTTCCAGGCCTTGTGCCTGTGCCAGATCAGCCACACAGCGCTGTGCGCCGACAGGAATATCACCATCCCCCCGTCTGCTCATTGCACGAACCGCTACTCCCGCCGCTGCAAGAACTTCCACCAGCCGCCCGCCGATGCGCCCGCTGGCGCCTGTCACCAGTACCGGATGCGGCGGCAAGGATCGGGCAAGATCGAGCAAGCGCACCTTCATGCTCTGCCTGCCAGCTTCCTGATGCCGGAAGCCATCGCCAACAGCAAGAAACGCGCATAGATACCGGGAATGACCACCACAGCGGCAAACATGCCGCTTTCTGCTGCAAGATATTTGCGGAAATACCGCACCATGCCCCGGTGTTTGTACCAGGAAACCCGTATCGGAGTTGCCTTGCTGCAAGCACCCTGGTGATGTATTACCTCCACCTGGGGGACAAACAGGATCTTCCAGTCATAATCCTGAAAACGCCGACACCAGTCCAGATCTTCACAATGCATGAAATACTGCTCATCCAGCAAGCCAACTTCTTCCAGCGCAGTGCGCCTTGTCAGCATAAAGGCGCCGGAAACGGCCTCCACCAACCGAGGCTGGTCAGGCAGTGGCTGCTGATGCAAATCCACCCCTGCCTGATCGCCCTGCGCTCCCGCAGCCTTACGCAAACCGCTACCCAGAGTAGGAAGATTGCGGCGGCAACCGCGCTGTTCACTGCCATCCGGATTAAGAATGCGGCAGCCCGCCATTCCCACCCGAGGACAAGAATGCAAAACTCCAAGCATTTTTTCCAGGGTGTCCGGTTGCAGAATGCAATCCGGATTGAGCAACAGAAGATAGTCTCCGCTGGCTGCGCGCAGCCCTTGGTTGGCGGCAACAGCAAACCCCAGATTGTTGGTGTTTTGTATCAGTTGGATCCGGGGATGGGTTGCCTGTGCTTGCGCTGCGCTTCCATCTGCAGATGCATTGTCTACCAGGATGACTTCAACAGGGAGGGTGCTGCCCAGAATCCCGGCAAGACTCTCCAGCAACAGTTCGCCACCATTAAAATTGACAACAACCACAGAACACCGGGGGAGTTTCGCGACGGCAGTATTGTCTGCTGCGTCAGTTTTTTCCATCTGGGTTGTACTGGGCCTTTTTCAAACCCTGAAGCAACTCCAGGTTATGCTGGTAGGCTTTTGCAACCTTGCGAATGCCATCCTCCTTCAGATAGCCTTCATTGCCTGCCGCAAGATAGGTCGCGTAAGTTCCGGAAGCCAGCATGAAGGCTGCATTTACCAGATCGGTATTGTTGCCTTCATCCTTGAGTCGGTTCGCCACTTCTACAAACTGATCGATCATACCCAGGATCTGTTCATCCCGGCTGGGTGCATCTGCCATAAAACTGTACCTTGAATAAATAGGGAGCCCTGAATTGGGTTTGGCACGAATGGCGCTTACTTAAGCCAAGGAGCTTGCTGTTTGTCATTCCGGCGCAGGCCGGAACCCAGAACCCCGGGAACAAGCAGCCGCTCTGGATCGCGGCCTGCGCCGGGATGACCAGAGTTATTGGCTTAAGTAAGCGCCATTCGGGTCTGCTGCCGATTATCCCATATCCTCCGGATGCAGGTCAGCGGGAATGACGAATTCTGAGGAACGGGCGCTCCACTATCCAATAGGAAAGTGAAGACACCAGCAGCACCGGCACGGCAGCCCAAAGCAAGCCGTTCAGCAACGGCATACCCGGCAACAGCACAGGCAGTTTTGCCAGGTGCAGCCACTTCACCAGTGGAAAGTGCCACAAATACAAGCTGTAACTGATCAGCCCCAGATACATGGCTGCCCTATTGGCCAGAAAAAAATCCGTTATCGGCGTCCCCAAGGCGACAACCAGCACCAGTACGGCAACACACAAACCAAAAAGACTGTGCCAGATGAGCAATGACCAATGACCACCCCAGTAGGTAAGCCCTTCCACATTGACTGCCCCGATAGGCTGGGCAACATGAATGAACCACGCCAGCAGACCGAGGCCACAAATCCCCATCATCAGCAGCAGATAGCGCCACCGATAGACTCGGGAATGCTGCATCCCCTTCTCACGAATCGATGAGTAAACCCATGCTGCCGCCATGCCGGAAACAAACTGCTCCAGCCGTCCAGGCAGCTGATTCAGCCACCATACCTTCTGGCTCACCGGCAAGTCTTGGAGGAAATATTGAAAAAGGCTGTAGCGATATAGCACCGCCATCAGCAACGCAAGAGCCAGCAACCACATCCAGCGCGCAGGCGCGACAGCAAAGGCCAGCAAGGGCAGGAGCAGGTAGAAATCAAACTCTACGGGAAGCGTCCAGTACACCGGGTTCAGCTGAGTGGAAGGCTCGCCAAAGAGATTATGCACCATCAGCAACTGGGCAAGAATATCTTTGCCCGCAGGAAGACTTGCACCGGTAACCAGCAGGATCAGCAGCAACACGGCAATCTGCACATAGTAGGCAGGCAGTACCCGTAACAGGCGGCGGCGGAAGTACTCCAGGGTACGAACCGGCGGGCGGTTTCCCAGCCAGGCCTGACAATAGGCAAGGCCCAGAACAAAGCCTGAAAGCACAAAGAAAACATCCACCCCTGCCCAACCCGTGCGCACCAGGGGCGTCAGATCCAGATGCAGCCCCCACATATTGAGTTCATAAGCCGGTCGTCCGGCAAATCCCCACACATGCCAGACCGCCACCCACAAGGCGGCAAGACCGCGCAGGCCGGCAAGGGAATCCAGATAGATGCGGGCACTGATACCTTCTTTTTCCAGCCGGAATATGGAATCAGTGGAGGGCATCGGGTTTCAGACACGTGGAAGCGGGATGACCAGATTATCATTCCCGGTCGCTTCTCACAAATGAAGCAGCGGGGAGCCCCGCCGTCAATCCCGAATAACCGGCGCTGCCTACTGCTGGCCGGACGGGTGCACGGAAAATACGCCACCGGCCTGAACCAGAAACGGCCCCCAGATGCGCACTACAGGCAGCGTCTGGGCACCGCCGTGAACCCGAAACATACTACTGCCATCAATGGTTGCGCCAATGAGATCGACGCCATCGTTCGCATGGAAATCTACACTTGCGGGCATATTTACCGCTCCGACAACGGTGTTCGCCGCAACCAGGCGGTTCGGTGCAGGCAATACACAGGTTCCATCCACGGTATAGCTGGCCCCGGACAAGCTTACTGTTTCATCCGGGCCTGCTCCCTGAGAAGTACAGTCTGCGGTGGCTGCCGTACCCACATCCGGGTCGATCAGATCCGGGATCTTATCTCCGTCACTGTCTCGGAAACAATCCCCCGCAGCAGTGATGACCATGCTTCCTTCTGCATCCATGGTCATGCCTGAAAAGATGCAGCTATGAGTTGGAGTGGTACCACCGGTCTCCAGGAACTGCAGGCTGCCTGATGCGCCAATCTGCACCACATCACTGCAGGTGCTTCCTTCCAGTTTCAGCGAGCCATCAACCCCCAACTGGACATCAGATGCACTGCAATCAAACTGGAATCGGTCATCACGCAGAGAGACTGGTATGGAAGCAACTGTTGCAGCCAGTACCTGTGAACTTGCCGTCGTTCCGGCAGCTCCAGCCACCATCGGTATCGAACCAGCAACGATCAGGAAACAGATTCGTACTGACCGGGAAACATCGCGCAAGCTTGTGTTCATATCTAAAGATCTCTGGTGAAGATTGAAGGTAGCTCTGCTCGGTGAGCCTGACCCCTGCTGTTTCCAGTGTATTGCGTCGGTATTAACAGGGTCTTAACAGGATGTTGAAAAACGGCTTTTTTTCAACATCCTGTTAAGACCCTTTCCAAGAGGCACCGCACCGCAGGTGACGGCTTCCCGCCACGCCGATGGTGTCCTTTAATACGTCACACCACACCTGGTTTCAGGAAACAGGGCTTTTTCATGAGACTTTTACAACCGGGAAAAGTTGCAATTCCAGAAAGGTTATTTGCGATACAGCTCATGTATCGGCTTTCGGGAAAGCCTGCGCTTGAGTTTTCTCTGCACATTAACCGGCACCAGCCTGGACACAAAACGACCAACCCGTCCCTGTCTCAGGGCCAGAAGATGCATCAGCAAACGCTCTTTACGGCTCAATCGCCCCTGCCTGCCTTCCGCATTCCTGGATTGAAGCAGCAGCTTGCCCAGCCAGCTATCATCCATGGCAGGTACTTCTTTTTCCTCAGCTAAATCTGTCTCTGACAGATAGCTGTGACGATAAAATCTTTCTCCTTCACGGGACACAGGCTGATCCTGCCAAGGTTGCGCATGGGGGCTTTTGTTTTCCAGATAGTCCCGCATTTCCACGAACCACTGCAGCCATTGTTCGGGGGAGCTATCCCATGACTCTATCCAGGTCAGGGGACGATTCTGCAGACGCTCGGGAAAAGCACCGATATCCGGCGCCACGATGGGCAGTCCGGTCAGGAGCATTTCACTCAGGGTATAGCTGTAGGTTTCCGGCCACTGTGCGGTAAACCATACCAGGTCAGGCTGCAATTCCTGCAAATGCCGGGGCAGATCCGCCTCGCTGTAAGCCCCATGCTCGATAATGGCTTCTGAAAGAGGCCGATAGGCATACCCCAGCAGATGAAATTCCAGTGGCGCAGATTTTTTGCGCGCCGCCACTGCCACAGCCTCAAGGATGTCTGCACCTTTTTCGGGACTTAATGCCCCCAACACCAGCACCCGCAAAGGACGTTCTCCTCGATAAGAATTTTCCACAGCCGGCCAGGGCATGTGCTCTTCGCTGTCGGGGTGCCAGGCGACCAGATAATTCAGATCAGGATAATAGCGCTGGAACTCCCGCACCACCCAGGCGGAAGGTGCAATCACCCGTTGCGCCTTTTGCAGCAACTGCCGTTGGTTGTCCTGCCATTCCTCCAGGCTGACGGCCAGGGGATAGGAACTTGATTGGGCATCGAGGTTCGGCGTGTAGCGGCCTTTTGCATCAGTCTGGCTGGGATGCGCATTGATAAAATAATAGTCATGCAAGGTGACATCAAAAGGCAGCTGCAAGTCACCCGGCACCCCCCACAGGCAGGTTTCCAGTCCCAGGGTATGGTGAAAATGCAGACGGCTTACCCCAGCCATTCGCAAAAATTCCAGCAGCTGCGGATACATTTGCGGCAGAGAAAAAAACAGGCCCGGCGCCTCATCGGTCGCGCCAAAGAAAAGCATGGCGCCGCCGCCTTCCACCGGACGGATCACCAGGGTATCCATATCATCCGCCAGCCATGCTGACAGCTCGCGGATATGTTTTTTGGTGCCACCGCCCAGATGATGGGTGAGATGCAGCACCTTCTTTCGCGGCGAAGTACGCAACATTTCCAGTAGCACCCGGGTACGCTGAAGCCGCGCTGGATTCTGCTGGATATGTTTTTCCACCAAAGCATGATAATCAGGATGCAATTGCTGCAGTATTTCCTGAGCATGGGCGATGCGCTCCGCCTGTTCATCAGAAAAGCTCACGCCACCTTCATGAAAAACAAATACATCGCAGCACAGGACATTACGCCAACCCAGCTTCGCAGCCCGGCGGCAAAAATCGTTTTCCTCACCATAACCGCGGCCAAAGCGCTCCACATCAAACAGGCCGGTTTCCTGCAGGCACTGGCGACGAATATACTGACAAAAACCCACACCGGTGGGAATATCCACCACCTCACCGGCATTGACCCGGCGAAACAAGGCATCCAGCGCCGCCACATCCCACTGATCCGGCAGGGCGCTGGACTGACAAAATCTCGGGAAGCTGCAGATCGTGGCATTGTTGGAGAAAGGGGTCAGGGTACCAATGCGCTCATCCCCTTCTGCGGCGGCCATCAGCCGATCCAGCCAGTCGTTGGCGACTTCGGTATCGCTGTTGAGCAACACCACATCGTTATCTTCGCTCAGAGCCATGCCGCGGTTGACCGTAGCGACAAACCCCATATTTTCATCATTTTCCAGCAGGATCACCTGCTCATGAGCCGAAGCGAACTGCCGCAAGTCTTCGTGTATATCGGGATCAGGCGAGGCATCATTGATGATCACCAGGCGATGGGGCCTTTTCTGGAGACTGTTTACCACAGATTTCAGGCAACACCGCAACTCTTCCCGCCCCCCATACACAGGAACGATAATATCCACTACCGGTTTCATTTCCTGTCCAGAAAAAACAGTCTGCGCACCAGCTTCACGGCAGGATGACTGCGCAGCGCATTCAGCTCTGTGGTTACCTGCTGCAGCTGATCATCCCGTTCCTCAACGATAGACCTGGTGTATTCCAGATCCTCAAACAGGCTGCGCAGTTGTGTTTCCCGCTCATCAACCACGGATGCAGCATGCTCCAGCTCAGCTGCCAATTCCCCCAATTGCTGATCTTTTTCTGCAACCACCGCCAGGGCCAGCCCATGCTCTTTCCCCAATATCTGCAAATCATTGTTGATGGCAAATATCTGGCGGGTAGTCTCTTCCAGATCAAGAGCAAGCACAGGGCACTCCTCCAACAGTTTGTCGAAATCCTGCCAGACCTCATCCAGCGCTGCTTCATTCAGCTTTTCCATCTGAAGCAGGTGGTAGGCCCGCGTTGTTTGCCTTGTGATCTCTCCACCCACTTCATCAGAATGTGCACGTTGATGGTGCAACCCCGGGTCAATCTCTGCCGCGACAGCGTCAGCTGCCGATTCTAACGATTGTGGCCAGACAATCCCCAGCAAGCTGCCAGTTCGGGATAACACAGTAGCCCAGTCATCCAGCAAAGCTGCATAGTCCACGCAGCTGCGTGGCAAATCACGGCTGGTTTTTTCACTATCCCGCGTGTAGCGCAACCACAACAGATTGGCACTGGTGGTGCTCAATGGATCGCGGCGACACAGGGATGCCGACACCTCCCAGGGAGCACGGGAGGCTAGAATAGCCACGGGCCTCCACCCCGCCTGGCGTGCCGCTTCTTTCCAGAATGGCAGGAGCAGGCACAGGCGCGGGTCTTTGACCACCGCCAAAGGTGCATCATCGGCAAACGCCGTTTTCAGGAAAGTGACAGCCTGATTCCTCAACTCGGCAAACCGATCACCAGACCACCAGTGCTCTGGCAGTGGCCGGAAGTCATACCAGTTTCTCTCCAGCACACCCAGCAAGGCTTCATTGATCGCAATCAGTTCCTCATGTTCCCAGAAGCCCCGGGCATTGATGTCAGGCTGCGCCTGCAACAGATTTGTGCCCACGTCAGCGCCAAGCAGATTCAACACCCTGGTCAACACCGAGGTTCCGCTACGGTGCATGCCCAGCACCAGGATCAATGTCCGGCCTTCAGGCATGATGGGACAGCTCTCCCACCAGAGCAGAGTTAGTTGGAATCAGGTAAGCTTTGCACATATATCCGGGATGATACGTGTTTTCTGCAGCCAGATGAATCATGAATGATACAGTGAACTACAACTTTTCTTATAGCTATAACCTTGGCTCCGCGCCCCAAACACAAAAAGAAGAAGAGCTGATAGCCTTTGATGACTGCCAGGAGTTTCCGCTGCCCGACCAGCGGATACTGATTCGTAGCAAACACAGCGGCCAGCAAATCATAGTCACAAACGACGTATTGTACTCTCTGTACCTGTGCCGGGAGTTCAAAACCATGACGGAACATGCGGAACATCTAGGCCGGGAAATACCTGAATTGAAGGACGAGCAGGAGGATATCCGCCAGGCGCTCACCAGCACTCGGCAGGCCGGCCTGATGCTCTCTGCTCAACACAAGGCAACAAGCATTAAGCCCGCAGCCATCTCCCACCCTTGTCCGCAAGGCTTGTGCTTCTGCATCCTTAGCTGCGACCGCACAGAATCACTTTCCCGGTTACTGGAAAGCATGGCCGCCAGCCACCAGTTTCTTGCGCACAATCTCTATTATGTCGTTGATGATTCCAGGCAGCAGGATAACCGGAACAGCAACCAAAGTGTCTGCAAGGAATTCTCCATCACTCACGGGGTAGAGCTGCGCTATTTTGGCATTGAAGAGCAAAACAACATTTTGAGGCAGCTCAAAAAACAACTGCCTGAACATGCCCGGGGCATTGATTTTCTCCTGGGGCGTTACCAGGATAATCCAGCCATCCCCTCCTATGGCCGCACCCGCAACTGGGGGCTGCTGCTGGGCGCTGGACGCAAGGTGATGCTTATCGACGATGACATATTGTTCCAACGCATTGATCCCCCGGAAAACCATGAGGGAATCACCATTACCTCCAAGCCACGAGGAGCAGAGTTTTTCTGTTCCGATAGCGAGTGGCGCGCGCTGTACAATACGGAAAACACGGATCCCAGCGCAAATATTTTCAGTGCTGCATTGAGCACAACACTGGCGGAAGCACTTTCCCTGGCCGGAACAGAGATACTCCAGCAACGCACCTTGCGCAACCTGCATCCGGCGGATTTTCCCCATGTGAACGCCGATTCCAGGATCTTGCTGACCTCCTGTGGCTATGCTGGGGATCCAGGCACCACATCCAACACCTGGATCTATCAGCTGCCAGAAGGCTACCGAAAGCGCCTGCTCGCATCAGAAAAAGAGTATCGGCACCACATTACCGCACGAAACACCTGGCTGGGCAGCTTTGCCCCGGCGTTTCGGCGCCAGTTTTCCCTGATGTCCCCAATGATGGGTATCGACGCCAGCCACCTGACGCCCCCCTTCTTTCCCCTGTATCGAAACGAAGATCTGCTGTTTGGGCAAATGCTGCATTTCCTGCATCCCGATGGCTTGTTTCTGGATGCCCCCTGGGCCGTACCTCATCTCCCTGCAGAACACAGACAATGGGAAAAAGGCCTGGCACTCGCATCCCAAAATTATAGCCTGCTGGATTTTTCCTCAGATGCCCTGGCCCTCGACCCGCCATCATTTCTCCCAGATCCTCCAGGCGAGCGCTTACAGGCTTGCAGCAGTTTTTTTTCCAGCCTCGGCAAACTGTCAGACGAAATGCTGACAGATCAGATCGCCCGGCTAACTCTGGGGCTGCGCACCGCACAAAGCTGCAGAATACAACAAGTGCTGGAAACCAGTGGAGATGCACCGGATTTCTGGAAGGACGACCTGCAAGACATTATACAGGCCGGCAGGCAAAGCCTGGCCATGCCATTGCCAACCGGCTTCCGGGGCATGCCGGGCAAGGAGGACGAGCAAAGAGCCCTGGCGCGCATACTATGGACAAGCTTTGCACAAGGCATCCAGGCCTGGGAGGCCTGTATGGAGATCATGCAAAAATCTCAGACAGAAGCCTCATAAGCCGCCAGCACCTCCCCGGCCTCGCCCTGCATACGGGAAACCCCCTGCTCGATCCACACCACGCGGTCACAGAGCTTTGCCATCACCTGGGTATTGTGCGACACCAGAATGACGCTGCGGTTGGAACGGATTCTGCGCTGAATCTCTTCCGAAGATTTCTTGCGGAAAGCCGCATCACCCACCCCCAGCACTTCGTCAATAAGCAATACATCCGGATTCGCCTGCATGGCTACGGAGAACCCCAGGCGGGCGCGCATTCCTGCGGAATAGCTGGACACAGGCTCGTCGATAAACTCTTCCAGCTCGGCAAATGCCACCAGTTCATCCATGTTTTCCTCGATGCGGGATTTTGGCGCACCCAGCAACATCCCGGACAATATTGCATTCTCCCGCCCGGTGAGCAAGGGGACAAAACCCACCTGCAAGGACAATAAAGAGGCGCTGACGCCGGCATTGCGGATCTGTCCCCGGTCGGGTGCAATGATGCCGGCAATCACCTTCAGCAAGGTGGTCTTGCCAACGCCGTTGCGACCGATTACCCCCAGGGTTTCACCATGCCCGAGGGAAAGGGAAATGTCCTTCAATGCCCAATACAGCTCCCCGCTGCGCAAGCTGCGCCCGCGCCGGTACGCGACACCCACATTCTCTAGGGCAAGAACCGGATTCACGCCAGCCTCGGATAGAGACGATCATAACGATGCAGCAGAAACAGCCCCAACCAACACATGGCAACAGAAAACAGCAGCACCACAATCAAATGGAACATATCCGGCCACTGCCCGAACAGCAGCACATCCCGCCAGGCATGGATAATATGCACCATGGGATTGAGATCCAGCAACATGCCCAGCCAGCCTTGCAGATTGCTGGTATCGAAAAACACGCCCGACAGAAAGAACATGAGCATCAGCACATTGTTCATCAGCAATTTGAGATCAGGGTACAAAGGCGTAAGCGCAGCAACGCTGAATGTCACCCCGCATACCAGCAACAGCTGCGCCACTAACAGCAGGGGAATGGCCAGCCACGACCAGGATCCCACCCCGTAGAACAGCAGAAACAGCAGCAACAATCCCAGCGTTACCAGAAATTTCACCGTATTCTTGAGAATCACCACCGCCGGGAAAAAAACCTTGGGCAGGTACACCTGGGACATCAGCCCCTTGCCGGCGGTAATGGCATTCAGGGACATGCGCACGGTGGTATCGAACCATTTCCAGGCCACCAGACCGATAAGCAGCCAGGGTACGAAATGCTCCCCGCCCCGCTGCAAGGCCACGGAAAAAATAATATAGAACGCCCCCATGTACAACACCGGCTCCAGCACCCACCATAACATTCCCATATAGCCTCTGGCGGCTTCCACCTTGAGGTCAGCCCTGGCCTTGTACAAAATCAGCTGCAGATAGTGGGGTGTCATGATGTTTTTCCGATACGAAACAACAATGGCACTTCCAGCACCTTGGGGTGAGAGATGCCATGCTCCCACAGCCCATCCTCTCCCCAGCAGTCGCCATGATCGGCACAAATAACCACAGTGGCATCTGCAAACGCATCCAATAACACTTTCAGTTGCCCATCCACCCATTCCAGTGCCAATACCTGCCGCCGACGGGATTCAGCAGCATCATTGTCCTTAGCAAAAGGCACACAGGGGTTCTCCTGTGGTGACCAGGGCGCACCTTCAAAGTAATACGGCACATGGGTTTCACCAATATTCAAAAAAGCAAACACCGGCAGACCCCGGTCATCCAATTGCTGAGAAAGCCACTGTAGTTGCTGGGGCAGCGTCCAGGTGACACAGGGATCGCCCGGATAGTAAAAATGCTGGAAATCCGCAATGAGATTGCCTGCGGTTTCCGTCTCCGGGTTGAACCAGGCCACTGCACCCGTACCAATGGTGCGGTAGCCCTTGCGGCTAAAACCATCAACAATATTTCGCCCTTGCAGCAAAAAGTATTCCTTGCCCTTGCCCGCAATGCCACCTTGACCCATGCGGAACAATTTGCCGTATTTGGGATTGACCCCGGTGATGCAGGACTGGGCATCTCCGGGAGTAAACCCCATAAACATGGCCATATGGGAAGAATAGGTAAAATTCCCGGGCGCCTGTGCGCAATAGACGTTTCCAATCCGCCCAAATACAGGCAGATTTGCAGAAACAAAGCTGTCGTAGCGGCAGGAGTCCAGGGTGATGAACAACACAGATTGCGCGGATTGCCTGGGAAAGCTGGGATTCTGCATAGGCTGCCATCTTACCAGATGTTTCACGGACACAAAAAAGCCCGAAGCAACAGAAAGCTTCGGGCTTGCCGGGCAGGGAAAGCCTCAGGGCGTCAACACAGGCCTATCGGTAAAGGCTTTGAACGCATCCTCATTGACCCTGGCCTCGGGATCATTCTTTACCTTCAGCCAGTAATCAACCTTGATCTCGTGTGCAACCTTGTTCTTTGCCTTCTGAACCAACGCATCCTTCACTTCGGAAAACGGCTTGGTATGTGCAGGTGTATGCTCTTCCAGCAGAATAAGATGATACCCAAAGCGGGTTTTTACCGGCTCACTGATTTCTCCCGGCTTCAACGCCAGCAGCGCTTCCTCAAAAGGCTGCACCATGCGTCCACGGTTGAACGTGCCCAGAGAACCACCAGCTTTGGCGCTGCCTGTATCCTTGGAGTACTGCTTTGCGGCTTCCTTGAAATCCAGCTTGCCTTCGACAATCTGTTTGCGCAGAGCATTGGCCCGCTCCAGCACCGACTCGTCTGCTTCATCGGTCTCTGCGCTCAACAATATATGGGAGGCCACAAATGATTCCGGCACTTTCAGCCTGTCTTTTTCAGTGATGTACAGCTCTTTGGCGGCGGCTTCATAATTTGCATTGTCCACCAATTTTGCCTGCACATCGGCAATTTCCGCTTCCGCCAGAATGTTATTGGTGAACTTCCATATCTGCGCAGCAACTACCGGATCCTTGTCCAGGCCCTTCTTCCTGGCTCTGGTCGCTGCCACCTTGGCCATGTAGGTGCTGTCCATCACCTCACGTACTTTCTTGGGTTGAACCAGCAGCAGTTTCAGCACATCTTCCGGAGCAGTCCGTAGCGCCATGCGCAACTCTCCCAAGGTAAGATCCACCTCCGGACCATCAATTAGCACCTGACTATCATCCAGAGAATATGCGGCAACAGGCACTAGCAACAACAGCAAAATAACAATTTTGTTCATCATCTCAACCAGTAAACTTAATTTAAAGGAAACTATACAAAAAAAACGGTGGCTTTCGCCACCGCCTCTTTATCAGTGAATGGTAACTGTGGCGCTCAATAGAAAACGCTGTACCTTCCAGATGTTGGGCTGGTAACACGCAGGTAATAGATAACATCCGGCTGCGCATGACATTGGTAAGCCACATCAGATGTATTCAGGTACAAGTTTCCTGTTTTTATTGTTTTGGTGCAATCCGGATCAGCAGAATCCCTTACGTAACTTGTGCTCAGGGAAACCGTCATAGGGCCAGACAAGTAATCAAATATGAGATTTTCAAAGTCGCTTCTATTTTCCGGCTTGATCGTCCACACTTGGGTGGTATTGAAATCAATAGGTACGGCATATTGCTCGCCATTCAGGGTAAGATCCAGCTCCCCCCTGCAAATAATGGTAGTGGTTGGCGTGCAGGCGCCACCCGGAGGGGGATCCGCCACATCATTCACTGTCACAGCAAATGTCAGGGTAGCAGACTGGCCGGCAGCATCAGAAACGAAGACACCAAATGAGTCCAGAGTGTTGCTGTCAACCCGAGCATTGGCGGCAGAATAAGAAACATCGTAAGTCAAATCCGCAGCAACACTGATTGACGCTACAGCGCCTTGCATAGGCGGGTTGTTTGAATCCAGTTGTATGTTAATCGGTGGCGTAAGCGTCACACCGTCGAGAATGGATTTGGTCAGCGCGGTATAGCTCCCTTCATCAATACTGCCCATGTCAATCTGGGAAGAAACCAGATTGCCCATCCCGGAACCACAGTCTCCATCCATGCCCACTGTCAACTGGCTGGTGGTGGTGGACATATTAACAAGGTTTCCACTACAGAGCACACTCCCATTCCCGTCATTTATTTCTACGGTAACGGCAGCCACTGCAAGTTGCGAAGACAAAACACCAACGCAAAACACGGGAACCGCACTTGCCAAAAACAACCTTAAACCCATACCAGATACCTGACTTAACTATACGTTGAAAAAAAGCGAATGCTTAATGCAAATATTACCACAATAGACTAAGCAGTTTGCGAATAGTTCCACATTACCAGCACTTGGCAACAAGAACAAAAAAAGGGTTGCCGAAGCAACCCTTTTCATTTCCCAAGGAAATAATAATCTCAGCGTAAACGCCGAACCTTAGGGACCACTGGTAATGGTAGCAGCATTGAACACGGTAACGCCAGCTGCAGAGCCTGATATCATGCGCTCGTATGCGTGGTTTACGGCCGAACCGTAAGACGCGCCGACACCAACATTGCTGTTACCCAGAACGGTAGCCTTGAAGCCGATTACCGGCAAACCGGAATAGGTATTGTTGCTACCGGTCAACTGGTGCCCAACGGAGGCAAAGCCAATCTTGCTCCAACCAGCAACCCCTGGCAAACCGGCAGTAGCAAGCTTGCTTGTGGTATTGGTGGCGCTGAATACATTGGAATCGTCACCGAACTCGATTACGTTAGCCTCGTAGCACAGGGAAACCCTTGCCTGAGGTGGACGAGGAGAAACGGTAGAACCAGTTGCTTCTTTTTCCGCTTCTTCACGATCCCAGCTGGTAATGGTGATCTCTTCACAAGCCATGCCATCTTCCAGGCCCGCAGCGCTCGCTCTAAATACGGAGGTAAAGGGCGCAACAGGAGGCAGGGCAGTCTCATTAGGATCGACATACTTGCTCTTGGTCGGGAAGGTCACGATCCAGGCGGTTTCTGCTTCAGTCGCAGGGTTTGCACTGTACTCGTTGAGCAAAGAGGAAGCCATGAGAACGGCGGAAACCGCGTCTGTACCACTCATCCAGTTATCTTCGTACACAGTAACGGTGCCGGCAGCAGAGTCGCTGTTGATAACAACACTGACGGGATCAGCATCCTGCCAATCTGGACGCAGGGTGCCTGGCTCATTATGGGCAGGACGGGACAGGAAGTTCTCCAGTACGGTAGCAGGAACAGTTACCTGTGTACCGGACTGCACGTTGATGATACCCAGGGTACCGAACAGGCCGCCTTCAGGAGCACGTACTGTGGAATTTGCAGCCATGCTGCCGTTGATCCACGCCTGACGAATCGCCGCGCAGTTATCGGGAACACCAGCCGCAGTGTGGATGTAATCCTGCAGGCCGTTGTTGTCCAGATCCATGTCTACGATAGTAGCCATTTCGATAACGGTGAAGTAACCTTCGCGGGTACGCTCGATGCCGGTAGGACCGCCATCGGTGAACAGCAGGTCACGGAAAACTTCAGGGTTGGTATCCATGGTGGTACAGCTGTTGTCCGGGGTAAACACCTCGGCGCCGCCGTTGGCGGAATCCTGGATCTTGGCGACCCAAACGTCATAGGGAGACAGGTATACATGGAAATCAAGAACTTCACGAGTATTGTAAGCTTCGCGGAAACGAACCTTAACGGCTTTACCTTGATTAGTTGTGTTAACGATGGAGAGCAGAGTCTCTTCGTTACCTTGAACGGTGAAGTAAGGGAAAACCAGCACTTCACCAGTACCATCGGTACTTACGTTGACTGCCTGCGCAGAACCTGCACCAAGTGCGGCCAGAACTGCTACGGACAGGATTTTCTTTTTCATCTTCATTTAATGAAACTCCTTAAATTTAATTGAAAGCTATTCAACTATAGATCTATAGGTGACTAAGCAATTAGCATTTTTTGCACCCAGCCGCCACCAGACTTGATGCAGCTAAACGGAACATACCACACGAAAAACAGTATAGCAAACATTTTTGAAAACTTTTGTTATTCATGCGACGTGTGATTATTTTACAACAAACACGGTCTGTCACACAACAAAAACATCTTCACCCGCACAAGCATCCGGTGGTTTCCAGGGGTGTTTCGCGGATCAATTCAAGGCAAGGCGAGCACACCGGGCACGACCGGAATCCAGGATCCCGGGAGGAAAAATCTGTCGTCCTGGATCCCGGCCTGCGCCGGGATGACCATGGCCTATTCGCCATTCAGGTCTGGACTCAATTAGGCGAAACCCACCAGTTGCCATCCGACAGGATCCATTTTTCCTGAAAGCGGGAAGTCATTTCCTGGCCACGCATCTGTGCGATATCCCCCACATAGAGATAGCCAAGGAGGATGCTGACCTTGCAAAGCTCTTCTTCACATTCCACTTTCTCTACATTGGCGGATTTGCGTATGATCGCCCCTCCTTTCATGCGGTTGGCATACACCTCGAACGGTTTGAGCGAGCGCGTGGCCGGCGAAAAAAAGCCATAGGCCTTTTTCCAATCCATGGCAATGAGCGCGTCCATATGCTCCTGGGCTCGTTGCTTTACGACTTCTTCTTTTGAGAGCTGTGTCACATCTGCAACACCATCTTGCATATTTGCAACTTTGCCATCATTTTCACTACAACCCGTAACAATCACCACTAGCGCCAACGTCACCATAAGCGCTGTCATTCGCCGGAATTTACAGAATAACCCATACTTTCTCATGGTTGATCAACCTCTTTCGCCCGATCCTGATTTTCCACCGATGTGCCATATACCCGCTCGCCGCCATGGGCCCGGATCACACCGGCTTCTTCAAGAAATTCCTGCTTCAAACCCTGCATGCGGGTGCGGAAATCACGGGTAATGTCCAAGGCGTCGTTGGCACTGGTAATCACCCTGGGGGTGAGAACAATGACCAGTTCCACCCGCTCGTTACCTGTTTCCGTAGAACCAAACAGCGCGCCAAATATCGGAATTTTATAGATAAAAGGCACTCCGCCCTCTGCATTGGTGCGCTTGTCCCTGATCAATCCGCCAAGCACCACGGTCTGGCCGCTCTGCACCGCCACGGTGCTGTTGATCTCACGGGTCTGAATGGTGGGCTGATTGGTCTGGATTTCCGTATCCGCCACGGCGCTCACTTCCTGGGTGACTTCCATGGTCACCAGGCCACCGGGATTTACCCTGGGCTTTACGGTGAGAATAATGCCGGTCTGGCGGTACTGCACGGTTTGGATGATATTGCCGGCATCGGTGGACTGGCTTTGGCTGAGGGTGGGCACTTCATCGCCCACGCGGATCTTGGCTTCGTGATTGTCCAGCACCATCACCGAAGGCGCAGACAATACATTGACCAGGGAATCGTTGGCAAAGGCATTGAGCACTGCCTTGACCGCCCCGGTGCTGTCGATGAGAGACCAGTTGAAGCCATTAAGCAAATTGCTGATCCCGTCGATCTTGGTGCCGGACGACGTTCCACCGACACCGCCGACACTCTGCTTGCCGCTGCCTACGCCGCCATCAAAGAACCAGGAAATGCCGTATTTCAGCTTGTCCTTAAGCAACACTTCCACGATGGTTGCTTCGATATGCACCTGCAAGGGCACGATGTCCAGCTGCTCCAGGGTGCTCAGCACTTTCTTGTAGTCTCTGGCAGACGCCAGAATCAACAGGGTATTGTGGTTTTCATCCGCGACCACGCGGATTTCGCCTTCGAGGGCGCTGGTGTTGCCACTGCCAGCGGAAACGCTCTTCTTGGCGGTGGCAGGCGGTTTTTTTGCCTTGGCCACGGTGCTTTTCTTATCCTTCGACGCTACCGTGGTGCTTTTCAGCCCGGGCGCGACACTTGCGGATTTGGTCTTTTTGCTGGCGCTCTTACCAGTAAAGAGTTCGTTCAGCAGGCCAGCCAGGTCTTCCGCCTTGCCGTTGCGCACCCGGTAGACGAACAGGCGCTGTTCATCACCAGACTGGGTCATGGCATCAAAGCGTTTGATCCATTTCCCTACTTCTTTCAGGTATTCTTTTTGTGGCGTAACCACCAGAAAACCATTGGCGCTTTCGATGGGTGTAATGCGCACCAGGCCACCCAGAGCTTTGCCGGCATCGCCGCCCAGCACAGCGTCCAGATCTTTCTGCACGTCTTCCACGCTGCCGTTTTCCAGCACGAAGAAGCCCACAGACAAGCCTTTCATCCAGTTCACATCAAAGGTGTCGATCACTGCCAGCATTTGTTGCAAATCACGGGCATTACCGGACAGGATCAGCAGGTTGCGCTTGGGATCCACCCTTACGATACTGTTGTCCCGCACCAGGGGCTTGAGGATTTCGTTCATTTCCTCGGCGCTGATATTTTTCAGGGGGCGAATCTGCAAGCTGTGGCCGAAAGGCAGCGGAGTTGTCGAGTCCGCCAGTTGCGGCGTCATCAGTCCCTTGTGCGCCTTGGTCACAGGAAGTACATGATAGACGCCGTCCTGCTTTACCAGGGTTGCATTGTTCATGCGCAACAGGGTTTCCAGCAGAGGAAGAAGATCCTTGCGGGAGACCGGCGCGCCGGTTTGCATGCTTACGCCGCCACGCACCCCGGGATCGACAATGTAGCCAAGCTGCAGGGTATCGCCCAGGATCACCTTCACCACTTCACGAATATCGGTGTTCTCAAAATTCAGGGTGATGTCTCGCTTGTTGCTGAACACGGGCGCCTTGGTGGCGACTTTTGGGGCAGCAGGCTTGCCAATCAGTTTTCCGCTACCCGTAACCTGCCAATCCTGTGCAATGGGCAAAACAGCTCCGTCTTCCCGGGGAGTGACTGCAGCAATGCTTTTTGCCAGATCGGTTCCCTGTTTGGCTTCCAGCGCGCCACTGGCGGTGTTTACCGGAACGGGAGGGAGCGCGGCAGATTCCTGCTGCTGCGCTTTCACGAAAGGAAACGACTGACAGGCACCGAGGGAAAGCGCTGCCAGCATGAGCAACAGCCCTCGGCCAATACGGTGATGGATGGACACGGTGTTATTCAATCTACATTTCCTTATTTAATAAGCGCGGGATAGTAGCACATACCACTCCGTGCTGAAACACAGCGGCCTGGCCCGCATTTCTCACCGGGGTTCGGGATTTCCGGCCCGGTGAGAAATGCCGGCTAGGGTTTGGGGATAGCAGGCTTGGGTGCAGCTTTGCCCGCATTATTGTTTTTCTTTGCAACTCGCGGCTTGGGCACAGGTTTGACCGGCACTACCGGCCTGTAGTTCCGCAGCAGCAGCTCCTCGGTTTCGCTGCCATTGCTCAGCACCAGCCGATCGGCATCGATGCGGGTTACTTTCCAGCCATCCACTTCTTCGCCGACACGTACCCGCCGGGAGCCTTTTTGCCTACCCCCCTTTACCAAAGCATATTTCTGCTTGCCAATGATGATGATCGCGCTCAACTGCATCCGCGGCTTTCCCACCTTGCGCGTCGGCTTGATTGGCGATTTCTTGCCTGGCGGTGCGGGCACATAGGGTGGTGGCGGGCGGCGCTTGTTGAAAAACAGCGGGCGTTCGGCAATCGGCTGATAGACTGCTTGCGGCGGGAAGCCGGAAACCCTGTCCATACTGTCCAGCAAGGTCTTGATCTCATCCCCCTTTTGCTCTTGCACCGCATTCGCTGCGACTTTCGGGATCTGCGGCGGAAAGTACCAGCGCCAGGCAAGAAAACCAAGTAGCAATACGGCTATTGTCAGCCACAGCTTCTTCATTTTCCTCCCCCCGGGAGATACCCCACCAGGCCGAAGCTCACATCCAGCTCATAGCCTTCTACGCGATTCTGGCGCCGTCCCTTGACCGTGCGGCGACTGCGTATGGAGATATTCTGCACCATGATGATGGGCAGCTGCCCTTCCAGTTCGTGCAAAACCTTGGCCAGGGCCTCCACATCTCCTTTCATGCGCACTTTGATCTCGATTTCCTGAGTGTCGCCGTCCTTGTCCGCATCAAGCTTTTGGGTGCTGATCAGCTTTCCCCCTGCCCCGGTAATGATTTTCTTTACCCGGTTCTGCAGCTCTGCCGCCGCCAGCTCCGGGTTTGCTGCAGCGATAAAATAGTTACGTTTGCGCAAATCCTGACGCAGCGCCTTGAGACGCTTTTCCAGCAGGGGACGGCTGTCGAGAAGGCGCTGATAACGCTCGATATGATCCACTGACTGGCTGGCGGCAGCATCATAAAACTGCATCTTGGACCACCAAGGCAGAAAAATCATGGCCAGAACAAACGCCACAGCCAGGAACAGGGCACCCAGCAACAATACGCATTTCCCATTATCAGTTCGCAGGTTCATTATCCACTAGCCCCCGACACCATGCGTTGCGGCGGCATGGCGGACGGACTGGGCCGGGGAGCAGCCCGCTCCATGTCCGTCCCATATTCAACTACCGGCATGGGCGCCGGAGCTGGCGGTTGCGCTGGTGCCGGAACAGGCGCGTTTCCGGTGCTGGCTGGTTCAACGGCAGGCATAGATGGAGCGACTTTGCCCTCTTTCACTTGCCCTGCAGGTGGCGCTCCCGTTGTTGGCGCGGGCGCGGGCGTTGCCGCCGCTCCCTGTTCCCCGGCGGACGCTGTAGCGACGCCGGTCAGATCACGGGGAAACGGCATATTGATATTGGCAGCAAGGTTGAATACTTCCTTGCCGCGCTGCTGGGTAACCGGCGAAAGAAAATGTGGATTATCGAAAGCAGGAGAATTCTGCAGCAAGCCGATCAACGAAGACGCGGAGCTGGATGTGCCGTTGATGGTCAGGGTCTTGCCCTTTACTTCCATGCGTTGCAGTGAGGTGTCGTCCGGCAGCAAGTTGGTCAACACTTGCAACACATCCAGCACTGGCGGGAAGGTCTGCCATTGATCACGAATCACTTCCAGAGCCTTGATCTCTTCGTCCGCCCGCTCACGCAATTCCATGACCTTACCCGCCTTGCCACGCAGTGCCGCCTCTCTGGATTGCAGGGAAATTGCTATTTCGCGCTTCTGCCACAAGGGCAGCGCCATTGCAGTGGCCAGTAGCACAACCACCAGGGCTGCCGGCGCCATACGCTGGGCCAGGCGCTTTAGGTTCAGCCTGGGACGCAACGCTGGCGGCAGCAGGTTTGCATCATCCCACAGACCAGCAGCGCTGAGGCTGTCTACCGCTATACCCGCCGAACGCAACACACCCAGCCAGTCGTCCACTCGCTTGCGCGGCACCAGCGCCACTTCCACCGGAAGCATGTCTGCGCCTTCCCTGCGGGCATTGAGGTGGAAGTCGAAATACACCTGCTCAGCGGAAAAGGGAGTGAAGCGATCCAGTTCGAAACTGATTACCTGGCGCAGATTTTCCCGGGCTGCCGCAGGCAAGGCAATGGTGCGACTCAGCAACCAGTCAACAGGAAGCAAGACAGCAAGAGGATGTTCATGAGACTTGAGCAGGGCGGAAACGGCAGGATCGACAACTGTACTGCCCAGAAGGACTTCGCCCAGTTTCTTGCCATCCCGGTACAGCTCGGCGCGTTCCCCCCGTATTTCCAGGATGTAGGGCGTAACGCCGGAAGCAACACGTTCGGCCAGCGCTCCAGGCAGACAGGCCAGCAAACGCTGCCGCCAGAAGCGAAGCCTGGCCAGACTGGAAAAATTCATGTCCATCTTCAGCCTTCTTCCTGCTGGAGCGCTACCCGCCCCAGAGACTGAAGTTTGCCGAATTTTTTCTGTAACAACATATAACCTTTGCGTGTCTTGGATTCGATGCCAACAACCATTTCTCCCTGGGACTTTCCTCCGCCAGAGAGATCCACTTCGGCAACCAGCCGAAAGCGTGTGCCTTTGCCCACCTTCAAAAAGGCGCCGCCAAATGCCGGAGCGGGAACCGGCAGCCCTTGCTCCAGTGCCTGCTGGCGCTCAAGCAGATATTGGTCGACCTGCACCGGCGTTACACCGGGTATGGCCAGCAACACCGCTCTGGAGGCAAATGCGGGATTGACTGTACGTTGCCGCGCATCCACGGTCAATGCCCCGGCCAGCTTTTTGTATAACTGAGGAGTGATTCCTGCGACCTGCTGCAACTCTTCGATAGACAGAAACACCCCGTCACGAGCGCCGATGGGACGCCCCAGGGCACGATAGTCCCGATCCTCTGCGCCCTGGGCGTGGGTGGCGTTATCAGGATCACGCCAGTCCAGGATCGCATCCCGCACCGCCATTGCCTGCTCCTCTTCCAGCCCGAAAGACTCCAGCAGGCTTTGCAGCATCTGCGCATTCACCTGATTGAGATCGATGCGCGCATTTTCCGGCATGGCGCCGATCCAGATGGTCTTGCCGGCGAATGTCCAGGGGTGCAAACGCCCGTCCACCGGCCAGGGATTGTCCTCAGGGGAACGGGCGCGCCTTTCCAGCATCAGCATCATGAAATTCAACCCGGCGCTGACCAGCGCCCTTCCCTCACGCTCCTGGCGAATGTTGCTGGTCATGGCAACCCCGGTGCGCTGTACCATGGACATGGAGCCGGCGATCACGCTGAGCAATACGATTACCCACAATACCAGCACCAGGGCGATTCCCTTTTGTCGTACCGACCTCATCATAATCAGTACCCCGGAAGCTCGAAGGTCATTTCCGGCCATGCACCTTTTTGATCCTCGATCTGCATGCGCACCAGCATGGGCAGAAAGGGGTGATCATCCCAGCCATCCGTCCAACTGGCAAAATCATCTCCCTTGTTCTCCACGCCGTAATAGGAAAAGCTCAGGCTCCTGATTTCATCGACAAGCACGGATTCACTGTACCAGGCGCGCAGCTCCGGCTTTTCCTTCTCACCCCGGAACACCGCCGCTCCCGATAGGGGGCGCCATTGCGGCAGTCCGGCATCACCGGAGAGCACTTCGGGATGGTACAGCCAGCGGCGCAAGACCAGCTGTTTTTTGCCGTCCCGCAGCCCTTGTTGCAGGCGAATGATGTACAGCCCGCCACTGCCCAGATGGGCAGGCATGGGGCTGACGAACTCCACAGCCCGGGTATTGCCCTTGAAGAAAAAAACATTGCCGCCTTCCGATTCCACATGGCTGTTCAAGGCTCTGGCCTGGCGGAACCGGTCGGACAGATACTGCCACACCATGCTGATGCTGGTATCCCGCTCCAGCCGCGTCTCGCTCGCATCCCAGGCCTTTCCGGCAAAACGCAACGCACCGAACAGCAACAGCATCATCAGGCCGATGAGCGCCAGGGAAATGATCATTTCCAGCAGGGTAAAGCCTCGCATATGGCATTTTTCGACTGCACGCATTATTTGTCGCTCAAGCGCAAGGTATCGAGAACATAGCTGCGATGGCGTCCGCCATCTCCCCAGCTCACTTTTACATGCACCCGATAGGGCTTGAAGCTTCGGGGAAGATCTTCCAGTTCTTCGTAGGACAGCACATCCACCTTCCAGCGAAAGCCATTTTCCTCGCCCTGCTCGCTGCCCTGGCGCAGGGGTACCTGATCAGCCACTTCCGCCAGCTTGGATTCGGCAACGATCATGGCGCTGGTGTATTCACCGGCCACGGACAGATTGCGCAGGCTGCCGCCAAAGGCCTGATACAAGGCGCCAAGAGACATGGCCAGGATAGCGAAGGCCACCAGCACTTCCAACAGGGAGAAGCCCCGTTGATGCCGCATCAGCTTTCCGGCTCCACATCCAGAATGCGCACCTTGCCGGTCAGCCAGTCCACATCGATGCCGAAAGCGCGCTCACCATAGCTCAGGGTGATGCGCCCGCCAGTAGAACCGCCATCGGGGAAAAAGCGGATCGCACCAATGCTTTCCCCACGGGTTTCGCTTTCTGCTGTGAGCAATTCGATCTTCAGCTTTTCAGAAATGGAATAATTCTTCTTTCTGCCTGTAACCTGAAAGCTGTGTTTCTCGACGTTCAGGGTCAAGGTGGACTCTTCCCGGGCGGTGAGCGCATGGTTGCGGGCAAAGCGCAGCCCGGCAGCCAGCTCCCGGGAAGCAGATTTGAGTTGAGTGCCGGGCAGGGCGCTGGAAATCATCGGCGGCACCAAGGTCATCAATATGGCCATCAGCGCCATGACCACGATTAGCTCCAGCAGGGTAAAACCCCTGACCCGCACTACACTATTGCCAGCTGGTGATGTCCTTGCTCTCACCCTCACCGCCGGGGCTGCCATCAGCGCCATAGGAAACGATATCGAAATCACCATGCTCGCCGGGGAAGCGGTATTGATAGAGGTTTCCCCAAGGATCCTTGGGCAGCTTATCCAGCACCGGCTTGCCGCCATTGGCGCCTTTGGTCAGCTCTTCCAGGGACTGGGGATAACGCCCGGCGTCCAGCCGGTACAAATCCAGTGCACCCTTGAGGCTGCCAATCTGGGCCACCGCCGCGTCATGTTTTCCCTTGCCGAACTGATCCATAACCCTGGGCCCGACCAGACCGGCGAGCATGGCAAGAATCGCCAGCACCACAAGCAGTTCAAGCAGGGTAAAACCTGCGTTACCGCGATACTTTTTGATTTTCATACTACTTTTTTCTCCATTCAATATTCTGTACCTGAACTGAACCCGCAAACTCAGGCTCTGCGACATCACAGCACAGGCGGAACACCTGCTACATAGCCAGGTCATTGGCGCCAAGGATGGCCAGCATGATGGACACGATGATGCCGGCGACGATCAGCCCCAAGCCGACGATCAGCGCCGGCTCGAGAAGGGTCAGCAGGCGCTTTACGCTGGTACGCACTTCTCCGTCGAAAACATCCGCCACCTTGTTGAGCATGGGTTCCAGATCACCGGACTCCTCACCGACTTTGATCATCTGCAGCGCCAGAGGGGGAAGTATACCTTTTTCAATCAAGGGGTCGGCCAGTCCTTTGCCGCGTTTGAGACTGTCCGCCGCTTCTGCAATGGTTTCGGCAACCACTGTGTTGTTTATGACATCTTTCACCAGATTTAGTGCCGCCAGCAACGGCAGGCCATTGTGCAGCAGGGTGGCGAGGGTGCGGGTGAAACGCGCCGTCTCTACCTTGGCGATGAGATCACCCAGCAGCGGCCAGCCCAGCAGGCGTTTGTCCCAGCGCCTTTTCACCTCCGGCCGGGCAAAATGCCTGCTGGCAAAGGCGGTGCCGAGAAAAATTCCCGAGAGAATCGCCCACCAATAGTTGGTCAGGGCATTGCCGATGTTCACCACGATCTGCGTGGGCAGGGGCAAGGCCTTGCCCATGTCGGCGAACATCTGGCTAAATTGCGGCACCACACCCACCAGCAAACCGATCACGGACAATCCCGCCACTGTGAGCAATATGGTGGGATACACCAGGGCGGAGCGCACACTTTCCCGCAGATCCTGGGAGCGTTCGAGATAGTCGGTAAGGCGCTGCAACACGCTGTGCAGCACGCCGCCCGCTTCTCCCGCCTTCACCATGCTGATGTACAAGGGGGAGAAGGTCTTGCCCTGGGCTTCCAGGGCGGAAGACAGGGTATCACCGCCCTGCACTTTCTCGCGGATGCTTTCCATGGCACGCACCAGGGCTTCGTCTTCGGACAATTCAGCCAGGATCTGCAGGGCACGATCCAGGGTCATGCCCGCTTCCAAAAGGGTCGCAAGCTCTCGGGTGAAATGCAGAATCTGCTCCTGGCTCACCTTGGGCCTGCTGCGCTTGAACAGCCCCTTGAGCCCACTACCCGCACGGCTGGTGCGAATGGGCATGAGTCCGTCCTGCTGCAACTGGCGTACCAGCGCGGCTTCATCTGCGGCTTCCAGCTCCCCCTCCTCCACTTCTCCGTTGGCGCGAACTGCTTTGTAACTGAACAAAGGCATCAGTCTTCCGCCACCCTGGCGACTTCTTCCAGGGTAGTCAGGCCGGTGACAGATTTTCGCAGACCATCGCGCCGCAGGGTATCCATGCCATCGTCGATGGCCGCCCGCTGGATTTCCCCGGCATTGGCATGGCGCATGACCAGGCGTCGAATCTCATCGTTCATCACCAATGCTTCCGTCAGGGAAAGACGGCCGAAATAACCGCTGCCGCCGCACTCCTCACAGCCAGATGGGTGGTACAGGGTGACGGCCTCGCCATCTGCGCTGAATTCGTCCAGACCCAGTTCGTCCACCAGCTCCGGCAGAGGCTCATATGCCTCCTTGCAGTGCTGGCACAGCCGCCGCACCAGACGCTGGGCGAGAATGCCATTGATGGTAGAGGTAATCAGATAGTCATCCACCCCCATGTCCAGCAGCCGGGTGATGCCACCTGCCGCGTCATTGGTATGCAGGGTAGACAGCACCAGGTGGCCGGTGAGGGCGGATTGCACGGCGATGCGGGCGGTTTCCAGATCCCGCATCTCCCCCACCATGATGATGTCCGGATCCTGGCGCACGATGGAGCGCAGGGCGCTGGAAAAGGTGAGGTCGATCTGTGGTTTGACCTGGATCTGGTTGATGCCCGCCACCTGATATTCCACCGGGTCTTCCACGGTGATGATCTTCTTTTCCGCTGTGTTGAGGCGGCTCAGGGCGGTGTACAAGGTGGTGGATTTACCGCTACCCGTGGGGCCGGTGACCAGCACGATGCCATGGGGCATGTCGAGGATATGCTTGAAGCGCTTCAGCGGCTCACCATCGAAACCCAGCGCACCAAAATCGAATTTCACACTTTCCTTGTCCAGCAGGCGGATGACCACGCTCTCACCAAACATGGTGGGCACGGTGGACACCCGCAAATCCAGCTCCTTACCCTGCACCCGCAGGCTGATACGCCCGTCCTGGGGCAGGCGGCGCTCGGCAATATTGAGCTTGGCCATGAGCTTGATCCGGGAAATAATGGCAGCGGTGGAATGGGCCGGGGGCGCCTCGCTTTCGGAGAGTACGCCATCGATACGGTAGCGCACCTTGAGCTGTCCCTCGAACGGCTCGACGTGAATATCCGAGGCCCGGGATTCCACCGCCCGCTGCACGATGAGGTTCACCAGGCGGATCACCGGGGCTTCGCTGGCCAGGTCTTTGAGGGTTTCCACATCGGCCTCGCCTTCGTCGCCTTCACCCAGGCCATCGAGGATTTCCCCCATGGCGGAGCGGCCAGCGCCGTAGAGCTTTTCGATGGCGTTATCGATATCGGTGGGCAGGGCGACCACGGGCTGCACTTCATGGCCGCTGGCGGCTTCCATGGCGCTGCGGGCAAATTCATCACCGGGATCGGCCATGGCCAGATACAGGCGCTCATCCTCCAGATACAGAGGCAGCACCCGGGATTCCTTGAGGAAACGCTGGGATACGGCATCCTCCAGCAAGGCAACATCGGGAAAGGCTTCGGTATCGATGATTTCCAGGCCCAGCTCCTGAGCAAAGGCCTGAGCCAGATCCCGCTCGGAAACCAGCCCCAGCTTGTGCACCATATGCCATACGGAAAAACCGCTTTCCGCCGCCAGCCGCGCTGCGCGCGCATAGTCCTGGGTGGACAGCTTGCCCGACGTTTCGAGCAGGGCTGCCAGGCGGCCATCGCTGCCCACAGCGGTCAGATCTTCTTCAAGGGTGGTTTCTGCTCGTTCTGTATTCATCTGTTGTCCTGTAAGCCGAATCCACAGATTCCGGCTGTAAGGCGCACTCCCGTCCGCCGCCATGATCCGCCCTTTCCGGCACCAGCCGGGTCAGCAAATCACTGAGTTTCCTGCAATCATATTCGCCGCAGGCGATTTCGGCATCTTCCATTGCCTGGGCAAGCTCTTCCCAGGGCATGGGGCGATAACGCGCCTGCAGTATCTTCTCATGCGCCGTGGCCTGCAGGGGCTCCTGTTCATGAAAGAGCTCCTCGTAGAGTTTTTCTCCCGGGCGCAATCCGATATATTCTATCGCAATATCCTCTCCGGGTTTTTTCCCGGACAGGCGAATCAGCTGTTCCGCCAGATACTGGATGCGCACGGGCTGCCCCATGTCCAGGACGAAGATCTCCCCGCCCTCGCCCAGCACACTGGCCTGCATGATCAGCTGGCAGGCTTCGCGGGTGGTCATGAAGTAGCGCTCCATATCCGCATGGGTCACGGTTACCGGGCCACCTTTTTCAATCTGCTCCTTGAACAGGGGAACCACGCTACCCGTGGAGCCGAGCACATTGCCAAAGCGCACGGTGATGAAGTTGGTGGAAGAGCGGTCATTGAGGTTCTGGCAATAAATTTCGGCAGCACGCTTGCTCGCCCCCATCACGTTCGCCGGATTGACCGCCTTGTCCGTGGAAATCAGCACGAATTCCTCCGCACCGCTCGCATTCGCGGCCAGGGCTACATTGCGTGTTCCAAGCACATTGTTGCGCATGGCTTCACGAATCTGCTGCTCCAGCAGGGGCACATGCTTGTATGCCGCGGCATGAAACACCACTTGGGGCCGGTAGTGGTCGAAAATGCGCTCGACCACCTTCCTCTCGGTAATGTCCCCCAGATGGGGAAAGATCGCCAAATCAGGAAAGCTGTGGCGCAACTCCCGTTCCATGCAAAATAGATTGAACTCACTGTTTTCCACCAAAATCAGGCTTTTCAGCGACAGGTTCGCAAGCTGGCGGCACAGTTCCGAGCCAATGGAGCCACCGGCCCCGGTAATCAGCACCGAGCGCCCGGACAGATCCTCCCTGATCGCCCGCCAGTCCAGCGCCACCGGATCACGCCCCAGCAGGTCTTCGATCAGCACTTCACGCAGCTGATCCACCCGCACATTGCCGGACATAAGCTCTTTCAGGGGCGGCACGGTGCGAAACGGCAGGCCGGTTTCTTCCACATGGGCGATGATGCGCTGCATCTGGGATTTGTCCGCAGAAGGCACTGCCAACATGATCAGATCCGCCGCCAGCTTGCGGGCGATGCGCGGCAGTTTTTCACAGCTGCCCATGACCCGCACACCATGGATCTCCCGACCCCGCTTGTTGGCATCATCATCAACAAAGGCCAGGGGCAGATAAGCACGCTGAGGATCGCGCAACAGATCCCGCACCAGCATCTCCCCGGCACTGCCCGCACCCACCACCAGCACCCGCTGGGCGCTCTTGCTGCGTGTGCCCTGGTCCTTGATAAAGCGATACACCATGCGCGGCACACTGAGAAAGATCATCAGCAAAATACCGTATAACACCGGCACCGAGCGTGGCACGCCGGTAAAATCCCGAAACAGCCACAACAGCAGCGTCGCCAGCACCAGTCCGGTCAATACAGCCTTGCCAATGCGAATCATGTCCGGCAGGGAGGCGAAACGCCACACCCCCCGATACAGACCGAACAGCCAGAACACCAGAACCTGCACCGGAACCAGCACAAACAAGCTGGCCAACGCCTGCTGCCAGAACCAGTCAGGCACGGCTTCCAGATTGAAGCGCAGGATATAGGCTCCCAGCCAGGCCAGCGGAATCATCAGCAGGTCATGGAGAAACGCCATGCCCCGGTTGAGCAGCCTGTCTGCCAGCTTTCTCATCAGTTTCGTTGTTCTCGCAGGCTAACCAGCAAAATTATGACCCCATATACCACACACCAGAACAGCATGATTGCCCATTGGACAAGCGTATTTTGATTCAGTGCCATGATGGAGGCTCCGCCAGCAGCCAGCATCAGCACATAGGACCAGAGCACGGTACGACGGTGGGACCAGCCCATTTGCACCAGGCGCTGATACAGATGCTCCCGGTGCGCCTGCCAGATTTTTCGGCCCGCCAGCAGTCGCCGCAACAATGTGTAACTGGCGTCCGCAATAAAGGGAGAAAAGATCAATACGGCAATCCATAACGGAAACAGGCCTTCCCGGTCCGCCCACAGGGAAAACGCGGCAGCAAGAAAGCCCAGCACCGGCGACCCCGCATCTCCCATGAAGAGCCGCGCCGGGGGGAAGTTAAACAGCCAAAACCCCGCACTGGCCGCCGCCACAATCAGGGACGCCAGCATAAAGCCTTCATCCCCGCCCCGCCAGCCCAGCCAGGCCATGATCGTAAAACCGATCACCGCCATGCCGCCGGCGAAACCATCCATGCCGTCCATGAAATTATACAAATTGGTCATCCACAGCACATAAAGCAGCATCGCCACCACAGCTGCACCACCCGGCAGAGGGATGTCCATTCCGGGCAACTGCAAATTCCGGGGCAGCAGATCCGCCGCCAGCAAGACAAGGGCGGCCAGCAACTGCACCAACAGGCGGATCAGGGGAGAAAGATCCCGCCGGTCATCAATGCCGCCAATCACTGCCAGTAGCACCACAGCCGTGAACAACCAGGCCAGCCCCCCACTCCAGGACAGCTCACCAACGGCCACAGCCACCGCCCAGGCCAGCAGTATGGCGGTGACGATGGCCACCCCGCCACTGCGCGGCGTGGCCTGCTGATGCAGGGAACGCTCTCCCGGATGATCCAGCACATGAAACCGGGAAGCAGGTGACAGAAAACGCCAGCACAAACCACCCGATACAACGAGGGCCAGCAACACCAACACCCAGTTACTTACGCTCGGCAACAAAAAAATCTCCAATAAGAATCAGCATCTTACCAGAAAAAAAGCCGCCGGAAGCGGCGGCTTTTTTTCTGGATGGAACCCCCCGAGCCGGTCAATGGATATCGTAACCACGCTCCTCATGCAAAACGATATCCAGCCCTTCCTGCTCCTGATCCGCATTCACCCGCAGCCCTCCCATGGCCAATGCAACCACTTTCAGGATGCCCCAGGTCATGATCACAGTAAACACCACGGTGGCTGCCACGCCAACAAACTGCACCCATAGCTGACCACCCATGCTGCTGATGCCATCGGCAAAGCCGTAGCCGCTGAACACGCCCAAGCTGGTGGCGGAGAAAACTCCGACCAGCAGCGTTCCCAGTATACCGCCGACCCCATGCACGGGGAAAACATCCAGGGAGTCGTCGATCTTCAGCACCCGCTTGAGGTACATAGTGGCGGCAAAACAGACACTGCCCGCCAACAGGCCGATGATCAAGGCTCCGCCGGGACCGACAAAACCCGATGCCGGGGTAATAGTGCCCAAACCAGCCACCATACCCGTTACCGCGCCCAAGGCGCTGGGCTTGCCAAAGCGCTTCCACTCGATTGCCATCCAGGTCATGGCGCCGGTGGCCGCAGAGATATGCGTAACCAGCATCGCCATGGCCGCATCCCCGTTAGCCGCCAGGGCGCTGCCGCCATTGAAGCCGAACCAGCCGACCCAGAGCATGCAGGCTCCGGTGACCGTCATGGTCATGTTGTGGGGGGTGAAAGGCGTGGTGGGAAAGCCCCGTCTCGGCCCCATGACCAGCGCAGTAACCAGCGCGGCCACGCCAGCGGTAATATGCACCACCGTACCACCGGCAAAGTCCAACAGCCCCATTTGCCCCAGCCAGCCGCCGCCCCAAACCCAGTGGGTGATGGGCACATACACCAGCATCAACCACATGGCGCTGAACAACAGCATGGCAGAAAACTTCATCCGCTCGGCAAAGCCGCCCACCACCAGGGCGGGGGTGATAATGGCAAAGGTCATCTGAAACAACATGAACAGCGATTCCGGAATGTCCCCGGAAAGGCTTTCCCGCCCGACGTCAGCCATCAGCACCTTGCTGAAATCACCGATAAAGGCATTGCCCTCACCAAATGCCAGGCTGTAACCGGCAATCAACCACAGGATGGAACTGATGCCGGCAATGGCGAAACACTGCATGAGCACCGACAGCACGTTCTTGCTGCGCACCAGTCCGCCATAAAACAGCGCCAGCCCCGGCAAGGTCATGAACAACACCAGCGCCGTCGAAGTAAGTATCCAGGCCGTATTGCCCGCATTCAACGTAGCTTCTTCCGCCCACGCGGCGCCCGCGACCAGCAACAACAAGCCCGCCATAAAAAACTGTCCGATTCTCATAACAACCCCCCCAAGCAAAAAAACAACCTTGCAATGATACACAAAAAAAAGCCGGTGTACCTGAGTACACCGGTTCAAATATTACCAAAGGGAGTAAATGTAATGATTCGAAAATCTGTGGGCAGTTCATGACCCACAACCCTATGACCCCCCCTCCCAAGAAAAGTTGCAAAGTTTTTGCACAGGGATGTGCTTATGTCGCGGGAGGCCAGGGATGGCCGGAGCGACGCTTGCACAGGGATGTGCTTATGCCACGAAGGCCAGGGATGGCCGGAGCGACGCTTGCACAGGGATGTGCTTATGCCACGAAGGCCAGGGATGGCCGAGAGTGGCGCTTGCACAGAAAAGTGCTTATGTCACGAAGGCCAGGGATGGCCGAGAGTGGCGCTTGCACAGGAAAGTGCTTATGTCACGAAGGCCAGGGATGGCCGAGAGTGGCTCTTGCACAGGAAAGTGCTTATGTCACGAAGGCCAGGGATGGCCGGAGCGACGCTTGCACAGGAACGCGTTCATGCCGCAAAAGCCAGAAGTAGCATTTACACTAGAACCCAAGTAGCAAAAAGCAGACAAGAAACAAAAATGCCCGCAGGTAACAGCGGTCGCTATTGCCTGCAGGCATTTATATGCATGGTAGCTAGGGGCAGATTCGAACTGCCGACCCCAGCATTATGAGTGCTGTGCTCTAACCAACTGAGCTACCTAGCCATAGGAAAATCAGGGCGGCAAAGATACTAGGCGCACCACCGATTGTCAATAAAAATGGAGCGGGTAGCGGGAGTCGAACCCGCCTCACCAGCTTGGGAAGCTGGGGTAATACCGATATACGATACCCGCACTTCAGGTGCCCTGATGATTATACTCGCAACTCAGTTGGTTGGCCCGCCGGAATACATGGATTCGACTTCTTCGGCAAAATGCTCCAGCACCTTGGGTCGCTTGACCTTCAGCGTTGGTGTTATCAGGCCGTCTTCTATGGTCCAGGGCTGCAGCATAAGCCGCAGCTGGCGGATTTTTGCAAAGCCGGGAAAATCCGACAAGGCGGCCTTGATGCGTTTGAGCACATCGGCATGCAGCTTCTTGTGCTCCAGGCTGGCGGCATCATCCGCGCTCAGGCCATGTTCCTGGGCCAGAGCCGACCAGTTCTCTTCGTTCAGTACGACCAATGCAGTAAGATAGGGCCTGCCCTCGCCAACCACCATCACCTGCTCGATGCAGGGATCCAGGGCAATGGCCAACTCCATGTCCGCCGGGGGAATTTTTTCCCCGTTGGAAAGCACCATAATATCCTTGAGGCGGCCGGTAATGAAGATATGCCCGTCTTCGATCTTGGCCTGGTCTCCCGTATGCAGCCAGCCGTCGGGATCGATCATCTCTGTGGTGGCCTTGTGGTTGTTCCAGTATCCCAGCATCACCCCGGGGCCGCGCACCAGCAGCTCGTCCTGCTCACCAATTTTTACTTCTGTGCCACGAATGGTTACGCCGACGCTGGCGGGAATGTTGTCTTCCAGGGGATTTACGCTGATTACCGGGCTGGTTTCGGTAAGTCCATAACCCTGAACGATGGGAATGCCCAGGCCGATGAAGACTTTGGCGATATCCGGTGACAGAGGAGCCCCCCCGCTCACCGCTGCCCGCAGGCGTCCACCGAGTTTGGCAACCACGTTGCTGGCAACCAGCTTGTTGAGGATCGGCCACAGCAGAAGTTTCGGAGACCAGCCGACACGCCCCTGCTGATACTCAAACCTGCGCCAGCCTACATCCACTGCAAGCTGGAACAGTGTGCGGGCAATAGCTGGCTTCTTTTTCAGCTGATCCTTGATCTTGCCATATACGCGCTCAAAGATTCGGGGAACGGCAATCAACACTGTTGGACGAATCTGCACCAGATCATCCCCCAGTTGCGCCACCGAGCGCGCATAGGCCACACAGGAACCCGCCATGATGGGCAGATAATATCCCGCCGTGCGTTCCAGGGTATGGGAAAGGGGCAGGAAGGAAAGAAACAGGTCTTCTTCGTAGCAGTCCAGCAGGGTGACGCCGCCATGAGCGACAGACAGCATGTTGTGATGGCTGAGCATCACACCCTTCGACCTTCCCGTGGTGCCGGAGGTATATACGATGGAAGCCAGGGCGTGGGGGTCGGCGTGTTTTCGCACCAACATTTCCCCACCATCTTCGGCAAGCCATTGTGCAGCCAGCCGGATACGCTCGTCATTGCGGCTGAACTTGCCCGCTTCAGTACCGCCATCGAGCAAAACCACCCGCTGCAGCCGCCCCTCCCCTTCTTCTGGCAGGGTCGGCACCAGGCGCTTCCAGCGACCGGCATCCTGCACCAGCAGGACTTTTACTCCCGATTCCTCCAGAATATAGGCGATATTGTCCGGGCGATCATCGGTGTACAGTGGCACTGTCACCAGCCCCAGGCTCAGCGCCGCCTGATCCCACATCACCCATTCAGGGCAGTTGCGCAATAGAATCGCCACCCGATCTCCCGGACCCAGTGCCTCCCTGCCCAGCGCCTGTTGCCAGCGAGCAATCTGGCGGGCCATTTCCGCCCAGGTATAGCTGTGCCACTCCCCACTTTCACGGTCATGGTACTGGTAGGCCAGGCCATCCGGCGAACGGTGCAAGCGGCGGGCAAAAACACCATCCAGCGTTACCGCCTCTTCGGTTGTTATCAGATTTTCATGGAATTTTTGCATGCAACAGCTTCCCCCAAAGCGGTATGAACTACTGATTTTAGTGTAAAATCGCCTCAGTTATAACCCACATCTTGAATCCATCCATGAATATTCTGGTAAATGGCGAGAGAACCAGCGCCGAAGACAAAATGACGCTGGGTGCTTTAATCGAGAGCATGGCACTCGAGGGAACACGCTATGCAGTAGAGGTCAATGAAGAGCTGATTCCACGCAGCCAGCATGCCTGTCACCAGTTACAGGAAGGTGATGCGGTGGAAATCGTACAGGCCATTGGCGGCGGCTGAACTTTGCGCAGCATTTCAGGTTAAAATCCCCACCTACATTTTCCTGGAGCAGCAAATCAATGTCAGACAACAAAGATACCTTCCGCGTCGCCGGGCGCGAATATTCCTCCCGCCTGCTGGTGGGAACAGGGAAGTACAGGGACATGGACGAAACCCGCGCCGCCATCGAGGCATCGGGTGCGCAAATCATCACCATCGCCGTGCGCCGCACCAACATCGGGCAGCATGCCGATGAGCCGAATATTCTGGATGTGCTGCCACCGGACAGGTTCACCATCCTGCCCAATACCGCCGGCTGCTACGATCAGAAGACTGCGGTGCGCACCTGCCGTTTGGCCAGGGAACTGCTGGATGGTCACAATCTGGTCAAACTGGAAGTGCTGGGGGATGAAAAAACCCTGTTCCCCGACGTCATAGCCACGCTCAAGGCCGCTGAAGAACTGATCAGGGATGGTTTCGACGTCATGGTCTATACCAACGACGACCCCATTGTCGCCCGGGAGCTCGAAGCCATGGGCTGTGTCGCCGTCATGCCCCTGGCCGCCCCTATTGGCTCCGGCCTTGGTGTACGCAACCCCCTGAACATCCGCACCATCGTGGAAAACGCCAACGTACCTATCCTGGTGGATGCCGGCGTAGGCACAGCTTCCGATGCCGCCGTGGCCATGGAGCTGGGCTGCGATGGCGTGTTGATGAATACCGCCATCGCCGCAGCACAGAACCCCGTGCTTATGGCCTCCGCCATGAAAAAGGCGATACAGGCAGGACGTGAAGCTTTCCTGGCCGGGCGCATGCCGGCAAAACGCTTCGCTTCCGCCTCCTCCCCTGTGGAAGGCCTGTTTTTCTAGGTGGACGAAGCCAGCCCCAAGCACCCCCCGATCCGCAGCTTCGTGCTGCGTACCGGACGCCTGACACCGGGGCAGGAAAAGGCCTTCAGACAGCAGTGGCCGATTTATGGCGTGGAATTTGCCCCCGCACGAGCATTGGATTTTTCACAACTGTTTGGCAACAGCAATCCGGTGTGGCTGGAAATCGGCTTTGGTGACGGAGAGTCCCTGGTGACCATGGCAAAGACTTTTCCCCGGCGTAATTTTCTGGGCATTGAGGTGCATACGCCGGGCGTGGGGCATTTGCTGCTGAAGCTGGCACAAGAGGATATCGGCAATGTGCGCATCATGAACGCCGACGCCATGGAAATATTGCAACAGGTCATCCCCCCGGCATCACTGCAGGGCGTACAGCTGTTTTTTCCTGATCCATGGCACAAGAAAAAACACCACAAGCGGCGCATCGTTCGACCGCATTTCGTGGAGTTGATGGCAAGGCTGCTGCAGCTCGGGGGCATATTCCATGCAGCGACGGACTGGGAAGACTACGCCCGGCACATCATGCGGCACTTTTCAGCGCGCACTGATCTGTTCGAGAACCTGGGTGGCTCTGGCAGATACATGCCCCAGCCGGAAACACGCCCCGTGACCAAGTTCGAGCGCCGGGGAAAACGCCTGGGACACGGGGTATGGGATCTGATGTTCGAGCGGACATCATTCTGAAACAGCCGGGCCGGGCATTATCCATGCACAGCAACAAGCCCTACACGCTGGTGACGCTGGCGCTGGCAACTGACTTCATCCAGCCAACCGATCTGCACCTGCCCCCCGGCAGCTGCCTGGGCCTGCATGGCAATTCTGGTTCAGGAAAAACCCTGCTGCTGCGCGCCATTGCCGATCTGGACATCAATACCGGAGAAGTGCTGCTGGAAAGCATCCCCCGCAGTCGTTTCACCGGCCCCCAGTGGCGACACAAGGTGGGCCTGCTGCCTGCAGAAAGCCAGTGGTGGGGGGATAGCGTTGGTGAACATGCCCTGCACTGGTCATCAGAATTACTGTCTGCCCTGGGCTTCCCCGAAGATGTACTGGACTGGCAGACCGGACGCCTGTCCAGTGGCGAGAAACAGCGCCTGGCGCTGGTGCGCATGCTGGCCAACCAGCCACGGGTATTGCTCCTGGATGAGCCTACGGCCAACCTGGACGACAGCAACACCACAACCGTGGAACAAATCATTCATGGCTATCTGCAACAGCACCAGGCTGCGGCAATCTGGGTCAGCCATGACCCGGCCCAGCTGGGCCGGGTCGCTGGCAACCGGGCGGTCATGACCCAGGGGAGGTTCACCATGGAGGGCAGCGGGACATGGAGCTGATACGCCTTTCCGCCTGGGATCTGGGCATCGCCGCCACCCTGGTCTGCCTGCTGGCGGGATTGTCCTGGGCACTGCATCTGGGCATCGGACGCCAGCTGCTAATCGCCACCGTCCGCAGTACCGTGCAGTTGCTGATTCTGGGCATGATCCTGAAAACCCTGTTCGCCCAGACCAACCTGTGGCTGATTGCCCTGATGACCCTGGTGATGCTTGCCGTGGCAGGTTATGAGGTCATGGCCCGCCAGCAACGCCGCTTTCGGGGCAGTTGGGGCTATGGACTGGGAACCCTGTCCATGTTTCTATCGTCTTTCCTGATTACCCTGCTGGCGCTGACGGTGGTGATTCAGGTCGACCCCTGGTATCAGCCCCAGTATCTAATTCCCCTGCTCGGCATGCTGCTGGGCAACACCATGTCCGGCATCGCCATCGCCCTGGACAACCTTACCCGCAGCACCTGGGAGCAACGCCAGCGTATCGAGGCAAGGCTGATGCTGGGCCATGAATGGACGCAGGCCATATCAAATATACGCCGCGATGCTTTACGATCCGGAATGATTCCCATCATCAATGCCATGACCACCGCCGGTATCGTCAGCTTGCCGGGGATGATGACCGGCCAGATTCTCGGCGGCAGTCCGCCCATGGAGGCGGCCAAGTATCAGCTCATGATTCTGTTCATGATCGCGGCCGGCTCCGGGCTGGGCAGCCTGACGGCAATCTGGGCGGGCAGCAGGCGTCTCTTCGACGAGCGTCAGCGGCTGCGCCTGGATCGGCTGTCAGCAAGCCAAAAATGACTGCGGATCAAAACGAGCCTGGAGGAAGATCACCGTCCTGCTGGCGCTGCCGCTCACGCCACAGCTTGATTCCCAGCAACACCACAGGAGTGCTGTGCATCAACAGATCGAAGATATCCAGAGGTTTGACCAGCTCTCCCGCCATCAGCATCTTGATTTTCTCCCAGACATGAGGCTCCGGCGTGAACGGCATCAGACCAAAAAAGGCCGAAGCCAGCACCAGAAAACCCAGCGGTATTTCATCGATCCATTTCATGTGCAGGTTTCCAGAGTCGGTTGTTGATAAAGCACTGCATTTTGTTTGTGGAAGCAGGAGCAAATAATAACACCCGTACCGGGTAAGCAATCGCAAATCTGTTAAGATCGCCGGTACAAGTCTGCAATCCATCTTTATCTGATACGGAGCAATTCATCCCGTGGCCTCCACCCTGGCAGCAATCATTATTCTGGGCCTGATCGTCATCTTCTGGCTAGAAGCCGCTCGCGCCCGCGAATTGGCCGTTGGCATCAGCCGTGCAGCTTGCGAAAAAGAAAGGTACCAGTTTCTGGATGGTGGCGTCTATCTACAGCGCTTTGCCCTGCGCTGGACTTCCGCTGGCTTGCGCTTCCGGCGCATGTACCGGTTTGACTACAGTGTTGACGGAACCTTGCGCCAGTCAGGCTATGTTCTGCTGTTGGGAAGCCAGCTGGAAGCCGTCCATATTCAGGGCAGACACACCATCGAGCAGGAAAACATCCAGGTGGAAGAGGAAGAGTATCCGGAAAAGACAGAACCAAAAGCCGCCGAAGTTATTCCCTTCCCCAAAAAACGGTAGTGATGCCAACGAGGAGCCTGTCGTCGGATTTAACGCTATTTGGCTGCAAATCACTGGATGACGATTAACTCAACCTATCCTGATCGTCAAATAGCCCTGCCCTTCCTGTGCGAGTACGCCTTGCATCTGGCCGCACTGAAAGGGCCTTTAATTCCGACGCAGTACACTAGTTTTTGACCACCTTGAGGCTGGGGCGCCCACCACCGGATGGAGGCGTATCCTCCGGCTCATTGTCTTCCGGCGGTGTACCTTCATCTTCTTCCGGAAACAACATACCTTGGCCGTTTTCCTTGGAATAGATACCCAGCACAGCAGTTACCGGCAACAATACATTCATGGGCGAGCCGGAAAACCGGGCGCCAAACGATATATAGTCATTTCCCAGCTCCAGGTCACGCACCGCACTGGCGCTGACATTGAGCACAATACGACCATCTTCAACAAACTGGCGCGGAATCTCCACGCCTTGTGCATCTGCATTAACCAGCAAATGGGGCGTCATGCCATTGTCGCTGACCCACTGCCAGATGGCACGAATCAGATAGGGGCGATTGGAAGTCATGGACATGAAACAACCTCAGAGGCGCATTTCCCTTTCTGCTTCGGTGAGACTTTTGGCAAAGGCATCACGTTTGAACAGGCGTGCAGCATAGGCGTTGTAAATATTGGATGCGTTGCCTTCAAGCTCAATACCCAAATGCGGCAGACGCCACAATAACGGTGCGATGCTTGCATCCACTACGGAAAACTCATCGCTCATGAAGAAGGGCTTCGCGGCCAGTATGGGAGCACTTGCCGTGAGGCTCTCCCTCAGCTCCTTGCGCGCCTTGGCAGCCAGCTTGCCGCCAGCAAGTATGGTGTCCACACGTCCATACCAGTCCTTTTCCACGCGATAGATATACATGCGGAATGTGGCCCGGGAGACCGGATCCACCGGCAGCAATGGCGGATGTGGATAACGCTCATCCAGATACTCAAGAATAATGCGGGAATCAAATAGCACCAGCTCTCTATCCACCAGGGTCGGCGCCGTACCATAGGGATTGAGGTCCATCACGTCCTCGGGAAGATTGAGAGGATCCACATCCATGATGTCCACGGTTACATGCTTCTCCGCCAACACCAGACGCACACGGTGGCTATGCAAATCTGCGGGGTCGGAGAAAAGGGTCATGATTGATCTTCTTGTTGCCACTGGCACCTACCTAAGTTTTGATTTACGGCTGAATCGGCTTCAGGGGATTGGCCAATAGAGGAGGTCGGGGCTTTCTCCGCTATGGATAATACAGATACCGAAAAGGCGCACAGTATAGCAGACTGTGCGCCTTTCGGGCTGTACATCACCTCATTTCAGGAATCAATGCACGTCTTTCCAGAACTCCTTCTTGAGCATGATGGCTACGACAAAGAACACCAGCAGGAACAACATCACCCAGATACCAAGGCGCTGACGCTCCAGCTTGTTGGGTTCTGCCACATGGGTCATGAAGGCACTCAGATCGCGAGCCATCTGGTCATATTCCTCCACGGACATGCGTCCGGGCTTGGCCAGCTTGAGCGCGGCGACATGTTTGTTGCCATGTGCATCGGTCTCAATGGTCGCTTCCTGCACGCCCTGCAGCTCCATCAACACATGAGGCATGCCCACGTTGGGGAACACCACATTGTTGACACCAAAAGGACGGCTTTCGTCTGCATAGAAACCCTTAAGATAGGTGTAAATCCAGTCTGCGCCGCCTTTTCTCAGCCTGGCGGTGAGGGTCAGATCGGGAGGGGCAGTACCAAACCATTCGGCAGCATCAAGGGCGGGCATACTGGTCTTCATCTGCTCGCCAATCTTGTGACCGCCGAAGATCAGGTTATTCTCGATTTGCTCTTTGCTCAGACCGAAGTCCTGCATGCGCTCGTAGCGGAAATACTGCAGGGAATGACAGCCCTGGCAGTAGTTTACGAAATACTTCGCGCCCCGTTGCAGGGATGCATGATCTGTCAGGTCGATATCCGCAGACTCCAGTGCAACATTGCCACCGGCGGCAAAGCCGGTCAGCGGCAGCAAGGCCAGGGAAAGGATTGCAATCAACTTTTTCATTTGGTCACCCTCTCTGGTACTGGTTTGGTCTTGTCCATCTTGCTGTAGATAGGCATCGCCAGGAAGAAAACGAAGTACAGTATGGTACAAATCTGCGACATCAGGGTTCCCATGGGCGTAGGCGCCAACATGCCAAGATAACCCAGGGTGATAAACACCACCACGAACATGGCAATCATACCCTTGAAGATGGGGCCCTTATAGCGAATGGACTTCACCGGGCTCTTGTCCAGCCACGGCAGGAAGAACAACACCACAATGGCGGCACCCATGGCGATGACACCCCAGACCTGGGTGCCGGCAAAGCTCGGCACCGCACGCAAAATCGCATAGAAGGGGGTGAAATACCACACCGGCGCAATATGCGCGGGCGTCTTCAGCGGGTTTGCCGGCTCAAAGTTCGGCGGTTCCAGGAAGTAGCCTCCCATTTCCGGCATGAAAAACACCACGGCCAGGAACAGGATCAGGAAGCCGATCACACCGGCAATGTCCTTCACGCTGTAATACGGATGAAAGGGAATGCCGTCAGCAGGTGCGGTATCGCTCCATTTGTTGCCCTTGGGCCCTTTCTTGATCTCGATGCCGTCAGGATTGTTGGAGCCAACCTTGTGCAGCGCCACGATGTGTACGAACACCAGGGCAGCCAGAATAAACGGCAGCAGGAAGTGCAAGGCGAAGAATCGGTTCAGGGTAGCGTCGGAGATGACGAAATCACCACGAATCCAGATGGACAGATCCTCACCGATCACGGGAATCGCAGCAAACAGGTTAATGATAACCTGGGCGCCCCAGTAGGACATCTGTCCCCAGGGAAGCAGATAGCCCATAAAAGCAGTCGCCATCATCGCAACATAGATGATCATGCCGATGATCCACAGCAGCTCCCGCGGCTTGCGATAGGAACCATACATCAGCCCGCGGAACATGTGCAGATAGATCACCACGAAAAACGCCGAAGCACCCGTGGAATGCAGGTAGCGGATCAGCCAGCCCCAGTTCACATCCCGCATGATGTATTCGACGGAGGCAAAGGCCAGGGTTGCATCCGGCTTGTAGGACATAGCCAGCCAGATACCGGTAACGATCTGATTCACCAGCACCAACATCGCCAGAGAACCAAAGAAGTACCAGAAATTGAAGTTCTTGGGCGCGTAGTATTGCGCCAGATGCTCGTTCCACACTTTGGTCGCAGGGAAGCGCTCATCAATCCAGGTCATGAAACTCATGCTGCACCTCCATCGTCTTCACCGATGATCACTACCGTATCAGACAGGTATTTGTGTATTGGTATCACCAGATTCGTGGGGGCAGGCAGCCCCTGGAACACACGGGCGGACAGGTCAAAACGTGACCCGTGACAGACGCAGAAGAAACCGCCTTTCCAGTCTTCGCCAAGATCTGCCGGTCCAATTTCAGGCCGGTAGGAAGGTGAGCAGCCCAGATGGGTGCAGATACCTACGGCAATCAGGTATTCCGGCTTGATAGAGCGGTGGTAATTCTTGCAGTATTCAGGTTGCTGGGGAACTTCAGAATCCGGATCAGCCAGATGTGCGGTCTCCTCCTTGAGGACCTTTAGGGTCTCTTCGGTACGGCGCACCACCCAACACACCTTGCCCCGCCATTTGGCGGTCATCATCGCCCCCGGCTCAAGCTTACTGATGTCAACGGTTTCCGGAGCGCCCAGGGCTTTGGCCCGGGCACTGGGTTGCCAGTAACTGAGAAAAGGGACGAGAGCAAAGCCCGCGCCTACCGCGCCGAGTCCAGCAGTTGCTGTAATCAGCATGCGGCGTTTTTTTAGATCCACGCCTTGTGAGCTCATGGATGGAATACCCCCAGTAGCAATTAAAAATTCGGGTTCGGGGCCAGGTAAAATGCCCCCCAGCTTTCAGGATAAACCAGCTTTTATATCCTGAAGATAACGGAGGATTTTCACCTAATCAGGCCATTTGGTCAAGATCGGTTCACAGCAAATTTTACCGTCCCGGCTAAACCGGATTAAAAACATCGATAAACTGGTGTTTTATATCGAATTTGTTTTCCAGTTCCACTCCCAGAGCCTGGACGCCATAGCGTTCGGTTGCATGATGACCCGCTGCAATAAAGTGAATCCCCCGTTCGGCAGCGATATGAAAACTGCTTTCTGACGCCTCGCCGGTAAGATAAGCATCGAACCCCAGGTCCGCCGCTTTTGCCACCCATGCCTGGGCGCCGCCGGTGCACCAGGCCAGGCGACGCACGCCATGCTCCCCACCCGGCAACAGCAGCGGTTCACGCCCGGTGCACCTTTGGATTCGCACCAGCAAGGCGTCCACAGCCAGTTCGGCGGGAAACGCCCCTTCCCACAACAGTTCTTCGCCTACCGGCCTGGAACCAGCACAACCCAGCAATGCCCCCAGGCGTGCGTTGTTGCCCAGTTCTTCATGGGCATCCAGGGGCAAATGGTAGGCCGCCAGGCTCATATTTGATGCATACAGCGCCCGGACGCGCCGTCCCTTCATGCCTGCCAGCGGAGCAGCTTCATTCTTCCAGAAATATCCGTGATGCACCAGCAGCAGATCCGCCTTCATTTCCGCAGCCGCTTCGATAAGCGCCAGACTGGCTGTCACCCCGGTAGCAATGCGCTCGATCTTCTGCGATGCCTCCACCTGCAAACCATTGGGGCAGTAGTCTTCAAAACGGTCGATAGCAAGGCGCGCATCACAATAGTCGATTATTTCGTGCAGTGCTGTCATGGCATTGTCCGCGGAGGAAAAAGCACATGGTAGAATGTTGCCGTCATGAATATCCAGCGCCTTTTTACTTTTTTCTTCACTTCCGTGGCCACCGGGCTGGCGGCAGCCTTTCTGGTGCTTACCTTCTGGCCAGAGCTGCTCGCCCCCCTGAATCCCCCTGCGTCCTCTTCATCCTCCCTGGAAAACAACCTCGGCTGGGCAGACGCGGTGGCTCTCACCGAACCATCGGTAGTCAACATCTATACCAGCAAAATCACCAGGGAGGAGGGCAAACCATTATTCAAAAATCCCGTTTTTCAGCGCTATTTTGGCGACCCCAGGAGCAAGCCCCGCATTCACCGGGAAAACAGCCTCGGCTCCGGGGTGGTTGTGGATCACAACGGCTACATCCTTACCAACCATCATGTGGTAAAAGGGGCAGACAACATTTTCATAGGAACCAAAGGACAAGTACAAGTGCCGGCCAGGGTGGTAGGCACTGACCCTGACACCGATCTGGCCGTAATCCAGGCGGCAGGAAAAGAACTGCTTCCTGCCAAGTTCGGGCATTCGAGCCAGCTGCAGGTAGGGGACGTGGCGCTGGCCATCGGCAATCCTTTCGGCGTAGGGAAAACCGTTACCCAGGGCATTATCAGCGCTACGGGACGCCATGAGCTGGGGCTGGCCACTTTTGAGGATTTCATCCAGACCGATGCCGCCATCAACCAGGGCAACTCCGGCGGCGCCCTGATCAACGCCAGGGGAGAGGTCATCGGCATCAATACCGCCATTATCTCCAGCACTGGCGGCTCCCACGGCATTGGCTTTGCCATCCCCATTGATCTGGCAAGGCAGGTCATGGAGCAGATCATCGAACACGGGCGGGTAATCCGCGGCTGGATAGGCGCCAGCGGACAGGATCTCGTTCCGGTGCTCGCCAAGTCACTTGGGCTGCCGGAGAACACCAAAGGTGTGCTCCTTTCCGGCGTGCTGGAAGGCGGCCCGGCAGACCAGGCGGGCATCGTGCCGGGAGATATTATTCAAAGCATCAATGGCAAAGCGGCAAGCAGTGCCCAGGCAGTTATGAACCAGATTGCCACGGCATCACCAGGCACCAGCATGCAGCTGACCATTTTGCGCAATAACCACCCGATTCCCGTGCAGCTGGTGGTAATCGAACGCCCCAGAGATGTGGATTGACCATCTTCACATGCAAAGCCCCGCGTACCCACACAAACGAGAAATCGCCCTTTGGCTGGGCATCTACACCCTGGTATTGCTGTGGTCCGCCATCGCTCCCAAGGACAGGTTCATCTGGTTTCTGGAAGTGACCCCTGCACTCATCGGGCTGGTCGTCCTCGCCGCCACCTACCGCATTTTTCCCTTCACCCGCCTTACCTATTGGCTGATCCTCGCCCATTGCATCATTCTCATGGTGGGAGGGCACTATACTTATGCAGAAGTCCCGCTATTCGACTGGATCAGGGAAACTTTTGGCCAGCAGCGCAACAATTATGACAAGGTCGGGCATCTGGCCCAGGGGTTCATTCCCGCCGCCATTGCCCGGGAACTGCTGTTGCGGCTGGAGGTCATTCGGGGAAAGGCCTGGCTGAATTTCCTGGTGATCTGCTTTGTGCTGGCCCTGAGCGCGTTTTATGAGATGATCGAGTGGTGGGTGGCCGTGGCCAATGGCGATGATGCGGTGGAGTTTCTCGCCACCCAGGGTTATGTGTGGGATACGCAATCGGATATGTTCATGGCGCTGATCGGCGGTGTCGCAGCTCTCATTATTATTGCCCCCTGGCAGGACAGGCAGCTTTCGGATCACTCCTGATGCCAGTCCTCCGGGCCGGCGCAGGCCAGCAACTTCGGCGTCTGGCCGTCCTCCCCCTTCAGCAGAAACAGCACCGACCCCGGCTTTCTCCCTCCACCCACAAGACTATCCAGGCAGCCGACCGGCAACAGTAGCATCTGATTGCCCCGACCCAGCCGGGAGATTCGCTCCGGCAGAGCGGAATCACAGGTTTTCAGCCAGGGAAGAACCTGTGGTGGCTGGCCGAACGCCCCTTTCGTGTCCGGTTCGGCGGCGAGCAGGCTATAGTCCCCGGGCAACACCCTTGCCAAACCCGCTGCTACAGGCTCTCCATCATCGGCAGACGACATCAATGCGATGATCCGTCCCTTCTGCCAATAGCGCTGCAACTGATTCCTGGTTACCGGCTCCGAGATACTGTTTCGGCATACGCCATCCTGGTTCTGGTAGAAATACCAGCCAGTGAAAACCAGCATCAGCAGCAACAGAACAATACTGGTCCAGTACAGCAGGGGAAAGCGTCCCTTAGCCATGAAAGCTCCCCACCAGTTCCAGCAACCGGTCGTTCTCATCCGGCTTGCCCACGGTAAAACGCAGGCAATCATCCAGCAGCGGATGGCTGCCATGAAGCTTCTTCACCAGTACACCATTTTTCAGCAAGTGGTCGAACAGCGCCAGGGCCCGGCCAGGGGCGGTGCGCACCAGCAGAAAATTGGCCTGGGATGGCCAGATATGGATGCCATCGATTCCTTCCAGGGCAGTGAACAGCCGCTCCCGTTCCTGGCGGATATTCGCCGTCTGTTCATCCAGCACATCATGGTGCTCCATGGCGAAGCGGGCAGTTTCCTGGGTCAGCACATTGATGTTGTATGGCATGCGCAGCTTGTCGATCTGCTCCAGCCAGGCGGGCGGCCCGGCCAGCATCCCCAGACGCAGGCCCGCCAGGCCCAACTTGGAAACCGTGCGCATCACCAGCAGGTTGTCATGCTGACCAAGGTGGGACATGAAGCTGGCTTCGGCAAAGGGGGCATAGGCTTCATCCACCACCACCAGCCCGGGTGCGGCTTCCAGCACTGCAAGAATATCTTCTTCGGCAAACTGGTTGCCCGTGGGGTTGTTGGGACAGGCGAGAAATATCAGCGCAGGGGCAGTTTCTTCAACAGCCTTACGCAGGGCGGGCATATCCAGCGAGAAATCATCGGCATTCAGGGGGACGCCCGTGTAATTCATGCCGCACCAGATAGCGATCATGTGGTACATGGAGAACCCCGGCTCTACCGACAAGATGCCCCGTCCCGGCCCGCTCACGGCCATGGCCAGCATCTGGATGATTTCATCCGAGCCATTACCCAGCAGCACCGCCATATCATCCGGCACCTCCATGGCCTGTCGCAATTGCCCGGCCAATGCACCCGCCTGCGGGTCAGGATAGCGGTTCACATCTACCTTATGCAGCACAGACAGCCATTCCTGGCGCAGGTCTTCGGGCCAGGTCCAGGGGTTTTCCATGGCATCAAGCTTGATCAGGCCTGATGCATCCGCCACATGATAGGCTGTCAGGGCCTGTATCTCCGGACGAACCCAATCTCTTATTAACCCGGCATCAATATACATCGTGTTCAACGCTTCAGGACTGCGTTAGTAATGCTTGCTGTAGAAATGCTGCAGCGGCGCATCGCTGCCTTGCCGTGAACCGGCACGCGACGGCTGAATACGGTGTATGTTGATGCCGGGTTACTAGTGTACTGCGTCGGAATTAAAGGCCCTTTCAGTGCGTCACAACGCCGCAGATGGCCGCATTGTGACTCACCCGAAGGGAGCTCCCCCAAAAGTGCCAGGACGGTGTTGGGGCGCTTGCCAAGGGAGCAACCATTGCCTGCGCACCCCGCCTTGTCCTGGCGCTTTTGGGGAACGCTGAAAGATCCTTTAATTCCGACGCAGTACACTAGCTGTTCGGTTTGAGACGATACTCGGCGGAGCGGGCATGGGCCGTCAGACCTTCACCCCTTGCCAGTATGGAAGCCGTGCGGCCCAGGGTGTCTGCACCGTCCCCGGACGCCATGATCAGGCTGGTGCGCTTCTGGAAGTCGTAGACGCCCAGGGGCGAGCTGAAGCGCGCCGTACGCGAGGTAGGCAGCACATGATTGGGGCCAGCGCAGTAATCCCCAAGGGGTTCTGATGTGTAACGCCCCATGAAAATGGCGCCGGCATGGCGAATCTTGCGCGCATACTCCCGGGGGTCGTCCATGGACAGCTCCAGGTGTTCTGGGGCGATGTGATTGGCAATCTCCGCAGCTTCATTCAGATCTGTAACCCGGATCAGGGCGCCCCTGTCCTTGAGGGCAGCGGCAATGATGTCCCGGCGTTCCATGCCCGGCAACAGCTCATCAATAGCCGCTGCCACTCTCTCGATGAAGCCGGCATCCGGACACAACAGGATGGATTGCGCATCCTCATCATGTTCCGCCTGGGAAAACAGATCCATGGCCACCCACCGGGGATCGGTGCGGCCGTCGCAGATGATGAGTATCTCCGACGGCCCCGCCACCATGTCGATGCCCACCTGGCCAAACACGGCGCGTTTGGCCGTGGCCACATAGATATTGCCCGGCCCTACCACCTTGTCCACCGGGGGTATGGTTTCCGTGCCATACGCCAGGGCAGCAACTGCCTGGGCGCCACCGATGGCGAACACCCGGCTCACTCCGGACACACAGGCTGCAGCAAACACCAGTTCATTGACTTCACCACCGGGGGTGGGCACCACCATGATCAACTCCGCCACACCGGCCACTTTGGCGGGAATCGCATTCATGAGCACAGAAGACGGATAGGCGGCCTTGCCGCCAGGCACATACAGCCCCACCCGATCCAGTGGCGTCACCTGCTGCCCCAACAAACTGCCGTCTGCTTCCTCGTATTCCCAGGCGCCTATCTTTTGCCGCTCGGCATAGCTGCGGATGCGCGCTGCCGCATGCTCCAAGGCCTGCTGCTGCTCTGCAGGAACGGCATTCCATGCCTGCTCCAGGCGATCGTGGGGAATTTCCAGGTCAGCCGCTGTGGCAGCCTGCCAACCATCGAAACGATTGGTGAATTCCAGCAAGGCGGCATCGCCTTCGCTGCGAATCCGGGCAATGATGTGATTTACCGTATCATTGACCGCTGTGTCAGAAACGCTGTCCCAGGCCAGCAACGCATCGAGCCGCTCCCGGAAATCAGCTGCCCCTGTATCGAGCATGCATATCTCAGCCATCAACCGCCTCCGAAAGTGCTTCCACCAGCGCAATGATGGTTTCATGTTTCATTTTCCAGCTGGCCTTGTTCACCACCAGGCGAGAACTGATGTCCATGACAAACTCCAGGGGCACCAGGCCGTTGGCTTTGAGGGTATTGCCGCTCTCTACCAGATCCACGATGAGATCGGACAGGCCCACCAGGGGCGCCAGTTCCATGGAGCCGTAGAGCTTGATGATCTCCACCTGCTGTCCCTTGGCGGCAAAATGCCGCTTGGCCGCCTTGACGTACTTGGTGGCGATGCGCAGGCGCTGCCCGTCCAGGCTGGCGTCGGGGTGGCCGGCAACCATGAGCCGGCATTTGGCGATCTGCAAATCGAGGGGCTCATACAGCCCTTCACCACCGTGCTCCACCAAGGTGTCTTTGCCGGTCACCCCCAGATCCGCCGCACCCCATTGCACGTAGGTGGGCACATCCGTGGCGCGAATCAGCACTACCTTCAGCGCATCAATATTGGTGTCCAGGATCAGCTTGCGGCTGGTATCCGGATTATCACGCAATTCGATTCCGATCTCCGCCAGCAATGGCAAGGTGTCCTTGAGTATGCGCCCCTTGGGCAGGGCAATGGTTATGGGTGATTTAAATTCCATTGGTTCCACTCTCAGTCCGGGAGTCGCCGGATCTTTCCCCCCAGGCCCGCCAGTTTTTCCTCGATATTCTGATAGCCCCGGTCGATATGGTAGATACGATCCACCACGGTCTCGCCTTTGGCCACCAGGCCGGCCAGCACCAGGCTGGCCGATGCCCGCAAGTCTGTCGCCATCACCGGCGCGCCCGCAAGTTTTTCGATTCCGGCAACGATGGCGGTATTGCCTTCGAGTTTGATATTCGCCCCCATGCGCTGCATTTCCTGTACATGCATAAAGCGATTTTCGAACACATTCTCCGTAATGGTGCCCACACCTTCCGCCACAGCGTTCAAGGCCGTGAATTGCGCCTGCATGTCCGTGGGAAAGGCCGGATAGGGAGCCGTGTGAATATCCACGGCGCGGGGACGCTTGCCCTGCATATCCAGTTCAATCCAGTCCTTGCCGATTTTCAGCTTTGCGCCTGCCTCTCGCAATTTGGCCAGCACCGCATCCAGCAGGTTCGGGTCGGTGTCCCGCACCTTGACACAGCCATGGCTGATAGCGGCGGCCACCAAAAAGGTTCCCGTCTCGATACGATCCGGCATCACAGAGTATGAGGTTCCATGCAGCTGTTCCACACCCCGTATGACGATGGTGTCTGTCCCGGCGCCCTCGATATCGGCTCCCATGCTGATCAGACATTTGGCCAGGTCCACGACTTCCGGCTCCCGTGCGGCATTCTCAATCAGCGTTTTTCCTTCCGCCAGTGTGGCCGCCATCATCAGGTTTTCGGTGCCGGTGACCGTCACTACATCCATCACCAGGCGCGCACCCTGCAGGCGTTTGGCGCGGGCCTTGATATAACCGCCATCCACCGAAATATCCGCCCCCATGGCGCGCAGGCCATCCAGGTGCAAATTCACGGGCCGGGAGCCAATGGCACAGCCGCCAGGCAAAGAAACATCCGCCTGGCCAAAACGCGCCAGCAGGGGTCCAAGCACCAGAATGGAGGCGCGCATGACCTTCACCAGCTCATAAGGAGCGGCAAAACTGTTAATGGTGGAGGGATCAATTTCGATGGTCATGCGCTCATCGACGGTAATGCCCACACCCATGCGCCCCAATAGACCGATGGTCGTGGTGACATCCTGCAAATGCGGAACATTGCTCAGGCGCACAATGCCATCACTTAGCAGCGCAGAAGCCAGAATCGGCAACGCTGCATTTTTGGCGCCGGAGATCCGCACCTCACCTTCCAGAGATGCGCCACCGGTAATTACAAGTTTATCCATTCATCATGGCCTGGCTTTCCGAAACAGCCTGTCATGATAATAAACTTTCATGATCGGCGCTATGGAATCCGATCGCCAAAGATCCGCGATTGATCATGGATGCAGAGGGCGAGATATGAGTTCACGACTTGATCAGGGATTCCCTATGCACCCAGAAGTTTCTGTACATTGCTGACCCTGGCCAGGGCTTGCAAATCCTTGGGTATATGCTCGTAGTTCAGTTTGCAGCCCACATTCTGCGCCTCGTCCAGCCCCTGCAGCAGCAGGGCCAACGCCGCGCTGCTGGCGCTTTCCACCTCGGCCAGGGATATGGTCAGCTGTTGGTTGCTGCGAATCTGGGCCGCCATTTCTTCCCACAGGTCAGGCACCGTGGACAAATCAAGCGCCCCCTTCAGATCCCATCTGGACATGGGATCATGCACCCCGCAGTTTTTGATTGTGCTTCTGCAGGGTGGAAATGAGGCCATCAATACCGCCTTTTTTTACCTCTGCGGAAAAATTGCCCCGGTAGTTGGACACCAGGCTCACGCCATCCACCACCACATCGTAGATTTTCCAATCACCATTGTCTTGGCGGTAAAGCCGGTAGTTGATGGGAACCGGAGGAGCACCACCATCGTGAACGCGGGTGGAAACGGTTACCCGCTTGTCCCCCGGCTTTCCACGAAAGGGCAGATATTCGACTTCTTGATCCGAATAGTTGAGCAGGGTGGTCGCATAGGTTCGCACCAGCAACTCCTGAAACTCATGAGCCAGCTTCTCTTTTTGCTCCTCGGTCGCCTTGCGCCAGTATTTTCCCAGTGCACCACGGCTCATGAGGCGAAAATCAAAATGCGGCAATACTTTTTTATACACCAAGGCGTAGATACCACTGCTGTCTTTTTCAAGCTCAGCCTTGCGGGCACGCACCTGCTCCAGCACATAATCTGCGGTAGAGCGAATCAACTCTACCGGTTGCGGATCTGACGCCTGCACCCCGCCGCCGACAAGCAACAACAAACCTGCAACGAATCCTTTCAGCATCATTTTTATTCTCCTTCCTGCGCCTTGCTGAAGATAAACTGACCGATGATATCTTCAAGCACCAAAGCGGACTGGGTTATTTCAATTTCACTGCCGTTCTTCAGCACAACATCGCTGCCACCGGGATCGAGGCCGATGTACTGCTCGCCCAGCAGCCCTGCGGTGAGAATCTTGGCATAGGTATCGTCGGGGATTTGGTCATAATTTGCGTAAATATTCATTCCCACCACCCCTTGAAAACGCTCCTTGTCGAAACCGATCTCAACAACACGGCCAATCTCGACCCCCGCCATGGTTACCGGCGCTTTTGCCTTGAGGCTGCCTATATTGTCAAATCGCGCCGTAACACGGTAGCTGTCACCGGTGTTTATCGTGCCCAGGTTACTGACCTTCATTGCCAGAAAGAAAAGCGCCAGCAGGCCGATGGCCATGAACACTCCCACTAAGACTTCTGTTTGTTTCGCAAGTTTCATTATTTGATCCCTAGTCGAACATAAGCGCCGTCAAGGCAAAGTCCAGTGCCAGCACCGCCAGGGAGGAATGCACCACGGTACGGGTGGTGGCGCCGCTGACGCCGGCAGAAGTCGGCACACTGTTGTAGCCTTGAAATATCGCGATCCAGACGCAGGCAAAGCCAAATACCAAACTCTTTATGACACCATTCATCAAGTCTTCGTTCCAATCAATCCTCGCCTGCATCTGCCCCCACCAGGCCCCATCGTCCACGCCCAGCAGGCCCACTCCCACAAACCACCCTCCCAGCACTCCCAGGGCGCTGAACAATGCCGCCAGCAGTGGCATGGAGATAAAACCGGCCAGAAAGCGCGGCGTCAGTATTCGCCGCACCGGATTCACTGCCATCATCTCCAGGCCGGACAGTTGCTCGGTTGCCTTCATCAGGCCGATCTCCGCCGTCAGTGCCGACCCCGCCCGGCCGGCAAACAACAAGGCAGTGACCACCGGCCCGAGTTCCCGCACCAAAGAAGCGGCCACCATCACGCCCAAGGTGGCTTCCGCAGCAAATTGGGAAAGTATGTAATATCCCTGCAATGCCAACACCATGCCTACAAACAGCCCGGATACCGCAATAATCAGCACCGTCAGCACACCGACAGAGAACAGCTGCTCCACCAGCAGGCGCGGGCGGCGCAGCACTTCCCCCATGCTCGCAAGCACCTGCAGCAACAGCAGGCTGGCCCGCCCCAGATGGCGCACGGAATCGATGCCGAAACGTCCCAGCCTTGCAAATGCCTCGGTCATGCCTGCTCTCCAAACAAATCCTTTTGCAGTGGCGGTGCGGGGAAATGAAAAGGCACGGGGCCATCAGGAAGTCCGTGCATAAACTGGCGCGTCCATTCCGAGCCGGATTCCCACAATGAACCAGGGGCGCCCGACTCCACCACCCGGCCATCGGAAATCACATACAGCAGATCGGCGATGGCGCTGGTTTCCTTCACGTCATGGGAAACCACGATGCTGGTCAGCCCTGCGGCATCGTTGAGCTGGCGAATCAGCTTCACCAACACGCCCATGGAAATAGGGTCCTGCCCGGTAAAGGGCTCATCGTACATGATCATCATGGGATCCAGGGCAATCGCCCGGGCCAGCGCCACCCGCCTCGCCATACCGCCGGACAATTCCGCAGGCATTAAATCCCTTGCGCCACGCAATCCAACCGCTTCAAGCTTCAGCAACACCAGCTTACGCAACATTGCATCGTTCAGGCGGGTATGTTCACGCAGGGGGAAGGCGACATTCTCGAACACGTTCAGGTCCGTCAGCAGAGCCCCGCTCTGAAATAACATACCCATGCGCATCCGCAGACGGTATAGCTCCTTCATCTTCAGCTGGTGTACATCCAGCCCATCCACTTCCACCGTACCCTGGTCGGGGCGCAGCTGGCCACCAATCAGCTTTAGCAAGGTGGTTTTACCCGTGCCGGACGGCCCCATGATAGCCGTAATCCGGCCCCGGGGGATCTCGATATTCAGGCCGGAAAAAATCTTCCGCTCACCGCGACTGAAGTGCAGATCGTGAATACGCACCAAAGGAACCGCCTCATACCCGGGTTCGTCTTTCTTTACCCCGGCAGAAAGCTGCACAGCCTGTTGCTGCGATGCTTTCCCGGATTTGGACTCTCTACGGGACATGGACTCTCAAAGGCGCACACAAAAGAAATTCATTGTCCGCACCCGATCACCCGTGGTCAAGGGAAATCACAGCATCGCCGTACGGGATGGCATGCTTTGCCGGAATATACCGGGAACAGGCAAGGACATGGCCGGCGTCCCACCCCTCGCAAGCCCAAAGCCAGAAAAAACACCGTGACAATGCCCTTTTCCACAGCAGGCACCACAAATGGGCCATCGACAAGGGAAGGGGATTAACAGGTGCGCAGCCATGTTTAATGGCCATAAGTCCTTGAAAAGGGCGGAAAGACAAAATCACACTTTTGTCTTTCGGATACAAAACAACCCCGGCGCACCGAGGCTGTTTTTTCTGTGGGACTTAAGATCGCTTCAGCTCATTCGGCAGAAGTCTTCACCACCATGTTAGCGGACTGAATGTAGGACACCTTCCTGGCCAGTGTTTCCATCCGGGAAGCCAGACGATCCAGTTTCGCCATTTTGCTGGACAACTGCTGCTCCAGGCTGGCGATACGCTGATCCTGCTTGCGCATATAGGCATAGGCATCACTGGCGCCCAGACCCACGGCAACATTGATCAGTTTCACGCCTTGCTCATCGGAAGATTCCCAGGCGCGCCCTACAGCAAGCCGGTAATCTTCGGGAGTCATCCGCTCCACGGATACAGCCACGCCAATCCCATCATTGCGCCCGGATGCGACAATGTAATCCCCGGCCTTTACCACCCCGGAAACCTTGACGGGCACCTGCCCCATCATGGCGACCAGGGCATATTGATCGCGTTTTTTCACACCGGGATCATTGCCGCTAAACGCCGGCGCGGTGGAAATGACCTGCACATGATCGGCCTTGTCCAGATTACGGCTCACCTTGCCGGCGGCAAGGCCCACAATATCACCGGCTTCAATTTTTTCTCCGGTATTCAGTCGCGGAATCCACTCGGCGAAATCGGCCGAACTGGTGTTGTAGGTAACGCCGGTGGCGCTTCCCTGAATAGATCCCACCGCCCTATCTTCCAGTCCACCACTTCCGTCATCCTGATTGTGGAAAAAAGTAATAAAATTGTCCGCGGAGCCCAAGCCTAAATCTTTTGGCATTGCCAATGCCAACACATGCGTATCGAGTGTACTGTTGTTCTCAACAATTACTATATGATTGTCACGATTGTCCGCCCCCCCTGGCGTATAGAATCCGCTGATTGCACCCGTTGCAAACAATGCCACCCCACCACCATTGCCTGCTGCATCACCCTCGGGGGAAGTATTATCGGCATAAACACCATAGCCGCTTGCCTGGTTCGTCGTGCCCATTACACCATAGTTGAGAAATGCCCCCACTTTGTTTGCACTGCCGTATACGCCAATAGCACCAAAACCATCACGCGCAAGATACCCGGCAATATCACCATCAGCGGCCCTGCCATAAACTGCCGTATTCCCCCCGAATAATCCGCTAGAGGAATAGTTCAGCAGCGCCTCTACATCGGAACCATTGTTGAAGCTTCCGCCGGCACGAGTAGTGGAGCTGAAAACCCCACCCGTAGAAGCAATGATTGACGAACCAACCACCTCAAACTTGGCGGGGGAGGTAGCCAGCAGCGCCTGTTGCTCTGCGCTACGCTCATCCGGCGCTCCCGTTGCCAGCGCATCAGGATGGCTCTCCAGAACCGACTGAATTTCCGCGGGCGTCAGTGCCAATCCCGCACGATTCGCCATCTCCTGCAGCGCCCTCACATCGGCATTACGCGCTTGCATCTCCATGCTTCTCACCGAAGCCTGGGCGGTTTCCGCCTCTGTATCAATCGGATCAGCAACAGCTGCGGTTGCCGCAGCCATGGCAATTGCCAAGGTAGACAATGCAAACCCTTTTAGAAAAAAATCACCATTGGCATGTCATTTTTCCGTAATCCTGTCAAACATTTGTTTTCTCCTCATACACCGTGGTTAACACCAAATCACTCCTAGAGCTTTATGCCTTCACCTTGCCTGTCCAGGAGCAATAGAGTGTAGACTACCCGTGCGGAGTTACCTGACTATTCCAGGAATCCTCTCAAGGTCATGATTAATCAAGGCAAATGCAACAAGGGGCATATATGCTTCGCCCCGCGATGCAAGGAAAGGTTTGTTTGCACAACATGGGGGCCTAAATTTGAGAAAGGGAAAGTGTATATTGCAGATAGAAAAAGCCACTCCTCATGACTACCGGAGGAAGTAGCATGGAAAATGATGGCAAAGCAGAAAACTGGCAGAGATTTCTGTTGGGGAATCATTAAGAGTTAGTCAAAATCAACTGGCTGAGTTGACTCATATTTCTCAATCCACTCTACCAGCTATAGAAGATGACGGAATCCAACCTGGGGCAGAAAGAGCAAAACTATTTGCAAGAGTGCTGCAACGCCATCCAGTAGTTTTGGTATTTCCAAGCTGGGACATGCAGCATGAATAGCGGCGTAAGCCTAATCGAGTAGCCTGATTAAGCGTCCGCAAGTTTTTTGCGCAGCAGCTCATTGACCTGTTTGGGGTTGGCCTTGCCCTGGCTTTTTTTCATGACTTGTCCAACAAAGAAGCCGAGCATTTTCGGCTGTTTGTCCGGGGCGGCATTGCGGAAGTTTTCTACCTGGGCCGGGTTGCCGCTGATGACTTCATCGACGATGGCCTCGATGGCGCCGGCATCGGTGATCTGTTTCAGCCCTTTCGCTTCGATGATGGCATCGGCGGAATCTTCGCTTTCCCACATGGTTTCAAACACCTGCTTGGCGATTTTGCCGGAGATGGTGTTATCGGCGATCCGTTTCACCAGACCACTGAAACGCCGGGCGGAAACCGGGCTTTGGGGCAGATCCAGCCCGGCCTTGTTTAGCGCGCCGGCCAGTTCCACCATTACCCAGTTGGCAGAGAGCTTTGCATCACCCGCTTCCGCAACGACGGTTTCGTAGTAGTCCGCCTGCTCCCGGGTGGCGGTGAGCACATCGGCGTCGTAGGCGGACAGGCCGTATTGTTCCTCGAAGCGGGCGCGCCGGGCGGCGGGCAGCTCGGGCATTTCCTGGACGGTCTCGGCGATGAAATCTTCTTCGATGATCAGCGGCAACAGATCCGGGTCTGGAAAATAACGGTAGTCGTTGGCTTCTTCTTTGGAACGCATGGAGCGGGTTTCGTCCCTGGCGGCGTCATACAGACGGGTTTCCTGCACCACCCTGCCCCCGGCCTCGAGGATGTCGATCTGCCGCTCCACCTCGAAGTTGATGGCTTTTTCCAGGAAGCGGAAGGAGTTGATGTTTTTCAGCTCGGCCCGGGTGCCCAGCTCTTTTTGCCCTACGGGGCGTACCGAGACATTGGCATCCACGCGGAAAGAACCTTCCTGCATATTGCCATCGCAAATCCCCAGATAGACGACGATCTGGTGGATTTTCTTCGCATAGGCCAAAGCTTCTTTTGCCGAGCTCATATCAGGCTCGGAGACGATTTCCAGCAGGGGCGTGCCGGCGCGATTCAGGTCGATACCGGTCATACCGTGGAAGTCTTCATGCAGGGATTTTCCGGCATCTTCTTCCAGATGGGCGCGGGTCACGCCGATGCGCTTGTTGTCGCCGTTTTCCAGGGTGATATCCACATGTCCCGGGCCAACGATGGGCAGTTCCAGCTGGCTGATCTGGTATCCCTTGGGCAGGTCGGGATAGAAATAATTCTTGCGGGCAAACACCGCACGGCGGGCAATTTCGGCCTCTACGGCAGTACCGAACAGGATGGCTTTTTTCACCACTGCCTCGTTGAGCACGGGGAGCACGCCGGGGAAACCCAGGTCAACCAGGCAGGCCTGGGTGTTGGGTTCCGCCCCGAACGCGGTGGAGGCGCCGGAAAAGATCTTGGATTTGGTGGTGAGCTGGGTATGAATCTCCAGCCCGATAACGGTTTCCCATTGCATAGCTTGTCGTCCTGCTCAATAGCCGCTAGGCATCTGTCGATGCCAGTCGCTGATTTGCTGTAGCTGGTGCGCCAGCGCCAACAGCCGCCCTTCTTCAAAATAGTTGCCGATGAGCTGCAAGCCTGCCGGCAGCTCATCGACCATGGGCGCGGGCATGGACAGGGCGGGCAGACCCGCCAGGTTCACGGCAATGGTGTAAATATCGGAAAGGTACATGGAAACCGGATCATCGGATTTCTCTCCCAGGCGGAACGCAGTCTCGGGAGATGCCGGCCCAAGCAGAATGTCCACTTCAGCAAATGCCTGGCGGAAATCATCCGCAATCACCTGGCGCACCTGCTGCGCCTTGAGGTAATAGGCGTCGTAATATCCCGCGGAAAGGGCGTAGGCACCAATCATGATGCGGCGTTTCACCTCGGGGCCAAAGCCCTCTGCGCGAGAGCGTTTGTACAGGTCTTCCAGGTCTTGCGGATTTTCGCAGCGGTGGCCGAAGCGCACGCCATCGAAGCGCGAAAGATTGGACGAGCATTCCGCAGGCGCCACGACATAGTAAGCCGGCACCGAGTAGTGAGAGTTGGGAAGGGAGACTTCCCGCATTTCCACGCCCAGGGTTTTCAGCGTATCGATGGCGGTTTGCATGGAGGCATTCATGCCAGGGTTCAGACCTTCCCCGAAAAATTCTTTTACCATGCCGATCTTCAGGCCCTTCAGGGGCTGGTTCAGTTGTCCGGCATAGTCGTCCACGGGGCGATCCACGCTGGTGGAGTCCCGCTCGTCAAAGCCCGCCATGGCCCCCAGCAAATGGGCGGCGTCTTCCGCGCTGCGGGTCATGGGGCCGGCCTGATCCAGGCTGGAGGCGAAAGCGATCATGCCGTAGCGGGATACCCGGCCATAGGTGGGCTTGAGGCCGGTGATGCCGCACAGGGCTGCGGGCTGGCGTATGGAGCCGCCCGTATCCGTACCCGTGGCGGCCACTGCCAAACGCGCCGCCACCGCCGCAGCGGAGCCGCCGGAGGAGCCGCCAGGGACGCGCTCCCTGTCCCAGGGATTCTTCACCGGGCCGTAGAAGCTGGTTTCATTGGAAGAGCCCATGGCGAACTCGTCCATATTGGTCTTGCCCAGCATCACCACACCGGCGTCCTTCAGCCGGGAGACGACCGTGGCGTCATAGGGCGAGATGAAATTGTCGAGCATGCGGGAACCGCAAGTGGTTCGAACGCCCTGGGTGCAGAAAATATCCTTGTGCAGCAGGGGAATGCCTGTAAGCGGGCCGCCATCACCCGCCCGGATGCGCTCATCCGCCGCCTTCGCCTGCTCCAGCGCCTGCTCTTCCGCCAGGGTCAACACCGCATTGAGCTCGCCATCGAACTGCTGGATGCGTTGCAGAAAGTGGCGGGTAAGTTCCACGCTGGTGAAATCGCCGGCCCGCAGCCCGGCAGACAATCCGGCGATGGACATGAGGTGCAAATCACTCATCATTCGATCACTCTGGGGACGAGATACAGCCCGTTCCCGATGGCGGGGGCCACCGCCTGATAGGCTTCCCGGTGGTTCTCTTCCGTGACCACATCCGGTCGCAGGCGCTGGGGCATGTCCAGAGGGTGGGCCATGGGCGTGATACCGCTGGTATCCAGCTCCCCCATGCGCTCCACCAGATCCAGTATGCCGGACAGCTCTGTATTCAGCGCCTCGATCTCGCCAGCAGCGACCGCAATGCGGGCCAGATGGGCGATTTTTTCTACTTCATCGGGTTCCAGATCCATGCTTTTTCCACGGCGATGCTTCAAAGGAGGCAAAACTAGCATAAATCGAGGTGAATTTACACGCCGAACCCTGGCAAAAAAACCTGTTGTGGAAAAAAAACTGCGGTGGCCCAGCTTCGAAAACAACCGATTATCAGCGGTAAATCAAGGAACTACGAACATCATCACAGAACGTGGGCAATGAGCGCAGAATACAGCTCTTGCCGAAAGGTGGCTACAGTTGATAGATTACCGCTCTTGAATCGGGAAAGGCCGCATTTGTTCTGCCGGTTGATCCCCCAACTCAATACCGGCAAGCAGACCGGGATAACGGATCTACTCGATGCTTTTCAGACGTCTTCGCGGTTTTTTCTCCAATGATCTGTCCATTGACCTGGGCACGGCCAACACCCTTATTTATGCCCGCGACCGCGGCATCGTGCTCAACGAACCTTCGGTGGTAGCCATCCGTGAAGACCGGGGGCGGGGCATGAAGGCCGTTGCGGCAGTGGGGGAGGACGCGAAAAAAATGCTGGGCCGCACCCCGGCCAATATCACCGCCATCCGCCCCATGAAAGACGGCGTGATCGCCGATTTCACCGTGACGGAAAAAATGCTGCAGTATTTTATCCACAAGGTGCATGAATCGCGTTTGATCCGCCCCAGCCCGCGAGTGCTGATCTGCGTACCCTGCGGCTCCACCCAGGTAGAGCGCCGGGCGATCAAGGAATCCGCCGCCGGCGCCGGCGCCCGGGAGGTATACCTTATTGAAGAGCCCATGGCGGCGGCCATCGGCGCCAGCCTGCCCGTCGATGAAGCCCGTGGCTCCATGATCCTGGATATCGGCGGCGGCACCTCCGAGGTCGCCATCATCTCCCTGAACGGCATCGTCTACGCCAACTCCACCCGCATCGGCGGCGACAAGTTCGACGAAGCCATCATCAACTATGTGCGGCGCAACTACGGCAGCCTCATCGGCGAGGCCACCGCGGAGAAAATCAAGCACAAGGTCGCCAGCGCCTGGCCGGAAAACGAGGTGCAGGAAATCGAAGTCAAGGGACGCAATCTGGCAGAGGGCATCCCGCGCAGCTTCACCCTCAACAGCAACGAAATTCTCGAAGCCCTGCAGGAGCCCCTGTCCGGCATCGTCGATGCGGTGCGCAAGGCCCTGGAACAGACGCCGCCGGAACTCGGCGCCGACGTGGCAGAGCGGGGCATCGTGCTCACCGGCGGCGGCGCATTACTCAAGGGGCTGGATCGCCTGCTGGAAGAGGAAACCGGCCTGCCGGTGATCGTTGCCGAAGATCCCATGACCTGCGTAGCCAGGGGCGGTGGACGTGCCCTGGAACTGATGGATGAAAAAGCCGGGGACTTTTTCAGCGTCGAGTAGGTCGAACTTCACACAAGATACGGGAATAACGCAGCACAAGGAGCCCTGACATCAAGTTTATTTTCGCAGAAGGACCCTCGCAGGGTGCCCGCGTACTCGGAGCAATGATTCTGTCCATCCTGCTGATGGTGATGGATCACCGCTTCCACCAGACGGAAACATTGCGCAGCACCCTTTCCGTATTGACCTATCCCATACAATTTCTGGCCGAGGCGCCCAGCAATATCGGCACCTGGGTTACAGAAACCCTGCAAACCCGCGGCGAGCTGCAACAATCCAATCAAGACCTCCACCGGGAAAACCTGAAGCTGAAAGCCGAGTTGCAGCTGACTGCGGCATTGCAGGCAGAGAACGAACGGCTACGGGATTTGTTGGGGTCGGCCTACAAGATCGGCAACCGGGTGCTGGTGGCCGAGTTATCCGCCATGGATCTCGATCCTTTCCGCCAGCAGATTGTCGTTGACAAGGGCAGCCGCTCCGGGGTTTTCGAGGGCCAGGCGGTGCTCGATGCCCATGCGGTGATGGGGCAGGTGATTCATGTCAGTCCGTTGAACGCCACGGTATTGCTGATCACCGATGTGGAGCATGCCCTGCCGGTACAAGTGCTGCGCAACGGCTTGCGCACCATTGCCGTGGGCAGCGGCAGGATCAATCAGCTGGAAATGCCATACCTGCCGAACAATGCAGATATCCGCAGTGATGACCTGCTGGTTACCTCCGGTCTTGGTGGCAAATTTCCACCAGGCTATCCCGTGGCCAGGATTACGGAAGTAAAACGGCAGCCGGGCAAGCCTTTTGCAACCGTGCTCGCCCGCCCTCTGGCACAGCTGGATCGCACCCGGGAGGCACTGCTGGTGTGGGAAGTCAATATCCCGCCGGAGTTTCCGGAGGAAGAGGAGCCCTCTTCCCCGCCAACCGGGATCTCGGCGGAAAGCGAGGTGGCTGCACCATGAGTCCGGAAACCTCCCGGGGTCGGACGATTATCGTTATAACCCTGGTTATCAGCCTGGTACTGAGCGTCATGCCCATGCCGGAGAACCTGCAATATTACCGCCTGCAATGGAGCGCCCTGGTGTTGATCTACTGGTGCATGGCATTGCCGGAGCGCGTGGGCGTGGGTATCGGTTTTATTGTGGGATTGCTGCTGGATATTCTCACCGGCACCCTGCTCGGCCAGCATGCTTTCGGGCTTTCGGTAATCAGCTTTCTTACCCTGAAGGCGCATAAGCGGGTACGGGTATTCCCCCTCTGGCAGCAATCCGTATTTGTGGCGCTGGTACTGTATGTAGACCGGCTGTTGTTCTTCTGGGTGGATGGCGCCATCGGCCGACCAGCGGCCGTAATGGAATCCTGGGTTGTTCCCCTGCTGGGCGGGCTGATCTGGCCCTGGCTTTTCATTGTCTTCAGAGATTTGAGACGACGTTTCCATGTCAGGTAATCTGGACTTCAAGGATTATCGCCGCGAAGGCAGGCTGTTTACCCATAGAGCGATTACCGCTGGCGTACTGGTGGTCATACTGCTGGGCGGCATTGTCGGGCGGATGGTCTATCTGCAGGTGGTGGACCACGAGCATTTCACCACCCTGGCCCAGGACAACCGGGTCAAGTTGATTCCCCTGCCGCCCACCCGGGGGCTGATCTATGACCGGAAAAACCGGCTGCTGGCGCTTAACCGTCCTGCTTTCAACCTGGAAATCATTCCCGAGATGGTGCAGGATCTGGAAAAATCACTGGCAGAACTCGAAGGACTGATAGAAATCAGCGCAGTGGACAAGGAGCGGTTCTACAAGCTCAAACGCCAGAAGCGGCGGTTCGAGAGCATTCCCATCAAGCTGGATATCTCCCAGGAGGAAGCCGCCCTGTTTGCGGTCAACCGCTACAAATTCCCCGGGATCTCCATCAAGGCCAGTTTGACGCGCACCTACCCCCTGAAAGACCTCATGGCGCATGTGGTGGGTTATGTGGGGCGCGTCAGCCTCAAGGACCTGCAATCCATCGATGCATCCAACTATGCAGGCACCACCTATATCGGCAAGACCGGGGTGGAAAAGTCCTATGAGGATATCCTGCATGGCAAGGTCGGCCTGCAGCAGGTAGAGGTCAATGTACTGGGCAAGGCGGTGCGGGTGCTGGAGGAAATGCCGCCGCAACCGGGGCGCAGCCTGCGCCTGCACATAGACCTGGATCTGCAACGGGTGGCTCTGGATGCCCTGGGCGACGTAAATGGTGCTGTGGTCGCGATAGATCCCAGAACAGGCGGAGTACTGGCCATGGTCAGCAAACCCGGCTTTGACTCCAATCCGTTTGTGGAAGGCATCAGCTCCAAAGCCTACAAGGCATTGCAGGAAGATCATGACAAGCCCTTGTTCAATCGAAGCTTGCAGGGAGCGTATCCTCCGGGCTCCACCATCAAGCCGTTCATGGCATTGGCGGGGCTGGAGATGGACTATCTTGGGCTCAAGGAAAAAATCTATTGCCCCGGTTTCTTTCAATTGCCGGGCCATGATCACAAATACCGCGACTGGAAAAAAACCGGCCATGGACTCATGGGTGTGGATGCAGCCATCACCCAGTCCTGCGACGTGTTTTTCTACCAGTTGGCGCATGAGATCGGCATCGACAAGATCCAGCAATATCTCAAGGAGTTTCGCTTTGGAGAAAAAACCGGCATCGACCTGGTTGGCGAGCGCACAGGCATTCGTCCTTCCCGCGAATGGAAGCGCAAACGCTTTAAACAGGTATGGTTCCCCGGGGAGACAGTCATTATCGGCATTGGCCAGGGTGCTTTTGAAGCCACGCCGCTGCAACTGGCGGCTGCCACAGCAGCCATTGCCAACGGCGGTCACTACCACGAGCCCAGGCTGGTGGAAGAAATTGTGGATGAAAGCACCGGGGCGGTGCTCCCATCAGGTGGCAGGGAACATGTTATTCCTGTAAAGAACAGCAGCAACTGGGATGAGATTCACAAATCCATGATTCATGTGATTGAAGGACCGCGGGGTACCGCCCGGCATCTGCAGAACGAGCATTACCGCATCGCAGGAAAAACCGGCACATCGCAGGTTTTTACCGTAAAACAGGATGAAGAGTATGACGAAAGCAAGATATCGGAAAAAATGCGCGATCATGCCCTGTTTATCGCCTATGCGCCGGTGGAAGATCCACAGATTGCAGTGGCGGTAATCGTGGAAAACGGCGGTCATGGTGGGGCAACGGCAGCACCGGTGGCAAAACAAGTGATGGATGCATGGTTGCTCGAAGACGGCGGCAATACGGTACGGAGCAACCATGCAGCAACAGTAGGAGAAACAGAGTGATTCCAGTCGGTCGCTCTCCCAGCGGGTTACCCGCCAGTGAGCCGGCCCGGCACCGGGGGGTACTGGCACGCGTTCATATGGATCTGCCTCTTCTTACCGGGCTTTTGCTGCTTTGCGTTTACGGGCTGGTGATTCTGTATTCAGCGTCTGGAGAAAATCTTCAGCAGGTGGAAAGGCAGGCGATACGCATGCTGATTGCCTTTGGCGCCCTGTTTTTTCTTGCCCAGGTACATCCCCATACCTTGCGCCGCTGGAGTCCCTGGCTATATGCCATCGGTGTTTGCCTGTTGCTGACGGTACTGGTTACCGGAGTGATCGGCAAGGGCGCCCAGCGCTGGCTGGATCTCGGTTTTATGCGCTTTCAGCCAGCAGAACTGGTAAAGCTTGCGGCACCAATGATGCTGGCATGGTATTTGTCCAGCAAACCCCTGCCGCCGAACTGGAAGCATCTACTCCTGAGCTTGCTGCTGCTACTGGTGCCGGTACTGATGATTGCCAAGCAACCCGATCTCGGCACGGCGATTCTGGTTGCCTGCAGCGGCCTGTTTGTACTTTTTCTTGCGGGCATCAGCTGGCGCCTGATCATTGTTTTGGGGTTGCTGGTGGCGGCAGCGGCTCCTGCGGTGTGGTACCTCATGCATGACTATCAGCGCACACGGGTGCTGACCTTTCTCAACCCGGAAAGCGACCCCCTGGGGGCCGGATATCACATCATCCAGTCAAAAATCGCCATCGGCTCCGGCGGCGTCTATGGCAAGGGATGGCTGAATGGCACTCAGTCACAGCTGGAATTTCTGCCGGAGCGCCACACGGACTTTATCTTTGCTGTGCTCGGCGAAGAGTTTGGTCTGATGGGCGTCCTGCTGCTGCTGGCAATCTTTCTGTTCATCATTCTGCGTGGTTTGTATATTGCCTCCCGGGCACAGGACAGCTACAGCCGCCTGCTGGCCGGGGCACTGATTCTGGTATTTTTTGTCTATTTGTTTGTCAACGCCGGCATGGTCAGCGGTCTGTTGCCGGTGGTGGGGGTGCCCCTGCCTCTGGTGAGCTATGGCGGAACGTCACTGGTGACCTTGATGGCCGGTTTCGGTATGCTCATGTCCATCCACACACACAGGAAGTTGGTGCCAAAATGAAATCTATACTGCTTTTACCATTGTTGCTCAGCCTGTCCGCCTTTGCATACGCCAACCCACAGGTGGAAAAGTTCATTCAGCGTCTGGTGGAAACCCAGGGCTTCGACGCAGGGGAATTGCGTGAAGTGCTGGCAAAGGCACATAAGCGCCAGGACATTATCGACCGCATGAACAAACCTGCGGAACGAACCCTGAACTGGGGCCAGTACAGCAAAATTTTCCTGACCGACAAGCGCGCCAACCAAGGTATCGAATTCTGGAAGAGGAACCAGCAGGCGCTGCGCAGGGCAGAGGAAACTTTCGGTGTGCCGCCGCAGTTCGTGGTCGCCATCATCGGCGTGGAAACCTTCTACGGACGCATTACCGGCAAAGACAAGGTGCTGGACGCCCTCTACACCCTGGCCTTTCACTATCCCAAACGCAGCAAGTTTTTTACCTCGGAGCTGGAAAAATTCCTGGTTCTTGCAAAGGAGGAAAAACTGGATCCCGCCAAGCCCATGGGTTCCTATGCTGGCGCCATGGGACTGGGACAGTTCATGCCCAGCAGCTATCTGGCCTATGCGGTGGATTTTGACGGGGACGGCAAGCGCGACATCTGGAACAATGAAACCGATGCCATTGGCAGTGTGGCAAACTATTTTGCCCGCCATGGCTGGGAAAAAGGGCTGCCGGTAACGGCAGAGTTTGATTCTGTGCCGGAGAACCCGAAAAAATATCTGGAAGCCGGGGTGAAGCCAAGCTTTACCCTGGGTGAGCTGAGGAAGGCAGGCATGGTGGTGGAGCCTGGCCTGGATGATGCGCTGGAGACAGCCCTGATCCGCCTGGAAACCGACCAGGGCGAGGAGTACTGGGCCGCCCTGAAGAACTTTTATGTCATCACTCGTTATAACCACAGCGAGCTGTATGCCATGGCTGTGTACCAGCTGAGTGAGCGTATTCGTGACCTGTTTGCCGACAAGGGCTAAAGCCCTCTGCTTCTGTTGCAGCCTGTCCCTCCTGGGGGGCTGCAGCATCAAGACCAGCGATTTTCCGGACGAAGACTACGGGCCGGAAATTCCCGTGGATGTCAGTCATGTTCCCGACGCAGTGCCACAGCACGCGCCACGCAGCAAATACGGCAATCCGCCCAGCTATACGGTATTCGGCAAGACCTATTATGTGCGCGAACATGCCCGGGACTATCGCGCCCGGGGGCTTGCTTCCTGGTATGGAAAGAAATTCCATGGCAGGCGCACCTCCAGCGGTGAGCCTTACGATATGTACGCCATGACGGCGGCGCACAAGACTCTGCCCCTGCCCACCTGGGTGCGGGTGACGAACCTGGACAACGGCAAATCTGTGGTGGTCAAGGTAAACGACCGCGGCCCTTTCCACGCCGGGCGCATCATCGATCTGTCCTATACGGCGGCATCCAAACTGGATGTACTGTCCAGGGGAACCGCGCCTGTGGAGGTGGTCGCCCTTGCCCCGGAAAACAGCATCGGCAAGGAGGAATCACCCCTTTCCCTACAGTTTCCGGCCTGGGTGCAGATCGGTGCATTTTCCAGCCGGGAGAATGCGCATCAGCTACAGCAGCGGCTACAGAAACAGGCCGGTATTGACGCCATGATCAAACCCCTGGAACAGAATGCGGGGCTTGCCTACCGGGTATGGCTGGGGCCGGTAGATAACCCGGGGCAGCTGCAGCAAATCAGGGAAAAGTTGTCCGAATGGGGCATAGAAACCTACCGCGTAGTACAATAGGCCGCCTGCTCTTAACCTGGTTCAGAATCTGATCGATGCGATTGCCATTACATACATTGCTGCCCCTTTTCCTGTTGCTGTCAGTCCTCGGCCAGACACAGGCAGCCGTGCCTGTCCCGCCGCAGATTGCGGCCACGGGCCATCTGCTGGTGGATTTCCACAGCGGCGAAGTGCTGGCGGAGAACAACGCCGACAAACGCCTGGAGCCCGCCAGCCTGACCAAGATCATGACCGCCTACACCGTATTCAAGGAGCTGGAAGAGGGAAACATCACCCTCAACGACCAGGTGCTGGTGAGCAAAAAGGCCTGGAAAACCCCCGGATCACGTATGTTTATCGAGGTGGGCAAACGGGTGTCTGTGGACGACCTTATCCATGGCATGATCATCTCCTCGGGAAATGACGCCTGCGTAGCCCTGGCGGAACACGTCGCCGGCAGCGAGGAGTCCTTTGCGGCACTGATGAACAAGCACGCCCTGGAGCTGGGCATGGAGAACTCCCATTTCACCAATTCCACCGGCCTGCCGGATCCCAATCTCTACACCACACCGGAAGACATCCTCAAGGTCACCCGGGCCATCATCAGGGAGTTCCCTCAGTTCTATCCCCTGTACTCTATCAAGGAATACAGCTACAACGGCATCAAGCAGAAGAACCGCAATCTCCTGCTGTGGCGCGACGCCAGCGTGGACGGGGTCAAGACCGGCCACACCGAGGCGGCGGGCTACTGCCTTGTCACCTCCGCCAAGCGCGATAACATGCGTCTGATGTCCGCGGTCATGGGCACCGCCAGCGATGAAGCCCGGGCCAAAGAAAGCCAGACCCTGCTGAATTTCGGCTTCCGCTTCTTTCAGACTCACCGCCTGTTCAATGCCCGCCAGCCGCTCAAGGAGCTGCGCGTGTGGAAAGGAGACAGCGACCATCTGAATCTGGGACTGGAAGAAGATCTCTACATCACCATTCCCCGCGGAAGCTACGACAAACTGGTAGCGAGAATCCGCATCGAGAACAACATCCTGGCGCCGGTTTCCCAGGGGCAGGTGCTGGGCCGGGTGATTCTCGAGCATGACGGGGAAACCATCAAGGAAGCACCCCTGGTGGCGCTGCACGATGTACGCGAAGGCGGCATCATCCATAACCTGATTGATCAGGTGTTGATGGTTTTTCACTAACCTCTGCTTCCAGCCTGTCATTATGTCTGAACTGATTTATCTGAACGGCGAATTCATTCCCCAGGAAAACGCCTGTGTTTCTGTAATGGATCGCGGCTTCCTGTTTGGCGACGGCGTATACGAAGTGATTCCCGCCTACGCAGGGCAACCCTTCCGCCTCCGCGAGCACCTGCGGCGCCTCGACGCCAGCCTGGAGGGGATTCGCATGTCACCGCCCCTGGATGAGGATCAGTGGCGTGACATTTTGCAGCGGCTGCTGGCACAACGGGGCGATGCGGATCAGCAGATCTACCTGCAGATCACCCGCGGCGCCTATGGCAAGCGCCTGCACACCATCCCGGAAGACATAAACCCCACGGTAATGGCCTTCGCCACGGAGCTTGCCCGCCGCGATCCGGAACTGGTAAAACAGGGCATGAGCGTCATCACCCTGGATGACATCCGCTGGGATCGCTGCAACATCAAGGCGATTACCCTGCTGGCGAACATCCTCTCCCAGCAGCAGGCACGAGACGAGGGCGCCCAGGAGGCGATTCTGGTGCGCGACGGCCAAGCCAATGAAGGCACAGCCTCCAACCTGTTCATCGTCAAGGACAATCTCATTATCACCCCCCCCAAGAGCCGGCATTTGCTGCCCGGCATCACCCGGGATCTGGTGCTGGAGCTAGCGAGGGACGCCGGTTTGCCCTATGCGGAAGCCAGTATCTCCGTGGAGGAGCTGGAAGCCGCGGAGGAGATCTGGATCACCAGCTCCACCAAGGAAGTAATGCCGGTCACCCGCCTCAACGGCCACCCGGTTGACAACGGGCATCCCGGCCCCATGTGGGAGAAGATGGACGCCTTGTACGCCGCGTGCAAGGCGCGCCTGCGTTTACGCAGCTCCTCGCCGGAGGATTGATATGGCCGAACACAGAAAAGAACCCGCAGGCATGGCGTTTCCCTGCCACTTCCGCATCAAGGCCATGGGCCTGGACGAGGACGACTTCGACGCCCTGGTGGTGCAAATCGTCCGCCGCCACTGCCCGGATATTTCCGAAGGCGCGGTAAGCCTCAAGCCCAGCAAGAACGGAAAATATGTTTCCGTCACCGTGGACATCGAAGCACAGAGCCGGGCGCATCTGGACGCCATCTACGACGATCTGACAGCCCATGACCGGGTGCTGATGCGCCTCTGATGCAGCCGGTGATCCTGCGCTGGCTCGGTCTTCGGGACTATGAGCAGACCTGGCGGGAGATGCGCGCCTTCACCGACCGGCGCACCCCTCAAACGCTTTCAGAGATCTGGCTGCTGGAGCATGCACCCGTGTTCACCCAGGGGCAGGCAGGCAAGGCCGAGCATATTCTCGACCCCGGCATCATCCCGGTAGTCCACAGCGACCGCGGCGGGCAGGTCACCTATCATGGCCCCGGCCAGCTGGTGATGTACCTGCTGCTGGATCTCAAGGCCGTCAACAAGGGCATTCGCGGCCTGGTCAGCTGTATGGAAGATACCGTCATCCAGTTGCTCGCGGATCACGGCATCGAGGCGGCGGCAAGACCACAGGCCCCGGGCGTCTATGTGGACGAAAAAAAAATCGCCGCCCTGGGGCTGCGGGTGCGCAAGGGGTACACTTACCATGGCCTGGCGCTGAATCTGGACATGGATCTGGCACCTTTCGAACGCATTCATCCCTGCGGTCATGCGGGGCAGCAGGTGACCCGGCTCAAGGATCTTGGCGTAGACCTGAAAGCATCGCAGGCCGGCAGCAAGCTGGCCGGCATTCTCTGCAGCCGCCTCAACCTGGAACCCCGATGGAACGCCCATGACTGACGACTACCGCGCACCTTCACGCAGCAAGAACAGCACCCATCAGCGGGGCAAGGACAAGCTCAGCCGCATTCCGGTGAAGGTGCAAGCCGCCACGGAGCTGCCCCGCAAGCCGGACTGGATTCGCGCCCGCGCTCCCCAGGGGCCGGGGGTCAGCCGCATCCGCAAGATCCTGCGGGAGCACAAGCTTTCCTCCGTCTGTGAAGAGGCTCAGTGCCCCAACCTGGGAGAGTGCTTCACCCACGGCACCGCCACCTTCATGATCATGGGCGACATATGCACCCGGCGCTGCCCCTTTTGCGATGTGGCCCATGGCCGCCCCGAACCCCTGGACGCGGACGAGCCCCGGCAACTGGCGCAGGCCATCCAGGAAATGGCCCTCAAGTATGTGGTGGTGACTTCCGTGGACAGGGATGACCTGAGGGACGGCGGCGCCGGTCACTACCGGGACTGCCTGCTTGCGATCCGCCAGCATACCCCGGAAACCACCATCGAGATTCTGGTGCCGGATTTTCGCGGGCGCATGGAGATCGCCCTGGAGATCCTGGCGCAGGCGCCGCCCGACGTATTCAACCACAACCTGGAAACCGTGCCCCGCCTGTACCGCCAGTCCCGCCCGGGCGCGGATTATGCCTGGTCGCTAAAACTGCTGCAGGAATTCAAGGCCCGCCATCCCCGGCTGCCCACCAAATCCGGTATCATGCTGGGCTTGGGGGAGGAACCAGAAGAAGTGGAAGAGGTGATGAAGGATCTGAGAAGCCACGGCGTGGACATGCTCACCCTGGGACAATATCTGCAACCGAGCCGGGAGCATCTGCCCGTTTCCCGCTTCGTTCCCCCGGAAGAATTCGAGCAGCTGCGGCAGCTGGGCGAATCCATGGGTTTTTCCAATGTGGCCAGCGGCCCCATGGTGCGCTCTTCCTACCATGCAGATCTGCAGGCAAACCCCATATTGAAACGATGAAGCGGAGAACACATTTGCTCATGGATAAGATACATACAGTCCTGGTAACAGGCGGCGCCGGCTATATCGGCTCTCACACCAATGTGGAATTGCTCAAGGCCGGTTATGAGGTGATCGTGCTGGACAACCTGAGCAACAGCCAGTACACAGCCATCGAGCGGGTCGAGGAGATCAGCGGCGGAAAAATCACCTTTATCGAAGCCGACTTGCGCAACAAAGACGATACCCGGGCGGTATTCGGGAAACACGCCATCGATGCGGTCATCCACTTTGCCGGGCTGAAGGCGGTGGGGGAATCGGTAAACATTCCCATCCCCTACTACCAGAACAATATCGGCGGCACCCTCAACCTCCTGGAAGCCATGAACGATGCCGGGGTGAAGAACCTGGTGTTCAGCTCGTCAGCGACGGTCTATGGCGAACCGGCCTCTCTTCCCATTACAGAGGATTTTCCGGTTTCCGCCACCAATCCCTACGGGCGCTCCAAGCTCATCATCGAGGAAATGCTGGCGGACATCCACAAGTCGGACCCGCGCTGGAATATCGCCCGCTTACGCTACTTCAATCCCGTAGGCGCTCACGAAAGCGGCAGGATAGGCGAATCCCCCAATGATATTCCCAACAACCTGATGCCCTATATCAGCCAGGTGGCGGTGGGCAAGCTGGAAGCCCTGTCGGTTTTCGGCAGCGACTATCCCACCGTGGACGGCACCGGGGTCAGGGACTATATCCATGTCGTGGATCTGGCCAAGGGGCATATCAAGGCGCTGGAAAAACTGGCGGGCAACCCCGGATTGCTTACCTATAATCTCGGCACCGGGCAGGGCTATTCGGTACTGGAAATGGTGGCGGCCTTCGAGAAGGCCAGCGACCAGCCAGTGCCCTACCGGCTTGTACCCCGGCGCGAGGGTGATATCGCCACCTGTTATGCCGACCCCGGACTCGCCGCGCGGGAGTTGGGCTGGCGGGCGGAAAAAGGCATTGCGGAAATGTGCGAGGACAGCTGGCGCTGGCAATACAACAATCCCCAGGGGTATGCCGAATAACAGGCCCTAGTGTACTGCGTCGGAATTAAAGGCCCTTTCAGTGAGTCACAATGCGGCCAGATGCAAGGCGTACTCACACAGGAAGGGCCGCCCCCTTTCAAGTGAGTACAACACCGCAGATGGCCGCATTGTGGCTCACCCGAAGGGAGCCCCCCAAAAGCGCCAGGACGGTGTTGGGGTACTTGCCAAGGGAGCAACCATTGCCTGCGCACCCCGCCTTGTCCTGGCACTTTTGGGGGGCTCTGAAAGAGCCTTTAATTCCGACGCAGTACACTAGCCCGCATCCGGAAGATGCAGGTCATAGCGCTCCATCAGGTAGCACAGGCAGTCCTGGCGAATCACCGCCTCGTTTCTGGTGAGCATGGAAGGCATCACCGGGGTGCGCGTGCGCAGCTCACCATTTTCCACCGAAAAATAACGGGTGGCCACATCATGGTTTGCTTCGTTTTTCACCTCCAGGGGGATATCCAGGCCCTTGCCCACCCTGCCGAAACAGGTGCCTGCGGGAATCTCCCGGAAGTTCAACACCTCCAGATCATCCAGCAGGCACAGATCATAATTCTGGCAGCCGAAGCCAAAACTGACTTCCGGAGGGATTTTCACGATAGCTACGGTGTGATAAAGATTCAGATCATGGGGTGAGATGGCATGCGCAGGGTGCTTCGCCAGGTGCAGGCAGGCGTCCAGATATTCACTGGCATGCTGCACGCCATGCACCTGGCCGACCTTACCGCATTCCAGGGTCACCGCGGGGCAGAGTTCGGTCATAGCCATGGACTGCACACCCTTGGGACGGGTGAAGTACACCACAGTGCGACTGAACATGGCCGCCAGATGCAGCGATTCCGTGCGCACCACATTGACGCAGGCATAGTGCGGGTTGAGGCCGGTGTTGTTGTGCACATCCACACTGGCGAAGACGCCCTTTTTCGCCATGGCATCGACGATGCTTTCCATCATGGCGTGCTCTGCGGTACGGGGCAGCTCACTGCCCGGCCAGACCCGGTTGTAGTCCGGCTGTCCCGCCAGTCTGCGCATGTTGACCGCCGCCGCCGAGGTATTGCCGATGAACAGGGACAGGGAGCGAGGCAGTTCCTGGTCACCGCCGCCCGGCCGGTATTTGCGCAGCAAATGGCGCACGGCTTCCCAGCCCACATCTTCGTTACCATGCATGAGTACCGACATGAACAACGGCGCTTCCCGCCGTCCCTGCAGGTGAATCAGGGTGGGGCCACCGAGAAAGGCATGCAAATCCCTTGCAGGCAAATCCAGCAGTCCCTTGGGAAGTTCGCAAAGTTCAGCATACATAATCAGATCTTCCAGGCAGAAACGGGCTGGGCGCTGTCCTGACGCATCCGGTAGGTGCGTACCATGGCAGGAAAATCCTTGCCGTTGCGGGAGATCCATTCGCGCTGCCAGCGGGCTCCGGTCTGGCGGCTGGCGGCGCGGGCTTCGATGATGTCCAGCCAGCGGTCGGCCTCCTGTGTGCCAATCCCCAGACGCAACAGCCCGGCCCGCGCCTGGGGAATGAGCTTTTGCAGACACAGGTCAGCAACACTGCCTTCCTGTCCGTCGAACCAGACGATCCGGGCGTCCAGCCCGCGGCAGGCGCTGCTGTAGAAATTCTCCTTGGCGTCGATGAAGGGCAGGCGGGCTTCCGCATCCTTTTCCATGGCCATGAGTTCCTGGGTCAGCCCGAAATAAAATGCCGCATTGGCAATGACATCGAGTATGGAAGGGCCGCTCGGAATCACCCGGTGCTCGATGCGGATATGCGCCTTGCCGTTCTCTGAAATACCGACCAGCGGCCGGTTCCAGCGCCAGATGGTGCCGTTATGCAGGCGCAGGTGGGCCAGGGATTCCACCGGTTCATCCATGAGCTGGGGCAACAGCACCGGATAGCGGTCACGGTTGGCCTCGAAGCACTCCATGATGGAATGCTCCGCATAGCGCACGCCGAAGGTGACGCGCTTGGAATAATCGCTGGCGCCCACAGCCACGGACTGCTCGAACAGGGGGATACGGGTTTCATCCCAGAGTTCATGCCCGAACAGAAAGGGCGAGTTGGCCGACAGGGCCACCATGGGCGCGGAAATGATCTTGGAAAGGTTGTAGGCGCGGGCGGCCTGTTGCGGAGGAATCTTCAGATGAATCTGGAAGGAGGTGGTGGCCGCTTCCAGCATCACATCATCATGTTCCGCCACCAGATGCTCCCGGGCAAGAATGTCCAGGGCCAGGGGCTGGTCATTGCGCATGCGCAACACCTGCTCATTGAGCGCCTGATAACGCTGCATGGCGGAGATATTCTCCAGGCACAAGTCCGACTGCTGCACCGTAGGCAGGATGCCGATCATGAGCATGTGGGCCGCCTCCCGGTTCGCCGCCACCTCGCAGCGCTGCCAAAGCGCCGCCAGCTCCTCATGCATGTGATCAAACATGCCATCCGCAAAAGGCACGGGACAGGTATTGAGTTCCACATTGAAAGTGGATAGCTCCGGCACCACCAGGGGATCATCCATATGCCGCAGAAAGGCCTGATTGACGGGAGAGGGAAGGCCCCGGTCGGTCACCAGCCAGGCTTCAATTTCACTGCCTGCCATGGCTTCTCCCTGGTCGAGAACACCATCCGCCATCCATTGTTCCAGCAGGGCGGTCTCTGCAATCACCCGATCCCGAAAACGTTTGAAATCCTCCTCGGAAAAGCTGCTACGACTGATTTCCTGCCCCATTAAGAGAGTTTCCTGTGCAGAAGTTGATACCGTTCCGGCGTGCCGACATCCAGCCAGTAGCCGCGAAAATGCTCGCCGCTTATTCTACCCTGGGGCATCTGTCGGCGCAGCAGGGGCCCCAGGGGAAAGGGCTTTGCCTCGCAGCCTGCGAACAGGCGGGGATGATAGACGCCGATGCCGCTGAAGGTGAGCTGCGGCGCGCCTTCCTCCTGCACCACACCGTCTTTCAACGCAAAATCACCCCGGGGATGATGTTCGGGGTTGTCCACCAGAATCAGATGGGCGAGGCTGTGTTCGGGGAGTTTCAGGGCGGCGTAATCCAGCTCGGTGAAGATATCGCCATTGATGACGACGAAAGGGCCGTCACCCAGCAACGGCAACGCCTTGCAGATACCACCGCCGGTTTCCAGGGCGCGGCCCTGTCCTTCCGCGGAATAGCGTATCTGCAATCCCCAGCGGCTGCCGTCGCCAAGGGCATCCTCGATCTGCGCTCCCAGATGCGCGTGATTGATCACCACCTGACTGAAACCTGCTTTCGCCAGTTTCTCCAGGTGCCAGACAATCAAGGCTTTGCCGGCCACTTTCAACAGGGGCTTGGGGACGCAATCCGTCAGAGGCCGCATGCGTTCGCCACGGCCAGCCGCCAGAATCATGGCAGGATATGCGCGATCCTGCGCCACGGCCTACTTTTTCTTCATGGAGCTGAAGAACTCTGCATTGGTTTTGGTGGATTTGAGCTTGTCATACAGGAATTCCATGGCGGCCAGTTCGTCCATGGGATGCAGGATCTTGCGCAGTATCCAGATTTTCTGCAATTCGGCTGCAGGAATCAGCAGTTCCTCGCGGCGGGTGCCGGAGCGGTTGATGTTGATGGCGGGAAAGACGCGCTTCTCGGCGATGCGCCTGTCCAGGTGCACTTCCATGTTGCCGGTGCCCTTGAATTCCTCGTAAATCACGTCATCCATGCGTGAACCGGTTTCCACCAGGGCAGTTGCCAGAATGGTCAGGGAGCCACCCTCCTCCACATTTCGCGCCGCACCAAAGAATCGCTTGGGTTTCTGCAGGGCGTTGGCGTCCACGCCGCCGGTGAGTACCTTGCCGGAAGAGGGAATGACCGTATTATAGGCCCGCGCCAGACGAGTGATGGAATCGAGGAGGATCACCACATCACGGTTGTGTTCCACCAGGCGCTTGGCCTTGGCGATGACCATCTCCGCCACCTGCACATGGCGGGCGGCAGGCTCATCGAAGGTGGAGGAGATGACCTCCGCCCTGGATACCGAGCGCGCCATTTCCGTGACCTCTTCGGGACGCTCATCAATGAGCAGAATGATTAGATACACTTCAGGATGGTTGTTGGCGATGGACTGGGCGATGTTTTGCATCATCATGGTCTTGCCCGCCTTCGGTGGGGACACGATCAGCCCGCGCTGCCCCTTGCCCACGGGCGCCACCAGCTCGATGGTGCGTACAGTAATATCTTCGGTGCTGCCATTGCCCATTTCCAGATGCAGGGATTCATTGGGAAACAGGGGGGTAAAGTTCTCGAACAGGATTTTGCTCTTGGCTGACTCCGGCTTGTCATAGTTGATCTCATCGATCTTCAGCAGGGCAAAATAGCGTTCATTGTCCTTGGGCGGGCGGATGGTACCGGTAATGGTGTCTCCGGTACGCAGGGCGAAGCGCCGGATCTGGCTGGGAGAGACATAGATGTCATCCGGCCCGGCAAGATAGGACGAGTCTGCCGATCGGAGGAAGCCGAAACCGTCCTGCAGAATCTCCAGTACACCTCCGCCGTGAATGTCTTCACCTTTTTTGGCATGCGCCTTGAGAATGGAAAATATAAGGTCCTGCTTGCGGGAACGGCCTGTGCCCTGGATTTTCATGGATTGTGCCAGCTCGGAAAGAGCGGGGACCGGCATTTGCTTGAGATCGTTAAGATTCATGGGTATTTGATTTAGAAGAGTTGAGAAAAGAAGGTTAAAAAAGCTCCCGGACAATGAATTACCGGGGAATCAGAAATTTTGTAATGACGTACCGACTGCAGTATTGACGTGAGCGCCATGGCGAATATTGCCATGGCACCCTGAAAATTCAGAGATTGCTGTCGATGAAGGCGGTAAGCTGGGATTTGGATACTGCTCCCACCTTGGTGGCTTCAATTTCGCCGTTTTTGAACAACATCAATGTCGGAATGCCCCGAATACCATATGCAGGCGGGGTATCTGGATTGTCGTCGATGTTCAGCTTGGCTATTTTCAGCTTGCCCTCATATTCAGCAGCGATTTCATCCAGCACGGGCGCAATCATTTTGCAGGGCCCACACCATTCGGCCCAGTAGTCTACCAGCACGGGTACCTCTGCCTTTAGCACTTCCTGTTCGAAAGTGTCGTCCGCCAATTGAACGATTTTGTCACTCACTGACTATTTCTCCGGAAAAAATTAAAGTAAAGAATTTGCATCGTCTGAAGCAACGATGCCTTGATATGGATTCAATATGCGTATGTAAAAACTTCAAAGATGCAGTAGATGCGGGTCGCTTCCTGGCTTGATATTGCCAAAGAACCTGATCCGAAACGCCCCTATGTACGGATTTTGCCCTGACCGGGGTATGTTTTTCAAGTTTTTATTGCATTTGAGGCATGCTGGTCTACAGAAAAACTCTGTTTGCGGTATCCTTCCCCCGCTATGAATGAAGAAAAACACCTTACAAACATACGTTTTGACAGCTTTGGCCTGTCAGAAGCCATACTTGTCGGCGTCAAGGATGCCGGCTTTGAGTATTGCACCCCCATACAGGCAGCAACCCTCCCTCCGGCTCTGGCCGGTCAGGATGTAGCCGGGCAGGCACAAACAGGCACCGGCAAGACCGCAGCCTTCCTGCTGGCGGCGTTGCATCGCATGGAGGAGCACCCACCATCGGAAAAGCGGCGCCCCAACCAGCCCAGGGTATTGATCGTTGCACCTACCCGTGAGCTGGCGATCCAGATCGAGAGGGACGCAAGAGTGCTGGCCGGGCATACAGGACATAAGGTGCAGGTCGTGTACGGCGGCACTGGCTATGAATCCCAGCGCAATGCGGTAAAAGAAGGGGTGGATATACTCATCGGCACTCCCGGACGCCTTATTGATTACTTCAAACAGAAAATCTATGACCTGCAAGAGATCCAGGTGGTGGTGCTGGATGAAGCAGACCGCATGTTCGATCTCGGGTTCATCAAGGATATCCGGTTCCTGCTGCGCCGCTGTCCCCCACCGGACAAGCGCCTGGGGATGTTGTTCTCGGCAACCCTGTCTTTTCGGGTCAAGGAGCTTGCCTACGAGCATATGAACAACCCCAAGGCCATCGAAGTCGAGCCGGACAAGGTTACTGCCGATCGCATTGAGGAGCAGGGCTTCATGACCGCCAACGACGAGAAAATACCTTTGCTCATTGGCTTGCTTCGCCATTGGCAAAATGCCAGAACCATCGTCTTCGTCAATACCAAACGCGCTGCTGACGAGGTCTGGGGGTTTCTGCAGGGCAACGGTATAGAGACTGCTGTGCTGTCTGGTGATGTACCGCAGAAAAAGCGCATGAGCCTGCTGAAGAAATTTACTGAAGGCGGTTTAGATGTGCTGGTGGCGACAGATGTCGCTGCGCGGGGCTTGCATATTCCGGACGTAACCCATGTCGTAAACTATGACTTGCCGGAAGATGCCGAGGATTATGTGCATCGAATCGGTCGCACTGGCCGGGCCGGGGCTGCTGGCAGCGCCATCAGCTTTGCCTGCGAAACCCATGCCTTTTCATTGCCGGATGTCGAGGCCTATATCGGCCACAGCATTCCCATGACCTCCGTCCCTGGAGAGCTGTTGGCAGAAGTGGATCCTTCCAGTCGTATCCGTATTCCACGCAAACCACGGCAAAACAACGGTCGCGGCAACAGGGGAAGAAGCAGCGACCAGACCCGGCATTCAAGGAAACGTCGACAAGGATAATGTCTGGGGAGGAAACCCAGAAAGGAAGAAAAGTATGACCGGGAATCGAGAGCAACGGTGGCGACTGCCAACCCTCGCCTCCTATCAGGGACAGTATTTCTACATGGCGCTCGTTCTGGTTGCAGTGCTGATATCGTCTGCCTGGGTGGGACAGCATTATGTCAACCATGCTTCGGAAGAGCAGATCAGTCGCATTGCTGTTCGCGCCCAGGCAGAGAAAGAAACGGGAAAACTGCTGTGGGAACTGCAGGAAATACAGGAGTGGCTGGGGAATCAGCTTATCGAGCCAGGAACCCAGTCCAGCAATCAGCTCCATCTCCTGACCCAGGCTCTGGAAAAGCACTTTGCAGAACTCGCCCGGAGCATGCAGGAGCTAAACCAGGAGGAACCGCCGCTAAAGGAACCCGTACCCCTGGCCAGACTGTCACGCTTCAAGGCGGATATTGCCACGTTTCTGCATATCTCCAACAACAATGTCCTGCGTTTTCCGGGAATCTACATCATGCAGCCAAAGTCCAGGGCGATTCTGGATACGCTGGACACTATCGCTTTTCAAATTGCCAAGAAAAACAACCGGAGCCAATTTACTCACCTGGTGTATCAGGTGCGCCATACCTGGTTGCAGCTGCTGTCTGAATTCCACCTGCTGGTGGCAAATCGTTTCAGCGTATTCTCGGACAACCCTGAAGTGGGTATAGAGGCCAATTCCAAAAACATAAAAGAATACTTGCGGCAGATGCAGCAGCAATTGGTGCAGCTGCAGAAAACCCGGGCGCCTGCGTCATTGCAGTTGGCGGACGATATCTGGCAGCGTTTGCTGGCAAACGTAGAGGAATGGAACCAACACTACGAAAACCTGCTGGAGAACCTGCATTCCGAGCGGTGGCGGGAAGACATGTATCTATACAGAACCTCCCTGCAGCCCCAGATAAAGCAGATGCAGGCTGATTTGAAACAGATACAGGACAGCCTTTTTCGGCAGACAGCTGATGATATCACCGGGTTGACAAATATTGCATCACGCCTTAGCCAGACAATTTTTGTCCTTACCGTCCTGGGAATCTTCTGGATTGTATTTGCCTACATCTATCTGAGGATAGGGGTAATAAAACCCATTGCCGAAACCGCCCATGCCCTGCGCCAGGAAGCCAACGGCAACAGCGATGTAGTCATTCCCCGGCCAAAGCTGGCAGAGACCCAGGATCTGGTAGAAGCCTTCAGTGAAATGCGCCGCCAGGCATGGAAGCGGCAACAGGGGCTGGATCATCTGGCACATCATGACCCCCTTACCCAGCTGCCCAACCGCCTGCTGTTCATGGATCGCCTGGAACATGCCCTGAGCATTGCCCACCGGCACAACACGATGGTTGCGCTGCTGTTTCTGGATCTCGATAATTTCAAAAAAATCAATGATGCCCTTGGGCATTTTGCCGGAGATGAATTGCTGGTGAATGTAGCTGGTCGCCTGCAGAAGGTGATACGCAATTCAGACACCGTCGCCCGCCTGGGAGGGGATGAATTCGCCGTCCTGCTGGAAGATATCGGACAAAAGACCTTTGCCAGAAATGTCGCACTGAAAATCCTGGAAGAACTGCAGACACCGCTGGAAATCGGCAGTCAGCAATATCATATTTCCGGTTCCATCGGCATTGCCATTGCTCCCTATGACGACAATCAGCCCGGCGATCTTTTGCGTGATGCTGATGCCGCCATGTATGAGGCGAAACGGCGAGGAAAAAACAACTATTACTTTTTTTCCAGTGAGCTGCTGCAGCGCGTCAGCCGCCAGCTCGACATGGAACACCGCTTGCGCGATGCGGTGCTGAAAAAGGAATTTCTTTTCCACTATCAACCCATAGTGGAGGCGGATACCGGCAAACTTATCGCTGTGGAAGCGCTGATGCGCTGGCAGCCGAAAGGTGAGCCATTGAAGTATCCGGCAGATTTCATGGAGATCATGAAAAGCCAGAACCTGGATCTGAGCGAAAAGGTTACAAAACATCTTTTTTCCCAGGTTGACGACCTGCAGTTTGTCGCCCAGGTCGAGCACGGTTTGCAGCTACGGGTTTCAATAAACATGGCTCCCGGTGCGTTGCGTGACCCGGCCCGGCACAGCAGCGTCGTAACAACGCTGAGCCAGCTGAAATATCCGTCTCACATCATTCTGGAAATTACAGAGGACACCCTGCTTGAGGATCTTGCCACTGCACGCGCCTTGTTCAGTGAGTTACGCCAACTGGGAATATCCCTGGTACTGGATGACTTTGGCACCGGGCAGTCCTCCCTCAATCATTTGCGCAGCTACCCGTTTGACAGCATCAAGATTGACCGGGAATTTGTAAGGGATATTTGTTCCGATGAAGATGATGCAATTCTAGTCAAGGCAATCATCCAGCTCGCCCACAGCTTTGGCATGAAAGTGGTTGCAGAAGGGGTGGAAACCGAAGCCCAGAGAAGCTACCTGGTCAGCATCGGTTGTGACTACCTGCAGGGGTTTGTTATCAGCAAGCCGCTGCCGGTGGATGCACTGCTGGTATTTCTGGAAACAATAGAGACTTGATCAAGAGCAGCCAAGGCCGCATAACAACGGCTCGAAATGCTGCAACGCCATGAATTCCGTAATATCCCGTGCAGGTTGTTTCGCATCCGGTTGCAGCATGCACAACAGGTGTGCAATGCCGAAGCTGTGAGCAGAACGAAGCACCGGCAAGCTGTCATCAATAAACAGGGTGCGCTCAGGTGAATAATTCACCACTTGCTGCAAGCGCCCCCAGAAAGCAGGATTTTCCTTTGGCAGGCCAATTTCATGGCTGCTGATTACCTGATCCAGGTGTTCGCCCAGGCGGGTTTTGCCCATCTTCAGTTGCAAGGCCTTTTGGTGCGCATTAGTCACCAGTACTCTGGCTTTGCCCTTGTCCTTGAGGCATCGCAAAAAGTCCACCACATGAGGATGTACCGCAATCAAATGCTCCACTTCTGTTTTCAGCAACGGAATATCCAGGGCAAGCTCCTTGCTCCAGTAGTCCACACAGTACCAGTTCAGCGTTCCCTCTACTTTCTTGTAGCGATGTAGCAGCTCTTCTGTTGCTGCCTCCAGCGTCAGCCCGTGTTGCTCGGCATAGCGTCGGGGCACGTATTCCAGCCAAAAATGATTATCGAAATGCAGATCCAGCAGTGTACCGTCCATATCCAGCAATACGGTGTCGATCTGTGCCCAGTCAAACATGGAATTTCCTGAAAAAAAGCATTTGCACTCTATCTCCGGGCTTTGTAGCCTGTGGTTTGTATAACAATATACAGACCCCTTCATATGACATTACCAGACATCCGGCATATCAGCCAGATTGCCCGAAGAGCGGGCGAAGACATTCTGCAAATTTATGCGCAGGATTTTGACGTGCAGGAAAAATCAGACCATTCTCCCCTTACCCAGGCAGACATGGCTTCACACCGGCTTATCGAAGATGCCTTGAAGCAGCTCACGCCGGAGATTCCCGTGCTTTCGGAAGAATCCACAGCGATTCCCTATGCAGAGCGCCGGCAATGGCAGCGCTATTGGCTAATCGACCCTCTCGATGGCACTCGTGAATTCGTCAAGCGCAACGGGGAATTCACGGTGAATATCGCACTTGTCGATCAAGGCTTCCCCATTCTTGGCGTGGTGCATGTACCGGTCACCGGCACCACCTACTTTGGAGATATCGTCAGCGGAGCCTTTCGTCAGGAGAACCACGGGGAGCCAGAACCAATCCAGGTGACACGCCCCTGCGCCACCCCGGTGCGCGTTGCGGGAAGCCGCTCTCACGCCGGAGACAGCCTGGCGCGGTTTTTGCAGAGATTGCCAGCGCATGAAATCGTCAGCATGGGCAGCTCCCTCAAGCTGTGCCTGGTGGCGGAAGGGAAGGCAGATATCTATCCGCGCCTGGGACCTACCTCGGAATGGGACACTGCAGCCGCCCAGGCAGTAGTGGAAGCCGCTGGCGGCCAGGTAACAGACACCAGCCTGCAAAGGCTGCGCTATAATCAGAAGGATTCCTTGCTGAATCCGCATTTTCTGGTGTTTGGCGACGATACCATCGACTGGAAAGCCTGTTTGTGAAACTACGCCTGAGCCTCCTTTTCGTTATCTTGACGGCACTGCTGGGGCCAGGCAGCCTGACTCTGACTGCAGCGGGCGAAGATCCTCTGGTTTTTGATGATATTCCTCTCAAGGAGCTGGTTCAGCACCCGGACTGGTTCAAGGAAAGCTTTCTGGATCTGCAGGATGATTTGCGCGAGGCCTTGAATGGCGGCAAGCAGGGAATCATCGTCTACTTTGGGCAGAAACGCTGCCCCTATTGCCGCCAGCTGATGGAAGTCAATTTCAGGCAGCCGGACATTGTCAAATACACCCGTGATAACTTTGATGTCATTGCCATCGACATCTGGAACCCGGAAGAGGTCACAGATCCTGAAGGCAATACCATGACCCAGCGGGAATATGCCGTGAAAATGGGCACCAACTTTACTCCGTCACTGGTGTTTTATGATGAAACCGGCAAAGCCGCTCTGCGTTTGCGTGGTTATTATCCACCCTATCAGTTTCGGGCCGCCCTGGAGTATGTGGCAGATGAGCACTACAAGCGGGAGCCGTTCAACTATTATCTGGCCCGGGGCGACAGCACCCTGCGGTTTGAGGCAGAAGATATGGTGGAAGAGGAATTTTTCCTGCCACCGCCATATAATCTGGATCGCAGCCGCTTCCCCGGAGAGCGTCCTCTGGTAGTGTTTTTTGAGCAGGGAAACTGCCATGCCTGCGACATCCTCCATACTCAGCCCCTGCGCCAGCCTGCCATCCTGGAGTTACTCGGGGCTTTCGAGGCGGTACAACTGAACATGTATGCAACCGACCCGGTGATTACGCCGGACGGCACCAGAACCAGCGCCAGGCGGTGGGCGGAGTCATTGGGCATTTTCTATGCTCCGACATTGGTTTTCTTCGACGAAAACGGCGGGGAAATTATCCGCGTGGATTCCGTGGTGCATTTTTTTCGCCTACGCAATGTTCTGAGCTATATACTGGCCAAAGGCTATTTATCCTACCCCAGCTTCCAGTTGTGGCGTTCCGCAGAACGTAACCGTTAACCCGCCTTTCTCACCGGGGTTCGGGAATTCCGATCGATCTGGCGAAGATGTTGGCAATGATCTGGTCACTGGTAACCAACTGGATCATAAATCTTTTTCCAGGGCAGGCTTCCGATCCGGTGAGAAATGCGGGTGAATCCATTCAGGGGCAGAATGTTCTCAGGTAATCTTCATAGTTGTCACGCCTGCGCCTCAAGCCTTCCCCCTCCGCGGGGGAGTAACCCCGGCGCAGCTTCGCGCTGACGGCCTCCAGCTGCTTGCCCTTGTTCCAGCAGGCGCGCAGCTTTGCCGGCCCGGGCTTTTTCCTGGCATTGCTTTTCGCCAGCTTGCGCTTGTGTTTCAACCGATCCCGGTCACGCTTGCGATATTGTTTATAGAGCGATTTCTCCCCGGAGCGTAAGGGGGACCATACCGGCTGGGCCTCGCCGGTTTCGATGCGCTCCCCATCGCCTGCACAGGCCTGCTGCTGGAAACTGATGCCTCCGTCCGCCTGCGTACAGCGATACACTTGTGCTGCATGACTGCTACCGATAAGTAGGAACGAGACAAAACCGAGAAAAAGAAGGCTTGCTGATGACATGGCTCTCTCCTTAAACATACGAAAATACGCACCAATCCGTGGGCTGAGCCAATCATAACTGACCGCAGAAGAACCTTGCAACTCCGGCATTTCTGTCACTGCCAGGTCAATAAAGCCCTGCTGTCAGGTATAATCGGCTTTTGTCAGCCTGTAGACAGCCAATCCCGTGAGCAACCATTCCCAGCCATTCTTGTACGAGATACTCCAGCAACGCATCCTTCTCCTCGATGGCGCCATGGGCACCATGATTCAGCGTCACAAACTTACAGAGGAAGACTACCGGGGTGAGCGCTTTGCCGGCTGGCAAAGTGATGTGAAGGGCAACAATGATTTACTGGCGCTCACCCAGCCGGACATCATTCGTGGCATTCACGAACAGTATCTGGAAGCGGGTGCGGACATTCTGGAGACCAACAGCTTCAACGCCACCCGCACCTCCATGGCCGACTATCACATGGAAGAGTTGGCATATGAGATCAATGTGGCGGCAGCCCGCCTGGCCAAGGAAGCGGCAGACAAATACAGCACCCCAGACAAGCCGCGCTTTGTCGCCGGTGTCCTCGGCCCCACCAGCAAGACCCTGTCCATCTCGCCGGATGTGAACGATCCGGGATTTCGCGCCATCACTTTTGATGCGCTGGCAGGAGACTACCGGGAAGCCACCCGGGGGCTCATGGAAGGTGGTGCAGATATCATCCTGATCGAAACGATATTCGACACCTTGAATGCAAAAGCAGCTATTTTCGCCGTGCAGGATGTATTCCGCGAATCCGGCAACGAGCTGCCCGTCATGATCTCCGGCACCATCACCGACCAGTCCGGCCGCACCCTGTCCGGTCAGGTCACCGAAGCCTTTTATAACAGCCTGCGCCATGCCAATCCGATTTCCATCGGCCTCAACTGCGCCCTGGGCCCGGATCTGCTGCGCCAGTATGTGGAGGAGCTGTCCCGGGTAAGCGAAACCTTCGTCTCCGCCCATCCCAATGCCGGCCTGCCCAACGAGTTCGGTGAGTACGATCTGGGGCCGGCGGCCATGGCCGAAGAGGTGGCCGAATGGGCCGGCTCCGGCTTCATCAACATCATTGGCGGCTGCTGCGGCTCCACGCCGGAGCATATTGCCGCCATTTACAAAGCGGTCAAGGATCAGACACCACGCCGCCTGCCCGGGCCTGCCGCCGCCTGCCGCCTGTCCGGCCTGGAGCCCCTGAACATCACGGAAGAATCCCTGTTCGTCAACGTGGGCGAGCGCGCCAATGTCACCGGCTCAGCCAAATTCAAGCGTTTGGTTCTCAACGAGGAATACGAGGAAGCCCTGGACGTATGCCGCACCCAGGTGGAAGAAGGTGCGCAAGTCGTCGATGTGAACATGGACGAGGGCATGCTGGACGGCAAGGCGGCGATGATCCGCTTCCTGAATCTGTGCGCGGCGGAGCCGGATATCGCCAAGGTTCCCTTCATGATCGATTCCTCCAAGTGGGACATCATCGAAGCAGGGCTGCAATGCGTACAGGGCAAGGCCATCGTCAACTCCATTTCCATGAAGGAAGGCGAGGACAAGTTCCGCGAGCAGGCGCGCCTGTGCCGGCGCTATGGCGCGGCGGTCATCGTCATGGCTTTCGATGAAGCGGGCCAAGCGGATACCTATGCGCGCAAGATCGAGATCTGCGAACGCGCCTACCGCATCCTGGTGGATGAGCTGAACTTCCCCCCCGAAGACATTATTTTCGACCCCAATATCTTCGCCGTGGCCACGGGCATTCCCGAGCACAACAACTATGCCGTGGATTTCATCCAGGCCACCGCCTGGATCAAGACCAACCTACCCCATGCCCTGATTTCCGGGGGCGTTTCCAATGTCTCCTTCTCCTTTCGCGGCAACAATCCGGTGCGCGAGGCGATTCATGCGGTGTTTCTCTATCACGCCATCAAGGCAGGCATGGACATGGGCATCGTCAACGCCGGCCAGCTGGTAGTGTATGACGAGGTGCCGGAAGAGTTGCGCAAGGCGGTGGAGGACGTGATCCTCAACCACGATCCCGAAGCCGGAGACCGGCTGGTGGACATTGCGCCCAACTATGCCGGCGACGGCAAGGTACAGAACAAAAAGGAAGACCTGGAATGGCGCACCTGGCCGGTGGAAAAGCGCCTGCAGCACGCCTTGGTCAAGGGCATCACCGAGTTTATCGACGACGACACCAAAGAAGCCCTGGAAAAACTGGGCCGCCCCATCAACGTCATCGAAGGGCCGCTCATGGCAGGCATGAACGTGGTGGGCGACCTGTTTGGCGCGGGCAAGATGTTCCTGCCCCAGGTGGTCAAGTCCGCCCGGGTGATGAAGAAATCCGTGGCCTGGCTGGAACCTTACCTGGAAGCCGAAAAGGCAGAATGCCCGGCGAAAAATGCTGGCAGGATCCTCATGGCCACGGTGAAGGGCGATGTCCATGACATTGGCAAGAATATCGTGGGCATCGTTCTGCAGTGCAACAGTTATGAAGTCATTGACCTGGGCGTCATGGTTTCGGCAGACAAGATTCTCCAGGCCGCCAGGGATGAAGGCGTGGACATCATCGGCCTGTCAGGACTGATTACCCCGTCCCTGGACGAAATGGTGCATGTAGCCAAGGAAATGAAGCGCCAGGGATTCACCATTCCCCTGATGATCGGCGGAGCCACCACTTCCAAGGCGCATACGGCAGTCAAGATCGAACCGCAATACGAGCATGGGGCGGTGTATGTTGCAGATGCCTCCCGTGCCGTGGGTGTGGCCAGCGCCCTGCTTTCCTCCAATCAGAAAACCGCTTTTCTCGCAGATTTGAACGCTGAATATGAAACCGTGCGCCAGAGCCGGGAAAAGAAAAATGAGGCTCGCAATCTCGTCTCCATCGAAGATGCCCGCACCAACCCCACCCCCATCGACTGGCCGAACTGGCAACCCACCCGCCCCAAAGCACTGGACAAAGCCCCCAAAGGCTTGAAGCTCATCTCCAAGGGCGCCGGTGTACTGGCCGTGTATGAAAATATCCCCCTGGACGAGCTGATTCCCTATATCGACTGGACCTTCTTCTTCCACGCCTGGCAGCTGCGCGGGCGCTTCCCGAAAATTCTCGACGACCCGGAAAAAGGCGAAGAGGCGCGCAAGCTGTTCCAGGATGCCGAACAGATGCTGGAGCAGATTAAGAACGAAAAATGGCTGCGTGCCCGCGCCGTGGTGGGGCTGTTTCCCGCCAATGCCCGGGGTGACGACATCCTCGTGTACGAGGATGAAGAGCGAAAGCAAGTACTGGCCACTTTCCATATGTTGCGCAAGCAGGGAAAACAGCCGGCGGGAAAATACAACGAATGCCTGGCGGATTTCATCGCCCCGGCAGATAGCGGCAAAATGGACTGGATCGGCGCCTTTGCCTGCACCGCAGGTGAGGGCATAGACGCACAGATTGCCGAATTCGAAAAAGACCATGACGACTATTCCAGTCTCATGCTCAAAGCCCTGGCCGACCGTCTTGCCGAAGCCCAGGCCGAATGGCTGCATGAGCAGGCACGCAAGGTTTTATGGGGCTATGCCAGCAAGGAGGCACTTACTAATGAGGAGCTGATCAAGGAAAGCTATGAAGGCATACGTCCTGCCATGGGTTATCCCGCCAGCCCGGATCACACGGAAAAGGATCTGCTTTGGGAGTTGCTCGATGCCGAGGAAAACACCGGCATCTGGCTCACCGAATCCAAGGCCATGGTGCCCACGGCGGCGGTAAGCGGGCTGTATTTCTCTCACCCGGAAGCACGCTATTTTTCCGTGGGAAAAATCAATCAGGATCAGCTGCAGGATTATGCTGCCCGTAAAAATATGGACGAAAAGATCATGGAGCGCTGGCTGGGGCAGAACCTGGCATATGATCCCGACGAATAATACACTGCATCAGACTAGTGTACTTCGTCCAAAATCACGAATCAGGTTTGATAGCTGGTTATTTCCCCGGATAGATTCGATAAATCATGTGACGGGGCAGCAGGAGCGAGATATATGAGCAAGGAACAGGAGTCCCCTGGCAACGAACCCATCATCAAAGATGCCGCGTTGCAGGAACTGCAGAAAACCAATGCGCTGGAGCAACAACTGCAAGCCATCCGCAGGAACACCGAAGAAACGCAAATCAGGCTGCTTGAGCTACAGCAAGAGCTGAAAAAAACCCGCCGCGGTATTCGTATTTTCTGGATCGCAGAGCTGCTGGGGCCGGTGTTGGCCATCGTCTTGATCCTGGGCGGCGCCTGGTATGCATTGAAATATGCAGAAGAACACTATCTGGGCGGCGAATCGGTGATCGACAAGTTTCTGCTGAAAGAGGAAAAAAACAAGCCACCAACATGAGTACTCCCCCGCAAGGCTCCAACTTTCATCGGCAATGGCGGAATTTCCAGATTATCAGTGGTGAAGCAGACAGCTGCTATCAGCAAGCCATGACCGCCCTTGCCGGGGAACAGGCGCTCTGGATCAGCGCTTGCGCTCCGGAAGGGGTAGATGCCCTGCCGGCGGAAAAAGTTGCCGAACTGCTGGGCCAGGATGTAGCCCATCTGGTTTTTGATGCCTTGGATGCATTTGATGTAGATGCCTTCGCCATCGCCTCAGGACTGGTGAGAGGCGGAGGAAACTTTCTGTTACTGACCCCTCCCCTGGCTGTTTGGTCTAAGCAGCACGACCCGGAATCCAGCGACACAGAAGGCGGCAGAACCAGCTATTTTATTGAACGATTGGCACGTATTTGCCAAAAATACCAACAATTAGCGCCATTGCGCCAGGCTTCTACGAACACCTCAGCTGGCGGGATCACCACCAGAGAACAGCAGCAGGTGATCAGCACGCTGGAAACCATCGCCCACGGGCACAGAAATCGCCCCCTCATCGTTATTGCGGATCGGGGAAGAGGAAAGTCTTCTGCATTCGGCATGGCGGCAGCAAAGTTGCTGGCGGAAGGCAGCAAACAAATCCTGGTAACGGCACCACGCCGGAATGCGACCATCGCCCTATTCCGCCACGCAGGTTCGGCTCTGCCCGCAGCCCGGCAACAGCACGGTCTGCTGGAATATGGTGATTCCCGACTGCAATTTGTAGCTCCGGATGAGCTTGTGCAGAAACTGCCGGTGGCAGATCTGCTGCTGGTAGATGAAGCGGCAGGCATTCCCGTGCCACTGCTGGAGAAACTGCTGCTACGATACAAGCGAGCCGCCTTCGCCACCACGGTGCATGGGTATGAAGGCAGCGGAAAGGGCTTTAGCCTTCGTTTTTCCCGGGTGCTGGACAAGCACAGCCCCCAATGGAAGCAGCTGCATATGCATCAGCCCGTACGCTGGGCGGAAAATGATCCCCTGGAAGACTTCAGTTTCCGCGCCCTGTTGTTGGATGCAGAGCCGGCAGCAGTGCCAGATGACGCCCCTGCCGATGCCACCAGGCTGGTTGCCCGGCAACTGCCCAGGGAAGAACTGGCCCATGATGAACCACTGCTGCGCCAGCTGTTCGGCCTGCTCATCAATGCCCACTACCGCACCACACCAACAGATCTGCGGCACCTGCTGGACGCACCCAACCTCCAGCTGTGGCTTGGCAGCATTGACGGGCTGCCGGTGGCCGCCATGCTGGTGGCTGCAGAGGGGCAATTACCAATGGAACAGCATGAACAGATCATGGCGGGAAGGCGCCGCCCGGCAGGGCATCTCCTGCCTCTGGCGCTGGCTACCCAGTGCGGATTTCCCGAAGCACTGGGTTTGCGCTGTGAACGTGTAGTGCGCATCGCCGTGCATCCGTCCCTGCATCGGCGCGGCATTGGCAGCAGAATGCTGGAGGCCCTGTTGAGCAGCGCCTCCGGGCGCGGGACGGAATTGGTGGGAAGCAGCTTTGGCGCCACCCCCGGACTGGTGAACTTCTGGCGCGAAAGCGGGTTTTTACCGGTACGCCTGGGATTCCGGCGGGAAGCCAGCAGTGGCGCGCATTCGCTGCTGGTGCTCCAAGGGCTGCAACCGCTGGCAAGGGATATCCAGACCGGGAGCCGGCAGCGATTCCTTGAGCAATTCCCCCTGCAGCTGGCAGAAAGGTTCAGCGACCTGGAGCCGCCGTTGATCCGGTCTTTGGGGCAAGAAGGCCAATCAGCAAGGGCAATGCTGTCAGAAGAGGATCGCAGGTCGCTTCAGGCATTCGCCACAGGCGGCAGGCAGTATCTGGACAGCCTGGCGCCATTGTGCCGCCTTGCCCTGCACCTGCTCGAAAGCGGGGCGGCAAATTCGGATATCCATATTGTCAAACTATTGCAAAAACACAGTTGGCAGAGCACCGCCGCCATTTTGGGGTTTTCAGGCAAAAAAGCAGCGCTGGAAGGCTTACGCCGAGCGGTAAGGGCGTTTCTTCATTCTTGATCTTGCTCAACGCAAAACAGCCTGCATTCGGCTCTAATCTATACTTTGCGCGAGAGTGTGGCAGGAACATGTCCAATCAGCACCCTGTACTTGCACCGGAAGATATTCCCAGCATTGCCCTGGGATCCATGAACGACACCCATCACGAAGAAGTAGTCTTGGTGAATGCCCTGGGCACACTGCTGCAACGGGCCCAGAGTGGCGATGTCGATGAAGCTGCAATTAGCGCAGCCCTGGAGGGGTGGATCATCCACACGGAAGAGCATTTTGCACGGGAAAACCACCTGATGCAGGAATACGGCTTTCCTCCCTATGCAGTTCATGCACAGGAGCATGCATTCGCCCTGGAAAACCTGCGCAGGATTCAGCAGCAATGGGCACAAAACCGGGAAGTAAATGACCTGAGCAATTTTGTCTTCAACAACTGGCCTCAGTGGTTTCAGTTGCATGTGAACAGCATGGACAATGTAACTGCGCAATTTCTATCCAGCTTTGTGGATTGAATCCGCACCCTGTATTAGATGCCGGAAGGGCCAGAAATACGCCGCGCCAGGGATGAAATAGCCGCCGCTATCGAGGGGGAAACCGCCACCCGGGTAATTTTTTACCAGCCAGCCCTGGAGCGGTGGAACGGTCGTTTCGATGGCGAGAAAATCCTGGAGGTGCGCAACAAGGGCAAAGCCCTGCTTACGCATTTTGCCCATGGTTACAGCATCTACAGCCACAATCAACTGTATGGCCGGTGGCTGGTGGCGGAACCGGGCAAAATGCCGGAGGGCAACCGCCAGTTACGCCTGGCCATCCATACCGCCCGTATGTCTGCATTGCTGTACAGCGCTTCTGATATCGCAATCTGGCCTTCCGATGACCTGCACAACCACCCTTTCCTGAAGAAACTGGGGCCGGATGTTCTGGAGGAAAGCACAGCTGCAGAGGAGATCCACCAGCGTCTGCGCTCCAGTGCATACAGCAAGCGACAGCTTGGTGGTTTTCTTGCCGATCAGTCTTTTGTGGCAGGCCTGGGCAACTACTTGCGCTGTGAAATACTGTTTGCCGCCGGTCTGCATCCGCGTCGGCGTCCGCACGAGCTGAGCGAGGAACAATGCAGGCTGCTGGCAGAGAAACTTCTTGCCCTGCCGCGCCAGTCCTACAAGACCCGGGGAATTACCAATGATGTGCACCGGGCGGAGAAGCTGATGGAGGCAGGGCGCAGTTTTGAGCAGGCCCGCTTTCAGGTATTTCGCCGCGCAGGAGAGCCTTGCTACCGGTGTGGCTCATGCATCATTCAGGAAAAGCAGGGAGGACAGACCTGTTATCTGTGCCCGGGCTGCCAGAACCTTTAGCGTGCGCCAAATATCACCATGGTTTTGCCCTTGACGCTGATCAGCCCTTGGGCCTCGAGGTTTTTCAGCACCCGGCCAACCATTTCCCTGGAGCAACCGACAATGCGGCCGATCTCCTGACGGGTGATGCGGATCTGCATGCCATCGGGATGGGTCATGGCGTCTGGTTGTTCGCACAAATCCAGCAGGGTGCTTGCCACCCGTCCGGTGACATCGAAAAAGGCCAGGTGGCTGACTTTTCGGCTGGTGCTGAGAAGGCGTTCGGACAACTGCTTGCCCACGGCAAAAAAGAAATCCCTGGTGTGATCTTTCAGTTCGTTTTCCAGCAGTGCCTGCAAGCGCTGATAACTGATTTCTGCAATTTCACAGGCGCTGCGGGTGCGGATGATGACTGAGCGGGTGGATTGCGGGACAAACATGCCCATTTCGCCAATGAACTCTCCCTTGTTCGCATATGCGAGGATGATTTCCTTGCCATCGTCATCTTCAAGCAATACGGTCAGTTGCCCGCCAAGAATATAGAGCAGGGTGTCCGCAGGGTCACCCGGCTTCATCAGCTCCTTGCGCGCCGGATATTTATGGATATGGCAATGTGCAAGAAACGGGGCCAGCCACTGTGGAGGTGGTGGCGGAGGATTGACTATGCTCATTCTTTTCTACCCTCTGCTGGTGTTGCTTTCATCCTTTGTTACGGCATTCTGCCATGAGTAAGCCCTTACAGCAAAGCTGTTATTTGTCCTGGCCTGTGTTAGCTTTTGGGGCCTATCGAGATCGCAGGAGAAAACAGTCAATGAAAGCGCGAGTGAAATGGGTGGATGGCGCCCTGATGCTGGGTGAATCCGGCAGCGGTCATGCAGTGGTCATGGACGGACCGGAAGAGCATGGTGGGCGGAACCTGGGCGTGCGGCCCATGGAAATGCTGCTCCTCGGTATGGGCGGCTGCGCAGAATTCGATGTCATTCATATTCTGAGAAAGAGCCGCCAGGATGTGCGTTTCTGTGAAATCGAGTTGCAGGCAGAACGGGCAGACGCCGAACCCAGGGTATTCACCCGTATTCATGCTCACTTCAGGGTGGGCGGCAGGGGATTGACGGAAAAAGCGGTGGAGCGGGCGGTCAGACTGAGCGCAGAGAAGTACTGTTCCGCGTCCATCATGCTGGGAGAAACTGCCAAGATCAGTCACGATTTCGAGCTGGTGGAGATGGATTAATGTGCCGGGTTCCGTGGAACCCGGCGCGGTATCTGCGAGGATTTTAGCAGGGTTGAAAAAAGCCATGGAAGGCTTTTTTCAACATCTGTTAGCGCTCTTCCTTACCGAGCAGAATACCCAGGCTCAGGAACAGTAGGCCAAGCACGAATACCAGCGTCCATCCGGGTATGCTGATACCGAACATGGACCAGAGAATCTCGCCACAGTCCCCGGTGCCCTTGAATACATCTTCGATAACCTTCATGAGGGAATCGTTTTCCAGCATGAATTCCAAGGTGCCACCACAACTGAGCTCTTCATGGGTGCCGTATTGCAGCCACAAATGGCGCAGCGCTATACCAACGCTGACCAGGCTGGCCGTGGTCAGCAGCAAGCCATAAATACGCCGACCGAATCCGTCAGGATTGTGCAACAGGGCGATGAAGAAAATTGCAGCAATCACCATGATGGAAATGCGCTGAAAGATACACAGAGGGCAAGGCTCCAGCCCAAGGTGGTACTGGAAATAAAACAGTGCGGCGCCAATGGCGACAACACAGGCCAGAAAGCCGGCAAGAAACGGTGCGCGCCCGCTATACATTACCGGCTTCCGGCGGGATGCTTGCGCATCTTCTGCATTTGTTCCCGCATGGACTTTTCTATTGCCTCAATTTCGGCTCTGTCCACTACGCCATCTTTGTTGCCGTCCATGTCGGCAAACTGTTTTTCCTGGGGTGCAAGGAACTCCGCTTTGCTGACGGCACCGTCCTTGTTGCTGTCCAGCTGCTGCATGAATGCATCGGACATGGAGGCTGGGTTGGCTCCTCCGGGCGGCAGGGCAACTGCAATCGCAGGAAGGAAGGCAAGAACAAACGGGATAACGGTTTTTTTCATGGAAGCTCCTGATAGTTATAGAATTAAGTGAATACCTGAATCTGTGTTGCTTGTGAATCCAGATGGTTCAGGTGAAGATAGACCTGCTTTTCCAAGCGTATATTTCGCCACCGGAGTCAGGATTGCGCACAAGTTTTGTCAGGGACCGGCCGCAGAAGTTCAATACTATCGGGATTTCCCCGTTGTTTGCCGCAGTATCAATAGCGTTGCTACTTTAGCAGCCAGACCGGAAAGGTCAATAGCATTCACGGGCTGGCGAGCTGACCCCTGAAACAGGGCAAAGCTCTGCCGACATTATGCAGCGGCAAATAGGGAGAGGGTCACCTAGTCCTAGTGTACTGCGCCGGAATTAAAGGGTCTTTAATTCCAACGCAGTACACTAGTCTTGATTCTAGTGAAAATTCGGTGTCTTCCAATTGGTTTTCTGTGGTTTAATGCCACCGGTAAGGGATCATGCCTGATCTGAAAAAAAGAATGTCCAGGAATACCAGCGGGTTGGCTGGTCAGGAGCGGACGCTGGCAGATCGACTCCATCGTATTCGATTCACCGGAGCTGGATGAGTTTGGCAATATTTTGTCGGCACATATTTGTTGACACAGGAAGCATGTTTTTATGAGTACCCCGCAACCTGGTATGCCCGCAGGCAAGGAACCGGAAGGGATTGCGCCCCCGGCAGAGCCGGTTCGCTCGAAAAAGAGCTCATGGGTAATGCTCATGGTGCTGGTACTGTACGGGGTGCTTGTAATACTGGTCATTTTCAACGGCTATCAGGAATATCAGTCTCTTCGTCTGCTGGAATCAGGCGCCGGGACTATCGCAACACCGGATCAGACCCTTTACCGCCTGGTGCTCAGTCATGGCCTGTTGCTGGTGTTGATGCTGGTGGCTCCGGCGATACTCATGTATGTACTTGTCGGGCGGGAGAAAGAGCTGCAGCAAATGCGCATTCAGCATGAAGCACTACAATCCCAACTGCGCTACCAGAGTTTTCATGACCCCCTGACCTCCCTGCCAAACCGCATGTTGCTGGAAGAGCGGCTCGCCAACAAAATTGCCGCCGCCCGCCGCTCAGGAAAGCGCTTTCTTTTTTTATTGGCCAGCCTGAATGACTTCAAGCGCATCAACAAGAATCTGGGGTATGAAATCGGGGATGAAGTCTTGCGGCTTGTCGCCCAGAACATCGTAAGCGGGTTGCGCGATGCAGATGCTGTAGCACGTTTTGACGGGGATGTATTTGCTGTTGTCGCGGATATCAACGAAAAAGCGGAAGCCAACATTATTGCCCAAAAAGTACAGGGCAGCCTTGCCCACCCCATCGATGTTGCAGAATCACCTTTGACGGTGAACGCCGCCATTGGCGCCGCCATTTTTCCTGATCAGGGTGAAGACATGTCGGTACTCATCAAGCATGCGGATGATGCCGTAACCAAGGCCCGGGCTGCAGGCAACAACAACATTGTATTTTCTGAAGAAGACGCCAACAGTGGCATGGAAAGGCTGGCGCTGATTACCGGCATCAAGGACGCCATGCTCGAAGGGCATCTAAGCATGGTCTATCAACCCAAGCTGAAACTGACTGCACCGGATACCCACGCCTTCGAAGCATTACTGCGCTGGCATCACCCGGAACATGGCCTGCTGCCTTGCGACATGTATATCCCCCTGGTGGAGCAAACCCGTCATATTATCGATCTTACTCATTGGACTGTAGAGAATATTTTTACCACACAGCGCGATTTGCTGGACAAGGGGGTAAGCGTAAGTATCGCCATCAACCTGTCTGCCAGGGTGCTGGATGAGGACGGCTTCCCCCTGTGGGTGGAACGCATGATTGGTCAGTATGGATTGGATCCAACCCTGGTTCGCTTTGAAGTGACTGAAAGCGCCATCATGCAAGATTCAGAACGCGCCCTGCAGGTATTGCTGCAACTGGCTGCTATTGGCGTCGGCCTGAGCATCGATGATTTTGGAGTCGGACATTCATCTCTTGCCTATCTTTCCCGCCTGCCGGTGGATGAACTCAAGGTCGACAAGAGTTTTGTGCGTAACATGATCAAATGGGAAAGCGACCGGGCGATTGTCAGGGCAACCATCAATCTGGCCCACGATCTGGGATTGAGTGTGGTGGCAGAAGGAGTTGAGGACATGGACCAGGCGGCCATATTACGTGAAATGGAGTGCGACATGCTCCAGGGCTACTGCATCAGCCAACCGCTGACCGAAGAACAGCTGCAACAATGGATTTCATCCCAGGCCGCCTGATATCACTGTAGGTGCTTATTTTACATCATAAAAACAAGAATCATTAACTACACCCCGTCCATTTCTGCAGAATAATACCAGTTGACCTAAATAAGCTTTTTTTGTTATACATACGGGGTTTTTGTCGCGCCCTATGGGCGACCTCTTTTAAGTAACTGAAAAATGAGTGGAGTTGGGAAATGAAAAAAATCATCGTGATTGCGGCGCTGGCAGCCAGCATGGGTTCTTTTGGTTCGGCGGTAGCTGCGGGTGACGCGGCAGCTGGCAAGGCAAAAGCAGCGGTATGTATTGCCTGCCACGGTGCCAACGGCATCAGCCCCAATCCGCTGTGGCCGAATCTGGCCGGTCAGCACGCAGCCTATATGCTCAAGCAATTGAAAGCATTCAAGGATGGCACACGCAAAGACCCCTTGATGTCTCCGCAGGCGGCACAGCTGTCCGAGCAGGATATGGAAAACCTGGCGGCGCATTTTTCCGGCCTGAAGTAAGATGAACCAGAAACAGGGGGCAGCCGAATGCTCCCTGTTTTATTGCAAACCGATCAAGAATTACGAATGTACCTGGAGTATGAAATGAAAAAAGCACTGTTGATCGCTTCTTTTGTGGCCCTGGCCGTTTCTGGCACCGCACAAGCAGCCGGTGACGCGGCAGCCGGCAAAACAAAGTCCGCAGCTTGTGCTGCCTGTCATGGCGCGGATGGTAACAGCGGCGCAAACCCCCTGTGGCCCAAGCTGGCCGGCCAGCATCCCAAGTACATTGCCAAACAGCTGCATGACTTCAAGGCCAACCAACGCAAGGACGCCACCATGGCGCCCATGGCTGCCCCCCTGAAGGATCAGGACATTGATGATCTGGCCGCATATTTTTCCAGCCTGAGCCGCAAGATCGGCGAGGCTGCAGCGGAAAAGGTGGAGCTGGGGCAAAGCCTGTATCGCTCTGGCAACAGCAATGGCGCCTCTGCCTGTACTGGCTGCCACGGCCCCAGCGGTGATGGAAATGGGCCTGCCAACTTCCCGGCCCTGAGTGGTCAGAGTGCTGCCTATGTCGCCAAGCAGCTCAAGGACTTTCGTTCCGGAGCCCGCAGCAATGATCTGAACGGGATGATGGCCGGTGTTGCCTCCAAGCTGACGGATGAGGAAATCGAAGCGGTTTCCCAGTATGTGCAGGGGCTGCATTGATCTGCTGACATACCCGAATCAAGAGACCCCGCACTGCAGCGGGGTTTTTTTATGGCCATTGCCGGGATTCAGGCCTGATGTTCCCAGGGTTCGTGAATTTCCAGCGTACAGCCATAACCGTAATAGCCATGTCGTTCTTCTTCCACACTGCGCTTGATCTGCATATGCATATGCACCGGAGCGGGATCATATTCTGACTTCATCACCACGTTCAATGCCTCTTCAATCTGCAGTTTCTCCGGCAGCCATAGCATGGCACCGGTGGTGCTGATATTGGTGAGAAAGCCCGTGCGGTATTCTCCCCCTCCCTGTTTGCGGTAATGCACCGGACCATGCCATTCCACCCGCGGACTGATTCTTCGATCCATTTTTGCTCCACACTCATGTAGTGACAACCTGTCTTACATTATGGCAGATTCTGGTGAATACACCTGCCATCATAGCGCATACTGTTCAACGCCTCGCAAACAGGTGGGGGAGAATATCATGGTAAGTGATGGCAAAATGCACCTTGATGCCTTTGCAGATATGGGCCGGAATTTCCTCCCAGTCACCCTGGTTATCTGCGGGCAGAATCAATTCTCGGATGCCTGCGCGGCGGGCAGCAATGACTTTTTCACGAACTCCACCGACGGGAAATACCTCACCAGTCAGGGTCAGTTCGCCGGTCATGGCAATGTTGCGCGCAGGTTTGCCCAGCGCCAGAGACAGTAATGCAGAGGCCATGGTCACACCAGCAGAAGGGCCGTCTTTGGGGGTGGCGCCAGCGGGAACATGCAGATGGATGAAGGATTTCTCAAAAAAATCCTGCTCGATACCAAACTGTTCTGCGTGACTGATGACGTAGCCATAGGCAATTTCTGCTGACTCCTTCATCACGTCACCGAGTTGCCCGGTGAGTTTGAAGCCCCGTACAAAACTGTGGGTATGCACCGCCTCGATGCTCAGGGTGGCGCCACCCATAGCAGTCCAGGCCAGGCCGGTAACCACGCCCGCACCGGACAGCTTGCGCTCATCCCGAAACACGGCCGGGCCGAGATATCCCTGCAGGTTATCCAGCGTGACCTCAATGGGCGGCCTGGTGCCTTCAAGCATGTTTACCACGGCCTTTCGCACAATTTTCGCCAGTTGCTTGTCCAGACGGCGCACACCGGCATCCCGGGCATAGTCCTGAATGATTCTGCGCATCACCGGAGCCTTGATCTTGATCTGGCCGCGCTTCAGGCCCGCACTCTTGATCTGCCTGGGCAACAGGAAACGCCGGGCGATTTGCAACTTATCTTCGGCAATATAACCGGAAAGCTGGATGATCTCCATGCGATCGAGCAAGGGTGCAGGGATGGTATCGAGCTGGTTGGCAGTGCAGATGAACAGGGTCTCGGAAAGATCGAAACGCAGATCCAGATAGTGATCGAGAAACTCGGCATTCTGCTCCGGATCCAGCACCTCCAGCAGTGCCGAAGCAGGATCGCCCTGAAAGCTGGCACCGATCTTGTCGATCTCGTCCAGCATGATCACCGGATTCTGGGTGCCGGCGGTTTTCATGGCCTGGATAAACTTGCCGGGCATCGCGCCAACATAGGTGCGGCGGTGCCCTTTGATTTCAGCCTCGTCGCGCATCCCGCCCACAGAGAAGCGATAGAACTTGCGGTTCATGGCCTGGGCCACAGATTTTCCGACGGAAGTCTTGCCCACGCCGGGCGGCCCCACCAGCAGGATCATGGAGCCCTTGATCTCCCCGCGCTGAATGCCAAGAGCCAAAAACTCCAGGATGCGTTCCTTCACGTCATCCAGGCCGAAATGATCTCTGTCCAGCGCCTTGCGGGCATGGGCGAGATCCAGGTTGTCTTCAGATTCCTTCCCCCAGGGAAGCAGGGTGATCCAGTCCAGATAGTTGCGGGTGACATTGTACTCCGCCGAACTGCTGTCAAGGATGGAGAGCTTGTCCAGCTCCTCTTCCACCCGCGCCTGGGCTTCTTCACTGAGTTCGAGCTTCTCCATGCGTTCACGATATTTATCGACATCGGCGGTACGGTCATCCTTGGAGATGCCCAGCTCCTGTTGAATCACCTTGAGTTGCTCGCGCAGGAAGAACTCCCGTTGCTGGGCATCCATGTGCTCTTCCACGGTATCGCGGATCTTCTGCTGGGAACGTGCCAGATCCAGCTCCTTGCTAAGCAGTGCCAGCACCTTTTCCATGCGCGGCAGCAGTTCGACGGTTTCCAGCACCTCCTGCTGTTCCCGCTTGCTGGCGGATGTCAGCCCGGTGGCAAAATCCGTTAATAAAGAAGGGTTTTCGGGGCCAAAGCGATCCAGGAAAAAGCGCAATTCTTCCTGCAGCAGGGGGTTCAGGGGCAGTAGATCCTTGATGGTATTGACGATGGCCAGGGCATAGGCCTTGACGTCCTTGGTCAGCTTGCCAGTTGGCTCGCGCAGGTAGTCCACCCGGGCGATGTAGGGCGGATTGTCGCTGATATATTTTTCGATACGGAAGCGCTGCAGGCATTCCACCAGCACCTGCAACTGCCCATCCACCTCATGCACTTTGTGAATGCGGCCCACGGTACCGACCCGGTACATGGCCTTGGCGGTGGTTTTTTCCGCCTCGTCATCTGCCGTCAATACCAAGCCGATCAAATTGGAGTCCGATTTGCGGATAGCCTCAAGGGTGGGCGCCCAGTATTTCGCATCCATGAGCAACGGAACCCCCTGGCCGGGGAAAAATGGCCGGGCAGCGATGGGCAGCAGGTGAATGATGCTGGGCAGCACCTCATCGGCACGGGCAAGCAACTGGCTTTCGTCGTTCATTCGTATTTCATTATTCGCTGATTTCCATGAGCCTTTTGACATGGGGCTGAAACAAGAGAAATCAAGACAGAGAAAAAGAAATGTGCCGTTCCAACACCTGAGGAACCGGCGCTTTTTTGGGGGGGCCTTCGGCTGAGCCACAATGCCGCCCTCTGCAGTGCTGTACTCACTTGAAAGGGGGTGGCCCTTCCTGCGCAAGCACGCCTTGCGTCCAGCCACATTGCGACCCGCTGAAAGAGCTTTTAATTCCGACGCAGTACATTAGTTTCAGGAAATAGCGTTACTCAGGTGGGCAAAGTCCTCCACAGACAATTGTTCGGCCCTGGCAGAAGGGTCTATACCGCAATTCCTCATCGTATCTACTGATACCAGCTCCCTGAGGGTGTTACGCAGGGTCTTACGCCGCTGGGAGAAGGCCTGGGCGACCACCTGCGAGAATATTTCAGGCTTTTGAATAGCGATGGGCGGCTTATCATAGGGGATGAGGCGCACGAAGGCAGATGCCACCTTGGGTGCGGGTTGAAATGCACCGGGGCCGATGGGAAACAGCATCTGTACTTTGCAGGAGGCTTGCAACATCACGCTCAGACGGCCATAGGTCTTGCTTCCCGGCCCCGCAGCCATGCGTTCCACCACTTCTTTTTGCAGCATGAAGTGCATGTCCTGCAGGCATTGGGCATTTTCCAGCAGATGAAACATCAGGGGGGTGGAGATGTTGTAGGGCAAATTGCCGACGATGCGCAATTTTCCACCAGTTGCTGCCAGCTGGCAGAAGTTGAATTTCAGGGCATCTGCAGAGTGCAGGTGAAAACCTGGGTGATGGGCATATTTGGTACGCAGCAGCTTTACCAGATCCCAATCCAGCTCCACAGCATCAAGCTTGTTCACCGTCGCCAGCAGCTGTTCAGTAATAGCGCCTTGTCCGGGGCCAATTTCTACAAGGTGGTCGCCAGGGGCAGGACGGATGGAGCGGATGATTTTGTCGATAACCACAGGGTCATGAAGGAAATTCTGCCCGAATCGTTTGCGTGCCCTGTGTGCCATTTGGGCATTGTACCCTTGATTTCTCCTGACTGTGGTCTATTGGTTATTATTAACTTGGCCATCAAATATATCTGCTATGGTGCATAATGAATCTTTTCATGCTCGAAATACTTTTTAACCTGTACGGGTCTTTTCTGCAGTATGCACAACTGCTTCCTGGCCTTCGGTTGAACCCTATCTTACCCAGGCCACTCCACAATGGCCTCCTTTTTTAGCTACCCTGTGCACTTGAAATTGGAATTCGCCAAACTCAATCTGAAGGGCATCTCTATTTATTCTGTTTGAGCAGGTGCATGCTTGAGATGCCCAAGAGCAAGGCGAGAGTCGCAGCAAGCGCCCCAAGGCGTCTTCCCTTGTGCAAGCGCAATTTATCGAGTGTACTGCTCACGAGCGCAACGAGTGCTTCGGGATTTGTAACAAGCCCGGGGATGGGTAAAGATAAGGCAGTACATGAGTAACTGCAGGGATTTTCAACGAAAGTATTGAGCCTCTCAAGTGCACAGATGCCAAGCAAGAATATTAATTAGAGCTGGCCTGAACTAGAGTTTTGGAGTGAGTCGTATGTATAGAACCAGTAACAATGTTCTCATGAACCATCTTTTTTTAAACGGGAGCAAGAAACACGGGGTAACCACGCTCCTCCTGATCCTGCTGGTTTTTTCCGACCTGTGCGGTGCAGGGGAGAAAGACTTCCGAAAACAGTTTATAACGAATTACAAGACCTTTCAGTTTGGCGCCCAGGAAAAGCTGGTTAAGGGAACTAGTGCCCGGCATATGCAGGCTGAAATTCGTACCCTGGTCGATGAGGCAATGACTACTAACAAGGATTACACCGATAGACTGTATATGCTGGATGTAGCCAATGCCATGGCCAGTGCCTACCAACACTGGCATGGGGATATCAAGGCTTTGACAAAGGAAATAGAAAAACTAATAAAGGCGGAGCTTAAGCAGGAAGAAATACGTGTTGCCAAGCTGATGCGGTGGAAGAAAGAGGAACGATTTCTTGGTAATTTTGTAATGAAAGACCATATGGCAGAAATGGAGCAGGCAGGTGTTGCGCCAGTTATATATCCGCATTGGGTGCATCGCATCTGGTTTGAATGCAAGGTCTGTCACCAGGATATTTTTGCAATGAACAGGTGGCGTAACAAGGTCTCACATCAAAAAATTGAGTCAGGAAAACAGTGTGGTGTTTGCCATGATGGGAAAATGGTTTTCGGAGTCAAGGACAAGGGGCAGTGTACAAAATGTCATATTGCCGGAAAACCCGAGGCTGAAAAATTGCACCATACAGATAAGATTGATCATGCTAGGATCAAGCAAGTTGCAGAACGGGTGGGGGCTGAATGGAATATTGAGAATCTCCCAGAAGGTAAAGTTCCTGTTGATAAGTTTGGCTTTATCAACTGGCTTAATCTGAAAGAAAATGGAGTCTTTAAGCCAATCCACTCTTTAAGAGAGGGTTTTGCACATGAAGTACGGGATAATAAAATATTATTTAAATCAAAAGGGAAGATTGATGATGTAATTTTTGATCATAAAGTACATTCTAACTGGATTAACTGCTCGTCATGCCATCCGGAAATTTTTCGTGAAACTACCACTAATGATGTAAAAATGATTCGAATGTCAAAAGGAAAATTTTGCGGCTACTGCCATGGCAAAGTATCTTTTACTTTTGCAGACTGCAAGCGTTGCCACAACCAGAAAAAGGGAGCCGGCAAGGCTGGGGTAATTATTCATCAGGGGGCCGCACAATAACTGGCCCAGGAAGTTTTGACCGCATGCCAGACATGGTAATCCTGCCTGCATTTAAACAAGCCAAACCAAGCCGGCAAGCAGACCACAAAAATTCAGCCTGATGCAGGCGGTGACGAAGCAGACTGGAGGGTGTTTTTTTGGCTCGTCACTATAATTAAAGAGGAGGAGAGCATGAGATCACCTTTTAGGTACACAAGGCTACTTGCAGCATTCTCTCTGGCTATATACGGCTGCTTCACGCAAATCGCTGCAGCTGAAGACTCCAGCCTTATTGCCGGCAAGAGCATTTTTGACCGTTTGTGCATCTATTGCCATGGAAGCAAGGGGGAAGGAGATGGCCCCGCTGGCTTGTTGTCTGGCGTAGACACGGGTGACCTGTCCAACCAGGCATACATGTCAAAGCTGTCAGACCAGGAGCTGTATGACCGCATTGCCTGGGGCCAGGAGAAATTTCCTTACCTGCAGATGCCGGGCTGGAGATCCAGCCTGAAAGAGCAGGAAATACGAGCCGTTATAAACTATGTCCGTTCTTTGGCTGTAGACAAGGGACCGCTGACAACTCCATCTCCGAAGGAGAGAGAGAAAAAATTCCGGGATGACCCGCTAGAAAGGGGGCGTGTGCATTACCTTCACTACTGCTCCGGGTGCCACGGTAAATCTGGCGATGGTGATGGCGAGGGTGGAAAAAACCTTGCAACAAAACCCGCCGCACTAAGTGACCCTGCTTTAGCTGCCACGATAACGCCAGCAAGCATCGATGCCTATTTAACCACCAATTCCGGCAGAGGTGGTGGCAGAAATATGCCAGTATTCGAAGATGGTTTTAGAGATAAGATCAAAGACATCACTCTGTACATCAAGACCCTGGCAAAATAATATAAAAGAAAATTCTTCCATTGCCCGAAAAGGATCATGATTTTATCCCCCACCTCATAAGGCCGGGCTTTATTTTAGGATAAAATTGCGATATATTCGATTGAACCAACCGATAATACGCAAGTCTTACGGTTGCGTTATAGATGGATTTATATAACTTTAAAGAGGTAATGCAAATGAGTGAGAATGTTGATAAGAATCGCAGAAGTGCTTTGAAGCTGGCTGTTGGCGCTGCCGTTGCCGTACCATTGGGTATGTTAACTACCCGTAAGGCTTTTGCAGAAGGCTTGCCGCACGTCGACGAAGCCAGCGCCACTGCTGTCGCACTGAAATATTCAGCTGATGCAACAAAGGCTGAGCGTGTTGATAAAGCAGGCACTCCTGCAGATCAGCAATTTTGTCATAACTGTCTGCTTGCACCATCCCATGAGGGCGACTTTTTTCCATGTCCACTGTTTCCCGGCAATACCGTTGCCAGGGATGGATGGTGCGCTAGCTGGACGCTACTAACAAAGTAAATAATACTGCACGGGCTTGTTTCACCAGCGTAACTTGGTGATAGTAAAGGCCACCTCCATAGATTGTCATTCCGGCGCAGGCCGAAATCCATAAGTCCTTGAAAACTTTGGACACCGGTCTATGCTGGTGTGACGAAAACCGAATTATTCGAGGTGTCCTAAAGCAATTAAAATGGATGGTAGACCCATCCATTTTTTTATGCTCACTGGTTATACTGCGTCGGAATAAAAGGCCCTTTCAGTGAATCACAATGCGGCCAGATGCAAAGCGCGTCTCGCTGAGAATGGCATGCCCTTTTCAAGATATGCAGCAACCGCAGGGAGGCCCGCAAATGGCCCGACCCCGCGTCGCCTAACAAGGCTGTTAGCCGTATAAGGACGTACGGCCATTTTCAATGACCATAAGTCATTGAAAATCGAGGAAAGACAAAATCACATTTTTATCTTTCCGGGTTGAGAAAAACCATGGTAGGCTTTTTTCAACATCCTGCTAAAGCGCCTACTGTTGGCGGCAACCCATGAAGACCTGCTAACGAATGCCGGCTTTTGAGCCTCTCAAGCTCATATCTTCTCAAACTGATAGAGATGCCCTAAATATCAAAAGGCAAATAGATATAGTCTAAATCATGCCGGTGTGTTCCGATGGCTTTTCTATCTTCAAAGTCAAATTCAAAGCCAGAGCCCACGAATGGGCTCTTTAGGTTATGACATTTTTCACTACATATATTATTTTCAGGTGATGGCATGGTTAATCCACCTAGCTCTTTATAGTCATCTAATGTGTAGGTTCCTGTTTTTTCCATCATCATGTCGACATACACACTGCCCGGGCCATGACACATTTCACATTCAACATTGGCCATTTCAGGCGTTTCTTCAATACTGACAAACCCGCCAGGCTCTCCATACCCGGTCACATGACATTTCAGGCACTCCCCGTCTGTAGTGTAATCCCTGTCAGGATCCAGCCCCGCCTTGAGCTTTGCCTCCGCCCTTACGCCCGACTTCAAAAGCTCAAAGCTTTTTGCCATTTTTGTGCCAAGCCACGATTCATAATGCGGCATATGACATATTCTACAGTTTTCAACCCCCACATACTTTACCTGCGAGGCCTCAACCTGCACTGCAGTCTCTAGAGAGCCTGTTATTGCTCCGGGTTTTTTATTCTCTGCGACTGTCTGTTTATTGTTTTCAGTGTCTGGAGAGGGCTTTAAGGCAATAAAATAGAACGACATGCCCCCTAAGGCAAGTACAATAAGTACAACCAACAGTTTTATATATCTTTCCATGTCACCGTTATTGTGATGATGCCCCATTCATTGCATGGAGTTTAGATAAAAGACCATTCATTCTATGGTTCATTAACAGGTTGTTGAAAAACAGTGTTTTTCAACAACCTGTTAATGCTCGGTTTTTTTCCTCAGCATATGACAGCGTCTGCAATTGAAGGGCTCCTGAACCGGATAAGTCACCGGGAAAGCCACTACTCCATGACATTTTCCACACCATTTTCCTTCGAATATTCCAGCCATCCGAATATTAGTAGCTCCAACTTCCTCTTTAAACAGCACTGGATGACAGCTATTGCAATTTATCATGTTGCTGTGAGCACCATGCGGAAACAGGACATCCGGGAAAAAACTTTCTGCCACCTCGAGCCTGATCATGTTTTCAAAAAAGCCTTCTTCCGCTTTTTCCTGTGAGGATTGTTTTTCATCAATACTAGCCCGCGGCGATATCAGTCCTTCAATTTCCGCCTTTGTCCAGTTCACCAGCCCAAACTTATCCTTTGGCAACAGCTCGAATGCCGGCGCATCTCCATCAATACCCTCATTCCGTTTCAGGTATCCGTACACATCTACGTCGTTGAGGAATTGACCAAGCATTTGCTCCTGGGAAGCCTCACATTCCAAGCCGGTTACCTGTTTGCACAAACTGTCACCCGCCTCTGTTGGTGTCTGCTTTATAGGAACCATTGCTGACACTTCTTGGGACTGCATACGACTATCTGTTGCAGTACAGCCGACAAGAAAAACAACGGGGAGAAGAGCCGCCACAATAAGAGCCGACTCAGGCCGGGGATATCTCAAACCACCGAAAGAAAGGCGCATAAACGTGTTTCCCGTTATTTTTAACCTAAAGCAATAAGCTTGCGGCGGCCCGCTTGTACCAGGCAGCCAGACTCATCCATGCTTCATTTAACTGCTGTTGATTTAGTTTGTTCTTTTTTGACTTTTTCCTGAGTATGGCACCGGGAACAGTCTGCCAGTGGGAAAGCCACTTTGCCATGGCATCTGCCACACCATTCGCCTTTGCTGATCTCCAACATGCTCATTTTATTCTGCCCTTTGGCCATTATAAAAATAGCCGGATGGCAGCTCGAGCAGTCCAACCAGTAAGCATGGGCCTTGTGCGGGTACAATACATCCTTAACAAAATCACCTTTGGCCTTAATGATTATATCCAAGTCGAGTGGTGGAATAACCGGCGCATTCTGGTCAAGGCTATCGAGGGGCTGGATTTCGCCCTGATCTACCACTGCAACCCAGTCGGTCAATCCAAACTTATCTTTGGGAAGGCCTGCTAGTGCGGCGGGGCGGTCGCTCATACCTATCTGGTAGGCTTCACTTGAAGGGCTATTTGGATCTCCTTTTCCAGCAATTTTTCCATCACTCCCCAAGTAGATTGAGTTTTTAGACGCTGCCTGCTTTGATGGGGCTGCAGCTGTAGCAGCTGCTGCATCTTTAGCCTTATCAACAACTTTCACCGGCACTGCCGTTTCTTTTCCGGCAGTTTCTGCGACTTTATTTTTCACTTTATTGGCTGGCGCTACACTTACTTCCGTTGCCTTAGCTTCAGCCTTGTTCTCTAGCGCGGACACAGGTTCCGATCGGCCAGGCTCACCCGAGGTAGTACAGCTTACGATGACTATCAGCGGTAGAGTTGCTATTACACCAACATTAATAATTCTATGAAATAGTGTTTTCATCTATATCAGCCTCTCATTGATTGCTAGCTGCTTCATCTGCTTTCGGTTTAAATTCTGCCGAATGACATCTCTCGCACTCAAGAGGCTCCCAGGCGATCTGCCCATTGTGACAAACACCACAAGATTTTCCGTCCATAATGTCATTCATGTTGGCATTGTTCGCCCCTTTGCGCATTACGAATATGCTTTCATGACAAACTTTACATTTGTAGCGTATGCGATGAAACCAATGCGGAAAGACTACCGCACCAACCTCCGCCTTTTCCATGCCATCACGAGTCGCGTCCATATAGATGTCCCCATATTCCTTCGCTTCAGCAAGAGAAAAAGCAAACACCACTATCAGTGACATTACTAATAAATTACTACGTACCGACTTAACTTTGATCATATAAAACCCCTCACAAAAAAACCATTTTTATTATAGGTTTATAGTTTTCTGTGCAGCTTTCATACCGCACTATCCCCCATGAGAAAACATCACACCACAAAAAAAAACATTAAACAACCATGTTTTTATTATGTTACTCGACTTCATTTAAATAAATTTCTAGTATGCCAATCGGGAAATTCTACCGGGTCGTTTACATATTATTTGGGCATTATTCCTTGAATTTTCCCGGTTGTGGTCTATTGGTTACTATAAGAGGGAATGAATGTGAGGAACAAAAAATGACAGCGCATTGTGCCGATATTCTGATCCATATTAACGAAAGCCTGGATGACGCCAGCATTCATGATATCGAGCGAGATATCAGCATGATCGAAGGCGTTTACAGCGTCTGCACCTATGAAAACACTCGCCACCTGATGTTGGTGGACTATGATCCCGGGTGTGTCGCCTCCCAGGAGCTACTGGACAAGATGAAGAATCATGGCTTGCACGCTAAACTGATTGGCCTGTAATTGACCTGGCTATTTTTCACAGCAGGTTTCCTTTATCTTGGCTGTTCAGGCAACGGAATACGTTGGCGTGCCCCGCGCTATGGGCATACAATTAGTAAGGTTATTGTAGTTTAACTATGCAGGAGTAGGCTTATGAAAACGCTGATAGCGGTGGTTCTTGTGTTCTGTGTCCAGGGTGCTCTTGCGGATGGAATAGGTTTTGATCCGTCGACGGGCATCAACGCAGGGAACAACAAGATATCCAATCTGGCTGATCCTGCCCAGCCCGGCGATGCCGCCACCAAGGGCTATTCGGATGCGCAGTTGGCTACACATTCAGCCAATGGCAGCGCGCATCATGCTCGCTATACAGATGGTGAGGCAGTGGCGGCCATTCTGACAGCAGATGGCGATAGTTCAGGCTTGGATGCAGACAAACTGGACGGCATGGATGCGGATGCTTTCATGCTGGATTATGGTTATGGGGGATATATTCCCGTTCCGTTGGGTTCGCTGTTTCTCAATAATGCCGCTTTCGATAGTTGGGGAGTGACGTTACCTGCCAGTGGCACCTCCTCTTTCACCATAAATTCGGTCGCCCCAAAAGACATTTACTACTGGAATACAATCAATAGCACGGAACTGATCGTGGAAATCATGGTGTATTATCCAGGGTCGGCGGGTGCATGCCAGGCGGTGATCGAGCCGCTGCCCAAGGATGTTACCAGCTATCTTCGCGTGGGATTTCAGGATGGTTATTACAGTGTCGGCATAACCGCTGACCCGTTTCCGCCATTTACCGGGCCCCACAGTTCCCTGTCTCAGGAATACAAACTGACGGGCATCCCCCCCGAGAGTCCCTTTCGGTTGGAAATTTCCAGAAAAGGCGATGATCCTGCAGACAATTGCGGCGAAATCCGTATTGCTGGCGTTGCCATCAGATATCCGCAGCAAGGGCACAAAAATAATTGGTGGTAGCCTGTCATTGTTGCAGGGCCAGGCTCATGTGTGCGCATAGCGAAATTTGTCTGAAAGTTATACAATTTCCAGCCGTTTTCGATTTTTGAACCCTATGCCCGGCAAGCTGTATATCAAAACCTTTGGCTGTCAGATGAACGAGTACGACTCCAGCAAGATGGAGGATGTGCTGCGCGAGTCTCACGGCCTGGAAATCACCACCGACCCCGAAGCGGCAGACGTGTTGCTGCTCAACACCTGCTCCATCCGCGAGAAAGCCCAGGAAAAAGTGTTTTCCCTGCTGGGCCGCTGGAAGGACTGGAAGCTGGAAAAGCCCGGACTGGTAATCGGCGTGGGTGGCTGCGTCGCCAGTCAGGAAGGCGAGGAGATCCGTAACCGGGCGCCTTTTGTCGATCTGGTCTTCGGCCCCCAGACCCTGCATCGCCTGCCGCAGATGCTGGATAACCAGCGCAAGCACAATCAGCCGGTGGTGGATGTGAGCTTTCCCGAAATCGAAAAGTTTGATTGCCTGCCTGAACCCCGGGCGGAAGGCCCCACCGCCTTTGTTTCCATCATGGAAGGTTGTTCCAAATACTGCAGCTTCTGTGTGGTGCCCTATACCCGCGGAGAAGAAATCAGCCGTCCTTTCGATGACGTGATTGATGAGGTGGCGCAGCTGGCAGCACAGGGCGTGTGCGAGGTCAATCTGCTGGGGCAGAACGTCAACGCCTATCGTGGCCAGATGCATGATGGCGGGATTGCCGACCTGGCATTGCTGATCCGCTTCGTGGCGGCAGTGGATGGTATCGAGCGCATTCGTTTTACCACCTCCCATCCTGTCGAATTCACTGACAGCCTCATTGACGTGTATGCCGATGTGCCAGAACTTGTGAGTTTTCTGCATCTGCCGGTACAGACCGGTTCGGACCGCATCCTCATGGCCATGAAGCGTGGCCACAGCGCCTTCGAATACAAGCAGAAAATCAGGCGTCTGCGCGAGATCCGCCCAGACATCAGCATTTCTTCCGATTTCATCATCGGCTTTCCCGGAGAGACCGACGATGATTTCAACCACACCATGGCGCTCATCGAGGAAATTGGTTTCGACCAGTCCTTCAGCTTCATCTACAGCCGCCGCCCTGGCACGCCCGCAGCCGACCTGCCCGATGACGTGCCTCATGCAACAAAGCAGGCAAGGCTGGCGCAGCTGCAGCAGGTGATCAACAGCAATGCCCAGCGCATCAGTCACCAGATGGTGGGTACGGTGCAACAGGTGCTGGTGGAACGCCATGCGCGCAAGGATGCTACAGAACTTGCGGGCCGCACCGAAAACAACCGGGTGGTGAATTTTGCCGCCCCCGAATCCCTCATTGGACAGTTCGTGGATGTGCGCATCACGGGCGCCCTGCCCAACTCATTACGCGGAGAATTACCGGACGAGACCGCTGCCGCGGCCATCGCCTGAAGACTGTATGACAACCGCCCTGGCATCTGACCACCCTGAATCTCTGGACCTCATTCTGGAGCCTGCAAACAACGAACGCCTGCGCAACGTCTGCGGCCAGCTGGATGAACACCTGCGGCAGCTGGAAGTACGCCTGGGCATCGAGATCAACAACCGTGGCAACAGCTTTCGCCTGATCGGTACGCAAGATGCGGTGCAGGCCGGAGCGGAGCTGTTGCAGAAGCTGTACCTGGCCACCGAAAATGAAGTGCTTACCCCGGCCACCGTGCACCTCTACCTGCAGGAATCCGGCATCGAAAAACTGCTGCTGCCCGCCGAACCCGATCTGCCCGAGGTGGTGATCAAGACCAAGCGCGGCATGGTACGGGGGCGCGGCCCTCACCAGAAGGAATATCTGCACCGGATTATGCGCCATGACATCAATTTTGGCGTGGGACCGGCCGGCACGGGCAAGACTTACCTGGCCGTGGCCTGTGCGGTGGAGGCCCTGGAGCGCGACAAGGTTCGCCGCATCATGCTGGTGCGCCCGGCGGTGGAGGCCGGTGAGCGGCTGGGCTTTCTGCCAGGTGATATGGCGCAGAAGATCGATCCCTACCTGCGCCCACTGTACGATGCCCTGTATGAAATGCTGGGCTTCGAACGAGTGCACAAGCTGGTGGAGCGCAATGTCATCGAAATTGCCCCCCTGGCCTATATGCGCGGACGCACCCTGAACGAATCTTTCATTATTCTCGATGAAGCCCAGAACACCACCCCGGAACAGATGAAAATGTTCCTCACCCGCATCGGCTTCGGTTCCACTGCGGTGATCACTGGCGATGTAACCCAGGTGGATCTGCCGCGACACCAGCAGTCCGGCCTGCGCCAAGCCACAGAAATCCTCGCCAAGGTAGAAGGCATCAGCTTTACCTTCTTCAACGCCAGGGATGTGGTGCGTCACCCCCTGGTGCAAAAAGTGGTACGGGCTTACGACCGCCATGAGAACCGCGAAGAATGAGTCCGAGGGTGCTAATCCAGGTTGCAAGCAGAGAAAAGAGCTTGCCCGCGGAGGATAATCTTCAGCAATGGGCGCAGACTGCGCTGGGGCCGAATGCAGCAGATGCCGAAGTTGTCATCCGCATCGTGGATGAAGAAGAAAGCCGCCGACTCAATAACAGGTACCGGGGCAGGGACAAGTCCACCAACGTCCTTTCCTTTCCTTTTGAGGCGCCCCCCGGGGTGCCGGTGAAGCATATTGGCGACCTGGTAGTGTGCGCCCCCGTGGTTGCTGCAGAGGCCAGGATGCAGGGCAAGCCCCTGGAGCATCATTGGGCTCATATGATCGTGCATGGCATCCTGCATCTGCGGGGTCATGACCATGCAACCGAAGAAGACGCAGGCCACATGGAATCCCTGGAACAGGAATTGCTGCATGGCATGGGCATTCCTGATCCCTATAACGAGAGACAATGAACGATAACAGCCCTTCAAAATTTTCATCACTGCGCCGGTTTCTCAACCGGGTGCTTAAGCCGCTGCTGCAGGCCGAACCGGAAAACCGTGAACAGCTGGTGCAGGTTCTCAAGCAGGCGCGCACCCGCCATTTGATGGACGGAGAAGCACTTTCCATGATGGAGGCGGTGCTTCAGGTTTCCGAACTGCGGGTGCGCGATATCATGATCCCCCGAGCACGCATGGTGGTGGTGGAAAGAGACAAGTCCGTAGAAGACCTGATGCCAGTCATCATCGAGTCCGCGCATTCCCGTTTCCCCGTCATCGGTGATGATCGCAGCGAAGTGGTAGGCATCCTCCTGGCCAAGGATCTGCTGCAATACTGTGGACAAGGCAGCCCCACATTCAACATGCGCGATGTATTACGCTCCGCCGTATTCGTACCGGAGAGCAAGCGCCTGAATGTCCTGCTCAAGGAGTTTCGCCTCAGCCGCAACCACATGGCCATCGTCATCGATGAATATGGCGGTGCCGCCGGGCTGATCACCATCGAAGACGTACTGGAGCAAATCGTCGGAGAAATCGAGGATGAGTATGATTTTGACGAAGGCGCATACATACTCAAGCGGGGCAAGGATCTGTACACCGCCAAGGCCCATACCACCATTGAGGATTTCAACGAGTTCTTCGGCACCGAGTTTGACGATGACGACTATGACACCATCGGCGGCATGGTGGTCAACGCCCTGGGACACCTCCCCCAGCGTGGAGAAGTTGCCGAAATCGGTGATTTTCGCTTCACCGTGGTGCGGGCGGACAGCCGCAAGGTGCGTTTGCTGAATATCGAACGCCTGCCGGGCTGACCATTGGTGCGCTGCACCAAAATCAATTCAGCCAAATGGACAACAAACGCAGCACCATACTGATCTTGTTCCTCGCTTTTCTCGGCGGCAGCGCAATGGTGCTGGCGTTTGCCCCCTTTTCCCAAGGGTGGATTGCGGTGCTCTCCCTTGCCGCCCTGTTTACGCTGTGGCGAAACGCCAGCCCGGCACGGGCTTTTACCATTGGCTGGGCCTGGGGCCTGGGTTGCATGGGCTTTGGCGTTTTCTGGCTGCACAACAGCATTGCCCAGTTTGGTGGCGTAACCCTGCCTCTGGCGATATTGCTTACCCTGGCATTTGCAGCGGTACTGGCTCTCTTCCCCGCCCTGGCCGGAGGGCTTGCCAGAAAGTGCTCCGGGATCAGCTCCACAACCCTGGTGCTGGCGTACCCGGCCAGCTGGGTATTGATGGAATGGGTACGCAGCTGGCTACTGACCGGGTTTCCCTGGCTCACTGTCGGCTATTCGCAAATCGACACTCCGCTTTCCGGCTATGCCCCGTTACTCGGTGTGTATGGCGTAAGTTTGATGTTGGCCCTGAGCGCCACTGCCCTGAACCAGGGACGCAGCTGGTGGTTGTTGCTGTTGCCCGGTATCTGGGCGGGAGGCTGGGCCTTGCAACAGCTGCAATGGACCGAGCCGGTCGGGGAGCCGTTCACCGCGACATTGCTTCAGGCAAGCATCCCCCAGGAAAAAAAGTGGCTTCCCTCCGAGCTACGCCCTACCCTGGAGTTTTACCTGGAGGCCAGTGATGCACACCCAGACAGCCGCCTGATAGTCTGGCCGGAAACTGCGGTTCCCGCCTTTGCCCATCAGGTGGAAGAAAGTTTCCTGCAGCCCCTGGATCAGCGCTTTCGCCAGCAAGGAAGGGATCTGCTGCTAGGCATTCCCGTGCGCGATGCCCAGGGGCGTTCCTACAATGCCATGGTCAGCCTGGGCGGCTCCGGGCGCGGCGAGTATTTCAAGCGCCATCTGGTGCCCTTTGGCGAGTTCATGCCGTTCAAAACCCTGTTGCAGCCCCTGGTCGAGTTGTTCGCCATTCCCATGTCATCTTTTTCCCCCGGCGACAAGAGCAAGCCGCCACTGCTGAAGCTGGCGGGTATGGAGGCGGGCATTTCCATTTGTTATGAAGATGCCTTCGGGGAAGAGGTCGTCCAGGCGCTGCCCCAGGCCGCATTTCTGGTGAATGCCAGCAACGATGCCTGGTTTGGCGATTCCCTCGCACCCCATCAGCACCTGGAAATGGCACGCATGCGCACCCTGGAGACGGGGCGCTATCTGTTGCGGGCGACCAACACCGGAGTATCGGCGATCATTGATCCCCAGGGTGCCCTGGTGCGTGTGCTATCCCAGTTTGAACGCGGCGCCATCAGCGCGGAAATCCAGCCCATGCAGGGACAGACCGGGTTTTCCCTCTGGCGGAACTGGCTGGTGGTGGGGCTTTCCATACTGCTACTGGGAATCGCCTGCTTTCCCATGGCAAAATCACTCCCTTCGAAGAACCAGGTTCAGGTGAAAAAATGAAAAGAGAAATCATCAGCACAGACAAGGCACCCCAGGCCATAGGCACCTATTCCCAGGCGGTAAAAATCGGCAACACCGTGTATCTGTCCGGACAGATCCCCCTGGTGCCGGAAACCATGGAAATGGTGGAAGGCGATATGGAACAGCAGATCCGACGGGTATTCGACAATCTGCAAGCGGTTGCCCAAGCAGCGGGCGGTGGCCTGGCGGATGTAGTAAAACTGAATGTGTTTCTTACCGATCTGTCTCATTTCCCCCTGGTGAGCAAGGTCATGGCCGACTACTTCAGCCAGCCCTATCCGGCGCGGGCAGCTATCGGCGTTGCCGCGCTGCCCCGCAATGCCGAGGTGGAGATGGATGGAGTGCTGGAGCTGGAAATCAGCCGATGATGGTTACAGTCACCTGCCGTTGGTGGGCACTGCTACGGTGCTCGTATAGATAGATCCCCTGCCAAATGCCCAGCCCGAGCTGCCCCCTGGCGACAGGCAGGGTCAGATCCATGTTGGTGAGGATAGAACGAATATGGGCAGGCATGTCGTCACTGCCTTCATCGATATGCCGAAACATGGGAGAGCCTTCCGGCACCAGGTTGACCAGGAATCGCTCCAGATCACCGCGCACGTCCGGATCAGCATTCTCACACAGGATCAATGAGGCGCTGGTATGTTGCACGAACACATGGCACAGACCGGTGATAATGCCGGATGCCGTGACCACCTTCTTCACTTCCTGGGTGATATCGTAGGTGCCACGCCCTGCTGTTAATAGGTCGAGCTGTTTCTGACGAGCCATGGCTAGCGCCTGTTTCCTGTGATCCCTGAAGCTTTTTTCTGGATAACGGTAGCTTGCAGTTTTCCGGAATATTCCCAGGGACCGGGGTTGACAGGGTTCCTGCGCGGCCGACCCTCCATATCCATGGGGGTGGTCGATAGCAGCCTGGCGGCATCCACGAAAGGCGCTGTTTTCCCGGGGCGGAAGCCTGTTGCCGTGCCCATGCCATCTGCGGGAAAACTGCTGAACCAGGCCGGATCAAATGCTTTCAGGCGCAGCTCTCCCGTGGCGGGGGAAAAGCCCGAGAAACGGCCACCGATATAGATATTTCCGGAAAACAGGTTCTCATGCACCGTGTCCGGGTCGATCTCTACCAGTACGGTGTCCGGGTTGGCGGTGATTGAACTGCCGGCTTGCTCATATCCGAGAAAGATATTGTTGCGCACGGTGTTGCGATCCGAATACCTGATACTTTGCAGTACATGCCGCCGATTGGAGCCGATGAACAAATTGTGCTCAATGCGGTTATCGCTGGAGCCCAGGCGCGGGTTGCCGGTCTCCTGCCAGAAACTGGTGCCGTGTCTAACGTAGGGGCCGAAAATATTGTTGCGGATCACCGAGTTTCGCACCGAGGTGAAGTTGGGACCAACGTCACTGTTGTGAAAATAGTTGCCTTCCACCAGCACAAATTCACTGATCCCCTGACCCTGGCCATCCAGGGCGCTGCCGTCGCAACGCGGATCATCATAAGAAATATTGTCTTCCGCGCAAGTGCTGGCAGGATCGGCGTTGATCTGGAAATCCGAGCTGCTGTTATCGTACAGCTCATTGCTGCGCACAATAAGCCAGTCCCCGCCGTTGGAAAGGTAGATGCCATGACCGTCACCCCTGCCCGCGCCAAAGGCGGTGTTGCCATCCACCACCATCCAGTCGGACTGACCGGAAAAGATGGGATCCTTGTACTGGTTACCGACGCGGTTGTTGAGCACGGCGATGCCTTTCTGGTGGCCAGACGCCACATACTCCATGCCCACGGCACGGATGCCGTAGCTGCCACCATTCAAGGTGAAGCCGTCGATGGCGACATGGTTCGCCCCTTCGAGGTTGAAGCAGGTTTTTCGCCCGCTGCCGCAGCAATCAATGCTGACCTTGTCCGAAGCGGCTCGAATGACGATGGGTTTGTCGTAGCTGCCGGAGTTTCCTCTATCGAGCTCCCAGCAACCAGCGTATTGGCCATCCAGAAACAGGATTTCCTCTCCGGCCTTGACCCGGGAAAAAGCCTGATCAGGACTCATGGGGGAAGAGATGCTGCCATCACCATTTCCTGATGGGCTGACGTGCAACACACGATCCGACTGGTACCTGGGGTCGGTATAGTAGCGGTTGAAGCGTTCCGGTGCGCCGAAGAAGTTTTCTCCCCGCGCTGGCGTTATTACCAGGTTATCATAAGGCGCTGCAGTGACTGAACCACCTGCCGCCAGGCAGCAGGCAATGAACAATCCAGGCAGCTTGGGGGCTTCCAGAGCCTGAAGCATTTGACTTTCCTCCTTGCCGGTCATTGTCTTCTTGACCTTTGAGAAGATACTACCCCGTGGCGAACAACCGCGCCAGTTCCTTGCCGGGATCTTCCGCCCGCATGAAGGCCTCGCCCACCAGGAAGCCATGCACATCATATTGGCGCATCAGGGCCACATCGTCCCTGCCGAGGATGCCGGATTCGGTGATTACCAGCTTGTCCGCCGGGATCTGCTCCAGCATGTCCAGGGTGATCCGCAGGCTGACCTCGAAGCTGCGCAGATTGCGGTTGTTGATGCCGATCATGGGGTTGTCCACATCCAGCGCCCGGTGCAGCTCTTCCTCGTCATGCACCTCGATGAGCACATCCATGCCCAGGGAATGCGCCAGGGCATTCAGCGCCACAAGCCGTGCATCATCCAGGCAGGAAGCAATGAGCAGGATACAATCCGCCTCCATGGCCCGGGCCTCGATCACCTGGTAGGGGTCGATAATGAAGTCCTTGCGGATCACCGGCAGGGCGCAGGCGGCCCTGGCCTGTTGCAGATACTCGGGCGCGCCCTGGAAGAAATCCCGGTCGGTCAGTACGGACAGGCAGGCCGCGCCATGGGCGGCATAACTGCGGGCGATATCCGCAGGGCGAAAATCCTCGCGCAGCACCCCTTTGGACGGCGAGGCTTTCTTGATCTCCGCGATCACCCCGGAGCGGCCCAGGGCGATCTCGTGCTGCAACGCCCGGACAAAGCCCCGGGGCGGGGATTTCCGCTCCAGGCTGTCCTCCAGCTCCTGGCGGCCAACACTTGCCTGCGCCCGGGCAATTTCCTCTTCCTTGCGGCGGATGATCTTTTTCAGAATGTCCGGCGTATCGGCCATGAAAGCTACTCGAAACTCTGGGAGACGATGACCAGCTTGTCCAGGCGGTTGCGCGCCTCGCCGCTGCTGATGGCCTGGCTGGCCTTGGCCACGCCTTCTTTCAGGTCTTCGGCCAGCCCCGCGGTATAGATGGCGGCCCCGGCGTTCAGGGTGACGATATCCCGCGCCGGGCCGGGGTGGTCTTCCAGCACCGAGCGCATGATGCGAAGGCTGTCTTCCGGGCCATCCGCGGTGATTTCACTGACGGGCGTACGCTGCATGCCGAATTCTTCCGGCCAGATGGTATAGCGGCGGATGGCGCCGTCCCGAAGCTCGGCCACCTCGGTCTTGTCCCCGATGCTGATTTCATCCAGGCCGTCCCTGGCGTGCACCACCATCACATGGCGGCTGCCCAGACGTTGCAGCACTTCGGCCAGGGGCAGCAGCAGCGCCTCGCTGAATACGCCCAGGAGCTGGTTGGGAACCCCGGCGGGATTGGTCAGGGGACCCAGGACATTGAAAATGGTGCGCACGCCCATTTCCTTGCGGGGGCCGATAGCGTGTTTCATGGCGCTGTGATGGCCGGGGGCGAACATGAAGCCCACGCCGACTTCCTTCACGCAGTGGGCCACTTGCTCCGGGGTGAGGAACAGGCGCACCCCCGCCGCCTCCAGCACATCGGCGCTGCCGGATTTGGAGGAAACCGAGCGGTTGCCGTGCTTGGCCACATGGCAACCGGCGGCCGCAGCCACGAACATGCTGGTAGTGGAGACATTGAAGCTGCCGGAGGCATCGCCGCCGGTGCCGACGATATCCACGCAGTGTTGCAGACCGGAAATGTCCACGCCGCTGGCCAGCTCCCGCATTACCTGTGCGGCGGCGCTGATCTCGGTTACGCTTTCTCCTTTCATGCGCAGGCCAACGAGAAAACCACCGATCTGGGCGGGGGTGGCGCCGCCGGTCATGATGGCATGCATGACCGCATTCATTTCTTCTCCGCTCAGATCCTGCTTATCGAGAACCCGGGCAATCGCCTGTTTCATATTCATGCTAAGACTCCTGTTATTCAATCCTCAGCCGTTACTCGCTGAAATGCCACTTCCCTCATGTTCGCCTGGGTCGAAGCATGTTCTATGGTCATACTCGCCAATTTGCCTTCGGCATCCAGGTCGATAGAGATGTTTTCATCGATCTGACGGGTTTCGCTCACAATGTTATCCGACAATTCGACGAGAGTGGCGTCCGTGTCTTCAAAGTATTTATTACCCGAAGGCGCCTGTCCGCTTCCCGGGTGTAGAGAAAATACCGGGTAAACCTCATCTGCTTCAACGGCTATTTTCCCTGCAGAAAATTCCGCAGCATGTCGTGGCCATGCGCGGTGAGGATGGATTCCGGATGGAATTGCACGCCCTGAATGTCCAGTTCACGGTGACGGATCCCCATGATTTCATCCATCTTTCCATTTTGTTCCGTCCAGGCGGTAATTTCCAGGCAATCCGGCAGGCTGTCCTTTTCAATCACCAGGGAATGATAGCGGGTGGCCTGAAAGGGATTCTCCAGCCCGTGGAACACGCCGCTATTGGCATGATGAATGGGTGAGGTCTTGCCGTGCATGATGGTGCGGGCGTGGACGATTTCGCCACCGAAGGCCTGACCGATGGACTGATGGCCCAGACATACGCCGAGAATGGGCAGCTTGCCGGCAAAATGCGCAATGGCCTGCAGGGAGATGCCCGCTTCATTCGGCGTGCAGGGGCCGGGAGAGATCACCAGCTGCTCCGGCGCCAGGGCCTCGATATCCGGGAGATCGATCTCGTCATTGCGCACCACCTTAACCTGCGCGCCCAGCTCGCCAAAATATTGCACCAGGTTGAAGGTGAAGGAGTCGTAGTTGTCGATCATCAGCAGCATGATTCAGCCCTCCCCTTCGCACAGGTGCTTTTCCAGCCCGGCTTCGGCCAGGGCCACGGCGCGGAACACCGCCCGGCCCTTGTTCATGGTTTCCTTCCATTCCAGTTCGGGTATGGAATCGGCGACCACCCCCGCGCCCGCCTGGATATGCAATTGGCCATCCTTGATCACGGCGGTGCGAATAGCGATGGCGGTGTCCATGTTGCCGTTCCAGGACAGATAGCCCACGGCGCCGGAGTAGACGCCGCGCTTGACCGGCTCCAGCTCATCGATGATCTCCATGGCGCGGATCTTGGGCGCGCCGGACACGGTGCCGGCGGGAAAGGTGGCGCGCAGCACGTCAATGGCGGAAAGGCCCGGGGCCAGCTGCCCGGTGACGTTGGAGACAATATGCATGACATGGGAATAGCGTTCCACGATCATCTTGTCCGTTAGCGTGACGGTGCCGGTTTGCGCCACCCGCCCGGCGTCGTTGCGCCCCAGATCGATGAGCATGAGGTGCTCCGCCAGCTCTTTCGGATCCGCCAGCAGCTCCGCCTCCAGGGCCAGGTCTTCCTCTTCGCTGTGCCCGCGCCGCCGGGTGCCGGCAATGGGGCGCACCGTGACTTCGTTGTCTTCCAGGCGCACCAGGATCTCCGGTGATGAGCCCACCACCTGGAAATCATCCAGATCCAGAAAATACATATAGGGGGAAGGGTTCAGCCCACGCAGCGCCCGGTACAGATCCAGGGGCGGCGCCTGGAAAGGAATGGACAGCCGCTGGGACAGCACCACCTGCATGCAATCGCCTTCCACGATGTATTCCTTGATGCGCTTCACCGCTGCCTTGAAACCTTCCTCGGTAAAACCGGAGACAAAATCGGACTCCTGAATTTCCCGGCCCTGCACCTGGGGCAGCCGGGGCGGGCTGCTGCGCATGCGCCCGGCCAGCTGTGCAATCCTTGCATGAGCGGAGGCGTAGCTGTCACCCTGCTCGGGGTTGGCATGAACGATGATGAACATGCGCCCGGCCAGGTTGTCGAACACCACCACCTCGTCTGACACCATGAGCAGGATGTCCGGCGTCTCCAGGGGATCGGCCTTGTCTTCACGGTACAGCCGCGGCTCGATATAACCCACGGTGTCATAGCCGAAATACCCCACCAGTCCGCCGCTGAAGCGGGGCAGGCCGGGCAGCTCCGGCACCTTGTATCTGGCCTGGAATTCCTCGATGAAGGCCAGGGGATCGGGCGCCTCGGCGGTTTCCACCACCTCGCCATCCCTGGTGATGGTGACCTGGCGCCGGTTTACCCGCAGCTGGGTGCGGCAGGGCAGGCCGATGATGGAGTAACGCCCCCATTTTTCCCCGCCCTGTACCGACTCGAACAGATAGCCATAAGGGCCATCCACCAGTTTCAGGTATACGCTCAGGGGGGTGTCGAGATCCGCAAGCACCTCGCAAACCACGGGGATGCGGTTGTAGCCCTGGGAAACTAGGGCATCGAATTTTTCAGGGGTCATGACTTTCTCCACAAAATTGAAACACAAACAGAACAACGCAACTGAATGCTCAGCTGCGCCATCGCCCTTGGTGTCTCTTCATTGTGTCTGTCATGGTTCTATTGCAGAAAAGTTCAAGCCGTAAAGGCCAAAGATAAAACAAAACGGGCCGTTCGCCAAGTTAATTTAGCATTGGCAGAACGGTTTCCAGCTCAGTCATGGAATCGATTACCGCATCCGGCTCGTAGTTGCGGATATCCTCTCCGTGGTTATAACCGTAGCTCATGCAAATGATGCGGAATCCGGCGGCGCGGGCGGCGGTAACGTCGCTCCTGGAATCGCCAATCATCAGCGACTGTTCCGGTGCAACACCGAAAAATTCGGCTGCATACAGCAGGGGGGTGGGGTCGGGCTTTTTTACCGGCAGGGTGTCACCCGCCACGACAATGCCGAAATAGTCGTAGATACCAAGATCCTGCAACAGCGGCAGGGTGAACTGCTCGGCTTTGTTGGTGACACAACCCAGGGGGTAGCCCGCTCTCTGCAGCCAGGCCAGGCCCTCTTCCACACCAGGGTAGAGATGCGAGCGCTTGGAGGTGTTTTCCGCGTACAGCGCCAAGAACAGGGGATAGGCCTTTTCGAATTCCGCCTCGTCAGGCTCGCCGTCGAGCTGGCCGATCAAGGCCCGTCGCACCAGGCGCTCCACACCGTTTCCCACCCAGTCGCGGACACGATCTTCGCCCCAGGGCTCGCGCTCCAGGGTTTTCATCATTTCGTCCACACACCAGGCGAGATCGGGAACGCTGTCAACCAGCGTTCCATCTACGTCGATAAGAACCATTTGTGGCTTGTCGGACATCGTTAGCCAACCTTGGCCAAGGCTTCGCGCATTTCCCTGACCCTGCTGTCATATTTGTTGGCATCAGACTCATTGCGGCCACCAAAGATGCCGGAGCCGGAAACGAAGGTATCGGCGCCTGCTGCGGCGATTTCAGCAATATTGTCCACCTTAACGCCGCCATCGATTTCCAGGCGGATATCCAGGCCGGAGTCATCGATCATCTTGCGGACTTCCTGCAGCTTTTTCAGCGCAGAAGGAATGAAGCTCTGGCCGCCAAACCCGGGGTTCACGGACATCAGCAGAATCATGTCCACATTTTCCAGCTCATACTCCAGATAGGTGAGGGGAGTGGCGGGATTAAACACCAGGCCGGACTTGCAGCCAGCGCTCTTGATCAGTTGCAGGCTGCGATCCACATGCTCGGAAGCTTCGGGGTGAAAGGTGATATAGGTGGCGCCTGCCTCGGCAAAATCACCGATCACGCGATCCACAGGGCTGACCATGAGATGCACATCGATGGGCGCGGTAATACCATGCTTGCGCAAGGCGTCGCATACCAGGGGGCCGATGGTCAGATTCGGCACATAATGATTGTCCATGACATCGAAGTGGATAAAATCGGTGCCGGATGCCAACACATCATCGCATTCCTGCCCCAGCTTGGCGAAATCTGCGGAAAGAATGGAGGGTGCCAATACGAAATCTGTCATGATGAATACTCCCTGCCGGACTGCCGGCGCATGGAAAACTGGAAACGAAATAATATCTGCAAAGGGGCAGATGGCGCCGGCGTGCGTCAATCCGGCAATTGCACCGCCCTTGCCCACTGCGGCCTCATACCTGTCGGAGTCACGGCTTTCACCGGGGAAATCCCCGCTCGGAACCCCTGTTTATCAGACCACCAAACTAGTAATCTTACCGGAATCGGCAAAAAACTGCACTGCCGCCCACCCTATTTCAACGCAATGGCCAGGGATTTATATCCGCTGCTGGCCAACTGTTTGCGTATGTCCTGCATGGCTGCGGCACTTCCATAGGGGCCAAGTTGTACGCGGTACCAGGTGCTTCCCTTGATGTTGGCCTTGTTCACCCTGGCGCGCAGCCCCAGCAGCCCCAGCTTGGCTTTGAGCGCCTGGGCTTCCCTGCTGTTGCGGAACGAGCTGACCTGCACGACATAGCGTTTGCCACTGCCGGTGGCTCTGGGGAGAGGCGTGGTATCTTGCTGTTGCTGTTGCTGCTGCGGCTTGACCGGCGGGGACTGGCGCACCTGGCGCTCAATTTCCTCATCTGGCACCAGCACTTCCTGATCCGGCAGCAGATTGTAGAAATCGAAGCGCGGCGGCTTGATTTTAGCGGGCTCTGGGGAGACCTGTTCCTGCCCCCGGTTCAGTTCCGGCGGGATGGGAGGTCTGGTGCCTATCCAGTTACTCTGAGCCGGCGCTGATCCATATTTCAGACAAATGAAGCCTGTGGATACAGTGCCGAGAATGAACCCTGTCAGCAACCAGATCCATATGGGAACCGGGCTTTTTCCTTTTGCGCGTGAAGCGCGGCTTTTGTAATCCCTTCTTGCCATGAGTTACATCGTCTCCGGTGCAGATACGCCGATCAGGTTGAGGCCGTTGCGCAGCACTTCGCGGGTGGCCAGAATGAGTTTGATGCGCGCATCCCGCAGCGCCGCGTCATCCACCAGAAACTGATGGGCGTTGTAATAGGTATGAAAGTCGTTCGCCAGATCGCGCAGGTAGTGGGTGAGCTGGTGTGGTTCTTCATTCAGTGCTGCAGCTTCCACCACTTCCGGATAGCGTGACAGGTTTTTCAGCAGGGCCAGTTCATGTTTTTCAGCCAGGTGTTGCAGATTAGCCTGCCCCGGCGTGGGCGTGACGGCAATGTTTTTCTCTGATGCCTGGCGCAATACCGCACAGATTCGCGCATGGGCGTATTGCACGTAGTACACCGGGTTGTCGCTGGACTGGGACTTGGCCAGATCCAGATCAAAATCCAGATGCTGCTCGCACTTACGCATCACATAGAAGAAACGTGCAGCATCCCGCCCCACTTCCTTGCGCAGCTGGCGCAGGGTGACAAACTCACCGGAGCGGGTGGACATGGCGAGCTTCTCGCCGCCCCGGTACAGAATGGCAAACTGCACCAGCAGCACATCCAGCTTGGAGGCATCATCTCCCAGGGCGGCAAGGGCCGCTTTTACCCGGGGCACATAGCCGTGGTGGTCAGCACCCCAGATGTCGATGACCCGGTCGAAGCCGCGCTCCAGCTTGTCCATATGGTAGGCGATATCCGAAGCAAAATAGGTGGGCTGGCCGTTGTCGCGCACCACCACCCGGTCCTTTTCATCGCCAAAGCTGGTGGAGCGAAACCAGAGTGCGCCCTTGTCTTCATACACATGGCCCGCCTGGCGCAGACGTTCGATGGCCTTGTTCACTGCGCCGGATTCCACCAGGCTGCGTTCGGAATACCATTCTTCATAGATGACGCCAAATTTCTCCAGGTCATCACGGATATCATCCAGAATGGTATTCAGCGCCAGCTCGAATACATAGCGGTAGCGGTTGTCGCCCAGCAGGGCTTTGCAGCGCTCGACAAGCATGTCGATATGGATCTCCTTGTCGCCACCATCGGGTTCATCAGCGGCCACGCCAGCGAACACTTCTTCGGTACTGTGGCGATAATCATCACCATGCTCACGGTGCAAAGTGGCGGCAATGTCCCATACATAATCACCCTTGTAGCCGTTGCTGGGAAAGGTCAGCCCTTCCCCCGCCAGCTCCAGATAGCGCAGCCATACAGAGGCCGCCAGAATATTCATCTGCCGGCCTGCATCGTTGACATAGTACTCCCGGTGAACCTCGAAACCCATTGCCTGCAGAAGATCCGCCACTACAGCGCCATAGGCGGCTCCCCGGCCATGGCCCACATGCAGGGGGCCGGTAGGGTTGGCGGATACGAATTCCACCTGGATCTTCTTTCCCTTGCCCAGGTTCGAGCGTCCATAGTCGTGGGTCTGCTCGAGGATTTGCGGAACCACGGCGTGATAGGCGTCGGCGGTCAGATAGAAGTTGATAAAGCCCGGCCCGGCGATCTCCACTTTCTGAATCTGCGCGCTTTCGGGCAGGGCAGCCACGATTTTTTCCGCCAGATCCCGCGGCTTCATGCCCGCGGCTTTGGTATTGATCATGGCGGCATTAGTGGCAAAATCGCCATGAGAGCTGTCGCGGGTGCGTTCCACCGCCGGCGTCTTGATGTCTTCAGCAGCCAATACGGCGTCTTGCGCCAGCTGATTCAATGCCGTGGAAACGAGGTTCGCAATCTGTGATTTCATCAACAAATCCAAGCGGTTATATTCGTCATGCTTCAGAGTGAGTCGGGACGTATGAGCCTGCTCAACGTAACTTGCCATGATAACAGAAATCAGCTTGCCCCACCGGATCAGTGGGAGTGAAAAACGCATCTCCCCCCAAAGCCCCGCCCACACAGGAAAGCAGGAATTAGTTACTGGCTGTATAGTAGCCGCCGGTTGGCTGGGCCGGGGCAAAATACCTTATGGTTATTGCGCCTTACACAGGCAGATTTATCCTGAGGGGTATAATTTTACGCAACCAGGCAAGACACAGTATCTTCGAGTATATCGAGGCATGCTACGATACCATCCGTCGTCATTCTGCAAATGGGAATATGGGTCTCGGACAGTATGAAAAGGATGATTGGTTTTCTTTGAGGCTTCTCAAGCACATATTCTGCTCCAACAGGATGAATCGAGACGCCCTTTATTTCAAAAGCTTGCAAAGCCTTTATAGAATGTTTTCAATCCTTTTAAAGTGTTTTAACATCTTTAGCCGGTTGTTGAAAAAAGCCATGGAAGGTTTTTTTCAACAACCTGCTAGGAGCCTCGAATAATTCGGCTTTCGTCACACCGGCGCACGAACCCATGGATGGGTTCGTGCGCCGGAATGACATTTATAGAGGTGCTCTTTATGGATCTCAAGCCCATTTTGTAATTTTATTTAATAACAGGTAACTCATGACATCCATGACCCTTTTAAGCTTTAACTTGCCCATAGTGGCTTTATTGCCTTTTGTGGGTGCCATTTTTGCAGCTTGGGCGTCTAAAATTAATCGCCTGGCATCAGCATGGGTTGCAGCATTCATTACTATTTTAGCATTGGCTTTTTTAGCCCCCGTGATGGCACTACCATTTGCAGATGAAACTTTAATCCAAAGTTGGTCATGGATTCCCGCCATTGGATTGGAGTTTGCCTTTCGCTTAGACGGCTTGGCCTTACTATTTGCGCTACTGATTCTAGTGATCGGCTTGCTGGTTATTATCTATGCCCGTTATTACTTGTCTAAAAATGATTCGATGGGCCGATTCTTTGCCTATTTATTAATGTTTATGGGCTCCATGCTCGGGATCGTATTGTCTGAAAATTTGATTCAGTTAGTGGTGTTTTGGGAACTAACCTCACTTACGTCTTTTTTATTGATTAGTTATTGGCAACACCGACAGGACGCCCGAGCTGGCGCCCGTATGGCTTTGATCATTACAGGGGCAGGTGGCTTGTCATTACTGGCTGGCGTTCTGTTACTTGGAAACGTCGTGGGCAGCTATAACCTGACAGATGTACTGGCCGCAGGTGAATTAGTACAGTCTCATGAATTATATCTACCTATTCTGGTATTGATCTTAATCGGTGTCTTTACAAAATCAGCACAGTTTCCATTTCATTTCTGGCTACCACATGCCATGGCTGCACCAACACCTGTTTCAGCCTATTTGCATTCCGCCACCATGGTTAAAGCGGGCATTTTCCTGTTAGCACGTTTTTTCCCGGTACTGTCAGGTACACCTGAGTGGACATGGCTCGTAGGTGGGGCAGGGTTAATTACCTTGCTTATCGGTGCATATACCGCACTGTTTCAACATGATATTAAAGGATTGCTGGCATATTCAACTATTAGTCATTTGGGGCTTATAACCTTGTTGTTCGGGTTCGGCACCCAACTGGCCGCAGTAGCGGCGATTTTTCATATTATCAACCATGCCACCTTCAAGGCTTCGCTGTTTATGGTGGCGGGAATCATCGACCATGAAACCGGCACACGAGATATGCGTAGGCTCAATGGCTTGCTCAAATACATGCCACATACAGCAGCATTGGCAATGATCGCTGCCGCAGCAATGGCAGGCGTACCTTTACTAAACGGCTTCCTGAGTAAAGAAATGTTTTTTGATCAGGCACTAATGGCATCACACTCTTCAGCCCTTGCATGGACGATTCCTGTATTAGTGCTTATTGCGGCTATTTTCTCGGTGGCATATTCATTACGTTTTATTCATGATGTGTTCTTTAATGGTGAGCCAATTGATTTACCCAAAACACCACATGAACCACCACGTTTTATGAAGATTCCAGTCGATCTGCTGGTGATAATTTGTTTATCCGTAGGAATTTTACCCATGTTTACTGTAGCGCCGATATTGGCAGTTGCGGTATCCGGTGCTTTGCAAACAGATCCCCCGAGTTACAGCTTGGCCATATGGCACGGCTTTAATTTGCCATTGTTAATGAGCTTTGTTGCATTGGCTTTGGGAATACTGGTTTATGTTGTTCGCAAACGGTTATTTTCCTGGCATGAAGCAAGCATCGCACGCTGGGATGCGCGTATTATTTTTAATGCAATCCTCAAGGGAATAGATCTTTTTGCCGCTTATGTTACCCGTTCATTTGATAAAGGATCCTTACAAAGCGCTTCAGCCTGGGTGATTGTCACAGCGTTATTGGCAGGCTTCATTGGTTTTACAACGGTTTCCGCACCCTTGTTAGGCACAAGAGAGCTACTACCTGTCGATGCGGTGAGCGTACTGGCCATGGCGATATTAATAACTGCCAGCTTAATGACCGTTGTATTACATCAAAAACGCTTGATTGCTTTAATCATGCTGGGCGTAGTTGGCCTGGTGGTTTCGTTGGTGTTTGTTAAATTTTCTGCACCTGATTTGGCCTTAACGCAACTTTCAGTTGAAGTGGTAACAATTATTTTACTGTTGTTAGCCTTATATTTTTTACCTCAAACAAGTCCCAAAGAATCTGCCCGGACTCATATCACCCGCGATGTGGTTATTGCCATTGCATCGGGGGTTGGGGTAATGATTTTAACCATGGCGGTATTAACGCGTGAATTTACGCCTATTTCCGAATTTTTCTTGTTAAACGCAGTCTCTGGTGGTGGCGGAACCAACGTGGTTAACGTCATTCTGGTTGATTTCAGGGGCACGGATACCTTAGGCGAAATTGTCGTATTGGCATTAGCTGGACTGGGTATTTACGCCATGTTACAAGGCATGAAATTACCTGCACCAGACCAGGACAGCCATGGACGTCCATGGAGCAATGACAACCACCCCGAAATAATGCAAACGCTTACTCGCTTACTGTTTCCTTTAATGCTGATGATTGCTGTTTATATTTTCCTGCGAGGGCATAATTTGCCGGGCGGTGGGTTTATTGCGGGTTTGATAGCAGCCGTTGCATTAATTGTTCAGTACTTGGCCAATGGCATTGCATGGACAAATGATCGTCTTAAATTTGATATGCATTGGGCGATTGGTTTGGGACTATTAATTGCTACTGCAACTGGTCTGGTGGCGATGAGTTTAGGCTATCCCTTCCTAACCTCTACCTTTACCTACCTAAACTGGCCTGTTGTCGGAAAGTTTGAAGTAGCCAGTGCCATCGCCTTTGATTTAGGTGTCTTTTTGGTAGTGGTGGGCGCAGCAGTTATGAGCTTGGTTGAACTGGGTAAACTAAGCGACTCTTCGCATAAAATGCAACAAAAACTAGAACAGGAATCAGCTCGGCACTCCTTACAAAGCTCACCACAGGAGCCACAATAATGGAATGGCTTGTTTCTCTGGCAATTGGAGTGCTGACGGCTGCGGGCGTGTACTTAACATTACGCGCACGAACCTTTCCCGTGGTAATGGGATTAACTTTGTTGGCTTATGCCGTCAATGTCTTTTTATTTACCATGGGTCGCCTAACAATAGGAGCACCTGCAATCATCGATAAAACAGCAGCGTCCATGCAATATAGCGACCCTTTGCCTCAAGCACTGGTGCTAACAGCAATTGTTATTGCCTTTGGGATGACTGCGTTTTTAATTGTATTAGCCCTGAAAGCACGTGGCGAGCTAGGCAATGACCATGTGGATGGTTTAATACTTGCAAAAGAAGAACAAGCTGAGCAGCCACGGCAACAATCAACAGATGCTCAACCCTCCGCACAAGGCAGCCATCCCCCGAAAAAGGAGGCAAATTAAGTGACACATTTAATCGCCTGGCCTGTTCTGTTACCGCTAATAACAGGGTTTATCCTCATACTTGCCCAGACAGGTGGGATTCATCTCCGGCGTACCATTAGTTTCCTGGCTGTTATCGGGCTAGTGCTACTCAGTTGCGCATTGGTATCAACATCTTTGACCGGGCAATACCAGGTGTACTTGTTGGGCAACTGGACAGCTCCGTTCGGGATTGTTCTGGTGCTGGACAGGTTGTCTGCGCTGATGGTGTTGATTACCGCGCTTTTGGCACTCGGCGCGTTATGGTATGCCATCGCCACCAATACAGATAATAAAGGCGCACATTTTCATGTGTTGTTTCAGCTGCAGTTATTTGGCTTGAATGGCGCTTTTTTAACAGGAGATGTCTTCAACCTGTTTGTATTCTTTGAGGTGCTGCTATTGGCGTCTTACGGTTTGTTATTACATGGCAATGGACGTTTGCGAACCAAAGCAGGACTGCACTATGTGGTGATCAACCTCATTGGTTCAACCTTATTTTTGTTTGCGGTGGGTGCGCTTTATGGTGTTTTAGGTACGCTTAACATAGCCGATATGGCCGCAAAAATTGCGGTAGCGCCTGCAGACGATCTTGGGCTTATTGCCGCTGCAGGTTTGCTGCTGTTAGTCGTCTTTGGGGTAAAAGCCGCAATGTTCCCGCTGTATTTATGGATGCCCCGCGCATACGCGAATACGTCAGCGCCAGTGGCGGCGTTGTTCGCGATTATGACCAAAGTAGGGATTTATGCCATTATTAGAATTCATGGCACTATTTTTGGTAGTGAAGCAGGGGAGCTTGCACAGTATTATGCCCCCTGGGTGTTAGGACTAGGTTTGATAACGCTTTTATTAGCTGCTTTAGGCGTAATGGCCGCACGTGGTTTACGTGAGCAAGTGGCTTATCTGGTTCTGGCTTCTGTCGCAACCTTGTTAATTGGGGTAGGACTAATGACCCCTGCCGCCTTGAGCGCCACCCTATATTACATGATTCATTCCACCTTGATTGCGGGCGCAATGTTCTTGTTGGCAGATGTAGTGTTAAGGGGACGCGGTATTTATGAAGACCGCTTTGAAGCAGCACCCTCCATGCCAAATGCCATTGCCATTGGTTCCGCCTTTATGTTCGGCGCCATAGCCATGACAGGCATGCCACCATTATCAGGTTTTTTTGGCAAGGTGCTTATTTTAAGTGCTGCTCTGGATCATCCGTGGTTTGCAGGAGCAATTTTTATCATTCTGTCGGCAGGTTTGCTCACCATCTTAACCATGGCACGCTCAGGCTCTTTCCTTTTCTATCGCACCTTGCCAGAAAATGCGGAGCTTACGGCTACGACACCGGGAGAGCCATTGAACCGCATGGCGTTTGTCGCGGTAATAACCTTGTTTTTTGCTGGCCCGGTATTGGTGCTTTTCGCACAACCGATTACTGAGTTTACAGAATCGGCAGGTAACCAGTTGTTTAACAGTACCGCTTATATTGAAGCGGTACTTTCTACGCCAGCGGTTACGGAGGCTACCAAGCGATGAGTGTTTTTTTTAACAAGCTTTTTCCTCATCCCATTCTTACCTTGGCATTATGGGGCGTTTGGTTGTTGCTCAATAACACCGTAGGCGCAGGACATATTGTTTTAGGATTAATTTTAGCAATTTCAATTCCCTTTTTAACCTCTGGCTTTTGGCCGGAAAAAAATCGTATTCGAGCGCCGTTTGCCTTGTTACAGTATGTAGGCGTGGTGCTATGGGATATTTTAGTGGCCAATATGGCCGTCGCAAAACTCATTTTAGGCCGCAACAAAGACTTGCGCCCCGGATTCTTTTATGTCGATTTAGATATTCAAACCCCCATAGGAATTAGCTTGTTAGCCAACACCATATCGCTTACCCCCGGAACAGTCTCATGTGACTTGACGGAAGACAGGAGTCGTTTGTTGGTGCATGCACTTCATATCGAAGACATTCCTGCAGCGGTTAAAGAAATTAAAGAGCGTTACGAAGCTCCCTTAAATAAGATATTTACAGCATGTTAGAAACCTCCTTGTTAATCGCATTTTCTTTTGTCGCCCTGGCGCTGCTACTGGCCTTTATCCGGCTGCTAAAAGGACCCGATGTGCCTGACCGCATTTTGGCGTTAGACACGCTGTATATTAATGCCATTGCACTACTGGTTTTGTTGGGAATTTATTTTCATAGTGCATTGTATTTTGAAGCTGCGCTGCTGATTGCCGTCATGGGCTTTGTTGGAACCATTGGTTTAAGCAAATACCTGCTTCGCGGCGATATTATGGAATAGAGGAAATTCGAATACTTCGGTTTTCACCACACCACCAAGCGAACCCATGGACGGGGAAGGTAGAGCAATGCGGAAAAAGTTGTCGAGGCCGGTACCCAACGTTTTCAAGAGATTACGGGTTCCGGCCTACGGCGGAATGACAATTTACCGAGACGCCCTATTGTTCCTGAAGTAAAACTGATGGAACAATCATATACACCCCTCTCTGTTTATTGGTATGTATTGAGGGTAATCTTTAAAAGGTTAAGAATATGTTTGAATGGATTTTATCTGCGTTAATACTGATAGGCGCATTCTTTACCCTTGTGGGATCAATTGGTTTGTATAAGCTTCCCGATTTTTTTATGCGCTTGCATGGCCCAACCAAAGCAACCACTTTGGGTGTAGGGGCGCTTTTAATTGCATCGGCCTTGTACTTTAGTTTTAATACAGATCAAATTAGCTTGCACGAAGTATTGATTACCATTTTCTTGTTTATCACAGCACCTGTAAGTGCACACTTAATGGCCAAAGCGGCCATTCATATAAAACTAAAGCAGGTTAAACGCACCCAAAATTCCATTGAATGACTGCACCAGGAAATCATGCAGCGCGTTGATAGTGGGAACCGGCGCAGATCAGGGACGACGGAAGAAATGCCACATGCGCAGGGGGGACGGCATGGGTGATCTTTGGGTTTCAGGATGGTAGATTAGCGCCCGCATCCAACCGCAATTTCGACAAAAAAAACGGGTACAGGCATTGAGAACACCAAAGCGCGGGGACATTCGCAGGGAATGTGGAGACGCCTACTACAATCGCGGGGTGAGCTACCACCGGCATGGCTTGGTACTGGAACTGCTCATCAAGCGGGAAACGGCTGAAGACACTTACTTTGTTGCCCACACCAAAGGCTCCAAAGAAAATGTCTACCAGCAGGAGATCCACCTGACCGGCAACGATAGCCGGGTGGATATCGATGGTGCATGCAGCTGCCCGGTGTTTTTCAATTGTAAACATGTGGTGGCGGCTTGCCTTGAATTCATGCAGAAAAAGAACCAGGCCGAAGCGCCGCAGCACGACTTTTTTCAGTGGCTGGCCAAGCTGGAAAACCCTGCGAAAACAAGCTCCATGCCGGAAAGCCAGAACGGAGATTTTCTCGGTTTTCTCCTGAAACCCGGCACCAAATCCGGTGAGATAGAAGTAGAGTACAAGGTGCTCAGGCGACTGAAGAAAGGGAGTTTTGGCAAGCCACGCAACATCAGCCACTCCAGCCTGACAAACAGTTATTATGCGCCATCCTGTGTATCAGCCAGTGACCGGGAAATCATCGATCTGGTAGAAATCAGCCGGGGACGCACCTGGAACCGATTTCCCCTGCATGGGGGAGCCGGAGGCATGGCGCTGAAGCTCATGGCAGAAACCGGCCGCTGCTTCTGGAAAATTCCCGGCGACGATACGCGCCTGAACTGGGCTGCGGAACCACGTGAACTGGTGTTGTCCTGGGAGCACGACAATAGCGGCTTGTTGCGCCTTCAGACCAACCTGGAGGGCGGCGGTTTCCCGGTGCTGGTCGAACCTGCCTGCTTCATCGACCCGGACAATGGCAGCGCCGGGCATGTCAACAGCGGAGGATTTTCCACCGCCCAGGTCGAGCAACTGCTCAAGGCACCACCGCTGTCCGGCAAAGACGCGCTGAATCTCAGCCGCGAACTGCTACTGCATCATCCCACACTGGCATTGCCGCCACCCGTGGCGCTGGAAACCAGGGAGATCCATAATGTGGCGCCGATTCCCGTCCTGACTCTGTTCCGCGACCAGCTGTCCCAGGATCAGGCACATATGATGCAGCTTCGCTTCAGCTATGCAGAGCAAATCATTCACCCTCTGCCAGTGGCCGAACACACGAGCCTGGAAACATCTTCGGGCTTCATTAGCATTCACCGCCAACTACCCGACGAAGCCGCTGCCCTGCTCCGACTGGAGAAAAAGGGAATCCAGTGGGCAAGCTCCGGCAACGAAAACAAACTGGCAGGCTACATCCCTGCCTCTTCCCGACTGGAAAGCGCCGGCCTGTGGAAGACAGTGCTGGACGAGCTGCTGCCCCAACTGAAAGAAGAAGGCTGGATCATCGAAACCGACGAATCCTTCCGCATCGGTTTTCATGAAGTAGAACAATGGCGGGGCGCGCTCGAAGAAGACGATGACGGCTGGTTCTCCATGAGCCTGGAAGTCGAAATCGAAGGCAAACCCATGGCCCTGCTACCCTTGCTCGGGCCTGCGCTCGAAACCTACACAATCGACGAGCTGCCCGAGACCTTGCACATACCCCTGGGCGATCACCAATACCTGTCCGTGCCTGGTGAAAAAATCCGGCCCTGGATGGAAACCATTATCGAATTGTTCAACCAGCAGCCGCCCAAAGAAGGCAAGCTGCGCCTGTCCCTGTTCGAGGCGGCGAGGATTGCGGATCTGGAAAACAGCAGCAGCCTGACCTGGCAGGGCGGAGAGCGCCTGCAGGAACTGGGAAAACGCCTGCGGGATTTCGAGCAACTGGAACCGGTCGATCCCCCCGGAACTTTCACCGGAACCCTGCGGGACTACCAGAAAACCGGCTATGACTGGCTGCATTTTCTCCGGGAATATGGCCTGGGCGGCATCCTCGCCGACGACATGGGGCTGGGAAAGACGGTACAGACCCTGGCCTTCCTCGCCAATCAAAAAGCCAGGGGCGAACTCGAAGCACCGGCGCTGGTCATCGCTCCCACCAGTTTAATGAGCAACTGGCGGCGCGAGGCACAAGTTTTCACGCCGGAACTGAACGTATTGGTTCTTCATGGCCCGGACAGACATGAACACTTTGCACAGATCCACAGCAACGATCTCATCCTCACCACCTACCCCCTGCTGCCTCGCGACCAGGAAAAACTGCTCGACAGGGAATACAGCATTTTGGTGCTGGACGAAGCCCAGGTGGTAAAAAACCCCAAGGCCCAGGCAGCCCGCATCGTCCGACTGATCAGGGCAGACCAACGCCTGTGTCTTACCGGCACTCCGATGGAAAACCACCTGGGCGAGTTATGGACCCAGTTCGACTTCCTCATGCCGGGATTTCTCGGCGACCAGAGCAGCTTCAAGCGGCTGTATCGAACTCCGATAGAGAAGCACGGCGACATGGGCGTCCAGGCACGCCTGGCCAGGCGCATCGCCCCCTTCATGCTTCGCCGCCGCAAGGATGAAGTGGAAAAAGATCTACCGGAAAAAACCGAAATCATTCGCAGCATCCCTCTTGGCAAAACCCAGGCTGCGCTGTATGAATCTATCCGCCTGACCATGGAAAAAAAGGTTCGCGACACCATCGCCTCCAAGGGCCTGGCGCGCAGCCACATCACCATACTCGACGCTCTGCTCAAGCTACGGCAGGTCTGCTGTGATCCACGGCTGCTCAAACTCAGACAGGCACAGAAGGTGCAGCAGTCCGCCAAGCTGGAGATGCTCATGGAGCTATTGCCGGAGATGCTCGAGGAAGGCAGGAAGATACTGCTGTTTTCCCAGTTCACCAGCATGCTCAGTCTGATCCAGAAAGAACTGGATAGCCGGCACATCCGCTACACCAAACTTACCGGCCAGACCCGCAAGCGCGACCAGGCCATCGAACGCTTCGTCAATGGCGCAGCAGACGTGTTCCTGATCAGCCTCAAGGCTGGTGGTGTGGGGTTGAATCTCACCGCAGCGGACACCGTCATTTTCTTCGATCCCTGGTGGAATCCCGCAGCAGAGGCCCAGGCCATGGATCGCGCCCACCGCATCGGCCAGGACAAGCCGGTATTCGTGTACAAGCTGCTCACCGAAAACACCGTGGAAGAAAAGATACTCGCCCTGCAAGAGAAAAAGAAAGCCCTGGCCGAAGGCGTATACCGCCAAGGCAAAAAAGGCGAAACCTTCCAGCTGAGCGACACCGACCTGGAGGTGCTGTTCGAACCCCTGGACACTGGTGAATGATTGTCAACTAGTGTACTGCGTCGGGATTAAAGGCCCTTTCAGTGAGTCACAATGCGGCCAGATGCAAGGCGTACTCGCACAGGAAGGGGCACCCCCTTTCAAGCGAGTACAACACCGCAGATGGCCGCATTGGGGCTCACCCGAAGGGAGTCCCCCAAAAGCGCCAGGGCGGTGTTGGGGGACTTGCCAAGGGAGCAACCATTGCCTGCGCACCCCGCCTTGTCCTGGCACTTTTGGGGGACGCTGAAAGAGTCTTTAATTCTGACACAGTACACAAGTGTACTGCCTTCAGGAGACCCACAACGAGATCATCTTGTATTACCCCCGCGGCGCAAGCATGGGCTTGAGAAAGACCCCGGTGTGAGAACGGCCATTGTCCGCCACGGCTTCCGGAGCACCGACGGCGATGATCTCCCCCCCGCCGCCGCCACCTTCCGGCCCGAGATCGATGATCCAGTCGGCGGTCTTGATCACGTCCAGGTTGTGCTCGATAACGATTACCGTATTGCCGTGATCCCGCAGGCGGTGCAGCACGCCCAGGAGTTGTTCCACATCATGGAAGTGCAGCCCGGTGGTCGGTTCATCGAGGATGTATAGGGTATTGCCCGTGTCCCGCTTGGACAGTTCCCGTGACAGCTTCACCCGCTGGGCCTCGCCACCGGAGAGGGTGGTGGCATTCTGCCCCAGCTGGATGTAGGTCAGGCCCACATCCACCAGGGTTTGCAGCTTGCGCCGAACCACGGGCACGGCGTCGAAGAAATCCAGGGCTTCTTCCACGGTCATGTCCAGCACTTCGTTGATGCTCTTGCCCTTGTACTTGATCTCCAGGGTCTCGCGGTTGTAACGCTTGCCCTTGCAGGTGTCGCACTGCACATAGATATCCGGCAGGAAGTGCATCTCCACCTTGATCACGCCGTCGCCCTTGCAGGCCTCGCAACGCCCGCCCTTGACATTGAAGCTGAAACGCCCGGGCGTGTAGCCCCGGGAGCGGGATTCGGGCACCCCGGCGAACAGTTCGCGGATGGGGGTGAACAGGCCGGTGTAGGTGGCGGGGTTGGAGCGCGGGGTGCGGCCGATGGGGGACTGGTCGATGTCCACCACCTTGTCGAAATGCTCCAGGCCGTGGACGGCATCATGGGGCGCCACCGTATGGCTGGCGCGGTTCAGCTCGTTGGCCGCCAGAGGATAGAGGGTGTCATTGATGAGGGTGGATTTGCCCGAACCGGACACCCCGGTGACGCAGGTGAACAAACCCACGGGAATTTCCAGGCGCACTTTCTTCAGATTGTTGCCCCGTGCGCCCTCCAGCACCAGCAGGCGCGCCTTGTCCACCGGCGTACGCAGCGGGGGAATGGCGATGCCCCGCTCGCCACTGAGATATTTTCCGGTGAGGGACGCCGGATTGGCGGCCACATCTTCCGCCGTGCCCTGGGCCACCACCTCGCCGCCATGCACGCCCGCACCGGGGCCGATATCCACCACATGATCGGCGGCGCGGATGGCTTCCTCGTCATGTTCCACCACGATCACGGTGTTGCCCAGATCACGCAAATAGGTGAGGGTCTTGAGCAAGCGGGCATTGTCCCGCTGGTGCAGGCCGATGGAAGGTTCGTCCAGCACATACATGACACCCACCAGGCCCGCGCCGATCTGGCTGGCAAGGCGGATGCGCTGGGCCTCGCCGCCGGAGAGGGTGTCGGCGCTGCGATCCAGGGTCAGGTAATCCAGCCCCACGTTCACCAGAAAGCTCAGGCGCTCCTCGATCTCCTTGACGATCTTTTCCGCGATGCGCCCGCGCTTTCCCGGCAGATCCAGACGCTGGAAGAAACTCAGGCAATCACTCACCGGCAGGGCGGTGATACCCGGCAGATTGCTGTCATCGACAAACACGTTGCGCGCCGCCTCGTTCAGCCGCGCCCCCTTACAGGCAGGACAGACATGGCTGGAAAGATAGCGCGAAAGCTCTTCCCGCACGGCGCTGGAGTCCGTCTCGCGGTAGCGGCGCTCCATGTTGTGTATCACGCCTTCGAAAGGATGGGTTTTCTTCACCCGCCTTCCCAGATGGTTGTGATAGTCGAAGTGGATCGCCTCGCTGCCGCTACCGTAGAGGATAATGTCACGGATCTTTTTTGGCAGCTTCCGCCAAGGGGTTTCCGGGTCGAAGCCATAGTGCCGGGCCAGGGATTGCAGCATCTGAAAATAGTAGGCGTTGCGCCTGTCCCAGCCGCGCACCGCCCCCGCCGCCAGGGACAGTTCGGGATGGGCTACCACCTTGTGCACGTCGAAGCTCTGCTTCACCCCCAGGCCATCGCAGACCTCGCAGGCACCCACGGGGTTGTTGAAAGAAAACAGCCTTGGCTCCAGCTCCTCGATACTGTGGCCACAAACCGGACAAGCGAAATTGGCGGAGAACACCAACTCGTCCTTTTTTGGCTCATCCATCCAGGCCACCAGAGCCACGCCATCAGCCAGGCGCAAGGCAGTCTCGAAGGATTCGGTCAGGCGCAGACGCTGGGAATCATCTCCCTTTACCCGGAAGCGATCCACCACGGCTTCGATAGTGTGCTTCTTGCGCAGATCCAGATCCGGCGCATCATCCAGCTCCCAGATCTCGCCGTCGATGCGGGCGCGGATAAAGCCCTGGGCCGCCAGCTCTTTGAGCAGCTTGTGGTATTCCCCCTTGCGCTCGGAAATTACCGGGGCCAGCAGCATGAGCTTGCTGCCTTCGGGCAGGGCCAGCACCTGATCTACCATCTGTTCGATGGTCTGAGCCTCCAGGGGCAGCTTGTGCTCGGGACACAAAGGCGTGCCGGCGCGGGCGAACAACAGGCGCAGGTAATCGTAGATCTCGGTGATGGTGCCCACGGTGGAGCGGGGGTTGTGGCTGGTGGTCTTCTGCTCGATGGAAATGGCCGGGGACAGGCCCTCGATATGATCCACATCGGGCTTTTCCATCATGGACAGGAACTGCCGGGCATAGGCGGACAGGGATTCCACATAGCGCCGCTGGCCTTCCGCGTAGATGGTGTCGAAAGCCAGGGACGACTTGCCCGAGCCAGACAGCCCGGTAATGACGATGAGCTTGTCCCGAGGCAGTTCCAGATCGATATTCTTCAGATTGTGGGTGCGGGCACCCCGCAGACGGATACTGTCCATTGTCATTCAGTACTGAGGCCAAACAGGGTACTATACGCCGTTATTCCATCTGGCTTCAAACCCTTCGACAAATCATGGCGGACAACAAGGAACAAGGCGGCTTCAACGACACGGAAAGGCGCGCCACCTACGGACTGGCGGGCATCTACGGCTCACGCATGCTGGGGCTGTTTCTGATCCTGCCGGTATTCGCCCTGTATGCAGAAGAGCTGGCTTCCGCCACTCCGGTACTGATTGGCCTGGCCATCGGCATTTACGGGCTAACCCAGGCGCTGCTGCAGATTCCCTTCGGCCTGCTGTCGGATCGCATCGGGCGCAAGCCGGTGATCGTCGGCGGCTTGCTGCTGTTCGTGCTGGGCAGCGTTATCGCCGCCCTGGCCGATGATATCTGGATGATCATCCTGGGTCGCGCCATTCAGGGCAGTGGCGCCATCGCCGCCGCCGTCATGGCGCTGCTGGCGGATCTGACCCGCGACAGCCAGCGCACCAAGTCCATGGCCGTGGTGGGCGTCACCATCGGCTTCTCCTTCACCCTGGCTCTTATTGCCGGCCCTTTGTTCAACACCTGGGTGGGCGTGCCTGGTCTATTCTGGATCACCGCCGCCCTGGCGGTCTCCGGCATCCTGATTCTGCTGCTGGTAGTCCCCACCCCGGAACACAGCAGCGTCCACAGTGATGCAGAACCCGTGCCGGCTCTATTCGGCAAAGTATTACGCAACCCCCAGCTGCTGCGCCTGGATGCCGGAATCTTCACCCTGCATTTCGTGCTTACCTCCCTATTTCTGGCGCTGCCATTGACATTGCGTGATGCCGGCCTGCCAGTGGAAAAGCACAGCTGGTTGTATCTGCCGGTCATGCTCCTGTCCATGGGGCTGATGGTGCCCTTTATCATCATGGCGGAGAAAAAGGGCCGGATGAAACAGGTCTTTCTCGGCGCCATCAGCCTGCTGGGGGTGGCGCTGCTGGGCTTTTATCTACTCTCCAGCAGTCTCTGGGGACTGGGGCTGATGCTGCTGCTGTTTTTCATCGGCTTCAACCTGCTGGAGGCCACCTTGCCCTCCCTGGTCTCCAAGCTGGCCCCCGGCACCATCCGCGGTACCGCCATGGGCGTGTATTCCACCTCCCAGTTCAGCGGCGCCTTTGTCGGCGGATTGCTGGGTGGCTGGGCACATACACATTTCGGGGAAACCTCGGTGTTTCTGCTGGGAGCGGGTTTTATTCTGCTGTGGCTACTGCTGGCAGCAAGCATGCAAACACCTGCCAAAGCAGATGCAATTTCAGCAGATGGGCGGTAAACTCACGGGCTATTCAATACATTTCATGGAAGATAAACCCTGAAGGAGGAAACATGGCAAGAGGTATCAACAAGGTTATCCTGATTGGTAACCTGGGCAAAGACCCGGAAACCCGTTACATGCCCAGCGGCGGCGCGGTAACCAATATCACCGTAGCCACATCAGAATCCTGGAAAGACAAGCAGACCGGCGAACAACAGGAACGCACCGAATGGCACCGGGTGGTGTTTTTCAACCGTCTGGCGGAAATCGCCGGGGAATACCTGAAAAAAGGCTCCAAGGTCTATGTCGAAGGCAGCCTGCGCACGCGCAAGTGGCAGGGCAACGATGGCCAGGATCGCTACACCACAGAAATTGTAGCAGGGGAAATGCAAATGCTGGACAGCCGTGGCGCCGGCGGCAGCGCCGAGTTTTCCCGCTCCGCGCCCACCAACCAGGCCGACTCGCAGGGCGGCAATGCGCCCAAGGCAGCCGGGCCAGCCGGTGATTTTGAGGACGATATCCCGTTCTGAGAGGCTTTCGGGAAACTTTGCCAACCTTCCATGGTCTTAAATACTGAATAAATACAACAATTTCCACCGGAGTGTTCGATGAAAAAACTGCTAGTTCTCTTTGTATTATGTCTCTCATCCGCCAGCCTGCTGGCTGCAGAACCAAAGGAAGGCGTTGACTATGACGCCATTTCCCCCACCCCACCGCCGGGAACCGGCACGGATGTGGAAGTGGTGGAATTCTTCCTGTACACCTGCCCCCATTGCAAGAATCTTGACCCTGCACTGCAGGAATGGGCAGCCAAGCAGCCCGAAAACGTCAAATTCCAGCACATGCCCGCCATGTTCGGCGGTGCAGCCAACCTGCATGCAAAAACCTATTTTGCCCTGGAGGTCATGGGCGAGGAAAAGCGCATACACGAAGCCTTTTTCAAGGCTATCCACGATCAAAAGCGCCACATGCACAAGCAGAAGGATATCGAAGCATTCCTCAAGGAAAACGATGTGGATCTGGACAAGTTCCGTGCTGCCATGAATTCCTTTACCGTACAAACCAAGGCCAACCGCGCTGCAGCGCTCATGCGCCGCTATGGTATTCGTTCCGTACCGGCAATCGTTGTGGATGGGCGCTATCGCATCAAAAACACCCCAATGATATTGGAAACCACAACCACGCTGATCGAAAAATCCCTTGCTGACCGCAAGCAGTGACAGCAAGCCCAGACAAGGACGTCCATACCCACCACAGCATTCTGCCGCAACGCTTCCATCTGCTCAGCTACAATATTCAGGTGGGTGTGGATACCCGTCGCTATCGTGAGTACATAACCAAGGGCTGGAAGCATGTGCTGCCCCACCGGGAACGCATGGTAAATCTCAACCGCATGTCGACCATGCTCTCGCAGTTCGACATGGTCAGCCTGCAGGAAGTGGATGCAGGCAGCCTGCGCAGCGGCTTTGTCGATATTACCGAGTATCTGGCGCACCGCGCCGGCTTTCCCTACTGGTACCATCAGGTCAACCGCAACATCGGCGTGATTGCACGCCACAGCAATGGCTTCCTCAGCCGCTTCCGCCCTACCAGGATTACACACCACAAGCTACCCGGCAGCCCCGGGCGCGGCGCCATGCTGCTTGAGTTCGGCACACATAGCGAGGCCTTGCTATTGTGCAGCGCGCATCTGGCACTGGGGCGACGCGCCCGGAAAAAGCAGTTGGTGTTTCTCAGTGAACTGCTCAGTAATCATCCACATGTGGTGCTCATGGGCGATTTTAACGCCGCCTGTGAAGCACCGGAAATGCGCAGCTTCATCCAGACCTGTGACATGAGCGAACCCGCCTGCACCCAGCCCACCTTCCCCAGCTGGCGACCGGTAAAGAAAATTGATCACATCCTTGTCTCCCGGAAACTCCAGGTCGTCGGCACCAAGGTACTGGACTACCCTTTGTCTGACCATCTCCCCGTCAGCCTGGAGCTGGAGCTGCCCGACAGCGCACGCCAGACAACCTATTCAGCGGCATCCGCCCAGGCATAACGCCAGTCCCTGCCTGTTCCCACCTTCAACAGCTGCATCAATCCGTCAACGGGTACAGCCTCTCCCGGGTAGACCTGGTGAATTTCCACACTGCATCTGGCGGCAAAGCCATACTGGCGCCAATCCAGTTCCGCAGCGGGAAGTACAATTTCGCAGTTTTCACATTGCCAGGGCCGGGAAGCGTCTTCACGCCAGACAGGCAGTTGCTCTTTCCAACCGGAAACATTGCTACGACAGGCAGGGCAACGTGGCCGTCCTCGCAATTTCGCCACTTGCAGCGGCGGGGGCTGGCGATCTTCATGCAGACGGATATGACAGAAGTCCCAGCCACCTTCGGCAGGCATTTCCAGCTGCATCTGCGGAGCACAGCCGACAAAGGTGATATAGCGGAAAAATTCCGGGCCGGTGAGGTAGCGCCGCGCATTGAGTTTGCCACCCATGAATCCGCAATCCTGCAGCAGTGTGGTAATCACGGAAATAGCCGGCGGCTCATTTAAAACCGGCAGGGGAAACAGATACAGGCTGGAGCTCATACTATTTGTGATTTACGGGAATGCTACAATATAGCATCCTTCTTGCGATCCGGATTGCAATGCATTTTCTCCCCGTTTTATTGCTGTTTTTCTCTGTACAGACCCTGGCCGCCGATAAGCCATTGGTCTTTGTCAGCGTATTGCCGCAAACAACCATCGTCAAGGGCATTGCCGGTGATCTTGTCCAGGTTGAGGCCATGGTGGGCAAGGGGTTCAATCCGGCCACCTATCAGCCATCCCCAAGGCAGGTCGCCCGCCTGTCGGATGCTGCGTTGTATGTACGGGCGGGAATGCCGTTTGAGCAGAGCTGGCTGCCCCGCTTCCTTGCCGTCAATCCTTCCATGAAGGTGCTGGACATGCGCAAGGGATTGAAGCTGCTTCCCGCAGACGGCCATCACGCCGGCGAGGAGGATCCGCATGTCTGGACAGATCCCCTGCTGGTGAAGCGCCACGCACAGTACCTGCGGGATACACTGAGCGAATTGTATCCCGCGGAAAAGCACCGCTTTGAAAGAAACTACCGCCAGTTCGCCACACGGCTAGATGAGCTGGACAGGGAATTGAAAGCCATGCTGACTCCGGTCGAGGGAGGCAGCTTTCTGGTGTATCACCCGGCCTGGAGCTACTTTGCCCACAGGTATGGACTGCGGCAAATCGCCGTGGAACAGGGGGGAAAGGAGCCCAACCCCCGCACCCTTGCGCAACTCATCGAAACTGCCAGAAAAGCAAAGATCCATACTATTCTGGTGCAACCCCAACACAGTTCGGCGACGGCAAAGGTGCTGGCCGAGGCCATCGGCGCAAAACTGCTGGAGATGGATCCCCTGGCCCCGGACTTTTTTTCCGCGCTGCGCAAGCTGGCGGCGGCATTGGCAAGGCAGACATCATGACCGGCAATGCCATCGAAATTCAGGATCTTTCCTTTTCCTACGGCAAGGCGCCGGTGCTCGACCAGATCAGCCTGGAGGTGCCGGAGCAGGAGTTTCTGGGTATTGTAGGCCCCAACGCCGGCGGCAAGAGCACCTTGCTGAAAATCATTCTCGGGCTGCTCAAACCCCGGCAGGGCAAGGTGCGGGTGCTGGGCCTCAGCCCTGTCCAGGCGCGGCGGCATTTGGGCTATGTGCCCCAATACCCGGCATTCGCCAGGGACTTCCCCGTTACCGTGGAACAAGTGGTGTTGATGGGGCGGCTGGGACAGGGGCGCATCATTGGCGGCTACAGCCGCAGGGACCGCGAGATCAGCCGCCGGGTGATGGCGGAGACCGAGATTCTGGATCTGGCGCAACGCCGCATCAGCCAGCTTTCCGGCGGACAGCTCCAGCGCACCCTGGTGGCCAGGGCCCTGGCCTGCGAGCCGCGCATCCTGCTGCTGGACGAACCCACGGCCAATATCGACATGCGGGTGGAAAACGAGTTGTTCGATTTGCTGAAAATTCTCAACCAGCGCATGACCATCCTGGTGGTATCCCATGACATCGCTTTCATCTCCGGCTATGTGCACCGGGTCGCCTGCCTCAACCGCACCCTGATCTGCCACCGCACGGAAAACATCGATGGCCAGGTGATCCAGCAGCTTTATGACGGGGATGTGCGCATGGTGGCGCACAAGCACTGATGGACGCTTTTTTTCAATACAGCTTCCTGCAAACCGCCCTGCTCGCCGGACTGCTGGCCAGCATTGGCTGCGGCATCATGGGCAGCTATGTGGTGGTGAAGCGCATCGGCTACATGGCGGGCGGCATCTCCCACAGCGTACTGGCGGGCATGGGGGCCGCCCTGTTCTTCGGCTTTTCTCCCATGCTGGGGGCTTTGCTCGCCGCTCTGCTCGCCGCCTTGCTCATCGGCTGGATCAAAATACGCTGGCAAACCCAGGAAGATACCCTCATCGGTGCCATGTGGGCCATTGGCATGTCCATTGGCGTACTGTTTATTTCCCGCACACCAGGCTACAGCACCGATCTGATGAGCTACCTGTTCGGCAACATCCTGCTGGTTTCCACCACCCAGCTATGGGAAATGGCGGTACTGAACATTCTGGTCACCGCCATGGTGCTGGCCTTCTACCGCCAGTTTCTGGCGGTCTCTTTCGACGAAGAATTTGCCCGGCTGCGTGGTGTGCCGGTGAATTTTTTCTATCTGCTGTTCCTGTGCCTGGTGGCATTGACGGTCGTGCTGCTGGTGCAGGTAGTGGGGCTGATTCTGGTCATCGCCCTGCTGACCCTGCCCGCCGCCATCGCCGGTCATTATGTGCATACCATGGGATGGATGATGCTCCTCGCCAGCCTGTTGGGCATGACCTTCACCACCTTCGGCATCTGGCTGTCCTATGTGTTGGACATGCCCACGGGGGCCATCATCATCCTGGTCGCCGGCGGCAGCTTTATTCTTTCCGCCATCTTCAGCCAATGGTGGCAGCACCGGGTGCAGGCCGCGGAATCATGAAACGTCTGCTCATCGCCCTGGTGCGCGGCTACCAGTTGCTGATCAGCCCCTTTCTGGGGCAGAACTGCCGGTATTCCCCAAGCTGCTCCGCCTACACCATCGAGGCCATGGAAAAACACGGGCCGCTGAAAGGCATCTGGATGGGGATGAAGCGGGTGGGCCGCTGCCATCCCTTTCACGAAGGGGGCTATGATCCCGTGCCGGATCCTGATAAAAAGAAAGACTGATGCCCGATCCTATTTTCCAAAGCGAGGAGCACTACCGAACCGCATTCGTCGCCGGCCTGGAAAACCAGCTGCATACCGATCAGCTGGGAACCTTCGTGCTGGTGCTGGCGAACAGCATTTACGATCCACGGATTCACGCCATCCTCGGCGACCGGCTGGAACAGCGCTTCACCCTCCTGTCGAAGCAGGTGCGCGACCTGCTCATTCAGGGCCGCTCCCTGGAATATGCAGACGATGATGTCCCGGTTTTTCTCAAGCTCATGGCCCTCGGCCTGGAAAACCTCCAGGGCGCCCTGTTCCGCCGGGCAGATCCCTGGGAAGTGCAGTTCAATCACCTGCGCGCCTTTCGCCCGGCGCGCATGAGCAACATGGTGGTGACCGGGCTGCAGGCCCCATTCGACGCCAACGGCTTTCATTTCAACAAGGATTTTCTGCGCAAGGAAATCATCTGGGAAGGCGGGTTGCTGGGCGACCATTGCCGCCTGCTGTACAACAAATTTCCCTTTGCCCCCCTGCACGGGCTACTGGTTATCGAGCCGGAGAAAAACCACCCCCAGTATCTTGGGAGAGACGCCCATGAACACTACTGGCAGCTGCTGGAGCTGCTGGGAAAAACCCTGCCGGATTGCGGCTTTGGCTACAATGCGCGGGGGGCATGCTCCTCCGTCAATCATCTGCATGTACAGATGTATGCCGGAAAAACCGGTGGCTACCCCATCGAACAACCGCAATGGCGGCACAACGGCGGCGGACAGGATTACCCCCTGCAGGTGGAATGCTTTGGCGCCGCAACGGATTCCTGGCGGCATATCGAACAACTGCACCAGCAGAACCACGCCTATAACCTGCTCTACCGTCCTGGAAAAATCTATGTGATTCAGCGCGCCATGCAAGGCAGCTACAAGCAAAAGAGCGGCCTCAGCAGCTTTGCCTGGGCGGAAGCCTGCGGCTCTGTGACCACCTTCAACCGGACGATTTTCAGCCAGCTCGGGGCGGACGAAATCACCACAGAGTTGGCGATGCTGCGGCTGTAGCATTTACCTGTCTGCCGGTGCATACACCCGGGCGGCTGTAGTATAGTGTGCCGGAAACCAATTGTTGGGAGCCAGAACATGAGCAAAAGCATCAAAGGCACTGAGACCGAAAAAAATCTGCTGAAAGCGTTTGCCGGAGAATCCCAGGCGCGCAATCGCTACACCTATTACGCCGGCATCGCACGCAAGGAAGGGCTGGTGCAGATTTCCGCCATCTTCGAGGAAACCGCCAACCAGGAAAAAGAGCACGCCAAGCGCTTCTTCAAGTTTCTCGAAGGCGGCGATGTGGAAATCACCGAAACCTATCCGGCAGGCCCGTTGGGCAGCACCCTGGAAAACCTCCGCGCCGCAGCCGCCGGAGAAGAGCACGAATGGTCGGACATGTACCCGGCCATGGCGAAAACCGCCAGAGAAGAAGGCTTCGAAGAGATCGCCCTGGCCTATGAAGCGATTTCCGTCGCGGAAAAACAGCACGAAAAGCGTTACCGGGATCTGGCCGAAAACCTGGAAGCCGGCCGCGTATTCAAACGCAACGGCAAGGTGGTCTGGCGCTGCCGCAACTGCGGCTATCTCCACGAGGGCGATGAAGCCCCCGACCTGTGCCCCGCCTGCCTGCACCCCCAGGCGCATTTCGAACTGCTGGGCGAAAACTGGTGAGCGAATCACTCCAGGAACTCAGCGACCGGCTGCTGCGCTTCGCCCAGGAGCGGGACTGGGAACAGTTCCACTCCCCCAAAAACCTGAGCATGGCCCTGTCCGCCGAAGCCGGAGAGCTGCTGGAGCACTTCCAGTGGCTGAATGAAGAACAAAGCCAGCATCTCGATGATGACAAGAAAGAAGCCATCGCCCTGGAAATGGCGGACATCTTCATCTACCTCGTGCGCCTGGCCGAGCGCCTGGACATCAACCTGCTGGATGCCGCCTGGCAGAAGATTGCCATCAACGAAAAGCGCTATCCCGTGGAACAGGTCAAAGGTGATGCGCGGCGGGCGGAAGAATACTCCTGACCGAACGAGGTCGGTGTTGCTCGCAGAGTGATACCACCGCGCTTCCTGCTCAGTTGCTTCCAGGAATTACCGGCAAATCAATTGTGCACGCCCAGCTCCGCACTAAAGTAACCGCTGACCTCCACATTCAAGCCCCCTGACGTGCTTGTATGTACGGCCAAACAGTCATTTGGTGTCAGCACCAGGTAAGGCGTTTCATAATTCCGGTGCACGCCATTGGAACCACTGGCGCTGTTCCAGACAATATATTGAGCTGTCACAAAACTACCAACGACGGCGCCGCCGCTGCACGCCGTGGGGTTCGAAAAGTTTTCCTTCCATATTCGCACTGAAGCTGCCACTTTTGTTTGGCTGGCCATTCGCTGGCTGACGATAATATCGGTGACATAAAAATAACGGTCGTCCGGTACATTTTCATAGGTTACGCCGTCTGGTGACTCACATGGGATTGGCAGATTTTGGCGAATATTGTTCAGGGTATTGAGGTGGCAGCGAACAGGCAGGTTCAGGGCGGGATTGGTAGCCGCACTGGTTTGCAGGCTGCCATCGGGAAAACGGTATCCGGTATCGGTACGGATTTCACCTGTGGCAGTAAGATTGTCCGCAAAGGCTGCCGGTGCAGACAAAAACGGCGACAGAAAAACAAATATCCACTGACGAAAATTCATGATGACTCCTCCATCCTCTCGATGTGTTTGTGGTATGAACAGGCAGGACACTTGAGCAAAAACAAGAACCCCAACTTTTCAACAGGCCGCTTCCAAGCCAGTGGGGCGTTATGTCATAGCATCTTTTTTCTATTTTTCGAAAGAGTATAGCCAACAATGCGCAAATGACAATTTTTTAAGCAAAAAATGGGGGCATATATGATTGGCACTTAACCTTAAGCAAAAAACCATGGTCATTCCGGCGCAGGCCGGAATCCAGGATCTCGGGAATATGTGGCTGTCCTGGATCCCGGCCTGCGCCGGGATGACGAATAACGAGACCTTTGGCTTAGGTAAGTGCTATTCAAGTCCGACCCCATCGTTCCGCTTCTGCGGAAAAGGGAGCAAGTCTCGCACCCGTTAAGCTGGCTAGGCTTCATTCTAGTGCCTTGTGGAAAGGCAGAACGCGAGACCCAACCCCGCTCTTGCGACCTTCTTGCTAGGGAGAGAACAAACCGCAGTCGATTACACTTATGCAACCAAAGAGTGCCATATGGTATCTTCTACACATCATTCTTTTCAGTGGGTTGTTTTTCCTAAATTTAAGAGGCGGGTGTCCCGAAAAAATCAGGATGCTTAAGTTTTGCGTAATATTTATATTATTCAATGAGTAAGCGCTGGTCAGGCTGTTTTTTATTACTTAGCCTTGATGATGGTCGCAAGTTCAAACACAAATGGCGTAAAACTTGCAGTTTGTAGCTGGTATGAAAATAGTGATTTACCAACTTTCATTGACCAATGATTATTGTAACTGGTCTTTGAGCTGGTGAAATAAAGACAGGAATAACTGAATTTATCATGCAAATACTGATCAACGGGTTCTTGCAAGGCATTCTGTTCGGTGCAGTGGGCGTTGCCTTCGCGCTTGTCTATCGAACGACAAAAGTATTTTACATTGCCCTTGGTGGTGTTTACGCTTTGGCCCCTTATTTTCTTCTATCAGCACTTGAGTTTGATGTTCCATTGGTAGTTGGAATTATGCTCGCGCTGGCTCTTTCCATGCTTATCAGCATCCTGGCAGAAGAGACTATTCATTGGCCTTTCGAGCGTAAGCGTTCACCTACTGAAGTGCATTTGATCGGTTCTCTCGGCTTCTATCTCGTGTTGGTGCAAGTTATCGCCCTTGTCTGGGGGAATGAAATCAAGGTCCTTAAACCAGGAGGGGATACGACTTGGGAGCTGTTCGGCGTAATTCTGGTCAAGGCCCAACTGTTTGGGCCGCTATTGGCATTAAGTGCTGTTCTGTTACTTTTTATTTGGCTCACTCGTGCAAATCGGGGGTTGGAACTACGGGCGCTTGCGGATAACCCGATTCTGGTAGCCTTGCTGGGCAGAAATATCCGCGCACTTCGCAGATGGGTATTTGGGCTAAGCGGGGCACTTGTTGCGGTTGTAGCCCTGGGCCAGGCGTGGGATGTTGGTTTTGATCCGCATGTGGGACTGAACACCGTTCTACTGGGCATGGTGGCGATGATCATTGGCGGCTCCACCACTTTTGTAGGCCCTCTGATTGGTGGAATACTGCTTGGGATCCTGCGAAGCCAGGTTGTCTGGTACGGCTCCGCCCGTTGGGAAGATGCCGCCACATTCGTGCTGTTAGCATTGTTCCTATTTCTGAGACCTCAAGGAATTTTTGGGCGGAAGCAAAGACTAGAGGAGGCAGGGTAGCCAAATGAATTACCTATTTCACCTTCTCGTCTATTTCGAGATATACGCAATCGTTGCGCTATCGCTTAATCTATTGATTGGATACGGCGGACTGTTGCAGATAGCTCACGCGGCCTACTACGGGGTTGGTGCTTATGCAGCAACATTGCTATGGCTCAACGCGGGTCTTGGTTTTTTTCCGGGGCTGTTGGCGGGCGCGGCAACGGCAGCCTTGCTAAGTCTTTTGGTATCACTCCCGGCGTGGCGGTTCAAGGGCGACTACTTCGTAATGATCAGCATAGCAGTACAAACCCTTTTATACACGGTGATGTACAACTGGACATCAGTCACCAATGGCGCCTTCGGCATATCGGGTATTCCCCGGCCAGAGCTATTCGGTTACAATTTTGTAACCACTGGTTCCGTATCCGTGCTTTTCGCGGGTATTGCGTTGGTCTTGGCCTTTATCCTCGCAATCTTGAAGTGGTCCCCCTTTGGCCGGGCGTTACAGGCAATGCGAGATGATGAGCTGGCTGCACGATCCATTGGTATCCCCGTGGAATGGTTAAAACTACAGGCTTTTGCCATTGCCTCAGCCATGGTTGGGGTCGCCGGGGGGATGTATGCCTCATATATCAGCTATATAGACGCCACGTCTTTTTCTCTCGATGAATCCATTCTCATGCTCAGCATGGTGATAATAGGAGGAACTGGAAATGTTCGCGGCCCCCTTGTCGGAGCGGCAGTGCTGATATTGCTTCCTGAGCTACTCCGATTTCTGGCACTGCCTGATGCGGTGGCAGCCAATGTTCGTTTATTGGCATACGGATTGCTTCTGATAATTATGATGCATGTTCGCCCGCAGGGGCTGGCAGGTACATACCGCTATCAATGAGACGAAAGAGGAATAATGCCCGTAGAAGCCATCAATCAGTCGGCAAACAGCTCAGCCAAGACTACCGAAGCAGCAAGCTGTGTTGCATCTTTGTGCGCCGATGGGGTGTCACTCGCATTTGGCGGGCAACAGGTATTAAAGAATATTGATCTTGAAGTTAGATCTGGCCAGATCGCCCACCTGCGCGGTGGCAATGGCTCCGGCAAGACAACCTTGCTAAATATTCTTTCAGGGTTTCTTAAGCCGGATTCGGGACAAATAAAGCTGGTGATTGACAATCAGCCAATAGACGTGCTCAGCCATGCTCCAGCGACCCTTGCCCGACTAGGGCTTGCCCGCCTCTGGCAGGATACACGCCTGTTTGCCAGTATGACTGTGCTGGAAAACGTTCTGGCGGCATCTCCCCGTCCACTGGGAATCAGTCCGGTAATGTCACTACTCGCCTATTCCAGAGTCCAGAAGCAAGAGAGGGAGTTCAAACATCAGGCTATGACCTTGTTGGATATGCTGGGCATGGCAGATCGTGCCGAATCTACCGGGGAACGCCTGTCTGGTGGTCAGGCTAAACGGGTCGCAATTGCCAGAATGCTACAGACTGGTGCGGAAATTCTTCTTCTTGATGAACCACTGGCTGGGCTTGACAAGGAATCGGCCGTTCGGTTGGTAGAGGACTTGAACCTTTTGGCTGATGACACCAGAAAAGCTATGCTGATTGTTGAGCACAATCATGATGCGATCTCCCCCGTATGTGATATCTCTTATACTCTGGAGAATGGCTTCCTGCGTTATGAGGAGCATGAAGGGCAATGAGCTTGCTGGAATTTGAATGGATTGGCGGCAGACAGAAAGCTGCCAATGTGCCACTGCTTTCAGTGGAGAACTTGACAGTACGTCTCGGCCAGCGTCTGGTGCTGGATTCTGTAAATGTAGATCTGTATGAGGGAGAGCATTTGCGTGTGACGGGGCCTAATGGGTCTGGTAAGAGTACGCTTTTTAATGCGATAACCGGAGTGGTTCCGGTTGAGGAAGGCAGAATCATGTTTGATGGGCGGGATATTACAAGTTTGCCTACTCATGAACGCAGCCATTTAGGGATCCGGTACATGAGGCAGAGAGAGAACATATTTCCAACACTTACAGTTCGAGAAAACCTACAATTGGCCGTTGGAGTAAACGGCTACGAACGTTTTCATGAAGAATTTTCTGAATGGGCTAAAGATATTCCTTCTGACAGGTCTGGTGGAATGTTGAGCGGTGGACAGAGGCAGAAGTTGGCTTGGGGAATGGTGAAGTTGACTAATTTAAGGGTTATATTAGCAGATGAGCCGTTTGCTGGAACAAGTGATTTTGAATTAGAGAAAACTGGTTTGACACTTTGTGTTATCGAACATCAGTTATTACGTTAATCCGGAGTTTATAAGATGATAAATAAATTTATTAGTATAGTGCTGTTTTGTTTTGTCTTGTTGATTGCGGGATGTGGAAAAAGCCCGGAAAATGAGATTTTGATTGGCGCAATACTGCCTTTGACAGGCAGCGGTTCTCAAGACGGAGAGTATCAAAAAAATGGCATTGATCTGGCGATAAAAGAGATAAACAAAAACGGAGGCATTAACGGTTCACCCATTCGAATTCATTACGAGGATAGTCATAATGAAGCGAAAGAAGGAATTACTGCAATGAATACGATGTTAAATCGACACAAAATTGACATCGTTCTTAGTACAATGAGTGGGGTCAGCGCCCCACTGTCTTCTTACGTTGGAAATAAAATGCCGGTATTGCTTTTTGTCACGGTAGCTTCTGTACCTAAAATTACCCTGCGAGGTGATAATATATACAGAGCTTTTGTTACAAGTGATATCGAGTCACGAATAATGGCAGATTTTATGTTCGACCAAGGATTTAAAAAAATGGCAGTTCTCTATGTGAACGATGACTACGGTGTGGGAGGGAAGGAGGAATTCGCTAGCCAATTTAGGATCAAAGGTGGTGAAGTAATCTTTGATAGTGCTTTTGAGAAAGGCAGTACCGATCACCGTAGTCTTATTTTCAAAGCATTGGAAGGTAAGCCGGATGGTGTTTTTGTTGTTGGGTATGATAAATCCTTTGCCACGTTGATCCAGCAATTAGGCCAGTTAGGTAAGGGTGTGCAAATTGCCGCGACATCACCGTTGTCTGTCCCATCATGGCGCTCCCTGGCAGGCGATGCGGCAGAAGGAGCATATTTGGTTAGCAGTTACTTCAAATCTGACCCAGAGGATCTAGCCACAAAAGCTTTTGACCAAGAATATAAATCTGCGTACCAATCACCATCAAATTATCTTGCGGGTTCTGCTTATGTATCTGTGCAATTACTTGCTGCAGCCATGAGAAGCAGCGGAACAGATAGAGAGCAGGTGCAAAAAGGCCTTCTGGAGATAAAAGACCATCCCACCATTCTGGGTAAAATATCATTTCAAAGTAATAGGGAAGCAAGCTTTCCAGTTCGTATTGCTAGAATTACAGATGGTAAGGTTAAGCCGGTAGAATAAATATGAAGGCAGTCGCGCAACATCAATTTTCTGTAGAATCTGAGTATCTCCTAAAAAATGCAAAAAGAGATATTCTGTCCCCAGAGGAGATTTTCCGAAAGAACCATGTATCTAGAACTTTGGTAATTCTGGGCTCTTCTCGGTGCACTCCTCAGATGGAACCATATATGGCTAATGCCAGGCAACTGGCACACTCGGTGGCACAGTGGTCCGCAAAGCAACGGCCTGAAAATAAGCTATGGCTTGTGAGTGGGGGAAAGTCTGGCATCATGGAGCAGGTGTCACAAGGAGCCTTGTTGGCTGGAGAAAAAAGTTTAGGTTTTGGCTTCCGGCTCGAAAGTCACGGAGTCAATCAGCACCAAGATGATGATTTTACGCATCTGTTTACCGACCTTGGGATCAGAGATTATTGGCTTTATAAGAATTCTGAAGCGATAGTAGCTTTCCCTGGCGGTCTCGGGACGATTATGGAGCTTACTGACTCATTATTGCATATGCAGTTGGGGATGCGAAAAAAGGTGCCAATGTTTTTGTTTGGCAGCAAATTCTGGAATTCAGCATTAAATACAAAATTACTCATTCAGCATAAGGTGGCATCCGAGGAAGATCTTGATCAAATCAAAATATGCGATAGGGTAGAAGAAATTATTTGTAACATTATGTGAAAGAGGAAGGACAGGTGGCGGAAAAAACATCCAACGGCGACTTGCAAATAATGCCGTTTTTCACAGAATTAAGAAATCATGAGTTCAGTTCTGAAGAAGAAGATAGTTTAAAATTACTTGAGAGATTGGCTGTTGAGATAAATAACATAGATGGTTTTATATTAGGGTCGTATGTTTTCTGGGATGGTGTTGATTCTAGTGTCCCGACATTATATGAAATAGATGGCAAAGGTTTATTCTTTCATACAAATGCTCAAGATAACTTTAAGGATAAAGCTTTAAAAACACTCCAGGAATTACAAAAAAACGGGGGGAAGTTATTTATCAGCAAGAAATTGCATCAATTGGATAAGGTGCGTGCGAAAAAGATTGAATTGCTTCATCATGATTGTCGTGCGGATTGCACGACGAATTGCTGTGATAGTATGCGGGAACAGGCTTGGTTTGTGTATACTCTGCTTTCTAGATTAGGAGATCTATTTTCAAACGAAGATGATAAAACAACAGCCAATGAATACCAAAATGTAATCAAAGGTTATTTCCCAACAAACGATAGGGCGTATACGATTATATATTGCCCTTTTTTAGTGCCCGACGGGAAACCGCCCGGCAACTTTTTCGGTGTTTTTGAATGCAATGGGAATTGCAATGATGACTTATTAAGACATCTATCAAAGATACAACTTATTGGAACATTGGTCTTTTCAAAGAAGGCGGTATCTGCTTTGGTGGAAGAGAAAATGTCAAAAAAATATGATGAGTTAAAAGAGCAGATTAATAAAATCAGGGAACTAAGAGAGCCATTTCAGAGATTAAATGAAACGATAGGAGTGATTGAGGGAATAATGAATCCTTACGATCTTTGGCTTGGTGCGGAGCCAATGCAGGCAGTTATCGATCAGCTTGGGAAATCTAGCAGGGGTTATTTTAGAGATGGCCTACATGAGGCCAGCGCGTATTCAAGTAGCGATATTAATGAACTTTGTAAAGAGTGGAATGAAGCTGGCGGGCTCGGCAATCTTAAGCTACAACTAAAACAAGCAGGTGATGGTGTTTATAAAAAGTATTTTGGCTGTTTTTCTGTTGGTGCTGGTGGTTATAACACAAGTTCCCCTTTTATAGCAAAAGCACTTAATAGAAAGTGTTGTCCTCTTTTGTGGATTGATGATTTAATTGAAGGGCATTGTGCGGAAATGTGTGAAACAGTGGTTTTAGGAGAGGATATTAATCCTCTTGCTTTTACTTTTGCTTTGCGTACATTAAAGGAAACCTTGAACAATGGAGTCGAAACTCAAATAAAAATAATGGATGGACAGCTTGTCGTTAAATTTACTGTAAGTAAAAGGGGCGGTCATTTTAGTGATAACCTCAGGAAGCTCTATGAAACTGTTTTAGAAAAGAGTAATAATGTTTCCGAGTTTAATTTATCGCGGGAACAAACTTCAAGTGCATTGGCGTTGCTTGGTACTGCGGCAATTGGGAGTCTTGAGGAATCTGTTTTGGAAACCAAGGAGGCACCCGAAGATAATGCAACAATAGATTACTATATATTTACATATGAAATATCTACCATAAGCTAAGCATGTGATGAAAATAATTGCATTTGACAGGAAAAGTGATAACGAATGGTATAAGCAATGGTCAACTCTTGGTTGTGAAATAGACATCTATAATTGCACGTTAAGGGATGAACGAAGCCTAGCCATGGAAGTGATTAAAGGGTGCCAAGATAATAATAACAAGGTAATTATCCTAATTCACAAGGATCATTGTTTAAACCAAATTTCCTCACTATTAAATAAGTTGAAGTGTGACGAATTTCAACCTAAGCCATTTATAATGTATGTCCATACGCCTGGATGTTCCGCTTCAGATCAAGAAGAACTTCCTTGGTGGACTCATGCATGCCAACGCCCCTTTCCGTCCGGGCAAGATTTATCATACCTTCGAGAGGACTTTAAACATCTATGTGAGATGTTAGAAGCAGCCGAGGGTAAAAATGAAACTAAAGAAGCTTATGAAGTTTTTGACTCAAATGTTATAGGTGAGTTTTTGTCACTCGTTTCGCCTTGGGTTATCTCTAACGATATACGGTCTGGTGAGCTGGATAATCAGATCCTCAATAAAGGAGAATCATGGAAAAATTGGGTTATTAGATATTTAGAGCACAAGATGGTTGATCAGAACGTTGATGAGTTGGTTAAGCTGATGTCCGCCTTGCGCACTAATGGTGTTGGCGATTGGTTGAAATACAACACTAAATTCCTGCATGTTCTCGCTAGGAGGTTTCTTTAACTTGGCTACTTGGGACAAAGAAAGGACTCGACTAAATCATGACGTATTCCACCATAACTTCTTTCACCACTTCGGTGCAGGTGCGCAATCGTTCAACCGCTGTAAACTTATAGCGTTTTTAGAAAATCGAGAGTCCGATATGGGCCCTGAAATTCATAAAGTGCTAAACGGCTGGAATAATATATCGCAACAATTTGAAAACTTGTTCGATCGCGCCAATCAAGATTTGATTACTGATGTCGACGGATGGTTTGCACAGCAAGCGTTACTTGAAATCGAGAAGAAATACTTTTCGGAAAAGGTAAGGGATGCCGCCGTGAAAGCTGCTAATGAGATTCTATCAAAGCAGTCAATATTGAACTCTGAACACATTGATAAAGTATTGTGTAAACCTCGATCAAGTCTGGCTTCGATTGATGAGTTTGTAGATAATATTTTGAAAATTGCATGTTCCAGCAGTAGGCAACCAATGTCTGTGAATGATGCGCAGCTAGTGGTTGATCAGTTTCTAAATGACTGCCAGGAATTCACCTGCGCAGTCTCCGCTATCCCATCCAAACTAAAACAGACCACATCTTGAAGAGAAAACGCTCCACTGTCCTGGTAATAGATGATCAATACGGAACCGACGCCGTAGCTGACTCTGTTGGCTATGATCGACGCGCCTTTCTACGTGACTATGGCGATGGGCCGTTCCAATTTGAAGTTACATCAGGGTTTGATTCAAAAAGAAACTGTTATTCAACTCAGACCGTTCTGAGTGCAATGGGTGAATTAAAAGAGCATCTTGATGGTGTATTGCTGGACATTCGTTTTGGTGATGAAGGTGATACTCTGGGGCTGGACATTATTAAGGGTATAAGAGAGTCGTATCCGGAATTGCCCATTGTAATGATGACCTCTGTTCCAAAAGAGGAACTACTGTCCAGATGCCTGGAACTTGGGGCGGTTGATTACCTGGTGAAGCCGTTACAGCCGGATCTCCTCTGGCAGACCCTTGATCGCTATGTCGGTACTTCTTCACCCAAATGGTGGTTAGTAGGCCAGTCAGAAGAGTTCTCTAATGCCGTTGATATGGTGGCGATGGCCTCAGAGGGTGGCGCTACTTCGGTGCTGTTGCTGGGGGAGTCGGGCACGGGTAAGGAGCTGTTTGCAAGATATCTACACCGGCACGGGCCGCGTAGCAGTGGCCCATTTCAGGCTATTCAAATTTCGGCATTATCAGAATCCTCTATCGAGGGAGATCTGTTTGGTTACAGCCGGGGCGCATTTACAGGAGCGGATCGCAACAGGGATGGGCAGTTGTGTGAAGCAGACGGCGGCGTTCTGTTTCTGGATGAGATTGGTGATCTGAGTCTGCCTATTCAGGCAAAATTGCTGAGGATGCTGGAGACGCGTGAAGTTCCGCGTTTGGGTGACGGCAAGTTGCGTAAAATTGATGTTCAGGTGGTGGCCGCCACCAACGCAAACCTGAGCGCCAGGGTAAAAGAAAACACCTTTCGCTTGGATCTTTATAAAAGATTAGGGGGCATGATCATACGGCTGCCACCAATATCAGATCGTCCGAATGATATACTTTTGATGGTTCGGCATTTGCTATGCAGAGGTGTGGTGGAACGCATGCCCGGAATGCCTGTCCCTGAATTGCCTGAACAAATAGTTGATGAGTTGAATAATATCCACTGGGATGGAAATGTAAGGGATATCTGGAATTTCATTCAAAGTGTTTTTGACCTGGCGACGCGAGAGAAGGATTTCAGTGCGACGGTTTTTCGCAAGGCGCTTAAGATGGCCGATCATGGGTTTTCTGACACACCGCAAATAGAGCTATCCACCCTGCCTAAAGAGACTGTCAATAATTCTGATATCTACCTGGAGAAGTTGGCACTGCAGGAGTTGTCTCTACTCTATTCAGCACTCCAGGAAACGCGGGATGCTCGCACGGGTGCGCCAAACCGCGCAAGCGCAGCTGCCATGCTAAAGGGCAAGGAGAAAAGCTCAACCAACGAATTTGATCGTTGGGTACAGAATATAATGAAAAAGCTCAACCCCGATACCCAGGCAACAATCTGCCGGGCATATCCTGAATTGGTTAATATGGTTCAAGAACGAGGTCAATGGTGATGGCGCGATCCACGGTAATTATTGCCACGACTGACATTCCAATGGCGTTTGCATTACGGGCGAGATTGGAGGGATCCTGTCTTAAGCTAGGGTTAAAACTGGAAGTCTGCCCGGCAGGCTCCAAAACGGATCCTGGTGCAGAGCCACCATTTTGTCAGCATGCACATCCATACGCTGAACCTATTACCGCCTACGAATCATCCCAGGAACTATTTGATCATCTAGAGTCCCGCGACCCGACGAGTCTGGCTGATTCTCTGGTTGTCTTGGATGTTGGTACAGACTTGGGTCATGCCTTCAATCCAGCAGCGCCATCAAACCAGAACCGTGGTTGGTATCGTTCTAAAGCCAGAACTCCAGGTATTGGGGTTGAGTTGATGCTGCGTTTCCCTCACGTGTTTCCGGTTTTCCTTAGTCCTAGCGTACCAGTTGGTGACTTTCCAGATGAGGACTTAGAGAATACTAACGGACATTCATACCTCTCTCCTTTATTTAAGCAAGCTTCAAAGAACGATCAAGAATGGAAAACATTTGAAGATCTTAAAAAAGTACTACGCACTAAGAATAAACAAGATAATGGAAGAGCGGATGATAATTTTGATCTAAATGAATTAAATGCGTTCTCTTCACCGTTACTATTTGTTTCTCCCCTTGATGAGGGGAGAGGTCTTTGCTCGACGCTGGAACGTTTTGCCAGGGGAATGCGTTGCTGGTTTGATCCTACTGGACTTCGTACCTTGGTAAGAAATCGCTATCTGGGCGAGGTTTTTGGAGAAAAAGGAAAATGGGCAGTCGTGAAGGCAAGGGAGGTCTTGAATTCAAGAGTGTGTAACGTTGCTATTGCCATTGATGAAGAGCGCAGGTTCTGTCATTTCAATGCTTATGCGGCATGGAAATATGGTCGGCGGGCATGGGTTGTTACTACTTTCGAGGAGTTTGATAAAGATCCACTGTGGGTAGCATCTAATACCTGTGGGGCAGCGAATGATGTCGTCCTTTTGCGTGATATTGACATGCGCTTTCCTGATGTTCCCGATAAATTAACGGTAAGGGAGAATATCAAGGACATCAAAAAAGCACCCTGGAAAGAAAGAACAGAAACTGAGGATTACTCCCTTGAAGGAAGGTCGGTAGAAAAGATAGGCGAAAAATGGAAGGTTTATGCAGTATCAAGTGAGGCTAATATTGTCTCTCCCAAAGAAAAATGGCCTAACGAGAAGAGCAACCAGAAGGATGAGGAGAGACTTGGACAGCGTCAGCATGAGAATAAGATTCAATACCGAGGTTTTTCGAAACCACTGGGTACTATCTATGATCTAAGTGAGTATCTATGCACTATTGAAGCTCATTCTCATGACGAGGATGCGGATGCTGTCCACAGGAAGCCTCAAGACGACAACAAAAATCAGAGTGTGATTGCGAAGTTACTGAAAAAAACCTCTTCCACAAAACCAAACGGTGAAGATTCTAGCTCCAAGCCCGAGAGTAGTGATAGCGGACATGGAGCACCATATTCAAATTTGATGATTGCTGAATCATTAATAGGGCAGTCAGCCAGATGCGAAGGGTCACCGGATTCATACTTATTGGGTGCTTTGTTGGCGTCAGAAGCCTATGAGATTTTGCTGGGAATGAGTAAAACAACCGCACTGGAAGCACTGCTGGCAATGCACAAAGCTGAAGTACGGGCCGAGGTTATTTTTCCCGGTATGTCGCAGTATTTACAGATAGAAGAAAGAAAGAACGATATCGAATCTTCGGCTGCCAGTATATTTTCAGGAAATGCGGCAAATGATGCCAGGAACATGTTTTTAAGTCGGTTTTGGGCGGAATTGCGGCCAATATATAGGGATGGCGAACAATTTGAGGCGGCAGAAGAGGCCAATGTTGGGAGTTTTATTCATGCAAAATGGCCGCTTGTGCCGGCGAAGCCAAAATGGTTGTCAAAGTTGTTATTGAAAGGGATAGACTTAGGGCAATGGGAACAAAACCTCAAGCACTGGTTTAAGCGGCGAATATTAAAAGTTGCTACATCAATAAAGAACTGGGTGCTTTGTGCATTCATGTTTTCCATATTAATAACCACCCCATATCTTGCTGTTACTGATATGTCTTTTTACGAAACGTGGTCGCACGTATTGTTTAGCTCTCTTGGATTAAGCCTGGATGATGCGCTGTATGAGATTGTGACAGGTGGTAAGTATTATTTGCTGGGTGCAGTACATATAGGTTTATCTTATATTCTATTTGGCCTGTTTATATCCATGCTATACAGAAAACTGACTCGCGCTTAACGGGATGTCTGGATCGTCAATAGTTTTGTGACGTGGTCAATCATTTTGTGACACAGGGGGGGGAGACATTCCATCGCTGGCCGTTGTCGGTTACGCTACAACCACCCCAACAACCACCCCCGGATATCCACAACCTCTTCTGCACACACGGTATGGGACATGTCATATTCATGCCAGTCAACCGTGTGGCCCATCTGCCTGAGCCTGGTGCAGGTATCCATCCCCACAGAACAGGAAACCACGGTATCCATGCGTCCATGGGCCTGGAAGATCTGCCGCAGGGTGGGGCTGTCCAGGGGAACGGACTCGGGCAAGTAGGTGGACAAGGCCATCACTCCCCCTAGGGGCAACGGTGTGCGCAGGGCGGTCGTCAGGGCGATCACGCCGCCCTGGGAGAACCCCGCCAGAACGATATGCTCGGGCCGGATGCCCGCCTGGATCTCGGCATCCACCAGGGTCTGCAGATAATCCGCGGAACGCAGAATGCCTTCAACGTCGATCTTCGCCATGAGGTCCATGGCATAGATGTCGTACCAGGCGGGCATCACATAGCCGTTGTTGACGCTCACCGGCATGGCGGGCGCATTGGGAAACACGAA